>JAESGV010000031.1_pt1 | contig 431145 bp, 389 predicted proteins | sample 9269781 | NCBI WGS metagenome assembly JAESGV01 (sample SAMN15741586, study PRJNA653496) | algae metagenome | isolation source: Tildeniella torsiva UHER 1998/13D and co-occurring heterotrophs from... | place: Slovakia: Slovak Paradise National Park, Hrabusice, Kosice Region | collected 2000-01-01
TGCGAGCGCCGGATCATGCCGGGCAAGCCCGGGATGACGGTCAGGATGGATGGAGCTGACGTGCCTCAGCCCTTCAGCTTGGCGTTGCATTGGCTCCAGTAGCCGCCGCCCTTCTCGATCCACTTCAGCTCGCCGTTGGCATTGGCGGTCTTGTTGGCGTTGTACTGGTCGGCGCAGGTCTTGAGGCGCGCCTTGCCGGCGGTGAGGTCGTTGTACTTGGTCGCCACCGCCTTCGGGAACACCGCGGGCTTGGCCTTGGCCGTGCTGGCGGGCTTGGCAGCCGGGGTCGCCGGGGCGCTGGCCGGGGTCACGGCCGGCTTGGCGGGCTCGGTCACGGCGGCTGCGGCCTCGTTCTCGTCGGCGTCGTCATCGGCGCATTGGGCCTTGCGGAAGTCGTTCCACTTCTGGCCCTTCAGCGTGTTGGCCTTCTTGGCGTCCTGGTACTTCGCGCTGCATTCCTTCATCGTCAGGGCGGCTGCCGGAGTGATCGGCAGGGCCGTCAGCGCCAACAGGGCAGCGCCGGCAAGGATGGCATTCCTCAACATGGTCGTCTCCATCGCAAGGGCTCGTCTGCCCCTGCGGCATGCCACTCCCATTCCGCCTGCCTTGCAAGCGGCATTTTCAAGGCATCGGGGCGCCTGCCCGCGTTGGCAGATCAGGCCAGCGAGCGCAGGTCGAAGGCGGGGTCGCCCGCCTGCTCCGGCGTCGGCGAGACGCCGGCCGCGATGAGGCGCCGGCCCATCATATGGTCGGCCGGCCGGTTGATGCTCTCGATCGCCGCAAGCCGCTCGCCATCGTAACGAAACAGAGAAAAGCGCCCCTCGGCCGGCGAGCCGCGCAGCACGGTGGTGCCACCCGGAACGCCGATGCCGACCATCTGCAGCTTGACGTCGTACTGGTCCGACCAGAACCAGGGCACGGCGGCATGGGGCTCCGCCCGGCCGGCGATTGTCGCGCCGACGACGCGGCCCTGATCATTGGCGTTCTGCACCGAACTCAGCCGCAGGCGCCGCCGCGCATGGACATTCGGGTGGCTGGTGCAGTCGCCGGCCGCGAAGATCAGCGGGTCGGAGGTCCGCCCGAAGGCGTCGACCGCGATCCCGTCATCGAGCGCGAGCCCAGCAGTCGCGGCCATCTCGACATTGGGCAGGGCCCCGACCGCCGCCAGCACGAGATCGCAGGGCAGGCGCGAACCGTCTGCACAGAGGACCCCCGTCACCTTGCCGCCCTCGCCCTCGATGCGCTCGACGCGCGTGTCGAGGCGGATGGCGACACCCTGACGCTCATGCACGCCCTGCATATAGGCGGAGATCTCCGGCGCGACGGCGTGGCCGATCAGCCGCGACCCGGCCTCGACCACCGTGACCTGTTTGCCCAGCGTGACAGCCGCCGATGCGACCTCGAGCCCGATGAAGCCGCCGCCGATGATCACGATCGCCTGCGCCGCCGCGAGCCGCGCGTTGAGCGAATGCGCGTCGTCGACTGAGCGCAGGGCGAGAACGCCGTCCAGAGCGGCGCCCTCACAGCGCAGCACCGCTGCCCGCGCGCCGGTCGCGAGTGCGAGCTGCCCGTAGCCGAGCACCGAACCGTCCGCGAAACGCACCCGCCGGGTCTCGCGGTCGAGCGTCACCGCATGGCGGCGCGGCAGGAAGGCGATGCCGGCTTCGGCGAAGAAGGAGGCCGCCTTCAGAGGCAGATGGGCCCCGGCCTTGCCCAGCAGGAATCCCTTCGACAGCGGCGGCCGCTGATAGGGCAGCTCGGCCTCGTCGCCCGTCAGCGCGATGCTGCCGGCAAAGCCGGCCTCGCGGGCGGCCGCGGCAATCGCGAGCCCCGCATAGGAGGCGCCGATCACGAGGAGGTCGAAGGCGTCGGCGGGCGGCAGGGCGGGGGAAGGGGCGGTGGGCATCCGGAGATCCATGCGCAAGGCGCCCGGAGGAATGTCCGCGACGCGCCACGCCCGAAGGCGTGCCCCGTATCTAGGCGAGACGGCCGCCGCCGCCTATCCGAAAAGCAAAGGCGGCGACCTTGCGGCCCCCGTCACCCGCCGGGCGCGCTGCGTTCGTGCTCGGTCTTCAGCCGGCTTCGAGGAAGCGGCTGTAGGAACCCATCGCGTAACTGAACACGGCATAGACCAGCGCCGCGAAGACATAGCCCGCGACACGGCGATGCCCTGCCAGTTCGGGTCGCGCAGCGAGGCACGCACCGTTTCCGCGATAGAGGCGCCAGCGAAGATGAGGATCGCGATCTGCGCCTGCAGCAATTTGTCGACCGTCAGCCCGTCCGGCATGAACAGCGGCAGCATCACCGAGGCCATGAACAGGATCGAGACCAGCGGCACGCCGCGGACGACCTCGATGAAGATGATGGCGATGACCTGGATCGCCGGCAGCTTGGAGCTGCGTGCCAGTGCCAGCACCACGCCGAGCGGGAAACCCAGCGCCAGCCCGACGAAGGAGAGCATGAAGGAGAGCGGCAGGCGGCCCCAGTTCGTCGTGGTGACGACCGGCAGGCCGAAGATGCCGTCATACATCAGCACGCCGCAGATGAGCGGTACCGCGCGATGGACTTGAAAGATGAGGTGTGGCGGACAGGGAGGGATTCGAACCCTCGATACGGTTTCCCGCATACACACTTTCCAGGCGTGCGCCTTCAACCACTCGGCCACCTGTCCGGCGCGCTGCTTATGACCGCCGAGCCGGCTTCTTTCAAGGGCGATCTGTCGACGATCGACAGATCGGGCGAAATCGGGTTTGGCCGTGGTTGCAAAGCGCAGGGCGAAGGGGCAAATCGGGGGAGAGATCGATGGCCACAAGCGAGGCGGTTCGCCCCGTCGGCCATCGCATGGAGGGCGCGAACCCGTCGATCGGGCGGCGGGTCGGTCGGGAGAACGGATGGTGCGGTTCCTGCTGCGGCTTCTCGGCTATCTGCTCGTCGCAGCCGGCTTCGTCTCGCTCGTGATCGACGGCGCCCGCTCGATCGCCAATTCCGGCCTGCACTACACGCCGGTGAGCCTGGCGCTGACGACGCTGACGGGGTTCCGCAGCGAGACGCTCCAGCCCCTGGTCGAGCGCAGCCTGCCGGCCTGGCTGTGGGACCCGGTGCTGATCAACCTGCTGCTTTCGCCGGCTGCGCTCGTGGCGCTGCTGCTCGGGTTCCTGCTGCTGAAGCTCGGCGCCGCGCCCGATCCCGAAATCGGCATCGTCACGCGACGGTGAAGCGGCTGAGCGCCGCGCGCGCCTGTCGCCAGCGCGGGGGGATGCCTATATCGGGGTCCGCAACCAGCCACGGAGCTCGACATGTTCTTCCAGCGCAAGAAGACGGCCCTCCCCGAGGCCCATGAGGCGCTCCCGGGCCGCGCCGGCCCGATCGCGACCGCCGAGCGGCATTTTCTCAACAAGCGGCCGCTGGCCGGCCCCTATCCTGACGGCCTGCAGGTGGCGGTCTTCGGGTTGGGCTGTTTCTGGGGCGCGGAGCGCAAATTCTGGCAGATGGGCGAGGGCGTCTGGATCACTGCCGTCGGCTACACCGCGGGCTTCACGCCCAACCCGACCTATGAGGAGGTCTGCTCGGGCCGCACCGGCCATAACGAAGTCGTGAAAGTCGTCTTCGACCCGGCGGTCCTGCCCTATGAGAGCTTGCTCAAAACCTTCTGGGAAAGCCACGACCCGACGCAGGGCATGCGCCAGGGCAACGACGTCGGCACACAGTATCGCTCCGGCATCTATGTGCAGGACGAGGCGCAGCGCGCCATCGCCGAGCGCTCCAGGGCGGATTACCAGCAGGCGCTGCAGCAGCGCGGCTACGGCCCGATCACCACCGAGATCGTGGACGCGCCGGCCTTCTATGACGCCGAGGACTACCACCAGCAATATCTCGCCAAGAACCCGGCCGGCTATTGCGGCCTCGGCGGCACGGGCGTCTCCTGTCCGATCGGCGTCGGCGTCGCGGCGCAATAGCCGGGACGCCTTGCCGCATCGGGAGGGGCATGCCAGATGCGGACCGGCACAGGGAAGGGGGGCGGCAATGGCGGGCGAAAACGCTGACGACGGCGAGACAGTCTATCGCGCCGGCCCCGCCGAGCGGGGCCTTGGCACGGTTCTGTCGGCCAGCCGCTGGCTGCTCGCGCCCTTCTACCTGCTGCTGGTCGTCACCCTGGCGGGGCTGCTGATCAAGGCGCTGCAGGAGGCCTGGCATTTCATCAGCCATGTGCTGACCGCGACCGAGGCCGAGGTTATCCTGGGCGTGCTCGCGCTGATCGATCTCACCTTCACCGGCTCGCTGATCGTGATCGTGATCTTCTCGGGTTACGAGAATTTCGTCGCCAAGATCGATATCGGGACCAGCCGCAACTGGCCGGCCTGGATGTCGCAGATCGATTTCTCGGGCCTCAAGCTCAAGCTGATCTCCTGCATTGTCGCGATTTCGGCGATCCAGCTGCTCAAGGCCTTCATGAACGTGAAGGGCACCAGCGACCGCGACCTGATGTGGTATGTCGTGGTGCATGTGGTTTTTGTCGTGTCCGGCGTGCTGATGGCCTGGACGGACCGGATCTCGGGCGAGGCCAAAGCGAGCAAGTGAGGGTGGCGGAGCGCCACGGCGCCGGTCCTGGATCCGGCCCCCGCGCCGACCGTCGGGCTCAAATCGCAAAAAAGCCACGATATTGCGCGGTCGGCTGACGAAACGCTGGGGGATTGCCAGGCATGGCCTTGATCCCGCGGCCAAAGCCCTGAACACTCCGGCTTTCAATGGGAGTGTCAGACATGAAGACGCGTAGGATTTTCGTCGCAGCCGGCCTGGCCCTCGGCGGTGTTGCACTCGCTGCCGGCATGGGGCTCGCCCAGGCCCCCGCCTTCTTCCGCATCGGTACGGGCGGCACGGCCGGCACCTATTATCCGATCGGCGGTCTGATCGCGAACGCGATCTCGTCGCCGCCGCAGCTGATTTCGACCGCCGTCGCCAGCAACGGCTCCGTCGCCAACGTCAACGCCATCGTCGGCGGCGCGGCTGAATCGGGCTTCGTCCAGGCCGATGTCGCCTTCTGGGCCTATTCCGGCACGGGCGTGTTCGAGGGCAAGCCCAAGGTCACCGATCTGCGCTCGATCGCCAATCTCTACCCCGAGAGCGTCCATCTCGTCGTGCGCAAGGCCTCCAATGTGAAGAGCGTCGCCGACCTCAAGGGCAAGAAGGTCTCGCTCGACGAGCCCGGCTCCGGCACGCTGCTCAACGCCAAGGCGATCCTCGCCGCCTTCGGCATCGGCGAAAAGGACATCACCCCCGAATATCTCAAGCCCAACCAGGCCGCGGAGAAGATGAAGGACGGCTCGGTCGATGCCTTCTTCTTCACCGGCGGCTTCCCCGCTGCGGCGATCTCCGAGCTCGCCTCGACCGGCTCGGGCATCGACATCCTGCCGATCACCGGCCCGGCGGCCGAGAAGCTCGCCAAGGACTTCCCCTTCTTCGCCGTCGACGAGATTCCCGCCGGCACCTACAAGGATGTCGGCGCGGTCAAGACGGTGGCGGTCGGCGCCCATTGGGTGACCTCGTCCAAGATCTCGGCCGACACGGTCTATGCCGTCACCAAGGCGCTCTGGAGCGACAAGGCCCGCGCCGCGCTCGATTCCGGCCACGCCAAGGGCAAGGCGATCCAGAAGGCGACCGCGCTCAACGGCCTGCTGGGCGTGCCGCTGCATCCCGGTGCCGAGCGCTTCTACAAGGAAGCCGGCCTGCTGAAGTAAGCAGGCACCAACCGCTAACACCAAGCGCGCCGTCATCCCGGAAAAGCCGCGAAGCGGCGCTGATCCGGGATCCATGCCTGAACCGTTCCGGCATGGATCCCGGGTCTCCACGGAGTTCATCCTTGGGCCGATCGAAGATCGGACCCGAGGGCTCCGCCCGGGATGACGGCGCGCGTGTATTGATGCCCCAACAAGCGAACCACCCCCATGACCAGCCAGCCTTCCGCCGCCGAACTCGCCAAGCTCGAGGAAGAACTCGATCCCGAGATGCAGTTCCGCAAGGTGCCGCACGGCACCGCGCTGCTCGTTGGCGGGCTTTTGCTCGCGCTCTCGGCCTTCCATTACTACACGGCCGGCTTTGGCCTGATGCGCGAGACGACGCATCGCGGCATCCACCTCGCCTTCGTGCTCGGGCTGATCTTCCTGGTCTTCTCGGCCCGCAAGAGCCAGGGTCGCACGGTCCACGCCTCTTCGCTCTGGAGCCCCGGCGGCGTGCCGCTCTATGACTGGATCTTCGCGCTCGCGGTGGCGGTCTCCAGCCTTTATGTCCCCTGGATCTTCGAGGACATGGTCTTCCGGATCGGCAACCCCTCGACGCTCGACGTGGTGATGGGGTCGATCACCATCATCCTGATGATCGAGGCGACGCGCCGCGCCATCGGCTGGGGCCTGCCGATGATCGCGCTCTTCGCCATGACCTATGCGATCTTCGGCAACTGGTTTCCCGGCATCTTCCTGCATCCGGGCTCGACCTGGTCGAACCTGATCAACCATCTCTATCTCACCAGCCAGGGCGTCTATGGCGTCGCGCTCGGCGTCGTCGCCACTTATGTCTTCCACTTCGTGCTGTTTGGCGTGCTCGCCACCCGCATCGGGCTGGGCCGGCTCTTCCTCGGCGTCGCCGCGGCGGTGGCAGGCCGCTATGCCGGCGGGCCGGCCAAGGTCTCGATCTTCGGCTCGGCGCTGTTTGGCATGATCTCGGGCTCGTCGGTGGCCAACACCGTGACCGTGGGCTCGCTGACGATCCCGATGATGATCCGCCTCGGCTACAAGCGCCACTTCGCGGCGGCCGTGGAATCGACCGCAGCGACGGGCGGCCAGATCACCCCGCCGATCATGGGCGCCGCCGCCTTCCTGATGGTCGAGTTCCTCAACCTGCCCTACGCGACCATCATCATCGCCGCGATCATCCCGGCCTTCATGCATTTCTACGGCGTGCTGATGCAGGTGCATTTCGAGGCTCGCAAGACCGGCATGGGCGGCATGACCGATGCCGATGCGCCGAAGCTCTCCGAGGTCTTCGCCCGCGACTGGCCGACGATCGCGCCGCTGTTTGCGCTGATCATGGTGCTGTTCACCGGCTACACCCCCTATCTCGCCGCCTTCTGGGGCATCACCGGATGCATGCTCGTCGGCCTCGCGCATCACCGCGCCGCCTCGGCCATGGTCTTCGCGCTGGCGATCGGGCTGGCCGCGCCGACCGAGTTCCTGCGCGTGCCCGGTGTCAACTTCGCCTTTACGGCGGCCGCCTTCCTGGTCATGGCCCATGGCGTGCTGATGAAGTCGACGGAAGGCCGCAAGCGCGTCGACGACATGATCGACGCCTTCATCCTCGGCGCGAAATACGCCATCGGTGTCGGCGCGGCGGCGGCGACCGTCGGCATCATCGTCGGCGTGGTGACCTTGACCGGCGTCGGCTTCAAGATCTCCTGGATCGTCACCTCGCTGGCCGATCAATGGGCGCGCGGCGTCTCCGACCTGATCCCGTTCTTCCCCTTCGAACTCAAGAGCGCGACGCTGTTCTTCACGCTCGTGCTGACCGGCCTGGTCTGCATTCTGCTCGGCTGCGGCGTGCCGACCACGGCCAACTACATCATCATGGTCACCGTGGCGGCGCCCGCGCTCGGCATGCTCGGGGTCAACCCGCTCGTGGCGCATTTCTTCGTGTTCTATTACGGCGTTCTCGCCGACATCACCCCGCCGGTGGCGATCGCCGCCTATGCAGGCGCGAGCATGGCGGGTGCCGATCCCTTCAAGACCGGCAACACGGCATTCCGGCTGGCGCTCGGCAAGGTTCTCGTGCCCTTCGTCTTCGTGTTCTCGCCCTCGATGCTGATCATGGCGCCTGGCTTCACCTGGACCGAGCTCGTCGGCTCGACCGCCTCCTGCATCGCCAGCATCACCCTGCTCTCGGCGGCCTTCGCCGGCTGGTTCCTGGCGCCGCTGCGGATGTGGGAGCGCCTCGTCATTGCTCTGGCCGCGTTGCCGATGATCCTGGCGACGCCGACCAGCGTTCTGATCGGCCTCGTCATTGCCGCGCCGGTGCTGCTGCGTCAGGTCGCGGCCAGACGGGCGGTGCCAGCCGCAGTGTAGGTTCCCGATCTGTTCTTGCGTCGCGCCTGAAGCTGAGCTAGCCTTCCCGCGGGCATGGGGTGGCGCTGATGGTGACGCGGGTCGCGACGGTGGCGTTCGAGGGCATCGAGGCGCGCGCCGTCGATGTCCAGGTCCAGGTCACGCCCGGCGGCGTCGCGTTCATTCTGGTCGGGCTGCCCGACAAGGCGGTGGGCGAGAGCAAGGAGCGGGTGCGCGCCGCGCTGATCGCCTCGGGCCTGGCCCTGCCGGCCAAGCGCATCACGGTCAACCTCGCCCCGGCCGACCTCCCCAAGGAGGGCAGCCATTACGATCTCCCGATCGCGCTCGCGGTGATGGCGGCGATCGGCGCGATCCCCACTGATGCGCTGGCGGGCTACACCGTGCTGGGCGAACTCGCGCTCGACGGCTCGATCACGGCGGTCGCCGGTGTGCTGCCGGCTGCGATCGCGGCCTATGGCCGGGGGCAGGGACTCATTTGCCCTCATCCCTCGGGTCCGGAAGCCGCCTGGGCCGCGGCCGATATCGACATTCTTGCGCCGCGCTCGCTGATCCAGCTCGCCAATCATTTCAAGGGCACGCAGGTGATGGCGCGGCCCGAGCCCGCGGTCGCGCGCCAATCCGGTCCGCTGCCCGATCTTGCCGACATCAAGGGCCAGGAAAGCGCCAAGCGCGTGCTGGAGATCGCCGCTGCCGGCGGTCATAATCTCCTGATGAACGGGCCCCCAGGTGCCGGCAAGTCGATGCTGGCGAGCCGGTTGCCCTCGCTTCTGCCCCCACTTAGCCCGCGCGAACTGCTCGAGGTCTCGATGGTGCTCTCGGTGGCGGGCCATCTCGCCGACGGCGCCTTGACCGATCGGCGGCCCTTCCGTGCGCCCCACCACTCGGCCTCGATGGCGGCGCTCGTCGGCGGCGGTCTCCAGGCCAAGCCCGGCGAGGTCTCGCTCGCCCACCATGGCGTGCTTTTTCTCGACGAACTGCCCGAATTCCAGGCCCAGGCGCTCGATGCGCTGCGCCAGCCGATGGAAACGGGCGACGTCTTGATCTCCCGGGCCAATCACCGCGCCGTCTACCCGGCTCGTTTCCAACTCGTCGCGGCGATGAACCCGTGTCGCTGCGGCAAGGCGACAGAGCCCGGCTTCGCCTGCCGGCGCCAGCAGAATGAGCGCTGCATGGCACAGTACCAGGGCCGCATCTCCGGCCCGATGCTGGACCGCATCGACATCACCATCGACGTCCCCGCCGTGACAGCCTCCGATCTGATCCTGCCGTCGGCAAGCGAGGGCTCGGCGCAGGTCGCAGCCCGCGTGGCGGCCGCGCGCCGGCTGCAGACGGCGCGTTTCGAGGCTTTGGGCCTGGCCCATATCGCCACGAACGCCGCATGCCCGGCCCAGGTGCTCGACGAGATCGCAAGGCCCGACAATGCCGGGCTCGCCCTGCTGCGCGAGGCCGCCGATGCGATGCGCCTGACCGCGCGCGCCTATCATCGCGTGCTCAAGGTCGCCCGCACGCTTGCCGATCTCGACGGCGAGGCGAAGATCGGCCGCATCCATCTGGCGGAGGCCCTGTCCTATCGTTCGCGCGGCGACCAGATGGCCCAAGCAGCCTGAAGCAGCCTGAAGCGGCCTGAGGCGCGTCCGGACAGGCCGGGTTTGGTTAACGCTTTGCCGCAAGCGACCCCTCGCATTCGCGCTTTCGCCCAACCTTTCTTCAACGCGCCCTTGCTAGGGTGGCGGCATGGATTTCTCGTCATCCCCCTTTGCTGCTGGTGCGGTCGTGCTGCTGGCGCTGTTTGCAGGCGTCGCAGTGCTGATGCTGCTGCGCCAACGCGATCGCATCGTCCGTCAGGCGGCGGAACTGGCCGGGGACGTCGAAGCGTTGAACGACCGGCTCTGGACGCTGGCCGACAGCGAGGAGCATTACCGCAGCCTGATCGAAGCGCAGGGCGACCTGATCGTGCGCCGGGACGGCGCCCGCATCGTCTATGCCAACGGCGCCTATGCGACGCTGCTCGGGCGTGACGAGGCCGAGATCGTCGGCTCCACCGCCCAGCCGCACGTCGTCGCCTCCCGGCCGGCTCTGGCGCTCGATGGCGGCGCGCGCGTCTTCGACGAATGCCTCGCGACGCCCGAAGGCGAGCGCTGGATCTCCTGGGTCGAGACGGTCGTGCCGGTCGCGCTGGGAACCGCTGTCCTGCAGCGTGTCGGTCGCGACATCACCGCCCGCATCGCCGCCGAGCAGGAATTGGTGGAGGCCCGCGCCCGCGCCGAGAGCGCCAACGACGCGAAATCGCGCTTCCTCGCCACCGTCAGCCACGAATTCCGCACGCCGCTCAACGGGATCCTGGGCATGGCCGATCTGCTGGGCGACACCGGGCTCGATCCCGAGCAGGCGACCTATGTCCGCGCGCTGCGCACCTCGGGCGAGGCGCTGCTCGGCCTCGTCGACGACATTCTCGACTTCGCCAAGGTCGAGGCCGGCAAGCTCGAACTCGCCAGCGAGCGGTTCGATCTCGGCCTGCTCGTCGAGGCCGTGTCCGAACTGATGGCGCCGCGCGCCCAGGCCAAGGGCCTCGAGCTCGCCGCCTTGCTGGCACCCGATCTGCCGACCCATCTGGTCGGCGACCGCGACAGGCTCCGTCAGATCCTGCTCAACCTCGTCGGCAACGCGATCAAGTTCACCGAAACCGGCGGCGTCGGCATCCGCATCGGTCGCCATGATGGCATGATCGCGATCGACGTCGTCGACACCGGCCCGGGCATTCCCCAGGGCCGGCGCCAGGCCATCTTCGAGGAGTTCGAGCAGGCCGACCATTCGCCGGCACGCCGGCATGAAGGCACGGGGCTGGGCCTCGCCATCGTGCGCCGGCTCGCCATGCTGATGGGCGGGTCCGTCGGCGTCGATGACCGGCCCGGTGGTGGCTCGGTGTTCCGGGTCGTGCTGCCCTTGCCGGCGCCGGACGACGCGGTCGCCCCCGCCTTGCCCGACTGGGGTGACAAGCGCGTGCTGGTCGTCTCGGGCGCGCCCTTCGCCGCCGGCTATCTGCGCGAGACGATCGCGGCCGCGGGCGGCAGGGCCACGCTCGCCGCCGATGCCGAGGCGGCCCTGGCGCTGCTGCAGTCGGGAACGCCATGGGACGCTGCGTTGATCGACCAGGCGTTCGGCCGCGAAGCCGCCGTCGCGCTGGCCAACGCGGCGCGGCGCGGAGGCGTCGCGGACTGCTTGATCATGCTGTCGCCGCTGGAGCGCCGCCAGTTCGGCTCGCCGCGTGAAGCCGGTTTCACCGGTTTCCTGGTCAAGCCGGTCCGCGCCCGCTCGCTCTATGAGCGGCTGTCGCCCCGGCCGGAGCCGATGGCGTCGCCGCCCGAGGTCCTGGGCGCGCGGCTGTCGGTGACCGCGAGCCCGCGCCTCACCGTGCTGGTGGCGGAGGACAACGAGATCAACGCCCTTCTGGCGACGCGCACGCTGGAGCGCTTGGGCTGTGCCGCGATCTGGGCTCACGATGGGCGCCAGGCGCTCGCGGCCATCGAGGCAGCGTTCGATGGCACGGGCCCTCGCTTCGATCTGGTCCTGCTCGACATTCGCATGCCGGAGCTCGATGGCCTGGCGGTGGCCCGCGCTGTCCGGGAGAGGGAGCGCGCTTGCCCGGAGCAGGCTGCGCTGCCGCTGATCGCGGTCAGTGCCAATGTCGCCGAGGGCGACCGGACGACCGCGCTCGCCGCCGGCATGGATGACTGCCTGGCCAAACCGCTGGAGCGCGCCGCGTTGCAGCGCTGGCTCGACCGCGTCGCCGAGTCGCAGCGCCTCAGCCGCTCCGCCTAGCGCTACGTCACCACTTCGACGCAGTTCTGTCGCGAACTTGTCAGATGCGTGGCGCAAAGACTTCGTGTTGCCAGCTAAGGCGGCATGGGGGACAAGACGCGCATGGCACCCGACATCCCCGGACAATCGGTTGAGCCGGCTCGGTATGGCGCGGCGGGCAGCCTGTTGTTCTCGCGGCTGTCGCCGCTCATGCTGATGGGTGGCGATACCATCCGGCGCCTCGGCCGCCAGCCGGCGACGCCCGATCCGCTGGCTGGGACGCTTGGCCGCAGCGGCTCGCTCGAGGTCAGGCTGGCGCGCGGCGCCAGCGAGATCTGGCGGGCGCAGCGCCTGCGCTACCGTGTGTTCTACCAGGAAATGTCGGCCAAGCCCGACGCGGTCTCCCGCATGTTCCGCCGCGACGCCGACCGTTTCGATGCGGCCTGCGACCACCTCCTGGTCATCGACCATGCTGCGCGCGGTCGTTTCGGCGGCGTGAAGCCGAAGATCGTCGGGACCTACCGGCTGATGCGGCAGGGCGCGGCGACCCGGCTCGGCGGCTTCTACACCCAGGGCGAGTTCGATCTCGCGCCGATGATCGCGCGCCATCCGGGCAAGCAGTTCCTGGAACTGGGCCGCTCCTGCGTGCTCGAGCCCTATCGCAGCAAGAAGACCGTCGAGCTGCTCTGGCACGGCATCTGGGCCTATATCCGCCACCACCGCATCGATGCGATGTTCGGCTGTGCCAGCTTCGACGGCACCGACCCCGAAAAGCTCGCCTTGCCGCTGAGCTTCCTGCATCACCATGCCTGTTCGCAGGGGGAATGGCGCGCGGCGGCCCATGGCGCCCACCATGTCGAGATGGATCGTTTGCCGGCGCAGATGGTCGATGCGAAGCTCGCGCTCAAGCAGATGCCGCCCTTGATCAAGGGCTATCTGCGGCTCGGCGCGCGCTTCGGCACAGGCGCCGTGGTCGATCGTCAGTTCGGTACCACCGACGTGCTGGTGATCCTCCCCGTGGCGGCCATCGACCAGCGCTACGTCGCCTATTACGGCGATGAGGGGCAGCGTTACGCGGCGTGAGTGACGCGAGGGGGCGTCAGTCGCCTTCGGCCAGCAGAACCGGCAGCGCCTCGCGATAGGTCGGGTAGCGGAAGCTGTAGCCGAACTCACGCTTCACCAGCGCATTCGAGACCCGCTTGTTCTCGCCATAGAAGCTCGCCGCCATGGGCGACAGCTTCGCGGGATCGAACGGCGTCTCCGGCGGCGGTTCGATGCCGGCGAGTTGCGCGGCGAAGACCACGACGTCCTGCGGCGGAGCCGGCTCGTCATCGGTGACGTTGTAGACCGCGCCCGGCCGCGGCGCCGCGAGCGAGGCCATCAGCACGCCGGCGATGTCGTCGACATGGATGCGGTTGAAGACCTGGCCGGGCTTGACCAGCCGCGATGCCGTGCCCTGCCGGAGCTTCACGATCGGATTGCGGCCGGGGCCGTAGATCCCCGAAAGCCGGAAGATCTGCGCGGCCTTGCCGCTGCGCGCGCCCAGCGCCAGCCAGTCGCGCTCGATTCCGAGCCTGACCTGCGAGCGGAAACCGGCGATCGGCGCGGTCGTCTCGTCGATCCAGGCGCCGCCATGGTCGCCATAGACGCCGATGGTCGAGAGATAGCCGATCCAGCGCAAAGCCGGCGCCGCTTCCAGGGCCGGGCCGAGCGTTTGGAAGGCCGGATCGCCGGTCTCGCCCGGCTGCACCGAAACCAGCACAGCCTCCGCCTCGGCAATTGCGGCGCTTAGTGCGGGCGAGACGGTCGTTCCGTCGAAAACCAGCATGCGGAGGCCGGCACGCCCGAGGCGCTCCGCTTTCTCGGTCGAGCGCACCGTGCCGGTGACCTGCCAGCCCTTGGCCAGGGCGGCCTGCGCGAAGAAGCCGGCCGAGTAGCCGACACCGAGAATGAGGAGCTTCATGCAGGCAATTCCGGTGCAGGCCTCAGTGCGAGCCATTCGCGGCGCACGTCTTCATCCTTTTCCATCGCGAGCGCGTCGCCGGCAAGCGCACGGCCCTGCGACGGATCGAGCCGGATCAACGCCCAGGCCGCCATCGCCCGCACCAGCGGCGAGGGGTCGCGGAGCAGAGACACCGCGCTCGATGCGAGCTCACGCCGCCCGCTGTTGCCGATCGCGATCAGGACATTGCGGACGAAGCGGTCGCGGCCGGTGCGCTTCACCGGCGTGCCGGCAAACAGCGTGCGAAAGGCGGGGTCGTCAAGGCGGGCGAGCTCCGTCAGCTGCAACCCTTCGATCTCGTCGCGCAGTGACAGCCGCGTCTCGTGCGCGGCCTCCGCGAACTTGTTCCAGGGGCACACCGCGAGGCAGTCGTCGCAGCCGAAGACGCGATTGCCGATCCCGGGCCGCAGCTCCGCGTCGATATGGCCGGGATGCTCGATCGTCAGATAGGCGATGCAGCGCCGCGAATCGAGCTGGTAGGGCGCCGGGAAGGCGTCGGTCGGGCAGATGTCGAGGCAGCGCGTGCAGGAGCCGCAATGGTCGCTCTCGGGCGCGTCGATGGGCAGCTCGGCCGTGGTGTAGATCGCCCCGAGGAACAGCCAGGAGCCGTGCTCGCGCGAGACCAGGACGGTATGCTTGCCCTGCCAGCCGAGCCCCGCCGCCTGTGCCAGCGGCTTCTCCATGACCGGCGCGGTGTCGACGAAGACCTTCACATCGACGCCGCCCTGCGCCGCCAGGAGCCCGGCGACGCTCTTCAGCTTGCCCTTGATGACGTCGTGATAGTCGCGTCGGCGGGCATAAAGCGAAATCGCTGCCTTGTCGGGCTGGCCCAGCATCGCCAGCGGGTCGCCGTCGGGGGCATAGCTCATGCCCAGCATCACCACCGACCGCGCCTCGGGCCAGAGCCGGCGCGGATCGGCGCGCTGCGCCGTGCGCTCCTCCATCCAGCCCATTTCGCCATGGTGGCCCTGCGCCAGCCAGGCCGCGAGACGGGCGGGCGCATCGGGAATGGCGTCGACGGAGGCGACACGCGCGACGGAGAAGCCCTCGCTGAGGGCGCGCGCGACGACCGCCTGCTTGAGGCGCTCGGTCTTCAGAAGTCCAGATTGTCGTAATGGGCGCTCGGCGCCATGCCCGGCATCCGGTCGCTCAGCAGCGGCCGGAAGCTCGGCCTCGACTTGATCCTCGCATACCATGCGCGCGCCGCCTCGTCCTCTTCCCAAGGCACGTCGCCGAGATAGTCGACGCAGGAGAGATGCGCCGCCGCGGCGAGATCGGCATAGCTCAGTTCCGAGCCAGCCAGCCAGTTCCGCTTGGCGGTGAGCCAGGCGATGTAGCGCAGATGATAGCGCACATTGGCGCGCGCGGCGCGGATCGCGCTCATTTCCGGCGGGCCGCCGCCCTCGTCGCGCGCCATGAAGCGCTTCATCACCTTCTCCAGCACGAGCGGAGCGGTGATCTCCTCGTTGAATTTCAGGCCAAACCAGTCGAGCAGGCGGCGGACCTCGACCCGCTCGCCGGGACCTTCGGGCAGCAGGCGCCGCTCGGCCAGAGCCAGCCCACGCGTCTCGTCGAGATATTCGGCGATCGGGCCGGCGCCGGGAACCGACAGCCCGTTCTCCTCGCGAAACACCGGCGTCGTTCCCGCGGGATTGAGTTCGAGGAACTCGCGCCGGCGCTCCCAGACGCGCTCCTCGACCAGGGTGGCGTCCATACCGAACTCACCGAGCACGAGCCGGATGAAGCGGGAATGCGGGCATAGCGGATAATGATGCAGCGTCGCCATGGCACTCTTGAAACAGGCAGGTGGGGCGCAAGCAGGGCCGCCGGACAAACGCATGCCGATATGCGCCGGGCGCCCGCTATAAAACGGCGACCGTGGCGTCACAACCCGCCAGGCGAGATTGAGCGCAAAACCCCGTGAACGGGTTGGGGATTTGGTAACCAATTCGCAAAGAGCTGGGCTTATCGCTGCTCGGGGTTTAAGCGACGCCGCGCACGCCCCGAGAGAAAGAGCCGTCCATGGAAAATCTGATCGAGGCGCTCATCCTCGGCATCGTCGAGGGCTTGACCGAGTTCCTGCCGGTGTCGTCGACCGGCCATCTGCTGCTGCTCGGACATTTCCTCGGCTTCGAATCCAACGGCAAATCCTTCGAGGTCCTGATCCAGCTCGGCGCGATCCTCGCCATCACCCTGGTCTATTTCCGCCGGCTGCTCGACATCGCCTTGCGCATTCCCAGCGATCCCGCCGCACGGCGCTTCGTCATCGGCGTGCTCGTGGCCTTCCTGCCCGCCGCGCTGATCGGCGCGGTGCTGCACGGCTTCATCAAGGGCGTGCTGTTCAACCCCTTCATCGTCTGCTGCACGCTGATCGCGGGTGGCCTCGTCCTGCTGGTCGTCGACGACCTCGAGCTGGAGGAAAAGCATCAGGACGCCACGACGTTCCCGCTGTCGATGTACCTGAAGATCGGGCTGTTCCAGTGCCTGGCGATGATCCCGGGCGTGTCGCGCTCGGGCTCGACCATCGTCGGAGCCATGCTGATGGGCGCCAGCAAGCGCGCCGCCGCCGAGTTCTCGTTCTTCCTGGCGATGCCGACCATGGCCGGCGCCTTCGCCTATGATCTGCTGAAGAGCTACAAGACGCTGACCTTCGACGACGTCACGCTGATCGCCATCGGCTTCGTCGCGGCCTTCGTCGCCGCGCTGATCGTGGTGCGCAGCTTTCTCGACTTCGTCTCGAAGCGCGGCTTTGCGCTGTTCGCCTGGTGGCGGATCGTGGTTGGGCTGTTTGGCCTGGCGGGGCTCTGGATCGTCGGCTGAAGCCGTCCGCCTCAGCTGTCGTGCCCCATCGACTCAGGGGGGTGCTGCGGGGGCAGGCCGCGCGGCAGGGTTGCGGTCTCGCGTTCGATCATGCGGTGGACGACCGGCGGGTTGGGCCCCTTGTGCAGGGCCCTGACGCGCTCGCCGATATCGGCGTCGGCCAGCGTCACCCGCTGCGCCTGGCGGACATATTCGACCCAGGTCGGCGTGTCGTAGCGCTCGACCCAGAGCTCGGGGTCCGTCAGGTCGCGCAGCAGCGTCCAGTGGCGGGCGCCGTCGCGGCGGCGGATCCGGCGGCGTTCCGCCATCGCCTTGAGAAACTCGACGACGTCCTCCTCGCGGATCAGCCATTCGATCGTGACGATCACCGGTCCGCTGCGCGGCTCGATGTCGACGGCGACCTTGGGCTCGCGCCAGCGGCTGAGCGGATCGAGATTGAGCGCCTCCAGCGGTGGTAACTGGTAACGCAGGCCGAGCGCAGCGCCGGCCAGAAGCGCGAAGGCCGAGAGCAGCAGCGCCTGCTCGGGGCCAAAATGCAGCGTCGCCTGGCCCCAGGCCCAGCTTCCCGCCGCCATCCCGCCGAACGCCGCCATCTGGTAGATCGCCAGAGCCCGGCCGACGACCCAGCGCGGCGCCGAGAGCTGCACCGTCGCGTTGAAGGTCGAGAGCGTCAAAACCCAGCAGGCGCCGGCCACCGCCAGCGCCGGCATGGTCAGCCACATCGTCGTGCTGACACCGATGATCGCGGCGGCTGTCGCGTAAGCCGCGAAGGTGGCGCGCACCAGCGCCTCGGTCGTCAGCATGCGGCGCAGGCGAGCGCTCATGAAGGCGCCGATCACCGCGCCCGCCCCGAAGGCCCCCAGCAGCACGCCGAATACCACCGGGCCGCCCTGGACCAGGTCGCGCGCGATCAGCGGCAGCAGGGCCAGCGCCACGATTCCGCCGAAGCCGAAGGCGAACGAACGCAGGATGACGCTGCGGATATTGGGCGACATCGCGACATAACGTACGCCGGCGCCCATCGCGATCAGCAGTGTCTCGCGCGGCAGCACGCGCTCGACGCGTGGCGGCTTCCAGCGCGCCAGCACCGTGATCAGGGCGATATAGCTGAAGGCGTTGATGACAAAGGCCGCGACCGCGCCGGCCGCCGCCACGATCGCGCCGCCGATGGCGGGGCCAACGCTGCGGGCGATGTTGAAAGCGACGCTGTTGAGCGTCACGGCCGCCGGCACGTCCTTGCGCGGCACCATGTCGCCGACGGAGGACTGCCAGGCCGGGTTGTTTAAGGCCGTGCCGCAGCCGATCAGGAAGGTGAAGCCGAGCAGGAGCCAGGGCGTCATCACATCCAGCCAGGCCGACAGCGCCAGCAGGATCGAGACACAGAGCATGAAGCCCTGCGCGGTCAGCATGATGCGGCGCCGGTCGTAATTGTCGGAGATCGCGCCCGCCGCCAGCGAGAACAGCATCACCGGCAGGGTCGTCGAAGCCTGGACGAGCGCGACCATGTCGGGCGAATCGGCGATCGCCGTCATCATCCAGGAGGCGCCGACCATCTGGACGAGGCCGCCGAAATTCGAGGCGAGGCTGGCAAACCAGACCGCCCTGAAGATCGGCTGGCGCAGCGGCAGGAACGGCGAATTGCGCTCCGGGTCCGGCGCGACGCCGTCCGAGGCCAGTTCAGCCTGGGCGACGTCGGCTATCGGCTGGGCATTGGGATCGTCAGGCATGTCATAGGGTTAGAACCTCAGGCCGCACCTGCCAACCGCGATTGCGCGGCGGGCGGCCCTGCGGTCAGGACACGGCCTGGGCCGGCGCGCCGGCCCGCGCGCGGCGAGGCTCTGGTTTTTGGCGTCCCCTGAAGGCTCTGACCAGCGCAACCGCGAGCCCGACGAGCGCAACCCAATGGCCGGGCCGCATCGAAGCCAGCTCCTGATAGACCAGAATGTCGGCATTGGCCTGGAACACCAGCCAGGCCGAGGCGCCGGTGGCAAACGCATACCAGGCGGTTTCGCAGAGCGCGGTCGCAAGCCCGGTGCCCAGCGCGGCGGCGACCAGCACCGGCGTCGTCAGCGGGATCTTGAAGCGCTCCAGTCCGCGATAGACCATCAGCAGCGCAAACAGCCCGGACATCAGCACCGGCTGGGTGACGTCGATCTTCGACTGCAGGGCGAAATGCAGCAGGGCGAGCAGCGCGATCGGGTAAATCAGCATGTGCAGGCGCTGCCAGGCCTTGGCGCCCATCCGCCGGATCATGCCGTCCGTCGAGGTCGCGCCGAGCGCGACAAGCCCGATCAGCGCGGTGATGCCGACGATCAGATAGAAGCGCTTGACGATCTCCGAGACGATCAGACCCACATCCCAGCCGAGATCGATGCAGTACAGGATCAGATGCGCGGCGGCATAGGCGAGCACGGACAGCCCCAGCATTCGCCGGATGCCCAGCAGCTTGCCCCAGTCCAGCACCCGCCGCAGCGGCGAAATCGCGAGCGTGACCAGGAGCAGCCGCACCGCCCAGGTGCCGGTGTCGTGAACGGCGCGTGTCCAGGGCTTGGCACCGAGCTGGCCGGCCCAGGCCTCATAGGCGAGGATCAGCGCGGGCAGCAGCACAAGCGCAAAGGCCGCTGCGCGCAGGCCCGAGACGCGCCCCTGCCGGTCCAGCCATGGCAACCATGAGCTCATGTCGCTCTCCGCGATTGCAATTGTCCCCTCGGATACGCGAGACTTCGCATCGCTGTCTCGCCGCGCTGCACACAAGGGCGTGAACGAAGGCGGACGAACGATCAGACCCTCAACCCACCGGAACCTCAGCATGCCTGCAACGATGCCCACCGTCGTCTTCGATGTCGGCAATGTCCTGATCCGCTGGGATCCCGTCCATGTCTATCGCGAGATGATTCCCGACGACGAGAAGCGCGCCTGGTTCATGCAGAATGTCTGCACCGCTGCCTGGAACCTCGAGCAGGATCGCGGCCGCAGCTGGGAGGAGGGCGTCGCATTGCTGGTCGCCGCCCACCCGGAATGGGAAAGCCAGATCAGGGCCTATGACGAGCGCTGGCACGAGGCCGTGCCCGGCATCATCGAGGACAGCGTCGCCGTGCTCGCGGAATTGCAGGAGCGCGGCGAGAAGGTCTACGCGATCACCAATTTCTCGCGCGAGAAATGGGCGGAATGCCTGATCCGCTTCCCCTTCCTGCAGAGCTTCGACGGCGTCGTCGTCTCGGCCCATGAGGGCGTCATCAAACCCGATCCGGAGATCTACCGGATCCTGCTGCAGCGATACGGGTTGGTGGCGGCCGACTGCATCTTTGTCGACGACAGCGGCCGCAACATCGAGGCGGCGCGCAGCGTCGGCATGAAGGGCGTGCATTTCGTCGAGCCAATCGACCTGCGCACGGAGCTCGCCCGGCACGGCGTCGCGTTCTGACGCTGCCTCAGGCGACAGACCGGCTTGGTGCGATGCGTGACTTGCGTGCCAGCGTCGGGGTTGCCGCAAGTGCAAATTCGATAGCATCTGGCCGGTCTAAGTCCGGAAGGTGGTTGGCTGCGGTTGGCCGTGTGGATTCGGTCCCCGCCATCCGCTCCAATATTCCATGCAACCGCGCCTAAACCTCATCTGCGCCAGCTCCGCTCAGTTCCGACCTGACTGCGGCGGCCGATTGCCATGGCGAGCAGTGTCCTATAAGTCATCGGCTTTGATTGGTCAGGAGCTATCTTGACGTTACGCCCTTCCGGAACCGGCGCGAGAAAGAAGCTCTCCGGCCAGCTTGCTGGCGAGTCGCTGCATCGCGAAGACAAGCTCACGCCCGGCTCCGCGCGGCAATTCGGCCTCGTCATGGCCGTCTTCTTCGCTGTTTTGTGTACCATCGCGCTGTGGCGCGGCGCATGGGCTTGGGCGGCGGTCTGGGCCGGTTTCGCAGCATTCTTCGGTTTGGCCGCGCTGGTCGTGCCGCGAACGCTGGACCCGTTGAACCGATTGTGGTTTCGGTTTGGACTGCTGCTTCACGCCATCGTCAATCCACTCGTGATGGGGCTGATGTTTTTCGTCGTCATGACGCCTATAGGGCTTTTGATGCGCGCGCTCGGCAAGCGCCCGATCCCGCTTCGGCCCGACCGGGCGGCGGCGAGCTACTGGCTCCCTCGAGAGACGGCGCCAGGCCCGATGACAAAACAATATTGAGGGACCGCAGCGATGTCTTTTTTGAGCGAACTCGGCGAGTTCATGCTCGCTCGTAAGAAGTACTGGCTGATGCCGATCGTCTTGATGATGGCGCTTTTGGGCGGACTTCTCGTGCTGACCAAGGGCTCAGCGATCGCACCCTTTGTCTACACCCTGTTTTAGGGTCGCAGATGCGCATTCTGGGGCTGTCTGCCTACTACCATGACTCCGCTGCTGCGCTCGTGGTCGATGGCCGGCCGTTTGCCGCTGCACAGGAGGAACGCTTTACCCGGGTCAAGCACGACGCCGTCTTTCCGGCGAACGCCGTCCGCTACTGTCTTGCGGAGGCGAAAGCCACTCTCTCCGAACTCGACGCCGTCGTGTTCTATGAAAAGCCGTTCCTGAAGTTCGAGCGGCTGCTCGAAACCTATCTCTCGGTCGCGCCCGCTGGCTTTCGGCAGTTCCTGACCGCCATGCCGCTTTGGCTGCGCGAGAAGCTCTTCCAGAAGCGCCTACTCTCCGACGAGCTCAAAGCCATCGATGCGGGCTTCGATCCGGCGCGCCTGCACTTCTGCGAACACCATCTGAGCCATGCGGCGAGCGCGTTCTATCCCTCGCCTTTCGAACGCGCACTGGTCCTGACCCTCGACGGCGTCGGCGAATGGCCGACGACGTCGGTCGCGCTCGGCAACGGCGCGGCTTTGGATATCGTCAAGGAACTGCACTTCCCGCATTCGCTGGGGCTGCTCTATTCCGCCTTCACGCACTATGCCGGCTTCAAGGTCAATTCCGGCGAATACAAGCTGATGGGGCTTGCTCCCTATGGCGCGCCGCGTTTCGCGCAGACCATCCTCGACCGCCTGGTGGACCTGAAGGAGGATGGTAGCTTCCGGCTGGACCAGACCTATTTCGACTATATGGGCGGGTTAACCATGATCAACCCGCGTTTCGAGGCGCTGTTCGGAGAACCAGCGCGCAGCGCTGAATCTCCGCTGCGCCCTTTCCACATGGATATCGCCGCCTCGATCCAGGCTGTCACGGAAGAGATCGTCCTCAGGATGACGCGGGCGCTGTCGATCGAGACCGGCGAGCGGAATCTTTGCCTCGCCGGTGGCGTCGCGCTCAATTGCGTCGCGAACGGAAAGATTCTGCGCGATGGGCGTTTCAAGGACCTGTGGATTCAGCCTGCCGCGGGAGACGCAGGCGGCGCGCTGGGGGCTGCGCTTGCGACGCATCACCTCCAGTTCGGCGGAGCGCGCGAAACGCCCAAAACGCTCGACGCAATGTCTGGCGCCTATCTCGGCCCTGCTTACGACCAGTCCGATGCCGAAGCGCGCCTTAGCGCCGCCGGAGCCGTCTTCGAGACGCTCGACGAGGAGGAACTTCTCGCCAGGACAGTCGCGGCCCTCGGTGAAGGCCAAGCGATCGGCTGGTTCCAGGGGAGGATGGAGTTTGGCCCCCGTTCGCTCGGCAACCGCTCGATTCTGGGCGACCCGCGCAGCCCTGTCATGCAGCGGACCCTGAATTTGCGGGTCAAGTACCGCGAATCGTTCCGGCCGTTCGCACCGGCCGTGCTTGCGGAGGACGTCTCCAGTTGGTTCGAGCATGAGGGCCCATCGCCCTATATGCTGTTCGTCGCCGACGTCGTCGAGGCGCGGCGACACGCGATGACACCCGAGGAGCAAGGCTTGTTTGGGATCGACAAGCTCAATGTCGTTCGCTCGGACATTCCGGCGGTGACTCACGTTGATTATTCGGCGCGACTCCAGACCGTGCATGCCGAGACAAACCCTCGCTTCCACGGACTGCTCCGCGCCTTCAAGGCGGCGACCGGGTGCAGCGTACTCATCAACACCAGCTTCAACGTGCGCGGCGAGCCGATCGTCTGCACGCCGGAGGACGCATTCCGCTGCTTCATGGGCTCGGACATCGAGATGTTGATCGTCGGCGATTGTCTGCTCCGCAAGGAGTTGCAGAACCCGGGACTGATGCATGACTACAAGTCCTCGTTCGAACTCGACTGAAGTCGTGAGGTCCGCCCGATTCACGCGCCGGCGCGAAGCCATGCTCAACCTTGGGCTTGCTGTCGCCAGCGCGCTGTTCTTCCTCGCGATCTGCGAATTCTTCGTTTTCAGGATCGTGCTGCCTGGCAGCGACGTGCCGCGCAACGCCCTCATCAACGACGTGGTTCGCTACGCGCCGGGCCAGACGGGAGTCTGGCGGGTGCGCGACGATATCGCGGCCCCCTTTTCGATCAACGCACAGGGCTGGAACTCACCGCTTGCCGACTATGCGACCGAGCGCCGGCCGAGCGTCTCCCGCATCGCCTTTGTCGGCGACAGCTTCGTCGAGGCTCTGCAGGTTCCGGTGAGCATGAGTTTCGTCGAACGCGTCGCGCAGGCGATGTCGGGCGAGCGTCCAGTCGAGACTTACCGCTTCGGCATTTCAGGCGCGCCCCTCAGCCAGTATGTGCACATGGTCGAGCGCGAGGTGGCACGCTTTCGTCCCGACCGGATCGTCGTGGTCCTGGTCCATAATGATTTCGATGAGAGCTTCGTATTGCGGCCTGGGCGCTATACGTCGAGCTTCCTGAAATTCAACATCGCCGACGGGAGGTTTCTTGGGGAATTGCCGCCGGAGCCCTGGCGGCCTGGGGCGTTGGAATTCCTACGACGCACCGCGATCGCCCGGTACTTTTTGTATCGCTGGCAGGTGCGGCCGCAAACCTTGGCGGACTTTTTTCTCGGCCCGGCGCGGGCGTCCGATCCACGCTATGCGGCCAACATCGATGTCAGCGAAGTGCTGCCTCGCGAAGCCGATATCCGCGTCGCAACGCACCACGCCTTCGCCCGGCTCGCAGCCTTGGCGAGCAGTGCGGGTGCGTCGCTGCATCTCGTGATGGATGGAGACCGGGGCGCCATCCAAGCAGGCGTGGTCGCCAGCCCAGCGCTGGTTCTCAACGCGATCGTTGCGGACACGGCCAGGGCTCAAGGGCTGCCGTTTCTGGATCTTCACCCGGTCTTTGCTGCCGATTGGGCCAAGCAACAAAAACGTTTCGATTTTCCGTCGGACGCGCACTGGAATGCGCACGGCCATCATGTCGCCGCTCGGGCTATCGCTCAGTTCTTGCTGGCGCCGCCCCCCTAGCCCGGCGGCGAGGTCGTCGCCGCCAAAACAGCCGAGCCGCAGAACGGCACGGCTGAAGTCGAGCGTCGCCCAAAACAGGGCAATGGCCGCTCGCCGCAATCTCGCGCGCAAGCAGCGATGGCGTCGCGCCACGATTGCTGCGGCCCGCGCACGCAGGCTACGATCACGTTCGAACAGGACAGCCAGGAGCGTACGCCAGACCATGCCCAGCGAAACCCGCTATGACCAGATGACCTACAACCGCTGCGGCCGCAGCGGTCTCAAGCTTCCGGCCCTTTCGCTCGGCCTTTGGCACAATTTCGGCGAGACCACCGCGCCCGATCTCGGCCGGCGGATCTGTCGGACAGCCTTCGATCTCGGCATCACCCATTTCGATCTCGCGAATAATTACGGGCCGCCACCGGGTTCGGCGGAGACAGCGTTCGGGACAATCCTGCGCCAGGATTTCGCCGCGCATCGCGACGAACTGGTGATCTCGACCAAGGCCGGCTACCGCATGGGACCGGGCCCCTATGGCGAATGGGGCAGCCGCAAATACTTGCTTTCCAGCCTCGACCAGAGCCTGAAGCGGATGAAGCTCGACTATGTCGACATCTTTTATTCGCACCGCTTCGACCCCGAGACGCCTCTGGAAGAGACGATGGGCGCACTCGACTCAGCCGTGCGCCAGGGCAAGGCGCTCTATGTCGGGCTGTCCTCCTACAACGCCAAGCGCACCCGCGAGGCGGCCGCCATCCTGCGCCGCCTCGGCACGCCCTGCCTGATCCACCAGCCGAGCTATTCGATGATCAACCGCTGGATCGAGGAGGACGGCCTGCTCGACACGCTGGATCAGGAGGGCATCGGCTCGATCGTGTTCTCGCCGCTGGCGCAGGGCATGCTGACCTCGAAATATCTTGGCGGCGTGCCCGATGGCAGCCGCGCCGCCAAGAAGGCGCCGTCCTTCCGCGACGGCTTCCTCTCCGACGACAATCTGAAGCGCATCGCGGCGCTGAACGAGATCGCGGCCGGGCGCGGCCAGAGCCTCGCCCAGATGGCGATCGCCTGGGTGCTACGCGGCGGCCGCGTCACGTCGGCCCTGATCGGCGCCAGCCGCCCCGAACAGGTCGAGGATTGCGTCGCGGCCCTCAAGCGCCCTGATTTCAGCGCCGAGGAGCTGAAGCTGATCGACCAGCATGCCGGCGAGGGCGGCGTCAACATCTGGGCGGCGTCGGCCGAGCGCTGAGCGGGGACGATGCGGGGCCGATCTGGCCGCGCATCGTCTTGCGGCACCCCGTTGCCTTCGGTGGCCTCGTCAGATTAGGAACCCTGGCTCCCCGAAGCCGTCTGCAAAGACGGCATGATCCGTATCCGCACCCGTGACAGGTGGTCCCGATGACGAGTCTCAAATTCGGAACCTCGGGTCTGCGCGGCCTCGTCACCGAGCTCGTCGGCCTGCCGGCCTACAGCCATGTCCGCGCCTTCTGCGCGATGATCGGCGAGGACGGCGCGGCGGGGCCAGGCGGGGAGGTTCTGATCGGGCGGGATCTGCGCTCGTCGAGCCCGCTGATCGCGGCGCAATGCGCACGGGCCATCGTCGATGCCGGGCTGGTTGCGGTCGATTGTGGGGCGATCCCGACGCCGGCACTGGCACTCGCGGCCGCGCAGCGCGGCGCGCCGGCCATCATGGTCACCGGCAGCCATATCCCCGATGATCGCAACGGCCTGAAATTCTATCGCAGCCAGGGCGAAATCGATAAGGCGGACGAGGCGCGGATCCTTGCCTGGCATGCGAAACTGAACCTCGCTGTCGTCCCCGACGAGCCTGCATCGCCCTCCACTCATGATGCGCTGGCCGCCTACCAGGCCCGCTATCGCGAGTTCTTCGGCGCGGATGCCCTGCGGGGCCTGACGGTCGGCGTCTACCAGCATTCCTCGGTCGGGCGCGACGTGATCTGCGATCTCGTCGCCGCGCTCGGGGCCACGCCCGTTCCGCTCGGACGCGCCGACCGCTTCATCCCCGTCGACACCGAGGCGCTGCGTCCCGAGGACGTGGCGCTGGCAATCGAATGGGCCGGCAGCCAGAAGCTCGACGCGATCGTCTCGACCGATGGCGATGCCGATCGCCCGCTGGTCGCCGACGAGTCGGGCCGGTTCCTGCGCGGCGATCTCGTCGGCGCGCTGACGGCGGCCTTTCTCGGTGCGGACGCGATCGTGACGCCTGTGACCTCAAACTCGGCGCTGGAGCGGCAGGGCCTGTTCCAGCAGGTGGTCCGCACCCGCGTCGGCTCCCCCTATGTGATCGCCGGCATGGCGGAGGCGACGGCCGCCGGCGCGCGACTCGTGGTCGGCTTCGAGGCCAATGGCGGCGTGCTGCTCGGCTCGGATGTCGCGCATGAGGGCGTCAGCCTCGCCGCCCTGCCGACCCGCGACGCGATGCTGCCGATCCTCGCCACCCTGACGGCCACTGCCCGCGCCCAGAAACCGCTGAGCCGCCTCGCCGCCGAGCAGAACTTTGCCATCGCCCTGTCGAACCGCCTCCAGGAGGTGCCTCAGGAGAAGACGGCCGCCTTCATCGCCAGGCTCGACGCGGACAACCCCGCTTTTCGCGATGCGGCCTTTGCTGGCCATGGCGGCGTCGCCGCCCGCGACCGCCGCGACGGCCTGCGCCTCACGCTGGGCGACGGCACCACGGTCCATATCCGCGCTTCCGGCAATGCGCCGGAACTGCGGGTTTATGTCGAGGCGCCCGATCAGGCCGGAGCTGACGCCCTGCTCCAGGAAGGCCTCGATATCGCGCGGCGGGCGACGGTCTGACCGGCGCGACGGCCCCGAAGGACGCCATCGCAGCGAGGCGTCCCACGCGCGTCCTACATCACCGCGCCAGTTCGCGCGCGATCCGCAGGATATACTGACCGTAATCGCCCTTCTTGAGCTTCTCTCCCAGCGCGGCGAGCTGCGGCGGAGAAATCCACCCTTGTCGCGCGGCGATCTCCTCGGGGCAGGCGATGCGCAGATCCTGCCGGCTTTCGAGCGTCCGGACGAATTCCGAGGCCTGCAGCAGGCTGTCGGGCGTGCCGGTGTCGAGCCAGGCGAAGCCGCGGCCCATGCATGCGACGGAGAGCTCGCCGCGCTCCAGATAGACGCGGTTGACGTCCGTGATCTCAAGCTCGCCGCGCGCGGACGGCTTGAGGCTGGCGGCGATGTCGACGACCTGGGCATCGTAGAAGTAAAGCCCGGTGACCGCCCAGTTCGACTTCGGCGCCGCCGGCTTCTCCTCGATCGAGATCGCCGCGCCGGCGGCATCGAACTCGACCACGCCATAACGCTCGGGATCACGCACGTGATAGGCGAAGACGCTGGCGCCCTTGGGGCGCGCCGCGGCCGACGCCATCATCTCTGGCAGGGTATGGCCGTAGAAGAGGTTGTCGCCGAGGATCAGGACGGAAGGCTCGCCCGCGACGAAATCGGCGCCGATGATGTAGGCCTGCGCCAGACCGCCCGGATGCGGCTGCTGCGCATAGGACAGCGCCATGCCCCAGTCGGAGCCATCGCCGAGCAGGCGCTGAAAATGCGGCAGGTCGTGCGGCGTCGAGATGATCAGCACCTCGCGGATGCCGGCCAGCATCAGCGTCGACAGCGGATAATAGATCATCGGCTTGTCGTAGACGGGCAGAAGCTGCTTCGACATCGCCAGCGTCATCGGATGGAGTCGCGTGCCGGAGCCGCCGGCCAGGATGATGCCCTTCATCGTCGTCTATCCCGTCTGGTGTTCGGTCAGGAGCCTGCGCACGCAGGAACGCAGCGCATCCTGCCAGGGCGGCAGCGTGACCCGGTGAATCGCGGCGAGCCTGGCGGAATCCAGCCTCGAATTTGCCGGCCTTTGGGCCGGTGTCGGATAATCGGCGGTGGCGATGCGCTCGACCCGCACGGGCGCGCCGCCAAGCCGCTCGCGCTCGGCGAAGATCGCCTCGGCGACGTCCGCCCACACGGCCGCGCCTTGCGCACCCATATGGAAGATGCCGCGCAGGGCTGCCTTATCCGGGCTCTCGGTGAGATTGCGCGCCACCGTGAAGATCGCATTTGCGATGTCGAGTGCGCTGGTCGGGCATCCGGACTGATCCGCCACGACGGCGACCGCGTCGCGCGTCTCCGCCAGCCTCAGCATCGTCCTGATGAAGTTCCTGCCGAAGGGGCTGTAGACCCAGGCGGTGCGCAGGATCGCATGGTTGCCCGTCGCGGCGGCCACCGCGCGCTCGCCCTCGAGCTTGCTGCGGCCATAGGCCGAGATCGGGCCGACCGGGTCGTCCTCGCGATAGGGCCGGTCGAGCCGGCCGTCGAAGACATAGTCGGTCGAGATCTGGATCACGGGGACGCCGAGCGCAGCCGCTGCCTTGGCCACCTCACCGGCCGCCGCACCGTTGACCAGCCGCGCCGTCTCGTCCTGGCTCTCGGCCAGATCGACGGCGGTGAACGCCGCCGCGTTGACGACGACATCCGGTCGGCTGGCACGGATCGCCGGAGCGATCGTCTCGAGCCGTTCGAGATCGAGTTCCGGCCGGCCGAGCGCGGTGACGCTGACGCCCTGTGGCGCGCGCTCGCCCATGGCGCGCACGACCTGTCCCGAATGTCCGGTCACGGTGATGCGCATGCCGATCAGTCGAAATAGCGCGGCAGATCGGACAGCCGCGGGTGCCGTTGGTCCTTGTCCGACAGCACGAGGTCGCCAAGCGGCAGGCGCCAGTCGATCCCCAGCGCCGGATCGTCGAAGGCCAGCCCATGGTCGTTGGCAGGCCCGTAGGGCGCGCTGACCTTGTAGAGCACCTCGGTGTCGGGTTCGAGCGTCACGAAGCCATGCGCAAAGCCGACGGGCACGAGGAGCTGGCGCCAGTTTTCCGCCGAGAGCTCGACGGCGACATGCCGGCCGAAGCTCGGCGCAGAGGCGCGGATATCGACGGCGATGTCCAGGATGCGCCCCCGGGTCACGCGCACGAGCTTGTCCTGCGCGAAGGGCGGCGATTGGAAGTGGAGCCCCCGCAACGTGCCGACGGGTCCCGAGAGCGAGTGATTGTCCTGCACGAAGACGAGGTCGATCCCGGCCTCGGCCATCGCGGCGCGGTTGTACACCTCGGAGAAAAAGCCGCGATGGTCGCCATGCTTTCTCGGGGTGATGATCTTGACGGCGGGAATCGCGGTCGGTTCGACGCTGAGCATGGGTTCGTCCGGTTTCGTTCAGGCCGCGCCGAGGCGCTCGCCGCGATAGACGCCCGAGCGGATATCGCCCCACCAGCCGGGATTGGCCAGATACCATTCGACCGTGCGCCGCAAGCCCGTGTCGAACGTCTCTTTCGGCGTCCAGCCGAGTTCACGGCCGATCTTGCCGGCATCGATGGCATAGCGCGCATCATGCCCGGGCCGGTCGGTTACGTAGGTGATGAGGCGCTCATGCGGCCCGGCCGGGTCGGGGCGCAACGCGTCGAGCAGGGCGCAGATGCACTTCACCACATCGAGATTGGTCTTCTCGTTATGGCCGCCGATATTATAGGTCTCGCCGACGACGCCCTTCGCGGCCACCGTCAGCAGCGCATCGGCATGGTCGTCGACATAGAGCCAGTCGCGCACGTTGAGGCCGTTGCCATAGACCGGCAGCTTCTTGCCCTCGAGCGCGTTGATGATCGTCAGCGGGATCAGCTTTTCGGGGAAGTGATACGGCCCGTAATTGTTCGAGCAATTGGTCATCACCGTCGGCAGGCCATAGGTGTGGTGCCAGGCGCGCACCAGATGGTCGGAGGCTGCCTTGGACGCCGAATAGGGCGAGTTGGGCTGATAGGCCGTGTCCTCGCGGAAGAAGCCCTCGGGGCCAAGCGAGCCGAAGACCTCGTCGGTCGAGACATGGTGGAAGCGGAAAGCCGCCTTGCGAGCCTGGTCGAGCCCACGCCAATGGCGCAGCGCCTCCTGCAGCAGCGCGAAGGTGCCCACGATATTGGTCTGGATGAAGTCGCCGGGCCCGTCGATCGAGCGATCGACATGGCTTTCGGCCGCCAGATGCAGGACGATGTCGGGGTCGAAGTCGGAGAAGATCGCGCGCACCCGTTCGCCATCGCCGATATCGACCTGCTCGAAGCGGTAGCGGTTGCTGCCGGCGACCGGCGCGAGCGAAGCGAGATTGCCGGCATAGGTCAGCTTGTCGACGACGCAGACGTTTGCCTCCGTCTCGCCGATCAGCTTGCGCACGACCGCCGAGCCGATGAAGCCGGCACCGCCCGTGACGAGGAATTTCAGTGACACGCCAGGGCGCTCCCGAGCAGGAGAGATGTTCGGTGTCGATCCTGGTGGATGGAAGAGCCAGCCGGCCGCCATCTGTCAAGGAGTGGCGGCTCGGCTGGCGGACGATTGCCGATTGAAATGACCGGACGACGGCGCCCTTCCTGACAGTCATGGGGGCAGGTCATGGCATTAAAGGCCACCACTGGGAGATCCGTGGGTTCACGCGGCAGGCTTTGAGATCAAGGTTTGCGGGCTTGCACGGTTCTCGACGAACCGGATCGGCCTCGTTATAAGCCCGCCTCTGCACATTCGGTGCAATCCAACGAATTTTTTCGAGAAAAGCTCATGTGCGGAATCTTCGGGTCGATCGGATTTGAGCCCGATGCTGCAAGAATCGACATCGTCGCCCACCGCGGCCCTGACGGGCGTGGCTGGGAGGTTTATTCGTCACCCAAGGGCCCCGTGGCACTGGGCCATCGGCGCCTCGCGATCATCGACGTCTCAGACGCCGGGCTTCAGCCCATGGGCGACGCGTCTGGCCGCTTCCAGATGGTCTTCAACGGCGAAATCTACAATTACATCGAATTGCGCGAGGAGATGCGCGCAAAAGGCGAGGTTTTCGTCAGCGAATCCGATTCGGAGGTTCTGCTCCGGGCTTACCTGCTTTGGGGCGAAAACGCTTTGCCCCGTTTGCGCGGGATGTTTTCGTTCCTGATCTGGGATCGCCGTGACAAGAAGCTCTTTGCTGCGCGGGACCGGTACGGGATCAAGCCGCTCTATATGACGTCCTCGCCTCGCGGCGTCGCGTTCGCTTCGGAGATCAAGCAGCTGCTGGGACTGCCGAGCGCAACCAATCGCATGAACATAGCCCGGGTGCATGATTTTCTCAGCTCCGGCATCTCGGATCATACGTCGGAGACGATGTTCGAAGGCGTAAGCCAGGTCCGCGGAGGAGAATGCGTCAGCATTGATGCCAGCGAAACCGGCGCGATCGAAGTCAAGGTGCGTCGCTGGTATCCGGCTGTTGCGGGCGACCTGTCTATCTCTGAGGAGGAGGCAGGTGAACGGTTCCGCGAACTTTTAACTGAATCCGTCAAGCTGCACTTGCGATCAGACGTTGCTGTTGGATCGTGTCTTTCGGGAGGACTGGATTCGTCCGCTATTGTCTGTCTGATGTCGGGCATGATGGGTTCTGGCGAAGGAGGGGCGAAGGTCAATACAGTTTCAGCCTGCTACGCTGAAAAAAGTGTCGACGAGAAGCCCTTTATGGATGCGGTCGTCGCGCATGCTCATACCGAGCCGCATTTCATTTTTCCCAAAGCAGAAGATGTCTTTCAACGCGCATCGGATATTACCTGGCACCAGGACGAGCCCTTCGGCTCGACGTCGATTTTCGCGCAATGGTGTGTCTTCGAGGAGGCCAAGCGTGTCGGTGTCAAGGTGATGCTTGATGGCCAGGGGGCCGATGAGCAACTCGCCGGATACCACAGCGGATTTTCATACTATATGGCAGATTTAACGCGCCGCCGGCAGTTCGGGCAGTTGATACGCACGATCATCGAGCGCAACCGTTATCATGGCACTTCGGTCTACGAGCAGATCCGCAATCATCTTGTTCCGCTGTTGCCGCCGAAGGTTGCGGGATTGCTGCGTAGCCAGCATCGCGCGCTGACGCAGCATGATTGGCTGGGGACCGACATCATTCGCAGCAAGGGAAACCCCAAGGGCGCTTTACAGCTTGCCAGCGACGAACTCGGCTTGCCGACCGTCGCGGATATCCGCACATTGTGCATGACGCTGACCTACGGTTCCAATCTGGCGATGCTGCTGCATTGGGAAGATCGGAACTCGATGGCCCACTCCATCGAAGCGCGGGTCCCCTTCCTCGATCATCCGTTGGTCGAATTCAATCTGGCCCTGGGCAACGACCACAAAATCGTTGGCGGCGACACCAAGCGCGTCCTGCGCAAGGGGATGTCCCATGTCCTGCCGGAAGTCATTCGGGAGCGCCGCGACAAACTCGGTTTTGCTACGCCGGAACAAATCTGGTTTCGCGGGCCTCTTCGAGGGCTTGTCGAGGACGGGATCGAGAAAACTCTGTCTCGCTTCCCCGGCCTGATGAACGCGGACGGGGTTCGGGCGTTGGCAAGGGAAATGCTCGACGGTGACCGCCCGCTCGATTTCACGCTGTGGCGCATCATCAATCTCGGCATTTGGGGCGAGCGTGTCGGAGTCACGATGTGACGATGCGCGGATTGATCCCCTCAAGCTGACAAGCCTCGATCGCCCTGCTAAACGCTGTCGTGCCGAGGTCTGGCCTGCCGGCGCGACCGGCAAATTGCGCCAACCTGAGTGCTACCAAAGAAAGTATCCCGAATGTGCGGCATCGTCGGAGCGGTATCTTTAACGCGCCAGCCGATTAAGCGGCTCGACAGTGCACTCGCCGCCATGAATCAGTTGATTGCACATCGTGGCCCTGACGGTCACGGTTTTTGGCGCGCTCCATCGGACGTCTGTGGCCTTGCCCATCGTCGGCTTGCCATCATCGACCTGTCGCCCAACGGGCACCAGCCGATGGTCGGGCAGAGTGGCGCGGTCGTCACGTTCAATGGCGAAATCTACAACTATCTCGAATTGATGGATGAGCTGAAGTCCGGTTGGTCTTTCCGGTCCTCGTCTGACACGGAGACCGTGCTGGCCGCCTATGCGAAATGGGGTGTGGACTGCCTGAAGCACCTGCGCGGCATGTTCGCATTCGGCCTCTGGGACGGGGAGCGCTTCTTTGCAGCGCGAGACCGTTTCGGCATCAAGCCGTTCTATTATGCAGTGGTTGATGGCACGCTCTACTTCGGTTCAGAGATGAAGGCGCTGCTGCCGATCCTGCCGGACATCGCGACAGACTCGGAAGCGCTCGCCGAGTACATGACTTTCCAATACACGATCGGCGAAAAGACGCTTTTCAAGCAGGTTCATACGCTCCTGCCAGGCCATGCATTGACGGTCGAGAACGGCGAAATCAAAGTTTTTCGCTATTGGGACGTTCATTACGACATCGACTGGGATCACACGCCGCGCTGGTTTGCAGAGGAGATGCGTGGACGATTGGCGGATTCGGTCCGCATGCATCTGCGCTCCGACGTGCCGGTTGGGGCCTATATCTCAGGAGGGATCGATTCCAGCCTGATCGGCATCCTGGCCGGGCGCGAGGAAGCCTCCGGGCGCATCGGATTCCATGGAAAATTTACCGAATTCCCAGGCTACGACGAGAGCGCGTATGCCGAAGCGGCCTGCCGTGACGGCGGGATCGAGTTGCACCAGATCGACATCACCGCCGATGATTTCCGGAACAATATCCAGAAGGTCCTCTACCATCTCGACACGCCCGTGGGCGGCCCAGGGTCCTTTCCGCAATACATGGTCTCGGAACTGGCTGCCCGCCACGTCAAGGTGGTGTTGGGCGGACAAGGTGGCGACGAAATTTTCGGCGGGTATGCGCGCTATCTGATCGCCTATCTCGAACAGGCGATCAAAGCCTCGATCGATGGTACTCAGCGCAACGGCAATTTTGTCGTGACGCCTGAATCGATCATTCCGCACCTGACGGTGTTGCAGGAATACAAGCCCCTGATCCGGCAACTGTTTTCCAAGGGTCTGTTCGGCCCGCTCGACGAACGTTATTTCCGACTGATCGATCGCTCCTCCGACATGGAAGATGAGGTCGATTGGTCGGCGCTCGACAGAGCCGGTGTGTTCTCACGCTTCCAGGCGATCTTTAACTCCGAGCGGAATGTGAAGAAGGAAGCCTATTTCGACTCGATGACGCATTTCGATTTCAAGTGCCTCCTGCCCGCCCTGCTGCAGGTCGAGGACCGGATGTCGATGGCGCATGGGTTGGAATCGCGCGTGCCGCTGCTCGACCATTCGGTCGTGGAGTTTGCGGCGACCATCCCTGCCGACATCAAGTTCAAGGGCGGCCAGATGAAGCACTTCATCAAGTCGACCTTTTCGGGCGATCTGCCACAGGAGTTGGCGCAGCGGCGCGACAAGATGGGCTTCCCCGTGCCGCTCAAGGAGTGGTTTTCGGGCGAACTCAAGGACATGGTCGCAGATATCTTCGCCACCCAGAAGAGCCGGCGGCGCGAGTTTTTCAACTCTGACGCGATCCTCGCCAATTTTGACAAAGCCGAGCGCTTCTCGCGCAAGACCTGGGGTCTGCTCAGCCTCGAACTCTGGCAGCAGACCTTCCACGACCGCGCCGCCTCCTATCGGCGCATGCTCGACGAGATCGAGCCAGCACCGGTCGCGGCCGAATAACTCCAGCAATTTACGGGATCAGAATCATGAAGGTCTTCATTACGGGCGGCTCCGGCCAGGTCGGCTCGACCGTGGCGGATATGTTCCTGGCGCGCGGCGACAGCGTGATGTCGCTCGAGAACTTCTCCACTGGCCGGAAGGACAACCTTCTCGATCAGGAGCGCCTGACGCAGGTCGAGGGCTCGATCACCGACTGGAAGCTCGTCGATCAGCTCTTCAGCGATTTCAAGCCGGATGTCGTCGTGCATACGGCCGCATCCTACAAGGATCCGGATGACTGGGAGACCGATGCGCTGGTCAATGCTGTCGGTGGCGCCAACATCGCCAAGGGCTGCAAGCTCCATAAGGTCGGCCGGCTGATCTATTTCCAGACGGCCCTCTGCTACGGCACCAAGCCGCTGCAGCAGCCGATCCAGCTCGACCATCCGATCAACCCGGTCAATTCGAGCTATGCGATCTCGAAGACCGCGGGCGAACATTATGTCCAGTTCGCAGGCGTCGATTGGGTGACGTTCCGCCTCGCCAACGTCATTGGGCCGCGCAATGTCTCCGGCCCGCTGCCGATCTTCTATGGCCGGCTTGCCGAAGGAAAGAAGTGCTTCGTGACGCCGGCCCGGCGCGATTTCTGTTATGCGGGAGATCTCGCCAAGGTCGTGGTCCAGTCCGCGGACGGCCGGGGCAACGGCACCTACCACTTCTCCTCTGGCAAGGACGTCGCAATCCGCGAGCTTTACGACGCGGTGGTCAAGGCGATGAAGCTCAATGACTATCCGGAGCCGGAAGTGAAGCCGCTCGGACCGGACGACGCTGCTTCCATCCTGCTCGATCCCTCTCGGACCTTCGCCGATTTCGGCGATGTCGAGTTCACACCGCTCGACGAGATCGCACGGCTGTCGGTCGAGCGTTGGGAGAAGGAGGGCGTCGTCGGCGGCTACACCCACCTCAAGGAAGCCCGCGCCGACATCAAGACGCCGGCCAAGGGCTGAGGCGAGCATGCGTATCCTCATCACGGGCGGCGCCGGATGCCTCGGCTCGAACCTGACCGAGCGTTATCTCGAAGCCGGGTATGAAGTCCTGGTGCTCGACAATTTTGCGACCGGTCACCGCGGTTCGCTGCCGGAGGCGCATCCGGGGCTTACCGTTGTCGATGGCAACGTTCAGGACCGCGCCCTGGTCGACAAGCTGTTCGCCGCGTTCAAGCCGAGCCACGTCGTCCATTCCGCCGCGGCCTACAAGGATCCCGACGACTGGCTCGAGGATACGCGCACCAATGTCGAGGGCACGATTCATGTCGTCGAGGCTGCGCGGTCGGCGGGCATCAAGCGCTTCGTCAATTTCCACACCGCTCTCGGCTATGGCCGACCCGATCGGCTGCCTATTCCCGCCGACGCACCGGCGCGCCCCTTTACCAGCTACGGCATCTCCAAGCAGGCCGGCGAAAACTATCTCGCCATGTCCGGCCTGCCCTTCGTCTCGCTGCGTCTCGCCAATGTCACCGGGCCCCGCCTCGCCATCGGCCCGATCCCGACGTTCTATACGAGGCTGAAAGCCGGCAAGGGCTGCTTCTGCTCGAAGACCGTGCGCGACTTCATCGACATGGACGACTTTTTCTCGGTCATGGATGCGGTGATGGCCGATGGTGCACCGACCGGACTCTTCAACGTTTCGACCGGTACGGGGCACACGATCAAGGAGATCTTCGACATCGTGGTCGATCACCTCGGAATCGAGCTGAAGGAGCCGGTGCCCGAGGTCGAGCCCGGCGCCGACGACGTTCCGGCGGTCGTTCTCGATCCATCGAAGACCATTGCGACCTTCGGCTGGCGTCCGCGCTACTCGTTCGAGCAGACGATCCGGCGCATGTTGTCATGGTACGACGATCATGGCGTCACCGCACTCTACAGCCATCTGAAGGCACCGCCTTCAAAGGCTTGACCAGCCTTTTCGCCGCCCTCCACGCTGCCGCATCATCTTCCGAACGGATACATCCATGACCGAGAGCTTCGCTGGCAAGAACGTGCTGGTGGTCGGCGGCGCCGGCTTCGTCGGCTCGAACCTCGTCAAGCAGATCCTGCGCGAGAAGCCCCGCAAACTGACGATCGTCGACAACTTCCTCTCGGCCGACGCCGTCAACGTCCCCGACGACCCGGCCGTGCATCTGGTCTCCGGGCCCATCACCAGTGATCGCATCCTGCGCGACCTCGATGACAACCTGGATTATGCCTATCATCTGGCCTGCTTCCACGGGAACCAGTCCTCGATCCATGATCCCTTGATGGACCACGACAACAACACGCTGACCAGCCTGAAGCTGTTCGAGCGGTTGAAGGACATCAAGAGCCTGAAGAAGGTGGTCTATTCCGCCGCCGGCTGCGCCGTCGCCGCCAAGACCTTCGATGGCGCCACCGCGACGGACGAGGACGCGCCGGTCTCGCTCTTCCATGACAGCCCGTACTCGATCTCGAAGCTGATCGGCGAGATGTATGGAAACTACTATTTCACCCGCTTTGGCATGCCCTTCGTCAAGGCGCGCTTCCAGAACGTGTATGGGCCGGGCGAAATCCTCGGCGCCGGTCGCTGGCGCGGCACGCCGGCGACGGTCTGGCGCAACGTGACCCCCACCTTCATCTGGAAGTCGCTGCATGGTGAGGCGCTGCCGGTCGAGAATGGCGGCATCGCCACACGCGACTTCATCTTCGTCGAGGACATGGCGCGCGGCTTGATGGCCTGCGCGCTGCGGGGCGAGGCCGGCGAGATCTATAATCTCGGCTCCGGCGCCGAAGTTTCCATCCGGGAACTGGCGGAACGCATCAATGTTGCGACGGGGAATGAAACGCCGATCGCACTGACGCCCGCACGCGACTGGGATCGCTCCGGCCAGCGCTTCGCCGCGACTGACAAGGCGCGCGAAAAGCTCGGCTTTGCCGCGGAGGTCGGCCACGAGGAGGGGATCAGGCGGACGGTCGAGTGGACCAAGGCCAACAAGCCCGTCATCCTGCGCTGCATGACGAGCCACGCGCATTTCATGCCGGATTTGAGAACCTATTCGGCCTAAGCGGGCAGGCTGCGGGCTGCGGCCGTCAGCTCTTTCGGCCGGCGGCCTTGTCGATCCTGAACGTCCAGCCATGCAACTGGACGGTCAGATTGTTGTAAACGCCGCCGTCGAAAGCCGCGAAACGCTTTTGGAACTCCTCGGCGCTGATGTCCGGTGTCAGCGCGCACATCGCCCTGAAATCGGCGCGGGCCCGCTTCCGCGCGCCCCAGCGCATTCCGCCGGCCGGCACAATCGGCAGCCCCTCGGCCAACGCCCGCCCGTGCCGCTGCAAAAGGCGCACGGATGCGGCATTGGCGAGGTCGAGCAGCGGTCCAGGCGCGCAGCCGGGCGGGACATCGAACCATTCGACATCGAGGATCGGCCCGTCGTCGACCTTGGCTGTCATCACGTGGAAGGTCGCTCCATAGCGTGCGACGCCATCGTAGACGGCGAAATGATGCGGATCGCGCCCCGGATAGTCCGGCGAGGCGGGATGCACGTTGAAGGCGCGGCCCTCGAAGCGTTCGAGCACGTCGCGCGGGACGATGACGGACGTTCCGAAGGAAACGAGTGTGCCTGTGTCCGCCTGTCGCAGGTCCTCCAGCGTCCGCGTGACTGCGGGCCCTGCGCCCGCGTGGGTGAGCGCTGCCACGACGGCGCTGAGCAGGTCGCCCTCGACGCTGGTCAGCAGTACGATGGTCTTTGTCGGGCGGTTAGGCATTGGCTGAGTCCGGAAAGGCTTCAGCGAGTGGGCGCCCATCCCACATCACGTAGTCGATGACGGACAAGCCCGGAATGAAGCGGGCCTCGTCGCCATAAGCGCGCGGCGAGAACCCCTGCATGACCAGCCGGACACCGCCTTCGGCAAAGACATGGTTCTCCTGATAGCCGTCCGCTCCGCCGCCAGCGAGGTAGGCGTCGCCGCCCGCCGCCTTGACGAGGGAGACCAGCAGGTTGGTCGAACTGCCGCTGTGCTGCAGTTCCGATTGCCGCAGGTAGCGGGTGGTCACCCCGAGATGGGCGGCGATGGCCTTGATGGCTGCGATGTTGAAGGTGGCAAGATTGGTCTCTGCCACACGTATCAGCGGCTCGATGAGAGCGAGCGCGGCCCCATACCTCGGAGCGCGGCGATAATTCGCCTCCAGCGTCTTCAAGAGCTTGTCACGCCACGGCTGACGGTCGTCGATGACGGCATCCGAAATGGGTGAGCCGAGCGGCATGCGCTGCACAGGGCAGCTGACCCAGCGCGCCTCGCCCTGAATGGCGAGCCGCACGCGATTGCTCCACGAACCCATGCTGCCGGAGCCGGAGCGGGGATAATCGACGGTGTCCAGGAAGACGAAGGCGTCCGCCCGGCGGATCTTGTCGAAATAGCCGATCCACGGGAAGAAATTCGGTTGGTGGATGGCGACGAGACCGGCCATGCGTCGCACTCAGAGCCGCGTGTCGAAGAAGGACTTGAGGCGGCGGAACCACCACAAGCCGCCGACGAACAACACGGTTGACACAACCACCATGTAGACGAGCATCCAGAGCGGCGGCAGCGTGCCGTGCAGGATGGGGGCCCGGAAGCACTCCGCCATCACGTAGAAGGGATTGTAGACGAGGAAGCGCTGGATCGGCGCGGGGTAGGACGAGAGCGCATAGAAGATGGGCGAGGCGAACAGGAGCGCCGTCAGCACGCTCGGCAGCGCGATGGCGGTGTCGCGCACGAACACGTTGAGCGCGGACAGGAACAGCCCCATCCCTGACACGAAGAACAGCTGCAGCAGGATTATCAACGGCAGTACGAGCACGGCGGCATTGATCGGCTCGCCGCCGAAGAGTTGGAGCAGAAAGATGACGACAAGACCGACGGCGAGTGGAACCACGCCCATCATCGCGCCGACGATAGGCAGGATCTCGGATTTGAAGGCGATGTTCTTCACGACGCCCGCATTTCCGACAACCGAAGTCGTTGCGCTGCTGAGCCCTTCGCTGAGCCCGAGCCACGGCGCATAGCCGCTCAGGAGCCAGATGATGAACGGCAGCGTTCCCGCCCGCCCCGGCAGACGGCCGGGGAACACATAAGTGAAGACGAACACGAAGATGCTCATCAGGAGCAGCGGCGAGAGGATCGCCCATACCAAGCCGAGAGAGGAACCGAGAAAGCGGTCGGCCAGGTTCATCCGGAACAGACTGTTGATCATGCGGATGTCGTTGCGGCCGAAATAGAAGATCGACATTTCAGGCGCCTTTCTCGATCTGTCCGGAAACAGTCAGCGGGTAATAAAGCGTCGGATTGCCGCCGAACTGGCCTTCCTCGTCCCGAACCTCGAATGTCAGCGTCCGGGTCGAGATGACACGCCCGCCCTGGATCAGGCTGGCGTCGAGACGGTAGAGGTTCTCGCCCAGCACGAACGGATCGAAGACGAGCCCGATTTCGAAACGGCCTTTCGGCAGCGGCTCCCGTGAGTTCTCCGACAGCTTCGCGTTCCAGACCTTCTTGCCATCGACACGCAACAAGCTGACGAGTAGGTCGGTGTCTGGGGCAGGGGCCTGCAATGTTCCTGCGATCCGGATGTCCGCTGGCGCGAAGGCCTTGGCGGAGGCCGTGACCGCAGCCCCGTCCTGATACAGGGCGAGGCCCGCCAGGTGGCCGATCTCGGCAACATCGGGGGCCAGCACCGGAGAGCCGAATTTACGCACCAGATCTTCGGCGTCGGCCTTCTCGACGCTGGCGAGATAGGCCTTCGTCACCTTCTCCGGCGCGTCATCCATGATGAGACGACCGTTCTCCAGCCACAGGCAGCGGTTGCAGAGGTCGACGATCGACAAGAGCGAATGGCTGACGACGACGACGATCTGCCCGACCTGCGTCATTTCCTTCATGCGCCGCGTGGCCTTACCCGAGAAGGTGGCGTCGCCGACCGAGAGCGTCTCGTCGATGATGAGGATGTCGGTCTCGATGAATGCGCCCATCGAGAATGCGAGCCGTGCCTTCATGCCCGAGGAGTAGGTGCGGACTGGCCGGTCAATGAATTCGCCCAGCTCGGAAAAAGCGATGATGTCGTCGGCCAGCGCGTCGATCTCGGCCTTCGTGCGGCCGTGGACGGCGCCGTCGAGGTAGATGTTTTCCCGTCCGGTCGCCTCCTCGCGCAGTACCGCGCCGATCGATAGCATGGCGTGGAGGTCGCCCTTGACCTCGATCGTGCCGGATGTCGACTCGGTAATTCCTGAAATGAGCGAGAGCAGGGTGGTCTTCCCGGCGCCGTTGCGGCCGATGATTCCGACGCACTCGCCCGGCCCGATGTCGAAGGACACGTCCTGCAACGCATCGACATGCCGCGTCACGAGTTCCTTCCGGCCCATGCGCAAGGCCTCGAACAGCGAGACGGGCCCGCCTCCGCCTTCCGCCAGCGCGAAGGACTTGTTGAGGTCTTTGACGGAAATCGAGGCCTTCATCGTGCCGCGACGCTCCAGCGAACGGGAAGCGCGATTCCTCGCGCGTCCTCTCCGGCAATGTCGAGCGTGATACCGTTGTTGCTCAGCCAGCCGATGCTGTCGACGAGGATGAAGAGACCGGGTCTTTCAGGGTCCGGCGTCACCAGTTGCACGCTGAGCTGGTAAGTTCCGGGCTCGAGCGGCAACTGCTGCACCGCGATATCGATCCGATGGCGGCCGGCCTTGGCGGCGACGATGGTCGGATAGCGCGTCATCATCACATTTTCCCAGCCAAAACCGGGCTGCATGCGCTCGACAACGAAAGCCGCGCGGATCTCGCGATCCTCGAAGACGTCCACAGGGATCGACAAGGCGAGGTCGTCGCCGGTGTTCAGGTAAATCGCGCGGCTCGTCGGATCGGCAAGCTTGGCGATGTCCGTCCGGTATTGTGGGGCGGCGTCCTTGCCATAGAGGTAAATCCGGGCCGCGCGTTCCGCGGGGCCCGAAAAGATGATCTTGCCGCGGTCGATGACATGGGCCGTGGTGCAGAGCTTAAGCACGGCGCTCCAGTCATGGGTGACGAGAATCCCAGAGGCGCCATGCGAAATCCGGTCGCGCAACCGCCGCCAGCACTTGGCCTGGAAGTGCTGATCGCCAACCGAGAGGATTTCGTCGAGCAGATAGACCTCGTATTGCCCTGCGGTCGCGGTGGCGAAGAACAGCCGCGCGCCCATGCCGGCCGAATAGGTCTGCACAGGATCGTCGAAACGATCCCCAAGCTCCGAGAAATCCTGGATGTCGAGGATCATCTCGTCGCGTTCGCGCCGCCTGAAGCCGTGCGTGGTCAGCAGGCGCTCCGCGTACTGGCGGCCTGTCAGCGAGGCGTTTCCCACCAGGCCGAGTTCATAGAGCCCGGAAAGATTTCCCTTGACGCTGACCGTGCCGGAATCAGGCGCATAAACGCCGCCGATGACGCGCAGGAGCGTCGATTTGCCCGCGCCGTTGCGGCCGAGAATACCGACGAACTCGCCTTTGGGAACCTCGAAGGTGACGTCCGTCAGCGCATGGAAACGTTCGAGAACGGCGAAATTGGAGAATGCGACCTTCCAAACGTTGCCGGCATCGACCAGAGCAAAGCTCTTGCAGACGCCCGAACACGTCACAGAGATGGCAGTCGGCTTCATGAGCGGGCAATCGGTCCTGTGGGCGGAGTTTGCGGCGGGGCCTCGCGCTCAGCCTTTGCTGGAAGCTTGCCCCCCGTTCGCCAGCAGTTGCCACCCGGCGAGGGGTAATCCGCCCATGCGCAACGGGACGCTCAATGCCATGAGTGGCGTGATCACTCAAGTCTCCCTGTCTTGGCGCGCGACAGGGGGGCCCGCATCATGGCGCTCATCGGCGACTGTCTGGCCGGTCGCCGCCCAGGAACACCCGGCACCATTGCTCGAACGACAGCAGAGACCAGATCAGAAGCCGGTTGTTCTTCTTCCCTGACATGTGTGCCTCGACCGTGTCGCGGATAAAATCCGCATCGAGATATTCGGTCGAGGCGAGGTCTTTGCCCAGCAACATGTCGCGCACATAGACGGCGTTCTCACCGCGATACCAGGATGCCTCGGGTGACGAGAAGCCCTGTTTGCGCCGGTCCATGATCTCGGACGGCAGCACATGCGCCATCGCCTGCCGCAGGCAGCTCTTGCCGCCGGCAAAGGAATCCTCGGCCAGCAGCTTTTTGCGCACGGCGTCCTCGTCCACCGTCAGCATGTGTTCGAGGTCAGAGAGCTTGTGGCGCGCCGGCAGGCGCGTGGCGAAGTCGACCAGCGCGTTGTCGAGGAAAGGGAAACGCTCCTCGAGCCCGCTCGCCATCGAGAGCTTGTCGCCCACCAGCAGGAGGCCCGACAGGAAGGTCCGGCATTCGAAGTAGAGCGAGGCCGAGATATGGTCCTCAGGCGAGTCGAACGAGAGGCCTGGCGCGTCGGCGTAGACCGACTTGAAGACGTCGAACATCTCCGCCTCGTCGTCGGCCGCCGCGCCGAATAGGCGCTTGCGGTCGTCGGCCGTCGTCAACCGCTGCCAGAAGCCATAGTAGCTCGACAGATAGTCGTCGCGGTCGAGCGAGCGGAACACGCGGTAGTAGCGCCACGGGTACCCGCCAAAGAGTTCATCGCCACCCGCGCCCGAGAGACAGACCTTGACGAACTTCGAGGCAAGCCGGGCGATGTAGTAGTTGGGGTAGCTCATCCCAAGGCGCAGGTCCTCAAGATGCCACACCACGCGCGGCAGGGACCAGCGGATATCGCCGGCGTTGATCACCTGCTCGTAGTGCTCGGTCTTGTAGGTGTAGGCCATCAGCTCGGCGGCGCGGCGCTCGTCGAACAGGGTCTCGTTACCCTCTATCCGGCTCATCTCGAACCCGGCCGTGAAGGTCTGCATCCGTGGCACATGCGGATGCGCAAGCGCCACCAGCGTGCCGGAATCCATGCCGCCGGAGAGATAGGCGCCAACCGGCACATCCGCCACGAGCTGACGCTCGACAGCCTGCGCCATCAGCTTCTCCAGCGTCGCGACCGCCTCCTGCTCGTCGACAGGCTCGGGCTTCGAATAGTCGTAATCCCAGTAGGTCTCGCGTCGCTCGCCGTTGCGATCGACCGTCAGGATCGTCGCCGGCGGCAGGTGTTCGACGCCCTCGAACAGCGTGTGGGGACGGAACAGGTTCTGGAAGGTGAAATACTCGCGCAGCGCGGCCTGGTTGACCCGGACCCTGAAGTCGGGATGCACGAGGAAAGCCTTGATCTCGGAAGCGAAGGCGAGCCGATCCGGCGTGCGCCAGAGATAGAGCGGCTTCACGCCATAGCGGTCGCGCACGAGGTGAAGGCGGCGCTCCTGCGCGTCCCACAGCGCGAAGGCGGCCATGCCGTCGATGCGGCGGGCGAGGGCGGAAACGCCCCAGATGACGCAGCCGGCCAGCAGCACCTCTGTGTCCGATCGGGTGCGGAAGCTCCAGCCTGCCTTGTCGAGTTCCGCCTTCAGCTCACGGAAATTGTAGATCTCGCCGTTGAACGCGATGGTCCAGCGACCATCTGGCGAATGCATCGGCTGGCTGGCGACCGTGCGCAGGTCAATGATCGACAGCCGCCGGTGGCCGAGGCCGAGCGGGCCGTCGATGTGCATCCCCTTGCCGTCCGGTCCCCGATGCGCCAGCGCGTCGCGCATGGCGGCGACGATGCGCTCGTCGGCCGGCGCGCCGTTGCGATTGAGATAGCCCGCGACCCCACACATGGCTCTGGATTACCGGAAATTCGGCCGGCCGGACCGAGCGACCGTCTCGTCGTACCAGCGGCCCATCAGGTCGGCATGGCCGTCGATCGCGCGCTGTAGGCGCGCGCGGGGCGGCATGACCTCGGCTGTCCACCATTCTGGATGCGTGAGCACCTGCAGCCGGTCCTCGCACGCCGCGCTCAGCACGTCCTGAAGCCGCCGGTGCAGCCAGATGCCGTTGGAGTCGGACACATAGCCATAGGTGTCGCGCAGGCGCTTGGAATAAGCGTTCACCAGCCCGGCGAGTTCGTCGTCGTCGGGCATGGGCTCTTCGAGCACGCCATAGAGATGGAAGCTCACGGCGGTCGGCTCCACGCCGAATTCCCGCCTGAGCAGGTCGCGCTCGGCGGCGATGGCCTCGATCAGCCGTTCGCGCGTCAACCCCTTGCCGAAATGGGTCGGGTCGAAATGCAGTGCGATCTCGTGCCCGAGATCGATGATCTGCCGGACGAGCGCATGCGTCAGCGGATTGAGCAGGTTGTAATAGAGGCAGCGGGGGAACAGGAAATAGGTCGCGATGACCCCTTCCTCACGCTCGATCTGCGCGAGACTGACCGAGCGGTTCATGGAGGCGTCGAGATCGTGCCGCCAGAAGACATGCGGCCCCGCGGGCGGAGCCTTGTAGCCCGCGAAAACGTACTTGCGCTTGGCGAGCCTCAGGAGGTTGCGGTAGTTTTCTTCCGTAAAATCCGAGAATTCCAGAAGATGTTGCTTCTCGTCGCGCATGTTGGCTCTATGTCAGGCGGTTGCGCAGCGAGGAGAGGACCGCGTTCCTGGCGTCAGTCGCGTCCACGCACCCGTCAACTCGCAAATCGGTCAGCCTAAGGTAGCCGCCGTTGGCGGCGATCACAGGATCGCCATCGACTGCATAGGCAACCTGCCCGGGTATGGCAAGGAAAGGCTCGCGGGGAAGCACCGGGCATGCGGCGAGGATCGTCACCTTGCGTGTGCCCTCCAGCCACGCGAAGGCGCCCGCGAACGGGTGGCCCGAGGCGCGGATCAACCGGTCGATCGCGGCAAGGGGCTGCTGCCAGTCGATCTTGCCGTCCTCGGGCCGGCGCGGGTAACAGCGCAGCGAATCCTCCGGGGCGGTGGATTGCGGCGTCAGCCGCAACTCGCCCCGTGCCGCCGCCGCGACCATCTCCCCGAATGCTTCCGGGATGGATGTCCTGAGCCAGCCATAGACATCGGCGATGGTGGTCGAAGCTTGCAGGGCAAGGAAGCGCTTGGCTACGATGGCCCCGCCGTCGAGTTCGTCCTCCATCTGGTGGATGGAAAGCCCGACCCGCTCCTCGCCGTTTAGGATCGCCCAGTTGGGGCAGGCGTTGCCCTTGTAGCGTGGCAGGTCACCGGGATGGGCGTTGAAAACACCGAGCGCGAACAGCGCCCGCACGTGCGCTGGGATCAGGGTGAGCCAGTTCATCGAGATCGCAAGGTCGCATTGCGCCTGCCGCACGAGATCGAGTCCGTGCTCCGAGGCAAGGTCGCGGTGGCGGAGGAAGGGCGCGCCGCTGGCCTTCGCCAGCGCCTCGAAATCTGCCACCGTCGCCAGCTCGTGCCCGGACGGCTTGCAGGTCGCCACAAGAGCGATCTCGTGGCCCTCGGCTTGCGCCCGGCGCGCCGCCTCGATCAGCATCTCCGTTCGGCCGATGACCCCGATCCGCAGCCTGCGCATCAGCCCTGCCTCCCGCTTTTCCAGAGAGCGATGCGTTCGCTTACCGTGAACGAACGCTGCTTCGAGAGGTTCGCGAGCACCGTGTCGAACAGGCTGCCGGTGCCAGGCAGGCTGGCGTCGACAGGCGGAAGGTCGTCCCGCGTCAGCGAGGATAGCGGACCACGCCGCTTGAAGGTCTCGTAGACCGCCAGCGTCGCGCTGTTCAACACGATGTGGACGGGATGGAAGTTCAGCACCTTCCAGCCCGGCGTGTCGAGTTCCGCGCCCGCGACTGTCCACGGCCGGCGCGCCATCGCGTGCATGTTGTCCTGGAAGACATGCGGCAGACGGATGAGCGAATCCCCTTGTTCCGAGAGGTGCAACTCGTGCGGCGTCACATGGGATGCGCGCGGCAGATGGACGGAGCAATCGATCTCGATGCCGAACTCGCAGGCCATACGTGCCAGAAGCGGCTCGGACATCACCAGCGAATGTGTCCGGCAGGCGGTCCCATCGGGATACCAGCCTCTCAGCGTAGCGAAGATCTCGTCGGGCGTTGTTCCGTGGCTGCTGCCCGGCAGGAAGTTCGGGTGCAGCCCAATCTCGAACAGCGGCTCCTTCGCCAGCGCACGCATGGCTGGGCTGTCGTGGGTCGCGAACAGGGTGGCGCGCACGCCAGCCCGCGACAGCCGCTCTGCGATATCCTCGATGATCCAGTCTGGCGCCCAGTCGATGTCGAGCGTCACCAGAACGGGGCCACTCCCGCCCTCCGACGCTTCGTCCTTTGCGTTGCCCCCCGACATCACGCCCCCGGCTTGGTAGCCACGAGATAGACGCCGAAGCGGTGGTCGTCGCCCTTCCACGCGTAGCGCGTCAGACTGTCGATGCGGAAGGCGGCAAGCGCACCCTCGATCTCGTGTTGGCGGAAGTGGTGGAAATGGATGTTGTCGCGGATGAGCTCGGCGCGGTGGGTCCAGATCAGCGTGCCGAGGAAGAGCTGTCCGCCGGGCTTGAGCACGCGATAGGCCTCGTCGAGCGCCGCGTGATAATCCAGCACATGGTCGAGGCTCGTCAGGAAGGCGACGCCATCAAGCGTTTCCGAGCGGACGGGCAGGAATTCCGCCATGCCGACGAGGCAGGGCTCGGACCGGGCCCCAAGCCCAGGGTCGATGCCGAAATAGCGCACGCCGGCTGGGAACAGCCTGCGGCTCAGCGCGGGGTTGTCGCAGCCTACGTCGAGCACCAGCCCCTTCGCGCTCCGCACCAGCACCTGCGACCGGTGGAGATGGCGGCGATACCACAGATCGGAGAGGGGGGTGTTGTGCTCGCCGCCCGAGTTCTTGACGAGGTTCAGGTAGATGTACTGGAGCGCGGCGTCCGATGCGTCCGCGAGCCCAATCCGAACCTCGTCGCCCACGATCCGCTGGTTCACGAAATCAGGGAACAGCAGCGGGCGGCCGTGGTGGAACGCCAGTTCGTGCCCGTCGGGCGTCGCGCGCGCGTCCCGGACGACATTCTTGCCGCTGACCGGAGCGGCGAGGATGTCGAGGATGTCATCGAGGCCCTGATAGACCGCACAGCCATTCGGATCGATGCCTTCGAGGTCGATCGGCGTCATGTTCTCGTCGATGGGCAGGTCGGCCCATGCGCGATTGGCAGGCATGTCAGGTCTCCGGCGGCAGCCTGTCGATCAACGCGGACAGCCCGGTCTCGAATGATGTCGTGGCTGCGCCGAGCTTATGCGCCATAACGCTCGTATCGGCGACATAATTGTCGGGCGCGCGCGCGGTCTCGTCGAAATTCGCCGTCACGCCGAGCCGGGCCGCCACGAGGGTGGCAATCTCGCGCACAGTAACAACATCAGGGCCGGCGATGTTGGCGGTCACCGCCGTGTCGCAACCGAGCGCCGCGATGAACGCCGCCGCCGCATCCTCCACCCAGATCGGGTTGATCGCAGGGCCTGTACCGCCGTCGACGCGCACGGCCGTTCCGGAGCGAACGGAGTTCACCAGCCGCGGCAGCAGGAAGCTGGCGGCCTGCCCGGGCCCATAGACGAAGAAAGGCCGCAGGACATGGACCAACAGGTGGGGCCGGAAATATCCCAGCAGGCTTTCGGCTGCGGCCTTGGCGGCGAGATAGAAGCCCAGTTCGGCGCCCGGCTTGATCGGCGATTCTTCCCGGATCGGCGTTGGCGAAGGGCCGTAGATGCCGCCGGAGGATGCCATTACCATGCAGCGTGCGCCGGCCGCGATAGCGGCCTCGGCCAGCGCGGCGCTGGCCGCGACGTTAATTCGCGCGATCGCGCCGGCCTGCTTTGGAAATCCGTGCCAGCCCGGCGCCTGCGCCAGGTGGATCAGCGCATCGAACCGCCCGAGGGCGGCCAGAGCCTGTTCCGGCTTTTCGCCGAGGTCGATCTCGACCGCTGACACACCAGCCGGGAGAGCATTCGCGGACACGTTGGGACGCAGGACGGCCAGGACGTCATCGCCACGGCGCACCAACTGCTGCACGACCGAGCGCCCGATCAGTCCCGCCGCACCCGTGACGACGATGCGGCGCTGCGCCGCTGCGCCCTTCATTCTGCGGCTCTCAGGAGGCCGCTTCCGGCCCTGGTCACGGGACATCCTCTTCCGCAGGAGGGCGTCCATGCGCGCGAATATGGTCGTAGACCCGCTCGAAGCGTTCCGCCAGACGGTCGGCCGACCACCACTTTATGGCGTGTTCGCGGCTGGCGCGCCCGATCTCCGCGCGCTTGGCACTGTTGAGGGCGAGGTCGCGCAACACATCCAGCACGGTGTTCTCGTCGGCATGGACGATCGGCGTTTCCTGAATGCATGCCGTGGCCGGCGATCCGTCATGCTCGATCTTGTTGACGCGGCCGACGACCGGCTTGCCGAGCATCATGCCCTCGCGGGCCAGCGCGCCGTAGCGGCCGTAATTCAACTGATCGACGATGATGTCCGCCTGCACCTGCACGAAGCGGTTGTCGCGGCTGGGAATGTTGTCGACGAAATAGAGTTCAATATCGATGCCTTCCGCCTGCAGGCGTTCGATGGCGTTGATGACCGCCTGTGTCCCCTTGACGTTCTTCCCGTTCTTGGTCCGCGTCTTGTAGTTGCCGACCCCGTGATACACCGTGACCGTTCCCGGCTTCTTGTCGTGCCGGAACCTCTCGGGAATCTCGAGGTCGGGCTTCCACACGTCCGGGTCGTTCGCGAAGGTCAACGGGCCGCGAAAGGCGTTCGGATGGCCCTTGAAGTCGATGCCGGGGTCGGTCTCTGTGCAGAACAGATCCACCAATGTGGTCAGCTTGCTCCCCCAGCCGAGGTTGCGCTCGTCACTGCAGACCTCAGGGACCGCGGCCCAGTTGCAATTCTCGCACAGGTCGGGGCTCCAGTTCCGGAAGGACGATTGCGAAACGCCGTCTAAGCAGCCGCTGTGGGAATAGCCGAGCAACGCGCCGCGACGTTTCGCCTCCACCATGTCCCATGGGATTTGTCCGAACGCGCTGTCCCTGTCGTGGAAATCGGGGAACAGGGTGAATGCGCCAAGCCCATAATGGTGGAAAATGCCGAACCGGTCGGCATTGTTCCGGTAGAACTCTCCGATCAGGGCCCGGTGCCTCGCGGGGTCGGGGTCGTGAATGGTCAGATCCTGCCCGTGGTAAAGCCAGCTGTTTGGGCCATCGACAGCCTCTGTGGACAGGGAAACGGCGTCCCAGCCCCGGGCGCGCAGCGCCTTGGCCAGATAGAAGAAGTTGTAATAGCAATGCCGCGTAAAAAGCACAGAGCGCCTCTTGGGCTCGGCGCTTACATAGGGCGGCAGATAGGGATGGATCACTTTTCGATCGTCGTCGGACATCGCGAAGTCGATGAGTTCCTTCGCACCGACAACTTGATGCAGGGTCGGGTCCGGCGCCGCGCTGCGCGGAAGCCTGCAACGGCGGTGTTCCAGCCAGGCCTTGGCCTCTGCCGGATGCGCGGCGAGATCGGATATGAAGTCACGCGACCGGACGATGGTGGAGGAACCATCGGCGCCGGCCGAGATCAGGATGGCGGCAGTGCCCGTCTTGCAGGCAATTTCCAGTGCATCGATGTAGTCGATGCAGTTGATGGCATGAATCGTTTTCGAGGCAAGAAGAAATAGAATCTCGTCGCATCGCTGAATGGCGAAAACTGAATAATTAGGTGGAATTAGTATATATTTACTCAAAATCCTGCGTTCGAAATTGGCGCAGAGAGCCTCGTCGATGAGGGCCTGAGTCCGCGCTGTTCTTTCGAGGATCTGTTCCACAGAACGCTTGTTGTCCGCGTTCGCCACGTGGTCGCCCATTCGCTCCTGCAGGGCGAGCGCGAGCGCCTTCAATTCTCCGAGAAGCAGGTTGATATCGTCGATGCGCTGGCTGAGATCGCTCTGCCCCTGAGACAGTTCAGCGATCGACTGCCTCAGTTCGAGGATCGAAGCCTGAACATGATCCTTCCACTGTTGCCCGCGCTTCAGGATGTTCAAGGTGTACATGCGACAGAGCCTAGCGGGTGCGGTCAGGAAGCCGATGCCGCGCGCTGATCGAGCTTGCGCCATTCGATCAGCCGGCGGAGCCCGTCATCGAGGGAAATTTCAGCCGTGAACCCGATCTCTGCCGCAGCCCTTTTGGGGCTTCCGATCCGGTTCTTCACGAATGTCGCCTGGCTGCGCGGCGCATAGTTGATCGGCTGGTTGCTGCCGGTCAGGTGACAGATCCTTTCTGCGAGTTCCCGCAGGGACGTCCGGATCCCGGTGCCGACATTGTAGAAGCGCCCCGCGACGTCCGATCGCATCGCGCACAGATTGGCCTTGGCGCAATCCTCGACGGCGACGAAATCGAAGGCTTCCGAACCATCCCCGAGAATCGTCGGCCCTTCGCCGCGGTCGATCGCATCGAGCATTTTCATGATCACCGCGATATAGGCCCCGCGATAGTCCTGGCGCGGGCCGTAGACGTTCATGTAGCGCAGGCCGACGACGTTGAGGCCGTAGCGATGATGGAAGGCGGTCGCCATCGCTTCGCCCGCGATCTTGGTCGCGCCGTAGAAATTCTTGTTGTTGAAAGGGTGGTCTTCCGTCATCGGCTCCTCGACGGCGTCGCCGTAGACGGAGGCCGAGGAGGAATAGACCAGGCGCTTGACGTTCCGGGCGACGCAGGCTTCCAGCACGTTGAACGTCCCGCGAATGTTCACGTCGAAGGCCGAACGCGGGAAGTCATGGCATTGCAGCAGCCAGAGCGCCGCAAAATGGAACACGCCGTCCGCGCCATCCAGCGCCGATTGCAGCACATCGGTCTGGAGAATATCGCCTCCGACGTCGTAGATCTTGACGCGCGGGTCCTTCAGCGCGCCCGCGAGGCTGGTGGCCCGGCCGCGCACGAAATTGTCATAGACGAGGATCTCGCCAACATCAGTCTGCGTGAGCTGGTCGACGGTGTGAGAACCGATCAGGCCGGCACCGCCGATGACCACTACTTTTTTGCCACTGAAATCCATGATTGATCCATCTGCGGGATGACGATGCGCCGGGCGCCTAGGTCGGTCTAGATCGCTTCGCGCAGCAGCGCGGCGATCGCGGGCGCGGACTGCCCTGATCCGTAGTCGGGGATATCCCGGCGCGGCTGATAATCGGGACCGGTCCAGAGCCGGTTCCAGCCGGCCTCGATGGTCTCGACCCACTCCGTCTCGTCGCGCAGCGTGACGCAGGGGACGCGGTGGAAATAGGCCTCCTTCTGCAGCCCGCCCGAATCGGTGAAGACTGCTGCCGCATTGTGCAGGAGCCGTGCCATGTCGAGGTAGCCGACGGGATCGATCAAGACCACCCCCTCCGGCGCCAGCCCGCGCGCATCGAACAGCTTTCGCGTGCGGGGGTGGACGGGCATAATGATGGGCCGCTCGCGCGCGGCCGCCTCCAGCCAGGCGACGACGCGCGCGAAACGCTCGGCGTCATCCGTGTTCTCGGCACGGTGAATGGTCGCGATGGCGTAGCTCTGCGGTGCGAGGCCAAGCGCCTCGACGATGCGCGAGCGTTCGCCGGAGCGTTCGATGGCGGCCAGCGTGGTGTCGAACATCACGTCGCCGACGGCATGGACGCCCGCCACGATGCCCTCGCGGGCGAGATTGTCGACGGCGCTGCGCGTCGGGCAGAACAGCAAGGTGCTGACATGGTCGGCCACCACCCGGTTGATCTCCTCGGGCATGCGCCGGTTGAAGGAGCGCAGCCCCGCCTCGACATGCGCGACGGGAATATGCAGCTTGGCTGCCGCAAGGGCGCCGGCGACGGTCGAGTTGGTGTCGCCATAGACCAGAACGAGGTCGGGCTTCTCGGCCAGCATCGCCTCCTCGAGCTTCTCCAGCATGCGCCCGGTCATGGCCCCGTGGCCCAGGCTGTTGACGCTGAGATTGTAGCGCGGCTTGGGGATGTCGAGCTCGTCGAAGAAGATATCCGACATCTGCGCGTCGAAATGCTGGCCGGTGTGGACGATGATTTCGTCCATGCCCGCGGCGGCGATCGCGCGGCTCACGGGCGCAGCCTTGATGAATTGCGGCCGCGCGCCGAGCACGGTGAGGATTACCTGCATGAAATCATTCCCTAACGGCTACCGTACCAACCGCCGCAACTGGTCCGCCACCCAGTAGCGGACGGGCGGGGGAAGCAGTCGCCAAACATGGCGCAGTGCTGAGCGCTGCGGTCGACTTTCGGCGGACACTGCCGCCGCGCCAACAGGCTGCTCGGCCGTCTTGTTCGAAGGCGGCGAGTCCTCAAGCGGCTTCATCATTGCACCGGCCTTCACAGGAACGATGCGCTGCATAGATCGATCGGAATCTGCCCACCCGAAGCGAATTGGCTCCACATCGGGCGTCGCCATCCCGACCACCCTGTCGATATCGACACGGATGCGCTCCGACACCGAGTCCCAATTGAATTGCGTCTCGAAGAAATGTCTCGCTCTCAGTCCTGACGCATCCCGCAAGCCCTTGTCGGACGTCCATCGGGCCACCGCCGCGATGAGCCGCTTTTGGTCGTGGAAAGGCACGACATCGCCGATCTGCTCACCGACAACGATCTGTTCGACATACTCGATCGTGTTGGAGAGGATGGGAATCCCTGCCGCCATGTACTGCGACAGCTTGTTTGGGCAGGCGAAGCGGTTGGCATAATGGCGGGAATCATAAGGTATCAACCCTACATCGGCTGCGCGCGCGAAAGCGATGAGTTCCCCCTCCAAAACCGGATCGGGAAAGTAGACGCTCCGGTTCAGCGTGCCATTCTCGCGCGCAAGCGACTCGATCGTATCACGGTACGCGTTCGACGGACCGCGCAGGTACAGGACGGCATCCTCGGGGACGTCGCACCAAGCCTCGACCAGCAGGTCCAGGCCGCGGCCTGGAGCAAAGTTGCCTTGAAACAGAAAGACGACCTTGTCGTGATGTTCCGGTCGCCTTCCCTTTGCGCGCGCGCGATCCAAACAAGTGGTCTCAAGCTGGGCTTGCGCATCCGCGAGCGGCGTCGCATTCGGCACGCTGTAAAAGGGTAAGCCGTATTCCGACGTCAGATGCGCGGCCAGCGTGTCCGAAACGGTGACGCATCGATCGGCGCTTGCTGCGAGACGTGCCTCAAGCTGGCTCCAGAATTCATTCTCCCAAGCGCGGAAATCGGTATACGAGAACGGCCAGTACTCGTGTGAATCAAAGACGACGTGGCAGTTCCACAAGCCCTTCAGAGCGATCGCGGCTGGAAGGCTTTCAAGGTCGGCGCAGACGATCACATCGAACCGCCCCATGTTGAGTGAAGCCTGCAGGAGCGCGCTGTTCGTGTTGACGAAATAGCGGCAGAGTTCCTTGAAGCGATAGAAATCCACCTCGTCGGCATCCAGTGCACCAATCGCTCGACGCAGTTCAGCGTCCGAGGATTTGGCAAATATCTCGAGCAATGCGATGTCGCGCACCCCAGCGAGCTTCAGGACATTCTCGGCATTGCTCGATTTCCACGGCGATCCGTGGAGCGTCCGCTCTACCTGCACACGCGAGTGACCGTCGTCGACATGCCTGACGCGCGGCGCATCGCCTTTTTCCGAAAAGCGATAGGTACCAAGTTCGCAAACTGTGTAGTCGCCCTTGAAGCTCGCGGCCCACCATCCGATGCGGGGATCGACAACCGGATCATGCGCGCACATCACGAGCGCCTTGGGCTTGGCCTTCGCGGATGTCTTGTTGGCGCGTTGGGCAGAGAGGCCCTTGAGTTCGATCCGCTCCGTAATCCGGGTGTCCAGTGCTTGCACGAAGGCTTGGTAGGTATAGGCGTCGTTCAGGATCACGTCTTCATAGGCCGCGTCGATCATGCGCTGGGCCCGGACCGGATCCCGAACCAGATCAATCGCTTCCTCGAAGTTGGACATATCCCTTTTCAAGGGGAAGAAGTGCTTCCCCGGCTCGAAAATCGATGAATAGACGCCTTCGAACATGATCTGCAAAGCGCGCGCGCCGGCGGCCTCGAAGTGGCGTGGCGAGATCTGCGCATAGCGCACATTGTCTTCGTGGGGGTGCAGGATCGTCTGTTCGGCGAGGCGATAGAATTCCTCCGAGAAGGGATCCATCTCGGGGTGGGCGCGTGCGAGCTCGTCGCAGGCTGCGGCAATCTTCCCGTCAAAGTCGAACAGGTTCGAGCCGGACTCGACCCCCAGCACGGCTCGGGACCGGCCAAGGAACGCAAGCCAGTCGATGCCTGAAAGTCGGTCCTCCCAGCGGGACGATATGTCGAGCGCAAGACGGCTGCTGGACGGATGCGCCAGCACCTGCGCCCCAATCTGCCATTTCTCGTATCCAAGACGACCGAACGAGACGGGTTGAAGCGAACCTCGATAGGCAATATCGATCCGCCGCTCCTCGTAAGGAAGGGAGGGAATATGACGAATCTTTTCGCTGACGTAGCCTGTCAGCGTGTTTAAGACCGATACGCGCGACAGTATATCTTCGCCATAAACCTTGGGTATTTCATCCAGCGGAATACAGGTCATCAGGATGTCGAACTGGTTGCTCTCGACAAAAGAGGGGAACGCAGCCGATTTATAGTGTTCATCCTGCTTCGCTAAGATTTTGATTCCGTCATACTGCTTGAAATTCAATTCGAGCAGGCTATCCAGATTGAATAGATTGTCAGGATTATAAGCCGCCGTGGGATGAATCATCACCCCAGCGTAATCGCCCAAATTCACAGTCGCGGGGATCGCCAGATATCCGCCGCGGCCCGGCCACAAATTCAGTATTTCAAATTTGAATCGGCTGTATCGTTGTAGGATGGCAATATTTTCCCATACGGTGGCGATACCGTTCGGGTCGAAAAAGCAGATCAACAGGAACCGTCTATTGAAGTCCGTATTGATTTCTATGCCGGTGCGAGGGCGAATTTCTGTATTGGACATGCTATTTTCTTTTATTTGATGTTGTTCTGCACTTCCAATGGTGCGCGACTCGCCGTTTTCTAGACGGCCCTGAATCGATAGCAGCCGTCGATTCCGGCATGCACGCCCTCCCGCGCCAGCGGCAGATTGCGGTCATCGAAGCGCAGTCCAGCGAGGAACTCGCGGCTTTCCCGTGGAAGACGCGCGTCCATGATCGCAGCGAAGCGCTTTTCCAGCAGAGACATTTCCCAAGCCGAGACGGCGACACCGAAGCTTTCGATCTCGAACCCGAATTTTGAAACGCATTCGATGAACTCTTGCTGTCGATAGCTTCGCGAAATCGGACAGTTGGGGCCATCCGTCGATTTCTGGAACGCTTCGGCAAGCCCGAGGCCCGCGTCTATCTGCTGCAGAATCTGCCTCTCATGGGCAACATAGAGATGCACCCATAGGCTGTCCCGATGATACACCATGAACTGCGCAGAGCCGCCCGGCTTGAGCACGCGGCGCAACTCGGACAAGGCCGGCGCCATGTCCGGCATGTGGTGCAAGACACCCGAGCTATGGACAAGATCGATCGACGCGTCTGCGATTGGCAGCGGCCCATTCGCGACGTCGTGATGGAAAAGCTCGAACTCGGCACCGTGCAACTCCAGCCTGGCCTTGGCTTCAGCGAGAGAAGAACGGGAAACATCAATACCGACCAGTCGGCGTGGCTTCGACTGGGTCGAGAATCCAACAAGATCGTAGCCGGGGCCGCAGCCAAAATCGAGCACGCTCAGCCCGTCGAAGCCAGAGACCGGCATCAATTCTATATAGCGATAGTACTGATCGTTCCGCCAGAAGAAGTCTGCAAGGGAATCCTCTGCCGACGCAAAGGTGCGGTGCAGGGTGACGTTGTGGTCCGTCCAATACTCTTCGACGATTCCTGGATCAGTCGCTTCGAGCGTGCGGTCCGCAGGATCGGGGGATGGGGCCGGATCGCCATTGACGTGGCTGGGAGGCCGAGGCCGCAGACGCTCTCTGAGCCATGTTGGCAGCATTATCGATATCTCCGGAGACACTTCCGTAACGAAGTGACCTTTGTCTGATCGTCGAAATGACGAGAGTCAGTGCCTCTCCCATCGGGCGCCACTGGTGCGTCACCTTACGATGAAATGCAAGTTGCCGGTGACGGCTTTGTTGGCTAAGGCGCAGTGCGAGTGCCTTGGCTGCGCATGCGTATTGATCCCGTATTGGACCCGATGATAGCGGCCTCAAAATGAGTAATTTCTATGGATAGCGCGAATATTGGCGGGTTGAAGCCATTTATCGGGCTGGTCTGTCTCTCCGCGATCCCCGACGATCCGCGCGTGCGGCGGCAGGGCGATTTGTTTCACGGCCGGGGGTGGGACGTGTCCGGCTTCGGATTGCCGGGAGCCCGCTCGCCATTGCCCGCATGGCCCTGTTTCGACATTGAGAACCCTGGGGCGGCCTCGCCACGGGCATCTGGCACGGGCCCGGTTGCCGGGTTGGTCGAAACGGATGCGGGGCGCTTGGTGACAGGCCCATCCGCAACGAGCAGTTCAGGGTTGCCGATACCGTCGCCTTCCGGCTTGCGTGCAATCTGGCATCGGATTCCGCCCCACAAGCGCCGCGCGGCGGTTGCTGTGTTCAAATCGTTGACGAGACCGGTTTTCGCCATCCTCCATCGCGCCAGGCGTGTCAAAGACCTCGTCCTCGTCCATATCGATCCGGCGCATGCCGAGACGACCTACTGGACCCTCAACGATCGCTTCGAGAGGCTCTACCGGATCGCCCGCGCGCACCGGCCCGACATCTGGCTCGCCAATGACTGGACGGCGCTGCCGATCGTGCGGCGTCTCGCGGCCGAGCAGGGCGTGCCCTACGCCTATGACACCCATGAGCTGGCGGTCGACGAATATGCCGAGCGCCTGGTCTGGCGGCTGACGCAGCGCCCGGTCATCGCCGCAATCGAGCGCGCCGGCATTACCGGTTCTGCGGTGACGAGTTGCGTCTCGCAGGGCATCGCGGATCGCCTGCATCAACTCTACGGGCTGCGCGAGAAGCCGCTTCTGATCCGCAACATGCCGCAATACGAGGCCCACCCCTACCGACCGACCGGCGAGCGGATCGAGGTGCTCTATCACGGCGTCGTCAATGTCGGGCGCGGCCTGGAGGCCTGTATCGACAGCGTGGCCCGGTGGCGCCCCGAGTTTCATCTGACCATCCGCGGGCCGGGACCTGCCGACTATCTCGCCGCCCTGGCGTCGCGCATCGAGTCGGCTGGGCTCGGCGGCCGAGTGGTGCTGGCGCCGCCGGTGCCGATGATCGATCTGGTCAGGGAAGCCGCACGCTTCGACATCGGCCTGTTCGCGCTGCCCGGCCATTCCCAGCAGAACGTCCATGTCCTGCCCAACAAGTTCTTCGAATACACCATGGCCGGGCTTGCCTTGTGCGTCTCCGACCTGCCCGAGATGACGGCGCTGCTGCGCCAGCACGATCTCGGGCGCCTGATCCCGGACGTGACGCCAGAGGCGATCGCTACCGCGATCAACGGCTTCGACCGAGCCGGCATCGACGCGTGCAAAGAACGCGCGCTCGCGGCTGCCAGAGTGCTGAACTGGGAAGCCGAGGCGGACCGGCTGTTCGCCGCGATCGAGCAGGCGGTCGTGCCCGTCGACGGCCTTCGGTAACGGGCCTGGCCTTAGCCCAGTCCGCGAGCCGGCATCCGGGCGACGAGCGCCAGAAGCTTGGCGCCTTCGCCCTCGAAATTCAGATCGCGGGCGCGCCTCAGCGCTGCCTTCTTGCAGGCATCGATGCGCGCCGGGTCGAGGCCCGCGAGACAGGCGGCGATGGAATGCGGGGTGTCGCGATCGAGCAGGAGGCCGCAGCTGGCGGTCTCCACCACCTGCCGGATCTCCGGCAGGTCGCTGCTGATCACCATCAGGCCGGCCTGCATGTACTCGAAGATCTTGTTGGGCATGGCGAAGCGCGCATGGGTGGTGCTGTTCGACAGAAGGAAGATGCCGATATCGGCCTCCGCAGCGGCCGAGACGACCTGGTCGGGCGGCACGGCGGGCGCGAAGACAATACGCTCGCCCAGCCCCTCGGCCAGGCCGCGCAGATGCTGGTCGTACCCACCTTGCGCAGGGCCTCGGATCATCAGGCGAAACCCCTCCGGCCAGAGGCGCACGCTCTCGATCAGCACGTCCAGTCCGCGACGCGGCACGACGGCGCCATTGTACAGCACGGTGATCGGATCGCCTGTCGGCCTGAACGCGGTCTCCTGCCAGCTCGGCGTATTGGAGACCACGAGCGGCAGTGGCAGATCATAGCGCTCTGCCAGCGCATCGGCGATCCCAGCGCTCACCGTGACGACGGCATCGGCCTGGCGGATATGGCGAGCCTCGATCCGCGCGACATGGCGCCGGGCGAGCAGCCGCCAGCGCCGGCTGTCTGAGAACTCCTCGCTGGCGAATTCATGGCTGTCGTAGATGACATGGGCCCCGCTGGCCCGCTTGGCCGCGAGCGCGATCGGCAAAGCGCGCCAGTCATTGGCGATGACGATGTCCGGCCTGAAGCGCAGCAGCTCGCGCCGCGCCGCCAGACGGGTTGGGGAGAGCCAGTAGAGCAGGTCGGCGCTGGCCGGCAGCAGCGACGCCGGCGCCTGCCGCAGCACCATGCCGAAACGCACACGGCTATCGCTGCCGGGGCCGGGCATGACCGAAACCTGAGCCGGCAGGGCCAGAGGGAGAGGGGCCTGCGCGAGGATGCGGACGTCATAGCCCGCATCGGCGAGCAAAGCCGCGTGGCGCAGAACCCGCGAGTCGTGCTGCAGCGGCGAAACGCAGACCAGCGCGATCCGTGTCGTCACCATGGCCTTGCGCATCCGGGTTGAGCGCAGCGGGCAGGCCGGCGCGCCGCTGAAGGCCTGGCAAGGAAACAACGCATCTCAGATCCGCGCAAATCTTCAGTTTGGTGCCGAGCTGCACACCAGTGCCCCGCTCGCGCTATCATGATCGGTCAGGAAAGAGAATTGCGCCCTGACGATAACTTCGCACGGGGGCGGGTTATGTCGTCCCCACCCGCGAAACCAAACTGCGCAGGACACTGTCGATTTCGCGCCCGCGCTGGCGCCAGCTGGCCTCGTTTTCGACATAGGCGGCACCCCTGCGGCCAAGGGCCAAAGCGTGCTCCGGATCGGCTGCCAGGGCGTGCACCGCCTCGGCGATGGACGACGGCGCGGCAGTCGGGACCAGAATGCCGGCCTCGGCGCCGCGGATGATCTCGGCCTGGAACGGCAGGTCGGTCGCGATCACCGGCACCCCGCAGGCCATCGCTTCGAAGAGCTTCAGCGGCGCGACGCCGGTGGCGGAGCGCCCGTCCTGGTCTTCGATGACACAGAGCGCGGCGAGGGCGCCGCGCAGGATCGCAGGGATGTCATCGTAAGGCTTCCGGCCGAGCCAGAGGAGCCTGGGGTCCCGCGTGGCCGCGGCGACCTTGTCGCGCTCGATGCCGTCACCGACGATGACCAGCTTCACATCGGCCGGCCATGCCGGATCGGTGAGGGCTGCGAGCATCGTGTCGATGCCATGCCAGGCGACCAGGCCGCCGACGAAGACGACATAGCGATCGGCGATGCCGGCCTGCGCCCCGTCCGGTCGGAACAGCTCCGTATTCGCGCCGTTCGACACGATGCTGACCCGGTCGTGGCCGGCGAAGCGTTTTGCCCAGTCGGCCAAGCCCGCGGTGACCGCGATCAGATGCGCGGCCGAGCGATACTGGACGCGGTAAAGCCAGGAGAACACCGGCGCCAGCGGCTTGAGCGCCGGATAGGTCACGCCGATATCGGCCGCTGTGCCATTGATCTCGTGAACGACCGGGACGGTGCGCCATCGGGCCAGCACGGCGAGAGGCAGGGCCATGAAGTGCGAGCGGACGAAGACCGCGTCGAATTCCCCGAGCCGGTGGGCCAGCCTGATCTGGACGCGGGCATAGTCGAGCAGCCGCCGGAGGAATGAAGAGCGCGTGCTCGCGCCGCCCTGCGTCGTCGCGAAGAGTTCGACGTCCCAGCCGCAGGCCCTGAGGCTGGCGATGATCTCCGCAATGTGGGTCTGCGAGGCTTGTCCCGGCCTTGGCGTCTCGAGCGACAGATAGGCGAGCCGCCGCGGTCGACTCATACCACGGCCGACTCTCTCGCCGGGGCCAGAGCCTCGCACACGGCTGCGATGATGTAATCCTGCGTCGCTTCGTCGAGATAGGGATGCATCGGCAGCGACACGACCTCGCGCGCCACGCGTTCCGAGATGGGCAGCCCGTTCCCTGCGACAGGGAAATGCTTGTAGGCCGTCTGCTGGTGCAAGGGCTTGGGATAATACACCGTGGTCGGGACCCCCTTGGCCTTCAGCGCGTCCTGGAAGGCGTCGCGGCGCTCGGCATCGACCCGGATCGTGTACTGCGCCCAAGTGGAGACGCAGTCCGGCATGACGTCAGGCGTTCTGACCAGGCCCTGCAACGCTTCGGTGTAGCGCTGAGCCACGAGCTGTCGCTTTGCGATCTCTTCGGCGAAGACCTTGAGCTTCTCGATCAGAACGGCAGCCTGGATCGTGTCCAGCCGCGAATTCACGCCGACACGGATGTTGTCGTACTTGTACGAGCCCTTGCCGTGGAAGCGAAGCGAGCGCAGCAGCTCGGCATGCGCGTCACTGTTGGTGAGGATGGCGCCGCCATCGCCATAGCAGCCGAGCGGTTTGGCCGGAAAGAAGCTCGTCGTGGCGAAATCACCGATCCCGCCCGCGACCCGGCCCTTGTAGCGGGCGCCATAGCCCTGTGCCGAATCCGCAATCAGGACGAGGTCGTTGTGCTTGCAGAACGCCTCGATCGGATCGTAGTCGCAGGCCTGGCCGAAGAGATCGACAGTGATCAGCGCGCGCGGCTTCAGTCCGTGCTTCCTGGCCGTATCGAGCGCGGCGGCAAGGCCTTTGGGATCGATGTTGTAGGTCGCCTCGTCGATCTCCGCGAAGACCGGTGTGGCGCCCATCCAAGCGACCACCTCGGCCGTCGCCGCGAAGGTGAAGCTGGGGCAGATCACGGCATCGCCCGGGCCGATCCCCAGCGCCTCGAGGACGAGGATCAGCGCATCTGTGCCGTTGGCGACACCGATCGCATGTTTGGCGCCACAGAAGGCTGCAAGTCCTGCCTCGAACTCGCCGACCTGCGAGCCGAGAATGTAGTTGCCGTCGTGGACGACCTTGAGAATGGCGTCTTCCATGGCCTGGCCGATATGCTGGCGCTGGGCTTTCAGGTCGATGAACTCGATCGTGGGACGCTCGCTCATCGGATGACCTCCTCCAGAGTGTCGGGCCCCGTCTCACGGTAGCGACGCCCGGATTCGGGGCAGACGAGATCGGCGCCCAACTTGGCTCCGTTGTGGCTCATCCAGCCGATGCGGCGCGCCGGGACGCCAGCCATCATCGCGAAATCCGGCACATCCTTCGTCACCACGGCGCCCGCCGCGATGAAGCAAAATGCTCCCAGCGTGTGCCCGCAGACGATGGTCGCATTGGCGCCGATGCTCGCCCCCGTCTTGACCAGCGTGCGCCGGAACTCCGACTTGCGGTTCAGAAAGGCGCGCGGATTGTTGACATTGGTGAAGACGCAGGACGGGCCGCAGAAGACATCGTCCTCGAGGTCGACGCCGTCATAGAGCGCGACATTGTTCTGGATCTTGCAGCCATTGCCGATGGTGACGCGCGGACCCGCCATGACGTTCTGGCCGAGGACGCAATTCTCGCCGATCACCGTCTGGCCGAGAACATGGGCGAAATGCCAGATCTTGGTGCCGGCGCCTATGGCGACACCCTCGTCGACATAGGCGCTTTCGTGGATCGCGACGCCCGGAAAGCGCGCATCCTCTTGCATCTGCGAAGCGCCGGCCACGGCTCAGCCCTTGACGTATTTGGCGACGAAGGGATGTTTCTCGCCAGCCGTCACGACAGGCGCGCGGCGGAACTGCGATACGACTTCGATCGAAAAGCGCACATCCTCGAGCCCATAGCCCTTGCCGGCGAGGATTTCCTCGTAGCTGCGGGTATGAAGATCGGTGAAGCCGTCCGAGAACTCGACCTCTTCGCCATCCATCGTGATCGAGCGGTAGGTCGTCTTCTGGCCCTTCACGCCATCGGGCAGATCGTTGGCGTCGACGGACAGGAACCAGCGGATGTCGGCCTTCTCGTAGCAGAGGAGGCCGCCGGCCCTGCCGTCTTCACGCAGATTGGCCGTCTGCGACTGCAGCGGACCAAACACATAGGCCAGCATGTCGAAAAAATGGACGCCGATATTCGTCGCGACGCCGCCGGATTTGGCCTCGTCGCCCTTCCAGGACGCGTGATACCAGCGTCCGCGCGAGGTGATGTAGGTCAGATCGACGGCGTGGCGCTCGTTGGATGCCGCAACCCGTTCCTTCAAGGCCTGGATCGCAGGATGCAGCCGCAGCTGCAGGATGGTGTTGACCTTCTGGCCGGTGTCCTGCTCGATCTCGATCAGTCCGTCGATGTTCCACGGATTGAGGACCAGCGGCTTTTCACAGATGACGTCGCTGCCGGCGCGCAGCCCGAAGCGGATATGGGCGTCGTGCAGGTAGTTGGGCGAGCAGATGCTGACATAGTCGATGCGCTCGTCGCGGCGGCGCAGCTTGTCGATATGCCGGTCGAAGCGCTCGAATTCCGTGAAGAAATGCGCCTGCGGAAAATGGCTGTCGATGACACCGACGGAATCATTGGGATCGAACGCGACCTTGAGATCGCCACCCACGGCCTTGATGGCCTTCATGTGGCGCGGGGCGATGTAGCCGGCGGCGCCGATCAGGGCGAAGCTTGTCATGAGGCAGCTCTCGTTGGGTATGTTCTGGCTTGATGTCGCGTTGATCGCCGGTTTGCTCAGGCCTTGAAGACGTTGGCGGCCATGACGCCGTTGCGGGCGCAGGCGTTGCGCGTATCGATGACGAGCTTCGAATGGGTAACGATCGTGCCATAATCGACGTCGTCATGGTCCGTCGCGATCAGGACCGCATCGAACCCGCCCAGAGACTCGGCGCCAATACCGACGCTTTTGCGGCCGGTCAATTCGGCATGCTCGCGTGTCGGCGGAATGATCGGGATGAAGGGATCGTGGAACGCGACATGGGCACCGCGCTTTTCGATCAACTCGATCAGCTTGAGCGCCGGGCTCTCGCGCATGTCATCGATGTTCTTCTTGTAGGCGATGCCGAGGATCAGAATCCGCGCGTCGCTGAGGTTCTTGCGAACCTGCGTGTCGAGCAGTTCGGCGAGCCTGTTCACGACCCTGTAGGGCATCCGGGAATTGATTTCGCCGGCAAGCTCGATGAAGCGCGTCGCGATGTCGTATTCGCGGGCCTTCCACGTCAGATAGAACGGATCGATCGGGATGCAGTGACCGCCAAGCCCGGGCCCCGGATAGAACGGCATGAAGCCGAAGGGCTTGGTTTTCGCGGCGTCGATGACCTCCCAGACGTCGATCCCCATGGCCTCGTAGACCACCTTGAGTTCGTTCACGAGAGCGATATTGACCGCGCGGAAAATGTTCTCCGTCAGCTTCACGGCTTCGGCGGTCGCAGTCGACGACACCGGCACCGCCGTGACGACGAGCGCGCTGTAGAGAGCCACCGACATGGCAAGAGCGTCGGCTCCGTCGCCGCCGACCACCTTGGGGATCGTCGAGGTGCCGAAGTCGGGGTTGCCTGGATCCTCGCGCTCGGGAGAGAAGGCGAGGAAGAACTCCTCGCCGCTTTTCAGCCCGGTCACCTTCTCGAGGATCGGCCGCATCACCTCGTCGGTCGTGCCCGGATAGGTCGTCGACTCCAGCACGATCAGCTGATCCTTGCGCAGACGCTTGGCGATCGCTTCGGTCGTCTTGACGACATAGGAGAGGTCGGGTTCGCGATGCTTGGTCAGCGGCGTCGGCACCGCGATCAGCAGCGCGTCCGGCTCCGACATGCGGTCGAAATCGGCCGTCGCGACGAAATGTCCGTTCCGGACGCCTTCGACGATCAGATCCATCGGAATGTGCTTGATCGCGCATTTGCCGGCATTGAGGTCATCGACACGCTTTTGATCGATGTCGAAGCCAATGACCTTGATGCCCTTGCGCAAGGCAGCCAGAGCGAGCGGAATGCCAACATAGCCGAGGCCGACGATGCCGATGACGGCCGTTCGGCTTTCGACCCGCTCGATGAAGCGCTGGGCGACTGGCGAGTTCACATTTAACCCCTTGGTGGACAGGTATCGATCGTCAGAAATCACTCAAAGAAGGGCTGCTTCTTCCAGACTTCACATACTGCGTCAATGCACGCCGGCGGATCCGGCAATGCTGGCGGAACAGGGCAGACATCAGCGGTAAGCCGGGGTTTGCCCGGGCGGGAAGCGCCGCGTTTCGGTGTTGGCGAGGTCGCGCCTGCCGCGCCAGAGCAGCACGTGCCTTGCTCAGAACGGCCGGCTCGCGCAATAAGCGGCCAGGCCTTGGCGATGGCTTGGAACGAGAGAGGTCTCCATGAGCTTTGGCAATCGGAACTTCCACAACCTCCACAGCCACGGCTTCATCCGGCTCGCCTGCGCGGCGCCGCGGCTCAAGGTCGCCGATCCGGTTTTCAATCTCGCGCAGACGCTGCCGCTGCTTCGCCGTGCCGATGAGGGCGGTGCGTCCGTCGTGCTGTTCCCGGAACTGGGCCTCAGCGCCTATGCGATCGACGACCTGCACATGCAAAGCGCGCTTCTCGATGCGGTGCGCGACGCGTTGGCGGCGCTGGTCGAGGAGAGCCGAAAGCTGCGTGCGGTTGTCGTCGTCGGTGCGCCGCTGCGCGTCGGGGGGCGGCTGTTCAACTGCGCCGTGGCGATCCATCGCGGCCGCATCCTCGCCATCGTGCCCAAGACCTATCTGCCGAACTATCGCGAATTTTACGAGCGCCGACAGTTCGCCTCGGGCGAGCGCGCCGGCATCGCCTCGATCGAACTCTGCGGCCAGGAGGTGCCCTTCGGCACCGACATCCTGCTGACCGCCTCCGACGTCCCCGATCTCACGCTCCACATGGAGATCTGCGAGGATGTCTGGCTGCCGGTGCCGCCGAGCTCTTTCGCGGCGCTGGCGGGCGCGACCGTGCTGCTCAACCTCTCGGCCTCCAACGTCACCATCGGCAAGTCGGACTGGCGCCACACCCTGTGCAAGGCCCATTCCGGGCGCTGCATCGCGGCCTATGCTTATTCCGCCGCCGGCACGGGCGAATCGACCACAGATCTCGCCTGGGACGGGCAGGCGATGATCTACGAGAACGGCGCGCTGCTGGCGGAGGCCGAGCGGTTCGCGGCCGAGCCGCAGCTGATCCTCGCCGACATCGACCTCGAGCGGCTTGCGCTCGACCGCATCCGCATGAACACCTTCGGCGACAATGCCGATGCGCTGCGCGACCGGCTCGATTTCCGCAGGATTGCTTTCGCGCTGGAGCCGGACCGCGAGAGCGATCTCGGCCTGAAGCGCGAGATCGAGCGCTTTCCCTTCGTCCCATCAGACGATGCAAGGCTGAACGAGCTTTGCTTTGAAGCCTACAACATCCAGTCGCATGGCCTGCGTCAGCGGCTGACGAGCACCCGCGTCGAGAAGATCGTCATCGGCGTCTCCGGCGGGCTCGATTCGACGCAGGCGCTGCTGGTCGCGGCCGACACGATGGATGCGCTCGGCCTGCCACGCGCCAACATCCTCGCCTACACGCTGCCCGCCTTTGCCACGAGCGCGGGCACCAAGACCAATGCCTGGCGGCTGATGAAGGCGCTCGGCGTCAGCGCCGCCGAGATCGACATGACGCCGGCCTGCAGGCAGATGCTGGTCGATATCGGCCACCCCTTCGCAGAGGGCGAGCCCGTCTACGATATAACTTTCGAAAACGTGCAGGCGGGCGCGCGCACCTCGCTGCTGTTTCGCCTCGCCAACAAGAACAACGGCCTCGTGCTCGGCACGGGCGATCTGTCGGAGCTGGCGCTGGGCTGGTGCACCTATGGCGTCGGCGACCAGATGTCCCATTACAACGTCAACGGCTCGGTCTCGAAGACGCTGATCCAGCATCTCATCCGCTGGGTCGCCCGCACGGAGCGCTTCGGCGCCGAGGCCTCGGCCACGCTGGAGGCGATCCTCGCCACCGAGATATCGCCCGAGCTGGTGCCGGGTGATGGCGAGGGGCCGAGCCAGAAGACCGAGGATTTCGTCGGCCCCTATGCGCTGCAGGATTTCAACCTGTTCTACACGACGCGCTACGGCTTCCGGCCCAGCAAGATCGCCTTCCTGTCGCATCATGCTTGGGCCGATGCCACGCGCGGCGACTGGCCGCCGCATATGGAAGTGGCCAAGCAGGTCGCCTACGACCTCCCGACCATCAAGAAATGGCTGACCGTCTTCGTGCGCCGCTTCTTCGAGACCAGCCAGTTCAAGCGCTCGGCCATGCCCAACGGGCCGAAGGTCTCGTCGGGCGGCTCGCTCTCGCCGCGCGGCGACTGGCGCGCGCCCAGCGACGCCTCGGCGGCAGCCTGGCTGGCGGATCTGGCGCGCATTCCGGAATAACACAGGGCAAGATCGAAGGCAGGGCTGATGACTGCCTCAGGGATCAGATGACGACAACAGGGGCCGGCTAGCGCCATCGCGACCCGGCCCGATGTCCCCGACGATGGTGCGCCCACCCTTTTCCAGGCTGCCTGGCATCGCGTGCTCGGACTGCTCGCTCGATGCAAGCATGTCGATCCCGACACCCTCGGCGCAGCGAGTGGGGCTGTTCAGTTCGCCGTCAGGTGTCTGGAGAGGACGGCCGCACGTCGGCGTCGCTGGTCGAAGCCGGAAAACGGATCGGAATGGGAGCTACCAGCGTTGTCCGCGGGCCGGCCGCAAGGGCCTGCAACCGCGGCGATCGCAGGTGCTCTCCCAGACCCGGCCATCGCCGTCGATGCAGCGGCTGGCGTTGCAATCCATTCCGCCACCTCCGCGAACACGGCCGTCATCCCAATCCTGCCGGCGCGAACGGCGATCGTAGCCGTCGTCATAGCCGCCGCCATAAGCCGGGCCGCGACCGCCTCCGACGCGACCGACCGGCCCGCTGCTCGGCCGGCAGCCATACCGATCGCATGTCGACTCGGTATAGACGCCGGTTCGCAGGTCGATGCAGCTCTGTGGCGAGCATTGCATCTGGACGCGGGTCAATTCGTTCGACAGCGGCATGGGGGCGGCTGGCATCGCAAGAGCAGCGCCCGAGACAGCCGCCAGGACGAATGAAATTGCAAATGCAGCGAGACGCATGATGACCTCCATGAGCGCGCAGTATTGCCTGCCGGATCTGAACGGCGTCTGACTGGAAACCGTTCCCTTGTTTTCGCGGTCACGCCATTCGTCGAGCGGAACGGCACGCGGCCCCTGTCGAGCCTCAGGAGCGCCCGCCATCCACCGAGAGCACCTGCCCGGTGATCCAGCCCGCCTGCTCGCTCAGGAAGAACAGGCTCGCCGCCGCGATGTCGGCGGGCGTGCCGAGGCGCCTGGTGTGGATGCCCTCGATCAGGCGCTTCTGCCCTTCGGCCCCATAGCTCTCCCATTGCCGCTCGGTTGCGGGGTTGGAGCGGACGAAGCCCGGCGCCACGGAATTGACGGTGATGCCATGCGGTCCGAACTCCCAGGCGAGCTGCTTGGTCAGCCCGACCAGCGCATGCTTCGCGGATGAATAGGCCTGGATGCCGGTCAGGCTCGGGCGCAGGCCCGCCCCCGACGAGATCGTGACGATCCGTCCATGCCCGCTGGCCTTCATCGCGGGTGCCGCCGCCTGGGCGAGGAAGAAGGCCGAATCGACATTGGCCGCGAAGATCACCCGCCAGTCGGCTTCCGAGATCGCCTCGATCGGCCGGCCGACCTGCCCGCGCACGCCGCCGGCGGCATGGACCAGGAGCTCGAGCTTGCCGCTATGGCCGACGATGTCGGCGATCAGCGCCGCGCAGGATTCGGCCGAGCCGAGATCGACCGCATGCGGGATCGCGCCGATCGCAGCCGCCGTGGCGGCCACGCCCTCGGCGTCGATATCGGCGAGATGGACGGTGGCGCCGGCCTCGACCAGCGCGGTCGCGATGGCGCGCCCGATGCCCTGCGCCGCGCCGGTGACGAGGGCTATGCGGTTGTCGAAACGGATTTGCATCGGTCGATCAGCACTTTCAGGGTCTCTGGGGATTGCGGCCGACGGCCGTCCTCGATGTCGTGGATCAGGGCGACCAGCGTCTCGATCGCGGGTGTCGGCACGCCGGCCTCGGCGCCCAGTTGAGCGATGATGCCGATCTGCGGATCGACCTCCGTCTTGCGCTTGCGCACCGCGAGATCGCGCCAGATGCCGGAATGGGTCTTGGCGGTCTTGGAGGTGTAGTCGGCGAGCCAGGCGATGGTCTCGATCTGGGGATATTCCGGCTTTCCGGGTGCGAAGACCATCGGGTCGAACTCGCCGAAGCCCAGCGTCGAGACGCCGCGCGCGGCCGCCACCGCCGCGACCTCCTGGCCGAGCGTCAGCCAGACCGCGAGCCGCGCCGGATCGGCGAAGTTCGCCGACATGGAATCGCCCGTCAGCGCGGTGCCGAACAGCATCGCGCCATAGGAGAGCTTGCCCCAGAGATAGCCCCAGATATTGGTGGTCAGGATCGACTTCGGCTCGAAACCGAGCAGCAGCTTGTGCATCTCGATCGCACGCGGCGTGATCTGGCCGTCGATCTCGCCGACGACCACGGCCCCCTCATTGCCGTAGAGGATCTCGCCCGGCCCGTGCCAGTCGGCGCCGAAATTGACGAAGCAGCCCATCGTCCGCTGCGCGCCGACGGCGGCCGCGATGGCGATCTCGTTGAGCCCGTTCTGGGCCGAGAGCACGTAGCCGTCCGGCGCCAGATGGGGGCTGAGCGCCGCGACCGCCTCGTCGGTCGCGCCGGCCTTCACCGCCAGCACGATGCGCTTGTAGGTCCCGGTCAGTTCGGCCGGCGTCACGGCCGGAATGACCTGGCGGAATTCCTCGATCGGGCCGGTGATCGAGAGCCCCGTCGTCCGGCAAGCCTCGACATGCTCGGGCACGATGTCGACCAGCAGCACGGGGATGCCGGCGCGGGCCCAATAGGCCCCGAGCGTGCCGCCGATGGCGCCGGCGCCCCAGATCAGGATGGGTTCAGTCGTCATCGGCTTTCTCCTCCGCCGTCATCCCGGACAAGCTGCGCAGCAGCGCCGATCCGGGATCCATTCCGGAGCCTCTCAGGATGAATGTTCCGGCATGGATCCCGGGTCTCCGCTGCGCTGCGCCCGGGATGACGCGGGGAGGGTGGGACGAGCCAACGCCCATCACGCCTGACCCGCGATTTCGACGTCCGCATGCGTCGCGACATGGACGGTCCCGTCCGGCGTCACCCAGCCGCGATACATGCCTTGCGTGTTGTAGGGCGCGACGATGCCGCCGTCCGCATCGATCGCCACAAGCCCGGCGCCGATCTTGTGGGCGGTGAGTTCGCCGAGAACGGTCGCGCTCGCCTCTTCCAGCCCGAGACCCTTGTAGGCGATCAGCGACGCCAGCTCGTGGCCGACGCAGTAGCGCATGAAATACTCGCCCTTGCCGGTGCCCGACACGGCGCAGCGCCCGTCGCGGGCATAGGTGCCGGCGCCGATGATCGGCGAATCGCCGACGCGGCCGACCGGCTTGTTGGTGTAGCCGCCGGTCGAGGTCGCCGCCGCCAGATGCCCTTCGGCATCCAGCGCGACGGCGCCCACGGTGCCATGCTTTTCAGCCTCGCTCGCCTCGCCGGTCGTGCCGACCAGCTCGCGGATCTTCATCTGCGACAGGTTCTTGCGGCGTCGCTCGGTCGAGAAATGGCCGTTCTCGACGATGTCGAGCCCTTCATGGGCTGCGAAGGTGTCGCCGGCCGTACCCGCGAGCAGAAGCGGGTCGCCGCGCAGCATCAGCGCCTTGGCCGCGCTGACGGGATTGCGGATGCGCTTGACGCCGGCGAGCGCGCCGGCGGCCAGCGTCGCCCCGTCCATGATCGAGGCGTCGAGCTCATGCTCGCCCTCGGCGTTGAAGGCTGCGCCATAGCCGGCGTTGAAATGCGGCGAATCCTCCATCACCCGCACGGCCGCCTCGACCGCGTCGACGGCGCTGCCGCCTGCGCTGAGAATGGCCCAGCCGGCGCGCAGCGAGGCGGCGAGATCGGCCCGGGCGTCAGCCCATTCCGCCTCGCTCATTTCGGATTTGGGCAGCGTGCCACAGCCGCCATGGATGGCGAGGGCGATCGGTTTGGTCATCAGGGTGTGGAACCTCGACGCAAACCCCTCCCCCTCGTGGGGAGGGGCAGGGGTGGGGGGCGAACGACCGGGTGAGCGGCCGAACACAGGAGCATGGGACTAGGGTCGGGCCTCGCGTATCGAGTGTGAGCGCTGCCTTTGCGCTCCCCACCCCGAGCCCCTCCCCACAAGGGGGAGGGGAACGCGGCTGGCGTCACTTCTTGGCGGGCTTGATGTCCATCGCCAGGGTGTCCTCGTCGACGCGCGGGGCGATCGTGACCTTGTCCTTCTGCATCGCCCAGGCCGAGCCGACCGCCACGATCGGCAGGCGCGGACGATCCTTGGCGACGATGGCATTGGCCTGCGACAGCAGGTCGTTGCGCTTGGCCTCGTCGAGCTCGACGGCGGCGTCCTGAATCAGCTTGTCGAGCTCGGCGTTCTTGTAGCCAAGCACGTTGAAGGCGCCGAGCTTCCTGGCCGGGTCGTTGGAGTGGACGACCGAGGAGAGCGTGTAGTTCGCCTCGCCGGTCAGCGTGCCCCAGCCCGACATGGCGAGCGAGAATTCGCCGCGCGTCCGGGCCGGGAAGAACACGGCGGCCGTCTGGGCATTGGCGGTGACGTCGAGGCCGATGCGCGCCAGCATCTGCGCCACGGAGGTGCCGACCTGGCGGTCGCCCGGCAGGCGGTCATTGGTGAAGGAGAACGAGGTCTTGAAGCCGTTGGGGTAGCCGGCCTCTTCGAGCAGCTTCCTGGCGCGGGCGAGATCGACCTTGAGCGGCGGCAGGCTCTTGTTGAAGCCGGCGATGCTGGAGGTCACGAGCTGGTTGACCGGCGCGCCGAGGCCTTCCATTGCGATCTCGACGAGCGCGGGCCGGTCGATGGCGAGGTCGATCGCCTCGCGCACGCGAGGGTCCTGCAGCGGGTTCTTCGGCAGCGGCGAGCCGTCCTTGGCGCTGACCTGCGGGGACTTGTCCCGCATGTCGATTTCCATGTTGAAGACATAGACCGTATCGATCGTGGCGACCGTGAGCTTCGGATCGCGCTTCAGCGTCGCAATGTCGGAGGAGGGCGCGCGCACGATGATGTCGACCTGGCCCGCCTTCAGCTGGGCGACGCGGGCGGCGTCATTGGGCAGCTCCTTGCGGACGACCTTGGCCCAGGGCTCCTTGGGGCCCCAATAGCCGTCGAACCGGTCGAGCACGAGCTGGTCCTTGGGGGTCCAGGAGACGAACTTGTAGGGGCCCGTGCCGATCGCGGCCTTGCCGGAATTGAACGTCTCGTTGGCGTTGTCCTTGGTCAGCCCGGCTGCGGCCTTGGCCGAGACGATGAACAGGCGGATGAAGTCGTTGGGCAGGTTCGGCGCCGGGCCGTCGGTGACGACATGGACCGTCAGCGGGTCGATGATCTTCACCTCCTTGACGCGCCGCGTGTAGATCGTCGTCGGATTGGGGCCGGAGACGACCGGGATGCGCTCGATCGAGAACTTCACGTCCTCGGCTGTGAAGTCCGACCCGTCATGGAACTTGACGCCCGAGCGCAGCTTGAACTCCCAGGTGTCGGGCGCGATCGCCTTCCAGCTCGTGGCCAGACGCGGCTCGATCTGCAGCTTGTCGCCAGACCAGGTCAGCGTGTCGAAGATGTGCTTCAGCGATTCGGCATGGGTGCCGGTGGCGGTGAAGTGCGGGTCGATCGAGTCCGGGCCGGCGCGCACGCCGATCGTCAGGTTCTGGGCGAGCGCGGCCGTGGAGACGGAGGCTCCCAGCAGCAGCGCCAGGGCGGCAACGCGGGTGATCTTGGTCGGTGTCATGGTGCGGTTCCCTCTTTTTCGAGATCGTGGGGCCAGGTCGGTGAGGCGATGACCAGCTTGTCCATCAGTTCGCAGAGCTGGCGCTGCTCGGCATCGCTGAGAGCCGACAGCATGGCCGTCTGCTGCTGGATCATCAGCGGCATGGTTTCTTCGAAAATCGCGCGGCCGGGTGCCGTCAGGTACAGGACAAAGCTGCGCAGATCGTCATGGTCGGTCTCGCGGCGCAGCAGCCGCCGCTGCAGCAGCTTCTGGATCGACCGGCTGAGCGTGTTCTTGGGCAGGCCCGAGGAGGCGACGATGTTCTTGGCCGCGACGCCGTCGCGCAGGCCGACCGCATAGAGTGCGACGAATTCAGGCCGGACGAGGCCGTAGCGCGTCTCGATCCAGCGATAGACCGGGTCGTTGAAACGAAAGGCGACGAAGTTCAGCCGGAACGACAACCAGCACGGATTGTCCCACAGCTTGGTGACGGTCAGCGGATCGAGTTCGCGCAGCGCCTGCTCGCGCTCCGGGTCGACCCGCGACAGAGCCGTCGGCGCACGCCGCATGCCCAAGCCCTCCCTGCTTCAATTTAGTTCCAAATGGAACTTGACGCTGTCGAGGGGCAGAGTCAAGGATGCAGGCATTGAGGATGATGGAGCAGCGGTCCTCCCGCAATTCGTTTCTCCACCGAGAGCCGCCTGATCTGGCGGACCGTTTTTCGGCCGAGCGGCGTGTCGAGGAGCCCCGCTGCTCGGCGTTCCATGAGAGCATCGTCGCTCGCATGTCTTTAGCAAGGATCAGGCCGTGCGTGTTGCGCAGATGAACTGGATGCAGATCGAGGCGCAGGCGCAGCGTGACGACCGCTGCGTCCTCCCGCTCGGCTGCGTCGAGCAGCATGCCTATCTGAGCCTGGCGACGGATGCGATCCTCGCCGAAAAAGTCGCCGATGATGCCGCCGAGCCGCTCGGCCTGCCGGTTTTCCCGGTTATGGCCTATGGCATGACCCCGGCCTTCGCCGCCTATCCGGGCACGGTTTCGCTGCGCATGAGCACCTATGTCGCCGTGATGGAGGACATGCTCGAGGCGTTCTACCGCTCGGGCTTCCGCCGCATCGTGCTCGTCAACGGCCATGGCGGCAACGCGCCGATCATGACGCTGGCGACGGAATGGATGGGCAGGCGCACCGACGCCAGCGTGCGGCTGCACAATTGGTGGGCAGGGCCGCGCTTTCAGGAGGCGGTCAAGGCCATCGACCCTGCGGCGTCGCACGCGTCATGGATGGAGAACTTCCCCTGGACCCGGCTCGAGGGCGTCGCCATGCCCGACGCGGTCAAGCCGCCCTTCAACGCTGCCCTCTACCAGGCCGCCAACCCGACCAAAAAGCGCGAGATCCTCGGCGACGGCAATTTCCTGGGTCGCTACGAGCGCTCCGACAACGAGATGCTCAGCCTCTGGCAGGTCGGCGTCGAAGAGACGCGCGCCGCGATGGTGGAGGATTGGCCGTGATAGGCCTTCATTCCACCAGCCCTCATCCCGAGGAGCCGCGAGACGCGCCTGCGGCGCTCCTCAGGATAAGGGCTTTGGGATCTGGCCTGCGGGCAGTGCGCCCATGCTAGCCCACATCCTCGGCAGGCTGGGGCAGGCGCTCGTCGTCATGCTCGTGATGTCGGCTTTGGTCTTCGTTGGCGTCTACGCCATCGGCAACCCGATCGACGTGCTGATCGGCCCCGATGTCAGCCAGGACATCCGGCTCGACACGATCGCGCGCTACGGGCTCGATCAGCCGCTCTACGTTCAGTACTTCACCTTCCTCGGGCGCATCCTACAGGGGGATTTCGGCCGCTCCTTCGTTTTCGGCATGCCGGTGCTGGACCTGATCCTGTCGCGCCTGCCGGCAACGCTGGAGCTGACGCTGGCGGCCGTCTGCGGCGCCGCCCTGATCGGCATTCCCGCCGGCATCTATGCCGGCTACCGGCCCGACGGGCTCGCAGCCAAGGCGATCATGACGATCTCGATCCTCGGCTTCTCGGTGCCGACCTTCTGGATCGGCCTCGTGCTGATCATCGCCTTCGCGGTCGAACTGCAATGGCTGCCGGCCGGCGGACGCGGCGCGACCCTGCCGCTCTTCGGCGTCGAATGGAGCTTCCTCACCGCCAACGGGCTGAGCCATCTCCTGCTGCCCGCCGCCAACCTTGCCTTCTTCAAGCTCGCCTTGATGACGCGGCTGGCCCGTGCCGGCACCCGCGAGGCGATGCTGTCGGACACGGTCAAGTTCGCCCGCGCCGCCGGCCTCTCCGAATGGACCGTGCTGCGCCGGCATGTGCTGCGGCTGATCGCGATCCCGCTGGTCACCGTGTTCGGGCTCGAATTCGCCTCGACGCTCGCCTTCGCCGTCGTCACCGAGACGATCTTCTCCTGGCCCGGCATCGGCAAGCTGATCATCGATTCGATCACCTCGCTCGACCGGCCGGTGATGGTGGCCTATCTGATGCTCGTCTCCTTCGTCTTCATCATGATCAACTTCCTGGTCGATCTCGCCTATGTCGGGCTCGATCCGCGGCTGCGCCGGGCGGGCTCGCGATGAGCCAGGTTGCACCCGCAAAGTCCTCTTCTGGCAAAGAGATCTCTCCGGTCGCGCGCTTCTGGGCCGAGTTCCAGGAGAGCAAGGTCGCGGTCGTCGCGCTCGCCGTCGTCGTGCTGATGCTCGGCGTGGCGATCTTCGCGCCGCTGGTCGCCCCGCAGAACCCTTACGACCTCGCCAATCTCGTCCTGATGGATGCCCGCCGCCCGCCGGGCTTCGTCGGCTCGGCCGGCTACACCCATATTCTGGGCACGGACGCGCAAGGGAGGGACCTGTTCTCGGCCATCCTCTACGGCCTGCGCATATCCTTGCAGATGGGGCTGATCGCGGGATCGCTCGCCTTCACCGTCGGCGTCACGCTGGGTGTCGGCGCCGCCTATCTCGGCGGCCGCTGGGAAGCCTTCATCATGCGCGTCGTCGATCTCCAGCTCGCCTTCCCGGCGATCCTGCTGGCGCTCGTGCTCTCGGCCCTGCTCGGCCAGGGCAAGATGCAGCTGATCGCGGCCCTGGCCGCCGCGCAATACGCCTATTTCGCCCGCACCGCCCATGGCGCGGCCTCCGCCGAGCGCGGCAAGGATTATGTCGAGGCGGTGCTCTCGACGCCGCTGCCGGCCTGGCGCGTCGTGCTGAAGCACATCTTCCCGAACTGCCTGCCGCCGCTGATCGTGGTCGCGACCGTGCAGGTGGCGAGCGCGATCGCGCTCGAAGCCACCCTGTCCTTCCTCGGCGTCGGTCTCCCCGTGACCGAGCCCTCGCTGGGCATGCTGATCTCCAACGGCTTCCAGTACATGCTCTCGGGCCGCTACTGGATCTCGATCTACCCCGGCATCGCCCTGATCGTGCTAATCGTCGCCATCAACCTCGTCGGCGACCGCATCCGCGACCAGGTCAATCCGAGGCTGAAGCGATGAGCGGCTTTCGCCCAGCGCCAAACGCGCCGTCGTCCCGGGCGGAGCGAAGCGCAGACCCGGGACCCATTCCTGAGCATTTGCAGGTGGGGCTCCGGAATGGATCCCGGGTCTCCCTTCGGTCGCCCGGGATGACCGCGGTGGTTGGAGGGAGGAGGAACGGATGACCGACACCCCGCTCCTCGAGGTCACCGACCTTGCCACCCATTTCCACGCCCGCGCCGGTGTGGTGAAGGCGGTCGACGGCGTGTCCTTCAGCCTGAAGCGCGGCGAGGTCATGGGTCTCGTCGGCGAATCCGGCTCGGGCAAGAGCATCACCGGCTTCTCGATCATCGGCCTGCTCGATCCGCCGGGCCGTATCGAGCGCGGCTCGGTCAAGCTTGAAGGCCGCGAGCTCGTCGGCCTGCCGCCCGATGAACTGCGCGCCATTCGCGGCAAGGCGATCTCGATGGTCTTCCAGGACCCGATGATGACGCTGAACCCGATGCTGACCATCGGCGACCAGATCGGCCTGGCACTCGAAGCGCATGAGAGCGTCACGGGCGCGCAGCGCCGGCAGCGCGCCATCGCAGCACTAGCCCAGGTTCGCATTCCCGACCCCGAGACCAAGGTCGATTTCTACCCGCACCAGTTCTCCGGGGGCATGCGCCAGCGCGTCGCCATCGCGATCGCGCTGCTGCACCGGCCGCGGCTGATCATCTGCGACGAGCCGACGACTGCGCTCGATGTCTCGATTCAGGCCGAGATCCTGGCTGAGATGAAAGAGCTGGTCGCGCAGCTCGGCACTGCCCTGATCTGGATCAGCCATGATCTCGCTACCGTCGCCTCGATCGCCGACCATGTCTGCGTCATGCGCTACGGCAAGATCGTCGAGGCCGGGCCCGTGCTGCAGGTCCTGACGCGGCCGCAGCACCCCTACACGCAAGGGTTGCTCGATTCGCTGCCCTCCCGGGCCAAGCCCGGCGCGATGCTGGCCCGTGGGGCGGGCACCGATGCGGCCCCGCCACCGCGCCTGCCGCGTCAGGCGGAGTCGGGCCATCGACGCGCCGATCTGCCCTATGTCGTCATCGACACCGTCGGCAAACGCTTCCAGCGCAAGGCGGGCGTGCTGCGCCTGCTCGCGCAGAAGGCCGGCCTCGTCGGCCCCCTCCCGGCCGTGCAGGCGGTGGACGCCGTCACGATGTCGATCGCGCGCGGCGAGGCGCTGGGCCTGGTCGGGGAATCCGGCAGCGGCAAGTCGACGCTCGGGCGCATCGTTGCGGGCATCTATGCGCCCGATAGCGGTCATGTCCTGCTCGACGGCGAGCCGGTGATGAGCCCGGGCGAGCGCCCCCACAAGATCACCACCCGCATCCAGACGATCTTCCAGGACCCCTTCGCCTCGCTCAACCCGCGCATGCGCATCGGCGACAGCATCGCGGAAGGCCCGCTCGCCCATGGCCTCGTCTCCCGCACCGAGGCTGCAACCTATGTGGCGCAATGGCTCGCCGCGGTGGGGCTCGATCCGGCTTTTGCGGGCCGCTATCCGCATCAGTTCTCCGGCGGCCAGCGCCAGCGCGTTGCCATCGCCCGGGCACTCGCCATGCAGCCCGATGTCGTCGTCTGCGACGAGCCGGTGGCCTCGCTCGACGTCTCGATCCAGGCGCAGATCATCAATCTGCTGATCCGGCTGCGCCAGGAGCTCGGCCTGACGCTGCTCTTCATCTCCCACGACCTCTCGGTGGTGCGCCATCTCTGCGACCGCGTCGCGATCATGCATCGCGGCAAGATCGTCGAGAGCGGCCCGGCCGGCGAGGTCTACGATAACCCGCGCGACGCTTACACGAAGAGGCTTCTCGCGGCAGTGCCGGTGCTGCCGGTGGCGTGAGTGTGACGCATTCGTCCATCCGCGACGTCGTCCCGGGCAAGCGGCGGCAGCCGCGCCGACCCGGGACCCATGCCTGAACGGTTCCGGCATGGGTCCCGGGTCTCCGCTGCGCTACGCCCGGGACGACGTCGCGCGTAACCGCATGAACAGGAGCCCAACCCATGTCCGAACCCGAACTCCTCCCCTGGCAGTGGCCGGAAGAGACCTGGCGCGCCAAGGTCGATCGCGTCCGCGCCGGTCGCAACCTGAAGCCGGCGACCTGGAAGAACGGCGCCCGCTGCGCGGTCGCGCTCTCCTTCGACGTCGACCACGAGACCAATGAACTGCGCGACGGCGGCAAGTCGGTCGGGCGTCTGTCCTGGGGGCAGTACGGCAACCGCGTCGGCATGCCCCGCATTCTCGATCTGATGAAGAAGGAGGACATCCAGGCGACCTTCTTCGTCCCGGCCGTGACTGCGTTGCTCTATCCCGACGAGCAGCGCCGGGTGATCGCGGAGGGCCACGAGATCGGCCTGCATGGCTGGATCCACGAGGTCAACACGGCGGTCCCGGCCGAGGCCGAGCGCGAACTCCACCTGCGCTCCGCCGACACGCTGGAAAAGATCACCGGCGTCCGCCCGGTCGGCATGCGCACCCCCTCCTGGGACTTCTCGGAGGTGACGCTCTCGATCGAGCGCGAGCTCGGCCTGCTCTACGATTCCTCGCTCTTCGCCGATGACGACCCCTATGAGATCGTCGAGAAGGGCGAGCCGACCGGCATGGTTGAGTTGCCGGTCGAATGGATTCGCGACGATGCGGTCTATTTCAACATGAACCGCTTCCAGGCGCTGCGGCCTTATACGGCGCCGGAAGTCGTCTTCGATATCTTCCGCCGCGAATTCGACCGCGCCTATGAGGAGGGCGGGCTGTTCCTTTTGACCATGCACCCGCATGTCATCACCTACCGCTCGCGCATCTGGATCCTTGAAAAGCTGATCGCCCATATCAAGGAGATGCCGGACGTCTGGTTCGCCAGCCATGCCGAGATCGCCGGTTACGTGAAGGCCGAATCGGGAATCTGAACGGTCAAAGCGACGGTCGGGGAGGAACAAGGCCAGATTTCCGCCGTTTTTGGTTCAGGAGGGGTTCAGCGCTTTCGGCGCGTTCTCCCTCGCAGTCGAACTGGAAAACGGATCTCATGACGCGCAACAAGAACTGGCTACTGGTGGGGACCATGCTCCCGGCGATCGTCCTGGCACAGGGCACGAACGCCGCCCCCACCATTCCGCCCGCCTCGTCCTTCGAGCTCGCCCAGGCCTCGCCGCCGGCCGATGATCAGCCCGGTCAGCCGCGCCGTGAACGCGCCCCAGGCGTGCCGCGTGCCCCCGGCGGGCCTGCGGCCCCCGGTGCCGCGCCCAACGCGCCGGCAGGCGCGCCTCCCGCCGTCCAGCGACCCGTCGCTCCCCAGGCGCCCGCGGCGCCGCGTGCTCCCGCGCAGGCCGCTCCCCCCGCGGATGCGCGGGCTCCCGGCGCGCCCGAGCCCCGGCGCGAGCCGGCCATGCCGCGTCCGGTGCCGCCGATCACCGCTCCGGTAAGCCCCGCACCCGGCGCCCCCGCCGCGCGTCCCGTCCCGATCCCGCCGGCGGATGGCGTTCCCGCGGTGCGTCCGACGCCGCCGCGTCAGCCGGCAGCGGAGCCGACCCGGCCGGTGGCCCCGACCGTGGCGCCGCCCGTAACAGCGCCGGCGCTCAGGGGACCGGCGACGGCGCCGGGTGCTTCCGCGCCCGCTGCGCCGACCGCAGCCCCGCCGCAGTCTCCGACGCCGCCGGCAACCCCCGCAGTTCCGCGCGTGGCGCCACCGGCCCCCGCGCCTGCCGCCCCGGCGGTGCCGTCGGCTGCGCCCGCTCAGCCGCAGACAGCCCCAGTTCCCCAGACTGCGCCCGCGCCTCAGGCTGCGCCGGGCGCGCCGGCTTCCGGCCGTGCCCCCGGAGCCCCGCCTCCGCCGCGTGACGGCCAGACCCAGGCCGTGCCGCCGGCTGCGCCGGGTGCGGCTCCCAGCCAGGCTCCCGCAGGCGACCCGCGCCAGGGTCGCCGCGGCGGTGTCGGTCTTGGTGGCGCAGCCGCGATCGGCCTGGGCGCCGGCGTCGTCGGCGGCATCATGGCCACGCAGGGCGCTGACCGCCTGGAGGATGTCCGTGGCCGGCGCGAGGAGCGTCGCGAGGGCGACGTCACCATCATCCGCGAACCCGGCCGCACCATCATCCGCGACGATGATCGCACCATTATCCGCCGCGACGAGACGCAGCGTTTCAGCGATCTCGGGCTGGAGGCCCGCACCGAGCGTCGCGGCGACGAGAACCGCACGGTGTTCGAGCGCGCCGATGGTACGCGTATCGTCACCATCACCGACGAGAACGGTCGCCTGCTGCGGCGTGCCCGTCTGGACCGCGACGGGCGCGAGGTCGTCATCATCGACAACACCCGCCGTGACCGGCCGCGCGACCGCTTCTCCGACGAGATCGTCGTGCTGGAGCGACCGGCGCTGCGGATTCCGCGCGAGCGCTACGTCGTCGATGCCGACCAAGCGGATGAAAGCCTGATCTACGACACCATCGTCGCCCCGCCGCTGGGGCCGATCCCGCGCCGCTATACGTTGGACGAGGTCCGCTATTCGCCCGATCTGCGGGCGCAGATGCGTAGCGTCGATATCGACACGGTGACCTTCGCGACCGCCTCCTGGGACATCGCGCCCGGTCAGGCGCAGCGGCTCTCGGTCATTGCCGACTCGATCCAGCGCGCGCTGAAGGCCTCGCCGAACGAGGTCTTCCTCGTCGAGGGGCACACCGATGCGGTCGGCCCCGAGATCGACAATCTGTCGCTGTCGGACCGGCGCGCGCAGTCCGTGGCCGAGATCCTGACCCGCGATTTTGGCGTGCCGCCGGAAAACCTGACGACGCAGGGCTATGGCGAGCAGTATCTCAAGGTCGCGACCCAGGATGCCGAGCGCCTGAACCGCCGCGTCACGCTGCGGCGGATCACACCCCTTCTGGCGGGGCAGGGCGGCTGATCGCCCAGGCAAAACGCTCGATACGGAAGGCCGCCGCGAGGCGGCCTTCCTGCATGGGAAGACCCGGCTTTCACGGCATCGCGTTCACGAAGGCTCAACATCCCCCGCCTATCACCGATGCGAGGGAGGATCCCCGATGAACGATTCCATGGCCATCGCGCAGACCTTTGCCGCGACGCAGGCGACTGCCACGCAGCAGGCGCTGCAGACCATCATGCTGAGCCAGCAGGCGCAGGCTGATCAGAGCGTCGTCGCCCTGCTCCAGCAGAGTGCCGAGCAGATGCAGGCCGTTCTCCCTGCGGGACAAGGCCAGGCCGTCGACATCACCGCCTGAGGCGGTTGCGCATCGCCGCCCACCCGCCTAACCTCGATCCCGTTCCGAGGGGTGCCCGCAAGGGCTGAGACGGCTTTTCAAGCCGAACCCATCGAACCTGATCCGGGTCATACCGGCGGAGGGACTGGAACGCGGCGCATGCCCGCATTGCGACCGCATCACAGCGCTTGAACCGCTTCGACGCCGGATCTCCTGACCTCAAAGGCGGAGATCCAGAATGCCTTCCCAGCCAACCAAAACCTTCGGCGCCCCGACCGGCGTCACCACCGGGCCGATCACCGGCTCGCGCAAGATCTATGTGCCGGCGCCGCAGGATGATGCGATCCGCGTGCCCTTTCGCGAGGTGCAACTGAGCACCGATGCCGAGCCGCCGGTCCGCCTCTACGACCCCTCCGGCCCCTATACCGAGACCAATGTGGCGATCGACCTCAATGCGGGCCTGCCGCAGGTGAGGCGCGCCTGGCTCGACCGGCGCGGCTTCGAGACGATTCCAGGCCGGGAGGTGACGCCCGCCGACAATGGCCATGCCGCCCCCGCCCAGAGCGTGCCGTCCTGCCCGGCGCAGCGCCCGGTTCTGACGGCGCGGGCCGGCCAGATGGCGACGCAATACGAGTTCGCGAAGGCCGGCATCGTCACGCCCGAGATGATCTATGTCGCGCATCGCGAAAATCTCGGCCGCGCCGCCATGCTGGAGGGCGCCCGCGAGCGCCTGGCCGATGGCGAGAGTTTTGGCGCCAGCGTGCCGGAGTTCGTGACGCCGGAATTTGTGCGGAGCGAGATCGCGCGCGGTCGCGCCATCATTCCCGCTAACATCAACCATCCCGAGCTGGAGCCGATGGCGATCGGCCGCAATTTCCTGGTCAAGATCAACGCCAATATCGGCAACTCGGCGGTGACCTCCGGCGCGGCCGAGGAGGTCGAGAAACTGGTCTGGGCGATCCGCTGGGGTGCGGACACGGTGATGGACCTCTCCACCGGCCGCAACATCCACGCCATCCGCTCCTGGATACTTAGAAACTCGCCGGTCCCGATCGGTACGGTGCCGATCTACCAGGCGCTGGAGAAGGTCGGCGGCGACCCGGTCAAGCTCGACTGGGAGGTGTTCAAGGACACGCTGATCGAGCAGGCCGAGCAGGGCGTCGACTACTTCACCATCCATGCCGGCGTGCGCCTGGCTTACGTGCCGCTGACGGCCAACCGCGTCACGGGCATCGTCTCGCGCGGCGGCTCGATCATGGCGCGCTGGTGCCTGGCGCATCACAGGGAGAGCTTCCTCTACGAGCGATTCGACGAGATCTGCGAGATCATGCGCGCCTATGACGTCTCGTTCTCGCTCGGCGATGGGCTGCGCCCGGGCTCGATCGCCGACGCCAACGACCGCGCCCAGTTTGCCGAGCTGGAGACGCTGGGCGAGCTGACCAAGGTCGCCTGGAACAAGGGCTGCCAGGTGATGATCGAAGGCCCCGGCCATGTGCCGATGCACAAGATCAGGGAGAACATGACCAAGCAGCTGCGCGAATGCGGCGAGGCGCCCTTCTATACGCTGGGGCCGCTGACGACCGACATTGCGCCGGGCTATGACCACATCACCTCCGGCATCGGGGCGGCGATGATCGGCTGGTATGGCTGCGCCATGCTCTGCTATGTCACCCCCAAGGAGCATCTCGGCCTGCCCGACCGCGACGACGTCAAGACCGGGGTGATCACCTACAAGATCGCCGCCCATGCCGCCGATCTCGCCAAGGGCCATCCGGCGGCGCGACTCCGCGACGATGCACTCTCCCGCGCCCGCTTCGACTTCCGCTGGGAGGACCAGTTCAATCTCGGCCTGGATCCCGACACGGCGCGCGCCTACCACGACGAGACGCTGCCCAAGGACGCCCACAAGGTCGCGCATTTCTGCTCGATGTGCGGGCCGAAATTCTGCTCGATGAAGATCACGCAGGATCTGCGGGCCGAGGTTCTGGCCATGGGCGACAATGAGCGCGCCGCGCTCGATCAGGCGGCCGCCGAGATCGAGACGAAGCGCAGCGAAGGCATGGCCGCCAAGTCGGCCGAGTTCCGCGACGGCGGCGGCACGCTCTACCGGCCCGCCGCCGGGTGAGGCTGCTGCGCCGGTGCATGCCGCCCACCAGATGACCCCTTCCGCATCGACCGCGAATCCCGCACAATCGCGGCCGATGCGGCTCTCCCTCTTCAAGCGCAAGCCCGATCCCGAGCGGATCGAGGTTCCCCATGGCGGGGTGCTCTATCCCGTCGCGGTGAAGCGGCGGGCGAGCGCACGCCGGATGACGCTGCGCGTCTCGCAGGCGAGCGGCGAGATCACCCTGACCCTGCCCGAGCGCGCCGATTTCGCCACCGGCCGGCTCTTCGCCGAGAACCATGGCGGCTGGATCGCGGCCCGCGTCGCCAAGCGCCCCCAGGGCATCCCCTTCGAGCCCGGCCAGACGATCCCGTTTCGCGGCACGCCGCACAGGATCGTTCACTGGTCGAAGGCCCGCGGCGTTACCCATGCCACGAAGGACCAGGACGGCGCGCCGATCCTCGCGGTCGCCGGCGAGAGCGCCCATGTGCCGCGCCGGATCAAGGATTTCCTGCGCCGGGCCGCTTTGGACGATCTGGAGGCGGCCGTCGCCCGGCATACGGCCGCGCTCGGCATCCCCGCCCGCAAGATCACGATCCGCGACACCACCAGCCGCTGGGGCTCCTGCTCGTCGCAGGGCCACCTCAACTTCTCCTGGCGGCTGATCCTGGCCCCGCCGTTGGTGCTGGACTACCTCGCCGCCCATGAGGTCGCCCATCTCAAGGAGATGAACCACTCGCATCGCTTCTGGGCGCTGACGCACAAGCTCTGCCCGCGCACGGAGGAGGCGGAGGCCTGGCTCAAGCGCCATGGCGCGGGGCTGCATGCCTACGGGTAGCCTCGACAGCCCCTGACACGAAGCCTAGAGGAATGCGCCTTAATCCTCGGGCAAACCCGTCATCCTGGACAAGCGGCGAAGCCGCGCAGATCCGGGATCCATCATAGGGTCGCGACGGCGCCCCATGATGAATCCCGGCGCTCCGCTTCGCTTCGGCCAGGATGACGAGGAGGTTTCGAGCCAGGACGAGCCTTGACCCGCATGAAACTCCGCCCCGATACGCTGGCGATGACCGCCGTTCTCGCCATGTTGACGGCGCTCGGTCCGCTCTCGACCGATTTCTACCTGCCCTCCCTGCCCGATATCGTCCGCGTCATGGAAACCGATGTCGCCGGGGCGCAGGCGACGCTCTCGGCCTTTCTCTTTGGCTTCGCCGGCGGGCAGATCCTGTGGGGGCCGCTGTCGGACCGGCTCGGCCGCAGGCCGGTGCTGCTGGTCGGGCTCGGCATCTTCGTCGTGGCGACGCTGGCTTGTGCGCTGGCCCCCTCGATCGAGGCGCTGACGCTCGCCCGTGCGGTTCAGGCGCTCGGCGCGTCGGGTCCGATCGTGCTCGGCCGCGCCATGGTGCGCGATCTCTATGAGGGTCCCCGTGCCGGGCGCGAACTCGCCCGCATGGGCATGATCATGGGCGTGGTGCCGGCCATTGCGCCGGTGCTGGGCGGGGTGCTGCAGCAGGCCTTTGGCTGGCGCTCGACCTTTGTCGCCTCGCTTGCCTTCGCCGCCGCGCTGATCGGCGTCGTCATCGCCCTCCTGCCCGAAACCATCCGCACCCGTTCGCGCGAGCCGCTTTCGCTCATGGCGATCATCCGTGGCTTCGGGACGCTGCTGCAGAACCGTGCCTTCCGCGTCTATGTCGGCTTGACCTCGCTCGCCTATGGCGGGCTCTTCGCCTTCATCTCCGGCTCGTCCTTCGTGCTGATTGGCATCTACGGGCTGACGCCGGTGCGGTACGGGCTTTCCTTCGGCTTCGGCGTGCTTGGCTTCATCCTCGGCACCATCCTCGCCCAGCGCCTCGTCGGGCGGCGCGGCATGGACGGCGTCATCGCGCTCGGCGTGCTCTGCCTCGCCGGCGGTGGGCTGGCGATGCTGCTCTGCGTGCTGACGGGCTTCGCCGGTCCTTTCGGCGTCATCGTGCCGATGGCGCTCTATGCCTGCGGCGTCGGGCTGGTCATGCCGCAATCCCAGGCCTCGGCGATGATGCCCTTCCCCGATCGGGCGGGCGCGGCATCGTCCTTCACCGGGCTGTGCCAGATGCTGTTTTCGGCCTGCGTCGGGCTGCTGGTCGGGCAGGCCTTGAAGAACGGCGCACTGCCGCTGCCTCTGGTGATGTCGGCGATCGGCGTCGCCGCGCTCGTGCTGTTTCGGGCGAGCGCGGCGATCCGTGCCGCCAAGGCCTGACGGATCAGCCGCCGAACAGCCGCTCCAGGAAGTTCTTCTCCTGCGGCGCGGGCGGCACCCAGGCGCGGTCGCTGTCGGCCGTCTGCGTGTTGGCCGGAGGCCGCGTGCCGGCGACCGGGGCGCCGCCATCGAAGATCGACCGCGGCGTGCCCTGCCAGAGGCCACCCGGCAGCGGGGCCGGCTGCATGCCGGCATGGGCCGCCTTCATGTATTTGCCCCAGATCTCGGCGGGAAGCCCGCTGCCGGCGACGCGCTTCATCGCGCTGTTGTCGTCATTGCCGAGCCAGACCGAGGTCACGAGCCTTGCCGTGTAGCCGACGAACCAGGCGTCGCGGAAATCCTGCGTGGTGCCGGACTTGCCGCCCACCTCCCAGCCGGGGATGTTGGCCTTGGCTCCGGTGCCGCTGACCATCACCTGGTGCAGCATGGCGTTCATCATCGACAGAGGCTGGGGTTGGATCACCGGGCCGAAGCTCGTCGCCGCCCGCGCATAGATCACCTTGCCGGCGGAGGACTTCACCTCCCGGATGACATAGGGCAGCACGCTCTGGCCGCCATTGGCGAAGGTCGCATAGGCCGCAGTCAGCTCGACCGGGGTGACCTCCGACGTGCCCAGCGCCAGAGAGAGGTTGGACTGCAGTGCCGAGTTGATGCCGAGGCGCTGGGCGGTCCGGATCACCTCGCGCGGTGTCACCTCGTTGATCAGCCGCGCGGCGATCGTGTTCAGCGAATGCGCCAGCGCGGTCTGGAGCGTGACCGGGCCGCGATAGCTGCGCGAATAGTTCTCGGGCTCCCAGCCCTTGAAGGAGACCGGGCTGTCGTCGCGGATCGTGTCGGGCGTCAGGCCCTTTTCCAGCGCCGCGAGATAGACGAAGGGCTTGAAGGCCGAGCCCGGCTGGCGTTTGGCGGCTGTCGCGCGGTTGAACTGGCTCTTGGTGTAGTCGCGCCCGCCGATCAGGGCGCGGATGCCGCCATCGCTCGCCATCGAGACGACCGCGCCCTGGCTCACGCCCTGCTTGGCGCCCTGCGCCGCCAGCGCCTCGACCAGGATGCTCTCGGCCGAGGACTGCAGCTTTGTGTCGATCGTGGTCAGCACGGTGACGTCGCCCTCGATCGCGCCAATGAAGTCGTCGAGCACGTCCATCACATAGTCGGCGGCGTAGTTGACCGAGCCGGCGCCAATGCGCTCGGAGGCCTCGGCGGGCGCGACCAGCGCGGTCTTGGCGGCATTCTGCGAGATCAGCCCCTGGTCGGCCATCGCGGCGATGACGAGCTGGGCACGCTTCTCGGCGGCCTCGGGGTTGCGGTTGGGCGCAAGACGGGACGGCGCCTGGACCAGGCCCGCCAGCATCGCGGCTTCCGCGATCGTCACCGAGCGCGCCGATTTGTTGAAATAGCGCTGCGCCGCCGCCTCGACGCCATAGGCGCCCGAGCCGAAATAGACGCGGTTGAGATAGAGTTCGAGGATCTGGTCCTTGGAATAGGTCCGCTCCAGCCAGAGCGCCAGGATCGCCTCCTGGATCTTGCGCGCCGCCGTGCGCTCCTGCGTCAGGAACAGGTTCTTGGCGAGCTGCTGGGTCAGGGTCGAGCCGCCCTGGACGCCGCCGGTCCGGCGCAGATTGTTGACCATGGCGCGCGCCAGCCCGATCGGGTCGATGCCGAAATGCTCGTAGAAGCGCCGGTCCTCGATCGCCACGAAAGCCTTGGGCAGATAGGGCGGCACCTCGCCGATGGTGATGGTGCGCCCGCCGGTCTCGCCGCGATTGGCCAGCAGCGAGCCGTCCGCCGCCAGGATCGCGATGTTGGGCGGCCGCTTCGGCACGGTCAGCTGGTTGATCGGGGGCAGCTGCGCTGCATGATAGGCGACGAGCCCGCCGAGCCCGATGGCGCCCCAGAGCCCGAGCACCAGCGTCCAGTAGAACAATCCGCCGAGAAAAGAGCGCCCCTTGCGCCCGCGCCGCCGGCCGCCGCCGCCGTTGCGCTTGTCGCGTCGGGGCTGGTTGCGGATTTCGGGCCGCTGCGGCGCGCGGTGGCTGCGTGAGGGGCGGTCTTCGTCTGAGAGGCGCATGTCGAAATCGTCGCGGCTTTCGCCCCGTCCTGGTTCGAAGGAGGGCTCGCGCCGCCCGGCCCGTCTCGTCGCGTCGTTCATCCTGCCCCGTCACGCCGATCGCCGCTGCCGCTATCAGCCGGCCAAGGGTCCAGACAGGAGTTAAACATGGCGCTTTTAAGGGGGGGTTAAGCTTGCCGGGCTGCGCCCGCGGGCTCGGTTCGCGGGAACGTGAAGATGTTGCAAAGCTGCAAGCCCGCCTGTGCCCCCCGGCCACCTTGCGGCATCTGCGACAATCCGTCATCAGGCTTGAAAAATCAGCGGGAATGGAAACGCCGGGACCAACCGATATGCGGCGGACGCTTGCGTCCAGCACGCGCTCCGCACCAGAAAGAGAGACCCATGCCCTCGCTCGATTTTGTTAAGCGCTTCGATCCGTATTTCCTGGCGCTGCTGCGGATCTTCACGGCCCTGAGCTTCATCTCCCACGGCACGCAGAAGATCTTCGCCTTTCCGGCTGCTCCGTCCTGGGGCATGCCCGCAGCGTTTTCGCTGCCCTGGACGGCGGGCATGCTGGAGATCGTCGGTGGCGCCCTCGTGCTCGTCGGCTTCATGACGCGCCCGGCTGCCTTCATCCTGTCGGGCCTGATGGCCGTCGCCTACTGGATGGCGCATGGCTCGAAGGGCTTCTATCCGATCCTGAACGGCGGCGAGGCCGCCATGCTGTTCTGCTTCATCTTCCTCTATATCTTCGCATCGGGCCCCGGCGCCTTCAGCGTCGACGGCATGCGCCGCCGCGCCTGATCGGCAAGGCTGGCACAACCGTCATGAGAAAGGCCCGCCATCCCAGGGATGGCGGGCCTTTTTTCAATCACCGCAGAGGCCGATGTCAGACGGCGCCGGCGATCCAGCGCGACAGGTCGCTCTTGGGCGCCGCGCCGACCTTCTGCGAGGCCAGCTTGCCGTCCTTGAACAGCATCAGCGTCGGGATCGAGCGAATGCCGAACTGGGCGGGAATCGCCTGGTTCTCGTCGACATTCATCTTCACGATCTTGACCTTGCCGTTCATCTCGCCGGCGATCTCCTCGAGCGCCGGTCCGATCATGCGGCAGGGGCCGCACCATTCGGCCCAGAAATCGACCACGACCGGCTCTGCGGAGTTGAGGACATCCGCCTCGAAGCTCGCATCGGTCACTTTGCTCGTCGCCATGGCTTTCGGCCTTTCATATCGTTTTGACGGCAGCGCCGCCTTCAGCCGGCAAGCTATGAACGCGCCGGGCCGGGGTCAAGGCGCGTCCGGCGCAGGGTCGGCCCTGTCCCCGGCACATGATCGCCTCACGAGCCGCCAGAGACCAGGCTGGCGCCGACATTGATGCCGAGCGCGAGAATGCTGGTGTTGAAGATGAAGGACAGGATCGAGTGGACCAGCACGATCGCCCTGGCGCCACGCGTCGTCACGGCGACGTCGGAGGTCTGCGAGGTGCAGCCGATCGTGTAGGCGAAATACAGGAAATCGACATAGTCGGGGTCCGCCTTGCCGGGAAAGTCGAGGCAGGGAGCGGCGGCATCGGCCGCGTAATAGGCGCCCGCATAATGCAGCGTGAAGAAGAGGTGTAGCACGGTCCAGGAGCACAGGATCGTGAAGCCGCCCAGCGCCAGGTGCAGACCGCGCTCGGCGGGTGGAAGACCTCCCAGACCCGAGAGCTGCAGCCCGATCGCGGCGATGCTCGCCGTGGCGGCGAGACAGGCGATCATCAGGATCGCGCCCGCGCCCTCGTCCTGCCGCTCCGCACGGGCTCGGATCTGCGCGACGGTCTCGGTGAGCATCGTGCCCGACACCAGCAGGATGTAGAGCAGGGCGCCGGCGTCCCAGGCGACGAGAAGCCGCGTGGTCCAACTCCAGCCGCTCGGCAGGAGCAGGGCGAGCGCCGCCATCGCCGCGAGCGCGATCAGCAGGCGGGGTCGCACCAGCAGAGAGCGTGGAAACAGCTTCATGGGGTTCCACTAAGCGCGGCGCCCGTTTCGGCAGCGGGCGACGGCGCCGCCAGGCCCAGCCCCGCCAGCACCGCGTCGAGCCGGGCGGGATCGGGCTCCAGCCGCGTCAGCGTCGCGGTGTAGACCAGGAGCGCCCGCACCCGCCGGCCGGGATAGATCTGCCCAATCAGCGCCCGGTAGACCGCAAGCTGCGCCAGCGTGGTGTCGGAAATGGCGCTCTCGTCGCGCGGCGGGCGCGCCGTCGTCTTGAAGTCGGCGATGATGACTTCGTCGTGCGAGACCGCCAGCCGGTCGACCTGGCCCGAGACGGATCGCTTCTCGCCGGGTCGCAACTGGACCAGCCCGGCGACCGGCACCTCGGCCAGCGAGCCGGGCCCGAACAGGGCGGCGAGGCCCGGTTCGGCCAGCAGCGCCAGCGCGTCGGTGACGATGCCGTCGCGCCGCGCGGGCGTAAGCAGGCCGGCGCGCGCCAGGCCCAGCGCGTGAGCCACCGCCACGCGCTGGTCGGGCAGAACATCGGGCAGCATCTGGAGCAGAAGATGGGCGAACCGCCCGGCCGCTGCGGCTTCCGCGAGGAAGGGGCCCTCAGCCGGCCGGTCGGGACCATCGGCCGCGGCGAGCGCGCTGGAGGGTTTCAGCGGCGGCGCCGGCTCGTGTTCGCGCGGCGGCGGGGTGCACAGCCAGGCGGGCTCCGGTTCGGTCGTGGCAGCCGGCTTCGGCTCCCCGACGGCTTGGGGCTGCGGTCGCGAGGTCATGAAGCGCCGGGTTGCGCCGTCGTCGATGTCGATGAGCCCCGGGGCCGAAGCGGCCAGCCCGGCCTCGACCATCGCATACCAGCTGCCGGCGGGCGCCTCGCCCTTGGCCTGCGCCCCGCAGACGATCAGGCGATCCTCGGCCCGCGTCATCGCGACATAGAGCAGCCGGTGATGCTCCTCGACCATCTGGTCGATGACGCGCGCCTTGGCCGCAGTCGTGGCGCGGGCATCCTCCGCGCTGGCCGGCGGCCAGATCGGCACGGCCTGCCGCCGTGGCGGCTCGACCGCCAGGATTTTTGGCAGCCGCTTGGCGCCGGGCTCCGGTGCGAGGTCGGCGAGGATCACGATGCCCGCTTCAAGCCCCTTGGCGCCGTGCACGGTCATCACCCGCACCTCGCCGCGGCTCGACGAGAGGTCGCGCTTCACATCGGTCGCGGCTTCGCCGACATGCCGCAGGAAGCCCGACAGGGAGGGGCCGTAGCGCCGCTCATGGTCGAGCGCAGCCGAGAGGAAGGCGTCGAGCGCGTCGCCGGCCTCGGCGCCGAGCCGCGCCAAAGCGAGATTGCGTCCGCCGCCGGGCCCCAGCAGCCCGGCAAAGAAGCGGAACGGCCCGCAGCGCCCGGCCTCGGCGGCAAGCTCGGTCAGCTGCGCTTCGACGGCGGCAAAACGCGGCTCGGAAGTCGCGGCCTCCCGCAGCGCCGCCCGCAGCGAGCCGCTGCGCCCCGGCGCCAGCCGCAGCAGATCGTCGTCGTCGAGCCCGACCAGCGGCGTCTTGAGCGCGGTGGCCAGCGTCAGGTCGTCCTCCGGCAGGAGCAGCGTCCGCCCGAGCACGAGCAGGTCCTCGACCGCCGGGTGGTCGGCGAGCGTCAGCCGGTCGCGTCCGGTGACAGGCACACCGGCATCCTTGAGCGCCTTGACGATGGTTTCAAACAAGGCGCCGCGCTGGCGCAGCAGGATCATCACGTCGCCCGGCGAGAAGGCCTGGCCGAGATCATCGACGCCCCGGCGCATCCAGGTCGCCAGCGTCGTCGCGATCCGCTGGGCGAGCTTGGCCGTGCCGCTGCGCCGCTCGGGTGCATCGACCGGCGTCGTCCAGGCATCGGGCGGCTCGCCGGTGTCGTTGGCGCAAAGCGGCCAGAGATCGACGCAGCCCGTCGCACCTTGGCGCACCGTGTCATGGGTTTCCGGCCGCTCTGAACCGTCGAAGACCAGCCCGCGCGCATGCTCAGGGACGGCAAACACCGCATCCACGGCCTGCATGATGTCGGGCGCCGAGCGGAAGGAGGTGTTGAGGCTGATCGGTTCGAAGCGCTGTTCGGCCTCCGTGATGCGCTGGCCGAGCTGGCGCCTTTGCGTGTTGAAGGCGGCCGGCGCCGCGCCCTGGAAGCCGTAGATCGACTGCTTCTCGTCGCCGACGACGAAGACCGTGCGCGGCGTGCCACCCTGGTCGCGCCCGCCGGCGCTGAACTCCTCGGCGAGCTGGCGCAGGATCGCCCATTGCGCGTCGCTGGTGTCCTGCGCCTCGTCGAGCAGGATGTGGTCGATGCCGGCATCGAGCTTGTAGAGCACCCAGGCCGCCTCCACCCGGGTCAGAAGCGAGCGCGTCCTGGCGATCAGATCGTCATAGTCGAGCAGCGAGCGCTCGCTCTTCTGGCGCTGATAGGAGGCGAGCATCCGCGTCACCAGCAGGGCCAGCGCATGGCTGCGATCGCGGATCGCGATGGCGTTGAGCTGGTCGATGGCGTGGCAAAGCCGCGCGGCGAGGGTTTCGACCGCCGCCAGCAGGGCGCCCTCGAAAGCGGATTTGCCGCGGCCGCTGATGTTGCTGTTGACCGTGCCGGCCTCCGTGAGAAAGCCGCGCCGGCAGAAGGCGACCGGATCGCCGTCATCGGCGCGGGCGATAAGGGCGCGCAGCGTCGCGGCGAAGCTCTGCCGCGTCGGACTGCCGGCGTCGAGCGCCTCGACCAGGATCGCGAGATCGGCCATGCCGGCGAGATCCTCCCGGAAGCCCTCCCGCACCGTCTCCGCCGCCAGATCGGGCGCGATGCCCAGCACGGTGGCAATGCCATCGCGCATCTCGCCCTGGTCGCGCGCGCGGCCCTCGGTATCGCTGAACAGGGCCCGCTGGCGCAGCGCCTCCTGGATGATCGCCTCGAACGTGTCCTGCGCGGCCTGCCGGGCGAGCAGGTCGAGCGCTCCGGCCTCGGCCCCTTGCGGGTCGGCGGCGATCGCCATCAGCAATTCGCGCCGCGCCGCGCGCAGCATTTCGGCCTGGGCGAGATCGTCGGCGACCTCGAAGCGCGGCGGCACATTCGCCTCGAATGGCGCCGATTGCAGCACGCGCGTGCAGAAGGCGTGGATGGTCTCGATCCGCAGGCCTCCCGGCGTCTCCAGCGCCTGGGCGAACAGGCGTCGCGCCGCCTTGCGCTGCGCCAGCGACGGCGCCTCGCCGGTGAGCTTCGCCAGCGTCGCGACCAGCGCGTCTTCGGGCAGCGTCGCCCAGGCGCTCAGCGCCGCAAAGACGCGGTTGGCCATGTTGGCCGCGGCGGCCTTGGTGTAGGTGATGCAGAGCAGGCGGCCGGGCGCGACGTCGTCGAGCAGCAGCCGCAGCACGCGGTTGACCAGCACATGCGTCTTGCCCGAGCCGGCATTGGCCGAGACCCAGGCGCTCAGGCGCGGGCTCGCCGCCAGCGCCTGGCGCTGGTCGGTGAGCAGCGGGACGATCCAGCCGGGCTTCATGCCTCGCCCCCCTCGTCGCCATCGGAGGCCGCCGCCCATTCCTTCACCCGGGCGAGATGGTCGTAGGGCGAGGCGAACTTGATGTAGTCCGGCGCCCGGCGCGAGACGAAGGCTTCGCGCCCGCTCCTGAGCGCGTCCAGATGCGCCAGCAGCCGCTCCAGATGGCGCGCGGCGACATCGGCCAGGCTCTCGCCGTCGAAGGCGAGCGGCTTGTCCCTGGCCCAGCCCTTGGGGTCATGGTGGAGCTTGAGATAGAGCAGCGCCTCGACCGGCGTCGGCCCGGCCAGCGGCGGGAAACCGGCGCGTGCCGCGAGTTCCGCCTCCAGCGTGAGCTGCGGCGCAAAGCCCTTCTCGACCTGGGCCTTGCTCGGCGGCGCACCGGTCTTGAAGTCGATGATCCGCAGGGCGGGCTCGCGCGTCAGCTCGATCCGGTCGGCCCGGCCGCTGAGCCGGAAGCGGGCGCCGTCGGCGAGCGCGAACTCCGCACCGGTGGCGAGCTCCACGCCGACACGCGCGATCAGCCCCCGCCGGTCACCCTCCCAGCCAATGAAATGCCCGGCCGTGATCAGGAAGCGCGGCCACCAGAAGGCCCGCACCTCCGGCGCATCGGCAAATTGCTGGAACTTGCGCTCGCCAATCGCGATCAGTCGGCCGAGAGCGTCCGCCGGCAGTTGCTCGGGATAGGCCAGCGCGAAATCGGCGACGATGTCGTGCAGGAGAGTGCCGCGATCCTGCGCCGTCGGGTCCTCGATCAGGGCCGGCAGCGCGTCGAGCCTCAGGATCTTGCGGGCGTGGATCTGGTAGGGGTCGCGATAGAGGGTCTCGACATCGGTGACGCTGAGCGAGAGCGGGTGCAGCGCACGCGGCGGTTTCGGCGCCGGGCGCTGGACCGGGCGGACATCCGCGGGCGCCGAGAGCACCGACGCCAGGGCGGTCAGCCGCTGGCCCTCCTCGATCGCGCGGGTCCAGACCGGCTCGGGCGTCACCGCCTTCAGCCGCTGCCAGAAGCGCGAGGCGATCGTCTCGGACTCGCCCGCCTTGCGCGCGCGGGTCAGCGTCACGCGGCGCGCGCCCAGCGCCATGATGAAATCATGCGCGGTCTGGCCGACGCGCCGCTCCGGCGGCGACAGGCCCAGCTCCGTCCGCATCGGCCGGTTGATGAAGGAATCGGTCTTCGTCTGCGGCGGCCAGACCGCTTCGTTGAGCCCGCCCAGCACGATATGGTCGGCCTCCAGCAGGCGGGCTTCGAGCAGACCCCAGATCTTGACGCGCGGATGGCCGCCGCCGCTGCGCCGGACCACCTGCTCGGCCAGAAGCCCGTCGAGGATTGCGACGAAATCGGCCGGCCGACCTCCCATCGGCATCTCGGCCTGCGCCGCGCCGAGATCGTCGAACAGCCCGGCCAGCGCCTCGCCATCGGGCCCGGCGAAGGCCCAGGCGCGCTCGTCCTCGTCGCGGCTGAGCGCCTCGATCGCGACCCGCGCAGCCTGCGTCACCCCCGACAGCGAGGGCTCCTGCAGGAACAGCGCCTCCAGCAGCGGAGACAGCGCAGTGCCGAGCGCGGCCAGGACCTGTGAGGCCGCCGCGCCATCAGCCTCGCTGAGCCGGCGTCGCGGGCCCGGCGCATGGCGCGCACCGCGCAGCTCGTCCCAGCGCCCGAGCTGCTCATGCAGCCCCGCCAGCCCGCGGCCGACGGCCTCGCCCCGCCACAGCCCGATCTCCAGGGCGCTGGCCCCGCGCGTCACGTCCTCGCGCGACAGCCCGAGCCGGCAGAGCGGGTGGGCGAGCAGCGGCACGAGCGCGGCCGGCGTCATCGGCGCCAGAGCGGCCTCCAGCACGAGCCGCAGCAGGGAGCCGGCCGGCCAGCGCGCCAGCGGCAGTCCGGCGGAATCATCGACCGCGATGTCCCAGCGTCTGAGTTCCACAGTCACCCGCTCGGCCAGGCCGCGATCGGGCGTGATCAGGGCCGCCTGAGCGCCCGGCTCCTCCAGCGTTTCGCGCAGCGCGATCGCCACCGTCAGCGCCTCCTGGCGCTCGTCGGCCGCCTCGACCAGCCGCAGATCGTGGAAGCCCAGCCCGGCCTCCTCGGCTGGAAGGCGTTCGCGCAGATCGGCCCAGCTTTGCGTGACGGAAGCCGGCAGCAGCGCCTCGCGCAGCAGGTGCGAGCGCGCAGCGCGCGGCTGATCGGGCCCAGCCAGGCTTGCGACGTCCTCGCGCGTCGCCTGCAGCGTCTCGAGCAGATGGTGCAGGGCAGCCTGCGGATGCGAGGGCGCGGGCTCGGCGGCGATCGCGTCCCAGGCCTCGAGCGGCAGATCGAGATCGAGGCCGGGCAGCACCACCGCCCCGTTGGGCAGGCGCGCGATGGCCGCCAGCAGCCGCGCCGTGGCCGGCACGGTGCCGGTCGAGCCCGCCGCGATGATCGGCCCGGTCACCGCGCCCGAGAGCAGCCGCTCGCGCTCGGCTTCGAGCATGCGGTTGCGGAAATCGGCCGGGTCGCAGGCGCCCCGCTCGTTCAGGATCGCCGGCCAGGCCTCGCCCAGGATGGCGAGGAAACTCGCATTGAGCTGCCAGACCTTGTCGAAGCGCGCCGCGTCGAGCGCCTTCAGCCGTTCGACGGGAACTCCTTCGGTCTGCAATTGGTCCAGCAGCGCGGCGAGGTCGCCGGCCAGCCCATAGGCTTCCGCCAGCGTCGCAGGCACCAGCGACGGCTCCGCCGCGTCGAGCCGCAGATGGCTGCGGTTGGCGGTCCGGCCCCAGGCATCGACGAGCCGCGTCAGGATCATCCGCCGCGCCAGCGGCTCGATCGGCACGGTCCGGTCGGTGGCAAAAGCGCCTCCGCCGATCAGCGCGGTCTCGGCATCGTCGACATCGCCGAGCGGCATGATCCGGGGCAGCAGCAGCGGCCGGCCGTTGAGCTTGTCGGAGAGGCAGGCGGCAAAGGCCCGCGCCGCCCGCCGCGTCGGCAAATAGAGCGTCGTCCGCGCCATCGCGGCGGGGTCGTCGGGGTCATGCACGGCGCCGAAGCGCCCCTCCAGCATCGCCTGCGCCAGCACGTCGAGAAATGGCGCACCGGCGGGAATCGTGAAGAGGTTGAGCTCAGGCATCGGCTCGCGCCGGAGCGCGCCGCGCCGCCGCGAAGGCGGCCTCCGCCGGCGCGATCGCCTCGGGCGTGCCGACATGCAGCCACTGCCCGTCGAGCACCAGGCCATGCAGCCGCCCGGCCGCAATGGCGCGGTCGAACAGCAGGTTCAGCGAAAACGCACCCTCCGGCGTGTCGGCGAAGAGGTCGGGCTTCATGATGGCGACGCCGGCATAGACGTAAGGTGCGCCATCCGCGCTGCCGCGCCGTGTCAGCAGACCGCGCACATCCTGAAAGAAATCGCCGCGCCCGTCGAAGCCGACGCTGCCCTCGCGCCGGGCCAGCAGCAGCAGCATGTCCATCTGCGCGCCGTCCCAGGCCTGCGCCATGGCCTGCATGGCCGAGCCGCCGGTCTCGCTCCACAGCGAATCCGAATTGACATGGAAGAAGGGCTCGAGGCCCAGAAGCGGCAACGCCTTCTTCACCCCGCCGCCGGTCTCCAGCAGCTGCGCACGTTCGTCGGAGATCGTCACGCGGGGCTTGGTTCGGCCGGCGAGATGCGTCTCGATCTGGTCGGCGAGATGATGGACATTGACGACCGCCTCCTCGACGCCGGCCTCGGCGAGACGGTCGAGTGCATGGTCGAGCATCGGTTTGCCGCCGATCGCGACCAGCGGCTTGGGCAGCGTGTCGGTGATCGGCCGCATCCGCTTGCCGAGGCCTGCCGCCAGCACCATGGCGCGGCGGATCGGTTGGGAAGGGGCCTGCGTCACGCGAATCTCCTCTATCGCGCGAACCTATCAGACATTCGCGGCGGTCGTCCCGGGCGACCGGAGGGAGGTCCGGGATCCATTCCGGAGCGGTTCAGGCATGGATCCCGGATCGGCGCGGCTGCGCCGCTTGTCCGGATGATGGCAGAGGGGGTGGTAATCGCTTGCGAAAACCTCAGCCCGCCTCGAACAGCTTCGGCAAATGCGCCTGGTACCAGCCCTTCAGCTCGGCCAGCGCCGGGTGTTCGAGATTGCGACGCAGATAGGCCTCGATCCGCGGCAGGTGCTTGAGATAGGCGGGCTTGCCGTCGCGCTTGTCGAGGCGCGCGAAGATGCCGGCGATCTTGGTGTTCCGCTGCGTGCCGAGGATCGCATAGGCGCGGGCAAAGCCGCCGAGGTCGAAATCGGGATCGTCGGCCCGCCGGGCTTGGCCATAGGCCGCGAGCAGGCGCAGTTCCAGCGCGGCCGGTACATCGACGCGCGCATCCTGGCCGAGCGAGGCGAGGTCATAGGCCGGGTGGCCGATCACCGCGTCCTGGAAATCGATCAGCCCGACCTTGGCATGGCCGTGCCGCGCCGGCAGCCAGATCAGGTTGGGCGAGTGGAAATCGCGCAGCGTCCAGGTGCCGGGCGCCTCCAGGATCTCGTCGAAGAGCCGGTTCCAGATCCGCGAGAACTCGGCCTGCGTCACCGCGGGCAGGGTGACGCCCGCGATATGGGGCGCATACCAGTCGAGGATCAACTCGGTCTCGATCGCCAGCGCCGCGCGGTCGTAATCGGGCACGACATGGTCGCGCCCCTCGCTCACCGGCAGGATCGTCGGCAGGGTGTGGCGGTGCAGGTCGGCGAGCAGGCGGGCCGCCGCCTCATAGCGCTCGGGGATCGGCGCCCCCGCGTCGTCGAGCACGCCTTCGCTGCCCAGATCCTCGATCAGCAGCAGCCCGGTCGTCAGGTCCTGCGCGTAGATCTCTGGCGCGGAATAGCCCAGCGAATGAAGGCCCCGGTCCATCGCGACGAAGGCGTCCACGGTTTCGGCGAGATGCGCGATGGCGCTGTAGGGCTTGCCGAGCCGGATCGCCGGACCGTCGGGCCGCGGCGGCGAGATCATCAGCACGGCGCTGCTGCCATCCGCCCGCGTCAGCCGCTCATAGGCGCGGCTCGACGCATCGCCCTGCATGTAGTCGCGGCGGGCATCGTCCCAGCCCGCTTCGTCGATCAGCAGCCGCGTCGCGACCGCGATCGACAGGCGCTGGCGCCAGAGCACGCCGCCCGACAGGTCGGCGATGCGCCCGGTCTCGGGATTTTCGGGGTCGACGTCGAGCACGATGTCGAGCCGGCGGCCGCCGGGCAGGCGCGAGCCGGCGCGATCGGGCCATTCGACCAGCAGGATCAGCCGGTCGAGATCCTCGACCAGGCCGATGTCGTCGAGTTCGTCGGGGGAGCGCACGCGGTAGAGATCGGCATGGAGCACGGTGCCGCGCGACGTCTCGTAGCTCTGGACGAGGGTGAAGGTCGGGCTCGGCGCCTCCAGCCCCGGGTCGTCGGCGAGTTCGCGTAGGATCGCCCGCGCCAGCAGCGATTTGCCGGCTCCCAGATGCCCCGACAGCGCGACGATGTCGCCGGGCTTGAGGATCGCGGCGAGGTCGGTCGCCAGACGCAGCGTCGCCGCCTCATCGGCCAGCACCATCCGGTGCGTGCCGGCTTTCCGCGCGTCCTCGGTCATTCCGCCGCATCCGACATCGGGATTCCGGCGGAGGGAAACACCGCAGTCACCCGCGTCCCGCGCCCTGGCGCCGAATCGAGCTCGACGCGCCCGCCATGGAGCTCGACGATCGAGCGCACGATGGAGAGGCCGAGCCCCACGCCACGGTGGCTGGAGCCGAGCGAATGGCTCTCGAAGCGGTCGAACACCTTCTCCTTGACCTCGGCGGGGATGCCGCGGCCCTGGTCCGCGACGGTCAGGCGGACATGGCCTTCGTCACGCGTGGCGCTGACCGTGATCGTCTGCCCGGGCGAGGAGAAGCCGATCGCGTTGGAGATCAGGTTGAACAGGACCTGGCGCAGCCGCTTGCCATCGGCGCGCAGCGGCCCGGCCTGGGGCGAGATCACGACCTTGAGGTCGAGCTTGCTGTCGGTCAGGCGGTCATGCAGCCCGGCGGCCGCCTGGGCGATGGTGTCGGCGACGTCGACCTCTTCGAGCTCCAGCGTCAGAGCGCCATTGTCGATCGTCGCGAGGTCGAGGATGTCGTTGATGATCGCGAGCAGAGCGCCCGAGGAGCGGACGATGTGGGAGGTGTAGTCGCGCTGCTTCTCGTTGAGCGCGCCGACCGCCTCTGTCCCCAGCAACTGGGCGAAGCCGATGATGTTGGTCAGCGGCGAGCGCAGTTCGTAGGAGACGTGATGGACGAAATCCTCGCGCAGCCGCGAGACCTTCTCCAGCGCCTCGTTCTTTTCGGTCAGCGCCCGCTCGACATTCACGCTCGCCGTGACGTCGGCAAACGAGATCAGCGTCGCTCCGTCCGGCAGGGGCGCCGCCGCGCAGTCGAGCACGGTGCCGTCGCGCCGTTCCATCCGGCAGACATAATCCTCGCGGGCGTCGCGCACGCCGGTGACGGCGCTCTGCAGTTCGCCCCAGATCTCGTCCTGCGGGAAGAGCGGGCGGCACAGCCGCACGACCTCGTCGATATGCGGAGCCGCGCCGGCGAGGTCGGCCTCGATCTTCCAGGACTGGGCGAAGGCCGGGTTGGACAGCTTCAGCCGGCCGTCCGAGCCGAACACGGCGACGCCCTCGCGCAGCGAATCCAGCGTCTCGCGCTGCGTGCGGGAAAGCGCGTTGAAGCGCGATTCCAGCGTGAAGCGCTCGGTCACGTCGTCGAGCAGATAGGTCACGCCGCCCTGCGGATTGGGGCTGGAGACGACATGGATGGTCCGCCCGTCCGGCAGATACCACCAGTCCTCATTGGCCCGCGTCGAGGTGTAGGCGGCCTGCACGCCGGCCTTCCAGCTGCGGTAGTCGCCGAGTTCCGGCAGACGTCGTTCCGAGCGCAGCCGGTCGAGGATCTCGCCATCGCTGGGAAGCCCGTCGAGGAAGCCGGCGTCGAGCGACCAGAGCGTATCGAAGCCGGAATTGCGATAGACCAGCCGCTGCGAGGCGTCGAACACCGCCACCGCGGTCTTGAGCCGGTCGAGCGTGCGGACATGGGCGTCCATCTGGCGCTGCAGATCGGTGCGCACCGCCTCGAGCTCGCTCATGTCGGTGGCGAGGCCAGCGAAACCCGTCGGCGTCGGCAGTTCGAGAATGTCGAGCGTGCGGCGCTGGCCGGCGATCACCGCCGGGGCCCGGGCGGTGAAGGCCTGTCCCTCGCGCCGCGCCCGCGCCGCGGCCTCGCGCTCGCTGCGATCGAGCAGTTCGAGCCCGTTCTTGACCGCCTCGGTCCCATCGGCGGCCTCGACCGCGCGGGCATAGGCGGCGTTGCACCAGCTCAACCGGCCTTCGGGCGTCCGCGTCCAGGCCGGCTGCGGCAGGCCGGCGAGCAACCCCGCCAGGGCCTTGTGTTCGCTGCCGAGCCGATCGAGGTCGCCGCGCAGCGCCATCACCTGGGCGCGTTCGCCGGAGACCTCGCGGAAACGGATGACGGCGCGGCCGGCCACGGGGCGCCCCTCGATATCGATGAAGGGTCCGGTCTTGCTGCGCAGCGTGAAGCCGAACGACTCGCCGCGCTCCTTCAACGCATCCGTGGCGAGTTCGAGCTTCTTGGCGTCGGCGGGCGGGGCCCAGGCGCCATAGGCCAGGGCCAGCGTGGCGCCGGGCGCGCCGAGGAAACCGCTGTCGCCCTCGAAGACCGGGTCGGCATGACGGCCTGTCCAGCTCACCACGACCTGCGGGTCCGTCGCCAGGAGCGCCGCCAGCCGGTCCTGCTGCCCCCGCGTCGCTTCCAGTTCGCCGGCCAGCGCGGCTTCCCGCCGGTGCCAGCGGGCCCGCTCGCGGACATAGACCAGGGACGTCGTCGCGGCGAACACGGTCAGCCCCGCCAGCACGATCGACAAGGCCCCGGTGCTGAACAGATCGGGCCGCAAGGGAGCCAGCCATTCGGCCTGGGCCATCGCGGACGACGGAGCCTGGCTGGCCGCGAGGCCCGGCAGAAGCGCGTGCGCGCGCCAGCCACCGCTGCTTCGTTCCTGTCGGCTCGACCGTTTCATCCCGCGTCCATCTTCCTTGGGCAGCGCCGGGCCGCCGGGTTCGTTATGCCCGCAAATGGGCGGCGAACGGCGATGCGCCGTCCTATGAGGTCCCTCAGAAAGGCCCCGACGCACGCCTGCCACGATACTGATCACTGTGTTTCGATGCGGCTCGCGCAGAGGCGCTGGAGACCCGAATCAGCGTCACTCTAATCATCCGTGGAGTCCGGCAGGAAGTGCTTAATCGCCGGTAAATCGGGTGATTTTTCGGTGGCGCTGGCGAGGACGCGCCAGTCGTCAAGCACTAGGGGCAGGGGCGCCTCTGGGGGCTATTAGTAGCGGCTGATGCCCAAAAGACTCGGGGCCCGACAAACAAAAAAGGCCCGGCGCGAACGCCGGGCCTCCTGCCATGCGGCCGTCGCCGGATGTCAGTAGCGGTAGAGCTCGGGCTTGAACGGGCCGGTCGGGGCCAGGCCCAGATACTTGGCCTGCGCATCGTTGAGCACGGTCAGCTTGGCGCCGACCTTGGCCAGATGCAGCGCCGCGACCTTCTCGTCGAGATGCTTGGGCAGGGTGTAGACCTTGTTCTCGTACTTGGCGTGATGGTTCCAGAGCTCGATCTGGGCCAGCGTCTGGTTCGAGAACGAGCAGGACATCACGAAGGACGGGTGGCCCGTGGCGTTGCCGAGGTTCACCAGGCGGCCTTCCGAGAGCAGGATGATGCGCTTGCCGTCGGGGAACTCGACCTCGTCGACCTGCGGCTTGACGTTGTCCCACTTGAAGTTCTTCAGGCCGGCGACCTGAATCTCCGAGTCGAAATGGCCGATGTTGCAGACGATCGCGCGGTGCTTCATGTCGCGCATATGGTCGACGGTGATGACGTCGAGGTTGCCCGTCGCGGTCACGAAGATGTCGGCGCGCGGGGCGGCGTCATCCATGGTCACGACCTCGTAGCCTTCCATCGCCGCCTGCAGCGCGCAGATCGGGTCGATCTCGGTGACGAGCACGCGGCAGCCGGCCTGGCGCAGCGAAGCGGCCGAGCCCTTGCCGACGTCGCCATAGCCGGCGACGACCGCGACCTTGCCCGACATCATGACGTCGGTGCCGCGGCGGATCGCGTCGACCAGCGACTCGCGGCAGCCATACAGGTTGTCGAACTTCGACTTGGTGACCGAGTCGTTGACGTTGATCGCCGGGAAGGGCATGCGGCCGGCCTTGGCCAGCTCGTACAGGCGGTGGACGCCCGTGGTGGTCTCTTCCGAGACGCCCTTGATCGCGTCGCGGGTCTTGGTGAACCAGCCCGGATTGGCCTTCAGCTCGCGCTTGATCAGCGCGAAGAAGATGGTCTCCTCGTCATTGCTGGGCTTGTCGAGGAACGCGGCCTTGCCGGCCTCGGCCTCGGCGCCGAGGATGATCAGCATGGTCAGGTCGCCGCCATCGTCGAGGATCATGTTGGGCGTGCCGCCATCGCCCCAGGTGGCGGTCTTCAGCACGTACTCCCAGTACTCCTCCAGCGTCTCGCCCTTGATGGCGAAGACCGGGGTGCCGGTCGCGGCGATCGCGGCGGCGGCGTGGTCCTGGGTCGAGAAGATGTTGCACGACGACCAGCGCACATCGGCGCCGAGGTCCTTCAGCGTCTCGATCAGCACGGCGGTCTGGATGGTCATGTGCAGGCAGCCGGCGATGCGGGCGCCCTTGAGCGGGAACTTGCCCTTGTGCTCCTCACGGATGGCCATCAGGCCCGGCATCTCGTCCTGGGCCATGTTGATTTCCTTGCGGCCATAGTCCGCGAGGCTGATGTCCTTGACGATGTAATCGGTTTTCGACACGGGGCGTGCTCCAAATGGTCTTCGAATGACGGGCGGGTCCATAGCAGCGCCCACGCCCAAAGGCAATCAAAGATATAAAGATGTCTTTATGTGATCGATCGAAAGGGAGTTGTCTGTCGCTTTAGTGACGTTTGGTCATATCGCGGACGACAGCTGCGCGACCTGATTGTGGGCTCTTGTATGGGATTGACGTGAAACAGCGTCGGCGGCACGCCGCCACCGCAAGCCGGCCCGGACTTACTCGCCCTCGCCGAACCGATCCGCCACCAGGGCCTCCAGCGCCTTCAACGCTTCCTTGGCCTCGCGCCCCTTGGCCACGACCGTGATCGTCGAGCCGATGCCGGCGCCGAGCGTCAGGATGCCCATGATCGAGGTCGCGCCCACGGTTTCGCCGCAGCGGGTGACGGTGACGTCGGCGTCGAAGGCGGAAGCGCATTGCACGAATTTCGCGGTGGCGCGGGCGTGCAGCCCCTTCTTGTTGACGATCTGGAACTCGCCATAGATCGCGCCGGCGGGAATCTCGACCTCGGGGCAGTCACAATCCTCGATGTCCTGCCTGTCGTCCACGGACCGCCCCTATTTGCCCGCCAGAACGCGGCTGGCGACGGTGATGTATTTGCGGCCGGCATCCTGCGCGCTGGTCACGGCCTCGTCGAGGGTCTTCTCCTCGCGCACGCTGGCGAGCTTGATCAGCATCGGCAGGTTGACGCCCGCGACGACATCGATGCGGCCGGGCTCCATCACGGAGATGGCGAGGTTGGAGGGCGTGCCGCCGAACATGTCGGTGAGGACGATGACGCCCTTGCCGGTCTCGACAGCCTCGACGGCCGCGATGATGTCGCGGCGACGGCTTTCCATGTCGTCATCGGGCGCGATGGCGATGGTGGCGAGATGCTGTTGAGGGCCGACGACGTGTTCGAGCGCGGCACGGAACTCCGTGGCCAGATGCCCATGCGTCACGAGGACCAGTCCGATCATTCAATATGGCACCGAAGAGCGCTTTCGGCGCCCGGACAAGGTGGCGGTTTATGCGGCAGGTGCGAAGGATAGGCAAGCCGGCTTGATGAAAACTTGTCGCATTTGAAACATTGGCTGAAAGATCAGCCGGCATCCGTGAACAGTCGCAGGGCTGCCAGCACCAGGCGCTCGTCGCCCGCGCGCCCCATCACGGTGAGGCGCGGCAGGTCGATTCCTCCCAGGCGATCGACGAGATCCTCCGGTTGCGGCATGCGCGTCGGCTCGGCGCCGCTCAGATCGACGATCAGGCGCACGACCGCCGCCGGCTGGTAGGGCTCCGGCGTCAGCCCGAGCCCGCGGCGCTCGATCAGCCCTTCGAGTGGCGCGACGGGCCGCGCCAGCAGGCGCCCGCCGCGTGGCTGCAGCGCCGTGCGGTCGTCGGCGACGAGGCGCGCGAAACCGCCTGCGCTTTGCGCCTGCGCAATCAGGGCGAGCGCCAGGACCGACTTCCCAGATCCGGACGCGCCCCGGATCAGCACCCCGGCCTCGCCGATCGCGACGGTCGTCCCATGGATCGTGCTGTCGCGTGTCATCGGCTCAGGCGGTCTGCTGAAGAGCGGGCAGGCTGACGATGAAGCGGGCGCCCAGTCGCGGCTGCTCGCCATCGGGACCGGCCGGTCCCAGCCGGTTCTCGGCCCGGATCGTCCCGCGATGCGCCTCGACGATCTGGCGCGAGATCGACAGCCCGAGCCCAGAATTCTGGCCGAAGCCGTCATGGGGCCGGTCGGTATAGAAGCGCTCGAACACCCGCTCCAGCGCATGGGACTCGATGCCCGGCCCCTCATCCTCGACCGTGATCAGGACCTGGTCGGCGACGCGCGTCAGCAGGACGCGGACCGGCTTGTCGGGCGGTGAAAAGGAGCGGGCGTTGTCGATCAGATTGACGAGAACCTGCCCGAGCCGGGAATCATGGCCGAGCACGATGAAGCCGTCGCGCCCGCCGGGCCGGCGCCGCTCGCTGACGAGTTCGATCCGGGGCTGGCCTTCGCGGCGCGTCTCGTTCTGCACGGACACGACGGCCTCCAGCACCTGGGCCAGGTCGACCGGCCCGGAATCGTTGCGGGCGAGTTCGGCATCGAGCCGGGAGGCGTCGGAGATGTCGGAAATCAGCCGGTCGAGACGGCGCACGTCATGCTGGATCACCGCCATGAGCCGCCCGCGCGACTCGTCGTTCTTCGCCCGCGGCAGCGTCTCCACCGCGCTGCGCAGCGAGGTCAGCGGGTTTTTCAGCTCATGGGCGACGTCGGCGGCGAAACTCTCGATCGCCTCGATGCGGCTGTAGAGCGCCTTGGTCATCTCGCGCAACGAGCCGGACAGATGGCCGATCTCGTCATGCCGGTTGCCGAAATCGGGAATCTGCTCGCGCGATTTCACCCCCCTGCGCACGCGCTGGGCCGCGTCGGCGAGCTTGCGGATCGGCTCGGCGATGGTGCCGGCGAGCAGCACCGACAGCACGATCATGACGCCCGCCGAGATCGCGAACACCCGGAAGATCGCATAGCGCTCGGAGACGATCACCGCATCGATGTCGCCGCCCTGCGTCGACAGCAGGAGCGCGCCCTTGACCGCGCGGAAGCGCTGCACCGGCACCGCGACCGACACGATGGTCTGTCCCCGCGTGTTCACCCGCACGATGCTCGCGGGCGATCCGCTGAGCGCGCGCGCGACCTCGGGATAGGACCGGCCGTTGGCGTTCTCGAAATCGTCATAGGCCGGGACGTCGGGGCGGCCGAGCCGGTTGCGCAGCAGGTTCCAGGTCCGCTCCAGCAGCGGCGCCTCGTCGGGCTCGCCGACCCGCGGCAGATCGAGCCGCAGCACGTCGCCGCGCGAATAAAGGCTGCGCGAATCGAGCGTCAGCAGCCCGTCGCGGTCGTAGATCCGCGCCCGCGTCTTGGTGGGGGTCACCAGCCGGCGTAGCAGCGGCGCGACCTTTTCGGGATTGATCGAGAAATCGAGAGGGTCTTCGGCGATGCCGGCGCTCTCGCCCGCCTGGAGCTGCAGCAGTTTGTCGGGGTCGATGGTGATCGCGTCGGTTTCGACGGTGGCCGAGGCCGCGATCGCCCCGGCGATGATCTCGCCCTGCGTCAGAAGGCTCTGGACGCGGGATTCGATCAGGCTCTCGCGGAACTGGTTGAGGTAGAGAAAGCCGACCAGCAGCGCGACGAGGCCGCCGAGATTGAGCACGACGATGCGCCGCGTCAGGCTGGACGCCGCCCCCGACGACACGGCCCGCAGGCTGCGCCGCGTGAGCCCCCGCAGGCGCTGCCGCAATGTCGGCGCCCGCTCTCGCTTGCGGTCCTCCGCCCTGCGCTCGTCGTTGATCGTTGCCATCGCGCAGGTCGTATCCTGTCCCCGTCAGTGCGGCGAGCGCAGCGACGAAGCCATCCGGGGCGTCAGCCTTCCTTGAACCGGTAGCCGACGCCGTACAAGGTCTCGATCATGTCGAAATCGACATCGACCTGGTTGAACTTCTTGCGCAGCCGCTTGATGTGGCTGTCGATGGTGCGGTCGTCGACATAGACCTCGTCGTCATAGGCGGCGTCCATCAGCGCGTTGCGGCTCTTCACCACGCCGGGCCGCTGCGCCAGCGACTGCAGGATCAGGAACTCGGTCACGGTCAGCGTCACCGGCTCGCCCTTCCAGGTGCAGGTGTGGCGCTCGGGGTCCATGCGCAGCAGGCCGCGCTCCAGCGCCTTGGCGTCTTCGCTGCGCGGCGCCGCCGCCGGGTCCTTGGCGCCCGCGCGGCGCAGGATCGCCTTGACCCGCTCGACCAGGAGCCGCTGCGAGAAGGGCTTCCGGATGAAATCGTCGGCGCCCATCTTGAGCCCGAACAGTTCGTCGATCTCCTCGTCCTTCGAGGTCAGGAAGATCACCGGCAGGTCGGATTTCTGGCGCAGCCGCCGCAGCAGCTCCATGCCGTCCATGCGGGGCATCTTGATGTCGAAGATGGCGAGGTCCGGCGGGTTCTGCTTGAGCCCGTCCAGCGCCGAGGCGCCGTCGGTATAGGTCATGATGCGATAGCCCTCGGCTTCGAGCGCAATGGACACCGAGGTCAGGATGTTGCGGTCGTCATCGACCAGCGCAATGGTTGGCATCAGCTCTTTGTCTCTTGGCCGCGTTGCAATAGCGAATGTCCACTCCCGCGAGAGAGCGGCTAAACCGTGGCCACAATCTAGCGACGGCAGGGCGGTTTGCCTATGTCCTAACGACAGTAAAGACCCGAAAGGCCGATAGGTTCCATGACGCAGACACCGATCCAGGCCGAGGAGCGCAAGGACCCCATCCGCCCGACCGACGATCAGGCCCGCGCGCTCGGCAGGCAGCTGTTGCGCAGCGCCCGCTCCGGGTCGCTCGCGACGCTTGGCCGCGACGGGCACCCCTCCGCCAGCCTCGTCAGCCTCGCCACCGACGGCGACGGCACGCCGCTGATCCTGATCTCGGCCTTGTCCTCCCATACCGGAAATCTCGAGGCCGATGCGCGCTGCTCGCTGCTGCTGGCGCCGGGCGGCAAGGGCGATCCGCTGGCCCATGCCCGCATCACGCTGAAACTGCACGCCCGCAAGATCGAGCGCGCGAGCGAGGCCGGCGCCCGAATCCGCCGCCGCTTCCTGGCGCGCCAGCCGAAGGCGGCGCTCTATGCCGATTTTGGCGATTTCTCGTTTTTCGCGCTCGCTCTCGACAGCGCCAGCCTGAATGGCGGCTTCGGCCGCGCCTATGAACTCGGCGCGGGCGACCTCCTCAGCGACGCGCGCGCAGCCGAGGCCATCGCCGCGATGGAGGAGGAGGCGATCGCGCATATGAACGCCGACCATGCCGACGCGATCCGCGCCTATGCGACCGGGTTGCTCGGCGCCGCCGATGGCGACTGGCGCCTCACCGGGCTCGACCCCGAGGGCGCCGATCTGGCGCGCGGCGACACGGTGTTGCGGCTGGCCTTTCCAGCCCCGGTGAGCGACGCCGGCGCGATGCGAAAGATCCTGGTCGATCTGGCGATCAAGGCGCGGCAGCCGGCCTAGCCCCCTGATTTACCACGTTGATTCGATTCAATCGATTTAGGTGAGAATGTTACGGCAGGGGCCTTGGCCGTCACTTGAGCCGGCGTCATCATACCCTTAAGGGACGGTTATCGAACGCTTTCAGGTTCGTCCGCGCCAGCCCCGGCTCGCGCAGTCTTGCAGATCAGGCGGCCGTCTTCAGGGCTGCGCCTCGGGAGGTTCCTGTGAAAACCATCGGTCAGTTCAACACCGCCCAGGGGGCGGAAACCTTCGGCTTTCGCCATCTGACGACCGTATTCTGGAACCTCGAGGCAGCGCGGCTCTATGAGGAGTCGCTGGCGCGCGGCGAATCCGCCCTGTCGCGGGACGGCGCGCTCGTCGCCGACACCGGCGCCCATACCGGCCGCTCGCCCAAGGACAAGTTCACGGTCCGCGACGCCCTGACCGACAAGACCGTCTGGTGGGACAACAACAATGCGATGAGTCCCGAGCAGTTCGAAACGCTGCTCGCCGACTTCATCGCCCATGCCGAGGGCAAGGACCTTTTCGCCCAGGACCTCTATGGCGGCGCCGATCCCGCCCACCGCGTCAAGGCGCGGGTCTATACGGAGATGGCCTGGCACTCGCTGTTCATTCGCAACCTGCTGATCCGCCCGGCCCGGGAAGAGATCGCGGCCTATGTGCCGGAGATGACGATCGTCGATCTGCCGAGCTTCAAGGCCGACCCGGCCCGCCATGGCTGCCGCAGCGAGACGGTGATCGCGATCGACTTCACCCGCAAGATCGTCCTGATCGGCGGCTCGGCCTATGCCGGCGAGATGAAGAAGTCGGTCTTCACCTATCTCAACTTCGTCCTGCCGACCAAGGGCGTGGTGCCGATGCACTGCTCGGCCAATGTCGGCGCGAAGGATGATTCCGCCATCTTCTTCGGCCTTTCCGGCACCGGCAAGACGACGCTCTCGGCCGATCCCGACCGCACGCTGATCGGCGACGACGAGCATGGCTGGTCGAAGGACGGCATCTTCAATTTCGAGGGCGGCTGCTACGCCAAGACGATCAAGCTCTCGGCCGAGGCCGAGCCGCAGATTCACGCCGCCTCGCTGCGCTTCGGCACGGTGCTCGAGAACATCGTCATGGACGAGATCACCCGCGAGGTTGATTTCGACGACGGCAGCAAGACCGAGAACACCCGCTCGGCCTATCCGCTCGACTTCATCCCCAACGCCTCGCGCACCGGCCGCGCCGGGGTGCCCAAGAACATCGTCATGCTGACGGCGGACGCCTTCGGCGTGATGCCTCCGATCGCCAAGCTCACGCCCGCCGAGGCGATGTATCACTTCCTCTCCGGCTACACCGCCAAGGTCGCCGGCACCGAGCGCGGCCTCGTCGGCGTCGAGCCGGAGTTCTCGACCTGCTTCGGCTCGCCCTTCCTGCCGCGGCACCCCTCGGAATACGCCAACCTGCTGCGCGACTTCATCGCGAAGCACCATGTCGATTGTTGGCTGGTCAACACCGGCTGGACCGGCGGGCAGTACGGCACCGGCCGGCGCATGCCAATCCGTGTCACGAGGCGCCTGCTGACGGCGGCGCTCGACGGTTCGCTCAACCGCGCCGATTTCCGCCGGGATCCTTATTTCGGTTTCGCCGTTCCCACGTCCGTGCCCGGCGTCGAGCCGCACATCCTCTATCCGGTCAAGACCTGGCAGGACAAAGCCGCCTTCGCCGAGACGGCCAAGAACCTGATCGGCATGTTTGCCAAGAACTTCGAGAAGTTCGAGGCTCATGTCGACGACGCGGTGAAGGCGGCGGCGCCGGTCAATTCGCTGGCGGCGTGAGGGCGATCGTCTGTCCATGACGGCGCGGGGAACCCCTCTCCTGTAAGGAGAGGGGCAGGGGAGAGGTGTCGGCCCCTGGACGAGTTGGGTATCGCCTCTGGACCAAACCAGCGGTAAGTTCACAGCAAAGCGTCAAACGGCCGACCCCTCACCCTGCCCTCTCCCTATGGGAGAGGGTTCCCCGCGCTCGATCCTTCAACGATGGCAGCGTGACGATTCTGCTCCTCGCCTTCCGCCTCCTCGCCACGCTCGCCATCCTCGGCGCTGCCACCTGGGCCGCGGGCCTGCTGATCTTCCGCCTGCCCGGCTCTACCGGCACGGTCGCTGCGATCGGCTTCGGCATCGCCGGGCTCGCTGGCGCCACCGGCCTGTGGAGCGGCGCAGCCCGCCTGCCGCTCTCCTTCGCGGTCCTTTTCCTCGGTCTGCTCGGCTGGTGGAACGGGCTGGTCCCCTCGCATGACCGCGCCTGGATTCCCGAACTCGCGCGCCTACCCTCGATCGCCCGCGAGGGCGATATGCTGACCGTCTCCAATCTGCGCAATTTCAACTGGCGCAGCGAGACGGATTACGACGAGCGCTGGGAGACCCGCCGCTTCGACCTGAGCAAGCTCGAGGGTATCGACCTGTACCTCTCCTACTGGTCGGGCGAGGCGATCGCCCATCTTCTCGTCAGCTTCCCCTTCGCCGACCAGCCGCCGCTGACGTTTTCGATCGAGGTCCGTCGCGAGAAGGGCGAGGAGTGGTCGGCGCTCGCTGGCTTCTTCCGCAGCTACGAGATGGCCTATGTCGCGGCGCCCGAGCGCGATCTCGTCGGCCTGCGCAGCCATGCCCGCAAGGAGGATGTCCGGCTGTTCCGGATCGCGGCGACGCCGGCCCAGGCGCGCGACGTGCTGCTCGCCTATGTCGCAGACGTCAACGAGTTGGCGGCCAGGCCGCGCTGGTACAACACGCTGACGACCAACTGCACCACGGTCGTCTACACGCTGGTCGGTTCCGTCGCCCCGGCCTGGAAATTCTCGCTGCCGCTCGATCCGCGCGTGCTGCTCTCGGGCTTCCTGCCCGGCTATCTCCAGCGCATCGGTGCGGTCCGCAGCGACATCCCGCTCGACGAACTGGTCCGCCAGGCCCGCATCGGCGAGCGGGCGCGGGCGATCTCGCTCGACGATCCCGACTTCTCGAAGAAGATCCGCGAGGGCGTGCCGACGGCGAGGCCTTGATCCGAATAGGTTGGCAGGGAAACGCCACGTCATCCTGGACAAGCGGCGAAGCCGCGCAGGCCGGGATCCATCATCGGGCGAAGGTCCTGCCCTATGATGGATCCCGGGACGACCTGCGGTCGCCCAGGATGACGATCGGGTTCCTTGCGCTAAGGACTTAGGGCGGAAGCTCTCCGCTTCAGATCGCCGCGCCGTCGCTGACCGTATCCGCGCCGAGCCCGAGACGGATCGCCCTGACGATGTCGGCTTCCGCCGCCCCGCCGCGCCGGCGCGGGTGCGGCTCGGTGATCTTATGCTCGGCGATGATCTGCCCGGGTGCGCCCGAGAGGATCACCACCCGGTCGGCGAGGTAGGCGGCCTCGTCGATGTCGTGGGTCACGAACAGCACCGTCTTGCCCGTGCGCTGCCAGACGCGGATCAGCTCGTCCTGCAGGGTTTCCCGCGTCAGCGCGTCGAGCGCCGAGAAGGGTTCGTCCATCAGCAGGATCTCGGGCTCGACGGCGAGCGCACGCGCCAGCGAGACCCGCTGACGCTGGCCGCCCGACAACTGATGCGGCCAGCGCTGCACCAGCGCGCCCAGACCGACGAGATCGAGCGTCTCCTGCGCCTTGGCGAGGCGCTCGGCGCGCGGCGTCTGCCCCTCCAGTCCGAAGGCGACGTTGGAGACGACCTTGCGCCACGGCAAAAGACGCGAATCCTGGAAGACGAGCGCGACGGGGCGTCGCGTCGTGTCGCTGGCATGGATCGCGACCTCGCCCGCGCTCGGCTTCGCGAGGCCTGCGATGACCCGCAGCAGCGTCGATTTGCCGACGCCGGACGGCCCGACGATGGCGAGGAACTCGCCGCGCGCGACCGAGAGGTCGAGCTTTTGTAGCACTTCGGTCGCCTCCCCGTCGCGGGTGAAGGTCAGCGAGAGGCCCCGGATCTCGATCACGGGCTTGTCGGTCACGCTTTCCAACGCAGCACCCATTTCTGGAAGGCGACGAACAGGGTGTCGAGGAACCCGTAGAGTCCGGCCATGGTCAGCATGTAGACGACGACGATGTCGGTCGCGAGCAGGCTGGAGGCCTGCATCATGCGCTGACCCACGCCCGCCACGCCGAAGATCTCGGCAGCGACGACCGCCATCCAGGCCTGCCCCAGCGCCGTCCTGACGCCGACGAGGATGCCAGGCATCGCGGCCGGCAGCAGGATCTTGGTCAGCCGCTGCCAGGGCGAGGCGAAGCCGAAGGCGTCCGCCACCTCGATCAGGTCGCGGTCGACGCCGCGGATCGCCCCTTGTGCCGCGAAGAACACGATCCAGAACACGCCGATCGCGATGATGAAGACGGCCGCCGATGGGTTCACGCCGAACCAGATGATCGCGAAGGGCACCCAGGCGAGGCCGGGAATCGGCCGCAGCACCCGTACAACCCAGGCCGTCGCCTCCTCGGCCGTGCGCGACATGCCCACGAGCACGCCCAGCGCCACGCCCAGAGCCGAACCGGTGATCAGCCCGGTGAAATAATGGCCGAGCGAGCCGAGGATCGCCGAAAGCCAGGCGCCGGACCGGATCTCGGACAGGAACGCCTTCGGCAGCACGCTGGGCCCCGGCAGGAAGGCCGGGTTGACGATGCCGAAGAACGGAATCGCCTCCCACAGCATCAGGAAGGCGACGAGACCGAGAAAGGCGAGGGCGGGCGCCCGAAGGGTCGTTAGCGTCAAGTCACTCTGGCCTCGTACAAAAGCTCGTTGTCATCCCGGACGCAGCGAAGCGGAGATCCGGGATCCATGCCTGAACCGTTCCGGAATGGATCCCGGGTCTCCCTGCGGTCGCCCGGGATGACCCGCGACAAAGGCATCCGCGCCAGCGGGAAGGCCTCACCCGCCAGCCTTCGCCGCCTTTTCGTAGAACTGCGTCTCGAACAACCCGTCGAAGGGCAGTTCCTTCTCCAGCGAGCCGAGCTTGACCTGATAGGCCTGCATGGCGCGCGCGGGCTCGATGATCTTGCGCGGATCGATCTCGAAGGTCGAGGCCGGCGAGACCAGAGCCTTGCGGATCAAAGCGGGGTCGACGATGCCCTTGCCGAGCGCGGCGCCGACATGGGGCGCGGCCTTGTCCGGGTCTTTGGCGATCAGGGCGGCGGCGCGCACCAGGCTGTCGACCAGCTTCTGCACCGCTTCGGGGTTCTTGGTGACGAAGGCGCCCGAGCCGGCGACGACCGTGCCGGGCTGGCCGGGGAACAACTCCTGCCCACCGGCGATCAGCTTGATGCCCGGGTTGCGGGTCTGGACGATGGTCAGCGCCGGCTCGCGCACGATGCCGCCCTCGACAGCGCCGGCGAGCACCGCCTGCTGCGTCGCGTCGATGCCCATGGGCACCACCTCGATGTCGCCCCTATCGGCCTTGGCGACCTCCCAGAGCCAGTATTGCAGCACCGTGTTGGGGACGGAGCCCGCGGGCTGCGTCGCCAGCCGCGCGGCCTTGCCGGTTGCGGCCTTGTGCGCCTTGAAGGCGGCGGCAGGTGCGGTGCCAGGTGTGAAGAACTTGGCCAGGGCCGGCGCCGCCACGAAGACGTTCTCGGCGACGGCGGTCGCGGCGACGACACGAACATCGACGCCGCGCGAACGCGCCACCGCCAGCGGCGCAATGCCGGCGACATAGAAGTCGATCGTGCCCGAAGCGAAGGCCTGGATCATGTTAGGGCCGGATTCGAACACGGTGAAGGTCGCGGCGATGCCGGCCTCCTTCAGCCAGCCCTCGCCCTGAGCGACGAAGACCGGAGCGGTGCCGATGATCGGGATGTAGCCGATCCGGGCCGCGACGGGGGCCTGCGCCAGCGCGGGCGCGAAGGGGGCGGTGGCGATCAGGCCGGAGCCGGCGAGCAGAAACTGGCGGCGATCCATCGGTCAAATCCTCGTCCACGACCGCGCCAGAACAGGCGCTCTTGACAGAGGGAGAAAAGGATTTTCTACCAGAATACAAGGCGTAGAGCCCAAAAAGATGATTGATCCGCCGTTGGCGGGGCTATCAGTTTAAATCTTCTCTTTTCGATGAGAGTTGCAGCATGGACGCGATCGACCGAAAAATCCTGACGGTGCTACAGGCCGACGCCGACATCTCGATCGCCGAACTCGCCGATCGGGTCGGGCTGTCGCAGACGCCGTGCTGGAAGCGCATCCAGAAGCTCGAACAGTCAGGCGTCATCCTCAAGCGCGTCGCACTGGTCGCGCCGGAGAGGATCGGCCTGGGGCTGACGGTCTTCGTCCAGATCGAGACGGCGGACCATTCGGGGCCCTGGCTGGAGAAATTCGCGCAGCTGGTCTCCGCCATGCCCGAGGTCATGGAGTTCTACCGCATGGCCGGCGATGTCGATTACATGCTGCGGGTCGTCGTCGCCGACATGGCGGCCTACGACCTGTTCTACAAGCGACTGATCGAGACGATCCCGCTCAAGAACGTCACCTCGCGCTTCGCGATGGAGCGGATCAAGTCGACCACGGCCTATCGCGTGCCGGATCTGCCGAAAGCGTGAGGCCGCGTCTGGTGGGTCGAGTCGATCTGAACCACCACCGTCATCCTGGGCGGCCACAGGCCGACCGGGATCCATCATAAGGCGCGACATCGCCCCATGATGGATCCCGGCCTGCGCCGCTTCGCGGCTGGTCCAGGATGACGGGAGTCTGGCTGAACCATTCGGGGCCCCGCTGCCGAAGCCCCCCAAATCAACAAGCAGGCCGGCGCTCTCGCGAGCGACCGGCACGCGTCGAGACGAGATCAGGCCGCGACGGCCTCGATCGTCTTCTTTTCCCACTCCTCGCCCCAGATCATCACGGCATGGCCCGGCGAGACCTCGCGGAACTGGCGGATCGGCGGGACATAGTCGGGCGCGCGCACCGGGCTCTTGATCTCGTCGTTGGAGACCGGGTTCTTCTCATTGCGCCGCGTCGGATCGGCGATCGGCACCGCGGCGAGCAGCCGCTTGGTGTAGGGGTGCTGGGGATTGCCGAAGATCGCCTCGCGCGGGCCGATCTCGACGATCTCGCCGAGATACATCACCGCGACGCGATGGCTGACGCGCTCGACCACGGCCATGTCGTGCGAGATGAAGAGATAGGCCAGCCCCATGCGGGCCTGCAGCTCCAGCATCAGGTTCACCACCTGCGCCTTGACCGAGACGTCGAGCGCCGACACGGCCTCGTCCGCCACGATCAGCCGCGGCTCGACCGCAAGCGCACGCGCGATGCAGATGCGCTGGCGCTGGCCACCCGAGAACTCGTGCGGGAAGCGGCTGGCCATGTCGGGCTGCAGGCCGACGCGGCGCAGCAGTTCGGCGATCTGGTCGCGCGCTTCCGAGCGGGTCGCGAGCTTGTTGATCAGCAGCGGCTCGGCGATGGCGGCGCCGACATTCATGCGCGGGTTGAGCGAGGCGAAGGGGTCCTGGAAGATCATCTGCATCCGCTTGCGCTGCTCGCGCAGATCGGTCTGGTTGAGCTTCAGCACATCGACGCCGTCGAGCAGCACCGAGCCCGCCTGCGGCTCGATCAGGCGCATCACCGAGCGGCCGGTCGTGGACTTGCCGCAGCCCGACTCGCCGACCAGCGCCAGCGTCTCGCCCGCCTGGACGCTGAAGGCGACGTTCTCCACTGCATGGACGCGGCCGGTCACGGTGCTGAGCAGGCCGGAGCGGATTTCGAAGCGGGTTGTCAGGTTCGAGACTTCGAGCACCGGCCGCTCGGCCGACTTCACGGTGTCGGGCGTCTCTTCGGGAATGTCGGATTCGCCGGTAGCGCGGTCGACGACCGGGAAGCGCATCGGCCGCGAGCGGCCCTCCATCGAGCCGAGCTTGGGAACGGCCGAGAGCAGCGAGCGGGTGTAGGGGTGCTTGGCGCGCGCGAAGATGTCCTCGGTCGCCCCGGTCTCGACGGCCTGGCCATTATACATCACCACCGTGCGGTCGGCGATCTCGGCGACGACGCCCATGTCGTGGGTGATGAAGAGCACGGACATGCCCTCCTCCTCCTGCAGCTCCTTGATCAGCTGCAGGATCTGCGCCTGGATGGTCACGTCGAGCGCGGTCGTCGGCTCGTCGGCGATCAGGAGCTTGGGCTTGCAGGCCAGCGCCATCGCGATCATCACGCGCTGGCGCATGCCGCCGGAGAAGCGGTGCGGATATTCGTGGAAGCGCGACTTTGCCGCGGGAATGCGGACTTTCTCCAGCAGCCGGATCGTCTCGGCCTCGGCCTCCGCGCGCGACATGTCGCGGTGCAGGATCAGCGCCTCGGCGATCTGGAAGCCGATCGTCAGCACCGGGTTGAGCGAGGTCATCGGCTCCTGGAAGATCATTGCGACGTCGTTGCCGCGGATGCGGCGCATCTGCGGCTCCGGCAGCGTCAGCAGTTCCTGGCCGGCGAGCTTGATCGAGCCCTCGATCTTGCTCGAGCCCTGGGGCGTCAGCCGCATGATCGAGAGCGCCGTCACGCTCTTGCCCGAACCCGACTCGCCGACGACCGCGAGGGTTTCCTTCGGCGCGATGTCGAATGAGACGCTGCGGACGACCTGCTTCCAGGCGCCCTCGACCCGGAAGGAGGTGCTGAGGTTGCTGACGGACAGGATGGGAGTGGTCATGCGAATGCCTTCCGGGAGTTTAAGGTCAGATGACGCGACGTGGATCGAGGGCGTCGCGCAGTCCGTCGCCGATGAAATTGATCGAGAGCACGGTCAGGAAGATCGCCGCGCCGGGAAACAGCGCCCAGTGCGGCGCCGAATCGAGATGGTCCTTCGCATCGAACAGCAGGCGACCCCAGGTCGGAATGTCGGGCGGGAAGCCCAGCCCCAGGAACGACAGCGTCGATTCGGCGATGATCGCCGACGACACCTCGATCGTGGCCGCCACGATCACGGGGCCGATCGCGTTGGGCAGAATGTGGTGGACCATCTGCCGGAACTTGGTCGCGCCATGGGCTCGCGCGGCCTCGACGAACTCCTTCTCGCGCAACGACATGAACTGCGCACGCACAAGCCGTGCCACGGGCATCCATTTCAGCCCGCCGATGACGATGACGATCAGGATGAACACGCCGCCTTCGACGCCGAACACCGCCTTGAGCTGCTCGCGGAAGAAATAGATCACCAGCAGCAGGAGCGGCAGCTGCGGCAGCGACAGGAACAGATCCGTCACCCACATCAGGAAGTTGTCGACGGCGCCGCGCGACATGCCGGCGATCGCGCCGATCAGGATGCCGAAAAAGGTCGCGACGACCATCGCCGCAAGCCCCACCGCCAGCGAAATCCGCCCGCCATAGATCATGCGGGCGAGCAGATCCTGCCCGAGATCATCGGTGCCGAAGGGGTGTTTCCACGACGGCGTCTGCAGCTGCGCCGTGAAATCGATCTCGTTGATCGGGACCGGCCACAGCCAGGGGCCGACGACCACGCCGAGGATCAGCGTGCCGAGCACGAAGCTGCTCGCCATCGCCAGCTTGTGGCGACGGAAGCGCTTCCACGTCTCGCGCCCTGGCGAGGTCGCGGCGCTCGTTTGAGCCGGGCCCGACACGGGATCAGCTGAAGGAGATGCGAGGGTCGAGCCAGCCATAAAGGATATCCGCGATGAGATTGAAAAGGACGACGAGGCAGGCGAAGACGAAGGTCACGGCCATGATGACCGGGGTGTCGTTGGCCAGGATCGCGTCGATGAGGAGCGAGCCGATTCCGGGAATCCGGAAGATCTGCTCGGTGACGATGGCGCCGCCGAACACGGCCGGCATCTGCAGCGCGATCAGAGTGACGACGGGGATGAGTGCGTTGCGCGTGATATGGCGCAGCGTCACGGTCTTCTCGCCCAGCCCCTTGGCGCGCGCCGTGGTGACATAGTCGAGCCGGATCACGTCGAGCACGGCCGAACGGACATAGCGGGTGTAGGAGGCCGCCTGGAACAGCCCGAGCACGGTGATCGGCATGATCGCCTGCCGGAACATCTCCCAGTACCAGCGCCAGCCCGTCGCCGCGAGATCGGAGCGGTAGACGAAGGGGAACCAGTCGAGCGTCACCGAGAAGATCAGGATCAGCAGCAGGCCGGTGAAGAAGGTCGGCAGCGAGAAGCCGATGAAGGCGAGCGTGTTGGCGACCTGGTCGAAGATCGAATAGGGCCGCGTCGCGGCGTAGATGCCGACCGGCAGGGCAATGCACAATGCCAGGATCTGCGACGAGCCGACGATGAACAGCGTGGTGGGGACGCGCTGCAGAATCAGATCGTCGACGTTGATCCGGCTGGCGAAGGAGAAGCCCCAGTCACCCTGAACCATGTTGGAGAGCCAGCGTACATAGCGCACCATGATCGGGTCGTTCAGGCCGAAGCTCGCGCGCAGGGCCTCGCGCACTTCCGGCGGAACGTTGGGGTTGGTGGCCATCTCGGAGAACGGGTCGCCGGGAGCCAGTGCGAGCACCGTGAACAGGATCAGGCTGATGCCGAGCAGGCTCGGAATAGCGATCAGCAATCGCCTCAGCAGGTAAGCGCCCATCAAACAAACTCTTTTCGCATGCGGTCTTGCGCCGCCATAATTGGTGAAGCGCCGGTCGCGAGGCCACCGGCGTTGTCCGCCTCGTCAAAAAATGAAGAGGGGGCGGAGCGTCCCGGCGCAGCGTTAGGCCACGCCGGGATGCCCGCCCCCATCGATATCAGCTGCGATACCAGGCCGCGAGGTTCCAGGTATCGACGTCCCAGCCGCTGTGATCATGCATCAGGTTGGTCAGCGACGCGGCCACGCGGGTCCGCGACAGCAGCGGCAGGATGACATGGGCCTCGCAGAAGATCTCGTTGACCTTGATCAGGAGCGCGGCGCGCTTGTCGGGGTCGAGCTCCTTCTGGGCGGCCTTGTAGGCTTCGTCCGCCGCCGGGTCCGAGTAGCGCGAGACGTTGCGGCCCAGCCACTTGTTCTCCTTGTTGGCGATCTCCCAGGACACGAACTGGTTCAGGAAGCGCTCCGGATCGGGCTGCGGCTGCGTGGTCGTGTACATCTCCATGTCGACATAGAGCTTGGTGTAGGTGTCGGGGTTGGCGACGTCCGACGAGAAGAACACCGAGGCTGTCACCGACTTCAGCTCGAGGTCGATGCCGGCACGCTGGCAGGCCTGCTTGATGATCTGCTGCGTCTTCTGGCGCGGCGCGTTGATCGAGGTCTGGTAGACGTATTTGAGCTTCTTGCCGTCCTTCTCGCGGATGCCGTCGGAACCGCGCTTGTAGCCGGCGTCGTCGAGGATCTTGTTCGCCTTGTCGATGTTGAACTCGTATTTGAGCTTGGTCGACTTGAACTTGGCCGGCTGGTTGACGAAGCTCGCCGTGGCGATGCCGCCGCGGCCATAGATGAACTTCTGGATCGAGTCGCGGTCGATCAGGAGGTTGATCGCCTCGCGGACCTTCGGATCCGACAGGGTCGGATGCTTGGTCTTGACGCTCGAGCGCTCGCCATCGACCTCGGTCCACGGATCGGTCGTGTTAAGGATGATGAACTCGATATCGCCCGACACCACGGCGCTGATCTTGCCGCGACCGCCGGTCTCCATGCGCTTGAGGACCTCGTCCTCGACCTGGAGGTTCCAGGCATAATCGTATTCGCCGGTCTGCAGCACGGCGCGGGCCGCCGAAACGGCGTCACCGCCGCCCTTGACCTCGAGCGTATCGAAATGCGGCTGGTTGGCGACGTGATAGTCGGGATTGCGCTCGCCGGTCAGGATGTCGCCGGGCTTGAACTCCACGAACTTGTAGGGGCCGGTGCCGACCGGCTTGAGATTGGCCGGAGCTTCGCGGGACTTGGCGCCCTTGTACTCGCCGAAGAGATGCTTGGGGATGATCATGCCGGCAACGCCGACGAAGGCGTCGGCCCAGAACGGCGTCGGGTTCTGGAAGATCACCTTGACGGTGAAGTTGTCGACCTTCTCGACCTTGATGTCCTTGTAGGCGCCGGTGGTGTAGGCGGCGGTCGCCGGATCGGCGGCATATTCCCAGGTGAAGACGACGTCGTCGGCCGTGAACGGCTTGCCGTCATGCCACTTCACGCCCTGCTTCAGCTTCCAGATGACTTCCTTGCCGTCGGCCGAAAGACCGCCATTGGCCTTGCTCGGAATTTCGGCGGCGAGCTGCGGGAAGAGATTGCCTTCCTTGTCCCAGCCGGCGAGCGGCTCGAAGAAGACGCGCGAGGCGATCTGGTCCTTGGTGCCGCTGGCGAAATGCGGGTTCAGCAGCGTCGGTGCCTGCCAGAGCAGCATCTTGAGCGGGCCGCCGCCGCCCGCCTTGGTCGGCTTGTAGGGCAGCGAGGCGTTCGCCATCGCGACACCGTTGAACGCCAGCAACTGATTGGCGAAGGGCGCAGCAAGGCCGACGGCGGCCGCTTTCTTGATGAAGGAGCGCCGCGACAGGGCACCTTCCTTCACGCGGGCGATCAACTGGCCCAGTTCCTGGTCTTTCATGGGGATGTCTCCACTCATAAGCTCATTGCCGGTTTTCCGGCGCTTGCTGCGCCGTTTTCCCTCTCGGTCGCCCTCAGCAAGCCATGTGCCAACGAAAGCGTCAACTGTGCGGCGCAGAGCAAATGTGCGCTCATCGCAGGGCGCAGGGCCTGAATCCGCCGCAAATGGATGATTGTGCCGCGGTCAGCGGGCTGCCCGCAATTTTATGCCGGTCAATCCGGAAACACGACCGTTTTCTTGCCGTTGAGGACGACCCGGTCCTCGAGATGGTGCAGGACGGCGCGCGCCAGCACGCGCCGCTCGATATCGCGGCCCTTGCGCACCAGATCGTCGGGCGTGTCGCGATGCGAGATGCGCTCGACATCCTGCTCGATGATCGGGCCCTCGTCGAGGTCGGGCGTGACGTAATGCGCGGTCGCGCCGATCAGCTTCACGCCGCGCTCATGGGCCTGGTGATAGGGTTTGGCGCCCTTGAATCCGGGCAGGAACGAGTGATGAATATTGATGCAGCGGCCGAGCAGCTTGGCGGAAAATCCATCGGACAGGATTTGCATGTAGCGCGCCAGGACGACGAGATCGGTCTGCGTCTCCTGCACCAGCCGCCAGATCGCCGCCTCCTGCTCCATCTTGGTCTGCCGCGTCACCGGCAGGTGGTGGAAGGGCAGGTCGCCGAGATCGGTCGAGGAGAGGTGCTCGCGGCCATGGTTGGAGACGATGGCCGAAATGTCCATCGGCAGTTCGCCGATGCGCCAGCGATAGATCAGGTCGGTCAGGCAATGGTCGAATTTGGAGACCAGGAGCATGACGCGCTTTTTGGTCGCACGCTCGCGCAGCGTGAAGCTCATCCCGAAGCGCTGGGCGAGATCGCCGACGGCGGTTGCGACCGCCTCATGCGGGCGGCTGGCGTCGAGCCGGGCGAAGACGACACGCATGAAGAACTGGCCGGTCTCGACATCGTTGTACTGCTGCGCGTCGAGGATGTTGCAGCCGGCGTCGAACAGCAGCGTCGAGACGGCCGAGACGATGCCGGGGCGGTCAGGGCAGGATAGCGTCAGGATGGCGCTGCGGGCGTACAGGGGCGTTTCGGTCATGGCTGATGCCGCCGGGAGAGCGGCCCTTTGCTTGCGCTGAGGTGGGGATTGCGGGCTGGAAGGCTATGGAATGCGCGCGACGCGCTGCGCTCAACCTCGCCCGGCCCAGGCGCTGGTCGAAGCCTCGCCGCTGATCGCCAAGGCCGGCGCGGACAACCGCGCCTGATTCGCATATGCCCTGCAGCCTGTCGCCATGATCGCGAAATTCGCTCCGTGAGGGCCGTTTCCGGCGCGGCTGAAGGGACGCCCAAACCAGCCGGGCTTGTCAAGGCAGCCGGCTCAGCCAGCTTGCCTTCAGGGTCGGATCGCTTGACTTGCCGACCCAAAAAATGGAACGATTATTCCATCGCCGTCTAAAATCAAAGAAACGTGCCGCTGCCCGGGAGGCTGCTCAGGTGTCTGATGTCGAATCGGTCAGCCGGACTCTCGCCGGCCAGGTTGCGATCGTCACTGGCGCCAGCCAGGGTCTCGGCGAAGCGATCGCGCGCGAACTGGCGGCGCGGGGCGCGGCTGGCCTGCTGCTGACCGGCCGCAACCGGGCGCGGGGGGAGGCGGTCGCCGCCAGCCTGACCTCGGCCGGCTGCGACGCCCGCTTCCATGTCGCCGATCTCTCGGATCTCGCCGCCGTCCGCTCGGTCGTGCCGGCGGCCGAACAGGCCTTCGGCCGCCTCGACATCCTCGTCAATGCGGCGGGGGACACCGATCGCGGCACGATCTTCGAAACGTCGCCCGATCTGTACGCCCGCATCATGGCGGTGAACCTGCGCGCGCCCTTCTTCCTGATCCAGGATGCCGCCGAGCTGATGCGCCGGAAGGCGATCGCCGGCGCCATCGTCAATATCCAGTCGATGTCGGCCCATGGCGGCCAGCCTTTCCTCTCCGCCTACAGCATCTCCAAGGGGGCGCTGGCGACCCTGACGAAAAACGTGGCCTATGGGCTGCTGGCGCACCGAATCCGCGTCAACGGGCTGAACATCGGCTGGATGGCGACGCCAGGCGAGGACGCCATCATGCGCAGCCGCCACGGCGCGCAGGATGGCTGGCTCGATGAAGCCGCCGCCGGCCAGCCCTTCGGTCGCCTGATCGACCCGCGCGAGGTCGCGCGCGCCGTCGCCTATCTGGCGTCGGCCGAGTCCGGCCTGATGACCGGCGCGAACATCGATTTCGACCAGACGATTCTGGGCGCGCATGATTGAGACCTTGCGCCCCGAGACGATGGCCGCCATCGGGGCCTCGACAGGACAGACGACAGGACGGACAAGATGACGACGGGATCGACGAGAATGCGGGTGGGATTGCTGGGGGCGGGCCGGATTGGCCGGATCCACGGGCTGAACGTCGTGGCGCGCGCGGACGCCGAGCTCGTCGCCGTCGCCGATGCCATGCCCGACGCGGCGGCGTCGCTCGCCGCCGCCAGCGGCGCGAAGGCGGCGACCGCCGAAGGCATCCTGTCGGATTCCGGCATCGACGCCGTGCTGATCTGCACGCCGACCGACACCCATGCCGATCTGATCGAGGCTGCCGTCGCCGCCGGAAAGGCCGTGTTCTGCGAGAAGCCAGTCGATCTCGACGCCGCCCGCATCCGCCGCTGCCTGGCTGCGGTCGAACGATCGGGCCAGCCGCTGATGATCGGCTTCAACCGCCGCTTCGATCCGAGCTTCGCTGCGCTGGAGGCCAGGCTGCGGGCGGGCGAGGCCGGCGCGATCGAGATCGTCAGCGTGATCTCGCGCGATCCCTCGCCGCCACCCGTTGACTACGTGAAGCGCTCCGGCGGGCTCTTCCGCGACATGATGATCCATGATTTCGACATGGCCCGCTTCCTCCTCGCCGAAGAGCCGGTCGAGGTCTTCGCGCTCGGCGCGGCGCTGGTCGATCCCGCGATCGGGGAGGCCGGCGATGTCGATACCGCCGCGGTGCTGATGAAGACGGCCTCGGGCCGGATCGCGCAGATCTCCAATTCGCGCCGCGCCACCTATGGCTACGACCAGCGCATCGAGGTCCATGGCTCCAAGGGCATGCTGCGCGCCGGCAACATCCACGAGACGACGGTCGAAAGCGCCACGAGCACGGGCTTCCGCGCCGATCCCGTGCAGAATTTCTTCCTCGAACGCTATGCCGCCGCCTACCGCGCCGAACTCGAGGCCTTCTTCACGGCCTGCAAGGGCGGCAAGGCGCCCACACCCTCGGGTCTGGACGGCTTGAAGGCGCAGATGCTGGCCGATGCGGCCACGCAATCCGCCAGGACCGGGCTGCCGGTCGCCGTTTCGCTGACGGAGGCCTGACATGACCCCGGCCGATCTCGAACTGCGCTACTATGCGGTGCTGGGCCTCGTCAGCGAGGCGAGCCGGATGGCGCTCGGCTATTTCAACCGGAGCGACAGCCTCGGCATCACCATGAAGGGCGCGCAGGACTGGCTGACGGTGGCCGACGGCGCGGTCGAGGACTTCCTGCGCCAGCGCCTTGCCGTGCTGTTTCCCACCGACGCGATCATCGGCGAGGAGGGTGGGGGGCAGGCGTCCGACGCGGTCTGGATCATCGACCCGATCGACGGCACGGCGAACTTCGCCCGCGGCGACCGCAACTGGTGCATCTCGATCGGCTTCCTGCGCAACGGCGTGCCGCAGATCGGCGTCATCGCGGCCCCCGCTCTCGAGGAGGTCTACGCCGCGCGCCGGGGGCAGGGCGCCACCATGAACGGCCAGCCGATCCGGGTCTCCGGCGCGAGCGACATCAACCGCGCCTCTGTCGAACTGGGCTGGTCGACCCGCGTGCCCGCTGCCAGCTACCTCGCGGTGATCGAGCGCGGCTACAAGGCCGGCGCGGCGATGAAGCGCTCGGGCTCGGGCGCGCTCGGCATCTGCCATGTCGCCATCGGCCGCAGCGAGGCCTATGCCGAACTCCACATCAACGCCTGGGACGTCGCGGCGGGGCTGGTCATCGCCAGCGAGGCGGGCGCCGCGGTAAGCGATTTCTTCGCCGGGGACGGCATTGCCACGGGCAACCCCGTGCTGTGCTGCACGCCCGCACTCAGGGGGGACCTGGAGGCGATGACGGGCATCAGCTGCCGGCCTCGCGGTGATTGACCGGTCGCGGGCCGGACGGATGATCGCCTCCGCTGGGATCTGACGGCCCGGCCGCGCCGGAATGCTGAAAAAATGAGACTGGGCTGCCGTAAAATCAGCACTTTTTCCGCCCATGAGTGTTGAGTTGGCTAATGAAAAAGACAGGATTGTTCGTTAGCGTGGGGCTCGACCCCGGAGAAAAGCCCCGACGATGACGAGCACGAGCGACAGCGCCACCGCGATCCTGATCCACCTCGCCGGTGGCGTGGCGCTGCTGATCTGGGCGGTCAGGCTGGTGCGCACGGGCGCGATGCGCGCCTTCGGCTCGTCGCTGCGCCAGGCACTCCAGAGCTTCACCCGCAACCGCTTCGCGGCCTTCGGCAGCGGCGTCGCCGTGACGATGGTCCTGCAGAGCTCGACGGCGACGTCGCTGCTGGTGTCCTCTTTCGCCGGACGCAAGCTCATCGCCCCGGCCATGGCGCTGGCGGTGCTGCTGGGCGCCAATCTCGGCACCTCGGTCGCCGCCTTCGTCATTTCGCTGGATCTGGGCTGGCTGTGGGGCCTGTGCCTGGCGCTGGGCGTCGCGCTGTATCTGGGCCATGAGGCGATGGACCGCGCCCGCAACATCGGCCGCGTGCTGGTCGGCATCGGCCTGATCCTGCTCTCGCTGATCGAGCTCAACGCGGCGGCCGCCCCGCTGACGCAGTCGCCGACCTTCCGGACCCTGCTCGGCGCGCTGGGCGACGAGCCGCTGCTGGCCGTGCTCGTTGCGGTCGCGGCGACCTGGCTCACCCACTCCAGCATCGCCATCATCCTGCTGATCGCGACCTTCGCCGCCTCCGGGCTGTTCCCGCCGGCCACCGCTGTGGCGCTGGTCATCGGTGCCAATCTCGGCAACGCCCTTATTCCTGTGCTCGACCAGCTCGGCGCTCCCGTGGCGCAGCGCCGGGCCGCTGTCGCCAATCTGGTGACGCGCTTCATCCTGGCGCTGATGGTGCTGCCCTTCGTCGGTCCGCTCTCTGCCTGGCTGCTGGCGCTGCCCCTGCCCGACATCCGCCTCGCCATCGAGTTCCACGTCGCGCTGAACCTCATCGGTGCGCTGCTGTTCCTGCCCTTCGTCACCCCCATTGCCGCCTTGGTCGGCCGCCTGATGCCCGACAAGGACACGGCCGAGACCGCGGTCGCGCCACGCTATCTCGACCCCAACGTGCTCGACAGCCCGACCGAGGCGCTGGCCTGCGCGATGCGCGAGGCGCTCCATCTCGGCGATCGCGTCGAGACGATGCTGCGGGATACGATGACGCTGCTGGAGAAGGACGAGCTCAAGCTGTCGCGCGCCATCGCGCAGGCCGATGACGGGGTGGATTCGATCCACGAGGCGATCAAGCTCTATCTCGTGCGGGTCTCGCGCAACGAGTTGACGGATGAGGAAGGGCGCCGCCTGCTCGAAATCATCACGCTGATCACCAATCTCGAGCATATCGGCGACATCATCGACAAGAACCTGCGCGAACTCGCGGAGAAGAAGATCCGCAAGCGCTATGCCTTCTCGGCCGAGGGGCTTGCGGAGATCCGCGGCTTCCACCAGCGCGTCGCATCGGGGCTCGCGCTCGCGCTCAACGTCTTCGCGACGCGGGATCTGGCGCTGGCGCGGCAGCTCTTCGCCGAGAAGGCGACGATGCGCGATGCCGAGCGGCAGGCGACCGAAAGCCATTTCCAGCGGCTGCGCAGCGGCCGCCCCGAATCGATCGAGACCAGCGCCATCCATCTCGACATCATCCGCGATCTCAAGCGGATCCACGGCCACATCGCCTCGATCGGCTACCCGATCCTGGAGAGCGCCAATGCGCTACGCGAGAGCCGGTTGCTGGAGACCAAGGAAGCCAGGGCGCGCCAGGCGCGCGACGAACTCCTGCCGGCGCCGCAGCCTGGCGGCTGAGCCGACGGCAGGCCGTTTCCGTTCAGGCGGCCAGCGCCAGCGTGACGTTGCGCAGCGCGGTGGCGAGTTCCGGCTCGTCGACGAGATCGGCGGCATCGTCGAGGCTGAACCACTGGCTGCGGCGCTGCGCCTGCTCCGGCCAGGTGTCGAGCTGGCGGTCCACCTCGAGCAGATACAGCGTCACGTCGCACAGGATGAAGTGGTCGGACATCCGCTTCCAGTAGGTGTAGCGGCCGGCCGGCTCGGGCAGGATCCGGCCGATGACGCCAGCCTCCTCGAAGGCCTCCCGCGCCGCGGCCTCGGCCGGCGTCAGCCCCTTGATCGGCCAACCCTTGGGAACGATCCAGCGCTGGGTCGTGCGTGAGGTCACGAGCATGACTTCCGGCGCGCCGCCTGCGAGGCGACGGACCGGCATGGCCGCGATCTGCGCCCGGATCTCTCCGGGGGGACGCTTCGACTTCTTCATCGCTGGGTCGTGCCCTCCCTTTCCATAGCCCGCCGACGCGACCGATTCGGCACATTCAGTCAGCGATACAGATATTGCGCCGAAGCGCTAAGATGGAAAGAGCATTCCACACGCCGACATGATGCATTTGGGGGCTCGGGCCGGTGAAACAAGGGGCATGCGGCAGAGAGGCCGCGCTCAGCCGGGCACGGTTTCCAGCCCACACCATTCCGCGACGAACAGCGCCATAGACCCGGTGATCCGCTTGAGCGAGGCGAGGCTGACGCGCTCGTCGAAGGCATGGATGGCCTCGCCCATCGGGCCGTAGCAGAGCGCCGGAATCTTGTCGTAGAGCGCATGCACGCGGGCATCGAGATAGGCCGGCGTCATGAAGGATTGCAGCGGCTTGCCGAGCGCGGCCTGATGCGCGCGGCCGAGCACGGCTTCAGCCTCGCTGCCGGGTTCCAGCACATAGCCCTCGGCCCAGAAGCCGTTGAAGGTCACCTTGGGCGGGTTGTTGGCGAGGAAGCTGTCGGCCCGCGACGCCGCCCGGATGCAGTCCTCGATGCGCTGCGCGATCTCCTGCGCTGTGACGCCGGGGTAGAGCCCGACGCGGCAATCGACCCGGCACCAGCACGGCACCGAGGAGGCCCAGTCGCCGCCCTCGATCTTGCCAATGTTGAGGTTGATCGGATGCGCCTGGTCCTCGAAATGCGCGCGGCCGGCCTTCTCGGCGTTGAACTGCTCTTCGAGCTTGCGCAGCGCCGCGATGACGCGATAGGCGGCGTCGATCGCGTTCGCGCCTGCCCCCATCTCGCGCACATGCACCGGCACGCCGCGCACCTCGAACTGGAACCAGATCACGCCGGCATTGGCCCGCGCCAGCATCTCGTATTCCGGCTCCGGGATCAGCGCGGCCTGGGCGCGATAGCCGCGCAGATGCGTCATCAGCGCGCCGTTGCCGGTCGATTCCTCCTCGACCACCGATTCCAGATACAGCGTTGCCGCCGGCTGCAGGCCGATGCGCCTGAGCGCGTCGAGGCAGGCGAAATTGGCGCCGTGTCCCGCCTTCATGTCGGCGCTGCCGCGGCCATAGAGCCAGTCGCCATCGATCACGGGGTCGAAGGGCGCATGGGTCCACTGGTCGATAGGGCCGGTCGGCACCACGTCGACATGCGCCTGCAGGATCAGGGAGCGCCCCGTCTCGGCGCGGGGGTGGTGGATGCCGACGACGATCGGCGCGTCGGAGTGATGTTCGGAGAACGGCGCGCCGCCGGGATGGGCCTTGATCGCCGCCTCGTCCATCTTGAAGCGGTCCAGGGTGAAGCCGCGGTCCTTCAGGGCCCGGAAGACGAAATCCTGGCAGGCATGCTCCTCGCCACGCAGCGAGGGAAACCGGATCAGCTCCTGCGTGAAGGCGATCTGCTCGGCGAACCCGGCCTCGACGGAGGCGAGGATCCGGTCACGAAGGGCGGGGTCGAGCGGCATGGGCGGAGCTCCTGAGGCGCATTACGACCAGGCTCGAGCCGAGCCGGGCTGGACGCCATCATGCTGCCGATGCGCGCGGGCGGGAACAGTCACCCGCACCCGCCGCGCATACCCCCGCCGCGCATCGATCGCGGGCGGGGCCGCGCCGGCTAAATTGTCAGAGCTTCTTGCCGTCCGCGCCGAACTGCTTGAGGAAGGCGGTCAGATCGACGATCTCCTTCTCGTTCTTGATGCCGGCGAACACCATCTTCGTGCCGGGAATCCTCGCCCGGGGATCCTTGATGTAGTCGGCGAAGACCGCCTCGTCCCAGGTGATGCCGGAATTCTTGTTGGCGGCCGAATAGCTGTAGCCCTCGACCGAGCCGGCCACGCGCCCGAACAAACCGTTCATCTGCGGGCCGACGATGTTCTTGGCGCCTTCGCCGATCTGGTGGCAGGCGCGGCACTTGTTCCAGGAGCGCTCGCCGGCAGCGAGATCCTGGGCGGCGGCGGGCAGGGTCATGACGGGGGCGATCAGGGCGGTCAGAAACGCGAAACGGACGACGGCGTGCATGGATGTCCTCGTTGGAGCAGAGCCCCGACGGTTCTGCGCCCGGGCGTCAATCCGGGAATAGTCCAACCCCGCGCCCTGGCTAGGGGCCAATTCGACGCGGGCCCACGGCGTCGCGGCGCCTTCAGGCGAGCCGGCCGATCCAGTCGGCGATGGTGGAGGTGAAGGCGTCCGGTCGCGAGATCGGGAAGAGATGGCCGCCGGTGTCGAGCATCGTCTTGCTGCAGCCGGGCATGGCGGCGGCGAGTTCCTCCTGCAGAAAGGCCGGAACGACCATGTCGTCGCGCGCGCCCAGCACCAGGGTGGGCATGGCAAGCGATCCGGCCTGCGCGGCGCCGTCGAAGGCGAGCAGCGCATCGATGCGCTCGCGCATCACGGCCTGCGCGGCAGCCGTTTTCGGCGCCGCCGCGAGCGCAGCCTCGTAGATGTGCCAGTTCGCTTCGATCCAGGCCGGCGGATAGGCGCACAACACCGAGCTGGCGGCATAGGCCTGCGGATGGCTGGCGAGGATCTCGCGGCGGGCGCCGAAATAGCCGGCCATGTAGCGGCTCGGCTTCAGCCAGCTACCGCTCAGGATCAGGCCCTCAATCCGTGCGGGCGCCAGCTTCGCGAGCGACTGGGCGATGCAACCGCCGGTCGAATGCCCCAGCACCACGGCACGCTCGATCCCCGCCCCGTCGAGGACGCTCAGGCAGTCGCGCGCCAGTTCGTCGATGCTGCAGGGCGCGCTACCGCGCGTGCTGGCCTCGATTCCCCGCTGATCGAAGCGGACCACACGAAAGGAGCGGCCCAGGGCCTCGGCGCTGCCGGTCCAGAAGCCGGCGCTGCCGCCGAGACCCGTGACCAGCAGCAGCGGCCGTCCCCGCCCTTCCACCAGCACGCGCAGCGAGGCGCCGTCGGCGGTGGTGACATCGAGTTGGGCGCCGCTGGTCCGGTCGGGATGGTCCTGGATCATCGGCAGCCCTCGCTCACGGCCGGCACGCAGCGGCCGGTCAACGTCACGAGGATGACGCAGGCGGAGCGGGCCCGCCATGGCAGCAACGGCGGGGGCGAGACGCAGTCGGCGCAGGGCGAACGGCAATATTGTGCAGCGCGAGAGCGGAAATGAACCCGAAACACCGCCGCAGCGACCATCCTGTGGGGGGTCTCCCTGACGGGGCGCATGCGGTGGTCTTGCAGGCATGCCTTGACCGCATGGGCGAGATCATGGGGAAGATGCATCCGAGGCCGGGACGGGCACGGCCGGGACGACGAGGCGAAGGCATCCAGATGACGCAGGGCGGGTTGAAGGATGATGGCGCCGCGACGATCGATCGTCGGCGGCTGCTGCAGGCGACGTCGCTGCTGGGCATCGCGGGCTTGCCTGCCGCGGCGCTGGCACAGGCCGGGGGACCGGCCGCGGCCGGGCTGGTGACCGATCTGCGCGGGGACGCCATGGCCCAACGCAACGAGGCCCGCCGCAGGCTTTCGGCCGACGGCCCGGTCTTCGTCGGCGACCGCGTCGAAACCGGCGACGGCGCTCGCGCCGGTTTCCGGCTCGGCCGGGCGACCGAGCTGCGTCTCGGCGAGAACGCCCGCATCACCATCGACCGTTTCATCGTCGATGCCGGCGGCACCATCACGCTCGGCGCCGGCGCGCTTCTGGTCGACAAGCCGCCGGGCAGCGAGACGGGCCGCATCCGGGTGCGGTCGTCCTACGGGTTGATCGCGGTGCGGGGCACGCGCTTTTTCGCCGGGCCGAGCAACGGCGTCTTCGGCGTCTTCGTCGCCCGCGGCGAGGTCGCGGTGCGGGCCGGCGGCCGCGAGGTCGTGCTCACCTCGGGCGAGGGCACGGACATCGCCAGCCGGGGCGCGCCGCCGACACCCGCACGGGCCTGGGGCGAGGCCCGCATCCGCGACGCCCTGGCGCAGATCGCCTGAGATGGACCAGGCCGCCATCGCCGCGATGCTGGGCGGGGCCGCGATCTTTTCGCGGCTGTCGCCCGAGGCGCTGCTCGCCTGCGCCGCCGAATTCCGCGAACAGCGCTTCGACCAGGGCCAGATGCTGTTTGCCCGCGGCGATGCTGGCGACCGCCTCATCCTCGTCGCCGAGGGCCGGGTCCGCCTGGCGGTCACGACGGAGGACGGGCGCGAACTCAGCGTGCGCCACGCCGTCGGCGGCGAACTGCTCGGCGAGATCGCCGTGCTCGACGGCGGTGCGCGCAGCGCCGACGCGGTCGCCCTGACGGCGGTGCTGGCTTACAGTCTGAGACGGGCGCCCTTCGAGCAGCTGGTCGCGCGCTATCCCGCCCTGTCGGCCGGCATCATCGCCTTCCTCTGCCGCCGCCTGCGCCAGACCACCGACCAGCTCGAAGGCATCGCGCTGTATTCGATCGAGGTCAGGCTCGCGCGCTTTCTTCTCGTGGGGCTGGCTGGGCGCAAGCCTACGCCGGGCAAGCGCGTCCCGCTCGACATGGCCTTCTCGCAAGGCGAGCTGGCGCAGCTGCTCGGCGCCAGCCGGCCGAAGGTCAACGCCGCGCTGGGCTCGCTGGAACAGGCGGGTGCGATCCACCGCACCGCGGACCGCATCTTCTGCGACCCCGACCTGCTGGCGAAACTGGCCGGCATGGGCGATGGCTGAACGCCGGCCCGCGCTGTCGCGCCCGGTCCTCGCGGGGCTGATCGCCGGCCTCGCCGTCGTGCTGCTGTCGCTGGCGGCGCCGTCCGCCTGGCGCGAATGGCCGCAGGAGCGCCTCTTCGACGCGATGCTGGGCGCTGTTTCCGGCGGTCGCATCGCCGCCTCGGACACGAAAATCGCCCTCGTCGCGATCGACACCGCCAGCCTGGAGGCCGTCGGCCCCTGGCCCTGGCGACGCGAGACGATCGCGCGGCTGATCGGGGCCGTGACCCAGGCCAGGCCCGCCGCCATCGCGCTCGACATCCTGCTGGCGGGCGACGATACGCGCTCGCCGGCCGCGCTCGCGCGCCAGTTGGCGCTCACCACCGGGCGGGCGGATATCGCCGCGCTGGCGCCGACGCTGGAGGATGGCGACAAGACGCTGGCCGAAGCGCTCGGCGCAGGCCCCGTCGCGCTCGGCTGGGTTCTCGATCCGCGCGGGCGCGATGCGGTCGCGGAGGTGCCGGTGCTGAGCCGGGACGGCGTCATGCTGCCATCGCTCTGGCGCGAAAGCGGCGCCACCGGCCCGCCGCCCGCGCTGGCTGCGCAGGCTGCGGGCTCCGGCACGCTGTCGCTGCCCGGGGATCAGGACGGTCTGGTGCGGCGCGTGCCGCTCTTCGTCGCCATCGACGACGCGATTCGCCCGGGGCTGGCGCTGGAGGCCTTGCGGCTGGCCTCGGGCGCCTCGGGCTACCTTCTGTCGCCTGCGCCGCTGCGGCTCGGCATCGGCGCGCTGACGCGTCCGCTCCCGCCCGATGGTCTGCTGCGTCTCGTGCCGGGTTCGGGCGCAGCCGTGACGCTGCGCGCCTCCGATCTGCTGCTGGGCAAGGCCGATCTCGCGGCGCTGGCGGGCGCCATCGTCCTGATCGGCGGCGCGGCTCCCGAACTCGGGGCCCTGCGGGCGAGCGCGCGCGATCCGCTGACGCCGTCCTCGCTTCTGCAGGCGGATGCGATCCGCCAGCTCGCGGCCGGCGTCGTGCCGCAGCGTCCCGCTCGAGCCTTTGCGATGGAAGTCCTGGCCGCGCTGCTGGTCGTCGTCGCCGCGGTCGGGCTCGCCCGCCGCCTGCGCCCGGCGATGGCCACGCTGGTCATGGCGGCGCTCCTGGTCGCGCTGCTGGGCCTCGCCATGGCGCTCGCGGCGGCCGACTTGCTCTTCGACCCGCTGCTGCCGGCGCTTGCGGGGCTGCTCGCCTTCCTCGCGACCTCGCTCGCCAGTTTCTCCGAGACGCGTCTGCGCGAAGCCCGCCTGCGCCGGCGTTTCGAGCAGCATCTGGCGCCGGGCGTCGTCGAGCGCATCGTTGCCAGCCCGTCCAGCCTGAAGCTGTCGGGCGAGCGGCGCGAGATCACCGCGCTCTTCACCGATATCGAGGGCTTCACCCAGACGACGCGCGACAGCGGGCCCGAACAGCTCGTAAGCGTGCTGGACGGCTATTTCGAGGGCGTTACCCGCATCGTCGGGGAGCATGGCGGCATGGTCGACAAGCTGGTCGGGGACGCCGTCCACGCCTTCTTCAACGCGCCGCTGGACCTGCCGGACCATCCCCGGCGCGCGCTGGCCTGTGCCGTTGAGATCCTCGACTGGACGGAACGCTATCGCGCCGACGGTCTCGCGGCGGCGATCGGGCTCGGCCGGACGCGGCAGGGCATCGAGACCGGCATCGCGATCGTCGGGGACGTCGGCGTCGGCGCCAAGCTCGACTACACCGCCCATGGCGATGCAGTGAACACGGCGGCGCGGCTCGAAGCTCTCAACAAGGAGCTGGGCTCGTCGATCTGCATCGGGCCGGTGGCGGGCCAGCGCTGCGGCGAGGCGCTGGTGCGCCCGCTCGGCCGCGTCGAACTGCGCGGCCTGGGCGAGATCGCGGTCTTCACCCCGTCATCCGCAGGCTGATGCCGCAGCGTCGGCTGCGCCGCTGTTCCCCTGGGGACAGTCATCGCGATGATATCGATGCAATCTCTTCTCACGGCGCCTCCGCTCGGCACAGCACCGGGCCGCAGGATTGCTCGAAAAAAGGAGATCACGTTATGGTCCAGTTCTCGATCCACCTTCGTCGGCGTCCGGGCGCAGAGCAGGACTTCGACGGTGTTCGCCGGAGCCGCCGCATGACCCTTCGTTGCCTGACGACCGCCGTCATGCTGGCTCTCGCTGCCGTCGGCAGCGCGCCGGCCGCCATCGCCCAGCCCGTCGCCGCAGCCCGCGCTCCGGCGCTGGTGCCGCTCGAACAGGCCTTCATGAAGGCCGCGACCGATCTCTTCGCCAAGCTCCCCGCCAGCGGCGGCGAGGTCACGCTGGTCATCGATCCGCTGATCGACGGCGTCACCGGCATCCAGTCGGCCGCGACGCGCGGGTTCGACAGGCGCATCGCGGCGCTGGTCGCCGAGCGCTACCCGCATGTGAAGATCCTCGCCTTCACGCCCGAAAACGTCGCCAAGGCCCGCTTCGTCTTCATCGGCACCTTCAACACCATCAACAATGCCGGCCAGCCCGGCGGCGAGCGCGACGCCTTCTGGATCTGCTTTGCCCTGGTCGAGCGCGAGGCCAAGACGGTCTATGCCCGCAGCGTCGCCCGCTCCGTCGTCGGCGATGTCGATATCGCCCCGGCGGCGTCCTACGCCGACACCCCGGTCTGGGGTCTGGATGCGGCGACCCGGGCCTATATCGAGGCCTGCCAGAAGTCGCAGCCCGGCACGCCGGTGTCGGCGGCCTATCTCGACCAGCTCGGCGCCGCAGCCCGCATCCGCGAGGCCGGTGCGGCCTATGAGGCCGGCGACCATGCCCGCGCCCGCGATCTCTACCGGGAGGCCAAGCAGCAGCCCGGCGGCGACCAGCTGCGCGTGCTGAACGGGCTCTACCTCTCCTATGCGGCGCTCGGCGCCACCAGCGAGGCCGACCAGACCTTCGGCCAGATGGTCGAGCGCGGCTTTTCGCTGGGGCAGCTCGGGGTCAAGTTCCTGTTCGAGCCGAACTCGACCGCCTTCAACGCCGACCGCAGGCTGTCGGCCCGTTATCCCGACTGGCTGCGCGAGATCGCGACACGGGCGACCAAGGCGGGCGTCTGCCTCGATGTCGTCGGCCATGCCAGCCGCACCGGCCCGGAAGCCTTGAACGACCGCCTCTCGCGCGACCGTGCCGAGCGCATCGCCACGCTGATGGCCGGCCAGGCGCCCGGCATTGCCCAGCGCCTGCGCCCCTCCGGCGTCGGTTTTCGCGAGGCGCTGGTCGGTCTGCCGCGCGACGACGCCAGCACGGCGGTCGATCGCCGCGTCGAATTCAAGACCGCGCCCTGCGCATGAGCGCGGCTCGCCAGGCGCCGGGCTTGCAGCAGCGCTGCCGGCCCGGCGCCGCCCCGGCATGGCTCGCGGGTGTCGCCGCGCTGGGTCTGCTGACGGCGGCGGGTCCGGTTCGGGCTCAACAAGGCCTGCCCCCGGCGGGCACTCCCGTTCCCACGCTGAAGCTGATCCCGGTCGCGCCACCGCCGGATCCCGCCGCCGAGATGGCCAAGCGCATCGCCGCCACCACCGACCGCGCGGCGCTGCTCGAATTGCTGGCCGCCGGGGTCGATAAGGCGCGGATCACGGCGCGGCTGGTGGCCCTTGGTTTCATTGATCTCGCGGCCGGCAGCACGCGGCTCTGGGTCAAGCCGGGATCTGGCGAAGTCTTTCGCGACTGCGCCGATTGCCCGGACCTCGTGCTGGTGCCCGATGGCGATGTCCGCATGCAGCTCTTGACCGGCGCCAAGCCGCGCCTCGTCGAGGTCACCCTGCCGCAACCCTTCGCAGTCGGGCGTTTCGAGGTCACGAAAGCCCAGTACCGTGCCTTCGTGGCGCAGTCGGGCCATGTCGTCGAACTCGGCTGCCATGTCCGCGCGCCCGTCTGGAAGCTCGACCCGACGCTGTCCTGGCAGGACCCGGGCTTCCCGCAGACCGATGACGACCCGGTCGCCTGCATCAGCCATGGCGACGCCAAGGCCTATCTCGCCTGGCTGTCGAAGCGCAGCGGCCAGCGCTACCGCCTGCTGACCGACCCCGAATGGCACCATGTCGCGGCAGCCTCGGCCAAGGAGATGGCCGACCCGGCGCGCCTCTGCGCCATCGGCAACGGCGCCGACGAAACCGCCAAGCTGGCCAACCCGTCCTGGACCGTGGCGCCCTGCCGCGACGGTTTCCGCAATACGGCGCCCGTCGGCCGCTTCGCCGCCAGCGCCTGGGGGCTCGGCGATCTCAGCGGCAATCTCTGGGAGTGGGTCGACACCTGCCCGCCCGACCCGTCGGTGCCGGGCCAGCCCTTCCCGCCGCCGATCTGCCGCGAGGAGGAGGGCCGCATCCTCAGGGGCGGCTCATGGGCCGATCCGCCGGCGGCGCGCTCGCTGGATTCCCGCATCGTCAGCGAGCCCGGCATCCGCGACCAGGTCGCCGGTTTCCGCGTCGCGCGCGATCTCGGAAACTGATCGCGTCAGGCGATCCCCGGCATCCGCGGCGCGGCCTTGCGCCCGGCCCACAGCCACACCGTCACGGCGGCGAGCAGCACGGATCCGACGATTTCGGTCGTCGCGATCGGCAGGAACAGGCAGACCCCCGCGATCAGCAGCAGGGCGCGCTTCACGCGGTCCAGCATCACGATGAAATAGCCCTCGAAGGCCGCGTTGAGCGCCAGCACGCCCAGCGCCGCGGTGCCCGCCGAGATCACGATCTGCTCGGTCGATCCGATCAGGAGCAGCGCCGGCTGATAGATGAAGACGAAGGGCAGGAGGAAGGCGACCATCGCGATCCGGCAGGCGACGATCGCGATCATCACCGGATTGGCCTTGGCGATCGAGGCCGCCGCGAACGCCGCCACCGCCACGGGCGGCGTGATCGCCGACATCGAGGCGATGTAGACGATGAAGAGATGCGCCGGCAGCACCGCGATCCCGAGCGCGATCAGGGCGGGCGCCGCCAGCACGGCAGACAGCGCATAGACCGCCGGGGTCGGCATGCCCATGCCCAGCACGATGATGACCATGGCGGCGACGAGGATGGTCAGGATCGGGCTGCCGCCGGACATGTGAAACAGCCCGGAGCTGATCTTGCCGGTCAGATCCGTCATCGACAGCGTGCCGACGACGAGCCCGGCGATGGCGCAGGCGACGCCGACGCCGATCATCCCGCGCATGCCGTCGCTGAGGCCGAAGAACAGCGTCCGGGCGAGCCGCAACGGGTTAGGCTGCCGCAGCAGCGCGACGGGCAGAAGCGCCGCGCAGGCGATGGCCCCGGCGAAGGAGGGCCGGTTGAGGCTCAGCACGCCCCAGACCAGCAGGCCGATCGGCAGAAGAAAGGCCCAGTCGCGCCGCAGCACGGCGAGGATGGAAGGCGTCTCGCCTTCCGACATCGGCTGGAGCCCGTCGCGATGTGCCTTGAAATGCGCGGCGAGGAAGACCGACAGGTAGTAGAGCAGCGCCGGGATCAGCGCCGACAGGGCGATCGTCGCATAGGGGATGCCGGTGAAGTCCGTCATCAGGAAGGCGGCCGAGCCCATCACCGGGGGCAACAGCGCCCCGCCGGTCGATGCCGCGGATTCGACCGCGCCCGCATAGGTCCGGCTGACCCCGGTCTTGATCATCAGCGGGATGCTGAACGAGCCGGTGGTGACGACATCGGCCGTCGGCGATCCCGAGATCGAGCCGTAGAGGCCCGACGACACGACCGCAACCTTGCTCGCGCCGCCGACCTGCTTGCCGACGAGGCTGTTGGCGACGTCGTAGAAGAAGTCTGCGCCGCCGATCCGGTCGAGCAGCGCGCCGAAGATCACGAAGACGACGACCAGGAAGGCCGCGACCTCGAGCGCCGGCCCGAACAGGCCGTTCGTCGAGAAGACGAGGTGGTCGACGATCTCCTGCGCGTTGAAGCCGCGATGGGCGAAAGAACCCGTCAGCCGGTTGCCGAAGATCGCATAGGCCAGGAAGGTCGCGACGAGCACGACGAGGATCATGCCGATGCAGCGCCGCGTCGCCTCCATCACCAGGCCGATCAGCACCAGCGACGCGGCGATGTCGAGGCGGGAGAGTTCGTCGATCATCGGCAGCCGCATCTCGTGGACCGGCTGCATCGCGATGAAATAGCCGCAGCACAGCGCCGACAACGCGGTCAGCCCCCAGGCCGGCCAGGAGCGGCCGGTCGGGCGCAGCGGGTTGGCCGTGGTCGTCAGGAAGGCGAGCGCCAGCACGCCGCCCAGGAAGAGAAACAGCGCGATCTCGCGCTTGACGTACCAGCCAAAGGCCATCGCCAGCAGCAGCAGCCCGATGGCGACCCCGATGAGATGAACCGCCCATTGCTCCGGCCCGTCGAGCCGGCGCGATCGACCCGGTGCGAGCAGCTTCAGCAGGACGGGCATCGGCGTACCTCGGGACAGCGGCGGCGAGCGGGCGCGGTGGCCGCCGTCACTTCAATAAGCCGGCCTTCCGAAAGGCGCTCTCTGCACCGGGATGGAGCGCGAGCGGGGCCACCTGGGTCAGGTTGACCGGCTCCAGCCGGGCGAGCGTCGCATGCGCCTGCTTGAGATAGTCGAAATGCTTCAGCATGCCGTTGACGATCAGGGCCGCATCCTCGTCCTTCATCTCCGTCGAGGCGAACAGGACGACGCTGCCCGTGACGGTCGGGATCGCGGCGGCCTGGAACGGATAGGTGCCGGCGGGAACCGTGATCGCCGCCGTGCCGAGCAGGGCGCCGAGCTTGGCGCTCGCCTCCGGGCTGATGCCGAGCATCTTGACCTTCATCTCGCGGGTCGCGCTGTTGATCTGGCCGGACGGGAAGGCGAGCATGTTGATGATGATGTCGACCTGGCCGTTCTTCATCATCTCCAGGCCGGCATTGTAGTCGACATGGTGGATGCGCCCGCCCCAGCCCTCGATGTCCTTGGCGGTGATGCCATAGGCCTTGAAGACCTCCTCGCCGGTCACCGCCATCAGCGTGCCGCGCTGGTTCAGCGCAATCCGCACCGGCTTCTTGGCGGCGAGAATGCTCTCGAAACTGTCGATGCCGGAATCCTCGCGGACGAGGATTTGCACGGCGGCCTGCGGATCGATCAGCGCGATGGCGCGCAGATTGGTCACGGCGGCCTTGAACGGCTCCTCGCCGGCCTGCGCCCGCTTGATCAGCTGCGCATGGGCGATGCCGAGCTCGACCTTGCCGGTCGAGACGAGCTGGATGTTGGCGGCCTCACGGCCAGGCTCGTAGCCGAAGGAGGCGCCCGGCGATTCGCGCCGGATCGTCTCGCCGATGGCGTTGCCGATGGCGCTCCAGGCGCCGCCGACGGATCCGCCGGTCAGGGTGATCTTCTTGGCGGGAGCGGTCTGCGCAGCGGCGAGCCCCCCCCCGAGCGCCAGCGCGCCCACCACCAGCGATGCGAAAGCCAGTCTCTTCATGGTCATCCTCCCAGCTCGGTGTCGGGCCACGGCCCGACAGCGGGCCGCGCAACCGAAGACCGCCGGCCGATGCCGCCGGCGGATGATATGACGTAGCGGCCGTTCCCCGGCGGCTTCAAGCCGCCTTGTCGAATGCTGACTTGCGCAGCACGAGCCAGAGTTTGTTGGTGTGCATACGGGTTGTCAATGCTGTTCGTCGCTCGATCAGGCCGCGCATGCGGCAGTCAATCTTTGCAACCTGCACGCGACAACAGCCCCTGTTTCGCTGAAATCGTCGTGCCGGACGCCTGGGCGGCAGTCCTCGCAAGACATCGCCCCAATCGCTGCTTGACACGTGCAAGCTCGCTTCGCATCGTTGGTACACAAACAGTCATCAAATCGGGGAGGCCGTGCTATTCGCTCCCCATGGCGAAGCCTGCGCGAGCTGGCTGGGCACAGGGCAGGGGCTGAGCATGTATGACCGTTTCACCACCCAGCGGCTGATCGACCTCTGGCTGAGCGAGGATATCGGTTCCTGCGACCTGACCGTCCAGCTCATGATCGAGACGACGGAAACCGGCGCCTTCCGCATGAACGCCCGCGAGCCGATGGTCCTGGCCGGCATCGACGTCGCGGCGGCCGTCTTTGCCCGCTACGAGCCGCGGCTGTCTGTGAAGGTCGAGGCCGCCGATGGCGACCGCGTCGAGAAGGGCGCGACGCTGATCCTCGTCGAGGGGCCGGCCCAGGGCATCCTCACCGCCGAGCGCACGGCGCTGAACATCGTCCAGCGGCTCTCGGGCATCGCCACCGAGACGGCGCGCTATGTCGACATCATCAAGGGCACGCGCGCCCGTCTGATCGACACACGCAAGACCACGCCCGGCCTGCGCATGCTGGAGAAGCACGCTGTCGCCTGCGGCGGCGGGCTGAACCATCGCCTCGGGCTCGATAACGGCGTGATGATCAAGGACAACCACATCGCCGTCTGCGGCGGCATCGCCCAGGCGGTCGAGCGCGCCCGCCGCAAGCTGCCCGTCCTGACCAAGCTCGAGGTCGAGTGCGACCGGCTGGAGCAGGTGCGCGAGGCGGTCGCCGCCGGCGCTGATGTCATCATGCTCGACAACATGCCCGTTACGGAGATGAAGGAGGCGGTCGCCTACGTTGCCGGCCGCGCCAAGCTGGAAGCGTCGGGTGGCATCCGCTACGAGACGATCCGCGCCGTCGCTGAGACCGGCGTCGACTACATCTCCACCAGCAAGATCACCCAGTCGGCGCCTGCCGTGGACATCGGGCTCGACGAGGCCTGAAGGCGACGAAACCACCATGCGGCCAGGCATCCTCTTCGTCGTCGTCGGGCCGAGCGGGGCCGGCAAGGACACCCTCATGGACGGCGCCCGCAAGGCGCTGGCGCAGAGCGGTCGCTTCGGCTTCGCCCGGCGCCTGATCACCCGCCCGGCCGATGCCGGCGGGGAGGATCACGAGGCGATCGACGAGGCGCGCTTTGCCGCGCTCGCTGCGACTGGGGGATTGCTGGTCTCCTGGCAGGCGCATGGTCTCCATTATGGCTTGCGCGCCTCGCTGCGGGACGATCTCGCGGCCGGCCGGCACATCGTCGCCAATGGCTCGCGTGGCGTGCTGGAGGTGCTGGCCGCTGCGGTACCGCGCCTTATCATCATCAACATCACCGCCTCGCCCGAGACGCTCGCCCGCCGGCTCGCCGCCCGCGGGCGCGAGACCGCGGACGACATCGCCGCGAGGCTCGCCCGCACGCCGCCGCAATGGCCCGATGGCATCGAGACCATCACGGTTTCCAACGATGGCACGGTCGAAGACGGCATCGAGCATTTCCTCGCTGCCATCGACGCCGCCACCCGCCGCCTGTCGCTGAAGCCCGTTCCGATCGATGGCTGGCGCGACAGCATCGCCTATCTGCCTGGTGACAGCCTGCTTGGCGTTTCGGATTTCGACGGGCCGGGCAAGGTCGACGTCGCCGGCCCAATCGACGCGCAAGGGAAGCGAAGCAGCATCCGCGCCCGCGTCAACGTCGTCGAGGCCGGCTGGCTGCTGGAGCCGCATGAGATCGGCCTGTCGCGCGAGGCCTTCGCGCAGCTTGGCCTGCCCGAAGGCAGCGAGATCACGCTGACACGCACCCCGCCGCAGCACAGCCGCGATGCGCTGCGGGCCAAGATCCAGGGCGCCGAGCTCGGCGCCGCCGACTACGCCATGCTGCTGCGCGACATCGTCGAGGGCCGCTACCCGGAAGGCGAGATCTCCGCCTTCCTCGTCGCCGCGACGCGCTCGCTCAGCGATGCCGAGGTCGCGGCGCTGGCCAGCGTGCGCGCCGGCTTCTCGAGGCCGCTGCGCTGGGACGAGCCGATCGTCGTCGACAAGCATTCGATGGGTGGCATCCCCGGCAGCCGCATCACGCTCATCGTCGCGCCGATCGTCGCGGCCCATGGGCTGGCCATGCCCAAGACCTCCTCGCGCGCCATCACCTCGGCCGCCGGCACGGCCGATGCGATGGAGGTGCTGGCCAGGGTCGACCTGACGGAGGACGACGTCCGCCGCACGGTGGCGCAGGCGCGCGCCTGCATCGCCTGGAACGGCCGCCTCAATCACTCCGCCGTCGACGACGTGATGAACGCGATCACGCGCCCGCTCGGGATCGATTCCAACCGCTGGTCGGTCGCCTCGATCATCTCGAAGAAGCTGACCGCCGGCTCGACCCATGTCGTGGTCGACCTGCCCTATGGCCGCCGTGCCAAGCTCCATAGCGAGGCGGAAGCACGCGAACTCGGCGCGCTGTTCGAGAGCGTCGGGCGTTCCGTCGGCCTGCATGTCGAGGCGGTCGCGACCTGCGGCGCCGGGCCGATCGGGCGCGGCATCGGGCCGGCGCTCGAGGTCCGCGACGTGCTCTGGGTGCTGGAGGGCGATGCCCAGGCCCCAGCCGATCTGCGCGAGAAGGCGCTCGACTTCGCCGGCCGCATTCTCGCCTGGGACCCGGCCATCGGCACGCGGGAGAAGGGGCGCGCGCGGGCGGCTGAACTCCTGGCCTCGGGCGCGGCGCGCGCCGCTCTGGACGGCATTGTTGCCGCGCAGGGCCGACGAGACATCGTCGCAAAGCCCGCCGCCCTGACCCACACCATGCGGGCCTCCCGTGCCGGGCGCATCAGCGAGATCGATGGCTGGCGCATCGCCGGCATCGCGCGCCGCGCCGGCGCCCCCTTCGACAAGAGCGCCGGCATCGACCTGCTGCGCGCGGTCGGCGACGACGTCACGGCGGGCGAGGGGCTGTTTGCCATCCATGCCGCGGCCGCGCCGGACCTCGAGGCGGCGGTGGCGCTGGCGGCTGCGGATGAGGGGTTCGTGCTGGGATAGCGGGCACGTTGTTGTCCGACTGAAACGCGGGTCATCCCGGACGCAGCGAAGCGGAGATCCGGGATCCATTCCGGAGCGCTGACGGAGAGGTTCCGGAATGGGTCCCGGGTCAAGCCCGGGACGACCTCGCGGGTTCGGGCGGGCTCAATCCCCTCACGGCCGCGGCATCTTCAGCGGGTCGATCGAGATCGCGCGCTTCAGCGTGCGCAGGCCGAAGGTCGTGCGCGTCTGGCGGATGCCGGGGATGCGGTAGAGCGTCTCGCGCAGGAAGCGTTCGTAATGGTCGGTGCCACTGACCACGACCTTGACGAGGTAGTCGTATTCGCCGGTGACGAGATAGGCCTCGACCACCTCCGGAATCCGGGTCAGCGCCTCGCCGAAATGGTCGAGGATCTTGTCGTCATGCTTGTCGAGCGTGATCTCGACGAAGACGACATTGCCGAAGCCCAGCGCCTTCTGGTCGAGCACCGCGACATATTTCTCGATCGTCCCGCTCTCCTCCAGCCGCTTCACCCGCGTCCAGCAGGGCGAGGGCGAGAGGCCGACCTTTTCGGCGAGCGCATTGACGGTCAGACGGCCGTCCTCCTGCAGGGCGGAGAGAATCCGCAGATCGGTGGCATCCGGTTCATCGCTCCGGCGGTTGCGCGGCATCACGGAACATCATCCTGCATTGTGAGTAGAAGCCAGAAGATATTTCCGCAGACGGTTCCGGGCGCAACTGATTTCGACAGGAATCTCCGCCGGCTCCGGGCTAGCCTGACGGCAAGAGGGATGCGTCGCCGCTCGCGACCAAAGCCCCGCGGAAGCGGACAGCTTGCCGTCCGGCCCGGACGGCGGAATGCTGGCCGACCGGACGATATGGCGGATCAGGGACGGAGCGCATGACCGACACACCCCTTCGCTTTCACGTGCCGCAGCCGGCCTCCCGCCCAGGCGAGCAGCCGGACTTCTCCCATGTCGTGATTCCCAAGGCGGGCTCGGTGGAGCGCCCGCCGGTCGATGTCGACCCCAAGGATATCCGCGACCTCGCCTATTCGATCATCCGCGTGCTGAACCGCGAGGGCCAGGCGGTCGGCCCCTGGGTGCCCGATCTCAGCCCCGACGATCTGATCCGCGGCCTGCGCCACATGATGACGCTGCGCAGCTTCGATGCCCGCATGCAGATGGCCCAGCGCCAGGGCAAGACTTCCTTCTACATGCAGCACACCGGCGAGGAGGCGGTCAGCTGCGCCTTCCGCATCGCGCTGTCGGATGGCGACATGAACTTCCCGACCTATCGCCAGGCGGGGCTCTTGATCGCGCACGACTATCCGCTCGTCGACATGATGTGCCAGATCTACTCCAACGGGCGCGACCCGCTGAAGGGCCGCCAGCTGCCGGTGATGTACTCCTCCAAGGAGAGCGGCTTCTTCTCGATCTCCGGCAATCTGACGACGCAGTTCGTCCAGGCGGTCGGCTGGGCCATGGCCTCGGCGATCAAGGGCGACACGAAGATCGCCGCCGCCTGGGTCGGTGACGGTTCGACGGCTGAATCGGATTTTCACGCCGCGCTCGTCTTCGCCTCGACCTACAAGGCGCCCGTCGTCCTCAACGTCGTCAACAACCAGTGGGCGATCTCGACCTTCCAGGGCATCGCGCGCGGTGGCTCCGGCACCTTCGCGGCGCGGGGCCTCGGCTTCGGCATCCCGGCCCTGCGGGTCGATGGCAACGACTACCTCGCTGTCTATGCCGTCGCGCAATGGGCGATCGAGCGCGCCCGCCGCAATCTCGGGCCGACGCTCGTCGAATACGTCACCTACCGCGCCGGCGCGCATTCGACCTCTGACGACCCTTCCGCCTATCGCCCCAAGCAAGAATCCGACGGCTGGCCGCTGGGCGACCCGCTGCTGCGGCTGAAGGAGCACCTGATCGCGATCGGGGCCTGGAGCGAGGAACGCCACATCCAGACGCAGGCCGAGATCCTGGAGACGGTGATCGCCGCGCAGAAGGAGGCCGAGAGCTTCGGCACGCTGCATTCCGGCGGCAAGCCCTCGGCGCGCGACATGTTCGAGGGCGTCTATGCCGAGCTGCCGCCGCATCTGCGCCGCCAGCGCCAGCAGTTGGGGGTGTGAGGATGGCCTCGGCACGCGAGCATCACGCCGTCATTGCGAGGAGCGCAGCGACGAAGCAATCCAGGGGGACGTCGAGCGGGCCGGCTGGATTGCTTCGCTTCGCTCGCAATGACGGGAGGATCCTCTCATGCCCCGCATGACGATGATCGAGTCGATCCGCTCCGCCATGGACGTCTCGATGGGCCGCGACGAGAATGTCGTGGTCTATGGCGAGGATGTCGGCTTCTTCGGCGGCGTCTTTCGCTGCACCCATGGGCTCCAGCAGAAATACGGCGTCAACCGCTGCTTCGATGCGCCCATCAGCGAGGCCGGCATCGTCGGCACGGCGATCGGCATGGCGGCCTACGGCCTGCGGCCCTGCATCGAGATCCAGTTCGCCGACTATATGTACCCGGCCTATGACCAGATCGTCTCGGAGGCCGCCCGCCTGCGCTATCGCTCGAATGGCGACTTCACCTGCCCGATCGTGATCCGCATGCCGACCGGCGGCGGCATCTTCGGCGGGCAGACCCACAGCCAGAGCCCGGAAGCCCTGTTCACCCATGTCTCGGGTCTGAAGACTGTGGTGCCGTCGAACCCCTATGACGCCAAGGGCCTGCTGATCGCCGCGATCGAGGATCCCGACCCGGTGATCTTCCTCGAGCCCAAGCGGCTCTATAATGGCCCCTTCGACGGCCATCACGACCGGCCGGTCACGCCCTGGTCGAAGCATGAACTCGGCGAGGTGCCCGAGGGGCATTTTTCCCTGCCGCTGGGCAAGGCCGCGATCCGCCGCGAAGGATCGGCCGTCACCATCATCACCTATGGCACCATGGTCCATGTCGCCGAGGCGGTGGCGCAGGAGACCGGCATTGATGCCGAAATCATCGATCTCAGGACCCTCGTCCCGCTCGATCTCGACACGATCACCGCCTCCGTCGCCAAGACCGGCCGCTGCATGGTCCTGCACGAGGCGACGCTGACCTCGGGCTTCGGCGCCGAACTCGCCGCGCTGGTCCAGGAAAACTGCTTCTACCATCTCGAAGCGCCGGTGCGCCGCGTCGCCGGCTGGGACACGCCTTATCCGCATGCCCAGGAATGGGCCTATTTCCCCGGCCCCGCCCGCGTCGGCCAGGCGCTGCGCGAGATCATGGAGAGCCGCTGATGGCCGAGCGCATCATCAAGCTCCCCGATGTCGGGGAAGGCATTGCCGAGGCCGAGCTGGTCGAGTGGCACGTCAAGGTCGGCGACATCATCCGCGAGGACGATTTGCTCGCCGCCGTGATGACCGACAAGGCCACCGTCGAAATTCCCGCCCCCGTCGACGGCGAGGTCACCTGGATCGGCGCCGAGATCGGCGACACGGTCGCGATCGGCTCGGCGCTGGTGAAGCTGAAGGTTGCGGGCGAGGCCAGAGCGGAGGACGCGCCGGCTGAGGACGCTGCGCCGGCGGACGGCGAGGCCAGTGAACACGCCCCGGCTTCCGCACCGGTGCCGGTCGTCCCTCCCGCGAAGCCTCCGACGGCTGACGAACCGCCCCGCGCCATGACCGTGCCGAGGCCCACCAAGACGCTCTCGGGCGCCTCCGCTCCCGCCCCGGCCCTGCCGCGGCGCGCGCCCGGAGAACGGCCTCTTGCTTCACCGGCCGTGCGGCTCAAGGCCCGCGAGGCCGGCCTCGACCTGCGCCAGGTCTCAGGAACCGGCCCGGCCGGGCGCATCCTGCACGAGGATCTCGACGCCTTCCTGCTGCGCGGGCCTGAAGTCGAGCGCAAGCCCGGCCTCGCGGAGAAGACCGGCATCAGCGAGATCAAGGTCGTCGGCCTGCGGCGCAAGATCGCCGAGAAGATGGCGCTGTCGAAGGCGCGCATCCCGCACATCACCATCGTCGAGGAGGTCGACGTTTCGGCGCTGGAGGATCTGCGCGCTGTGCTCAACAAAAAGCCGACGCCCGAGCGCCCGAAGCTCACGCTTTTACCCTTCCTGATGCGCGCCATGGCCAAGGCTCTGGCCGAGCAGCCCAACCTCAATGCGCTCTATGACGACGAGGCGGGCATCGTCCGCCAGCATGCCGGGATTCATCTCGGCATTGCCACGCAGACGCCGGGCGGTCTGATGGTACCGGTGGTGAAGCATGCCGAGGCGCGCGACATCTTTGGCTGCGCGCTGGAACTCAACCGCATCGCCGAGCGCGCCCGGCAGGGCACCGCCACCCGCGACGAGCTCACCGGCTCGACCATCACCATCACCTCGCTGGGCGCCATGGGCGGTATCGCCACGACGCCGGTCATTAACCATCCGGAGGTCGCCATCGTCGGCGTCAACAAGATGATGGTCCGCCCGGTCTGGGACGGCACCACCTTCATGCCGCGCAAGATGATGAACCTGTCGTCGAGCTTCGACCACCGCGTCGTCGACGGCTGGGACGCGGCGGTCTTCGTCCAGCGGCTCAAGGAGCTGCTGGAAAACCCGGCGATGCTGTTCATCGATGTCTGAGGGCGGAGCCGCATCATGACCGAGATCACCTGCAAGCTGCTCGTCGTTGGCGCCGGGCCCGGTGGCTATGTCTGCGCCATCCGCGCCGGGCAACTCGGCATCGACACCGTCATCGTCGAGGCCGGCAGGCTCGGCGGCACCTGCCTCAATGTCGGCTGCATCCCCTCCAAGGCGATGATCCATGTCGCGGAGGAATATGAGAAGGCCGCCCATGCCGCCGCCGGCAAGACACCCTTCGGCCTGACGGCGGGTGCGCCCGCGCTCGACTTCGCCAAGGCCGTCGGCTGGAAGGACGGCATCGTCGGCCGTCTCAACAACGGCGTCGGCGGCCTGTTGCGGAGGGCCAAGGTCAAGATCGTCCAGGGCCGCGCCCGTTTCCGCGACGGCAAGACGGTCGTGGTCGAGACCGAGACCGGGCCGAAAGTGATCCGCGCCGAGCGCATCGTCATCGCCACCGGCTCCGTGCCGGTCGAACTGCCCGTCCTGCCCTTCGGCGGCCCTGTGATCTCCTCGACCGAGGCGCTTTCTCTTTCCGAGGTCCCGCAGCGTCTCGCCGTCGTCGGCGGCGGCTATATCGGGCTCGAACTCGGCATCGCCTTCGCCAAGCTCGGCAGCCGGGTCACCATCGTCGAAGCGCAAGGCCGCATCCTGCCGCTCTACGATGCGGAGCTGACGGCCCCCGTGGCCAAGCGGCTGACCGCGCTCGGCGTCGAGGTCCTGCTCGGCGCCAAGGCCCGCGGCGCTGCGCCGTCGGTCGATGCGCTGCTGGTCGAGACGGCGGACGGTCAGGAGCGGCGCATCGCGGCCGACCGGATCCTCGTCACCGTCGGCCGCGCGCCCGCCACCGAAAGCCTGGGGCTGGAAGAGCTGGTGCTCGACAGGGATGGCCGCTTCATCCGCATCAACGACCGCTGCGAGACCTCGATGCGCGGCATCTTCGCGATTGGCGACGTCACCGGCGAGCCGATGCTGGCGCACCGCGCCATGGCGCAGGGCGAGATGGTGGCCGAGATCGCCGCCGGCCTGCCGCGCGCCTGGGACAAGCGCGCCATCCCGGCGGTCTGCTTCACCGATCCCGAAATCGTCTCGGTCGGCCTCTCGCCCGACGAGGCGGCCCGCGCCGGGCACGAGGTCCGCATCGGCCAGTTCCCCTTCGCCGCGAATGGCCGGGCCATGACCCGCGATGGCGAACAGGGCTTCATCCGCATCGTCGCCCTGGCGCAAAACGGGCTGGTGCTCGGCATCCAGGCCGTCGGCTGCGGCGTCTCCGAGCTCTCCACGGCGTTTGGCCTGGCGATCGAGATGGGCGCCACGCTGGAGGATGTCGCGGGCACGATCCACGCCCATCCGACACTGGGCGAGGGCTTCCAGGAGGCGGCGCTCAAGGCACTCGGCCACGCCATCCATATCTGAGCCGGCTGCGGCAAACCGTCCCGCCCCCCCGCTTCGGGGGATCGCGCACGGCGATTCGACGTTGTTTCGTGCAGGACCGCACGGCGCCGCGCCGATGCAGTCCGGCGATGCGTGCCAGGCGATTGCCTTTGAAGGTCGTGGCGCCCATCTCGGGTCCATGCCCATTTTTGCGGCATGTGTTGGGAGAATATCATGTCCGGCGAGTCATGGCCGCCTCTGTCGCCGCTCCAGACCGGCCTGCGCGGCCGCTGTCCCCGCTGCGGCAAGGGCCATATCTTCCAGGGCTTCTTGAAGATCCGCCCCTCCTGCGAGGTCTGTGGGCTGGATTATTCCTTCGCCGACCCGGCGGATGGGCCGGCCTTCTTCGTGATGATGTTCGTCTGCGTGCCGGCGGCCGCCTTCCCGCTCTGGCTCGAACTGACCTACAATCCCCCAACCTGGGTGCATCTGGTCACGACGTTGCCGCTGATCCTGCTCACCTGCATTCCGCCCTTGCAGCCGCTCAAGGGCTGGCTGGTCGCGGCGCAGTATTTCCATAAGGCCGAGGAAGGGCGCCTCGCCAAGCCGGCAGAGCGCCTTCCGCCAAAGGCCTGAGCCTCCCGCGAGGTCACGTGGTCGCTCAGGCGGCCTGCCGGCTCGATCCTTCGACCAGCACGTAAGGCTCCCCGCCGGCCAGCGTCTCGACGCGGGCGCGCACGCCATAGACCTGGTCGAGCAGGGCCGGCGTCACGATCGCGCGCGGGTCGCCCATCGCGATCAGGCGCGCCTGCGCCAGCACCATCACCCGGTCGGCGAAGCGCAGCGCCTGGTTGAGATCATGGATCGAGACCAGCACCAGCATGCCGCGTTCGCGCACCAGCCGGCGCACCAGGCTCAGCACCTCGAACTGGCGGTGCAGGTCGAGCGCGCTGGTCGGTTCGTCGAGCAGGAGGATATCGGGCTCGCGCGCCAGCGTCTGCGCGATCGAGACGAGCTGGCGCTGGCCGCCCGAGAGCTCGCTCAGCGGCCGGAAGGCCAGATCCTCGATTTCGAGGTCGCGCAGCACCCGGTCGATCTGGTGCAGCTCGGCGTCGCTGACCGACCAGGAGCCGCCTTGCTTCAGCGCGAGCAGGATCGATTCATAGACACTCAGCACCGCATTCACCGCCGTGTCCTGCGGTAGGTAGCAGCAGCGCAGCGCGGTGCGGCCTGCGATCCGGCTTTCGCCGGCCATGGTGACGCTGCCCTCGCCGCCCGCCAGTCCCGCGATTCGGCGAAACAGGCTCGATTTGCCCGCCGCATTGGCGCCGATCAGCGCGACGACCTCGCCGCCACGCAGGTCCGGCGCATCGACGCCGCTGAGAACAAGGCGCGTGCCATAGGAGACGCCGACATCTTTGAGAGCGAGATGGATCATGCTGACATCACCATGACCGCTTCCGGCTCGCCATGATCAGGCTGAAGAAGAAGGGCACGCCGATCAGCGCGGTCACGATGCTGATCGGGAAGATCAGGCCGGGGATCAGCGACTTCGACACGACGGAAGAGGCCGAGAGGATCGCCGCGCCCGCCAGCGCCGAGGCCGGCAGGAAGAAGCGCTGGTCCTCGCCGATGACCATGCGCGCGATATGGGGACCGACGAGCCCGATGAAGCCGATCGTGCCGACGAAGGAGACCGGGACCGCCGCGAGCAGGCTGACCAGCAGCATGATCTCCAGCCGCAGCCGGCGGACATTGATGCCGAAGCTGGCGGCCTTGTCGTCGCCCAGCCGCAGCGTCGTCAGCGCCCAGGCGCGGCGCAGGAAGAAGGGCAGGGTGAAGGCAAGTACGGCCGTGGTGATGGCGAGCTTCTGCCAACTCGCCTTGGTCAGCGAGCCCATCGTCCAGAACACGACGGCGCCCAGCGCCTGTTCTGAGGCGAAGAACTGCAGCAGCGCCAGCAGCGCATTGAAGGTGAAGACCAGCGCGATGCCGAGCAGGATCACCGTCTCGGTGGTCACGCCGCGCGACTGGCTGAGCACATGGATCAGCATCGCCGCGCCCATCGCCATGACGAAGGCGTTGATCGGGACGATGTAATCGGCCGCGACCGGCAGCAGCCCGACGCCGAAGACCAGCGCCAGCGCGGCGCCGAAGCTCGCCGCCGCCGAAATGCCCAGCGTGAACGGGCTGGCGAGCGGGTTGTTCAGGATCGTCTGCATCTGCGCGCCGGCGATCGCCAGCGATGCCCCCGTGACGACAGCCATCAGCGCGACCGGCAGCCGGATGTCCCAGATCACGACGCGCAGCGCGGCCGGTGCCTCGGAGGGGTTCAGCAGCGTCGCCAGCACCTGCCCGACGCTGTAGCGCGCCGGCCCCAGCATCATGTCGACGATGAGGCTCGCCAGAAGCAGGCCGAACATCCCGAGCAGAATCAGCCGCCGCCGCAGCGTCAGCGCGCGATAGGCGAGTCGACCCTGCGGCGCGAGGCGGGCGGCTGTCGAGGCCACCGGCGTCTGGCTGACCTGCGCTGTCACTTGCGCTCGACCGTGACCCAGTAGCCCGGCTCGTAGGGCAGGGGCAGGAAGCGCTCATGAAGCGTCTTCAGCGTCGCGTCGGCGTCGAGGTCCTTGAACAGTTCCGGGTGCAGCCATGTCGCGATCTCCTGGATCGCCACGAACTGATAGGGGCTGTTGTAGAACTGGTGCCAGATCGCGTGGACGCGCCCATCCTTGACCGCCTTGGTCTGGCTGAAGGCCGGCCGCTTGGCGAGATTGGCGAGCTTGCGGCGCGCCTCGACCATGTCGGTGCCGGGCCCGAGCCCGACCCAGGCGCCGCCGGGCACATAGGCGCCCCAGTTGCCGCCGGTGATGATCACGACGTCGGGATTGGCGGCGACGACGGCTTCCGGATTGACGGTGCCGAAGGTGCCGGGGATCAGGTCGGAGGCGAAGTTCTTGCCCCCGGCGATCTCGACCATCTTGCCGAAATTCTCACTGCCGAACGACATGCAGCAATCATCGGAATAGCCGCCGGCGCGCTCCATCATCACCAGCGGGCGCTTCAGCCCCTGGACCTTGGCGAGTGTCTCGGTCACGCGGGCGATCTCGCCGGCGCGGAAGGCGATGAAGTCCTCGGCGATGGTCTCCTTGCCGAAGAGCTTGCCGATCAGGCGCATCGACGGCTCGGTGTTCTGGAACGGCTTTTCGCGAAAATCGACATAGACGACGGGGATGCCGACGGCGGCGAGCTTGTCGACCAGGCTGGCCTCGTCGCTGGCGACCTTGGCCTCGACATTGAGGAAGAGCACGTCGGGCTTCAGCGCGATCGCCTGCTCGATGTCGAAGGCGCCTTCCTTCATGCCGCCGAAGCTCGGCAGCTTGGCGATCTGCGGGTAGCACGCGAGATACTGCTTGTAGCTATCGGGATCGGCCTTGGAGAGGTCGTCACGCCAGCCGACGACGCGCTTGAACGGATCGTCACGGTCGAGTGCGGCGACGAAATACATCTGCCGGCCCTCGCCGAGGATGACGCGCTGGACCGGCGCCTCGACCTCGACCTTGCGGCCGAGCACGTCGGTGACGGAGACCTTGTCGGCGAAGGCGGGGGCGGTGGCGACGAACAGCGCCGCTGTGATGGCGGCCGGCCGCAGAAAGGCGCGCAGGAAAGACATGGGGGAGACCTCCGGGAGAAGTCGCCGGCTCCTAGGTCCGTCTCCCGGCCCGGTCAAGATTTATCTTCTGGAATTATTATAAACAAAAACGCGACGCGTCGTATTCGATAGTATTCGCGCGATCGACACCAGATATGCGCCGGTGTGACTTGCGCCCGGGCTCGTTTTCGTGGTTCTCCCCTGGCATCGCATCAGCGGACGAAGCCGCCAGCCATGACAACCCTGCACCACAATCTCAGCCTCAAGGACGAGATCCGCGACTTCTGGTCGATGCGCTCGGAAACTTTCGACACCATGCCCGGCCACGAGATCTTCTCGGTGGCGGAGCGGCAGGCCTGGCTCGCGCTGTTCGCCCGCCATCTCGGTCGCCCTGCGGCGGCGGCGAGGGCGCTCGACCTCGCCAGCGGCACCGGCGTCATCTCGCTCCTGCTGGCCGATCTCGGCTATGCCGTCACCGGGCTCGATCTCTCGGAGGCGATGCTCGCCCGCGCCCGGGCCAAGACGGTCGGCAAGCCGATCCGGCTTTATGCCGGCGACGCCGAGGACACGCTGGAGGCCTCCGACAGCTACGATGTCGTGGCGACGCGCCATCTCGTCTGGACGCTGCCCGATCCGCCGGCCGCCTTCCGCGAATGGCATCGCGTGCTCAAGCCCGGCGGCCGCGTCGCCATCGTCGATGTCGACATGACCAATCCGCGCCCCGGCAACGGCCGGGCGCTGCGGTTGCTGGCGGCGCTGGCCCGCCGCTTGTCCGCCCCCAAGCCCCCCGCGCCCTACAAGGCTGCGCATGACGAGATCGTCTCGCGCGTCTATTTCGCAAAAGGCTGCCGGCCCGAGGAGGTCGCGCGCCTCCTGCGGAAAGCCGGCTTCGTCGATGTGGTGATCGACCGCGACCTGCGCGCCATCCACCGCGCGCAAGGCCGCTTCATGCCGCTGCATCAGCGCCTCGAACGGGCGAGCCAGGACCGCTTCATCGTCTCGGCCCGCAAGGGCTGAAGCGACAGCGGTTTACCAGCGCAGCAGGCGCGGCCCCGCCAGGGCGCCGAGGCCCGCCGCGACCGTCATTCCCAGCGGATACCAGGCGGCGATGAAGGGCACGGCGTCCTCCGGGCAGTGCAGCGCATAGGCGATGGTCGCCAGCCCCGCCGCTCCGATCCCGGCCGCGAGCCCCGACAGACGCGGATTCACCGGCGCGCCGCGCCGCGCGAAGGCGAGCAGGGCCACGAAGGGCAGCATGGCGTAGAGCGTCACCGACACAACGCAGGCGCCCCAGGTCTTGCCGAAGACGAGCCCGGCCCAGTCGCCGGAGGGGCGCCCTGCCAATGTCACGAGCGCCCAGGTAACGATCGCCGCCAGCGGCAGCACAACGAGCGCCAGCGCGCCCGATGCGGCGCGCCCGGGCCGCAGGCTGCGCTGGAAGGCGACCAGGGCGAATGTGGCCACGGACCCCCCGAGGGCGAATTTCGCCAGCACGGGCGGCGTCGCCAGCACGGCGGCGAGATCGGTGCGCAGCCCGAGCGTCAAAACGAGGGCGACCGCTGTCAGCACCAGCCCGGCGAGCGCGATCAGGGCCGTGCCGCGGGTCAAGCCGGCGGTGTCGACAGGCCCGGCATCGGTCGCCAGCACGGCGACGAGATCATCGGTTTTCATGGCAAGCTCGAACGGACAGGGTTGGTCGCATCACGGAAGTTCGCAAAGGCGCGCGAAAAAGTTACGCGGCTTATCGGTGGGCATCTCAGGGCGGCCGCGTGCCGCGGCGGGTGAGGATCTTCGCCATGGCCTTGAGGCCGCGATGCAGCGCGACCTTGGCCGCCGTCTCGGTCATGCCCGCCGCCTTTGCCGCCTCGGCCAGGCTGCCGCCCTGGAGCTTGACGCGGTCGATCAGGCCGCGAGTCCGCTCGGGCAGCCCCGCAAGGGCGCGCTCGATGTCGAGCTTGGCGTCGATCGCCGGCCCGGCGGGCGCCACCGGGATCGGCGCCTCGTCGTCGATCGGCAGATGCCCGCGATGGCGGCCGGAACGGCGGAGATGGTCGATCAGCTTGTAGCGCGCGATCGCATGCGCCCAGGCCGAGACGGGGATCGCCGGGTCATAGGTGTGGCGCGACAGGTGCAGCGCCAGCAAGGTCTCCTGCAGCACGTCCTCGGCCTCGTCGGCGCCGGCAAGGCCGGCCCGCGCCAGATGTGCGCGCAGGAAGCCGCGCAGCCGCCCGCCGATCAGGTCGAGAAAGCGGCGATAGGCGGCAGCGTCTCCCGCAAGACCCGCCAGGAAGGCGGGGCGCAGCGCGGCTTCGAGATCGTCGAGCGACACGGATGGGCTTTCCAGCAAGCGGAAACGAGCGTGCTGCCCTCTGCCATGGCTCAAGCCCGCTCACAAGCCGGCGAGCGCGGCTCGCGGCGCGGGACGATCGGGCGTAGCGTCGGGAGGTCGGGCACGGGGTTTCGGGGTCAGGCATGCGTCCGACGCGATCGACGCGAGGGCAGGGGTCCGCTGATGAGGTCCGGTTCGATGATGCGTCTCGTCGCAGTGGCGCTCGCCATGACGGCCTGGTCGTCGGGAGCGGACGCCCAGCCGCGCGAGGCCTGCCCGGCGGAGCAGGGCTGCATCGTCGCCGATGGCCGCTACCGCCTGATCCTGCCGCAACGGCAAGCGGGCGACGGCCCGAAGCGCGGCGCCATCATGTTCTTCCATGGCTGGCAGGGCTCGGCCGAGGAGACGCTGGCCGATGCCGGGCTGCAGGCGCTGGCCTCGCGCCTCGGCGTCGCGCTGATTGCGCCCGACGGCGCCGGCAAGACCTGGTCCTATCCCGGATCGCCGGGCCGCCACCGCGACGAATTCGTCTTCGTCGCGCAGGTTCTCGACGATGTCTCCAGCCGTTTTCCCGTCGATTCCAGCCGGATCATGGCCAGCGGCTTCTCGCAGGGCGGCTCGATGGTCTGGTATCTCGCCTGCCGCATGCCGGACCGCTTCAAGGCCTTCGCCCCGGTCGCCGGCGCCTTCTGGGAGCCGCTGCCGGCCTCCTGCGCCTCGCCACGCCCCCCGCTGGTCCATATGCACGGGACGGCCGACATGACCGTGCCGCTCGCCGGCCGCGCCCTGCGCAACGGATTTCGCCAGGGCGACGTCTTCAGGAGCCTGGCCATTCTCGCGCCGACGGCCCCGGCCGTGACGGTCGCCGACATTCCGACGCAGCCATCGGGCCTGTCCTGCCGCGCGCTCGCCGCGCCGGGCGATGCCCCGCTCGAACTCTGCCTGCACGAGGGCGGGCACGGGGTCGATCCGGCCTGGATCGAGCGGGCTTGGCTGCGGACGATGGGGCCGGAGCGACCGGCAACGGATCACCTTTCCGTGAAGCGGTAACCTTTGGGGCCGGCGGCGCGATTGTCCTGAGCAAAGCCGCCGCGCCGGCCAGGGAGACCGCCTGCATGACCATCCAGACGCCTTTGCCCGCCGGTCTGACCGCAGAGCCCACCGGCGCCGATATCATCGCGTCCCGGTTGAAGGCGGCCGGCGCGACCCATGCCTTCGGCATTCCCGGCGGCGAGGTGCTGGCGCTGGTCGATGCGCTCGGGCGTGCCGGCATCCGCTTCGAGCTCGCCCGGCACGAAAATGCCGCCGGCTTCATGGCGGAAGGGCTCTGGCACGTCACCGGCGCCGTGCCCGTTCTGGTCGCGACGCTGGGACCCGGCGTCAGCAACGCCGTCACCGCAGTCGCCCATGCCCAGCAGGACCGGGTGCCGCTGCTCTTCATCACCGGCTGCGTCGATCAGGCCTTGGCCGAGAGCTACACCCACCAGGTCTTCGACCATCAGGCGCTGCTGCGCCCGATCGTGAAGGCGAGCTTCCGCGCGGCGCCGGGGACGGAGGCGCTCGTCATCGACAAGGCGCTCGCCATCGCGCGCTCCGGCCGGCCCGGGCCGGTGCATATCGATCTGCCGATCGCGGTGGCTGAGGCGCGCGCCAAGCCATCGCCCGCAGCGGCCGTGATGGCGCCGGCCGCCTCGATCCCTGCCGATCTGGAAGCCGCCCGCGTGATGCTGGCCGCCGCGCGCCGGCCGCTCGTGCTGGCCGGGCTCGATCTGGTCAACGAGAACGCGGCCGATGCGCTGCGCCGCTTCCTCGACCGAACCGGCGCGCCGCTCCTGACAACCTACAAGGGCAAGGGGCTGGTGTCGGAGGATGATCCGCGCGTGATCGGCGGCGTCGGGCTGTCTCCGAAGGCGGATGCGCTGGTCCGCCCGCTGATCGAGGCCGCCGATCTGATCGTGCTCGCCGGCTACGACCCCATCGAAATGCGCCAGGGCTGGCGTCACCCCTGGCCGGCGGACAAGCCGGTGATCGACATCGTCGCGCAGGCCCTGCCGCATGGCATGCACAGCGCGACGCTGCTGCTCGAAGGCCAGGTCGGGTCCATCCTGGAGCGCCTCGGCGAGGGCCTCCCGCCCGCGGCGACATGGCCTGACCGGGAGCCGGCCAGGACCCGCGCTGATCTTCGCGCCACCTTCGCCGCGCCCTCGGCCTGGGGGCCCCATGCGGTCTTCGACACCCTGCGCGCGGTGGCTCCGCACGCCACGATCGCGACGGCCGATTCCGGCGCGCACCGCATCCTGCTCTCGCAGGTCTGGTCCTGCGACGGACCGCGCCGGCTGCTGCAATCGACCGGCCTGTGCACCATGGGCTGCGCCCTGCCGCTGGCAACGGGCGCCGCCCTGGGCAGCGGGCAGCCGACGCTGTGCTTCGTCGGCGATGCCGGCCTCGAAATGGTGCTCGGCGAACTGGCGACCCTGCGCGATCTCGCGCTGCCGGTGGTGGTCGTCGTCCTGGTCGATCAGAGCCTCGGGCTGATCGCGCTGAAGCAGAAGCAGATGGGTCTGGCCCGCGCTGGTGTCGATTTCGGCGCCAGCGATTTCGTCGCCGTGGCGCAGGCTTTTGGAGGCCATGGCGCGACGATTTCGGACGCTGCGACGCTGGCGCGGGAGGCGACAGACGCCTTCGCCCGACCGGGCTTCAGCCTGCTCGCCTGCCGCATCGATGCGGCCGCCTATGAGGGGGCGTTCTGATGGGCGCGCCGGCCCCCCAGGTGAAGCGGCCCCGCGACGAGCGTCTCGACGTCTTTCGCGGGCTGACCATGCTGATCATCTTCATCGCGCATGTGCCGGCCAACAGCTGGAACGCCTGGATTCCGGCGCGCTTCGGCTTCTCCTCGGGCGCCGAACTCTTCGTGTTCTGCTCGGGTTTTGCCAGCGCGCTCGCCTTCGGCAGCACCTTCGTGCGGCGTGGCTGGTGGCTCGGCACGGCGCGCATCCTGTATCGGCTCTGGCAGGTCTACTGGGCCCATGTCAGCCTCGTCGTGGCACTCGTCGCGCTGGCAGCCCTCATCGACAGCCTCTTTGGCCGGGCCGATCTGGCGGCGCAGTTCGGCCCCCTCGTCGCCGATCCCGAGCGCGCCTTGCTTGGGCTGGTGACGCTGACCTGGCAGCCCGACTATCTCGACATCCTGCCGATGTATCTTGTCATCCTCGCCCTGATCCCCGTCGCGATGGGGCTGCGGCGCTGGCATCCGGCGCTGCCCTTCCTGATGGTGGCGCTGCTCTATGCGCTGGTCTGGACGGAGGGGCTCAATCTCACCGGCAACCCCTGGAACGGCGCCGGCTGGTTCCTCAACCCCTTCGCCTGGCAGGGGATCTTCTTCATCGGCTTCTTCATCGCGATGAAATGGCTGCCAGTGCCACCCTTGCGCCAGCGGCGGTGGGTGATCGCCGCGGCGGTGATCGTCGTCGTCTCGATGCCCTTCTCCTTCTGGGGCCTCCTGGCGCACTGGCCGGCCGGGCAGGGCCTGCGCGATCTGGTGCTCCCCGGCGAAACGGAGAAAAGCCAACTCCACCCCCTGCGCATCCTGCATTTTCTGGCGCTGGCCTATCTCGTGCTGAGCCTGATCGAGCCCTGGCGGGCACGGCTCGACAGCGGCCTGGGGCATCTGCTGATCCTGATCGGGCGGCAATCGCTGGCGGCGTTCCTGGCGAGCATCGTGCTGGCGCGGCTGGCCGGCACGGCGGCCGATATGGCCGGGCAGGGCGGCGCCGTGGTCGCTCTGCTCAACCTCGCCGGCTTCGGCGCGATCCTCAGCGTTGCCTGCGTCGTCGCCTGGTTCAAGCGTTCGCCCTGGTCGGGCGCGGGGCATCCGGTGGCGCCCAGGCCGCCCGCCGAGGCGCCTGTCCCCGCCGCTTCACGGCTGCGTGAAGCGAGTTGAACGGCGGTTGATCGCGCCGTTGCGAAGTCACTCGCAAGCCGAAGCCTTCGATGCCGGCGCGATGGAGTTTGAACGCATGTTCCACGATCTCTCGGGCGACGCGATCAGCGTTGCCAACGATGCGGCAAGGCTGGCCTGGAACGACACGCTCGAGGCGATGCTCGCCCACGCCGCTTCCACCCCGCAGCATCTCGCCGGCACGCTCGCTGCCGATCCCGGCTTCGCGCTCGCCCATGCCGCCAAAGGCCTGATGCTGCTGACGCTGGCGCGGCCGGAACTGACGGGCGCTGCGCGCGATTGCCTGGCGACCGCCCGCCGCGCCATGACGGAGTGCCCGGTCACGAAGCGGGAGGCGAAATTCGTCGATGCGCTCGCGCTCTGGCTCGCGGACAAGCCGCGCCGGGCGGCGCAGACGCTCGAGGCCGTGCTAGGCGATCACCCCCAGGATGTGCTGTCGCTCAAGCTCTCGCATGGCATCCGCTTCATGCTCGGGGACCAGGGCGAGATGCTGGCGTCCCTGCGCCGCGTGATGCCGCGGTTTTCGAGCGCCAACCCGCTCGCTGGCTACGTCTCCGGCTGTTACGCCTTCGCGCTGGAGGAGCGCGGCTTCTACCGCGAGGCGGAGGCTGCCGGCCGGCGCGCGGTCGAACTCGCTCCCCGCGACGCCTGGGGACGCCATGCGGTCGCCCATGTGCTGGAGATGACCGGCCGGACCGATGAGGGCGTCGCCTGGCTCGGCGACGCGCGCAATTGGTCCCATGCCAACAACTTCCGTTTTCACATCACCTGGCATCTCGCCCTCTTCCGGCTGGAGCGCGGCGAGACCGCCGAGGTGCTGCGCCTCTATGACGAGGGCATCCGGGGTGAGCAGACCGACGATTACCGCGACATCGCCAATGGCGCGGCGCTGCTCGCGCGTCTCGGCTATGCCGGGGTCGATGTCGGCACGCGCTGGGAGGAACTTGCGGCCAAGGCCGAGGGTCGCGTCGGCGACGGCAGGCTCGTCTTCGCCGATCTGCATTATGCGCTCGCCCTGCTCGGCGCCGGGCGTCAGGGCGCGGCTGCCGAGATCGCCCGCAGCCTCGTCGACGACTCAAGGGGCCATCAAAGCGGCGAGAGGCGCGCCGCCGCCCGCAGCGGGTCGCTCGCCGCCTTCGGCCTGATCGCCTTCCATGAGCGCGACTATGCCGAGGCCGCCCGCCTGCTCGGCGCGGCGCGGGGCGGCCTCGTCGCCATCGGCGGCAGCCATGCCCAGCGCGACCTGTTCGAGCAGGCCTATATCGAGAGCCTGATCCGGTCGGGCGCGCATGATCGCGCCTCGCAGGTCCTGCGCGAGCGCCTCGCCCGGCGCGGCGGGCACAATCCCTTTGCCAGCCGCCGTCTCGCCCGCCTGGCAACGAACCGCATGGGCCTCGCCGCAGCGCTGGCCGTCGCCGCGACCCCGCTCGCCATCGCGCATTGAAGCGCCGGAGATCTCACCATGCCGAATGAGACGTCCAACGAGGCCTTTGGCCGCCCCGGCGCGCCTGCGCTTACCCGCCGCGGCCTGCTGGTCATCGCCGCCGCCTTCGCCCTGCCGGGCGCGGCGCTGGCTGCGGCCGGCCGCCCCGTCAACACGCTGGGCTCGCCGGCGGGCGTCGCGATCCGCGGCTACGACCCCGTCGCCTATTTCCGCGAGGGCGGCCCGCGCCGTGGCTCGGCCGAGCACGCGGTAATGAATGGCGGCGCGACCTGGCACTTCGCCAGCGCCGCCAACAAGGCCCTCTTCCTGGCCGATCCCGAGCGCTACAAGCCGGCCTATGGCGGCTTTTGCGCCTATGGCACCTCGCGCGGCTATCTCGTCAAGATCGAGCCCGAAGCCTGGTCGATCGTCGATGGCCGGCTCTACCTGAACTACGATCTCGGCGTACGGGAGACCTGGTCAGGCGATACCGCCAAATACCTCGCCCGCTCGGAGAAGAACTGGCCGCGGCTGACGGCCCGCGACATCCGTTAGGATCGGCTGACCGGCCCGTCAGATCGACCGCGTGATCCCGCCATCGACCCGGATATTCTGGCCGGTGATGTAGCCGGCATCGGCCGAGAGCAGGAAGGCGATGGTGCCGGCGATCTCGGCGCTGGTGCCATAGCGCTGCATCGGCACGCGCTGGCGGCGTTCGTCAGTCGCCGGCAGGCTGTCGATCCAGCCGGGCTGGACATTGTTCATCCGGATGTTGTCGGGCGCATATTTGTCGACGAAGATCTTGGTGAAGGCGGCGAGACCTGCCCGCGCCACCGCCGAGGTCGGGAACATCGCATCGGGCTCGAAGGCCCAGGCGGTCGAGATGTTGACGATCGCGCCGGATTTCTGCGCCTGCATGATCGGTGTCACCAGCCGGATCGCCCGCACGGCGCTGAGGAAATAGACGTCGAGCCCGCGCTGCCAGTCCTCGTCGGGAATCTCCAGGATCGGCGCGCGCGGTCCATGGCCGGCGCTGTTGACCAGCGCATCGACGCGGCCCCAGCGTTCCATGGTCAGATCGACGAGGCGCTTCACGTCGTCGCCCGACAGGTTCGAGCCGGTGAGGCCGATCCCGCCCAGTTCCGTGGCCAGAGCCTCGCCCTTGCCCGAGGAGGACAGGATCGCGACGTCGTAGCCATCCGCCGCAAGACGGCGCGCCGTCGCCGCGCCCATGCCGCTGCCGCCGGCCGTGACGACTGCCACTTTTTTTGTCATGTTGATTGGCTCCGTTTTGTCGAACACGCTTGTTCTAAACGGCCGGAAGGCCGGTGCGATAGGGCGGCTCTCGTCCGGCACCGCCCACCGTCGCCACGAGACGCGCCTGCGCCCGGATCCGAGACAATCCGGCGATTGGCATAGCCCTTGCCTGACCATGCGACCACCCGAACTGGCCTGCACAAATCAAAAAGAGGGGACGAGACCGATGAAGAAGCCAAGTTTGAGGAGCCTGCTTGCCCTTTTGGGCGTTGCAACCGTTACCATAGGGCTCTCCGCGGAAGCCTCAGCGCAGGCCACGCTCGCGCAGATCAAGGCGAGGGGCGCCCTCAACTGTCAGGTCGGCCCCTCCACGCCGGGATTCTATTCGCTGGCCGCCGACGGGACCTGGTCGGGCATGGACGTCGATATCTGCCGCGGCCTCGCGGCGGCGATCTTCGACGACCCCAAGAAGGTCCAATACCAGTCGGTGACCTCGGCCGTGCGCTTCACCGCGCTCGCCAACGGCGAATCCGACGTGCTCTCGCGCACAACGACCTGGACGGCGGTGCGCGACACGCAGCTCGGCCTCGAATTCGCGGGCGTGAATTTCTACGACGGCCAGGGCTTCATGGTGCCCAAGGCCTCGAACATCAAATCGGCCAAGGAGCTCAACGGCGCCACCGTCTGCGTGCTGACCGGCACGACGACCGAGCTCAACCTCGCCGACTATTTCCGCGCCAACAACATGACCTTCAAGCCGGTCACCAACGAGAACATCAACGTCCTCGTCGAGACCTATCTGTCTGGCGGCTGCGACGCCTACACCAACGACAAATCGAGCCTCGCCTCGCGCCGGTCGTCGCTCGCCAAGCCCGATGACCACATGCTCCTGCCCGAGACCATCTCGAAGGAGCCGCTCGGCCCCGTCGTGCGCCATGGCGACGCCAACTGGGGCGATATCGTGCGCTGGACCCTGTTTGGCATGATCGAGGCCGAGGAACTCGGCGTCACCTCCGCCAACGTCGCCGAAATGACGAAGTCGGCCAATCCCAACATCCGCCGCCTGCTCGGCGTCGAGGGCAATATCGGCGAGGGCATGGGCCTGCCCAAGGATTTCATGGTCCGGGTGATCAAGCATGTCGGCAATTACGCCGAGAGCTACGAGCGCAGCGTCGGCGTCAAGACGCCGGTCAACATTCCCCGCGACGGTTCGCTGAACGCGCTCTGGAGCAAGGGCGGCATCCTCTACCCGATGCCGTTCCGGTGATCCCGGCGTTCGCGCGGTCGCGCTGGTCCTGACGGCCGCTCCCGTTCCCGCACAGCGGGAACGGGAGCGGCTTCCGGTCATTCCACCGCCATCGTCACGGCTGCCCGCTACGGCCCGTCAGCGGCCGCATGAGCCCAACGGCGCGAGGTCCCCATGGCCCTTCTCGACAGTCCGGCCCCGCCAGGCGCAGGCGCGCGTCTGATCGCGCTGTTCAACAACGCCACGTTCCGCTCGGTCGTCTATCAGGCGGTGACGCTCGCTGCCGTCGTGCTGCTGTTCTGGTACCTCGTCAGCAACACGATCGAGAACATGTCGCAGCGCGACATGTCGGCGGGGTTCGATTTTCTCGGCGTCTCCGCGGGGTTCGGCATCGGTTTCACCCTGATCCCCTATCGCGAGGGCGACACCTATCTGCGCGTCTTCATGGTCGGCATCGCCAACACCCTGCTGGTCGCGGTCGTCGCGATCGTGCTGTCGACGATCCTGGGCCTGTTTGTCGGGCTGGCGCGGCTGTCGAACAACTGGGTCATCCGCAACGTCGCACGCTGGTATATCGAGGTGCTGCGCAACACGCCGCTGCTGCTCCAGATCATCGCCTGGTATTTCGGCGTCTTCACGCTTCTGCCGCGGCCGCGCGACAGCGCCGGCTGGCTCGATGCGTTCTTTCTCAACAACCGCGGGCTCTACATGCCCGCGCCCGTGATCGCCGACGGCTTCGGTGTCGTGCTGGCGGCGCTGGGGCTGGGCCTCGTCGGTGCGGTGGTCTGGGCCCGCTTCGTCCGCCGGGAGCGTGAGAAAACCGGCCGCATCCGGCCGGTCCTGCTGCCGGTCCTGGCTCTGCTGATCGGGCCGCCGCTGCTGGCGACCCTCGTGGCGGGCGCACCGGTGTCATGGGACATGCCGCAGCTGCGCGGCTTCAATTTCGTCGGCGGCATCAACATCCCGCCCTCCTTCTGCGCGCTGATCATCGCGCTCTCGATCTACACCTCCTGCTTCATCGGCGAGAACGTGCGCTCCGGCATCCAGTCGGTCAGCCATGGCCAGACCGAAGCGGCGCGAGCGCTCGGCGTGCCGCCCGGCCGGACGATGCGCTCGATCATCCTGCCGCAGGCGCTGCGGGTGATCATTCCGCCGCTGATCAGCCAGTATCTCAACGTCACCAAGAACTCGTCCCTCGCGATCGCGATCGGTTTCCCCGATCTGGTCAGCGTGTTCATGAACACCTCGCTCAACCAGTCCGGCCGGGCCATTCCGATCGTGGCCATGACGATGGGGTTCTACTGCCTGGTCAGCCTGGCGGTGTCGCTGGCGATGAACCGCTACAACCGCTCCATCCTGATCAGGGAGCGCTGAGCGATGAGCGAGGTCTTCAGCCGCGACACCCCCCTGGCCGGCCAGCCGCCCGCCGAGATCTTCCGGCCCAAGCCGCCGCGCGCCGCGCCCGCCAGCACGCTCGGCGTGCAGGGCTGGGTCCGCCAGAACATGTTCTCGAGCGTACCCAACGCGCTGGTCACCGTGCTGGGTATCTGGATCGTCTACGCCTTCTTCGACACGATCCTGACCTGGGCGATCGGCAATGCCGTCTGGGAGGCTGAAAACCGGCGGCAATGTCTCGATCTGGTCGGCCGCTCCGGCGCCTGCTGGCCGGGCGTCATCGCCTGGATCCCCAACCTCATCTACGGGCTCTACCCGAAGGACCAGGTCTGGCGGATCAATCTCGCCGGGCTGGTCCTCGTATTCTGGGCCCTTCCGCTCTGGCTGCCCCGCGTCCAGTCCAAGGCCCTCATCGGCCTGTCGCTGGTGCTGCTGTTTCCGCTGCTGGCGTCGTACTTTTTCCTTGGCGGGGAGAAGGGTGTGATCTGGAGCGCGCTGATCGCGCTCGGGTTCGCCGGCTTTCTCTGGGCGCTGCTGACGGCGGCGACCGAAACCGTCAGCGGGCTGAGTTTCAGCCGCTTCGCGGTGGCCGCTCTCGGTGCCGGCGGCGGCAGCGACGCGGCGCGGCGCAACGGACAGCTCGCGGCGCTGCTGGCGCTCTATGTCGTCGCGTTCATCGCCGTGCAGGCGCTGTCGCTCTCCTTCGTTCCGACCCGGGTCTGGGGCGGTCTGTTCCTGACCCTGGTGATCTCGGGCATCGGCATCGCCTTCTCGCTGCCGGCCGGAATCGTGTTGGCGCTGGGGCGGCGCTCGCGCATGCCGCTGATCAGCCTGCTCTGCACCGTCTTCATTGAGCTGTTCCGCTCGGTGCCGCTGATCACCATCCTGTTCATGTTCAACACCATGCTGCCGCTGTTTTTGCCCGTCGGCGTCGAGGTCAACCAGCTGCTGCGGGCGATCGTCGCCGTCTGCCTGTTCGCTTCGGCCTATATGGCGGAGGTCATCCGCGGCGGCCTGCAGGCCATTCCCCGCGGCCAGTATGAGGCGGCCTCCGCCATGGGCCTCGGCTTCTGGCAGGCGACGGGCCTGGTGATCATGCCGCAGGCGCTGAAGATCATGATCCCGACGATCGTCGGCAACTTCATCGGCCTGTTCAAGGACACGACGCTGGTCTCGATCATCGGCCTGTTCGATCTGCTGAGCATGTCGCGCGCCGTCGCCGAGGATACGCGCTGGCTCGGGCTCTTCCTCGAGCCGTTCTTCTTCATCACGATGATCTACTTCGTGGTCTGTTTCACCATGTCGCAATACAGCCTCAACCTCGAGCAGCGCCTCTCGGCGGGAGAGCGCCGATGATGGATGCGGCTTCGGGCGAGCTTCCGGTCGAGCTCGTCGGCGTGAACAAATGGTTCGGCGCCTTCCATGCGCTCAAGGACATCGACCTGCGGGTGCGCGAGGGCGAGCGCATCGTCGTCTGCGGCCCCTCGGGCTCGGGCAAGTCGACGATGATCCGCTGCATCAACCAGCTGGAGCGGCATCAGGAGGGCACGATCCGCATCCATGGCCGCGCCTATGGCCGGGACCTGCGCGAGAACGACGCCATCCGCCGCGAGATCGGCATGGTCTTCCAGTCGTTCAACCTGTTCCCGCATCTGACCGTGCTGGAGAACTGCACCTTCGCGCTGACCTGGGTGCGACAGATGCCCAAGCAGGAGGCCGAGGATCTCGCCATGGAGTTCCTGGCCCGCGTCCGCATCCCCGAGCAGGCCCGCAAATATCCGCTCCAGCTCTCCGGCGGGCAGCAGCAGCGCGTCGCCATCGCGCGCGCCCTCTGCGTCCGGCCGAAAATCATGCTGTTCGACGAGCCGACCTCATCGCTCGATCCCGAGATGATCAACGAGGTCCTCGACACGATGGTCGAGCTTGCCGAGAGCGGCATCACGATGCTCGTCGTCACCCATGAGATGGGCTTCGCCCGCAAGGTCGCCGACCGGGTGATCTTCATGGACCAGGGCGAGATCGTCGAGGAGGCGCCGCCCGAGATCTTCTTCGCCAGCCCGCGCTTTGACCGGACGCGGTTGTTCCTGAGTCAGGTTCTCTGAATCCAGCTCTCAGATTCCCCGGGGGCGCCCGGAACGGCGCGCGGTCTGACCCCGAGAAAGCCCTGCCCCGCGCAAGGGCCAAGCCAAAAGAAATCCCCGCCGATGCGCGTCAGGCGCTGCGGCGGGGAGGAGGACATCCCGTTGTTCCCCGTCGCTACGGGGAAGCGGTCAAAAGCAATCAGAAGCGATCAGAAACGGTCGTAACGGCGATAGCCGGGCCGCGGGCCGTAACCGGGGCGGGGGCCGTAGCCGGGACGCGGGCCATAGCCCGGGCCGCGCCCATAGACTGGACCGCGCCCGTAACCGTTGCGTCCGTAGCGCTGCTGGCGCGTGGTTTCCTGCATCATGTACAGCCGGCGCTGCTTGGCTGCGGTCATCGTGAAGGCGACGTCCTGCTCGTCGAGCTGAAGCGCGGTCGCGGCCGGCAGCGCCTCGGGAGAAGCGGCGGCGGCGGGCGTGGCCAGACCGATACCTGCGAGAGCAGCAAGGCCGACGATGCGGGCAAGGAACGACGACCTGTTCATGGCAAATCCTTTTTGCGCCGCATGACGCGGCTCGAGATCAACGTCGGGCTTCGCGAATCGTTCCCGACTCCTCCGAAAATCGGGCCAGCCATCCTTCTCTGCAACCGTTTTGCGCTCATCAGCGCGGCGGTGGTCGCGAATCTCGGCTGTTGCGCTGCCATCGCCGCCGACAGGTTGGGCTGAGGCGTCGAGCCGCGTCAGAATTGCAGCAGGCACTCGCGCAGGGTGCGGGGTTGTTCCGCGCCGGGCTCGCGCCGCTTGACGCGCAGCAGCAGGCCGGCGGCCGCCGCCGCACGCACATCGCGCGGGTTCAGGCCGAATTCCTGCTTGAAGGCGCGGCTGAAGCTGGAGGCGTCCTCGAAGCACAGCGCATCGGCGATGGCGTTGATGCTGGCGCCATTGGCCGTGTCGGACAGGTCGGCATAGCCGCGCAGCAGGCGCCGGTGCCGGATATAGCGGGCCACCCCGCCATCGTCCTGGAACAGCCGGTAGAGCTGCGTGCGCGACATGCCGACCTCGCGGCACAGCAGCGTCGCGTCGAGGGCGGCATTGCGCAGGTTCAGATCGATGAACTGCCGGACCTTCTCGCGTCGCGTCAGGTTGATCTGGCTCGAGGCGACGTCGAGGCGGTCGGCGGAGGGGCCGGTGCAGGCCAGCACCATGGCGCGCAGGGCGTTCGTCAGCCGCGGCATGTCGGCGGCGTCGAGTTCCCCGAAGCTGCGTTGCAGCAACCCGATATAGTCGCCCAGCAGCCGGCCGAGCGGCGTGTCCAGCGCCTGCGCCTGCGCCGCGTCCAGCAGCGGCGCCAGCTCGCGGAAGCTGTCGCGCGGCAAATAGAGCTGCAGCCGCTCGTCGCTGGAGCGCTGGCTGACGAGTTCGCGGCCGAGCGACGCCACATAGGGCACGGATCCCGGCACATCGAGGGTGAGCCCGGCCCCGCCCGAGCCGAGCGTCCGGCGCTGGCCCAGCGTGATCACCCAATGGTCGATCGGGTTCGAGCGCAGCAAGGCGGTGTCGCGCACCGCCGTCAGCGCCGGCGCCTTGACCTTGCTCAGCCCGAATTCATCGAGCGTCCAGACGATGCTGCTCGCTTCGAAGCCGACCTCGCTCTCGTTCAGCGCGATGCTGAAGACGCCGTCGAACCAGCCCTGCCACGCATCGAACTGCTCCCGGATGGGCAGGTCGGTCGTGGTGAAGCGGACTGGAATCATGAGGCCCCCCGGCATATCGAATGCCGAAGGGTAACACGGCGGCCGCAGAAGTGACATGCGCGGCATCGTGCCGCGAACGCAGGGGTCGTGCGGCCCGAAATCTCGGCGACATCTACGGCAGCGGGCGCCTGCGCGCAGGCGGGAGGCCCTGTGTCGCGAGCGCGGCCCGGTGGCCGATCACCAGCGGCGGCAGACCTGGACGCGGCGCGTCTGCCAGCGACCGCGCGAGTCGCGGAAACGGCGCGTCTCCCACCAGCAGCGACGGCGATGCCAGTTGGCCTGCTCGACGCCGCTTTCCGTGGTCACGCCTGGCATCGAGGCCACGGGCGCAGCGACGGCATCACCCGCCGACAGGCACCCCAAGCCCAGCCCCGCGGCGAGAAGCCATGTGGTGAGAAGCCCTGCACGAACCCACATTGTCGTGTCCTTTCCCGAAAAACAGGGCGCGTCGACGGTCGCCCTGTCAGAAGCGCCAGATCAGCGGCACGATGAAAACGGAGACGATGAAGAACCAGATCAGCAGCGGCAGGCCGAGCTTCCAGTAATCGCTGAACGCGTAGCCGCCCGGCCCCATCACCATCAGGTTGGTCGGGGTCGCGATCGGGGTCAGGAAGGCCCCCGCCGCCGCGACCGCCGTGCTCATCAGCACGGGCTTGGGCGAGATGCCCATGCTGGCGGCGGCTGCGACGCCGATCGGGATCACGATCAGCGCGGTCGCGGTGTTGCTGATCAGCTGCCCCATCACCGCCGTCAGGATGAACAGGCCCGCCAGCAGCGCCATCGGCCCCGCATCGCCGACCATCAGCACGAGCCGCTCGGCCAGGAGCTTGGCGGCGCCGGTCTCGACCATGGCCGTCGAGAGCGGCATCATCGCACCCACGAGAATGACCGTGGTCCAGCTGATCGCACGGTAGGACTGCTCCACGCTCATGATGCCGCTGAGGATGATCGCGCCGGCCGCGAGCAGGCCCGCCACTGCGGGCGGCACGATGCCGGTGGCCAGCAGCAGGACCATGCCGAACAGGATGATCACCGCCTGCTTCGCGCCCGGCCCCATCGGCACGGCCTGGCGGCGGACCAGTTCCGGCGAGCTGACGACGAGCACGTCGGGATCGTCGAGATGGGTGTCCAGCGCCTTCCAGGTGCCCTGCAGCAGCATGGTGTCGCCGGCCTCCAGCACGATGCCGCCGGCCTCGCCCGTCGCGGCAGCGGCGATCTCGTTGCCGGAGCGCTGCACGGCGAGGATGATCAGGTCGCCGCTCTCGGTCACCATGCCCGGAAAGACGCTCTCGCCGATCAGGCCCGAGCGCGGCGGGATGACCACCTCGGCGAGCCCGGAGCGCTTGTTGAACAGCGTCTCCTCGCCGGCGCCGGTCGTGGCGCTTTCGTCGCGGAAGGCGAGGTGGAGCGTCGCGGCGAAGGTCGCGGCCGCTTCGGCATCGCCTCGCAGGAGGAGATGGTCGCCCTCCGCGATCGCCTGGCGACGCAGCGGGCTTGCGCTCTCGCCCTCCTGGATCGCGACGAGTTGGAGGCCGGGATAGGCGGACAGATCGATCGCCGCCGCCGACTGCCCGACATAGGGGCAGGTCGCGCGCACGCGCAGCTGATAGATGCCGCTCGCCAGCCCATACTGCTCGACCAGCGTCTTGGCATGGCGGCTGAAATCGGCCGGCATCGTCGCGCCGTTGCGCTCCGGCAGCAGCTTCTGGCCGAACAGGATCATGATCGCCATGGAGCCGGCGAGCAGCGGAATGCCGACCAGCGCGAATTCGAAGAAGCCGAAGCCGCCGACGCCCGCATCGGACGCCGCTTCCGAGACGAGCACGTTCACGGGCGTGCCGGTCAGCGCCAGCATCGAGCCGGCATGGGCGGCGAAGACCAGCGGCATCAGCAATTGCGAGGAGTTGCGCTTCAGCCGGACCGCGATGACAACGACGACCGGCAGCAGGGCCGCCACCGCGCCGTTGACGCTGATCAGCGCCGTCAACAGCGCCACGAGGCCCATGGTGAGCAGGAGGAGGCGCGTGCGGCTGTCCTCGCCGGCTCCCTTGATCAGGAGCTGGCCGGCCCAGGCGGTGACGCCGGTGACCTCCAGCCCCGAAGAGACGACGAACAGCGCGGCGATGAAGATCACGGCCGGGTCGCCGAGCCCGCCCAGCGCCTGAGGCAGGGTCAGGACGCCGGTCGCCCACAGCGACAGCGCCGTTCCCATCGCCACCAGCACGACCGGCACCCTGTTCGTGACGAACAGGACGACGGCCGCGGCGATGATCAGGGCGGTATAGGCAATGGGGCTCACGCGTCAGCTCCTCGTTGGGCCTTCGACCGGGCGACCGCCCGAGCGGTCCTTCAGTCTTCGAGCGTCGCCATCAGGATGCCGAGCCGGCAGCCCTTCTCGTATTCGTCGAGCTTCACGAACTCCTTGATCGTGTGGATCTCGGCCTGGCCGGCGCCGATGGTGATGGTCGGCACCCCGGCCTTGTCGAGCCAGTTCGCGTCGAGCCCGCCATTCGAGAAGATGTAGGTCGGTTCGATGCCGAGCATTCCGAGCGCACGTGTGGCGCGCTTCACGACCGGCGAGTCCTGATCCAGACGGAAGGGCGGGTAGGCCGCCGCACGCTTGAAGACGACTTCGGCGGTCGCGCCTTCATGGTCGGTGACGGCGGCCTTGGCCTTGGCGAAGGCCGCCTCGAACCCGTCGACGATCTGGGTGGCGAAGCTCAGCTCGGGGCTGCGCGCCTCGCCCTTGAGGAAGGCATAGTCGGTGACGACGTTCGTGGCGTCGCCGGCCGGCTTGCCGTCCCGGCCGCCGAAGATGCCGATATTGCTGCTGCCGAAGGCCTCGCCCTTGACCACCTTGCCGAACCAGCCGGCGGCGCGGGCTTCCGTCAGGCCGATGGCGCCGACCATCGTCGCCGAGATGCCCTTGTCGGGCGCGACGCCGGCATGGGAGGCGCGGCCGGTGATCTCGACCTCCCAGTTCTCCTGGCCGACCGCGCCGATGATCAGCTCCGAGGCCAACTGCCCGTCGACATTGATGCACATCGCCGGGCTCTTGAGGTCCGCGGGGTTCAGCTCGCGGGCGCCATGCAGGCCGCTTTCCTCGCGCACCGTGAACAGCAGCGTGATCGGCGGATGGGGCAGCTTGTTCTTGATCAGCGTCTCCGCGACCACGACGAGCAGAGCCACGCCGGTGCGCGCATCGCCGCCCAGCGCCGTCGTCCCGTCGGAGACGATCCGATCGCCCTCTCGCCGCGGCTTGGCGCCGGCGCAGAGCGGCACCGTGTCGAGATGGGTCGAGAACAGCAGGCGCGGCCCCGGCTTCGTGCCGGGCAGCTCGACGATCAGGTTGCCGGTCTGCGTCGGCAGAGGGATGCGGCTGTTGACGTCGTCGAAGCGGATCGCGGAGGCCGGCACGCCGATCTTGATCAGCGCATCGCTGACGGCGGCGGCGATCGCAGCCTCCTCGCCCGTCACGCCCTCGACCGAGAGGAAGTTCATCAGATGGTCGATCGCCGCCTCGACATCGAGGGGAATGCTGGCGTTGCTCATGACATCCATCCAAGTTGAGGGCCCGTTGTGAAGACCGGGCCTGGCTTGCTTCGAGGGTTCGACACGACGGCTCACAGGCCCCAGGGCAATCCCAGCGTTTTCCAGATCACGAACAGGGCGGTCCACACCAGGAACATGCCGGCCAGATAGGGCAGCATCAGCGCCACCACGGTGCCGACACCGGCGTTGCGGTCGTATTTCTGCATCAGGCCGACCACGAGCGCGAAATAGGCGTTGAGCGGCGTGATCATGTTCATCGGGCTGTCGCCGATGCGGTAGGCCGAGAGCACCGCTTCGGGCTCGACGCCGAGCTTCATCAGCAGCGGCACGAAGACGGGCGCGAAGATCGCCCATTTGGCGATGGCCCCGGTCAGCAGCAGATCGATGATGGCGACGACGACGATGAAGCCGAGCAAGAGCGGAAGCGCGCCGATATTGGCCGACTGCAGCACCCCGGCGAGGCTGAGCGCCATGACCGTGCCCATGTTCGTGTAGGTGAAATAGGCGACGAACTGGCTGAGAATGAAGAACAGGAAGATCGTGCCGCCGAGGCCCTTGATCGATTTCTCGATGGCCGCGATGACCTCCGTCAGCGTGCGCACCGTCCCGGCCCCGATGCCGTAGCACCAGCCGCTGGTCAGGAAAATCAGCATGATCAGGGCGATCAGCCCGTTCATGAACGGTGAATTGCCGATCAGTTCGCCGGTCGTCGGGTTGCGCAGGGGCGCGCCGGCGGGAACGGTCAACAGCAGGAACACCGCGATCAGCCCGAGCAGCCCGAAGCCGGCGAAGCGCAGGCCGCGGGATTCAGCTTCCGACAACAGCGCCGCCAGATCCGTCGTCGTTCCCACCGCGGCCTTCTTGGGATCGTAAGCTCCAAGTCTCGGGCCGACGACCTTGTCCGTGATGAACGCGATGGTCATCGTCAGAACGACGACCGACGCGAACGAGAACCAGACGTTCGAGGCCAGGCCGATGGTGCGGGCCGGATCGACGAGACGGGCGGCGTCGTTGGTGAACTCGACGAGCACGGCGTCCAGCGGCTTGATCAGCATGTTGACCGTGAACGCGCCGGCCACGCCCGCGAAGCCGAGCGCGAGGCCCGCCATCGGGTTTCGCCCGACGGCCAGATAGGCGATGCCGGCGAGCGGGATCAGCACGAGATAGCCGGCATCGGCCGCGATGCTGGCGGTGATGGCGACGAAAGCCAGGATGTAGGTCAGCGCCGCGGGCGGCGAGATGATCACCAGCTTGCGGATGAGCGCGGTGACCAGGCCGGATTCTTCCGCCACGCCGGCGCCGATCATGGCGGCGATCATCAGGCCCACCGCGGTGAAGGCCATGAAGTTCGGGACCAGCGACGAGTAGATGAACCGGATGCCCTCGGCGTTGAGAAGGCTCCGGATCGCCGTCGAGGCGATCTCGATCTTGTGGGTCTCGGGGTTGATGCGCTCGTAGGACACCTGCGCGCCGAACAGGCTGAACACGGCCGAGAGCACGATGACGATGCCGATCAGGATCAGGAAGATCACCACCGGGTGCGGCACCATGTTGCCGACCTTCTCGACGCCGTCGAGGAAGCGCTGCATCGTGGTCTTGGGTGCGGTGCTCTCGATCGCCATCTTGGCCTACCCCCGGCGCCGGGATCGGCTCCCGGCGAAAACGAACGAACCGCCGGGACGATGACCCTAGCGGAAACCTGCCGCCGAACTTAGTGGGATGCGCCGTCAGGGCATCGGCCCAGAATCCCAAAGCTTGGGCCCGCTGTCCCAAAATGGCGAGAAGCGGGCGAGACTGTGGTCGGTCCACCGCATCGTGACGAAAGCAGGGCGGCGAGGCTTGTCTTCGAACCGTTACGTCGCTTCAATACCGCAGCGTCACAAGCGGATTGCGAGCCCGGCCAGCCTGGCCGGAACCGTCCCGGATGCACGCAACGTGTCCGGCGGGACGTTCCGCCCGGTCGATGAAGAGTTCGGAGTCTTGCCTCATGCCGGAACAGCAACCGACGACGCGACGCTGCGTCGCGGGACAGGCCGGCGACGGGGGGCGGCCATGAGGCCGGCATCGGCACGCATCGCTGTCAGCGGCCGGGGGGCACGCATCGCCGCGATCCTCGCCACCGGCCTGTTGCTGGCGGCCTGCGCCTCCGCACCGCGCGGACTGCTCCAGACCGTCGCTCCCATACCGAACACCGACAAGCTCGACATGCTCACCGCGACGACGCGGGCGGTCTCGGACGAGCCCGGCGTGCTCTATGATGGCGAGCGGGGCAGGGGCGTCTCGTTCAGCAACATCGTCGTCTCGATCCCGCGCAACCGGGAGCCCGGTACGATCCAGGTTCCGCGATCGGTGCCGGGCAATCCGGCGACGGACTTCACGGTCAGTGCCGCGACCTCGCTGCGGAAATCCGATCTGCCGCGCTGGTTCGCCTCGGCCGGCGGTCGCAAGCGGCGCGCCTTCATTTTCGTGCACGGCTTCAACACGCCCTTCGACCGGGCCGTCTTCCGTTTCGCGCAGCTCGCCCACGATTCGGACGCCAATGCCGCGCCGATCCTGTTCTCATGGCCGTCGCGCGGGCGCCTGCTCGACTACCGGCTCGACCTCGACAATGCCTCCTATTCGCGCTCCGATCTCGCCGAGGTCCTGATGATGGCGACGAAAAGCCCGGCTGTCGGCGAGGTCGTCGTCCTGGCCCATTCGATGGGAGCCTGGCTCGCCGTCGAGGCGCTCAAGCAGGTCGCGCTCAAGAGCGGCGGCGTCCCCGCCAAGATCAACAACCTTATCCTGGCGTCGCCGGATCTCGATGTCGGAGTCTTCCGGCGTCAGATCGAAGATATGGGCGCGCGGCGCCCCAACATCACGATCTTCGCCTCGCAGAACGACCGCGCGCTGCAGCTCTCGCAGTTTCTCGCGCGCGGCGCGACCCGGCTGGGAGCGATCGACCTGTCCCGCGAAGACTACCTGACGCAGCTCGGCGACCTCAAGGGCATCACCGTCGTCGACATCAGCGCGATCAAGGCCGGGGACCGGGTCAACCACGACACCTACGCCTCGAGCCCCGAAATCGTCCGGCTGATCGGCAACCGCCTGATCGAGGGACAGGTCATCACCGATTCGGACGTGACGGGCACCGGAACGGCGCTGGAGACGGTCGGCTCCGCCGCCGGCCTGTTGATCACCGCCCCGATCCGCGTCTTCGATGCGGCCACGACACGCTAGGAGATGACGCAGGGTCGATTGCATGTGTCAGGCAATCTTGACAATATTGAGCGAGATCAAGGTCCGGAAGGCAGGCCGGATGACAGTCGAAGCCAGACACTCGGAAAGACACAGCCGACCCGACGATCCGCAACACGGAGGCGACCATGGCAACGTCCGCAAGCGCTCGGCCCCCCTGCGCAGCAGGATCTTTCATCGCATCGGTCGCGGTCCCGCCGGACCATCCCGCCTATCCGCGGGCGACCTGGATCGAGAGCTCCTTGGAGCGGGCCGTCCAGCCCGCCAGGACCCGGACGCTCCGTGAGCCAGCCGTCTTCACCCAATGGACCTTCGGTGATCTCACGCTGATCCGCGAAATCCGGCACGCCGGCTCGTCGACGGAAGGGCCGCTGGCCTCGCCATCGACGCGGCGCCAGGGCTGCGTCGCCCTGCTGCGGAGCAAGAGCGGCGGGGCGTGGCCGACCCTGATCGTCTCGCCCCGCGCCGGCGCGGCGCGGGCGGCCCTGGAGCGGTCCTCGCATCGCCTCGGCGAGGATGCCGAGCTGCTGTCGCTGCTCCTGCCCCGGGAATGGCTCGAAGGCGCTTTTCCCGGCGCGGCAACGGCCTTGCGGTTCTGCGAAACCGAAACGGGACCCGGTGCGCTGCTGGTGGGCTTTCTGCAGCAACTCGTCGAGCAGTCCTGCCATGTGCAAGGCGAACAGGCGAAACGGCTGGCGATCGCGACGCGGGCCCTGGTCGAGGCGTGCATCATACCGGCCCATGAAGTCTCGGCTCCGGAACGGCCGGTCGAGGACAGGGAGGTCCTGGACCGGCAGGTGCAGGACAAGCCCGGCGGGGGCCATGGCGCGCTGGCCCCGCCTTCGCTCGCCTCGGGCATGGTCGAGCGGGCTCGCCTGATGGTGCAACGGCACATGGCCTCGCCCGATTTCGGGCCGCCGCAGCTCGGGCGCCTGCTCGCGATGTCGCGTTCGAAGCTCTACCGCCTGCTCGACGGCGATGGCGGCGTCGCCCATTTCATCAACCGCGAGCGGCTGAAACAGGCCCGGCGCGATCTCATGGCGCCCGGCGAGCCGCTGTCCGTTCACGCCATCGCCAACGAGGCCGGCTTTCGCGATCACTCGACCTTCAGCCGGGCCTTTCGCCGGGAATATGGCTGCAGCCCGACGGAACTGCGCGAGCGCGAGCAGCTCGCCCGCCAGCATTCGGGCTCTGCCGCTGTCGGCATCCCGCTCGCGCCGTGCCCCGAGCGGGTCCCGTGCATCGCCTGCGAACCCCGGCGGGAGAATGGGATGAACAGACCAGATTTGGGATTCTGAGCTGATCCGGCCCGGAGGCGGTGTTGCTAGCCTTCGGCTGGACGCCGGACAACGGGGCGCGATGACGCCCGCCGGGCGCAGCAGGGCGAGAACCCTCGTCGGCGGCGCGCAACGGACAGTCGCGAGGCGAGTGAACGACTGATGCGAGATCGGACTGGGCAAGCCTTGAAGTGGCCAGACTTGAAGCGGCGGGACGGGTGGTCTGGCTCCGGCGAAGGCCTTGGCCGACGCGGCGCGGATGAGCCTCGGCGCGCGGCCGGCGCGCCCCGGCTCACCGCCCCGGCTCTGCTCGCCGTCCTGCTCGTCGGGGCCGGCGGCTGCCAGCGCGAGGCCGAGAACGCACCTGCGCCGCCCATCCGCACGGTGCGCACCACCACGGTCGAGGCGCCGCGCCAGATCGCCGATCTCGGCTTCAGCGGGCATATCGAGGCGCAGGACCAGGCCTCCCTCTCCTTCCGCATCGGCGGGCGGGTGGCCGAGCGCCTCGTCGGCATCGGCGCGACCGTGACCGAGGGCCAGGTCGTCGCGCGGCTCGATCCGGAAAACGAACTCAACGACCTGCGCGCGGCGCGCGCGGCGCTGACCGCCAGCGAGGGCGCGCTGCGCAAGGCGGAGAACCAGTACCAGCGGCAGGAGCATCTGCTGGCGCGCGGCGTCACCACCCAGGCCGATTTCGAGGCCGCCGAGCAGGGCCGCACCGCCGCGCGCGCCCAGGTCGAGGCGGCCCGCGCCCGCGTCAGGACGGCCGAGGACATCGTCGCCTTCACCACGCTCAAGGCCGATGCGCCGGGCGTCGTCACACGCGTCGGCGCCGAGCCGGCCGAGGTCGTCGCGGCCGGTCGCATGATCGTGCAGCTGGCGCGGCGCGACGGGCGCGATGCGGTGTTCGAAGTGCCGGCCGATTCGATCCGCGCCATCCCCGCCGACGCCAACATCCATGTCTCGCTCGCCAGCGATCCCACCGTCAGCGTGCGCGGCCATGTCCGCGAGGTCGCGCCGCAGGCCGACCCGGTGACGCGGACCTTCCGCGTCCGGGTGGGGCTCGCCAATCCGCCGGCGTCCTTCCGGCTCGGCACCGCGGTGTCCGGCGCGGTCCGCGGCGGTGAGGCGTCGGGCATCGCGATCCCGGCGACCGCTCTGACCGGCCAGGGGCCGGCGACAGGCGTCTGGGTCGTTGACCCGACCGCGCTCACCGTTTCGCTGCGCAAGCTCGAGCTCGTCTCGCGCGACCCCGCCACCGCGCTGGTGGGCAAGGGGCTGGCGCTGGGCGACATCGTCGTCACCGCCGGCGCCAACCTCCTGAAGGAAGGGCAGCGCGTGCGTTTGTCCGGAGCCGAGGCACGATGAGTTTCAACCTGTCGGAATGGGCCCTGAAGAGCCGCTCGGTCGTGATTTACCTCATGATCGTGGCGGTCGCTGCCGGCGTGCTCGCCTTCGTCAAGCTCGGCCGCAACGAGGATCCGGCCTTCGTCATCAAGTCGATGGTGGTCGTCGCCGCCTGGCCCGGCGCGACGATCGAGGACACGCTCAGCCAGGTCACCGAGCGGCTCGAGCGCCAGATCGAGGAGACGCCGGGGCTGGATTTCGTGCGCAGCTTCACCACGCCGGGGCGGACGACGATCTTCGTCAATCTGAAGCAGGACGTCCCGGCCCATGCCGTCCAGGAGACCTGGTTCAAGGTCCGCAACCTCGTCGCCGATGTCCGCCACACCCTGCCGGCCGGCACGGTGGGACCCTTCTTCAACGACCGCTTCGGGGACACCTTCGGCATCATCTACGGCTTCACCGCCGACGGCTTCACCGGTCGCGAATTGCGCGACCATGTCGAGGCGGCTCGCTCGCGGCTGCTGCTCGTCCCCGACGTCTCGAAGATCGAGGTCATCGGCGCGCAGGACGAGCGTATCTTCATCGAGTTCTCGGTGCGCGAACTCGCCAATTTCGGCATCGACCGCACGGCCCTGCTCGGCGCGCTGCAGGCGCAGAACGTCGTGCGGCCGGCCGGCGTGGTGCAGACGCAGGACGAGAAGTTCTCGCTGCGGGTGTCGGGCGCCTTCCAGTCGGAAGCCGATCTGCTCAACGTCAATTTCCCCGTCGGCGACCGGATGGTGCGGCTGGCCGACATCGCGACGGTGAAGCGCGGCTTCGCCGATCCGCCGCAGCCGATGTTCCGCGTCAACGGCCAGGCCTCGATCGGGCTCGGCATCGCCATGCGCGAGGGCGGCGACATCCTGGCGCTCGGCGCCAACATCAAGAAGGCGATGGCCGCGATCACGGCCGATCTCCCGGTCGGCATCGAGCCGCAGCTGGTGGCGGATCAGTCGGTTACGGTCGACGAGGCGATCGCCGACTTCATGTCCTCGCTCTGGCAGGCGGTGGCGATCATCCTCGTGATCAGTTTCATCAGCCTCGGCGTGCGGCCGGGTCTCGTCGTGGCGCTGTCGATCCCGCTGACGCTCGCCGTCGTCTTCGCCATCATGAACGTCGTCAACATCGACATGCAGCGGATTTCGCTGGGCGCGCTGATCATCGCGCTCGCCCTGCTCGTCGACGACGCGATGACGACGACGGATGCGATGGTGACCCGGCTGGCGGCGGGCGACCCGAAAGCCAAGGCGGCGACCTTCGCCTTCGAGAAATACGCGGTCGCGATGTTTGCCGGCACGCTGGTGACGATCGCCGGCTTCGTGCCGATCGGCTTCGCCGCCAGCTCGGCCGGCGAATACACCTTCTCGCTCTTCGCGGTGGTCAGCATCGCGCTGGTCGTGTCCTGGTTCGTCGCGGTGATCTTCGCGCCCGTTCTCGGCATGGCGTTGCTCACGGCGCCGAAAGCCTCCGGCAAGGCCGCCGGACCCGGACCGGTCGAACGCGGCTTCCGGTCCCTGCTCTCGGGCGCGATCCGGGTGCGGTTCCTGACGATCGCGGTGACGATCGGGCTGTTTGCGGCCTCGATCCTGGCCCTGCCGCTGGTGCCCCGCCAGTTCTTCCCGGCTTCGGACCGGACCGAATTGCTCGTCGATATGACGCTGCCGCAGAACGCCTCGATCTATGCCAGCGAGGCCCTGGTGAAGCGCTTCGACGCGGCGCTGAAGGACGATCCCGACGTGGCGCGCTGGAGCACCTATGTCGGGCGCGGCGCGATCCGCTTCTACCTGCCGCTGAACGCGCAGCTTCCCAACGACTTCTTCAACCAGGCGGTCATCGTCGCCAAGGACGTCGCCGCCCGCGACCGGCTGCAGAAGAAGCTCGAGGCCAGGCTGGCCACCGAATTCCCCAACCTGATCGCGCGGGTCTATCCGCTCGAACTCGGCCCCCCGGTCGGCTGGCCGGTGCAGTATCGCGTCACCGGCCCCGACATCGCCGAGGTCCGCACCATCGCGATGAAGCTGGCGCAGGTCGTCGCCGCCAATCCGAATACCGACCAGGTCAATTTCGACTGGATCGAGCCCTCGCGCGAACTGCGCCTGCGCGTCGACCAGGACGAGGCGCGACGGCTCGGGCTGAGTTCGGCGGCGCTGGCGGGCATCGTCAACACGGTCGTCTCGGGAACCGTGGTGACGCAGCTGCGCGACGACATCTATCTCGTCGACGTCGTCGTTCGGGCGCAAGGCGCCGACCGCATCTCGCTCGACACGCTGCGCACGATGCAGGTGGCGCTGCCCGGCGGCCGCTCCGTGCCGCTCTCGCAATTCGTCACCTTCAGCTACGATCTCGACGCGCCGCTGATCTGGCGGCGCGACCGGGTGCCGACGCTGACGGTGGCCGCAGACCTCACACCCGGCGTGCTGCCCGAGACAGTCGTCAGCGCGCTGGCGCCCGGCATCGAGGCGCTCAGAAAGACGCTGCCGCCGGCCTATGGCATCGCCACGGGCGGCACGGTCGAGGAAAGCGCGACATCGCAGGCTTCTGTGATCGCGGTCGTGCCGGTGATGCTGCTGATCATGTTCACCGTGCTGATGGCGGAGCTGCGCAGCTTCAAGCTCTTCGCCATCGTCATCAGCATCGCGCCGCTCGGCATGATCGGCGTCGTCGGCGCACTGCTGCTGTCGGGCAAGCCGCTCGGCTTCGTGGCCCTGCTCGGCGTGCTCGCCCTGATCGGCATCATCACCAAGAATGCGGTCATCCTGATCGGCCAGATCGAGGCGGAACGGGCCGACGGCAAGAGCATCACCCAGGCCGCGATGGACGCCGCCTCGACCCGCTTCCGGCCGATCATGCTGACGGCGATCTCGACGGTGCTCGGCATGATCCCGATCGCGCCGACCGTGTTCTGGGGCCCGATGGCCTTCGCGATCATGGGCGGTCTGCTCGTCGCCACCGTGCTGACGCTGATCCTGCTGCCGGTGCTCTACGTCACCGTGTTCGGCGGTGCCTCGCCCGCCGCCGACCAGGCGAAGGGCGTGGCACCCGAGACCGTGGGAGCGCCTGCGCGATGACCCGACATCCTGGCACTCCACCCTCGCCCCGCCGGCCACGCGCCCTGCCGCGCCTGGGCGCTCTCGCGCTGCTGCTGGCGCTTGCGGCCTGCGACAGCGCCGAAAAAACGGCCCCGAGCGCCGGTCGGCCGGTGCAGGTCGTCCAGGTCCAGGCCAGCAAGCTCGCCGCGGGCGTCGAACTCAGCGGCGAGATCCAGGCCGAGAAGACGGTGTCGCTCGCCTTCCGGATCGCCGGCCGCATGGCCGAGCGGCCGGTCAATGTCGGGGATCGCGTTGCGCCTGGCCAGATCGTCGCCAAGCTCGACCGGACGATCGAGACCAATGCCGTCGCGGCCGCCCGCGCCGCGCTGGAGGCGGCGCGGGGCGAGGTGGTCACTGCGCGCAGCACTTTCGAGCGCCAGGAGCGGTTGATGGACCAGGGTTTCACGACCCGCCCGCGCTTCGATGCCGCCCAGAAGGCGCAGGAAACCGCCCAGGCGGCGCTGGAGAACGCCGAGGCGCAGCTCGAACAGGCGCAGGACAGGCTCGGCTTCACCGATCTGCGCGCCGACGTCGCCGGCATCGTGACGGTGCGCAGTGCCGAGCCGGGCGAGGTCGTCCAACCCGGACAGGCGATCCTGCAGATCGCCCGCGAGGATGGCCGCGACGCGGTCTTCGCCGTGCCGGCGCGGCTGCTGGAGTCCAAGACCGGCGATCCCCTCGTCAGCGTCGTGCTGGCGGAGGCGCCTGGCATCAGCGCGGTCGGCCGCATCCGCGAGATCGCGCCGCAGGCCGACCCGGTCACCCGCACCTTCCAGGTCCGGGTCGGGCTGCAGGATCCCCCCGAGGCGATGCGGCTGGGCTCGACCGTGGTGGGATCGGTCGAGACGACCTCCTCCGTGATCATGTCGATCCCAGCCAAGGCGCTGACCCGGTCGGGCGCCTCGCCCGCCGTCTGGATCGTCGATCCCGCCACATCGACCGTGAGCCTGCGCCCGATCGACATCCTGCGCTTCGATCCCGACCACGTCGTCGTCTCGCAGGGCCTCGTCCCGGGCGAGACGATCGTCGCGGCCGGCGTGCAGGCGCTGCATCCGGGCCAGCGCGTCGCCCCGCTGCCTCCCGCGCGCAGCGCGGCGACCGCTGCCGCCAGGGCGCCGGGCTGACGCGCCCATCACGCGATCGCCGCCGCTGCGGCGACCGTCCCGTTCAACCGAAGGACATCTCCCATGAGCGATCTGGTCTTCATCGCCTTCCCGACCGAGCAGAAGGCCGAGGAGGTCCGCCAGAAGATCCTGGCGATGCAGCGCGAATATCTGATCGAGCTCGGCGACGCCGTCGTCGTGGTCAAGGACCAGGCCGGCCAGATCAAGCTCAACCAGCTGATTAACCTGACGACGACCGGCGCAGCCTCGGGCGCGCTCTGGGGCACGCTGATCGGCTTCATCTTCATGGCGCCGCTTTTGGGCACGGCGCTGGGCGCGGCTTCCGGTGCGCTGGGCGGCAAGCTGACCGATGTCGGCATCAACGACCAGTTCATGAAGGATGCGGCCGCCGCGCTGCAGCCGAGCACGGCCGGGCTGTTCCTGCTGATCCGCAAGATGACGACCGACAAGGTGCTGGCCGATCTGCGCGGCAGCGGCGGCACGCTGATGAGCACCTCCTTCGACGAGACCAAGGAAGCGGCACTGCGCGAGGCGCTCGCCGCCGCGGCCCCCGGCGAGACGGTGACGCCGGCAACGACATGATCGCGCCCGGGGTGGGCGGCCCGATGGCGGAGCGGGCGCAATGGGCGCTCGCGACCGCCAGGCTCGCCGACTTCCAGCCGCTTCTGCCGGCCGAGGAGGAGGTCGTCGCCCGCCTGCTCAGCGGCACCTATGACCGCCTCGGTGACGGCAGCCGGCCCACCGCGCCGGACCCGAGCCGCGTCGTCAGGGCCGCCTTCCTGCGGTTCCTCATGCTCGGCGGCGAACCGGGCTGCCGGCCGCATGAAAAGGGCGTCCGCATCACCGGCGCCTGGATCGTCGACACGCTCGATCTCGAAGCCTGCCATGTCTTCCGCGACATCGGCCTGATCGACTGCCATTTCGAGGCGACGCCGATCCTGCGCGCGGCGATCATCAACCGCCTGTTTCTGGACGGTTCGTCTCTGCCCGGTCTCGAGGCCGAACGGCTGGAGGCGCACGGAGGGGTCTATCTGCGCGGCGCGCAGGTAACGGGCGAGATCAACGTGGCGCAGTCGCGCTTCGGCGGAAACTTCGAGTGCGACGGCGCGACGTTTCGCGTCGCCGGCGGCCATGCGATCGACGCCGGAGCGATCGAGCTGCGCAACCTTCTGCTCAGAGGGGCGACGCTGCGAGGCGGCCTCGCCATCGCCGGCGCGCGGATCGCGGCCGATCTAGACTGCTCGGGTGTGGTCATCGAGGGCGTCGAAAGCCTCGCGGTCGATGGCACTGAAACCGAGATCGGCGGCAGCGTCGTGCTGCGCAAGGCTGTAGCCGAAGGCGAGGTCAGGCTCGTGGCCTCGGTGATCGGCGGCGATCTCGATGCCAGCGGCGCGACGCTGACCCATCCCGGCGCGATGGCGCTCGACATCAGCCGCTGTGCCATCAAGGGCGCCTTCTTCCTGCGCGGCGACGCCTCCGTCGCCGGAGCCCTGTCGATGACCGGCGCCTCGATCGGCACCATCCATGACGAGATCGCATCCTGGCCTGCGCGCGGTGACCTGCTGCTCAACCGCTGCCGCTACGGCGCCTTCATCGCCGCGCCCGTGGATGCGGACAGCCGGCTCGACTGGCTCTCGCGCCAGGCGCCCGAACGCTGGGGCGAGGATTTCTGGCCGCAGCCCTATGAGCAGCTCGCCGCGGTCTTTCGCGAGATGGGCCATGGCGAGGATGCGCGCGCCGTCCTGATCGTCAAGGAGCGGCTGCAGCGGCGGGCGCGGCGGGCGCGGGCGAAGAACCCGCTCTGGCGTGCCGCGCTGACCGTGACCGACGGCTTCCTCGCGGCCACGCTGGTCTATGGCCGCCAGCCGCTGCTCGCCTTCGTCTGGCTGATCCTGTTCTGGCTCGTCGGCGTCGGCATCTTCGGGATGGCGGAGCGGGCCGGCGCCTTCAAGCCCAACAGCGCGGTCGTGCTGCGCGCGCCGGAATGGACGCTCTGCGGCGTCGAGCGCACGCAGCAACGGCTCTTCGGCGCGCCGCCGCAAGCCACGCAAGGGCGCGCCGCGCCGGGCCAGACGCAACTCGCCTGCTATCGCGAACAGGGTGAGGCCTCGAGCTATCCTGAATTCAACCCGTGGTTCTATTCGCTCGACACGCTGTTGCCCGTGCTCGATCTCGGGCAGAAATCCTTCTGGCGGCCCGATCCGGTCGGCCGTCACGGGCGGGTCGCGATCAGCTATTTCTATCTTCAGGCGATCGTTGGCTGGGCGCTGAGCCTGCTGGCGGTGGCGGGCTTTTCCGGGCTGGTGAAATCGCCATGATCGGGCCGGGACGCAAGATGGCGTGGGGGTGCGGGTGAGCAGGACGGCGAAGACGGCAGCAAAGACGGCGGCAGGGACCGAGGGAGCCCGGGCGGCGCGACAGCCGCTCATCATTGACCTGGCGCTGCAGGGCGGCGGCGCCCATGGCGCCTTCACCTGGGGCGTGCTCGACCGCATCCTCGAGGAAGACTGGCTGACGATCAGCGCGATCTCCGGCACATCGGCCGGCGCGATGAACGCCGCCGTGCTGGCCTCCGGCTTCGCCAAGGCCGGCCGCGAGGGCGCGCGGCAGGCGCTGGAGGCATTCTGGCGCAAGACCTCGGACGCCGCCCGCTTCAGCCCGTTCCAGCGCAGCCCGCTCGATGTCCTGCTCGGGCGCTGGACGCTCGACAACTCGCCGCTCTTCGTCGCGATGGACATGATGTCCCGCGTCGTCTCGCCCTACAGCCTCAATCCCGGCGGGGCGAACCCGCTGGCCGACATCCTGGCCGAGGTGATCGACTTCGAGGCGCTGGCGGCAGGCCCGATCAAGCTCTTCGTCACCGCCACCAATGTCCGCACCGGCCGCGGCCGGGTCTTCCGCAATGCCGAGATCACGCCGCAGGTGCTGCTCGCCTCGGCCTGCCTGCCGACCCTGTTCCAGGCGATCGAGATCGACGGCGACGGCTACTGGGACGGCGGCTATTCCGGCAACCCGACGATGACACCGCTGATCCAGGAGAGCGATGCACTCGACACCATCCTGGTCCAGATCAACCCGGTCGAGCGGCCGGGCACGCCGATGACCGCCCGCGACATCCTCAACCGCCTCAACGAGGTCTCGTTCAACAGCGTCCTGCTGAAGGAACTCAGGATGATGGCGCTGCTGCGCAACAGCGCCAACCCCAGGGATCGCGAGGGCGCGCGCTGGGCCGGGATGCGGATCCACCGGGTCACCAGCGACAGGATGGCGGAGCTCGGCTATTCCTCGAAGCTCAACGCGGAATGGGAGTTCCTGACCATGCTGCGGGCGGAGGGGCGGCAGTCGGCGGAAGCCTTCTACAGAGCGCACAAGGACGATCTCGGCCAGCGCTCGACACTCGATCTCGACGAACTGACGCAGGGCGTGTGAGTAACTCTCCGCCTGTTGGCTTGGTATCGAAACACGCCGTCATCCTGGGCGACCGTAGGTCGTCCCGGGATCCATCATAGGGCCCTCTCAGCCCCATGATGGATCCCGGCCTGCGCCGCTACGCGGCTTGTCCAGGATGACACACCGCATCTTTGACCTCTTCGACGTCCCATGGGGCGATGACCGACAGGACCCCCAATGACCAGCGGCAGGATTCATCAAGGCGCGCAGGTTCTGATCGCGATCATCCTCGTGGTCGCGGCCTTGTCCGTCGCCAGCTCCGTCTTCGCACCCGTCGCGTTCGCGCTGTTCATCATCGCGCTGGTCTGGCCGCTGCAGCGCAGCCTGCAGGGCTTCCTGCCGCGCATGCTGGCGCTGGCGATCAGCATCGTGGTGATGGTGCTGGCCTTCGTCGCCTTCGGTTCGCTGATCGTCTGGGCCTTCGGCCGGGTCGGGCGCTGGATCGCGGCCGATGCCACGCGGTTTCAGCAGCTCTATGACCAGGCCACGCTTTGGCTCGAAGGCCATGGCATCGCCGTGACCGGGCTCTGGGCGGAGAACTTCAACGTCGCCTGGATGCTGCGCATGGCGCAGACGATCAGCGGCCGGCTCAACACCACGATGAGCTTCTGGCTGGTGGTGCTGGTCTACGTCATCCTCGGCCTGCTCGAGGTCGAGGATTTCGGGCGCAAGCTCAAGGGCATGCGCAACCGCCTCGTCGGCGACGTGCTGCTGCGCGGCAGCACGCAGACCGCTGCCAAGCTGCATCGCTACATGCTGGTGCGGACCGTGATGAGCCTGATTACCGGCGTGCTGGTCTGGGGCTTCGCCACGGCCGTGGGCCTTCCGCTGGCGGCGGAGTGGGGCTTCATCGCCTTCTCGCTGAACTACATCCCCTTCCTCGGGCCGCTGGTCGCGACCGTCTTCCCGACCCTGTTCGCCATGACACAGTTCGGCTCCTGGCAGGCGGTGGTCGCGGTCTTCGCCTGCCTGAACCTGATCCAGTTCATCGTCGGCAGCTATATCGAGCCCCGCGTCGCCGGCAGCGCGCTCTCGATGTCACCGACGCTGGTTTTGTTCTCGGTGTTCTTCTGGGCCTATCTCTGGGGCGTGTTCGGCGCCTTCATCGGCGTGCCCCTCACCATCGCGCTGCTGACCTTCTGCGCCCAGCATCCGGCGAGCCTCTGGGTGGCGGAGCTGTTCGGCTCGGGGGCCCCGGAGCCGGTCCCGGCCAACGACGTCGTCAAGGTCTGAGGGATCGCTTCAAGCGCCGAGCGCAGGCCCGATCTCGATCCGCTCCGGTGCCATCAGCGCCAGCCCGCCATCCGCGCGCGCGCCGAGCCGGTGGATGTAGAAAGCGGTCGGCTCGTCATTCGTGGCCTCCATGACGGGTGAGGGCGCCGAGACGATGCGCAGCGGGCCGCAGCGGCCGATCCAGTCGATATGGCGGTGGCCATGCATCGCGACGAGCCGGTGCGCCTGCGGTTTGAGCAGGCGCACGAAGCGGCTGCCATTGATCAGTGCCGTGCCGATCCGCTCCGAGAAGGCCTTGGCCTGCTGCGGATACTCGACCGGGTGATGATGCAGCGCCACGATGAAGCGGGCGCGGGGATACTGCGCCAGCGCCGCCAGCATCGCCTGCATGTCCTCCTCCGCGACGAGACCGAGCGCATTGGTGAACGAGAAATGCGTCTCCGCATTCGAGTTCAGCAGCACGACGCCGAGCCCGTCCGGCTCGGCCGGCGGCAGCACCATCGGGAAGGATGCCTCCCAGATCGCCGACAGCCCCCGTGACAGGCGCAGGCCCCCGGCATCGGCGAAGGCCGCGACCGCCGCGCGATGCGGCGCCAGCCGCTCCGAGAGCGTCTGCCCAATCTGGCCCGCCGTCTTGTCGACGACATGGACGCGCCCGCCCTGCACGGCCTCCGTCACCGAAAGGGTCCGCATCTGGCGCAGGCGCTTGCCCGGGCTGCCGGGGAGTTCGAGCCGCGCCGGATTGGCCCGGTCGACGATGTTGACGTCGTGGTTGCCCGGCAGGACGAGGGTCAGCGCCGCGAGGTCGGGATGGCGGGCGAGCGCGTCGAGGAATTCGCCCCATTCGGCCGAGCGGCCCGCATCGGTCATGTCGCCGCTGATCAGCACGAGATCGAGCGGCGCGGTGGCATGAATCGCTGCGAGCCGCGCCATCACCAGGGCCAACCGGTCATTGCCGCGCGGGCCAGCCCGGCCGCTCTCGATGCGAAAGCCATAGCGCTCGCCGACGACATGGATGTCCGAGAGATGCGCCACCCGCCACACCCTGTCGGATGAGGCGGCCTCTTCGAAACGCTCGAGATCGCGCGGCTGGTCCATCGTCCCGTCGGCGATGCCCCAGAGCAGCGCGGCCCCGGCGAAATAGGCGCTCATCACGGCGATGGTGTTGGCCAGCGCCGGCCGCACCAGCCGCAACGGGTAGGCCAGATCGGCGACCTCGCCGGACCAGCGCGTCGCCGGCCAGACGGCCGCCGTGATCGCCAGCGCGATCAGCGCAGCGCCGAGGCCCGCCGCGACAGCGGTCAGCCCCCGCAGCCGCGCGCGGCTGGCTTCGCTCGCGCCGGCCGGCAGGAAGCGCTCGGCGAGATGACGCAGGCCCTCGCGGGCGAGCACATAGCCGGGCTGGACGGCCAGCGAGATCAGCGACCAGAAGCTGCGCTCGACGGCGCGCAGCAGCGGCCGCAGCCCGAACCAGCCGATCGCCGCCAGGCCAGCCAGCACCAGCACCGGCCCGATGCCGGCCAGCGCCAGGATGCGGTCGGCAACGTCGTCATACCAGGCGGTCACCACCAGCGGGGCGACGCCGAGCAGGATGCCGGGCACGAGCGCCAGGATGATCCAGGCGAGGGCGAGCTTGGGCAGGTTGATCTCGCCCAGCAGCGTGCCGGCGATGGCGAGCAGCGAATGCGTCTTGGTGCTGCTGGCGTCGTCCTCGGCGTCGCCGCCGCGCGGTTCGATCAGCATCGGCCGGGCGCCGCTGCGCAAGGCCTGGCACGATCCGAGCCGCTGCCCGGCGAGAGGGCGGGCGCTTCCAGACGACACTCAGCAACCATCGATGCGACCCGAAAAGGCCCACCCGAAAATGGGACGGCGGGCACAGAACTGAGACAGGCGGCAGATGCTCGCCCGAACCCCGGATGCTAGCCTGACGGCAGAACGAAATGCAAGATGATACTGCGCAATCAGGCAAGAGATCGCGTTTCTCCATGAAGACGCAAAGACAAAAATCGTCTTCGTGCAGTGGAGCGGCCCATTGTCTTCGCGTCTCGTCTTCGGCTCGCCGTTCACGCAGCCATGAAGCGGTTCGCTGCGTACCGGCCGACAGGCTCTCCTCGCCATGACCGCGCCGGCATCACCGCGCCAGACCCTCTCGCGGCCGAGCCTTCTGGGACGAGGCCTTCTCTTCTTTGCGCTTTGGCTCGTCCTGATCGGCGCGGCCCCCAAGGATTGGCCGGTCGGCCTCATCGCGGCAGCCGCGGCGACCTGGGCCAGCATCCCGCTCTGGCCGCCGGAGAGCCGGCTGTCGCCGACGGGACTGCTGCGTTTCGTCCTGCGCTTCCTGCCGCAGGCGGTTGTGGCGGGGCTCGACGTCGCCAGGCGCGCCTTCGCCCGGCGCATCGCGATGACGCCGGGCATCGTGACCTACCGCGCCGGCCTGCGATCAGGAATGGCGCAGGGCGCGCTCTGCGCGGTGATGAGCCTCCAGCCGGGCAAGCTGCCGGTGTCCTGCGCGGCGAGCGGCGAGATGCGCGTGCACTGCCTGGACAGCGACGCACCCGTCACGGCCGAACTCGCCGCCGACGAGGCGGCCTTCCTGCGCATCCTGCCGGGAGATCGCTCTGGTGCCTGAGAGCCTGACCCTCATCGCCCTCTTCGTCCTGCTGGCCAGCGCCGCCGGGCTGGTGATCGTGCTGCGCTCCGCGATCGCGATCGAGAAGCTGATGGCGGTGCAGTTGCTGGGCACCGGCGGCGCCGCCACGCTGCTTCTGCTCGGCGCGGCCACGGCGCAGCCGGCGCTGGCCGATGTCGCCCTGCTCCTGGTCCTGCTGTCGGCCTTCTCCTGCGCGGCCTTCACGCTGGGAGAGGGCGAGCGCCCCGGAGACGCCGCGAAACCCGACGAGCCCGCGTGATGGGGCTCTCTGACGCCTTCACGCTGGTCTGCGTCGTCGCCGGCGCCCTCCTGTTCCTGGCGGGAACGCTGGGACTGCTGCGTTTTCCCGATACGCTCAGTCGCCTGCACGCGCTGAGCAAGGCCGACAATCTCGGCCTCGGCCTGATCGTCCTCGGACTGCTGCCGCTGCAGACAAGCCTGATGGGCGGGGTCAAGCTCGTCTGCATCTGGCTTCTGGCGCAGCTCTCGGCCGCGACCGCGAGCCAGCTGATCGCCGGCATCGCCGCCCGCCGGAAGCCGCAGGCATGAGCTTCGTCTTCGACATCGCGCTGGTCGCCGGGTTGATCGCGCTGGCGCTGCATGTCGTCGTCACCCGCGACAGCCGCGGCGCGATCCTGGCCTTCATCGCCTTCGGCCTGCTGCTCGGCATCGGCTGGGCGCGGCTGGCCTCCGTCGATGTCGCGCTGACCGAGGCCGCGATCGGCGGTGGCCTGACCGGCATGCTCCTGCTGCGAGCCCACGCCCATCTCGCGCGCGAAATCCCTCCCGAGGCGATGGCCGGGGCCGAACCGCGGCGCTGGCTCGCCTCGGCGATCGCCTGCGGCCTCGTCACCCTGGCGCTGGGCGCGGTCGTGCTCGCCTTTCCCCGGCCAGCGCCGAGCCTGGCGCACCAAGCGGTCGCGTCGCTGGAGACGACGGGGCTCGGCAATCCCGTCACCGCCGTGCTGCTGGCCTATCGCGCCATCGACACGCTGCTGGAGAAGATCGTGCTGATCCTCGCGCTCGTCGGTGTCTGGTCGCTGAGCCGCGACGCCGCCTGGGGCGGGGCCTCGCAGCTGCGCCCGGCCGTCATCCCGGAGCCGCTGGTGTTTCTGGCGCGGGTGCTGCCGCCCTTCGGTGTGCTGATCGCGGTCTACCAGGTCTGGGTCGGCGCGGATCTGCCCGGCGGCACCTTTCAGGCCGGCACCATCCTGGCCGCGATGGCGCTGCTCGTGATGCTGGCCGGCCTGCGCCCGGCGCCACGGACGCAGGCGAGGGCGCTGCGGGTGATGCTCGCGGGCGGGCCGGCGCTGTTCGTGCTGGTCGGTTTCCTCGGCGTCGCGGTCGCGCAAGGGTTCCTGTCCTATCCGGAGGCCATCGCCAAGCCGCTGATCGTCGGCATCGAGGCGGCGCTGACGCTGTCGATCGCGGGTACGCTCGCCCTGCTCGTCGCCGGCCCGCCGGACCGGGCACCCGCACCATGAGCGCGCTGGCCCTGACATCGGCGTCGCTGTTTGGCCTGTGCGGCGCCGCGCTCGTCGGCATCGGCCTGTTCTGCATCGTCAGCCATCCCGATCTGCTGCGCCGGATCATCGGATTCAACATCCTCGGCGCGGGCATCTTCCTCGTCTTCGGGGCGGTCGCGCGCCGCGGCGCGGCGATGGGGCTCGGCGGCGATCCGGTGCCGCAGGCCATGGTCATCACCGGCATCGTCGTCGCCTTCGCGGCGACGGCGCTCGCGGTCGCGCTGCTGCGGCGTCTGGCCTCGCTGACCGGGAGCGCCGCGCTCGACGCTGCGACGCCGGCGACGCCGCCGCGGAGCGACGCATGACGCCGGCCTATGCCGCGACGCCGGGCGGCCTGCTGCTGGTGCTCGCCGTCATGCTGCCCGCGGCGGCCGCACTCGTGATGCTGGTGCTGGGCCCGCGCCACACCCGTGTGGTGGTGCTGATCGCGCTGGCGCTCGGCCTCGTCGTGGCGCTCGCCACGGGCCTCCAGCTGGTCCGCAGCCAGGCCGCCCTGATCTATGTGCTCGGCAACTGGCAGCCGCCGCTCGGCATCGCGCTGCGCGCCGATGGGCTGTCGGTGATGATGCTGGCGGTCACCGCCATCGTCATGGCGGCGACGGGTCTGTTCGCGCGCGAGCTGTTCGGGCTCGACCTCGCAACCGTCGACGGCCGCCTGGCGACGAGCTTCTGGATTTTGCTGATGGGGCTGTGGAGCGGTCTCAACCTCGTCTTCGTCTCGCAGGACCTGTTCAATCTCTATGTCGCGCTCGAACTCCTGACCTTCGCCGCCGTGCCGCTGGTCTGCCTCGACGGGCGCGGCGAGACCATGGCCGCCGCGCTGCGCTACCTGATGTTCGCGCTGCTCGGCTCGATGCTCTATCTGCTCGGCGCCGGGCTCCTCTACGGCGCTTATGGCACGCTCGACATCCGGCTCATCGCGAGCGCCAGCCAGCACGGCCCGGCGATGTCGGTCGCGCTGGCGCTGATGATCCCCGGCCTGCTCGCCAAGGCGGCGCTGTTTCCGCTGCATCTGTGGTTGCCGCCCGCTCATGCCGGGGCGCCGGCCGCGGCCAGCGCGGTTCTCTCGGCGCTGGTGATCAAGGCGCCGGTCTTCCTGATCCTGCGGCTGGTCGCCGACATCGCCCCGCCCAGCGCGGCCGCCGTCGCAGGGCAGGTCCTGGCGGTGCTCGGCGCGGCCTCGATCCTGTTCTGCAGCGTCATGGCGCTGCGGCAGGAGCGGCTGAAGCTGATGATCGCCTATTCGACCGTGGCGCAGATCGGCTATCTGTTCATCGTCTTTCCACTCGCGGGAGTTGGCGACGGGACCGCGCCCTGGGGCACGATCGCCTGGACCGGCGGGGCGCTGCAGCTGACCTCCCATGCGCTGGCCAAGGCGGCGATGTTCATGGCGGCGGGAATCGTCGCTGAAGCGATCGGGCATGACCGCATCCGCGATCTCGGCGGCTTCGGGCGCGTCCTGCCTTTGACTGCCACGACCTTCGGGCTCGCCGGGCTGTCGCTGATGGGCATCCCGCCGAGCGGCGGCTTCATCGCGAAATGCCTGCTCCTGACGGCCGCCGCCATCGGCGGGCATCTCTGGCTCGCGATGACCATCCTGGCCGGCGGGCTGCTTGCCGGCGGCTATGTCTTCCGCGTGATGGACCGGGCTCTCGCGACGCCTGCCGAACCGTTGGTGCTGCGCAAGCCGATCCCGCTGCGGCTCGAGCTCATCCCGCTGGTCCTGGCGGTGCTCGCGGTGGCGCTCGGCTTCCTGCCGCTCGAGCCCTTCGGCCTGCTGCAGATCGGCAGGCCCGACATCGCCCTGGTGGTCTCACCATGAGTGCCGCCGGGCTGCTGCTGGCCACCGCGCTGATCGCACCGCTGGCGCTGGCGGCAGCCTGCCTGTCGCGCGCCGTCCGGACACGCATGCCGGGCCTGCTCTGGCTTGCGCCCATGCCCGCGCTGCTGGCGGCCGGGCTCCTGCCGGCCGGCACAGCCATCGCCTTCCCGGTGCCGTTCCGGATGGTGCTGGCGCTCGACCCGCCCGGTGCGATCCTGCTCGGCGGGGCGGCACTGCTCTGGAGCGCAGCAGGGGCCTATGCCGCCTCCTATCTGCGCGGCAAGCCGGGGCTGACGGGATTCTGCGTCTGGTGGCTGCTGACGCTGGCGGGCAGCCTCGGCGTCCTCATCGTCGCCGACATTGCCGGCTTCTATCTGCTGTTCACGCTGGCGAGCCTTTCGGCCTATGGGCTGGTCGCGCATGAGCAGACCGCCGCAGCCAGGCGGGCCGGCCTCGTCTACATGGTGCTGGCGCTGCTCGGCGAAGCCTTCCTGCTCTTCGCCTTCGTCATGCTGGCGGCCGGCCAGCCCGATCCCAATCCGCTGATCCGCGATGCGGTGGCAGCCCTGCCGGGCTCGCCGATGCGCGACGGCATCATCGCCCTGCTGATGCTGGGCTTCGCCCTCAAGATGGGGCTGATCCCGCTGCATGTCTGGCTGCCGCTCGCCCATCCGGCCGCGCCGATGCCGGCCTCGGCGGTGCTCAGCGGCGTGCTGGTCAAGGCCGGCGTCATCGGGATGATCCGCTTCCTGCCGTTCGAGGCCCCGCTGCCGGCCTGGGGCGCAGTGCTCGCCACCGCCGGCATCCTGACCGCCTTTGGCGGCGCAGCGCTCGGCGTGGCGCAGCGGCGCCCCAAGACGATCCTGGCCTATTCGACCGTCAGCCAGATGGGCCTCGTCGCGGCCATCCTCGGCGCCGGGCTGGCCGCTGGCGATGCCTCCGCGCCGGGTCTGGCGGCCTATTACGGGGTGCATCACACGCTGGTGAAAGGCGGGCTGTTCCTCGCCGTCGGCGTCGCCTTCGCCTCGGGCGGGTCGCGCCGGTGGCCCGTGCTGCTGCTGACCGGCCTGCTGGCGCTCAGCCTCGCCGGCCTTCCCCTGACCAGCGGCGCGCTCGCCAAGATCGCGGTCAAGCCGATGCTGGGTTACGGCGTGCTCAGCATCGCGGTCTCGCTCGCGGCGGCCGGCAGCACGCTGCTGATGCTGCATTTCATCGCCGTCATGATCCGCGAGACGGCGGACAAGCCTTCATCGAGCGCCCCATGGGGCGAAACCCTGCCGTGGCTCTCGGTGGCCGCCGCATCGCTTGTCATCCCCTGGTGGCTTTATCCCACCCTGTCGGGCGGCGCGCTCGCCAGCGCCTGGAGCCTCGCGTCGCTCTGGAAGCTCGTCTGGCCGATGATGTTGGGCGTCGTGGTCTTCGTCAGTGCGGGACGCTTCGCGGGACTGGCCGGCCGCGTCCCGGAGGGCGACATCCTGGTGTTGGCGGAGCAACAGGCGCCGCGCCTCGCCCGCCTGCCGGCCGCGATCGAGCGGTTCGACGGGCAGCTGCGGCTCTGGCCCGTGGCCGGGCTCGTTCTGCTGGGACTCGTCATCTGGCTTGGCGGCGGCTTCCTGATGGCCGCATAAGTCATGCTCGGCCGACCGGCCACCCGCTGCAAAGCCCTGGACGCGCCCTCGTGAACGCCATCGAAAGCACAGCCCTCGTCGTCGCGGTGACGATCGCGTTCTTCGCCTGGAACCGGCTGCCGGTGGTGGTGGTCGCGATCGGGGCGGCGCTGTCGCTCTGGGCGCTGGGGGTCGTCACGCTGGATCAGGCGATGGCCGGCTTCGGCGACCGCGCGGTGATGTTCGTCGCCAGCCTGTTCATCGTCAGCGCGGCGCTGGACAAGACCGGCGTCACTGCCTGGGCCGGGCAGATCCTGATCGCGAAGGCCGGCGAGAGCAAGAACCGCCTGCTCGTGATCATCATGGCCGCGGCGGGCGCGCTCACCGCGTTGATCAGCGGCGGCGGCGCGGTGGCGGCGCTCATGCCAGTCGTGGTGCTCGCCGCGATCCGGCTGCGTCAATCGCCGACGCTGCTTTTGATGCCGCTCGCCTTCTCTGCCCATGCCGGCGCCAACATCCTGCTGACCGGCGCACCCAAGAACATCCTGGTTTCCGAGGCGCTCGAGGATAGCGGCCTGCCCGGCTTCGGTTTCGCCGAATTCGCGCTCGTCGGCCTGCCGCTGCTGGCGGGCACGATGCTGATCATCCTGCTGCTGGGCAAGCGCCTGCTGCCGGCGCAGGGCAATGCGCGGCTGCCGGCGGATTTCAGCCAGCACGCGCAGACCCTGGTCGAGCACTACGGCCTCACCGACGGGTTCTTCCATCTGCGCGTGCGGGCGAGCTCCGATATGATCGGCAAGCTTCCCGCTGCGCTGGCGCTGTCGCAGCAGGAGGGCGCGATCGACCTCGTCAGCGTTCAGGCCGGAACATCCGGCATCGCGCGCGGGGATCAGCCGATCTGCGAGGGTGATTATCTCCTGGTCAAGGGCGAGGCGGGAGCGGTGGCGCGGCTCTGCGCGGCCTCGCATCTCGCACCCCGCGACGAAGCTGATGATGGCGATGCGGCAGGCGCGCTGCTCAACCGCAGCACGGGGCTGGCCGAGGTGGTGATCCCGCCGCGCTCGGCCTTCATCGGCAAGGCGGTGCATCCGGGCATGACGACTGAGGGCGGCGACCTGATCGTGCTCGCGGTCCAGCGCGGCGGCGCCGATCTCGATCCGGCCGATCCAACCTTACGGGCCGGCGACACGGTGCTGCTCAAGGGCAGCTGGAAGGCGCTCGACCTGCGGCTGGCGGATGCCGATGTGCTGGTCGTCAACTCGCCTGATCTCGTGCGCCGCCAGGCCGTGCCGATGGGGGCGGGCGCCGGCGTCGCACTGGCCGCGCTCGGGGCGCTGGTCCTCCTGCTGGCGACGGGCCTGGTGCCGCCGGCTGTCGCCGCGCTCATCTGCGCGCTTGCGCTGATCGGTGCCGGCATCCTCTCGGTCGAGGAGGCCTATCGCGCCATCCACTGGACCACGATCATCCTGATCGGCGCGATGATGCCGCTCTCGATCGCGATGGTGCAGTCGGGCGCCGCCGATCTCGTCGCGCGCCAGCTCGTGGCGCTGACCGGTGGCGGCGGGCCGACGGTCTTCCTCGCCGGCCTGTTCCTGCTCACCGCCTGCCTCGGCCAGATCATGAGCAACACCGCCACCACCATGCTGGTGATCCCGATCGCGATGGCGGCCGCCACCAGCCTGGGCGTCTCGCCCCGGCCGATCCTGATGAGCCTGTGCATCGCCGGCTCGGCCTCCTTCATGACGCCGATCGCGACCTCGACCAACCTGATGGTGATGGGCCCGGGCGGCTACGCCTTCGGCGATTACTGGAAGCTTGGCCTGCCGCTGATGATCTGGTTCTTCGTCATGGCGGTGTTCTACGTGCCGCTGATCTGGCGGTTTTGAGGGCCCGCCCCGGGATCACGGCGTGGCTCGAACCTCAGTTCAAGCTCGACGACCTGCTCCACCTCGCCTGGCCGGAAGAATGCGCAAATCACCTTCCAAGCGCAGGACATGCGTCCATGTGAAAGCAGGGCGCTCTACCGCGGAGGCGCCTTCTGTCCGCCCATGATCTTGTCGAGAAGCTCCTGGGCCGACGGCGCCGGTCTCGCCGGTTCGACCGGCAGGCCCGGGCAATCCAGCTTCGTGGCGCCGGCTATCGAAAGCCCGCTCATCCCCCTCGCGCGAGGATAGGGATAACGGCTCTGATCGACATAGCGGATATGATACTGGCAGCCCGGCTGAAGCTTCTCCCAGAGTTCGGTGGGATCGTCGCTCCCGATCGTCGAAATGCCGACGCCATAAGAGTCGCCGTTGTCTGTGACGACGTAGCGGATGACCATATCCTGCGAGCTGAACGTGTCCTTGCTGACGACGAGAACGTTGCCGTCACCGGCGAAACGAAAGTCTGTGACGGGTCAGTGGGTCGGCGCCGCCCGCCGGAGGCGGCCGCCGCTACTGCGGTATTGGTCGCGCCTCAGGCTTACAGCGATGCTGCGCCAAGCGCAGCACGCCGGGATCAGGAAGCCAGCGAGTGACGCCAACTCGGGATCACCTGCGTGGGCCGTGACCTATACCGTCACGAAGCGATCCTTTAACGCCCATCCGCATCATGCCATCGCTCGTTGCTCCTGCCGCGCCTCATGGTCGGCGGGTCGTTCGAGCGACGTGCCATGCACCGCTGCAGGCGACGGGCCGTGGCCCGGCTGCGCCGCATGCCTCCGGTCGGCCGGGGTCGGCGAGATCCTGAACCAGGCGGCGTAGAGCGCCGGCAGGAACAGCAGGATCAGCACGGTCCCGACGGCGGTCCCGCCGATCAGGGTGTAGGCCATCGAGCCCCAGAACACCGAGCTGGTCAGGGGGATGAAGGCGAGGACGGCGGCCAGCGCGGTGAGGATGACGGGCCGCGTCCGCTGCACCGTCGCCTCGATGACCGCATGGTAGTCGTCCAGCCCGGCGGCCCTGTTCTCCTCGATCTGGTCGGTCAGGATCAGCGTGTTGCGCATCAGGATGCCGGCCAGGCCGATGAGGCCCAGGATCGCGTTGAATCCGAAGGGCTGGTTGAAGGCGAGCAGCGTCGGAACGACGCCGATCAGGCCGAGCGGGGCGGTGAACAGCACCATCGTCATCATCGAGAACGACCGCACCTGGAGCATGACCACGATCAGGGTGATGGCGATCATCAGCGGGAAGATCTTCGCCAGCGCGTCATTGGCCTTGGCCGCTTCTTCGATCGACCCGCCCATAGCGATGCGGTAGCCTGCCGGAAGCGAGGCGATCAGCGGCTGGAGCGCGGCGAGGACCTGCTTGGAGACTTCCGGCGGCTGGGTCGCCTCGTTGATCTCCGAGCGCACCGTGATCGTGGGCACGCGATCACGGCGCTTCAGCATCGGCTCCTCGAAGCGGATCTCCGAATGCCCGACCTGATCGAGCGGTATATGGCGCCCCTCGCGGCTGATCAGCGAGAAATCCGCGAGCCGTGTCGGATCGAGGCGCTCGGGGCCGGCGCTGCGCGCGACGACGGGCACATTCCGGATGCCCTCGCGAGCCTGCGTGACGGTGACGCCGGTGAGCAGGAACTGAAGCTGCTGGCTCACCTGGGCGGGGGAGAGCCCGATGAGATTGAGCCTGTCCTGGTCCGGCACGAAACGCAGAATGGGCGTGCGGTTGCCCCAGTCGCGGTTGGCCTCCCGGACGTCGGGCACGCCGCGCATGATCTCCAGAGCCCTCTCCGAGATCGCATAGAGCTGCGCGGGATCTGGACCCGTCACGCGAAACTCGACCGGGAACACCGACGGAGGACCGAAGACGAACTGCGTCGCGCGGACATAGGCCTCGGGCGCCAGCCCCTGCGAGATGGCCTGCCGAAGGCGCTGCTTCAGCGTCTCGCGCGTCCTGGCGTCCGGCGTCAGCACGACGATTTTCGCGAAGGCCGGGTCCGGCAGCTCGGGCGACAATGCCAGGAAAAACCGCGGCGCGCCCTGGCCGACATAGCTCGTCACGATCTTGGCTTCGGGCTGCCCGTCGAGCCAGCGTTCGATCTTCGCGACCGCGGCCGTCGTCGTCTCGATGCTTGTGCCTTCCGGCAGACGGACCTCGACGAGCACCTCCGGTCGGTCGGACGTCGGGAAGAACTGCTGCTTCAGGCCGCCCATGCCGACGACGGACACGGCGAAGGCGAGACCGACGACCGTGCAGGTCAGGACCTTGCGGTCGACCGCGAAGGTGATGAGCCTGCGCAGGCGACGGTAGTTCGGCGTGTCGTAGATCGCCGCGTGTCCCCCGGCGACGGGTTTGATGTCCGGCAGCATCTTGACGCCGAGATAGGGCGTGAAGACCACCGCGACGATCCATGAGACGATCAGGGCGAAGCCGACGACCCAGAAGATGTTGCCGGCGTATTCGCCCGCCGTCGAGGAGGCAAAGCCGACCGGCAGGAAGCCCGCGATGGTCACCAGCGTGCCTGACAGCATCGGGGCAGCCGTATGGCTCCAGGCATAGGCCGCCGCCTTGATGCGATCCATGCCCTCTTCCATCTTCACGACCATGACTTCGATGGCGATGATGGCGTCGTCGACGAGGAGACCGAGCGCGAGGATGAGCGCGCCCAGCGTGATCCGGTCGAAGAAGCGACCGGTCTCCAGCATGATGAAGAACACCACGGCCAGCGTCAGCGGGATCGCCGCCGCCACCACGATGCCGACGCGCCAGCCGAGGCTGAGCAGGCTGACGAGCAGCACCACGCCGAGCGCCATCGCGAACTTCATCATGAACTCGTCCACGGCCGAGGCGATGTTGACGGCCTGGTCGGTCACCTTCTCCAGCGAGATGCCGAGCGGCAGCGCCTGCCCGATGGCGGCGGTCCTGGCCTCGAGCGCCCTGCCGAGCGCCAGCCCGTCCCAGCCGTCCTGCATGACGGCGGCGAGCATCAGGCTCGGCTCCCCGTGGTGCCGGATGATGAAGCCCGGCGGATCTTCATAGCCGCGCCGGACATCGGCGATGTCGGACAGGTTCAGCGTGCGCCCGCCGGCGACGAGGGGCGTGTCGGCGATGGCGCGAACGCTGTCATAGGCGCCATCGACGCGGATGAAGACGCGCGGCCCTTTGGTCTCGATGGAGCCCGCCGGCGTCACCGTGTTCTGACGCTGCAGGGCCGAGACGACGTCCTGGGCGGAGATCCCGAGCGTCGCCAGCCGCTCATGGGAAAACTCGACGAAGATCTGCTCGGGACGCTCGCCGAGGATGTTGACCTTCTCGACGCCGGGGACATGGAGGAGATCCTGCCGGATGACCTCCGCCTGCCGGGCGAGGTCCCGCATCGGCAGGCCTTTCGCCTTGAGCGCGTAGAGGGCGAAGCTGACATCGGCGTATTCGTCGTTGACGAAGGGGCCGAGCACGCCCGGCGGCAGGTTCCGCACCTCGTCGGAGAGCTTCTTGCGGGCCTGGTAGAACTCCTCCTGCACCCGCCCGGGCGGGGTGGAATCCTTCAGGTTGACGGTGAGATACGCAAAGCCCGGCCGCGTTGTCGTCTCGACGCGGTCATACCAGGCCAGTTCCTGGAGCCGCTTCTCCAGAAGGTCGGCGACCAGATCCTGCATCTCGCGGGCCGTCGCGCCCGGCCAGACGGCTGTGACCGTCAGGGTCTTGATCGTGAAGCTCGGGTCCTCCGCACGCCCGAGCTTGACGAAAGCATAGGCCCCGGCGGCCATGAGCAACATGATCGCGAACAGGGTCACCGCCCGCTCGCGGACGGCGATGGCTGAGAGATTGAAGCTCATCGCGAGGCCGCCTCGACAGGGGAGAATGGCCTGACCGGCTGGCCTTCGCGCAGCAGATGCGCTCCCAGCGAGACGATGCGACGCCCGACCTCGAGCCCGGAAACGATGGCCGTCTCGCTGGTCACGCGAACGAGACGCACCGGCTGGAAGGTTACCGACCCTGATTCATCCAGGCTCCAGACGCCGGTTCTGTGCCCGTCGTCGAGGACCGCCCCGAGAGGCACCTCCATGTCGGCTGCCGGCCCGCTTGCCGCGATGCCGATCGTGACGGTCGCGCCGAGCGGTGCCGCGCTGGCATCGCCGTCGAGGACATAGCGGGCCTCGTAGGTCCGTGTTTGCGGATCGGCGGAATCCGACAATTGCCGCAGCCGGGCCGGGATGCTCCGTCCGGAGGAACCGTAGAGCGTCGCCTGCGCCGGTGAGCCGATCGCCGGCCGTATCGTCTCGGGCAACGCCACCACCGCCTCTCGCGGCCCGGCCTTGGCGAGCCGGATCACGACCTGCCCGGCGGCCACGACCTGGCCCGGCTCGCCCGACGTGTCCACAACGACGCCATCCGCATCCGCGACGAGCACGGCGTAGCCGAGCTCGTTCTCGGCGACCTCCGCCTCCGCCTCGGCTGCGGCGGCCTGGGCGGCCGCGGTGTCCAGCGCCGCCTTGGCCTGTTCGTAGCGCTGGGGGCTGGCGGCGAAGCCGTTCTTGACCAGGACCGCGTACCGCGCCTCGTCCGCCGTGGCCTGGGTCAGGACGGCGCGTGCCGCCACGGCGGCATTGCGCTTGGCGGTCAGCGCCCATCGCAGATCCGTTTCGTCGATCCGCAGCAGCGGCTGCCCGGCTTTCACCGCCTGCCCGACATTGACCAGCCGCTCGACGATCTTGCCGGGAACGCGAAACCCGAGATTGCTCTGGACCCGCGCCGCGATGACGCCGGTGAAGCGCCTCTCCGCGCGGACGACCGGACTGGCGACCGAGACGAGCACGGTCGGCGCATCCTGGCGCGGGTCCACCTTCACGGAGGCTGCGGATCGCGGCCCGACCAGCATGATCGCGCCGCCGACACCCGCGGCCGCGAGGGTCATGGCGCCCGCCGCCAAAGCGAGCTTGGATTTTCGAGACATGAACCACACCGAAATGGATTGCGTTCGACATCTATATCGTTTATAGAGTTCGAACGCAATCTAATTGTGAGGTCCAGCATGCGGGTGTCTCGACAACAGGCGGCGGAGAACAGGGAGCGGGTGATCGAGACGGCCAGCCGGCTGTTTCGCGAGAATGGCTTTGACGGGATCGGCCTGAAGGACCTGATGGCCGGAGCCGGCCTGACGCAGGGCGGCTTCTACAAGCAGTTTGCGTCGAAGGACGAGCTGGTCACTGTTGCGACGCGTCGCGCGCTGGAGAGCGTTTCCGAGCGCTGGTCGAAGGCGGCGGCGGCGCGGCCGGACGACAGCTTGCAGGCGGTGTGCGAGTTCTATCTCAGCCAGGGCCACTCCGCCGAACGCGCCGATGGCTGCCCGATCGTGGCGTTGGGTTCCGACGCGGCGCGGCAGGGTCCCGAAGTCAAGGCCGCCTTCGAGGCCGGGATGCTCGGCTATCTCGACATGGTCACGGGATGGCTCGGCGAGGGGCGCGAAGACGAAGCGATGGTCATGCTGTCGACCATGGTCGGCGCGTTGCTCCTGTCGAGGATCGTGAATGACGAGACCCTGGCAGGGCGCTTTCTGCAGACGGCGGCCGCCAGCGTTGCCGGCAAGGATGTCAGGCGCCAGAGCGACGCGGCCGATGACCGGCCGGAGCGGATGCAATGAACGCTGTCCCTGCGCCCGACTGCGCCGCATCGAACACGAACTGGCCGCGTTGAACGCGAGGGTCGCTGCGATGCAGCCCGAACCGAACCGACCGGACGCCGAGCGCGCCTGACGCGCCGCGGAATGGTGCGAATGCGGCACACATGCCTTTTGCCTGCCTGGAATCCGATTGCAGTCGTCTGATTGGCTCCCGTGATCCGCCCTGACCACGCACACGTAGGCAAGACAGACTGGGGATCGATCAATGAGTGAGCATTGGGCCGTCATAGGCGCTGGAATGGCTGGGCTTGCCGTCGCACGCCGGCTCAGCGACGCCGGTCGATCGGTGACCGTGTTCGACAAGAGCCGCGGCCTCGGCGGGCGCATGGCGACCCGACGGGCCGGCAGCTTCCGGTTCGATCATGGGGCGCAATACTTCACCGCGCGCGGTGAGCGATTTCTGTCCCTCGTCGAGAACCTGACGGCCGAAGGATTGGTCGCGCGCTGGGGCGAGGATCATGTCGGCGTGCCCGGGATGAGCGCGCCGGCGCGCGTGCTGGCCCCGCAAGCAACGATCGTGACCGACTGCACAGTTGCCTCGCTGACGCGTGGAGCCATGGGGTGGAGCGTCTCGACGACCGATGGGCCGGCGGCAACGGACGGAAACGGCGTGTTCGCCGGCGTCGTTGTGGCGGTGCCGGCACCCCAGGCCGTGCCGCTGCTGATGTCGGCCGGCAGCAACTGGGACGGCGCGAGACGCGCGACCTACGCGCCCTGCTGGGCGCTGATGCTCGGCTTCGCGGCGCGCACCAAGCTCTCGGAGGATCGTGTTCGCCCGGAAGACGCGACGATCGCCTGGATCGCCCGCGACGGCTCCAAACCCGGCCGCGACCCCAGCGGCGACGCCATCGTCGTTCATGCTACGCCGGCCTGGTCGCGCGCGAGCTTGGAGGAGACGCCGGAGCGGGCGGCTGCGGCACTGCATGCCCGCTTCCGCGAGCTCACGGGCGAAACGGCTGACCCGAGCTTCATCGCGGCGCATCGCTGGCGCTACGCGCTTGTCGAGCAGCCGGCGGGAGAGCCGTTCTTCTGGGACCCGTCTGCACGTCTCGGCGCCTGCGGCGACTGGTGCATCGGGCCGCGGGTGGAGGCGGCGTTCGACAGCGGCGACGGCCTCGCAGGCACCATCATAGGCCCGAATGCGGCGCGATGAGCGCGAGCAATCCCGGACTTACGGCCTGCCTCGACGAATCCTGCCCGCTCTGCCGGCCGAGACCGACCATGCCGCCGGCATGAGGGGTCCAGCGCGATCTGCTTCATAGATGTCGCTCGGCCCGTGCCGAGACCGGTGTCGCCTGTCAGGATAGCAGATCGCCGGTGGAGGCGCGCCAAGAGCAGCGCTTGGCCGCTTATCGTGACGCAGACATTCGCCGTGACGCGGCAGCGCGATGGCCGAAGGCCCAGGAGCAAGCCTTTACGTCCCTTTAGGTAACCACCCGGCACAGTGGCGGCGACGACTAAAGTCTTGCCAACGAAGGACGTGTCGATGTCGATCCTTGCCTGCCTCGCAAACGGCACAGAAACGGCGAGCCGGTCCGACGGTTTTATGATCGACCGCGTGCTTCAGTCGGTGCGCCAGCATTTGGGCATGGAAGTCGCCTATGTGTCGGAATTCGTACGCAACGAGTCCGTCTTCAGGGCGGTCGACGCTCCGGGCCTGGAGGCGCTGATCAAGCCGGGCGATTCGCGCTCGCTCGACGATGTCTATTGCCGCCATATCCTGGCGGGCCGTTTGCCGGAGTTGATCCCCGATACCTCCGCCATTCCCCTCGCCGCATCCATGCCGATCACCAAGGCCATTCCCATCGGCGCCCATGTCAGCGTGCCCCTGACGCTGTCTGACGGTTCCGTCTTCGGCATGTTCTGTTGCCTGAGCCCGCATGCCAACCATTCGCTGAATGGCCGCGACCTGCAGGTCATGCGCGCCTTCGCCGACATCACCGCCCACCATATCGATGAGGATCGGCGCAGCAGCCGAGATCGCGATGCACGGCACGCCCAGATCGCCCAGATCATCGACAATCGCGCCTTCGACATCCACGTCCAGCCGATCTGGGATTTCGCCAGCGATCGCGCTGTCGGCTTCGAGTGCCTCGCGCGCTTCTCTCAGGAGCCCCGGCGCTCGCCGGACAAATGGTTTGCCGAAGCCGCTGAGGTCGGCCTTGGCGTGCCCCTGGAACTGGCGGCGATCGAGGCGGCTCTGGATCACGCCAGGCGTTTACCGAGCCACATCTACCTGACGATCAATGCCTCCGCAGAAGCGGTGATGGCAGCAGAATTCGGCGACATCGTCAGCCGGCTTGACCCGCATCGTCTCGTGATCGAGGTGACGGAACATGGCTTGGTGAATGACTACGAAGGACTGTTGGCCAAGCTCGATGACTTTCGGAGCCAGGGAGTCCGCCTCGCGGTCGATGATGCGGGGGCCGGCTATTCGGGACTGCAGCACATCGTTCGATTGAAACCCGACATCATCAAGCTCGATATGTCGCTCACGCGCAACGTGGATGGCGATCCGGCCCGACGAGCGCTCGCCAGCGCGCTGATCTTCTATGCTCGCGAGACGGGCTGTCAGATCCTGGCCGAGGGGATCGAGCGCGAGGCCGAGTTGCAGACCCTGAAGCTGCTGGGCGTCAGCAAGGGCCAGGGATACTGGCTCGGTCGGCCCGTACCGATCGACGTCGCCGTATCGGAGCTGGCATCGGCTGCCGCCTAGAGCCTGCGGCCAAAGCTTGGCGAGATGCCCCAATCGCTTCAGTTCGACCGCTGTCGGAAAGCGGACATTCACCGCGCAATCGCAGGGGTCACTGGCTCACGAAGGCGAACGATTCGATTGCATGACCCGGCGCACTGCCCGATCTTAATCGTGCGGAGATCACGAGTGCTGGGGGGATAGGTCGGCGGTGTCAATCTGAGCCTCAAGGCCTCTAGCCCATGCGGCAGCAGCGGCCTTCGTGGGGATGTTCTTGGTCACGGCTGGCGAGCCTTCGCGCCTGACCTGTGCCTGCCAACTGTTACCCCTCTTGCGGATCGTAGCCATTAGAACCCCGTGACAGGTGTGACAAACGCTGTGACAGCCAAGGATTCTGATGGTTTCTGAGGAGTTGCTCCAAGGCCTAAAACCGAGATATCTCAAGAGCTTAGGAAATGGCGCGCCCGACACGATTCGAACGTGTGACCTCTGCCTTCGGAGGGCAGCGCTCTATCCAGCTGAGCTACGGGCGCAATCCGTGAAAGGGCAATAGCCGATCGCGGCGCGGGGGGCAACGAGGGATTTGGACTGAGCAAGGGCCCAAGGCGGCAGGGGGCACGCGTTCGAAGCGTGTCGGGCGCGCCGCGACCGTGGCAGGTTTGCCCTCGCCGGGTCTCACACCATCAGTCCCTTGCAGCGGAGACGACCCTGCACAGATAGCCGCGGACGGTCGCAGCATCGGCCAGCTGGCCCGCCTGGATCATGAAGACCGCATCCACCCGGGTGCCCTTGCCGGCCTTGCGCGCCGAAACGCGAAGGGTCTGCGGACGGCCGGACCCGGAGGTTTCCTGAAACGCCGTCAGCGCCCCGGCGGAGCGATCGACGCTGACCCGAATGAATCCCTCGGCCAGCATCGCGCTCCGCAGATTGCCGATCGCCCTGTCCCTGTCGACGCCTGCGAAGCTCTGCGAGGTCCGGAAATTCAGGGCGGTGAGCATCGGCGTGCCCTCGACGCGGAAGTTGCTTTCGCAGCTCTGGGCCCGGAGGGGCGTGGCGCCCAAACACAGGATCAGTGTCGTGGCCGACAGCATGGTCTTCATCGGCGCGGGTCCTCGTCGGTCGTGATGAACAGGGTTTGACATCGCGCTTCGTCCAACGGCGCCGCCCGCCTGCCCGAGCGACAGACGAAGGTGCGAACGCCGGGGCGGGCGGATCGGGCGGCGCTCATGGGTCCGCATTCCGTGCGGCCAAGAACACGCGAAAATCCGTGCGGCCCGACCCATGGCGGGCCTGATCGATGATCGAGAAGCCGCCGGCGGTCAGTTCGCGCGCCAGCTCATCCGCAGTGAAGAACGACAAGGACGGCGCCTTGCCAATGAGCCTCATCAGCGGAATGGCGAGGCGAATGACGGCGTTCATCTCGGACAGGCAGGGGGTTTTGGTGATGAACAGGCCGCCTGGCTTCAAAGCCCGCCCCACGGACTGGAAAAAGCGCGGCCGGTCCTTGATCAGATGCAGGAGATTGAAGGCCAGCACCGCGTCGAACGGCGGGTCCGGCCAGGGCGGGCTGCGTCCGTCCGTGACCATGAACGTTGCGTTCGGGCACGCGGCTGCGGCCTTGCGCTCGTTGGCGATGGCGATCATCCCGCTTGAGATGTCCGTCCCGGTGATATGACCGATCGAGGGCGCGAGCCGCAGGGCCGTCTGGCCGGTTCCGCAGCCGAGCTCCAGAACCCGATCCGTGGCGCCGACGAGATCCCTCGTCGCGGACAGGGTGCGCTCATATCCGGCGAGATCCTTGATCGCGTGGCGGGAATAGGCCCGCGCCGTCCGGTTCCAGAACACGGCATTGACATCGTCTTCGGGCTCGCGTGGGGTCGGCATGCTGGGCTCCATCTGGCCCTCTCATCGCATAGGTCGCGATATTTGGATTTGCCGCATTCTGCAGATCCGTTATTCAACAGCGCATGAGTTGCATCGACTGGAATTGGGTTCGGGCCTTCCGCGCGACAGCCGAGGCCGGGTCGCTGTCTGCGGCGTCGCGCAAGCTGGGTTTGAGTCAGCCGACCTTGTCGCGGCAGGTGGCCGCCCTCGAGGAGCAGCTGGCCGTGACCCTGTTCGAGCGGGTCGGCAAACGGCTCGTCCTGACGGCTGGCGGGGCGGGCCTGCTGGAGCATGCCCGCCAGATGGCCGCAGCGGCGGAGGCGCTGGCGCTCAGCGCCGCCGGCCAGGCGTCCGACCTGTCGGGCCGCGTCAGCCTGTCGGTCACGGACGCGGTCGCGACGCATGTCATGCCCGGCATCGTCGAGCGCCTGCGCGAGGAGGTGCCACAGGTCACCGTCGTCGTCATCGCGACCGATGCGCTCAGCGACCTCAGGCGACGCGAGGCCGACATCGCCATCCGCCATGTCCGCCCCACCGAGCCGGAACTGATCGGGCGTCTGATCGGCGAGCTGAACGCGCACCTGTATGCATCAGACGCCTGGATCGCGCAGCACGGGATGCCGCGTGAAGTGTCGGACCTCAGCGGCGCGACAGTCCTGGCCTTTGATCCGGTCGAGCAATTCGTCAGCCATATGGAGCTTCAGGGGCTCCGGGTTGGGGCGGAGCAGTGCGCCGTCGTCTCCAACAGCGCGTCGGCGCTCTGGGAGATGACGCGTCGGGGGCTCGGCATCGGCGTCGTCCTCGACGTCGCGGCGGCGCGCATGCCGGGGCTGAGGGTGCTTCTGCCGGAGCTGTCGCGCGTTCCGGTGCCGCTCTGGCTGGTCACGCATCGCGAGGTGCAGACCAGCCGTCGCATCCGTTTGGTCTATGATATTCTCGCAGAGGAGCTGCGCAGGCTGGTCATGTCGGGTACGGATCTGAGCGAGACGCTGGGAGACGCTGGCAAGCCCATCTGAGAGATCCGGGGCGCATTGCGTCGGAGCGGCACCACGCGATCACGCGGAGCCCACGGCGCCATCCCGTGGCCTTAAGGGCGCCCCACACAGCGTTTCCGCGCGTCCTGGGCAATGCGCGCAGGAGGAGGCGTCGAGTGGTCGCAGTGTATTCCCGGCAGTAGTGCCAAGCTGTCCCCAAGACGGCGGCCGATGCGCGTAGCACGTGTAGCCCGGCGACGTCTGTCGGATGACGCTTCGTAAGGCTTGTTAACGCTCGTGCTGTAACCGGTTGCTTGCTTTTCCGGGGGGAAATAAAAAAGTGCCGAAATTTCAGTCTTTGGGCGCGAAGGCGGCAGGCCTTGTCGTCGCGTTGTGTGTGGCGTGCTGCGCCGTGCTTCTGGTGCTGTCGCATTTCGCGCTGAGGGCCGATGCCGATCTCGACATGTCGAAGGACGCTTTGGCGGCGCGCGGTCGCGCTCAGGACGTGCTGGCCAAGATCGGCCATCGCGTCGAAACCTACGCCTCGATCTACGCGACACATCCCGAGGTCGTGGCGGCCGTGCAGAGCGGCGACAAGGCCAGGCTGCGCGAGACTTTCGTGCGCCTCTTCGCCCAGATCAGGCAGCTCGACCCCGTCATCGGCACGCTTGAAGTCACCGATGCGAAGGGCGTCGTCATCATGCGCGGCCACAACCCCAATAGCGCCGGCGACGACAAAAGCAAGGACCCGCTGGTCAGCCGGGCGATCGGAGGCCAGTCGGCCAGCGGCCTTGCAGTCTCGGCCTCGTCGGGGGAAGTGGCGACCGAATCGGTCCAGCCGATCAATTTCGGCGGGCAGCGCATCGGCACGCTGAAGCTCGGTTCGCGCTTCAGGGCCGACACAGCGGCCGAGATCAAGCGGTTGACCGGTGCCGAGGCTGTGCTGATCTACAAGGGCAAGGTCAATGCCGCGACGCTGCCCGACCTGACATCCTTCGCCATCCCCGATGGGGCCCTGGCGGCGGAGGCCACCGCCGCCGCGAACCTGAGCGGGCGCGCATTCGAGGTGTCGGGCCTGTCGCTTCCCATCGAGGGCGCCGACCCCCTCACCGTCGTGACTCTGTCCGATCGTGGGCCGCGGCAGGCGGCCCTGGTCGCCTTCGAGCTCAGCCTCGCCGGCAAGGCGCTGCTCCTGTTGTTGGTTCTGGTGCCGATTGTGGCGCTGATCTCGCGCCGCAGCGTCCGCTCGATCGAGCAACTGACCGGCGTGATGAAAGCCCTGACCGCGGGCCGTCTCGATGTCGCCGTGCCCCATCAGGACCGGAAGGACGAGATCGGGGCGATGGCGGTGGCGATCGGCGTGTTCAGGGAGAACGCCGATCGCGTTCGCGCTCTGGAGGCCGATGAAAAGCTGACCGCGGCCGAACGCGGCGCGCGGGCCGAGGCGATGGCCCAGGTCGTCGCCCAGGTCGGTGCCGTCGTCGAGCGCGCCGCAAGGGGCGATTTCAGCGGCCGCGTCGCGGCCGGCGCGGTCGGGCCCGAGCTGCAGACGCTCGTCGAGAGCGTCAACCTGATCAACCAGGTCGTCGATCGGGCGACGGGCGAATTCGCGACGGTCCTGGACGCGGTTGCCGAGGGCGATCTCACGCAGGAGATCGAGACGGCCTATGAAGGCCGTCTGGGCGAGCTGCGGCGCGCGATCAACGGCACCGTTCACAAGCTGAGCGCGACCGTCGCCACCATCCAGGCGACGGCGGCCCAGATCGGCCAATCGGCGCGCGAGATCACGATGGGCGCCAATGACCTGTCGCAGCGCACCGAACAGCAGGCCGCCTCGCTGGAGGAGACGGCCGCGACGACCGAGCAGCTCGCGGCGTCGGTCAAGCACAGCGCGACCGCCTCGCGTCGCAGCGTGGCGCTGGCGCAGCAGACGACGTCCATCGCCGGGCAGGGCGGCGCGATCGTCGCCGATGCGGTCGACGCCATGGCGCGCATCGAGCAGTCAAGCGGCAAGATCGCCGAGATCACCACGGTCATCGACGGCATCGCCTTCCAGACCAATCTGCTGGCGCTGAACGCGGCCGTCGAGGCGGCGCGGGCCGGCGAGGCTGGCAAGGGCTTCGCCGTCGTGGCCTCGGAGGTCCGCACGCTGGCGCAGCGCTCGGGCGAGGCGGCGCGCGACATCAAGCTGCTGATCGCCAGCTCGGGCGCGGAGGTCACGCAAGGGGTGGCACTGGTGCACTCCACCGGCGAGGTGCTGAGCAACATCGTCGCGTCGGCGAGCGACCTCTCGGGGCAGATCACGCAGATCGCCTCAGCCTCCGGCGAGCAGTCGAACGGCATCGACGCGATGGCGCAGGTCGTGGCGCAGATGGACGAGATGACCCAGCAGAACGCGGCCCTGTCGGAGGAGAGCGCCGCATCGGCGATGTCCCTGTCCGAGCAGATCGACCGGCTGAACCAGATGGTGGACGGCTTCAGGACGCGCGATCGCTCAGCGAGGCCGACGCCGTTCAGGGCCGCCGCCTGAGGGCGAGGGGCGGGCGCGGCGGCGGCCTCACCGCCCCGCCGCGGCGCGCGCCCGGTTGAGCGCCAGCAGGCGGGCGAGCGCCTCGTCGGTGGCGATCTCCTCCGGCCAGCCATAGGCGGCTGCGCGCCTCGTGCAGCGCCGCAAGCCAGCCCTGGGCGCTGGCTGTAGAGGTTGGTCAGCGTGCGCTCCTTGTGCTTCACCGCGGCCTCCGCGTTCGTCGGCAGGATGCGGTCGGGGTAGCGGCGCGGCGCCTCACCCGGCGCGGCGGTGGCACGATCTCGACCAGATCGGGCGGCCTGTTCCCGCCGGAACAGCGCACCGATGCGCCCGCCTCTAGGGTCAATTCATCGGCGAACGGATCGCCGCCCCGCCAGAGGATGAGCGTCATGACCAAGAGCTTCACCAAGGTTTGCACCAAGACCGTCGCCGCCGCCCTGACCGTCGCCCTGATCAGCGGTGCGTTCGTCTCCGGCGCGTCGGCCTCCGACCGCGGCTTCGAGGTGAAGCCGGTCAAGCAGCACAGCCGCAAGACGGCCGTCGCCGGGGCTCTGCTCGGTGTCGCCGGCGCCCTCATCGGCGCGGCGATCGTCAGCAACCAGGCCCGCGCCGCCGAGCCCGGCTACCGCAGCTACGAGGATCGCGACCAGCGTCACGCGGGTTACGGCCACCAGCGCCCGGTGCGCTTCGTCGAGGCCGAGGAAGACTGCGTCGAGAAGCCGATCAAGCGCTTCGACCGCTACTCCGGCGAGACCATCATCGTCGGCTACAAGACCATCTGCCGCTGAGCGCCCGCCCTGACGGCGCGATCCGACCCCCGGCTCCGGCCGGGGTTTCGCGTTTAGCCCGAGGCGGCTTTGCGCAACTCGACAGTGGCATGCCGGGGAACAACGCACCGCCCCAATCGATTGCTCAGAGGACTGGGTGGTGAGGGAGCGGGCCAGTGCCGGATCGCCGCGACGCCGACCGTTTTCGGACCGTGCCTCTCCATGTGGTGCTGGGCGCGTTGCTTGGCGCTGCGACCTATCTGCTTATCATCGCCTTCGATATCGGCTTCCTGGGCGGCCTGCTGGCGGCCGAGGCAGAACAGACGCAGCTCTTCCTGGTCATGCTCGGCATCTTTGCCGGCCATGGTGCGGTCGGCTCGGGCCTCACCGCCTTCTATCTCCTGGCGGCGCAAGACTGACGAAGGGGGCTCTCCTGGCGGGGACGAGGCGCAGCGGTCCGCCCCGAGGCCGCGGGTCCTCACTGGCACTCGGTCACTTTGCCACCTGTGACGCGATGCGTCTGGCAGCGCGCCGCCTCGCGGCTGCAGGACGACGCGACGGCCGCCAGCAGGAGAAGGAGGCCGACCCTGAAAAGCCATCTCGGCGTCGAAGCCAGGACCCGCTCCCGCATGCGAACATCCCTACCGGTCAGGGTCGATTGCAAACGGCTAACGGTCATCGTAGCGATGGTCCATGAAACGCGCCTTGATCGGCATCGGCGGCGCACTGATGCTGTTGACCTTGATCGCGTGGTATCTGCTCAGCGGCTTTGGCTGCGAGATGAATACGGCCGGCTGCCGGACCGTCAGACTGGATATGTCGCGCGATGCGCTGCGTCTGTTCCTGCCGCCTCTGGCGATCGGCCTCGTCCTGGTCGGCATCGGCCTGCGCAGGAAGCCTTCCCGTCGCAATCCCGATGCCTAGGCGCCCGGCCGGAGCCGCGCCGGCCGAGCGGACGAGGCGATGGCTGAAACACGCGTCGGCAGCCGCGCTGGCCTGCCTCGTCGGGCTCTGCGCCGCGGGCACGGGGCTGAGCGCCCAGCCGCTGCCGGACAGGATCACGGGCACCTGGGCGCTGGAGCGCTCCGATTGCTCGGCCGAAGGCGCGGCCGATTTCCGGATCGAGATCACGGCGACGGATGTCGTCTTCGCGGCCTCGCACTGGTCGTCGCCGAATTGGAAACCCCTGAATCAGGGCTGGCGCGCCATCGCGCGGGTCGAGGAGGGCGGAGCCGGCCGCCTGAAAGGCCGCCACGCGATCACCCTGCGGCTCGGCCGCGACGGCCGGCTGACGATCAGCCGCCAGGGCGAGGCCGACATCGTCTATCACCGCTGCCCACCAGTGCCCCGGACGCGCTGACGATCGGTTTCGCCGTCGGCACGACCGGTCGGTATCCCGACCCGGCCGCCGGCGCGACGGGAGCCTGTTGCAGGCCCCCCTCAGCCCTCATCCTGAGGAGCGGGCGAAGCCCGCGTCTCGAAGGATGCTCCAGAGGGGGGCCGAGCCTCCGGAAGCATCCTTCGAGACGCCGCTTTCGCGGCTCCTCAGGATGAGGGACGGTGTTTCCAAGCTGCGCCCTACCGCCCCGCCACCTCGAACAGCACCTCGTTGCGGCGCAGCGGGCCGGGCGTCCACGGGTCGTTGTAATAGGCGTAGGTCGCCGCGCCCTGGATCGCGATCCCCGCTTTCGCCAGCCAGGCCCGCAGCACCGCCTCGTTTTCCGCGATCAGCGCATCGGTGGCGACGCCGGAGAAGCGGATCGCGGCGCGGCGTGCGGCCGGGAGTTCCAGCAGGCGCACATCCTCGCCCGCCGCCTTCGGCAGGGTTTCGAGCGTGTATTTGGACGGCATCACGAAGCGGATCAGCCAGCTCTGCTCGGCGGCCTGCGCCGGCGTCTGGATGACGGGTGCGGTCATGCTGACGGTGTCGCCGTCGCGGCTCTTGGCGAAGATGTAGCCGGCCAGAGGCGAGAACCCGGCGCGCACCGCCGCCTGGCGGTCGCCGCGCCGCGTCACCTCCGCCACGACCAGCGCGGGATAGTCGCGGATCTCGATGGCGCCGTCGCGCGTGACCGAGGCGTATTTCGGCTGCTCGATCGTGCTCATCACATAGATCCAGATCCCGACCGCGATCGCGGCAAGCCCGGCGAGGACGCCGAGCCCCGTGAGCGCCAGCATCTTGAAGGTCCACATCTGTTCGTCCGCATCGTCATGGTGGCGCAAATCCGCCAGGGGCAGGCCCCGCGAGATCGCCCGGGCCGGGAGGACCCCGTCCATCGGGCCCTCCGCGCCCAGCCTAGCACAGGCGAGGCGGCATCGCGGCCGGCGATCGGGACATGACGTCGCGCCGGGCTGGGGGCGACCTGCTATTGTGGCGGGGTTGAGTCGGCCGCTTTCGGCCGCGGAGCCTCACGACCCGTGCAGCACATCCCCAAAGGCCGCTTCGTCGTCCTCGATTTCGAGACGACCGGCATCAGCCCGGCGCAAGGCGCCCGCATCATCGAGGTGTCCGCCCGCGAGATCGTCGACGGGCGCGCCGGCGAGGAGTTCGCGACGCTGGTCGATCCGGGCGTTCGCGTGCCCTTCGAGATCACGCAGCTCACCGGCATCACCACGACGATGCTGGCGGGTGCGCCGGACTCGGCGGCGGCCATGGCAGGGCTGGCCGCCTTCATCGGCCCGTCCCCGATCGTCGCGCACAATGCCGGGTTCGATCGCCGGTTTCTCGAATATGAGGCCGGCCCGTTCCTGTGCGGCGCGCCGGTGCGGGCGCTCTGCACGCTGTTGCTGGCGCGCCGCGTCTATCCGGGGCTCGACAGCTACCGGCTCGGCCGCCTCGTCGCCGCGTTCGGCATCAGGACCTCCGGCACCCTGCACCGCGCCAGCGCCGACACCTTCGTCACCGCCCATCTCTTCGACCGGATCTGCGCCGATGCGCGGGCCCGCTGCGGCTCGCCCTGGGTCGACGACGACGTGTTGCACAAGCTCCAGCGCGTCAGGATCGCCGGTGCGCATGACTGGCTGGCGGCCTGGGGACAGCAGGCGCGACCGATGGGGCAAAGGCGATGATCGCTGCAATGTCTGGATTCGTTTGACCGCAAAACAATTGAACTAATTGACGAACATCGGGTGTTCGCTAGTTTGCAGACTGCAATTTGAGGAAAACTCCTGATATGTCGTCTCCCTCTCTACAGCTTTCAAAAACTGTTCCTGAGATGCTGAAGGAACGACCTGAGCAGCGTCTCAAGGCCCGCGAAATTGCTGTATTGATCTTCGATAAGTATCCCGATGCCTGCGCAACTAAGAAAGCTAAAAGTCCGGCGCTTGAAACAGATTCCGATTTAATTCAGCAGATCGTCGCCGAAATAGGTTCACAGCGCAAAACCATTCAAGATCGATTTCCTCAGGTGCGCGTTACAGAAAGCCGACCACGACAATTTTATTGGTCAGAAAAGAGCCTTGAGCTTGAGATTATTGATGCAGAGCAGTCGTCGTTATCCACGCAATTGAAAAGTCCGAAATCTATCAATCCAGAAATTTCAGATGATGCTCTGTCCGAACATGATCTTTATCCATTGCTAGGCGAATATTTCGTGGCCGAGTTTTCCGTCGATGCCATGCGAATCGATGAGCGCCGGTCGTCAAATAAGCGTGGGGTCAACGGCAATAGGTGGCTCTATCCTGATGTCGTCGGCATTGAGGACCTTACCCAAGGCTGGCACGATGAACTCAAGCAATGTGTTAGCCAAACTGGAGACTCGCGCGCTAGACTATGGTCTGCTGAAGTTAAGCGCCTACTAAATCGCTCTAATGTGCGCGAGGCGTACTTCCAGGCGGTTTCAAATTCGACATGGTCAAATATTGCCTACCTTGTAACCGCTGAGGTAGAGGGCGTAGACACAATGCAAGAGTTGCGCATGCTTTACGCGCTGCATGGCGTCGGGGTCATTCGATTGGACTGTGATAATCCGTCAGAAAGCCAGGTCTTAATTCCGGCGCGAGAGCGCGCGGCTGTTGACTGGACGACTTGCAATCGACTTGTCGAGGAGAACCCAGATTTCAGGCAATTCATCAAGCGCGTGCGTCACTTTTATCAGACAGGCGATCGTCAGCAGGGCTGGGCGCTAAGGAGGCCAGGGTAACGTTGGTGGCCTGACCTTTCGGTATCAACGGGTCGAGCGAAGTCGTACTTGGCGCAGTCTGACTCGCTCAGTGGCGGATCGCCCGCCCGTGAGTTTCTAACGGACTTGATCCACGTGAATGGGGGAGACATCCTCAGAAGGTGGACCAGCGGTGATCCGGGGCCAGGGGCCAGCGATAGTGGTTAAAGGCAGGGGACGAGGCGATGGCGACGAGCGATGGCGATAAGGCGAGACTGGCTCTGGACGTCTTCGCCCATTTCGAGACCGAGCCGGGCGAATTGCTGGCGGCCGGCAACCTCTTGTCGATCGCGGCGATGAATGGCTGGGAGACCACCGCGGTCGTGGCGAGCTACGAGCACGGCAAGGCGCTGGGCTGGTTCGAGGACGGGCCCAATGGCACGGTCACGATCACGCCGGCCGGGCGCTCGCAGATCTGACGCGCGCAGCGCCCGGCGATAACCTCCAACGCGATGCCGAGCCTCGACGCGATCCCCCCTGCGATCCGCCGCGCGGCCTGCGCCTTTCACGAGGCCGGCCATATCGTCGTCGGCTGGCATCATGGCCGCGCCATCACCCATGCCTGGCTGCGCCCGCCGCACGGCATCTCCGGTGAGACCTGCTTTGCGCCCTATCACCGCGGCTTCCAGCCTGATCGGGCGGGCGATCGGCGGCGCGCCGAGGTCGAGATCACGATCCTGAGCGCCGGCCATTGCGGCGAGATGATCTACTGGAACGAGGGGCCGGGGCTGAAGTGGTATCCGGGCGAACTGCATTCGCATGCCGATGATCTGGCCCAGATGCAGCCCTTCATCGCTCTGCTGCAGCCGCCGGAGGCAGGCCTCCTGCGCGCGCGCTGCACGAGAGCCGCCACCGCCATCCTCTACCAGCCGGCGATGCGCGAGGCCCATGCCGCGATCGCCGGCCGCCTGCGCGACGCAAGCCGCATCGGCGCCGACGAGGTCGAAGCCGTGATGGCGGGCGTGGCGGGCGCCCAGCGGGCCCCGCCGGAGCGCTAGGGCGGCCAGGTTGCATGGGAAAAGCGTGTCATCCCGGACGCAGCAAAGCGGAGATCCGGGATCCATTCCGGAGCCTCGTCCGGTGAAGTGCCGGAATGGGTCCCGGGTCGAGCCCGGGACGACCCGGTGTTTCCTCTAAAAACAGCGTCGTTGCGCCAGGCCAGGGGCGCCCGCTCGCCTCAGCGCGCCCTTAGGCTCAGCACATAGGCGATGACGTCGTCGGTCTCGGTGGCGGTGAGTTGGTAGCGCGGCATGTTGCCATGCGGCGTCTGCAGGAAGACCCGCAGCGACAGCGCGGTCTGGGACGCCATGTCGGCCACGGCGCCGAAATCGGGCGGCACCCGGGCGGGGTCGCGGCTCGCGCCGTCGATCGCGTGGCACTGGATGCAGAAGGTCGCCGCCACCGCCCGGCCGGCGCGGGCATCGCCCATCTGCTGCGCCGCGGCTCCGGCCGTGCCCAGTAGCCCGAGGCCGAACGCGATCAGCGTCTGGCGGATCGGCGCGCTGATCGGGGGCGGGGGCCGTCTCGTGGCGTTCGCGCGCATCATCGGGGTGCTCCTGAGGCCGGGGCGCGCCTGTGTCAGGACGCCGGCTTCCACCGGCGCGAAACGCGCCGGATATAGGCGACGAGCCCGTCGGTCTCGTGCTCGATCAGCTTGAACTCGGGCATGCCGGGGTGGCGCACCACGGTGCCGTCGATCAGGACGGGGGCCGGGTTGCCGCCGGGGTAGCGTTCGGCGATCAGCGGAAAGGGCGGCGCCTTCGGGTTGGGGCTGGCGCCGGTCGCCTCGATCGCGTGGCAGCCGCCGCAATGCTGCTGCGCCACCTGCTTGCCGATCGCGGCGCTCTCGGCATTGTCGGGCCGCTGTGCGTCGGCCGGCATGGCGAGACCTGGCGACAACGGCACGGCGCCCGCCAGCAACGAGGCGCAGACCAGGGCGAGCCTCGTCGCGCCGACGGCTCGGCTGGAGGGCTCGCGAACGTTGAGCGTCATGCGTGCCATGGCCAGGGTCCCGGAAGCGAAGTCACGGAGTCCTTATCGCGCGCATGCGAGAGCCCGGCCTTGATCGAGGTCAAGACCGAGCCTTCGGGAGACGTCGCGGGTCGCGCCGGGTCGCCGCGCCCAGCCTGGCTCACTTGTTCTGCAGCGCGGCCAGGAGGTCGGGCCCGTTCTTGCCGACCAGGTTCTTCGAAAGCTCGGCGACGAGCGCCCCTTCGAGCTGCTTGTGGTAGTGGCGGCGCATTTCGCCGAGCGTCCGCGGCGAGGCGACGACGACGAGATGGCTGATCTTGTGCCCGGTGACCTGATGGTTGAGCCAGGAGGTCGCCGCGGCTGCATGGGCGTCCTCGTCGATCTGGTGTCCGGTCGGGTTGGCCGAACTCGAATCCCGGCCACCGCCGCCGGCCTTGTTGTGCTCGTCGAGATTGGGCGAGGGCATTGCGGCGAGAACCGGGTCGGCTTCGTTGCCGCTGTTGCGGAACAGCTCGAACTGCTTCCCGTCGACGAGAGCGATCACGGCACCATGGGGGAGTTGCATTGCGTTTCCTCGGCTGGGCCGGTCCAGGCTTCCGGAGAGGAGCGCCTGGCGGCCTGCTGCTGTGATCGACAAACGCAGCCGGCGCCGCATTGATCCCGATCAAGGCGAAGGCTCCTCCTGAGGAAGGCTGCCTGACCCCGCCGCTCGACAGCCCCGGCATCGCCCGCCTAACCTGCGGCCGCATCCGGCCTCAGGTGTCAGACCCGGGAACAGATGCTTCATCCGGGCGTCGTAGAACCCGGCACGCCGCTACGCTTTCGAGGATCTGGAATGACGCCCACCATCAGCCCGCTCGCGGGCAAGCCGCTCGACCCCAGCCTGCTGGTGGATGTCGCCGGGCTGACGAAGGCCTATTTCGACCGGCCCGATCCGGGCGAGCCCGCCCAGCGCGTCGCCTTCGGCACCTCGGGCCATCGCGGCTCGTCCTTCCTGCTTTCCTTCAACGAGGCGCATATCCTCGCCATCTCGCAGGCGATCTGCCTCTACCGGCGGGAGAACGGCATCGACGGCCCGCTCTTCCTCGGCATCGACACGCACGCTTTGTCGCGCCCGGCCTTCGAGACCGCGCTCGAGGTCTTCGTCGCCAACGGCGTCGTCACCATGATCGACGCGGATCTGCGCTTCACGCCGACGCCGGTGATCTCGCACGCCATCATCGGTCATAATCGCGGCCGCAGTTCGGGCCTGGCCGACGGCGTGGTGATCTCGCCCTCGCACAACCCGCCCGCCGATGGCGGCTTCAAATACAACCCGCCCCATGGCGGCCCCGCTGATACCGACGCCACCGGCTGGATCGAGCGCAAGGCCAATGAGCTGATCGCAGGCGGGCTCGTCGGCATCCAGCGCCTGCCCTATGCCAGGGCGCTCGCCTCGGATCTCGCCCGCCGCCACGGCTTCATGGACCGCTATGTCGCCGAGCTCGGCAGCGTCGTCGACATGGAGGCGATCCGCGCCGCCGGGATCAGCATCGGCATCGATCCGCTCGGCGGCGCCGGGCTCGATTACTACGCGCCGATCATCGAGCTCTACCGCCTGAACGCCACTGTCGTCGACACCACGCTGGATCCGACCTTCGCCTTCATGCCCGCCGACTGGGACGGCAAGATCCGCATGGACTGCTCCTCGCCCTATGCGATGACCAGCCTGATCGCCATGAAGGACCGCTTCGACGTCGCCTTCGCCAACGACACCGACGCCGACCGGCACGGCATCGTCAGCCGCAGCGGCGGGCTGATGAACCCCAACCATTATCTCGCGGTGGCGATCGACTATCTCTTCACCCATCGCCCGGGCTGGCGCAGCGACGCCGCCATCGGCAAGACCATCGTCAGCAGCGCCATCATCGATCGCGTGGCGGGACGGCTCGGGCGGAGGCTGGTCGAGGTGCCCGTCGGCTTCAAATGGTTCGTCGAGGGCCTGTCCGACGGCAGCTTCGGCTTCGGCGGCGAGGAGAGCGCGGGCGCCTCCTTCCTGCGCCAGGACGGCACGAGCTGGACCACCGACAAGGACGGGCTGATCCTGGGCCTGCTCGCTGCCGAGATCACCGCCAGGACGGGGTCCGACCCCGGCGAACGCTATGCCGCCCTGACCGCCGCGCTCGGCGCACCGCTCTATGCCCGCATCGATGCGCCCGCCAGTCGCGAGCAGAAGGCCGTGCTGAAGACGCTGTCGCGCGCGCAGATCGGCACCGACACGCTCGCCGGCGAGCCGATCACCGCCGTCCTCAACGAGGCGCCGGGCAATGGCGCGGCGATCGGCGGCGTCAAGGTCGTGACGGCTGAGGGCTGGTTCTGCGCCCGGCCCTCGGGCACCGAGGAGGTCTACAAGATCTACGCCGAGAGCTTCCGCGACGCAGGCCATCTGCGCCGGATCCAGGACGAGGCCCAGGCGATCATCGCCGCTGCTTTCGCGGCGGCCTGAAAACAGCGCCCAAAGGGTCCGCGCCTCGATTGTCGAGGCGCCGCTGCCGTGCGGCGCCTCCTCACATGCGTGGGTTTCCGAAGCCGGCCTTACTCGCCGGCGGCCATCCGACGCGGCGCCTCATAGGCCTCCGGCCCGCCATCCTCGGCCTCCTGCCGGTTGCGCGACATCGCCTCGATGAGCTGGCGGTTGGAGTGCTCCAGCGTCCCGACATGGTCGATATGGTGCCGCAGGTCGCTGCGCAGCTGCTGGTTCACGCCCGTCAGGAAATCGGCCTTGGACTGCAGGGCCGAAAGCTTGATGTCGAGATCGTAGATCGTCTTGTCGCGCTGGGCGAGTTCGTCTGCGGCCCGGCGTTCGCGCTCGGCGGCCGCGGCCGCCTGGGCCTCCAGTTCCTTGATCGTCTGCAGCGCGGCGACGATGCGGGCCTGGGCGTGGCCCGCCGCCTCGTTGGCGGCTTCGCGTTCGCTGCTCATCTTCTCGGTGAGCGTCGCGGTGTCGCGCTGCAGGCGCGCCGTCTCGCCGGTGGCGGCGACGAGGTCCGAGCGCAGCATGGCGAGTTCGCGCGAAAGATTCTGAACCGCGGCCGATTTTTCGAGCAGCTTCTGGTCGACGACCTGGCGCTCCTCGGACAGGCGCTGGATGCGAGAGTCGCTGCTGGACAGCGTCTTGAGCAGCCCGTTGAACTCGCCCTGCAGCTTGCCGTGTTCGGCCTCGAGCGACGCCAGCGACGCCTGCGTCTGGTCGAGGGTGGCGCGGCTGCGATGCAGCTCTTCCTCATAGCGCATGGCGAGCGGGCGATAATGGCCCAGTTCGCTGTGCAGGCCGGCGATTTCGCGGTCCTGCCGGCTGCAGATGCCGCTGAGCTCCTCGATCTGCGCGCTCTGTTCCTCCGAGGTCTGGATGAACTTCGGCAGGATCTGCTGCATTGTCGCCGTGCGCGTCATCAGCAGGTCGAGCTGGACGGACCAGTTCGAGATCTTGGCGAATTCGGTCTGAAGCTCGTTGGACTGGTCGCTGATCGCGGCCATCAGCTGGCCGACTTCATGCGAGCTGCCCGGCTTGGCGGCGGCGGCCGCCGGCACGGCCGGAGGCTCGCCCGCCTCATTGGCGGCGATTTCGGGTGCGGGGAAGCCGGCGTGGGGGAAGGCATGGGTTCCGTGCGGGTCCGGCGCCTCGCTCTGTCCGCCCATCAAACGCCTCAAGCTTGCACCGATCATCGAACCCACCCCCACTGTCGCCTCAACCGAGGCGGTACGCATCGTCTCCGAAGGACCTGGCCAGACCGTGCCGTCCCGGATGACGCTACGAAAACAGAGCATGAGGATTCCTGTCTGGCAACAGACCAGGCGGGTGCTCGGCTGAGTTGCAAACAGTTTCTTAACCAACGTTGCCAAAATGGCCCCATCGGCCGTTCGCCGGGCGGAAGCCGGCGCCGGAGATCAGGTTCAGGCGCTCACGCCGGGCGAGCCGCCGCCCCGCCCTGCCGCAGTTTCAGCTCGAGCATATAGGCCCGCTGAACCGCCTCGCGTTCGCGCAGCAGGGCCTTTTCCAGGATGGCCTGCTGGGTCTGCAGCACCTGGTTGGCGCGCTCTAGGGTGGCCTCGGCCGTCTGGGCCCGCTGGTTCCAGTCGTCCTTCTCTTTCGCCAGCGTCGCGATCTCGTCCTGGAGCTGCGCCTTCTGCGCATCCGCCTCCTGCAGCGAGTTGCGCGCCTTCTGCAGCACGTTCAGCAGCTGCAATTGCAGATTTTCGAAGGCGACGCCTGCCCCCGCGACCAGGGCCAGCGTGTCCTGCGGATGCGGCCGCCCGATGCGCCGCACCGGAGGCCGTGGCGTCGGCTCTCTGGCATGGGAGTCGAGGGCCTCGTTCCAGCCCGGCGAGCGAAGCATCGCGCGGCTGAGACTGGGAGCATCCTGCGCCACGGTCAGTCGCGCGGCTGCGGGCGGTTGGCCTGCGAGAAGGAGGTGGTCACCGCGTCGTGCAGGCGGGCGAGCCAGCCCTCCGCTTCGAGGGCGCGCGCCTCGGCATGGCGGGCCCGTTCCTCGGAGCGCCACAGCATCTCGTTGGCGTTGGCGATCTGCGTTTCCAGCTCGCGCATGTTGACGGCCGCCTGGGCGATCGTCTGCTGCAGGCGCTCTTCAAGCTGCGCATAGCGCAGGTCGGCGATCCGGATGGCTTCGCTGGTTTCCTCGATCAGCGCCAGCGCCGACGGCCAGTCGCGTTGCGGCGTGATCGCGACCGGGGCAGCCGGCGCGTAGCGCGCGGCTTCCTGGGGCGCAGCGGCCGCGGGAAAGGCGGTGACCTTGTCGGAGGCGTTGAGAAACTGCTCCGAGGCGGGAAGGCTCTGGCGCAGCGTCGTGACGCTGGCGAGGTCGCTAATAGCAGGCTGCATGAAGGCGCTCCGTGAGAGCCGGGCAGGATGGCGGCATCGGCCCATCCTGTCCGAGGGTGAAAATGGCAGGCGTGTCGGGGGCGAGCGGCGGGCGGGCGGCCGCGTCCGAAGCCGCCGCATCCGAGGCTGGTGAGACGGCCAAAGGCGCCTCCGGCGCAAGCCGGAGAACGGGCGCGGCGACCGGTGCCTGACCCAGCTGGTCCTGCAGGGCGCGGCGGTTGGCGCGGGCGAGATCGAGCGCGCGCTGCAGCAACTGCTTGTCGCGGCGCTCGCCCTGCAGCACCTCTTCCAGCCGCAGGCACTCGCGATGCAGCGCATCCGACGCCGAGCCATGTTGCGTCCGCGCCGTCCGCAGGCTGGCTTCGGCGGTGGCCCCGGCCCCGTTCAGGCGCTGGATCTCGGCCGCCCGGTCGGCGGCGGCCGTGGTCAGCGTGGCGATCTGCTGCTCGTACCGAACTTTGTCGATCGCGGACTGATGCAGCGCCTGCTTCAGCCGCCCGATCTCCGCGGCGCCCTCCTGTCGCTGACGGTCCGAGGCCACGATCGCTTCGCGGTGCCGCTCCAGGCTGCGCTCGGCCACGGCGAGCGCGGTCTGCGCCTGCCGCACATGCAGCCGCTCGGCATCGAGCAGGGTCTCCATGGCGGCGAGGCGGCCGAGCGCCGCTTCGAGCCGCAACTCCAGGAAGCCCTGCTGGGCGAGAGAGAGGCGGTGGGCCGGATCGATCTCCCCGGCCGGGCCGGTATCCCATGGGCGCGACGCCCCGGCGCCATGGAGCTGACCCCCGTCGCGGGCCGGCAAAGCCAGCCAATCGTTCGAACCGGTAACGGGGAGGGCGTTCAAGTGGTGGCCTCGACGACAGCGCCTGTGAAACGTGGGGAACGCCAACGCGAATCAGTCGCTCAACTTACCGACAGTTAATTTAGCGTATCAATATCGGAGTTGATGCGCACGCCGTCGTCGCATCCGGCAAAATGCTTTTCCTGGGGATGGCGGCGTCAAGGCCGGCGGGTACATCCCGGCGATGCGCGGGCCCGCCTTGCCGAACAGGCGTTTCCGGCCGAGGCATGGCAGTGTCCGTTCCCAGAAGGAAACGCCATGACGCAATCGATCGACCATATCGTCATCGCCGTCGCCGATCTCGACCGGGCGGTGGCCGACTACACGGCGCTGGGCTTCACGGTGCTGCCCGGCGGCGAGCATCCGCGCGGCTCGCGCAATGCGCTCGTCGTCCTGGACGACGGCGCCTATCTCGAGATCATCGCCTTCTCGCGCCCCGTGCCGGAGTTTCGCTGGTGGCGGGTGCTCGACGACGCCGGCAGCGGCCTCGTCGACTATGCGCTGTTGCCGGCGGACGGGCTGGAGATCGATACCGCGCGCGCCCGGGCGGCCGGCATCGAGATCGAAGGCCCCATCGACGGCGGGCGCCTGCAGCCGGACGGCACCCGCATCGCCTGGCGCTCCGCCCGTCCGCCCGAGCCCGACATTCCCTTCCTCTGCGAGGATGTGACAGCGCGCGCCTTGCGCGTGCCGGAAGGCAAGGTCCGTACCCATGCTAACGGCGTCACCGGCGTCGCCGGCATCACGGTGGCCGTGCGCAACCTGGCGGCTTCCGTCGCGCGCTACCGGGCGTTGACCGGCCTCGAACCGGTCGCCTGCGGCACGGTGCCCGGGCTCGGATTCGGTCTGGCGCAGTTCCGGCTCGGCCGGCAGATGCTGTCGCTGACCGAGGCGCGCAGCGAGGCCTGCGAGGGGCTGACGCGCCATCTAGGCCGGCGCGGGCAGGGCGCCTATGCGGTCTCCTTCTTCGGCCCGGCCGATCGCTGCCTCGACCGCGCCCTGGCGCATGGCGCCAGGCTGGAGATCGTCAAGGCGTTATAGGCGTCGCGGGCCGGGGCCGGCGCTGCCCTCGGTGACACGCTGCCCTGGGTGACGGTGCATGCTATGAGCGCGCAACGGCGAAGGCCGGAGCACGTCGCGAGGGATCGATGCGAACACTGTTGATCATCGGCATCGGCGTCGGCGATCCCGAGCAGATGACGGTCCAGGCGATCGCGGCCCTGAACCGGGCCGATGTCGTCTTCCTGCCCGACAAGGGTCAGGAAAAGGCGGCGCTGCGCCATCTGCGCGAGGCCATCTGCGCGCGCTTCATCGAAGGGCCCTATCGCAGCGTCACGATCGAGACGCCACAGCGCGCGGAGGCCGGCGACGATTATCGCGGCGTCGTCGACGATTGGCATGGCCGCATCGCCGACGCCTATCAGCGTCGGTTTGCCGAAGACCTGGCGGAGGGCGAGACCGGCGCGCTCCTCGTCTGGGGCGATCCGGCGCTCTATGACAGCACGCTGCGCATCGTCGAGCGCATCCGCCAGAGTGGCTTCGCGCTCGACTGGACGGTGATCCCCGGCATCAGCAGCGTGCAGGCGCTGGCCGCGCGCCACAAGATCGCGCTCAACGCCATCGGCGAGCCGGTCCTGATCACCACCGGGCGCAAACTCGCGGCCGGCTTCCCGGATGGCCAGGGCAGCGTCGTCGTCATGCTCGACGGCGAGCAGGCCTTCGCGAAGATCGCGCCCGAAGAGCTGGAGATCTACTGGGGCGCCTATCTCGGCTCGCCCGACGAGCTCCTGATCGCCGGTCGCCTCAGTGAGGTCGCCGACGAAATCGTCCGGGTCCGCGCCGCGGCGCGCGCGCGCCATGGCTGGATCATGGACATCTATCTGCTACGGCGAGGGTAGGCGCCGGCTTGCCTGCGCCGCTTGCTCGACCCCGCGCGCCCATGTGAGATGTCCGCCACCGATTGCGGGACGCGCCATGCCTTCGACCAAACGCGACAAGACCGCCGAAGCGGGCGGCGAGCGGGATGTCCTCGATCTCGGCGGCTATGTCCCGTATTTCCTGACGGCGATCTCCAACACCTGGTCGCGCAGCTCCTCGCGGCTGTATCTGGAGCGCTTCGGCGTCGGCGTCACCGAATGGCGGGTGATCTCGCAGCTCGCGATCGAGCCCGGCATCCCCGCCCAGCGCATCTGCGAGGTCATCATCCTCGACAAGGGGGCCGTCAGCCGCAGCGTCGCGACGCTGGTCGCCGCCGGCCATGTCGCGGAGCGCACCGACGGCCGCGACGCCCGCCGCCAGTTGCTGGAGCTCACCGCCAGCGGCTATGCCCTGCATGACCGGCTGATCGCGGTCGCCATCGCGCGCGAGCAGCTGATGCTGGAGGGCTTCACCGCGCAGGAGCGGGGACAGCTCGTCGATTTCCTGCGCCGGCTCCAGGCGCGCCTGCCGGAATTGCGGGATTTCGCCCCGCCCGGCGAACCGGGCCAAGACGGCTAGCGGTCACCAGCGGCGATAGCCGTAGCCGAAGCCGTAGCCGCCATAGGGGCCGCTGAAATCGCGATAGGCGAAGGCCCGGCGCGCATCGGCGCGGTCGAGGTCGATGTTCTGCAGGCATTGCGCGAAGGCATCGGTCCCGGTGCGGAAGCCGTAGCCGCGGCACTGTTCGGCATCGAGCGCGCGCCGCTCCTCGATGGTGATGCAGCCGCCGGCGCTCAGGGCCAGGGCCAGAACCGCGATGGAGCTCAGTTTCATGTCGGGTGTCCTTGGATGGCGGCGACCGGGCGTCAGCAGAAACCGCAATTGCGTCGGGATTGCGAGCAGCAACGCCTGCGAACAGGGGCGCAGCCCATGGCCGGCCTCAATCCCAGGGCAGATCGACCTTGCAGCGATAGCCGACGAAGCAGGCCTGCGTGTCGCGGCTGGGGACGAAGGCGGGCTCGAGATAGTCGCCATGCTGGCAGAAGCCGCGGTCGCGCACGAAACGGTCATAGGTGAAGCCGCCGGTGCCGAGCACGATCGCGCCGCTGGCGACGACGCTCTGGCGGTTGGCGGCGCAGCTCCGCTCGGGCGTCGAGGGCCGCGATTGCGCCAGCGCGGCTCCGCTCGCCAGCACCAGCAGGAGGGACAGGGTGAAACGCGTCATGGCAGCCTCCGGGGGCGTCTTCGCTGAGGTTCCCTTCTAACACGCCGCGGGGCGCTGTCGTTCCCCCGAGCCTGCACGCGGCCGGCGGACAGCCGCGCGGCTTGACGCCGCGTCGCTCATCCGCCATCGCTCCCGCGTTTTCCCCAGACGCACGCCGGAGCCACGCCATGTCGCTGACCGATCTCGCCGCCACCATCGACGCCGCCTGGGAGGCCCGCGCCGAGATCGGCCTCAACACCAAGGGCGCGGTGCGCGAGGCGGTCGAGCAGGCGATCGAGATGCTCGATGCCGGCACCGCTCGCGTCGCCGAGAAGCAGGGCACGGAGTGGGTCGTCCACCAGTGGCTGAAGAAGGCGGTGCTGCTCTCCTTCCGCCTGACCGACAACATGATCATCGCCAACGGCCCCGGCGACGCCGTGTTCTGGGACAAGGTGCCCTCCAAGTTCGCCGGCTGGGGCGAGAACCGCTTCCGCGCCGCGGGCTTTCGCGTCGTGCCGCCGGCGGCTGCGCGCAAGGGCTCGTTCCTGGCGCCCAACGTCGTGCTGATGCCCTCCTTCGTCAACATCGGCGCCTATGTCGACAGCGGCACCATGGTCGACACCTGGGCCACCGTCGGCTCCTGCGCGCAGATCGGCAAGAACGTGCATCTGTCGGGTGGCGTCGGCATCGGCGGCGTGCTCGAGCCGCTGCAGGCCAACCCGACGATCATCGAGGACAACTGCTTCATTGGCGCCCGCTCCGAGGTCGTCGAGGGCGTCATCGTCGGCGAGGGCTCGGTGCTCTCGATGGGCGTCTTCATCTCGGCCTCGACCAAGATCGTCGACCGCGCCACGGGCCAGATCCACATCGGCAAGGTGCCGCCCTATTCGGTCGTCGTGCCGGGTTCCCTGCCGGGCAAGCCCTTCCCGGACGGCACGCCGGGCCCCTCGCTCTCCTGCGCCGTCATCGTCAAGACGGTCGACGCCCAGACGCGCTCGAAGACCGGCATCAACGAGCTGCTGCGGGATTGATGGAAGCCGTCATTCTCGGGCGAAGCACAGCTTCGACCCGAGAATCTTGGGCCGGATGGGACAATGGAGCCGTCTGGTCGTGAGATGGTCGGGTCAAGCCCGACCATGACGCAAGACCTCGTCACCCCACCGTCGACGACCCACCCGCCGCCGGCGCCGCTGCGCTCACCCCCGCCAGCGCGTCGCGCAGGGCCTGCTCGCGGGTGTGGTCGAGCGAGGTCTTCAGCACGGTGCCGCCGCTGCCCTTGATCGCTTCCAGCACCTTGTCGCCGGTGACGCGCTTGACCAGCACGAACAGCGCCGCATTGCCCGGCTGCAGGCTGGTGGCGAGATCCTTCATGAAGGCGTCGTTGACGCCGTAATCGGTCAGCGCGCCGCCGAGTGCGCCCGAGGCCGCGCCCAGTGCCGCGCCCGCCAGGGGCATCAGGAAGATCGCGCCGATCAGCAGGCCCCAGAACGAGCCGGACGCCGCCCCCATGGCGGTGGTGTTGAGAAGCTGGTTCAGCTTCACCTTGCCGTCCTCATGCATCACCGCGATGGCGGCGTCGCCGATCTCGATCAGATATTCCTTCTGCAGCGCGAAGATCTTCTGGCGCATCTCCTCGGCGCGGGCTTCGGTCGGGTAGACGATGACGACGAGATCGGACATGGGGCTCTCCTGCCGGGGTGTAGGGTCGAGAGTTAGAAGCCCGTTCTTTGACGGGCCTGTGGCGATGCTAGACCAAAGCCGGGCCACCCGCACCGATCTCGATCAATCGCCCGCCACGGCTTTCGCCGCATCCGCCGCGCCGCTGCGCAACGGCAGCTCCTTCATCCGCAGCAGGAAGAACAGCGCGCAGGCGAAGCCCAGCACGGTCGCGGCGAAGACATACTGGAACAGCCGGACCATCGTGGCGCGATCGACCGCGCCGAGCGTCAGCGTCTCATGCGACAGGCCCGCGCCGGAGGCGCCGATGCCGCCGAGCACGATCGCGCCGAACACCGCGACGACCAGCGCCCCGCCGATCTGGCGGAAGAAGTTGGCCGTGCCCGTCGCCGTGCCGAGCTGATGCGGCAGGACGGCGTTCTGGATCGAGACGGTCGCGACCGGCAGCATCGTCCCGAGCCCGAGGCTGACCAGGCCGAGCAGCAGGCAGAAGGGCACCAGCGGCATCGTGCCGGCCAAGACGGTGAGCACCGCCATGCCGGCGACCGCGACGCAAAGCCCCGCCACCGGAACGCGCCGGTAATGCGTCAGCCGCGTCATCGCCCGGCCCGACAGCGTCGCGCCCATGACGGTGCCCACCGTCAGCGGCAGCAGGCCGAGCCCCGAGGAGGCGGCACTCAACCCCGCGACCGTCTCGAAATAGACCGGCAGGTAGATCGTCAGGCCGATGAAGGTACCCATCCCGAACCCAGCGGCGATCGTGCCCATCCGCACCACCGGGTTGGCGAGGATGTCGAGCGGGATCAGCGGCTCGTCGGCCGTGCGCAACCGCCAGGCGAAGGCCAGCCACAACAGCAGCGACAGCGCCACCAGCAGGCCGATCGGCGCGGACGCCCAAGGGTAATGCGTGCCGCCCCAGGAGAGCGCCAGCAGCAGCGTCATCGTCGCGCCAGTGATCAGGGCGGCGCCGAGCAAGTCGAGCTTGTGCGGCCGCTCGTGCCGCGGCAGCCGCTTCAGCGTCGAGCTCGTCATCGCATAGGCGGCGGCGCCCAGCGGCAGGTTGATCCAGAAGATCACCGACCAGTGCAGCCGCTCGGCGATGATGCCGCCCAGCACCGGCCCCAGCAGCGAGGCCGACATGAACACCCCGGCGATATAGACCTGATAGCGCCCGCGCTCCTTGGGCGGCACCATGTCGGCGACGATGGTCTGCGCCAGTGCGATCAGCCCGCCGCCGCCGAGCCCCTGGACGAAACGCGCCACCACCAGCAGCCAGAGCGAGGGCGCGATGGCGCAGGCGATCGAGCCCAGCATGAACACGACGATGCCGCTGAGCAGCACGATCCGGCGGCCATGGATGTCGGCGAGCTTGCCGTAGAGCGGCGTCACCGCCGTCGAGGCCAGGAGATAGGACGTCACCACCCAGGGCAGATGCGCGACGTCGCCGAGTTCCCGCCCGATCGTCGGCATCGCGGTGGCGACGATGGTCTGGTCGAGCGCCGCCAGGAACATCGCCAGCATGATGCCGAACAGAATGCTGCGGATGTCTTCATGGGTGAGCGGCGCAGCGGCAGCCGGCGCAGATTGCGCGGGGGTCTCGACCCGTTTGTCCATGAGGTGCCGCGTCTGCCCGTCCATCTGAGGAGGGGGGCAGTCTAGGGGGCGGTCCTGTCATGCACCAGAGGCAGGACGAGCGGCGCCGGTCTGGCGGCCATGCGCTGCGGCATGGAACCGACCGCTTGTGCGGCCGCGCCTCGCCTCAGGCGGCGACATCCCAGACCGGCGACAGGCCGTCCGGCTTGAGCACCCGCCCGTCCGGGGCGGCCAGAGCGTGGATCGCCGCCATCTCGGAATCATCGAGGGCGAAGTCGAAGATCGCGGCATTGTCGCGGGCACGATCCTCGCTCACCGTCTTCGACAGCGCGACGACGCCCTCCTGCTGGACCAGCCAGCGCAGCACGATCTGGGCGATGCTGCGGCGGTGCCGGGCGGCGATGTCGGCGAGCAGCGGATCGACGAAGACCTTGCCGTCGGCCATCGCATAATAGGCGGTCAGAGCCATCCCGGCCGCGCGCATCGCCGCCATCAGCCGGCTCTGGTCGAGATAGGGGTGGTACTCGACCTGGTTGGTGACGAGCGGCGCCGGGCTGAGCGCCTGTGCCTGCGCCAGCAGGGCGATGGTGTAGTTGCTGACGCCGATATGGCGCGTCTTGCCCGCTTCCCGCACGGCGTTGAGCGCGCCGATCTGGTCGGCCAGCGGCACGCTGCCATTGGGCCAGTGAAGCAGCAGGAGGTCGACATGGTCGGTCCTCAGCTTGGCGAGGCTTTCCTCGACGGAGGCCTCGAAGCGACCGGGCGCGAAATTGTCGATCCAGACCTTGGTCGTCAGGAAGATGTCGCCGCGCGCGACGCCGCTGCCGGCGATCGCCTCGCCGACGGCGGCCTCGTTGCGGTAGATCTGGGCAGTGTCGATATGGCGGAAGCCGAGATTCAGCGCGGCCGGCACTATCCGCAGCACGTCGGCGGCCTCCATCCGGAAGGTCCCGAATCCGAGGGCGGGGATGGTGGCCCCATGGGCGCTGATGGTCTTCATGGTCGTGTCTCCGCAGCCGACCGGGCGGCGGGCGTGTCACCGCTAGCATGGTCGGCCCCGGCAACGGTGGCCTTTCCAAGGCGGGCTTATTTCGACCCCGGCCTTATAATCGCCTTGGGCCTTCCCCATGTCCAACGCACGGTCGTCGTGAGCTAGCCGCCCTGCGGTTGATGGGCTCCGGCGCGACCGGCCTCGAGACAAGATCGATGTCGTTGAAGCGCCTTTCGGGGCGCTCGATCGCGCGCGGCTGCGCGGCGGTCCTGCATCTGCAGCCGCTCTGGCTCGCATCTTAGGCTCGTGGTCCGTCTTGTTTGCGCCGTTTCGACCTTCTTGTTTTCTGTCTCCGATTTAAGGAAATACAGCGTTTGATCGCTTATCTGGTTCTGGTTCACCGGTATCCTGCGCAGTTCAAGCGCATGTTCAAATCGATCTACGATCCCGCCAATCATTATTTGATCCATGTCGACAAGAACTCGGGCCCGGAGCTGGAAGCCGACATCCGCCGGTTTCTGCGCGGGTTCCCCAACAGCGCGATCCTGCAGAGCCACCACGCGCTCTGGGGCGGCTACAGCCTCGTCGACGCCGAGCTGCGCGGCATGGCGCAACTGCTCGAAATGGGCGCCGACTGGGAGTTCTTCATCAACCTCAGCGGCCAGGATTACCCCCTCAAGAGCCAGGACGAGATCGCGGACTTCCTGAAGCGCAACCGCGGCAAGGAATTCATCAAGGTCCTCGACCAGCGCAAGCTGCGGCCCGACACGATGAAGCGCGTCAGCCGCTATGTGATCGAGTTCGAAAAGCGCATCGTGCGGACGCCGTTCCCGCGCCCGTTCCTGACGGGCGTCGTGCCCTATATCGGCAACCAGTGGATGATCGTCAGCCGGCGCTTCTGCGAGTTCGTCTGCCATGATCGGAAGGCGGATCGCTACAAGGCCTTCTATCGCAACACCTTCATCGCCGATGAGGGCTTCTTCCCGACGGTGATGATGAACACGGCCGAGCATGGCGAGATCGTCAGCGACGATCTGCGCCTGATCGACTGGGTGCCCGATGGCGACATCAAGCTGCGCCCGCGCACCTACACCGCCGTCGATGCGCCGGAGTTGATGGCGAGTGCCTGCCTCTTCGCCCGCAAGTTCGACGCCCTGGTCGACGACGCGATTCTCGACCTGATCGACGACCGCCTGCGCGCCGACGAGGCGCCGTTGCCGATGCGGCCCCACATTCCCGTTCCGGTCCATCTGTCGGCTGCGGCCGCGCCCGTCGCCTTCCTGGCGTCCTGAACCGCAACGACAACCAAAGAGGGCATGATGGCACTGAACTTTCCCAATCCCGTCCGCAGTTTTGACGCCGGGCGCTCCTGCGTCAGTTTCTGGGGTTCCGACGCCTCGCTGGAGATCGCCTTCCAGATCGAGATCGACGCCCTGCGCAAGCTCGGCGCGGGCCCCGACGATGGCGAGGCGCAGATGCTGGCGACCTTCGACAGCCATCGCGACGCGATCCTGCGGGCGGCCGCCAGCGTCTATGGCCGCCACAAGGCGAGCTATCACCGGCTGACGGCGGCCGACGTCTCGGGACGGAGCTGAGACGATGGCGCGTCCCCCCTACAAGCCAGGCGACATGGTCAACCTTACGGCCGGCTTCCACAACCAGATCCGGCCCGGCCCCTTCGAGATCACGCGGCTGATGCCGCCGCGCGACAACAAGGAGGAGCAGTACCGCGTCCGCGGTCCCGACGGACTCGAACGCGCGGTCGGCCATCACGAGATCGAGGAGGAGGTCCCGCTTCCCGGCGGGGCTTCCGGCTGAGCCACGATGTCTGCCGCCCAACCACGACCGTCATCCTGGGACGACAGGAGGTCGGCCCGGGATCCATCGGAAGGTGCGGCGCTCGATGATGGATCCCGGCCTTCGCTGCGCGAAGCCCAGGATGACGCGCGCTGATGAACGCAGTCGAGTGGTTCGGGGATAGAGGCGGCACCTTATCCCCGCGCCCCAGACCTGCGCCTATTCTTCCCTCGCTCTCCCCGACCGAGGGGGCTTCGCGAGGCGTCGTGTGGCCGGGGAGAGGCGGTGTTCATGGGGGAGGGCCGTCGCGGGCTCGACGCCATGGAGGGACCGTCGTCGTTCGGGCCGAACAGGCAGGCCCCGTCCTTTGCCGGACTTAAAACACGACGCCGGGACCATCAGACAACCGCGCGCGGGGCGGGGTGGCGGCTGTTGGCGCTGCTTCGACACTTTCGACTTCGACATCGACATCGGCACGCAGCCGTCGACTGCGACGCCATCTCTCCCCGCGCATCCCCTCGGATTCGCACTTCAGCCGGAAACCCCGCGGCGGTGAGCCGGCCGGGGCTTTCGGTGCGACCGGCGACCTTCTAGAAGACGAGGGTGGCATGAGCCCGGCCCCTGAAACGGAACCCCTGCCATGCCTCTCCTCAACATCGGCGACTCCACCCTGGTGGTGATCGATTTCCAGGCCCGGCTGATGCCGGCGATCCATGACGGCGCGCGCCTCGTCGCCAATGCGCAGCGGCTGGTGGCGGCGGCCGGCCTGCTGGGCGTGCCGATCGTGATGACCGAGCAGAATCCGGCGGGGCTGGGCGGCACGGTCCCGGAGCTGGCGGGCGCCGGCCCCGTCGTCGCCAAGATGAGCTTCGACGCCTGTGCCGAGGGCGCCTTCCTGGAGGCGCTGGCGGGCGATGGCCAGCTCGTGCTCTGCGGCTGCGAGGCGCATGTCTGCCTCGGCCAGACGGCACTGTCCCTGCTCGCCCATCGCCGCCGGGTCGCGATCGTCCAGGACGCCAGCGGCTCGCGCCAGCCGGAGTCGAAGGACGCCGCGTTGCGCCGGCTCGAGCGCCGCGGCGCCGAGATCGTCACCACCGAGATGGTGATCTTCGAATGGCTGAAGAGCGCCGAGCATCCCCGCTTTCGCGAGGTGCTCAAGCTGGTGAAGTAGGGTGGGGGCTTCTTACCCGGCCCCCCGCCGTCATCCTGGGCGAGCGGCGAAGGCGCGAAGGCCGGGATCCATCATAGGGTTCGGCAGCGGCTTATGATGGATCCCGGTCGAGCTTCGCTCGCCCAGGATGACGGCGTCTGCCGCTGGAGCCAAAACCCTAAAGCGGCTTCCTGATCCATTTCGAGATCACGCCGACGAGGCCCTCGCGGAAGGTCATGACGCAGATCACGAAGATCACGCCCTGCACCACCGTGACCCAGGCGCCCAGCGACGCGAGGTAGTTCTGCATGGAGACGATGACGATCGCGCCCGCGATCGGCCCGAACACCGTGCCGAGCCCCCCAACCAGCGTCATCAGCACGACCTCGCCCGACATCGACCAGTGCACGTCGGTCAGCGACGCCAGCTGGAAGACGATCGCCTTGGTCGAGCCGGCGAGCCCCGCCAGCATCGCCGACAGCACGAAGACGGCGAGCTTGTACTGGTTGGCCCGGTAGCCCAGCGAGATCGCGCGCGGCTCGTTGTCCCGGATCGCCTTGCAGACCTGCCCGAAGGGCGAATGGATGATGCGGTAGATCGCCAGCAGCCCGGCCATGAAGATCGCCGCCACCAGCCAGTACAGCGTGCGGTCGTCGGCGAGGTTGATCAGCCCGAACAGATGACCGCGCGGCACCGCCTGGATGCCGTCCTCGCCGCCGGTGAAGCGCGGCGTCTGCAGCGAGAAGAAATAGACCATCTGCGCCAGGGCCAGCGTGATCATGGCGAAATAGATACCCTGCCGCCGGATCGCCAGCGCACCGAAGACCAGGCCGAGCCCGCCCGAGACAGCCGTGCCGAGCAGGATCGCCAGCTCCGGCGTCAGGCCCCAGTTCTTGGCGGTGTAGGCGCAGACATAGCTCGCCATGCCGAAATAGGCGGCGTGGCCGAAGGAGAGCAGGCCGCCATAGCCAAGCAGCAGGTTGAAGGCGAGCGCAAACAGCGCGAAGCACAAAACCTTCATGACGAAGACCGGATAGGCCACGAAGGGCGCAATCACGAGCGCGATCGCGATTGCGATCATGATCGCCCGGTGGAGGCGCAGCGTGGCCTGGTCGGCCTCTCCCGGCAGGAGCACAGCGGGGGCGTCGGTGGCGGCGATATCGGCCATGGTCAAATCCTCGTCTTGTCGCGGCGAGCGGCCATCACGCGGCCCGCCCGAACAGGCCGGCCGGGCGCACCAGCAGCACCAGCACCATGATGATGAAGATCACCGTCGCGGAAGCCTCCGGGTAGAACACCTTGGTCAGGCCCTCGACCAGCCCCAGCGAGAAGCCGGTGACGATGGCGCCCAGGATCGAGCCCATGCCGCCGATCACCACGACCGCGAAGACCACGATGATCAGGTCGGCGCCCATATTGGGATTGACCGAGTAGATCGGCGCGGCCAGCACGCCGGCAAAACCCGCCAGCGCGACGCCGAAGCCATAGGTCAGCGTCACCATCAGCGGCACGTTGATCCCGAAGGCCTGGGTCAGGGTCGGGTTCTCGGTCGCGGCGCGCAGATAGGCGCCGAGCTTGGTCTTCTCGATCAGGAACCAGGTCGCGAGGCAGACGATCAGCGAGGCGACGACGACCCAGCCGCGATACCAGGGCAGGAACATGAAGCCGAGATTGACGCCTCCGCGCAGCTCGGCGGGGATTTGGTAGGGCAGGCCCGACGAGCCATAGGCGTTGCGGAACAGCCCCTGGATGATCAGTGCCAGGCCGAAGGTCAAAAGCAGCCCGTAGAGATGGTCGACATGGGCGATGCGTTTGAGCAGCAGCCGCTCGATCGCGACGCCGGTTGCCCCCACGATCAGCGGTGCCAACAAAAGCGCCGCCCAGTAGTTGATCCCGAGATAGGTCAGGCACATCCAGGCGACGAAGGCGCCCATCATGTACTGCGCGCCATGCGTGAAATTGATGATGTTGAGCAGCCCGAAGATCACCGCCAGCCCGAGGCTGAGGATGGCGTAGAACGAGCCGTTGATCAGGCCGAGAAGGACCTGGCCGAACAGCGCCTGGGGCGGGACACCGAGAAGTTCGAACATGCGGGGCTCAGATCATCTTTGCGGGCATTGGCAAGGTGGTAGCCATCATCCCGGACCGGGCAGTCCGGGATGATCGTTGTCCGCGTCATGGTCGGGCTTGCCCCGACCATCTCGGAAACCAGAGCGCTCTGGTCGAAGAGATTCTCGGGTCAAGCCCGAGAATGACGCTGTCTCACAACCTCACTTCTTGACGAGCGGGCACTCGCTCTCGGCGAGCGGGCGGAAGGCCTGCTCGGCCGGCAGAACCGAGACCTGCTTGTAGTAGTCCCACGGCCCCTTCGACTCGCCCGGCTTCTTGACCTCGAAGAGGTACATGTCGTGCATCTTGCGGCCGTCGGCGCGCACCGAGCCCTTGCCGAAGAGCGGGTCGTCGGTCGGCATTTCCTTCATCTTGGCCATCACCGCCGCGGAGTCCTTCGACTTCGCCGCCTCGACCGCCTTCAGATAGTGCAGCATGCCGGAATAGACGCCGGCCTGGACCATGGTCGGCTTCTTGCCGCCATTGGCCTTGGCGAAGCGATCGGACCAGGTGCGGGTGCCGTCATTGGTGTCCCAGTAGAAGGACTCCGTCAGCACCAGCCCCTGCGCCGTGGCGAGGCCGAGCGAATGCACGTCGGTGAGGAAGACCAGCAGCCCTGCGAGCTTCTGGCCGCCGGCGACGATGCCGAACTCGCCGGCCTGCTTGATCGAGTTGATGGTGTCGCCGCCGGCATTCGCCAGCCCGATCACCTTGGCCTTGGAGGCCTGGGCCTGCAGCAGGAAGGAGGAGAAGTCCGTGCCCGGGAAGGGGGTGCGCACCGCGCCGACCACCTTGCCGCCGTTCTTGGTGACGATCGCGGCGGTGTCGCGCTCCAGCGCATGGCCGAAGGCGTAGTCGGCGGTCATGAAGAACCACGAATCGCCGCCGGCCTTCACCATGGCGCCGCCGGTGCCCTGGGCCAGCGCATAGGTGTCGTAGGTCCAGTGGACCGTGTTGGGCGAGCAGGCCTTGCCGCTGAGATCGGAGGAGGCCGCGCCGGAGTTGATGTGGATCTTGTTCTTCTCGCGGGTGATCTGGTTGACCGCCAGCGCCACCGACGAGGTCGGCACGTCGAGGATCAGGTCGACGCCGTCCTGATCATACCAGGTGCGGGCGATGGTCGAGCCGACGTCCGGCTTGTTCTGGTGGTCGGCCGAGACGATCTCGACCTTGATACCCTTCTCGGCGGCCTTGAAGTCCTCGACCGCCATGCGGGCGGCGATCACCGAGCCTTCGCCCGAGAGGTCGGCATAGAGGCCGGAGCGGTCGTTGAGGACGCCGGCCTTGATGCTGATCTGCTGGGCGAGTGCGGGCGCCGCCATCAGGGCGGCGAAGGCGGTCGTGGTCAGAAATGTCTTGAGCTTCATGATCTGTTTCTCCCTGAGATTGGCGTCGTTTTCGACGTGATGTCCGATATGGATCGGATTGGGGGCCTTCGAATCCGCCAGGCGGCGGGTTCAGACCCCGAGATAGCCGTGCAGCTTGTCGATATTGGCGTCGAGCTGGTCGTTCTCGATCATGTCGATCACCTTGCCCTGCTCGACGACATAGTGACGGTCGGCCACCGTCGCCGCGAAGCGGAAGTTCTGCTCGACCAGGATGATCGTGTAGCCCTGCTGCTTGAGCTTGCGGATGGTGGCGCCGATCTGGTCGATGATGACCGGGGCAAGCCCCTCGGTCGGCTCGTCGAGCAGGAGGAAATGCGCGCCGGTGCGCAGGATCCGCCCGATCGCCAGCATCTGCTGCTCGCCGCCGGAGAGCTTGGTGCCCTGGCTCTTCAGCCGCTCCTTGATGTTGGGGAAGAGCGTGAAGATCTCGTCGAGCGAGAGCCCGCCGGGCCGCACGCGGGGCGGCAGCATCAGGTTCTCCTCGACGCTGAGCGAGGCGTAGATGCCGCGCTCCTCGGGCACATAGCCGATGCCGAGACGGGCGATCGCCCGCGAGGGCAGCCCGATCGTCTCGCCGCCCTCCAGCACGACCGAGCCCTTGCGCTTGCCGATAACGCCCATGATCGACTTCAGCGTCGTGGTCTTGCCGGCGCCGTTGCGGCCGAGCAGCGTCACCACCTCGCCCTGGGCGACGTCGAAATCGATGCCGTGCAGCACATGCGATTCGCCGTACCAGGCCTCGAGACCCCGCACCTTCAGCATGGGGGCGGCAGCAGCGGTGTGTGAGGCGGCAGGTGCGGTCTCAGTGAGCATGGCCCACTCCCGAACCGATATAGGCTTCGATCACGCGCGGATCCTTCGAGACATGGGCGTAGTCGCCCTCGGCCAGAACCTGCCCGCGCGCCAGCACGGTGATGCGGTCCGACAGCGAGGCGACGACGGAGAGGTTGTGCTCGACCATCAGGATGGTGCGGTTCTGCGAGACCTTGCGGATCAATTGCTCGATACGCTCGACATCCTCGCGGCCCATGCCGGCCATCGGCTCGTCGAGCAGCATCATCTCGGGGTCGAGCGCCAGCGTGGTGGCGATCTCGAGCGCGCGCTTGCGGCCATAGGAGAGCTCGACGGCGGGAAGTTCGGCGAAGGCGGCGAGCCCGACCGCCTCGACCAGCCGCAGCGCCTCCTCGTCGAGGGGCTTCAGCACCTCTTCCGAGCGCCAGAAATCGAAGGAATCGCCACGTTTGCGCTGCAGCGCGATCCGCACATTGGTCTTGACGCTCAGCTGCGGAAATACCGCCGAGATCTGGAAGGAGCGCACCAGCCCGAGACGCGCGATCTCGGCGGGCTTCTCGCGGGTGATGTCGCGGCCATTATAGACGATCGAACCGCGGGTCGGCGCAAGAAACTTCGTCAGCAGGTTGAAACAGGTCGTCTTGCCGGCGCCGTTGGGGCCGATCAACGCATGAATCGTCCCGCGCTTGACCTGCAGATCCACGCCGTTCACGGCCGAGAATCCGCCGAACTCCTTGGTTAGACCGGAGGTCGATAAAATAATATCCTCAGCCATGCGCGACGCTTGCGATCATCTCTTGGTCTTTCTTTGTTATGACCGTTCTCCCTTACCGGCATGCTGCACCGCGCTCGCAGCCCGAGTCAACGCCGCAGCGGGCGCAAACGGCCTTGTGAAGACAGGCTCATCCCTTCGTCTTAGAGGCGGCGAGACGCCTTTCCCGCCGCTCCGGTGCGCGCGCCCGACGGTGGAATGAGCCGTCGCCAGAGGCGATGCAGCGCGAATGCAGGATTTTGTTGCGCTTCGGCGTGAACCGATGTCGCGCGAGGCGCGACCAACAGGGCGGATAAGGCAGGAAACGGGCTTTGCGCGGAGGGCGGTTTGGAGTAATGTTTCAGACTGTTTCCTGGCGATCTTGCGGCCGTCTCGTGGCGGCGTCCTCCGGTTCCGCGCTTCCGCCGGCGCGCAATCGGGCTCATCAGTCGATGGCGGACCGATCAGGGAGGGTGCCTTGAGCTTCGCTTTTGGTTTCGACGGTCGCGCCCGCTTCGCCAACCTGCGCAGGCTCGCGCGCGCTGTCGCGGCGGGCCTTCTGGGTTTCGCTGCAGTGTCGCTGGCCCTGCCCGCGCAGGCCTCGCCCGATCGCCGCGTCGCCCTCGTCATCGGCAACAGCGCCTACACGGCCGTGCCCCGCCTCGCCAATCCGCAGCGCGACGCCAGTGCGATCTCGGCCGCGCTCAAGCGCCTCGGTTTTGAGGTCGTCGAGGGCTACGACCTCAAGATGGACGAGATGACCGGCATCGTCCGGGAATTCGCCCAGAAGCTCGACGGTTCCAAGGCCGGCGTCGTCTATTATGCCGGCCATGGCATCGCGGTCGGTGACGACAACTACCTCATCCCGGTCGACGCCTCGCTGAAGACCGAGGCCGATCTCGATTTCCGCGCCGTCAACGTCCAGCTCATCCTGCGCCAGATGCAGCGCGACGAGCGCGTCAACATCCTCATCCTCGACGCCTGCCGCGACAACCCCTTCACGACGCAGCTCGCGGCGCGGTCGCGCTCGGTCGCGCGCGGCCTGACGGCGATCGAGACGCAGTCGGCCTCGGGCATCCTGATCGCCTTCGCGACCGATCCGCGCGCGACCGCGCTCGACGGCGAGAAGGATGGCAACAGCCCCTTCACCTCGGCGCTGCTGAAGCACATCGAGACGCCCGAGGTGTCGATCACCACCGTGATGGACCGGGTCCGCGCCGATGTCTGGGAATCGACCGGCAAGAAGCAGAAGCCCTGGACCAACTCGTCGATCATCGGCGAGTTCAAGATGAACCCGACGCTGAAGCTCGCCGCGGTCGATCCATCGGTGACGATCAAGGCGATCGACAATGCGGTGCCGATGCCGGCGGTCGCCGCCCCGATGGGGCTCGACCGGGCCCAGATGGACATTCGCATGTGGGAGACTGCCGAGCGCGGCAACACGGCGGGCGACTACAAGGCCTATCTCGAGGCCTTCCCGACCGGCCAGTTCGCGGCCTTCGCCAAGAACCGCCTGGCCCGGCTCGAGGCGGTCCCCGTCGCGGCCCTGCCGGCGGCGGCGGGCGCTGCGGCCGTGTCGTCTGCGGCGCTGGCCGCTTTGCCGACATCGCGCGAAACCGGCCAGGCGGTCGCCGACGAGGCGATGAAGGGCGAGCTCGGCAGCGCCGAAACGGAAGCCGCGCTCAAGCTAACCGCCAAGGACCGTCGCGAGCTGCAGCGCCGCCTGAACCTCGCCGGCTTCAAGCCCGGCAAGGCCAGCCCGACCTTCGGGCCAAGCCAGCGCGCGGCCATCAAGGAGTGGCAGACGACCCGCGCGCTCACCGCCACCGGTTTCCTCGCCCCGATGCAGCTCAAGGCGCTGCGGGCCCAGACCGAGCCGGCCTATCAGCGCGCGCTGGCCGAGGATGCCAGGCCCGCGCCGGCCCCGCGCGCTACACGCGCGGTCGCCCGCGAGCCCGCCGAGCCGCAGGTCCGGAACCGTGGCGGCGTCGCCTATGAGCGCGATCCGGTGATCCGCCGCGACCTCGAGCGCGAGCGCGCCGGCCAGGGCAACAGCGCGGCGGGCGCGGCCATCTTCGGCACCATCGTCGGCGGCGCCATCGGCGGCGCGCTCGGCGGCGGCTTCCGCCGCTGACGTCTCGCCGGCGTTCGGCGAAACGTCACCTTCCGGACGTCCCCGCAAGCCGCGGCGCCACCCGCGTCGCGTCTTGCTGCGATGATGGTCCCTTCGTCGCATGACGCCGTCTCCGCCCCGCGGGGAGTTGCCACCGTGCCGCCCGCTCGGCTAGTTCTGGGGCGAGCCCTCCGGCGACATCCATTTTCGGCAAAAGGCGATGCGATGAAGAAGGTTTTTCCTGACGCCACGGCGGCGCTGGCCGGCGTCATCAAGGACGGCATGACCCTGATGGCCGGCGGCTTCGGCCTCTGCGGCATTCCCGATGTCCTGATCGAGGCCGTGCGCGAGAGCGGCGCGAAGGATCTGACCTTCGTCTCCAACAATGCCGGCGTCGATGGCGCCGGCCTCGGTATCCTCCTGGAGACCCGCCAGATCCGGAAGATGATCTCGTCTTATGTCGGCGAGAACAAGCTCTTCGCCGAGCTCTATCTCTCGGGCCAGCTCGAGCTCGAATTCACCCCGCAGGGCACGCTGGCCGAGCGCATCCGCGCTGGCGGCGCCGGCATCCCGGCCTTCTTCACCAAGACCGGCGTCGGCACGCTGGTGGCGGAAGGCAAGGAGGAGCGCGTCTTCGACGGCGAGCGCTACATCATGGAGCGCGGCATCTTCGCCGACGTCTCGCTGGTCCATGCCTGGAAGGGCGACACCGAAGGCAACCTCGTCTACCGGAAGACGGCGCGCAACTTCAATCCGATGATGGCATCGGCCTCGCGCATGACCATCGCTCAGGTCGAGCATCTGGTTGATGCGGGCGAGATCGACCCCGATCACATGCACACGCCGGGCATCTTCGTGAAGCGGATCGTCCACACGCCCCAGAGCGTCAAGCGCATCGAGCAGCGCACCGTCCGCAAGCGCGCGGCCTGAGCGCGCGTTCCGTTCGGCCGGGACGGCCGAACGATCAGAATTCGCGCAAGAAAGAGATCGGAGTCGACTGACATGGCATGGACCCGCGAACAGATCGCCCAGCGCGCCGCCAAGGAGCTGAAGGACGGTTTCTACGTCAATCTCGGCATCGGCATTCCGACGCTGGTGTCCAACTACATCCCCGACGGCATGTCGGTGCAGCTCCAGTCCGAGAACGGCATGCTCGGCATGGGCCCGTTTCCCTATGAGGGCGACGAGGACCCGGACCTGATCAACGCCGGCAAGCAGACCATCACGCAGCTGCCGACGACGAGCTTCTTCTCGTCGGCCGATTCCTTCGGGATGATCCGCGGCGGCCATATCGACCTCTCGATCCTCGGCGCCATGCAGGTCGCGGAGAATGGCGACCTCGCCAACTGGATGATCCCCGGCAAGATGGTGAAGGGCATGGGCGGCGCCATGGACCTCGTCGCCGGTGTCAAGAAGGTCGTCGTGGTGATGGAGCATGTCGCCAAGAACAAGGACGGCTCCGAATCGCCGAAGTTGCTGTCGGCCTGCGACCTGCCGCTGACGGGCGCGGGCGTCGTCGACATGGTCATCACCGATCTCGGCGTCTTTTCGATCGACGAGAACGGCGGCGGCATGACGCTGATCGAGCTCGCCGAGGGTGTCACGCTCGACGAGATCACGGCGAAGACGGGCGCGGCGTTCAAGGTCGCGGTCTAGTCGTCAGATAGCGGCGCGTTTTGCAGAAAACGCGCCGTCGTCCCGGGCTTGACCCGGGACCCATTCCGGAACCTCACCGAGCAGCGCTCCGGAATGGATCCCGGATCTCCGCTTCGCTGCGTCCGGGATGACGGACGCTTTTACTGAAACGAAGCAAGCGCTACCGCCCGCGCTCCCACCCCGCCTTCACAAGCTCCGGCACCTCGCTCTCGGCTTCCGGCCAGCCGACGCAGAGCCAGGCGATCAGCTTCCACGCCGGCGGCGCACCTAGCGCCTCCCGCACCGCCTCCGGCTCCAGGATCGAGACCCAGCCAACGCCGACGCCGGCGACCCGTGCCGCCAGCCAGAACTGTGTGATCGCGGCGACGACCGAATAATCCAGCATCTCCGGCATGGTCTTGCGGCCGAGGCCGTGGCCCTGCGCCGTGCCATGGTCGCAGAACACCGCGATCTGCTCGGGCGCCTCGCGCATTCCCTCCAACTTCAGGGTCGCATAGAGCCGCGCCCGCTCGCCCTCGTAATCGGCCAGCGCCTCGGCATTGCAGCGTTGAAAGCTGTCGCGGGCCGCCTGGCGCTGTTCCTCGTCGCTGACACGGACCCAGCGCCAGGGTTGCGAATGGCCGACCGACGGCGACAGCTCCGCCTGCGCCAGCAGACGCTCGACCAGCCCGTCGGGCAAGGCATCGCGCCGGAAGCGCCGGACATCGCGCCGCCAGGTCAGGAGTGCGGCGAACTGCGCGGCGAACGCTTCGTCGAAGCGGGGAGGGTGCGTGGCCATCCCCCTCAGCCCTCATCCTGAGGAGCGCTGCGCAGCAGCGCGTCTCGAAGGATGCTCCAGCTTGCGCGGGAGCCTCCTGGAACATCCTTCGAGACGTCGCTGCGCGGCTCCTCAGGATGAGGGCTGTGGGAGAATGGGCGTGACATCACGCTCACCCCGCCACCGCGATCGCATGGAAGAAGGAGCCGGTGACATGGCCGCGCCGACTGCCGGCGGGAGCCGGCGCCGAGCCATGCGGGTCGGTCACCATCGCCAGCGGCGGGTCCTCGCCCTGCGTGACGATCGTCGCATAGTGGAACTCATGTCCGGTAAGCCCCGCGCCGGCCGCGCCGAGCGGCGCATCGGCTTCGAGGATGGCCCGGCGATAGCCCAGGTTCATCTTCCGCTTCGCAAACGAGGTCTCGACCGAGAGCAGCCCGGCCATGGCGTGGGAGACCCCGTCCGCATCGATCAGGGTGCGCCCCAGCACCATGTAGCCGCCGCACTCGCCATGCACCGGCCGGGTCTCGGCGAAGGCGCGAAGGCCCGCGAGAAAGCGGCCGGCGCCGGCGATCGCGCCCGCGTGAAGCTCCGGATAGCCGCCCGGCAGCCAGCAGGCATCGCAATCCTCCGGCAGCGGCTCGTCGGCCAGCGGCGAGAACGGCACCAGCACGGCGCCGGCCGCCCGCCAGCCCGCCTCGACATGCGGATAGACGAAGCTGAAGGCGGCATCGCGCGCGATCGCGATGCGCCGGCCGGGTGCCGGCAGGCGCGGGATCGCCATCGGAGATGCCGGCAAACGAGTTGCCTGGGCGACTGCCCTCACCGCGTCGAGGTCGACCGCCGCCGTCACCGCATCGGCCAGCGCCTCGAGCCGCGCCTCGAGATCGGCGGTCTCGCCGGCCTGGACCAGCCCGAGATGGCGCTCGGGCAGGATCAAGCTGGCCTCGCGCGGCAGCGCGCCGAGCACGGGCAGGCCGATCTTTTCCATGCCATGCGCCACCAGCCGGCGATGCCGCTCGCTCGCAACCTTGTTGAGGATCACGCCGGCGATGGTGATGCGCGGGTCGTAATGCATGCAGCCGAGCGCGATCGCGGCGGCCGATTGCGCCTGACCGGAGACGTCGATCACCAGCACGATCGGCCAGCCGAGCAGCGCCGCGATGTCGGCGCTCGCACCGGTATGCCCCTCCGGCCCCGGCACGGCGTCGAACAGCCCCATCGAGCCTTCTGCGATGACGAGGTCGGCTCCATCAGCCGCATCTCCCGCGATGGCGCGCAGCAGTGCGTCGGGCATGGCGAAGGAATCGAGATTGGCGCTCGGTGCCCCCGTCGCGGCGGCATGGAAGGCGGGGTCGATATAATCCGGCCCGCATTTCAGCCCGCGCACCGTGAGCCCGCGCCGCGTCAGCGCGCGCTGCAGCCCCAGCGTGATCGTGGTCTTGCCCGAGCCCGAGCGCGGCGCGGCAATGATCAGGCCAGGTGCGGTCATGGACGGGCTCCTCCGTCATTGCGAGGAGCGTAAGCGACGAAGCAATCCAGCAAGGTGCCGAGCGATCCGGTCTGGATTGCTTCGCTGCGCTCGCAATGACGGGGTTGGGCGGTCATTCTCATACCCCGCCTCCGGGCCGGAAGCGGCGGTCATAGCCGGTGGAATAGAGCGCGCTCTCGCCGAAATCCTCGGCCGCCAGCGCCGGGCCGACCAGGATCAGGGCGGTGCGCTCCAGCCCGGACGCGCGCACCTGCGCCGCGATCGTGGACAGTGTTCCGCGCAGCACGCGCTCGTCCGGCCAGGAGGCGCGGAAAACGATCGCGACCGGGCACGCCTCCCCGTAGTAGGGCGACAGTTCCGCCACCACCTGCTCGATGACATGGATCGAGAGATGGATCGCCAGCGTCGCGCCGGACGCGGCGAAGGTGGCGAGCCGCTCCCGCTCCGGCATGGCGGAAGCCCGGCCCGAGGTCCGCGTCAGCACCAGCGACTGCGCCAGCCCCGGCAGGGTCAGCTCGCGCTTGAGCGTCGCGGCGGCGGCCGCGAAGGCCGGCACGCCCGGCGTCACGCTGTAGGGGATGGCGAGCGCATCCAGCCGGCGCATCTGCTCGCCGGTCGCGCTCCAGATCGAGAGATCGCCGGAATGCAGCCGCGCCACATCCTGCCCGGCTTCATGCGCTGCCTGCATCTCGGCGATGATCGCGTCGAGATCGAGCGGGGCGGTGTCGACGATGCGCGCGCCCGGCGGGCACCAGTCGAGCATCGCCTTCGGGATCAGCGATCCCGCATAGAGGCAGACCGGACAGGCGGCGATCAGGTCGCGCCCGCGCAGCGTGATGAGGTCGGGCGCGCCGGGCCCGGCGCCGATGAAATGGATGGTCATGAAGGAGTCCGCGCGGTGTGCCGCAACATTGTCTTTCCGGGGCAGGCCGCAGGCCTGAACCCGGAACCCACGACCGGGTGAGGGATGTGACGACGCAACGCTGAAGGGCCGATGCCGGTCGTGGGTTCCGGGTTCTTCGCGTCGCGAAGCCGCGGAAAGACGACTTGGCTCGGGTGCATCACGATACACTCCGGGCCAGCGCGCAGGTGACGCGGGCGGTGGCGATGCGCGGCTGCACCAGCATCCCGCCCGGCCCGGCGGCCGCGAGCGCAGCCGCTTCCGCGACCGAGCCGACGCCGTAGAGCGAGGCGATCCGCGTCGAGCGGGTCGCGCAACTGGCCTCGAAGCCCTTGAGCGCCTCGTCGGGCACGCCGACGAGCTCGGCGGCCCGCCTGGCCGCCGCGGCGTTCAGCCCTGCCTCTCCCATCCGGCTCGCCAGCGTCGCGATTCGCGGCGTCGCCTCGCCCAACAGCCCAGCGATCGCCAGGGCCTCGTCGAGGCAGGCGAGGATATCGCCCTCGCTGGTGCCGGCGCGCAGGCCCAGTCCGACGACGAGACGGCCGGTCATGGTCTAGTCGTCCTCTGGCAACCCAACACGGCGTCATCCCGGGCGACCGAAGGGAGACCCGGGATCCATTCCGGAACCTCTCCTGCAAACGCTCCGGAATGGGTCCCGGGTCTGCGCTTCGCTCCGCCCGGGACGACGACGCGGAATTGGTGACGGGGCAAAGACCTCACGGCTTCTCGACCCGCCACTGCGTCACCGGCATCGCCGGGCGCCAGCCATGCTTGCCGCCGACGGGGACGAGCCGGTCGATCGCGATGCGCCGCAGCGAGCCGCCATGGAGCGCATGCAGCGCCGCAAGCTTCGCCTCGCCCTCCAGCGTGACGACATTGGCGACGAGACGTCCGCCGGGTTTGAGCGCAGCCCAGGCCCCCTCGAACAGCCCCTCGACCGTCAGTCCGCCGCCGATGAAGACGGCGTCGGGCCCTGGCTGCCCGGCAAAGCCCGCAGGCGCCTCGCCGGTGACCTTCACCGCCAGCCCGCCCAGTTCGAGGCTGTTGCGGGTGATCCGCTCGACCCGCTCCGCCTTGGCTTCAAAAGCGATGGCCGCATTGCGCGGATGGCGCTGGCACCATTCGATGCCGACCGAGCCCGATCCCGCGCCGACATCCCAGAGCAGCTCGCCTGCCCGCGGGGCGAGCGCGGAGAGCGTGATCGCGCGAACCTCGGATTTGGTGATCTGCCCGTCATGGGCGAACCACTCCTCGTCCAGCCCCGGCGCGAGCGGCAGCACGCGCGCATCCCGGCCCGCCTCGACGGCCACCGCGATCATGTTGAGCGGAACGATGTCGTCGAAGGCGAACGCGTCGGCGCGGGTCTCGCGCACCCGCTCCTGCGGCCCGCCCAGCGATTCCAGCACGGTCAGGCGGCTCGCCCCCATGCCGCGCGCGGTCAGCAGCTCCGCCACCGCCCGCGGCGTCGTCTCGTCCCAGGACAGAGCGAGAATGCGCGCCTGCGGCTGCAGATGCGGCACGATCCGAAACAGCGTGCGGCCATGCAGCGAGACCAGCGCGCACTCCTCCTGCGGCCAGCGCAGCCGGGTGCAGGCCATCGAGAAGGACGAGGATTGCGGGATGATCCGCATTTCGTCGGCCGGAATCGCCCGGCTCAGGCTGTTGCCGATGCCGTAGTGGAACGGATCGCTGGTCGCGAGCACGCAGACCTTGCGGCCGCGCTCCGCCAGGATCTGCGGCAGGGCGTTGCGGAAGGGCTGCGGCCAGGGCCGGAGTTCGCCGGGCACGGAACCGACCAGCGCGATATGGCGCTCGCCGCCGAAGACGATCTCGGCCTGCGCCAGTGCGGCCTTCGCCTGCGCGCAAAGCCCGGCCGCTCCGTCCTCGCCCAGCCCGATCAGGGACAGCCAGGGCGCGGTCGCAGCCTCGCCGCTCGACAGGCTCTCGGTTTCAAGCGTAACTGGGGACATGACCGTGCTCATCCTCGGTGGAACCGGCGAAGCGGCGGCGCTCGACCAGCATCTGGCCGAGCAGGCGCCCGAAATCCGCGCCATCATCTCGCTGGCGGGCCATACCGTCGACCCCCGGCCGGTGAATCTCCCCGTGCGCGTCGGCGGCTTCGGCGGCGTCGAGGGGCTCAGGCAGTATCTGCGCGACGAGGGCATCATTGCCGTCATCGACGCGACGCATCCCTTCGCGGCGATCATGCCCTTCAATGCCGAGCATGCCTGCAAGGCCGAAGGCGTGCCGCTGCTCGCCATCCGCCGGGCAGCCTGGAATCCGCAAGCGGGCGACAACTGGCGCGACGTGCCCGACATGGAGGCGGCCGCCGCCGCACTGGGCGAAGCGCCGCGTCGCGTCTTCCTGACGATCGGCCGGCTCGACCTGCCGGTCTTCGCGGAGGCGCCGCAGCATCATTATCTCGTGCGCGCCATCGAGCCGATCGGCGACCGCCTGCCGGTGCCGCATGTCGAGGTCATCCAGCAGCGCGGCCCCTTCCGCGCGCAGGACGAGGAGGCGCTGATGCGAGAGAAGCGCATCGAACTGCTCGTCAGCAAGAATTCCGGCGGCGACGCCACGGCCGGCAAGCTCGTCGCCGCGCGCCGGCTCGGCCTGCCGGTGATCATGGTCGCCCGCCCGCCCAAGCCGGATGTCGAGACCGTCGCCCATGTCGATCAGGTCCTGCCCTGGCTGGTGGCGCAGGGGCTCTTCGTCACCGAGCGCGGCGTATAGACGTAAGGCGCGGCGTCGCCCGGCCGCGCGATCAGCCGCGTGCTCGAGGCGCCGATCATCACCAGCGTCGCCATGTCCGCGCTCGCGGCGGCTTCGATCGCTTCCGCCAGCGTCAGGATGCGCAGGGCCTCGTCGGGGCGCCCGACGGCGCGGGCGAAGATCACCGGCGTGCCGGTATCGCGATGGCGGGCGGCCAACTCCAGCGCGGCGCGCAGCTGCCAGGGCCGCGCCTTCGAGATCGGGTTGTAGAGGCAGGTCACCAGATCGGCGGTCAGCACGGCCTCGAGCCGCGCGGTCACCACCTCCCAGGGCTTGAGATTGTCCGAGAGCGAGATCGCGCAGAAATCCCCGCCCAGCGGCGCGCCGGCCTTTGCCGCCGCCGCCAGCATCGCGGTGACGCCGGGCTCGATCGCGATCGGCAGGGATAGCCAGGCCGGTTCGCCCGCCTCCAGCGCCTCGAACACGGCCGCCGCCATGGCGAAGACGCCGGGGTCGCCGCCGGAGACGACCGCGACATTCTTCCCCGCCGCCGCCAGCTGCAGCGCATGGGTCGCCCGGTCGATCTCGACGCGGTTGTCGGAGGCGTGTTTCGTCTGCCCGTCGCGTGCGGGGATGCGGTCGAGATAGGGCCCGTAGCCGATCAGGTCGCTGGCAGAGTCGATCGCCGTCTGCGCGGCCGGCGTCAGCCACTGCGCCGGCCCGGGGCCGAGGCCGACGATGGTGAGGGAGCCGGTGGGGGGAGCCGTGAGGGGCTCTGCCTTGTCCCTCTCCGCGCCGTCATCCCGGACAAGCGGCGAAGCCGCGCTGCTCCGGGATCCATCAGAGGCCTCGCGCTCTACGATGGATCCCGGCGCTCCGCTGCGCTCCGGCCGGGATGACGGCGGAGGTTCGGGTATGTCATCGAAGACGGGCTTCTCACTCACAGCCGCCGCCCCTCGCCGGGGACCAGCACCATCGAGAAATAGGGCGCCTCCGCGTCGCCGCGTTCGGCGAGGCGGATGATCGCCTGGCCGGCCATCGTCGCCTGCTCGACATAGATCGCCCGTTCGATCAGGCCGGTGGCCTCCAGCGCGCGGCGCACCTTCGGCAGGTTGCGGCCGAGCTTCATGATCACGGCGGCGTCCGTGTCGGCGAGGCGCCGCACCAGCTCGGCCTCGGGCAGCGTGCCGGGCAGCACGGTCAGGATGTCGTCGCCCCAGGTGATCGGCGCGTTGGCGCGCGTCCAGGCGCCGGCCATGCCGGTGACGCCCGGCACCACCTCGGTCGGGAAGCGATGCGAAAGCCGCCGCCAGAGATGCATGAAGGAGCCGTAGAAGAACGGGTCGCCGTCGCAGAGCACCGCGACGCTGCGCCCGGCCTCCATCTCGGCGGCGAGCAGGGCGGCGGATTCGTCGTAGAACTGCGTGATCGGGCCGCTATAGCCCTCGTCCTCGACCGGCACCTCGATCGTCACCGGGAAGGCGAGCGCGATCTCGCGGGCGGCATCTTGCCCGACGACGGCATCGGCCGTGATGCGGGCATGGCCGCGCCGGCCGCGCTTGCAGAAATGCACCAGCCGGTCGGCGCTCAGGATGATGTCGCGGGCGCGCACGGTCATGTAGTCGGGGTCGCCGGGGCCCAGGCCCACGCCGAACAGCAGAGTCTTTCCCAAAGGATTCTTGGCCGGCTCAAAGCTCACCGGCTCACTCCTTCTCTTGCGCCAGCGCGTTGACGGCTGCCGCCGCCATCGCCGAGCCGCCGCGCCGGCCATGCACCACCACAAAGGGCACGCGCCCGTCCTGGGCCAGCGCCTGCTTCGATTCCGCCGCGCCGACGAAGCCGACGGGGATGCCGATCACGGCGGCCGGCTTGGGCGCCCCCGCATCGAGCATCTCCAAAAGCCGGAACAGCGAGGTCGGCGCATTGCCGATGACGACGAGCGCGCCCGCCAGATGCGGCCGCCACAGCTCCATCGCGGCGGCCGAGCGCGTCGTGCCCATCTCGGCGGCCAGCGGCGCGGTGCGGGGGTCGTCGAGCGTGCAGATCACCGGGTTGCGCGCCGGCAGGCGGGACGGCGTCACGCCATTGGCGACCATCTTGGCGTCGCAGAGGATCGGTGCGCCCGCCTTCAGCGCGGCCTCGGCGGCACCCGCGAAATCGGGCGACATCTCCACATCGTCAGGCAGGTCGGTCATGCCGCAGGCATGGATCATTCGCACCACGACATGCGCCGCCCGGCCGGCAAAGCGCGAAAGATCCGCTTCCGCCCGGATGATCGCGAAGGAGCGCTCATAGATCGCCCCGCCATCGCGGATATAGTCGTAACCCGTCGTCACTTGGTCGGTCCTGAAAGCCGGCCCGCTGCGCTCAGGCGGGCATGAAGGTCCTGTCCGGGCTGCAATCGCGTCAGCAGGGCGGAAAGGTCAAGGGTGGCGAGGGCGCTGTCCCGCGCGCCGCCGCCTATGACGACGCGGTAGCGCCCGCCCTCGCCGACCAGCGTGAGATCGCTGGTTGCGGGCCGCGCGCAGGATTTGACGCAGCCCGAGACATGCAGCGTCAGCCCCCCGGCGAGGTCCGGCGCCAGCGCCTGTGCGAGGCGTGCCGCATCCGCCATGGCCGGAGCCTCCGCCCGGTTGCAGGCGGGCGCGCCGGCGCAGGCCTGCACCGACAGGCGCGGGTCGTCGTCACGCGTGATCAGGCCGTCGGCTGTCGCGCTTTCGAGGAGGGTCGTCGCATCGGCCGCGCACAGCCCGCGAAAGGCGAGGCCGCGCCAGGGCGAGAGGCGGATCTCCGGGCAGCCGAGCGTCTTGGCCGCCAGCGCGAGACGGTCGAGCGACGCGGCCTCCGCGCGGCCGAAGGGCAGGCCGATCATTGCGGCATGGCTCGCCTGAAGCGCGAACAGCCCGGCCCGCCGGGGCGCGGGGCGCGGAGGTGGAGGCTCTGTGGCAGGCAGATCGCAGAGCGCCGCCAGCTCCGCGGTCGCGAGATCGCCCATGCGGCGGAGGACGTCTGGCGCCTGCGCCCGCCTCGCGGCGAAGCGGGCCAAGGCCTGGGCGACGGCGGCTCCGGCCTCGCTTTCCGCGAGGGAGCCGAACCAGAGCCGGTCCGCCAGCGCGATCACCACACGCCCCGGCGCGGTCGCGACGATGCGGAGATCACCAGCGAAGGCCTCGAGGGACGATTCGCCACCCCCATCGACGATGACGGCGAACTTCGCGGGCAGCCCGGCGACCTCGCGCCCACGCGCCTCGATGGCGGCGGCGAGGGCGAGCGCGTCGATCAGGTCGCTCCGCGAAGCCCCGGAAGGATGTGGCGGGTGCGCCAGCGGCGAGACCAGCGTCAGCCGCTGCGGCCCGTCGCCCTCATGCTCGTCGACCAGCCGCTCCGCCAGCAGCGTCGCGACCAGCTCCGGGTGACTCTGCGCCGTCACCCCGCGCAGCTGCATATTGCCACGCGCCGAGATCTCGATCAGCCCGTTACCGTGCCGTGCGGCCAGCGCCGCGATGCGCCGCAGCTGCGCCGGGGTCAGCCGCGAACCCGGCGGATGCAGCCGCACTAGCCAGCCATCGCCGGTCTCCATCGGTTTGAGCGTGCTCGGGCACCAGCCGCGCCGCAGGGCTTCGGGGGAAGGCGCGTTCATTCCGCAGCCTCCCGCGTCGCGGGCATGCCCGCCAGAAACGCCCCCACCGAATTGCGCCGGCTGGTCCAAAGCCCCCGTCGCGCCGCCTCCGCCAGCCGCGAGCGGATCGCCTCGGCGGCCGGGGCATTGGCGGCCTCGATCGCGGACCAGACCGCGGCATCGGCGCACCAGGCCTGGAACACGGCGTCGAACAGCCCATCCGAGACGGCATCCGTGCTGGCGGCGAAGACGAAGAGCGTGTCCACCGCTTCCGCGAGCTCTGCCGCGCCGCGCCAGCCATGGGCGAGATGGGAGGCGATCCAGCGCGGATGCGTCAGCCGGCCATGGACGATGCGGGCGATATCCTCGGCCACCGTCCGCGCCTTCGGCGCCTCGGGATTGGAGGAATCGAGGCTGTAGAGCGCCGGCGCGGCGCCGAGCGACTGCGCCGCGGCCGCCAAACCGCCAATGACGTCGGCGGCGCTCGACGCTTCCAAAATGTCCCGCCCGGCGGTGTCGCTGACATGCACGAAGGCATCGGCCATGCGGATGCGGGCGGAGAAGCTGTCATCGGCCTGGGCTGTCCCCTCCGGCCCGCCATAAGCGTGGCTGGAGGCAGCGAGATAGGCCGCGCCCAAATCGTCGCGGCTCGCCCAGTCGCCGTCGAGCGCCCGGTCGGCGACGGCCGCGCCATAGCGGCCGGGCGCGGCGCCGAACACCCGCGCCCCGGCCTCGCCACGACGTCGCGCGGCGGCGGGCTCGTTCCAGTCGTCAGGTTCGTCCAGCATCGCGACCGCGCGCGCGGCGGCATCGAGCAGCGCGACCTGCTGCGGAAACGTGTCGCGGAACGCGCCGGAGATGCGAATGGTGACGTCGATGCGCGGATGCGCGAGCTTGGGCAGCGGCGTGATCGCGAAGCCGGTGACGCGCGTCGAGGCATCGTCCCAGAGCGGGGCTGCGCCCATCAGCGCCAGCGCATGGGCGATGTCCTCGCCGCCCGAGCGCAGCGTCGGCGAGGCCCAGAGATCCATCACGATCCGGCGCGGCGGCTCGCCCTCGTCCTGCAGATGCCGCGCGATCACGGCCTGTGCCGCCAGTGCGCCCAGCCGCGCCGCGGCCCGCGTCGGGATCGCGCGCGGGTCGAGCGTCGAGAGGTTGCGCCCGGTCGGCAGCACGTCGGGCCGGCCGCGATGCGGCGAGCCGGCGGGGCCGGGCGGCACGAAGCGTCCGTCGAGCGCGCGCTGCAGCCCCTCGCGCTCGGCCTGCGCGGAGACGGGATCGAGCGCGGACTGGCCGAAGACATGCAACCCGTCGCGGAACGGCAGTTCGGCGATGTCGCAGAGATGCGCGTCGAGCCGCGTCAGCGCCTCGCTCATCGGCAGATCGGGCGTCACGCCGCAGGATTCCGCCAGCCCGCTGGCCTCAGCCCGCGCCCGGATCTCGGCGGCGACGATCTCGGCCCGGCGCGGATCGAGCACCTGCGCCTGGCTGAACTCCTCGACGAGATCGCGCAGCAGCGCGGTCTCGCCGGAGGCCCCGATCTCCGCCAGCGGCGGCGGTAGATGGCCGAGCGTCACCGCCGAGAGCCGCCGCTTGGCCGGCGCGGCCTCGCCGGGGTCGTCGACCACATAAGGATAGACCACCGGCAGCCCCTGCGTGACCAGCCGCGGCCAGCAGGAGGCCGACAGCGCCACCGCCTTGCCCGGCAGCCATTCGGTCGTGCCATGGGTGCCCAGATGGATCAGCGCATCAATGCCGGCCGTCTCGCGCAGCGCGCGGTAGAAGGCGAGATAGCCATGGCCCGGCGGTGCGTCGGGGTCGTGATAACGGGCCTTCCGGTCGGGTGTCGTGTCGCGCGGCGGCTGCAGCGCGATGGTGAGGGCGCCGTCGCGGACGGTGCGGAAGCGGAAGGCGCCGTCGCTGAAGGCCGGATCAGCCTCGGGCGCGCCATGGGCGGCGAGGAGGGCTTCGCGCGCTTCTGTGGGGATCGTCGCGAGCCAGGCCCGATAGGCTTCGAGCGGGAGGGCGAGGTCGGCTGGCCCGGTGGTGAGGGCGGCCATGAGGGCTTGGCCGTCATTGCGAGCGCAGCGAAGCAACCCAGAACCGTCTCGCTCGACGTCCCCCTGGATTGCTTCGCGGCGCTCGCAATGACGGGATGCGATGTCGTACCCCGCCTCCGCCAGCAGCTCCCGGATCGCGCCGACGCTTGCCGGCGTATCGAGCCCGACCGCGAAGCCCGCCCGGCCGCCGCGCGCCGGATAATCGGACATCACCAGCGCCAGCCGGCGCGTGGCGGCCGGCTTGGACGCCAGCGCGATCCAGCCGGCGACGAGATCGGCGAGCGCAGCGACACCATCCGGATCGGGCACCAGCCGGCGCGTCGCCAGCCCCGTCGCGGGGTCGGTGGTCTCGGCCTTGAAGGCGACGGGGATGGTGCCCAGCCGTCCGTCGAATTCCGGCAACGCCACCTGCATGGCGAGATCGGCCGCCGAGAGGCCCCGCGTCGAGGCGGCCCAGGCGTCGCGCGCACTGCCGACCGGCATCGCCTGAAACACGGGGCAATCGGCGGCATCGAGCACGAAATCGGCGCCCTCGCGCGCCGAGAAGGCGGTGGTGGTGACGATCGCCGCCGGCTGCCGCGTCGCGATCAGTGCCGCGAGCTCGGCGGTCACAGTGGGGTCCTTCAGGCTGGTTAGGGCGAGGATCAGAGGAGCCATGCCGCGCGCGGCCAGCGCCGCCGCCAGCGCCTCGCCCATTGCCGTGTCGCCGGCGCTGACGGCCGAGCGATAGACCAGGATCGGCACGAAGGGTCGGTCGGCCAAGGCGGCGAGCGCCTCGTGCCAGGGCATCGGCGCGGCGTTGGCGCCCAGCGCGAACAGCGGCGGGAGGGGCAGAGGCGCAAGGTCGGAGGGCGGCCGGTCGCGGCCGAGATACCCCGCCGCCACCGCCAGCAGGCGCCGCATGTTCTCGGCGCCGCCGCCAGCATGGAAATACGACAGGATCGCCCTCGCGCAGGCGGGCGGCACGGTGCAGTAGCCCGCCAGCCGCGCGTCGTCGCGGTCGTCGCCGGGCAGCACCGCCAGCGCGATGCCCCTTGTGCGGCAGGTTTCGCTGAGCTGCTCGATGCCGTAGCGCCAGTAGTCCAGCCCGCCGAGGCAGCGCACCAGGACGAAACGGCTCCTGGCCACCGTCTTCTCGATCAGGAGATCGACCGAGAGCGGGTGTCGCAGCCGCCGCAGCGAGGCGAGGCGGACAGTGAGATCACTGCTGCCGGCCGCCGCCGCCAGCGCGGAGAGATCGCTGTCGGCGAAGGACAGGACGACGACATCCCCCGCGGCCAAGCCGAGATCGACGGCGTCCTCGCCGTCGTCGAGCCTGATCTCGCTGGTCGGGAGCAGATGCATGCCTGGCTTTCGAAAAGGGCGGCCTCAAGCGCCGGCGAGCGCAACCTCCACCGCCGTCACGTCGAAGCCCTTGAGCCCGATCACGGTGAGACGCCCGTCGCGCGCTTCGCCCTCGGTCCAGGCCCGGTCGAAATGATGGCTGACGCGGCGGCCGACGCCCTGCACGACGAGCCGCATCGGCTTGCCCGGTACGGCGGCGAAGCCCTTCAGCCGCAGCACGCCCTGCGCTTCGGCCGCCTTGCCGAGGCGGGCCGACAGCACCTCAGGCGCGAGCCCGGCCGGCAGCGCCAGCGCGACCGAATCGAAATCGTCATGCTCATGGTCCTCGCCCTCGCCGTGATGCGACGGACGCGACGCGAGATCGGCCTCCGCCGCGGCGCTCAGGCCGAGGATCAGAGCGGGCTCGATCGTGCCCCGACTGGTCTCGACGATCTTGATCGCCTTGGGCAGATGCGCGGCGATCTCAGCCTTCACCCGCTCGCGCGTCGCTTCGTCGATCAGGTCGCTCTTGTTGAGCAGGATCAGGTCGGCGCAGAGGATCTGGTCCTCGAACACCTCCTCCAGCGGGTTGTCATGGTCGACGGAGGCGTCCTGCGCGCGCTGGGCGGCGAGTGCGTCGGGATCGTCGGCGAACTGGCCCTCGGCCACCGCCGGGCCATCGACCACCGCGATCACGCCGTCGACCGTGACGCGGGCGCGGATCGCCGGCCAGTTGAAGGCCTGGACCAGCGGCTTGGGCAGAGCCAGCCCCGAGGTCTCGATCAGGATGTGCTGCGGCGGGTCGGCCCGGTTCAGGAGCTTTTCCAGCGCCGGCACGAAATCATCCGCCACCGTGCAGCAGATGCAGCCATTGGGAAGCTCGACCACGTCCTCCTCGGTGCAGCCGGAAATGCCGCAGCCCTTGAGGAACTCGCCGTCGAAGCCGAGATCGCCGAACTCGTTGACGAGCACCGCGAGCCTCTTGCCCTCCGCATTCTCGAGCAGATGGCGAACCAGCGTCGTCTTACCGGCGCCGAGGAAGCCGGTGATGATGGTGCAGGGGGTCTTTGTCAGGGAATTCATCGGGAACCCGCGATCGGGAGGGGAGGAAGGCGCGCCACCACGCCCTTGCGGATCGCCTCGGCGCGCTCGCGCCAGGGCACGATGCCGTCCGGGGTCTCGCGGTATTGGCGCGCGAAGGTGAGCAGCGTCTCGACGCCCGTCGCGGGGTCGAGATCGCCATAGACATAGGTCCAGCGGCCCTCGCCGCTGAGCGCCACCGTGCAGGGACGCTTGCAGACCGAGAGGCACTCCACCGTCTCGACGCTGACCGCAGCATCGAGCGTGGGGTCGAGCGCGTCGCGAAGGCCGGCGGCGAGAAGGGCCCCGGGACGGGGCGCTTCGGGGTCGCCCCCGGCGGCGCGACAGGTCGCGCAGACGAGGATGCGGACGGGCGCCGTGCCCGTTTCCGGGCGTGGCTGCTGCAGTTGCGTGCTCATGATCCGTCCGGCGTCAGGCCGTCGCGGGCAGGGCGGCGATCAGGAAGACGAGGCCGACGCAGGCCATGGCGGCGGCCGCCGCGCGAACCGGCAGCGTCAGGCCGGTCTCCGGCGAGAACAGCCGCCGGACGAACAGGATCGTGCCGACCGTGACGGCCGCCTGGATCGCGACGAGGCCAATGAGATAGGCACCGACCACGGCGGTGTCGGCGCCGATGATCGATTCCGCCAGCGCATGGCCATGGGCGAAGCCAGCGGCGGCGAACAGCGCGGCCAGGGCCGGCAGCGGCAGCGACGGCTTGAGCACGCCGATGGCACCGATCAGCACGAGGCTGCCCGCAACCAGCATCTCCCCGGCCGGCAGGTCGATGCTGTTGATATGGGCGAAGGCGCCGAGACCCATGCCGGCGATCCAGAGCACAGGCAAAAGCAGCGCGCCCGAGGCATAGCGCGAGGCGACGAGGCCGACCGCGACCAGCGCGGCGAGATGATCGAGCCCGAGAATCGGGTGGCCGAGGCCCGACAGCAGCCCTTCGGTCAGTGTCGAAGGCGTGCTGCCGCCCATCGGGTGGTGGGCGAGCGCCGGGCTGCAGAGCAGGGCGGTGAAGGCGAGGGTCAGGCGGTTGCGCAGCGTCATGGTTCCGGTCTCCGTCAGAAGGCGGCCGGTCTTGCGACCAGCCAACGTTCCCAAGGACGGAGCCGCATGACCTTCGCCACGCGAACACAGCCGCCGTCGGAACACCCCGTCCGATGGGCCCATAGGAACACTGTCGACGGCAGGTCTCCTGGCTCGCGGGTCTAGGCATCCTGCGCCGCCTTCCCGGGATCACTCCCAGTGGCCGATGGAGCAGAACTCGCCGCTTACAGTTGCGGGGGCAGCCGCGGTATCGCACCGCGTTCCCTTTTCACCTCCTCGCGGAGGCACCGTCGGCGACGATCATTAGCCATGTGAGGGAGGCTGTGCAATGGACCGCATGGACAGACGAAGGCTTTCCGCCGTCATTGCGAGCGCAGCGAAGCAATCCAGAATGGCGCGCGCCTACCCCTGGATTGCTTCGCTGCGCTCGCAATGACGAACTTCCTGACGGGTCGAACCTGATGTTGCTGCCCCACCTCACCCTCGTCCTCGGCGGCGCCCGCTCGGGCAAGAGCCGCCACGCCGAAGCGCTGATCGAGGCGCTGCCGCCACCCTGGGCCTATATCGCGACCGCACAGGCTTGGGACGACGAGATGACCGCGCGCATCGCCGAGCACCGCGCCCGCCGGCCCGGAGACTGGATCACGCTCGACGCGCCGCTCGACCTGCCCGGGGCGATTCGCGGACTTCCCGAGGGGCGCCCGGTGCTGGTGGACTGCCTGACGCTCTGGCTCACCAACCTGATTCTCGCCGAGCAGGACACCGCCGCCGCAGGCCGCGCCCTGATCGAGGTCTGCGCGCAGGCGACGGCGCCCGTCGTTCTCGTCTCCAACGAGGTCGGCCTCGGCATCGTCCCCGACAATGCGCTGGCGCGGCGCTTCCGCGACGAGGCCGGCCGGCTGCACCAGGCGATTGCGGCAAGGGCCGGACGCGTGGTCTTCATGGTCGCCGGCCTGGCCATGCAGGTGAAGTGAGACCTGGCAGGTGAAGTGAACAGGCCCGTGAAATGAGAACGCCGATGACGAACGAGACAGACGAGGCCGCCCGGTACAAGGCGAAGATGGCAAAGCGCAAGGCGCTGCAGGATGCCGAGGTCGCCTCCAAGACGGTCGAGAAGGGCCTGCTGATCGTCAACACCGGCCCCGGCAAGGGCAAGTCGACGGCGGCCTTTGGGCTGATGCTGCGCGCGCTCGGCCATGGCTGGCGCGTCGGCGTGGTGCAGTTCATCAAGGGCGCCTGGGAGACCGGCGAGCGCCGGGCGCTGGGGGCCTTCGGCGAGCAGATCGCCTGGCACACCATGGGCGAGGGCTTCACCTGGGAGACACAGGACAAGGTCCGCGACATCGCCGCCGCCACCCGCGCCTTCGAAAAGGTCAAGGAACTGATGGCCGACGAGAGCATCCGCCTGATCGTGCTGGACGAGCTCAACATCGCGCTGCGCTACGACTATCTGCCGCTGGCCGAAGTCGTCGCCACGCTGCAGGCACGCCGGCCCGATCTCCACATCGTCGTCACCGGTCGCAATGCCAAGCCGGAGCTGATCGAGGCCGCCGACCTCGTGACGGAGATGACGCTGGTGAAGCACCACTTCACCGCCGGCGTGAAGGCGCAGGAGGGGATCGAGTTTTGAGGGATGGTCAGGCGGTGGGGATCACCAGCAAAGCAGCGTCCCCGCCAACGACCGCCGTGACGCGTAAGCGCTTGTCGAAAGTCGCAAGGCGGCCTCCGTGCTTGACCGCGAGCCCCAACAGATACGTGTCGCTAATCTGATCGCTTGAGACGATGGCTTGAGGGTCGATCAAGGAACTGTCCAAGAGGCTGAAATCGTCCTGCCAGAACACGTGACGGCCGACGTTGCGCAATTGGCGAAGCAAGGGATGAACGAGTGCGGGCGAGCCTGGCGAATTGAGATACCGCGGATGACCGACGATCCTGAGGACGCCATTCTCGGTCATGGGGCAGGTCGCCCAGTCCTCCGTTCCCTCCGCTTGGAACCAGCGTTGCGCGGCCAAATGATGGACATGCCGCCGATCCAGCAGAGCAATGAGGACATTGACGTCCAAAAGTGCGGTCACGGCAATTCGTCGCGAAGCCGGTTGACGTGCTCCAAGGTGATGACGGCGTCGGGATTGCTGATGGGCAGCAGCGGGAAACCTTCAGGATAAACGATCTCCGGCTCCGCCGGCAGGGCGCGCCGGGCCAGATCTGAGATCACCTCTCCAACCGTGCGGTCCTGCTCCCGCGCCAGCTTCTCGGCGGCGCGAACAACGTCGTCGTCGATCGTCACATGCGTGCCCATGATCGCTTCCCAGCGGCTGCGGACGCGATCTTATCGCAACCGGCACCGCGCCGGAAGCTGCGCAGGCTCACCCCTTGGACAGCAGCAGTGCGATCAGCGCGCCGCATCCCGCCAACCCCCACAACAACCCGCAAGCCTTCCGATACACCCGCAAGCCCCGCCGGATATCGGCTGCCGTCGCTTCCACCCGGCCATCGCCCATCCAGCCATCCTCGACGGTGACGTCGCCATAGATGCGCGGCCCCGCCAGCCTCAAGGCCAATGCGCCCGCCATCGCCGCCTCCGGCCAGCCGGCATTGGGCGAGCGGTGGCGGCGCGCATCGCGGCGCACGGCCCGCCAGGCGCCCGCCGCATCGGCGTCGCGATCGAGTGCGGCAGCCGCGACGATCAGCAGCGCCGTCAGCCGCGAAGCGGGCAGGTTGACGAGGTCGTCGAGCCGCGCCGCGGCCCAGCCGAAGGCGAGATGGCGCGGCGTTTTGTGGCCGATCATCGAATCGGCGGTGTTGATCGCCTTGTACATGATGATGCCGGGCAGGCCGGCGACCCCGAGCCAGAAGGCCGGCGCCACCACCCCGTCGGAAAAATTCTCCGACAGGCTCTCGATCGCGGCGCGCGAGACGCCGGCCTCGTCGAGACTGTCGGGGTTGCGGCCGACGATCATCGACACCGCCTTGCGGCCCTCGGTGAGGCCTCCCGTCTCCAGCCCCTGCGCGACCGCCGCGACATGCTCGTGCAGGCTGCGCTGCGCCAGCAGCGTCGAGGCGAGCAGCGCGAGCGGCAACAGCCCCGCCGGCCCCAGCTGTCGGCACAGGGCGGTCAGCGCGAGCGCCCCAGCCAGGCTCACCGCGAGCAGGATCAGGAGCGCGGCCACGCCGGCCGCCTTCCGGGCGGCAAAGCTGGCCGCCTCCCGGTTCAGGCGACGGTCCAGCCCGGCGATCAGCGCGCCAATCCAGGTGACGGGATGGCCGATCCGCGCATACAAGCGCTGCGGATAGCCGACCGCGGCCTCGATCGCGAGCGCGGCCAGCAGCAGAAGCAGTGTGTCGGGCAGGGCCATGGGCGGCGAGGCAAACGTGACGGAGGGCATCTGGCATGGCGGCGATCTCGGCCGGGCGCGGGCGCTGTTTTCGGAAGCGCCCGAGCCCTGGATCGATCTCTCCACCGGGATCAACCCGATCCCCTATCCGCTTCCCGCGCTGCCGTTAAGCCTCTGGCAGCGCCTGCCCGCCGCCGATGACGAGGCGGCGCTGCTCGCGGCGGCGCGAAACGCCTATCGCGTGCCGGTCGATGCCGGCATCGTGGCCGCGCCCGGCACGCAGATCCTGATCGATCTCCTGCCACGGGTCGTCCCGGATCTCGTCAGTGCGGCGTCGGTCGCGGTGCTGGGGCCGACCTATGCCGAGCATGCACTCGCCTGGCGGAAGATGGGCGCGACGGTCGTCGAGGCGGACAGCTTGGCTCACGCGGACAACGCCGCGACGGTGGTGGTGGTGAACCCCAACAATCCCGATGGGCGCCTGCTGTCGGTGTCGGAACTAGGCGCGCTCGCCGCCCGCTGCGCCGCCCGCGGCGGGCTGCTGGTCGTCGACGAGGCCTTCTGCGACTTCACGCCCGAGGCGAGCCTGGTCCCGGCCCTGCCGCCCGCGACGCTGGTGCTGCGCTCCTTCGGCAAGACCTATGGCCTGGCCGGTGTCCGGCTCGGTTTCGCCATTGGCGAGGCGCATCGGATCTCGGCGCTGCGCGAAGCGATGGGCCCCTGGGCCGTGGCCGGCCCGGCGCTCTCGATCGGCGCGCAGGCGCTCGCCGATGCCGAGTGGCGGGCGCAGGCCGGCGCCGCGCGCGCCGCCGACGCCGCGAGGCTCGATGCGCTGCTCGCCCCGCGGGGCGAGATCATCGGCGGCACCGCTCTGTTCCGGCTGCTCGCGACGCCCGATGCGCCGGCGCTCTTCGCCCATCTCGGCGCCAACGGCCTCTATGTGCGCCGCTTCCAGCACGATCCGACCCGGCTGCGCTTCGGCCTGCCGGGCGATGCGCCGGGCTGGGCGCGGCTGGAAGCGGCGCTGGCGTCCTTCGCCCCGCCTTCGCGGGCATCGTAAAGCCAGCATGCGTCGCGCGCCGGGACAGATCCGAAGCCGCTCGCTAGTTTGATCGCCTAACCTGCCCGAACACGCCTCGCCCCAAGGAACGCACCATGCCCGCCCTGCCGCCTGCCAGCGACCTGACCATCTGTTTCGCCCATGCCGCCTACCAGTTGCAGGCCGAATTCGCGACGCGCGGCCATGCCGCCAAGAGCTTCGAGGTGCGCTCGCTCGACGAACTGAAGGCGCGGGCGCCGGAGGCCGATGTCGTGGTGGTGTCGGGCCTCTGGCGCAACGAGCTGATCGCGTCCTGCCCCAAGCTGCGCTTCGTCCAGTCGGTCAGCGCCGGAACCGACCAGTACGACAAGGCCGCTTTTGCGGCGGCCGGCATTCGGCTGGCGAGCGCTCAGGGAGCGAATGAGCGGGCCGTGTCCGAGCATGCCATGGCGCTGATCCTCGGCCTGACCCGCCAGATCCACCTCGCCCGCGACAACCAGACCGCCGCGACCTGGCGCCCGATGATCGGCGACCGCGCCCGGCGCGAGGACGAGCTTGGCGGCAAGACGCTGGTCATCGTCGGGCTGGGCCGCATCGGCCTGCGGCTGGCGACGCTCGCCGCCGCCTTCGGCCTGCGCATCATCGGCGTGCGCCGCAGCCCGGAGCCGCATCCCGACATCGAAGCGATCGTCCGGCCCGACCAGTTGCACGAGGTGCTGGCGCAGGCCGATATCGTCGCGCTGACCTGCCCGCTGACGCCGGAGACGGAGAACCTGATCGACGCTGCGGCGCTTGGCGCAATGAAGCCCGGCGCGCTACTGATCAATGTCGCGCGCGGCAAGGTCGTCGACGAGAAGGCGCTGGTCGCAGCGCTGTCGGAAGGCCGCATCGCCGGCGCGGGCCTCGACACCTTCGTCGAGGAACCGCTGGCCGCGGCCTCACCGCTCTGGGCGATGAAGAACGTCATCGTCACGCCCCACAGCGCTGGCGAGACCCGCGCCTACGAGACCAATGTCGTCGATCTGCTGGTCGACAACCTCGCCCGGCTTGCGCGCGGCGAGACGACGTTGCGCAATCAGGTGGTTTAGCCTCGTCACGATCGACCAACCGCGCCGTCATCCTGGGCGACCGAAGGTCGTCCCGGGATCCATCGTAGGGCAGGACGGCGCTCGATGATGGATCCCGGCCTGCGCCGCTGCGCGGCTGGTCCAGGATGACGGTGTGTTCGGTGGAGAGAGTTGACGATCAGGCCCGCAGGCCGCGCCACCAGCGGCGCGCCGCGTCGCGTGCCCGCCGCGCGAAGGCGTAGGCCGCGCTGCTGCGGACCCAGTCGAGCGCCCGGCGCCGCAGCCGGTCGAGCAGGGTCATCAGTCCGTTGAGCCAGCGATAGGTCAGCAGCTTCTCCCGGCCGGCATGGTAGATGCGCTCGACCAGCAGGAAGCTGACGAGATGGGCGAAGGCGAAGACGACGAGGCCGGTCCGGAACCGGCCCTGTGCCATCACCACCAGCCCGAGCAGTTTCAGCGGTTCGGCGATCGCGAAGGGCACCGCCAGCAGCGCCAGGATCGCCAGCCGCGACTGCCGCGCGATCACGGCCTCCGCTCGCGCCACGATCCGCAGTGACGCCACCCAGTCGACCAGCGGCCGGTAGAGCGGCCGGGCGATCTCGTCGACGATGATGACGACGGTCAGCAGCGCGCGCAGGAGGGCGAAGAGGAGGCGGGCGAGGGCGCCGCGTGTCTCGTCCCTGATCGGCGGCTGCGTCATCGATGGTCCTTGCATCGCCCGAGAGTTCACCGGCTTCCGTCGCACTGACTTAATCCTGCGCGATCCCAGCAATTCTGGGGCGTTCCCATCAAGCGCGGGTCATCCCGGACGCAGCGAAGCGGAGATCCGGGATCCATTCCGGAGCGCTTGTCGGTGAGGTTCCGGAATGGGTCCCGGGTCTCCCTGTGGTCGCCCGGGACGACCGGCGTTTGTGTGACGAGCGCAGGTTGCCCGTGACCTAAGGAGGCTCACCCCGCCTTCGCATCCTCCAGCATCAACGCCGCGCCCTTCTCGGCGATCATCATGGTCGGGTTGGCGGTATTGCCCGAAGTGATCGCGGGCATGACGGAGGCGTCGATCACGCGAAGCCCCGCCACCCCGCGCACCCGCAGCCGCTCGTCGAGCACGGCGCGGGCATCGTCGGGACGGCCCATCTTGGCGGTGCCGACGGGATGGAAGATCGTCGTCCCCAGCCGCGCCGCGGCGTCCAGCAAATCCTCGTCGCTCGTCGCCGCCGGGCCCGGCAGATGCTCCTGCGGCCGGAAGCGCGACAGCGAGGCCTGCGCGACGATGCGGCGCGTCAGCTTCATCGCGTCGATCGCGACCTGCCGGTCGGCTTGCGTGTCGAGATAGTTCGGCGAGATCGCGGGCGCGTCCTGCGCATGGGGCGTCTTGAGGTGGACATGGCCGCGGCTGGTCGGGCGCAGATTGCAGACGCTGGCGGTGAAGGCGTCGAAGGGGTGCAGCCCCGAGCCCCAGGAATCCAGCGAGAGCGGCTGGAAATGGTACTGCAGATTGGCGGTCGCCTGCTCTGGCGAGGATTTCGCGAAGGCGCCGACCTGCGAGGGCGCCATCGTCAGCGGCCCGCTGCGCATCGCCGCATATTGCAGCGCCATCAGCGGCCGGCGCCAGATCTTGGCGTAGTCGCTGTTAAGCGTGCGCACGCCCTCGACCTTGTAGACGGGGCGGATCTGGAGATGGTCCTGCAGGTTCTCGCCGACGCCGGGCAGGTCCGCCACCGTCGCGATGCCCAGCCCCTGCAGCCTTGCTCCGTCGCCGACACCTGAACGCTCAAGCAGGGCCGGAGAGCCGATCGCGCCGGCCGAGAGCACGACCTCGCCCGAGACCTCGGCCCGCAGCTTCTCGCCGCCATGCGTGAACTCGACTGCCGTCGCGCGGCCGTCCTCGATCACGACGCGCTCGACCAGCACGCCCATCTCCAGCCTGAGATTTTTCTCGCGCTTGTCCAGCACCGGCCGCAGGAAGGCGTTGAAGGCGCTCAGCCGGCGCCCGCGCCGCTGGTTGACCTGGAAATAGGACGAGCCCTCGTTGTCGCCGGTGTTGAAGTCGTCGATCTTGGCGATGCCGGCCTCGGCCGCTGCCTCCCGGATGGCGTCGAGGATCGCCCAGCGCACGCGCGGATGCTCGACGCGCCATTCCCCGCCGCTGCGATGCACCCCGCTCTCGCCCGGGCCGATATGGTCCTCATGCGCGAGAAAATACGGCAGGACGTCGTCCCAGCCCCAGCCGGAAAGCCCGTGCTGGCGCCAGCCATCGTAGTCGGCCGCCTGGCCGCGCATATAGACCATGGCGTTGATCGCGGAGGAGCCACCGACCACCTTGCCGCGCGGATAGGCCAGCGCCCGGCCGCCGAGGCCCGCCTGGGGTTCGGTCTTGAACAGCCAGTCGGCGCGCGGATTGCCGATGGCGAAGAGGTAGCCAACCGGGATGTGGAACCAGATCCAATCGTCCCGTCCGCCGGCCTCCAGAACCAGCACGCGTGACGTGGGATCGCGCGACAGCCGGTTGGCGACGACGCAGCCCGCCGAGCCCGCGCCGATGACGATATAGTCGAAGCGGCCAATGGAGCGGCGGTCGGTCTGGGCGGGTTCGGCCATGGCGTCCCTCGGTCAACAGGCGGGTCTGCCCCCGCTTCGGAGGCAACGGATAAGCGGCGGGGCCTGTGGCGGCAATGGCGCGTCAGTGCGAACGGCCTGTGCAAGAGCCCTCACGCCTGCGGGATTCCGGGCTCGCGGCGAGCGTGAAATACGCGAGTCATGCCGGGCGACCGGAGGGAGACCCGGGATCCATTCCGGAACCTCTCCAGCATGCGCTCAGGAATGGATCCCGGATCTCCGCTGCGCTGCGTCCGGGATGACCCGCTCTGCTGGAGGGAGGGTGAGGGCGAATGCCTTATCCAACGGCCCGCCGCTTGCTTGGACCCTCCCGAATGGTTGTTATGGCGGCGCGGCCGTGGGGCCGTCCGCCCGGGAGAGTGTCGATGGGGTATCGCGTCGCGATCGGCACGCGCAGCTATCTCTTCAGCGACCTGAAGGAGCTGATGGCGAAGGCGACGCCGCCGCGCTCGGGTGACCGGCTGGCCGGGCTCGCGGCCGAGTCGATGGAAGAGATGATGGCGGCCAGGATGGCGCTCGCCGATCTGCCGCTGCGGACCTTTCTGCACGAGGCGCTGATCCCCTATGAGGCCGACGAGGTGACGCGGCTGATCGTCGATGGCCATGACGCGGCAGCCTTCGCTCCCGTGGCTTCGCTGACGGTCGGCGCCTTCCGCGACTGGCTCTGCTCGGAAGCCGCGACGACGGAGGCCCTCGCCAAACTTGCACCGGGCATCACGCCGGAGATGGCAGCTGCGGTCTCCAAGCTGATGCGCAACCAGGACCTGATCCTCGTCGCGCGCAAATGCCGCGTCGTGACGCGCTTCCGCAACACGCTCGGCCTGCCCGGACGGATGGCCGTGCGCATCCAGCCCAACCACCCGACCGACGATGCCGCCGGCATCCTCGCCTCGACCATCGACGGGCTGAGCTATGGTTGCGGCGATGCGGTCATCGGCATCAACCCGGCCTCCGACAGCACGGCCCGGATCGGCGAGCTCCTGCGCCTGCTCGACGGCGTCATCGCCCGCTTCGACATCCCCACCCAGGCCTGCATCCTGACCCATGTCACCTCCTCGATTGCGCTGATCGAGCAGGGCGCGCCGGTCGACCTCGTCTTCCAGTCGGTGGCGGGCACGCAAGCCGCCAACGCCTCCTTCGGCGTCACGCTGGCGCTGCTGCAGGAGGGGCTGGAGGCCGGCCGCTCGCAGAAGCGCGGCACGGTCGGCGACAACCTGATGTATTTCGAGACCGGGCAGGGCGCGGCGCTGTCGGCCAACGCCCATCACGGCGTCGACCAGCAGACGCTCGAGGCGCGCGCCTATGCCGTCTGCCGGGCCTACCAGCCCTTGCTGGTCAACACCGTCGTCGGATTCATCGGCCCGGAATATCTCTATGACGGCAAGCAGATCATCCGCGCCGGGCTGGAGGACCATTTCTGCGGCAAACTGATGGGCGTGCCGATGGGCTGCGACATCTGCTACACCAACCATGCCGAGGCCGATCAGGACGACATGGACACGCTGCTCACACTGCTGGGCACGGCTGGCGTCAACTTCATCATGGGCGTGCCCGGCGCCGACGACGTGATGCTGAACTACCAGTCGACCTCCTTCCACGACCAGCTCTACATCCGCGAGGTGCTCGGGCTGCGGCGCGCCCCGGAATTCGAGGACTGGCTGCTGCGCATGGACATTACCGACGCAGCTGGAAAGCTCAGCGCTGGTCAGGGCGGGCCCGCGCTGCTGGCGGCGATGCAGGACCGCGCGGCGTGAGCGGGCCCGAGAAGCCGCCAGCGGCCCCCGGCCGCTTCGCCGATCTCGCGCGGCTGACTCCCGCGCGCATCGCGCTCGGCCGGTCGGGCGCGTCGCTGCCGACAAGCGAGGTGCTGCGCTTCGGCCTCGCCCATGCCCAGGCGCGCGACGCGGTGCATGCGCCCTTCCGGCCCGATGAGGTCGCAGCGCAACTGGCGGGGCTCGGCATCGAGACGCTGGCCGTCGAAAGCGCGGCCCGCTCCCGCGAGGATTACCTGCGCCGTCCGGATTGGGGGCGCAGTCTGTCGCCGGAGAGCCTGGCCGCATCGCAGGCGCGGCAGGGTCGGTTCGATCTCGCCATCGTGGTCGCCGACGGGCTGTCCTCCACCGCCATCCACCAGAACGCCGCGCCGCTCGTCGAGGCGCTGCTGCCTTTCCTCCGGCGCCACTCGCTCTCGCTGGCCCCGATCGTCATCGCCTCGCAGGCGCGGGTCGCGCTCGGCGACGCCGCGGGCCAGGCGCTGGGCGCCCGCATGGTCCTCGTGCTGATTGGGGAACGGCCCGGCCTGTCCTCGCCGGATTCGCTGGGCGCCTATCTCACCTTCGCGCCGCGGATCGGCCTGACCGACGAGGCGCGCAACTGCATCTCGAACATCCGCCCTGGCGGGCTGGGCTTTGCCGAGGCGGCCTTCAAGCTCGCCTGGCTGATCGACCAGGGGTTCCGCCGCGCGCTGACCGGCGTCGGGCTCAAGGACGAGAGCGACGCGGCGCTGGAGGCGGGCGCGGCCGCCGGTCTGATCCCGGAGGACTGATCGCCCTCAGCCCGCGAAGCCGCCCTCGGCCAGAAAGGCGGCCTCCTCCGGCGTCGTCTCCCGCCCGAGCAGCGCATTGCGGTGGGGGAAGCGCCCGAAGCGCCGGATCACCGCGCGATGGCCCTCCGCATGCTCGGCCGCCTCGCCGCCGAGCGGCGTGCTGAGTGCGACCGAGAGGTCCTGGTCCACAAGGTTCTCGGAATGGCAGAAGGGCAGGTGCAGGAACAGCCGCAGCGCCGGCTCGATGGCGGCGCCATGGCCCATCGCCTGCGCGCGCCGGGCAAAGTACAGAGCCAGCGGGTCGGTCGCATACATATGCGCCGTGCCGCGGAAGCTGTTGCGCGGGAACTGGTCGAGCAGGACCATCAGCGCGAGTGAACCCTCGGCCGTGTCGCTCCAGCCGTCGTGCTCGCGGCGTGCCGCCGCAAGATGCAGCGGCATGAAGCGTTCCCGGAACAGCGTGTCGAAGGCCTCATCCTTCGCGAACCAGCGCCCGGGACCGGCCTCGCGCCAGAAGTTGCCGACTGCGGCCGCCGTTGCGGTCGGTGCGCCGCGCGACATGCGCGGCCCGTCATGGGGTGTCATCCGTCGTCTCTCCAGGGGCGCGGGGAACAACACCGTCGGCGATCTCATTGTTCATGACCAGGCAGCAGCATTCTTTCGAGCCCGGTGCGGCGTGCCCGCCCGGACGACCATGCATGACCACCCTCCGAGGCATGGGCTTGATAACCCAGCGTCATCTCCATCAAATGGGATCGTGACCACCTTGCCGCCACGTTCCCTCGACAATGCGCCGACCGGGCCGCCCGAGGCGGAGGCGCCCTACCGCTTCGTCAGCCGCGATGTTGGCGAAACCCAAGCCTGGCTCATCGCTCTTCTGCGCCGCGATCTGCTGCTCGAACCGCTGCCGACTGAACCTTTCGAGGCGAAGCTGACAGGTCATGCGCTGGCTCGGGCCCATCTCGTCCACGCCTCCTACTCAGGCGGGATGAGGCTCAAGCGCGGCGACGCGCATGACAATCTGACCCTGCGGATCGTGGCGAGCGGGGGCAGCTTCTATTCGGTCGGCCGCGAGACGCTCGCCGCCGTGCCGGGCCGGGGTCTGATCCTCAACACGGCGCTTGCCGAAGGCGGCGAATATGCCGAAGGCAGCATCCATTCCACGTTCACGGTCCATGCCGAAGAGGTCGCGCGGACCCTGCAGGACGCCTTCGAGCGCCCGGTGACGGCGCAGCTCGGCCTTGCGACCACCTTCGAGGTCGGTTCCGGCACGGGCGCTGCGCTGTCCGGCATCATGGCCGCGATGGCGGCCTGCCTGGGCGGCGATGGTGGCATCGCCGAGGCGCCCCACGCCGCGCGGATGCTGCGCGATTCCCTGATCATGCTGATCCTGGAGCGCTTTCCGCACCGCTACTCCGCCTGGTTCGAGCGATCGGCGGCGGCCCCCGCGCCCTGGCAGATCCGGCGGGCGATCGCCTTCATCGATGCCCATGACAGCGGCCCCCTGACGGTCCAGGACGTCGCGGATGCCGTTGGTATCGGCCTGCGCTCGCTGCAGGAGGGTTTTCGCCGGCACAGGCAGATCTCGCCGCATGACTACATCAAGCAGGTGCGGCTGGGGCGGGTCAGGGCCGAACTGTCGGACCCGCAATCGACCCGCAGGATCGAGGAGATCGCCCGGCACTGGGGCTTCGTCAACCGCGGCCATTTCGCAGTCGATTACCGGCAGGCCTTCGGCGAACAGCCCTCGGAGACGCGCCGCCGCCGCTGAGCTGAGCCCGAAGCGCGCCGCTCTACGATCGGGTTAACGTAGCGGCAACCACGAAAACCCATTCGCCCGATCATGGTTACCGGAGCGTTGACGGGGGCGGCCGGCCCGACTCCCACGACGCAAGACCGACTCCGGCGGCGCAGGGACGTCTAAAATAGATTAAATCAAAAAACGAGAACTTTAAGTGAATTATAAATCAATACGATCATAATACTCGTTATGTAGGCGGCGTTTTATTGGTTTCGTTGTGTGCGGGTGAATCGAATGGTCAGTAAAAACGCGAGCAATGTCGCGCAAATCAGTCCAGGGCCGGACTGTACGTTGCGTCATGCAAAGTCGACGGCGGCTTCGCTGGCCGCGTTGATCGCGTCTGCTCAGTCGATCGAGGTCGACTGTTCCGTCATCGAACAGGTCGACATCACCTTCGTGCAGATGATCGTCAGCGCGCAGCGCAGCTGCGCCGCCCGCGACCTGCCCTTCGCCCTCACCGGCACGAGCGACGCCGTCGCTTCCGCCTTCCACCGGGCCGGCGTGACGCCGCCCGGCACGGTGCCTTCCGAACTGTCCGGGATCTGACCATGGCCACCATCCTCACCGTCGATGATTCGCCGAGCGTCCGGCAGATGATCAAGCTCGTGCTGGGCCCGGCCGGGCACAATGTCGTCGAGGCCGGCGACGGCGCTGAGGGCCTGGCCAAGGCCAAGGCGCAGAGCTTCGACCTCGTCATCACCGACCTCAACATGCCGGTGATGAACGGCATGCAGATGATCAAGGCGCTGCGTGCGCTGCCGGCCTTCATGGGCGTGCCGATCGTGTTCCTGACCACGGAATCCGACGATGCCGTCAAGCAGGAGGCCAAGGCCGCCGGCGCGACGGGCTGGATCACCAAGCCCTTCAAGCCCGAGCAGCTCCTCGGGGTCGTCGCCAAACTCGTGAGGGCCTGATGGAACTCGATCCGACGGAAATCTTCCGGCAGGAAGCCGCCGAGCTGCTCGATTCGCTCGAGACGGTGCTGCTCGATCTCGGCCAGACGCCGCAGGATCGCGATTTGATCGATGCCGCCTTTCGGGCGCTGCACACGATCAAGGGCTCGGGCGCGATGTTCGGCTTCGACAAGGTCGCGGCCTTCACCCATGATTTCGAGACCGCCTTCGATCTGATCCGCAAGGGCAAGATCGACGCCAACCACGACATCGTCACGGTGTCGCTCTCGGCGCGCGACTACATCCGCACGCTGATCGAGGATCCCGATTCCACCGACCCGATCATCGGCGAGGCGATCGTCGAGGAGCTGCAGCGCCTGATCGGCGGCGGCTCGGCCGGCGCGAAGGCTGTGGCGACGGCCGACGAACCAGATGCCGCCGACGCATCTGCCTCCGGCGGGCCGGCCGAGACCGGCTGGCGCATCGAGATCGCCTTCGAGCCCGAAATCCTGCGCAACGGCACCAACCCGCTCGTCCTGCTCGACGACCTGCGCGCGCTCGGGCCCTGCACCGTGGAGGCCGATCTCGGCGCCGTGCCGGTGCTCGAGGAACTGGAGCCCGAGAGCTGCCTGATCTCCTGGACCGTGACGCTCGACAGCACCTGCTCGCAGGACGAGATCGAGGACGTCTTCATGTTCGTCCGCGACGAGATGAAGCTGGTCATCACCCCGCTCGCCACAGCCGGGCAGCCCGGTTTCGGGCTCGACATGTCGATGCCTGGCGAGGCGCCCGGCCCAGTATCCGAACCCGCGCCCGAGGCGAAGGCCGCGCCCGCGGCGCAGGCCGTCGCGCCTGCAGCCAAACCGGCCGCCGCTGCCCCCGAAAAAACCGAGCTCAACCGCCGCGCCGAGGACAAGGGCACCACGGTGCGCGTCCAGGCCGAGCGTCTCGACGAGCTGATGGACCGTGTCGGCGAACTCGTCATCGCCCAGGCCCGCCTCAGCCAGATCGCCCATTCCGGCACCGATCTCGCGATCAAGGCGATCGCGGAGGAGATCGAGCGCCTGGCCTCGGGCCTGCGCGACACCACCATGGGCGTGCGCATGGTGCCGATGGGCTCCATCTTCGGGCGCTTCCGCCGCCTCGTCCACGATCTCTCGCGCGATCTCGGCAAGCCGGTCGATTTCGTCACGATCGGCGAGGAGACCGAGATGGACAAGACCATGATCGAGCGTCTCGCCGATCCGCTGGTCCATCTCATCCGCAACGCCATCGACCACGGCATCGAGAATGCCGACGACCGGGCCCGCACCTCGAAATCGGCGACGGGTCGCATCGAGCTGTCGGCCCGCTATGTCGGCGCGCAGGTGCTGGTCACCGTGCAGGATGACGGCGCCGGCCTCAACACCGCCCGCATTCGCGCCAAGGCCGAGGAGAACGGGCTGATCGCGCCCGGCGCCAATCTCAGCGAGCACGAGATCCATCAGTTCCTGTTCCATCCGGGCTTCTCGACCGCCAAGACGATCTCGGCGCTGTCGGGCCGCGGCGTCGGCATGGACGTGGTCAAGCGCACCATCGAGGCGATGCGCGGCACCATCGACCTGACCACGATCCCCGGCCACGGCTCCTCGGTGACGCTGCGCCTGCCGCTGACGCTGGCCATCATCGACGGCCTGCTGATCCGGGTCGGCGAGGGGCGCTACATCATCCCGCTCTCGGCGGTGGAGGAGTGCATCGAGCTGACAGCGGAAGCCGAGGCCCGCGCCAAGGGCCGCAGCTTCCTCAATGTCCGCGGCGAGCTCGTGCCCTTCCTGCGCCTGCGCGACGTCTTCGACGCGGAAGGCCAGGCCGATCCGCACCAGAAGGTCATCGTCTCCTCGATCGGCGACACCCGTGTCGGCCTCGTCGTCGACCAGATCATCGGCAGCCACCAGACGGTGATCAAGTCGCTGTCGAAGCTGCATTCCGACGTCACCATGTTCTCCGGCGCGACCATCCTCGGGGACGGCTCGGCGGCGCTGATCATGGACGTGGCCCAACTCGTGACGCTCGGCCAGGCCCGGGCCGAGAGCGACAGAACGCCGGAGGCCGCGTGATGAACCAGGTTCAGATGCAGGGCCCGCAGGGCGCCCATGCCGGGGCTCCGCCCGTCGCCGAAACCGATCTCCAGGTGCTGATGGTCGGGCTGGGCAACGAGATCTTCGCCGTCGAGACCGACATGGTCCGCGAGATCATCGATCCGGTGCCGGTGACGCGCGTCGCCGGGGCGCGCGCCTTCCTGCCGGCGCTGATCAATGTCCGCGGCAACGTCATTCCGCTGGCGGATCTGCGCATCCGCTTCGGCATGCCGAGGACGGAGCAGACCGCCGACACGCGCATCGTGGTCGTCGAGGTCGAGATCGACGGCGATCCCGTCACGCTCGGGCTGCTCGCCGACAAGGTCTACGAGGTCACCGAGGTCTCGACGCGGCACACACAGCAGACGCCGCGTCTCGGCAGCCATTGGCGGCCCGAGTTCATCCGTTTCATCACCAAATGGAGCGATGAATTCGTCATCGTTCCCGACATGTCCCGGATTCTGGGCTGAATCCGATTTCCCACTTGCTGGGGCGAAGGGGGCTTCCGATGCGCTTCTCGATCAAGGCCAAACTGTTCGTGACGTTCGGTGGGATCATCGGCTTGTCGATGGTCGCAGGCGGCGTGGCCTATCAACAACTCGCCGCGCTCGACCGCTCGCAGCAGGAAATCGTTGGCCAGGGCCATCGCATCGTCAAGCTCGGCGAATTGCAGAATGAGCTCCAGGGCCAGGTTCGTGCCGAGAAGAACGCCATCATCGCCTCCTCGGAAGCCGAGCTCGAAGCGGCCGCGGCCGAGCTGATCGCACGGCGCCAGAAGGTCACCCAGCTCAGCGGGGACATCCATGCCTCCGCGTCCGAGCAGGGCAAGCGGCTGATGGACCAGGTCATGGCCACGGCCAAGGCGCTGAACGAGGTGCAGGACACTGTCATCCGCAATGCGAAGCTGAACTCCGCGACGCGGGCGGATGCCGTTTGGCAAACCGAAGGCCAGGCCGTGCTCGCCGCGCAGAATGCAGCGTTCGACAGCCTGCTGGCGGATCTCGACAAGAGCCGCGGCTCGGTCGAGCACGAACAGGCTGCGCGCCAGGTCGTCGCTGCCCGCTACCAGACGGCGCGGATGCTGCGCTCGCTGGTCGAGACCTTCACCGCGACCTCGCTCACCGCCCTCGAGGAGCGCCGCCGGACGGCGCTGGCCGAGATGGAGAGGCTGAAGCGCGCGGCCGACATGGCAGCCGAGCGAGTGAAAGCCGTCGGCATCTCCGCCGAGACGCTGCAGAGCCGGGTCGGCCAGGTCGAGGCCGTCGCCCTCCGCGCCGTCGACATCGCCCGCGAGGGCGGCGTCATCCGCGCGGCCGAACTGAGCCGCAGCGAAGGCCGCAAGGCGCTGGGCGAGTCGCTGGCCACCGTGGAGGCCTATGCGCGCTATGTCGAGAAGCGCATGGATGAAATGGGCGCTGCCGGGACGGCCGCCGCATCCTTCGCAGAAATGCTCCTCGTCGCGATCCTGGCTGCGTCTGCGCTCATCGGCCTCGCGGCGGCCACCTGGATCGCCATCGGCATCAGCCGCGGCATCGGCGAAGCGGTCACCCTGGCGAATGCAGTCGCTGAGGGCGACCTGACGCAGACTGCCAAGGTCCAGTCCAATGACGAGGTCGGCGATCTCGTCACCGCCCTGAACGGCACGGTCGAGAAGCTGCGTGAGGTCGTCGGCCAGGTGAACACGGCGGCCGAGAACATGTCGGCCGGTTCGCAGGAGCTCTCCGCCAGCGCCGAGCAGCTCTCGCAGGGCTCGACCGAGCAGGCCTCGTCCACCGAGGAGGCCTCGTCCTCGATGGAGGAGATGGCGGCGAACGTGAAGCAGAATGCCGAGAACGCCTCGACCACCGAGAAGATGGCCGGCCAGTCGGCCAAGGATGCGGAAGCCTCCGGCATCGCTGTCGGCAAGGCGGTCGATGCGATGCAGACCATCGCCCAGAAGATCAACATCGTGCAGGAGATCGCTCGCCAGACCGACCTTCTGGCGCTGAACGCGGCGGTGGAAGCCGCCCGTGCGGGCGAGCACGGCAAGGGCTTTGCGGTGGTGGCCTCCGAGGTGCGCAAGCTCGCCGAGCGCAGCCAGGCGGCCGCCGCCGAGATCGGCACGCTCTCGGTCGACACGGTGAAGGTCGCGCAGGAAGCCGGCGCGATGCTGGCCAAGCTGGTGCCCGACATCAAGAAGACCGCCGAACTGGTCGAGGAGATCACCGCCGCCTGCCGCGAGCAGGATGTCGGCTCGAGCCAGATCAACCAGGCGATCCAGCAGCTCGACAAGGTGACGCAGCAGAACGCCGCGGCGTCCGAGGAGGTCTCCGCCACCTCCGAGGAACTCGCCGCCCAGGCCGAGCAGCTCCAGACCACCATCTCCTTCTTCAAGCTCGACGAGCGGGCTGCGGCGGTCGAGCCCGTCGCCGTCACCCGGGCGGTCAAGCAGCTGCGCGGCAAGGCCGCCAGCATGGCCGCGGCCATCGCGCCCAAGAAGGCGCCCGCCCGTGCCGGCCGCAAGGTCGGCAATGGCGGGTTTGCCTTCGACATGGACGGGGGCGAGGACCAGGACGACGCCGCCTTCCACCGCGTTTGACCGGTGCGCGCGGCCCTGGCGCCAGCCGGGGCCGCCTTCTGACCGCTTTTCCCCCGCGAGGTCACCATGGCTGATACCGCCCAATATCTGACGCTCGGCATCGACCAGGAGCTGTTCGGCATCGACATCCGCAATGTCCGGGAGATCCTCGACATGCGGCCGATCTCGAAGCTGCCGCATGCGCCGAACTTCCTGCTCGGCATGATCGATGTCCGCGGCGCCGGCTACCCGATCGTCGATCTGCGCACCAAGCTGGGCCTTCCCCGCGCCGAGCCCACCGACGCCACCCGGATCATCATCCTCGACGTGCCGGTCAAGGGCCGCACCATGGGGGTCGGCTTCGTCGCCGACCGGGTCTTCGAGGTCACGGGGCTCGATGCCGACCACACCGAGGCGGCGCCCGATGTCGGCGGCCGCTGGCAGTCGAACTACATCGCGGGCATCGGCCGCAAGGGCGAGGCCTTCATCGTCGTGTTCGATCTCGAACGGCTGATGGAATCCGACGATCTGCCGGGACTGGCTGCGATGGCGCCGGAAAAGGCGGCCTGAGGTGAGCATGCAGACCGCAACGGACGCCTACGATCACCTGTCCGACAAGCATTTCAAGGCCATCGCGGCGTTCATCGAAACGCGCGTCGGCATCAAGCTGCCGCAGACCAAGCGCACTATGGTCGAGGGTCGCTTGCGCAAGCGGGTCCGGGCGCTCGGCCTGCCCGGTCTTCAGGCCTATGGCGCGCATCTGTTCGAGCGCGGCGGGCTGGCTGACGAGACCATCCACCTGATCGACTGCGTCACCACCAACAAGACCGACTTCTTCCGCGAGCCGAGCCATTTCGAGTTCCTGCGCGACGTTGCCGTGCCGCAGCTCACCCTGCGCCAGGGGGGGCGGCCGCCGCAGCTCAAGGTCTGGAGCGCCGCTTCCTCGACCGGCGCCGAGGCCTATACGGCGGCGATGGTGCTGCAGGATCTGGTCGCGGCGGGCAAGGTGGCCCGGTTCTCCATCCTCGGCACGGATGTCTCGACCGAGGTGCTGCGCGACGCGCGCGCTGCGATCTACCCGCGCGCCTTCGTGGCGCCGGTGCCGGCGCCGATGCAGCAGCGTTATCTGATGCGTTCGAAGAACCCGCGCGAGGATGTCGTCCGCGTCACGCCGGAACTGCGCCGCACGGTCCATTTCGAAAGGCTCAACCTGATGGACGAAGCCTACCCGTTCGACCGGGACGTCGACGTCATCTTCTGCCGCAACGTCCTGATCTATTTCGACAAGCCGACGCAGAACGCGGTTCTGTCGCGGCTCGCCTCGCATCTGCGCCCGGGAGGTTATCTGATGCTCGGCCATTCGGAATCGATGGCCGGGAGCGGCGTCGACGCGCTTCGCTCGGTCGTGCCGACCGTCTACCAGACCGCGTCCGCGGCGGGCGCGAGGTCGGCGGCATGACCCGCAAGCCCATCCGCGTCCTGATCGTCGACGATTCGGCTTCCGTCCGCCAGGTGATGAGCTCGATCCTGACGGAGGATCCGGGCATCGAGGTGATGGGCACGGCGGCCGACGCCTTCGCCGCCGCCCGCCGCCTGCAGACCGAACTGCCCGATGTCATGATCCTCGACATCGAGATGCCCGGCATGGACGGGCTCACCTTCCTGCGCAAGATCATGGCGCAGCGGCCGATCCCCGTCATCATCTGCTCGACGCTGACCGAAGCCGGCTCACGGGCCCTGTTCGATGCGCTGGAGGCCGGCGCCGTCGACGTGCTGCCCAAGCCGCGCGTCGACACGCGCACGGCGCTTCTGGAGACCGCCGACCGCCTGCGCCATGCCGTGCGCGCCGCCGCCCAGGCCAAGCTGCGCCCGCGCGAACCGCGGATGGCGATCGAGAAGAAGCTGACGGCGGACGCGATCCTGCCGCCGCCGGTGCCTGGCCGCGTCCGGCATGCGACCGACAGAATCGTCTGCATCGGCATCTCCACCGGCGGCACGGAAACCCTGCGCGAGGTCCTCGAGCAACTGCCGGCGAACTGCCCGGGAATCGCCATCGTCCAGCACATGCCCGAGAAATTCACGCTCGCCTTCGCCAGACGGCTGAACGGCCTCTGCGCGATGGAGATCAAGGAGGCCGAGGATGGCGACGAGGTCTCCACCGGCCGCGTCCTGATCGCGCCGGGCAACCGCCACATGCTGCTGCAGCGCGTCGGCCAGCAATACCGCGTCGCCATCAAGGACGGGCCGCATGTCTCGCGCCACCGTCCCTCGGTCGACGTGCTGTTTCGCTCGGCCGCGCAATATGCCGGCGCCAATGCGCTCGGCATCATCATGACCGGCATGGGCGACGATGGCGCCCGCGGCCTGCTCGAAATGCGCAAGGCCGGTTGCCGTACCCTCGCGCAGGACGCCGAGAGCTGCGTCGTCTTCGGCATGCCCAAGGAGGCGATCGACCTCGGCGCGGCGGAACGGATCGTCAAGCTCTCTCGTGTACCACAGGAGATCATGGCCTGGCCGCAAGCCACGCCAGGACCGGGTTGAGGGTGTGCCGATGCGTGTGGCGTCTGACATGGGTGGAGGAGGAGGGGCCATGGTGACGTTGGCGGACGATCCGTCTCTGTCGCGGCTGATCCTGGCGCTCGAGGGCACGGCCCGCGAGATCGACGTCACCTTCGCCCGGGCCGGAAGCCAGCTCGGCGAAGGGCTGGGCCTGTTCGAGGGGCTCAAGGAACGCCTCTCGACCCTCTCGACCGAACTCTCGGGAGACGGGATCGCCCAGGCGGGCGCGACCCTGTCGGGGCTCGCCGGCGAACTGCGCGCCATCAAGGAGGGGCTGCAGTGCGAGACCGGGGTCCTGCAGGACCTCGCGGTCCACAGCAAGGACGCGTCGCAGGCGCTCGACCGTTTGCTCGAACACATGCGGCTGATCACGATCCTGGCCCGCAGCGCCCGCATCGAGGCGGTCTCGGTGCAGGCGGCGGGCCGCGATTTCGGCGATTTCACCAGCGAGATCGTCACCCTGACGACGCAGGCGCAGCGCACCATCCAGAACTGCGCCCGCGATCATGACCATCTGAGCGCTTTGCTCGGTTCCGCGCTGGCGGCCCAGCGCGATTTCGAGGAGCGCTATGGCGAGGCCCTGACCGCGCTCGCCGACGATCTCGAACGGACGCTGGCCGAGGTCGCCCAGCGCCAGCAGCGCAGTGTCGCGCTGACCAGCGACGCCGCGCAGCACTCCGGCAAGATCGCCATGGCCGCCGGCGGCGCCATCATCTCCCTGCAATCGGGCGACAGCATCCGCCAGCAGCTCGAACATGCGATCAAGGCCCTGCGCCTGCTCGCGGCGATCTCCGCCGGGACCGGCGCGGGCGCCGATCTCGACGCCCGGGAGCGGACCGCCGCCAATCTCGTGCTGCGCCAGCTCGAGGCGGCCCAGCTCGACGAGAGCGCGCAGACCCTGTCGCAGGATGCGGAGTCCATCGAAGCGGCGCTGGCGCTGCTGGAGGGCGACACCGCCGGCCTGCTCGATCTGGTGCGCTCGCTCTACCAGGCCGATGGTGGCCATTCCGGCTCCTTCCTCGCCGACCTGGAGACGAACCTGGCCGAGGCCGCCGACCTGCTGGCCAAATGCGACAGGGCTCGCGCCGGTGTCGACCGCGTCACGGCCACGCTCACCACCGTCCTGCAGACCTGCCAGGAAACGGTCGCGGCGCTGGCGGGAACCGTCTCCAGCATCGTGCTGATCGGCATGAATGCGGGCTTGCGGGCCGCCCGGATCGGCACCGAGGGCCGCAGCCTCGTGGTCATCGCGCAGGAGCTCAAATTCGCAGCCGACCAGGTCGCAGGCGATGCCGCGCTGCTGACCCCGACCTTTGCCAGCATGCAGCAGGCCTCGGCCGGGCTGACGAGCCCGGGTCGCCTCGACGCGACCCATTTCACGGCGCTGAACGAGGCCATGGGCGATTCGCTCTCGGCCATGCGCCAGACCGGGGACCGGCTCGGCGCGACGCTCTCCCAGCTGACGCGCGAAGGCGGCGGTTTCGGCGCCGTCGTGGCGGCCGCGCGTCTGTCCTTCTCCAATGCCGGCGCGATGAGCGATCTGATCGCATCGAGCGCGGTCGAACTGGCCCGGTCGGGAGCGGAGGCGAGGATGCCGGAGGATGCCGGCGTCGCCGAGCGGGTGCGCGGGCTGATCGAGCAGCACGTCTGGCCGAGCTACACCATGGTCGGTGAACGCAAGATCCACCAGTCCGTTATCGGCTTACTCTTGCCGGCGCAGACCGGCGGCGCAGAGCCATCAGTCGTCGTCGCCCAGGCCGAGGACAGCGTCGACGACTTCCTGTTCTGAGCGGAACGATGCACGCAGCGCGTGCGAGATGCATTTGCAGACAACGTCAAAGGATCTCAGAAACCTTTCGAGACAGGTTTCGAGTGGCTATGGATAGACATTGCGCTGTCTTCGTCCTAATCCCAAGATAGTACTCACAGCAATGCTAATCCTTCTCCCGATCGGACCCTCCCCATGGCAGATAACAACGAAGAGCTTCTGGATCTGACGACGTCCATCGTCTCAGCTTATGTCGCCCGCAACAATGTGCCCCGTGCCGACCTCGCCGACCTGATCGCCAGCGTCCATGCGTCGCTCGCCAAGCTCGGCGGAGAGCCCGAGGCACCGGCCGCCGCGCCGCTGGTTCCCGCCGTCTCGATCCGCAAATCGGTGACGCCCGACGCCATCATCTGCCTGGAGGACGGCAAGTCGTTCAAGTCGCTGAAGCGCCATCTCAGCAGCAAATATGACCTGACTCCCGAGCAATACCGCACGAAATGGGGTCTTCCGGCCGATTATCCGATGGTCGCCCCTGCCTACGCCGAGGCCCGCTCGGCGCTGGCCAAGTCGATGGGCCTCGGCCGCAAGGCTGCCGCGCCGGCTGCTCCCGCCGCCAAGACCAAGCGGGTCGCCCGCGCCAAGGCCTGAGTTTTGAGGGCCCGGCGCGCCGGCCCCAGGCGCGCCAGGAACCCGACGGACCGCGATGCGTCTTCAGGCGCGTCGCGCTCCAGATCTCTAGGCTGGATCATCAGGACACGCCCGTAAACCGGGCGTGTCTCTACGTCAGGTCAAGCGAATCAGCGTTGCTCCAGCAGGCTCTTCCTGAGCATGCAGTGGACGCCCTTGTGCTGGTTGACCGTCTGCGTGACCCGCAGATCCGCCGCCATCGAGCACAGCGCATAGGCCTGTTCGCGGGTGATGCCGGTGCGCTCGACGATCAGCACGATCATGTCGCGCAGCGCCTTCTCGGCGCAGCGGTCGAGATCGGGATCCATGCCGCAGGTGATGACATGGGTCGGCGTCTCGGCGCGCGGATAGACAAAGCTCAGATCCTTGCGCACCGTCAGGCGGAACGTGCCTGACAGCGCCGTCTCGATCGCGGTGACGTTGACCTCGCCGTCGCCCTGCACGCCATGGCCGTCGCCGACCGAAAACAGCGCGCCCGGCACGAAGACCGGCAGATAGAGCGTCGTGCCGGCGACCAGTTCCTTGTTGTCGAGGTTGCCGCCGAAGGCGCGCGGGATGATCGAGGTGCAGCGCCCCCATTCCAGCGGCGGGGCGACGCCCATGACGCCGAAGAAGGGCGAAAGCGGCAGTTCCAGCCCCCAGGGCATCGTCCCGACCATCCGCGTCTTATCGAGCGGGATGTTCATCATGTGGAAATGCGGGAAGTCGTCGGGCAGCGTGCCGGCGAGCGGCCGGTTGAGGTTGTAGCCCCAGTCCTGCCGCAGCGAGACGGACTCGATGTCGATCTGCAGCACGTCGCCGGGCCAGGCCCCCTCGACCGCCACCGCACCCGTCAGGATATGCGGCCCGAACGGCAATCCCTGCTGCGCGGCGTGGATCGCATGCAGTTCGGGCGGGACATGGAAGCCGGCCGGCGGCAGCGTCTCGGCAGTCCCGCTGACGGATTCGATCGTCACCGTCTCGCCGCTGGCGATCGTCAGGGCCGGCGCGACGCGCGCATCGAAATAGCCCCAATGGCAGGTTTCGGGCGAGGCTTTGAGTGTGTGGAGCATGAGCGGTCCCTGGCCGGTGAGGCGGCCAGAATGGGCTCCATCCGCGTTGCCTGTCGAGTGCCGGCGTGACAGACCGGCCCCCCGCTTTGGACAGTGTCGCCAAGCCGGCGCGCTTCTTGCTGTCGCGCTGCAGGCGCCGGGGCTATCGTTCCGGCACGCCCACGCCACGCCCGCCCGCTCGACGGAGACACCCTTGCGCCAGATCACCGCCGGACACGCCTTCGATGCCCGCCGCAGCCTGACGGACACCACCTTCACGCTCGACGGTGGCGACATCGCCGCGATCGCGCCGGCTTCGGCCGCACCCGATGACGACATCGTCGTGCTGCCCGCGCTGGTCAACGCCCATGACCATGCCCGCCCGATCCGCACCAGCTCGGTCGGGGGCTTCGCCAAGCCGCTCGAGCTCTGGCTGCACCGGCTGGCGCTGTTTGCCCCCGTCGACCCCTATCTCGCAACGCTGGCGCCGCTCGGCCGCGCCGCGCTCGGCGGCCAGGGCGCGGTGATGATCCATCATGTCCGCCCGATGGGACTGACCGACTTTGTCACCGAGGCGGCTGCCATGGCCCGCGCCGCGCGCGACATCGGCGTGCGCATCGCGTTTGGCGTCGGCATGCGCGACCAGAACCCGCTGGTCTATGGCGACCATGCGCCGGTGCTTGACGATCTCGATCCCGTCGCCCGTGCCGAGATCGAGGCGCGCTATCTGTCGCCGATGCTGCCGATCGCCGAGCAGATGGCCCGGGTCGACGCCGTCGCGGCGGCCATCGCCGGCCCGATGGTCGATGTCCAATATGCGCCCAACGGCCCGCAATGGGGCTCGGATGCGCTCTGGGAGGCGATCGCCGAGGCCTCCGCCCGCACCGGGCGGCGCGTCACCACCCATCTCTTCGAGACGAAGTACCAGCGCGACTGGGCCGACCGGACCTATCCGGGCGGGCTGGTCAAGCGCTGGAAGGAGATCGGCTTGCTCTCGCCGCGGCTGACGCTCGCCCATTGCGTCTGGGCCCGCCCCGACGAGCTGGATATGATCGCCGAAGCCGGCTGCGTCATCGCCACCAACACCTCGTCCAACCTGGCGCTGCGCTCCGGCCTGGCGCCTGTTGCCGAGATGGCGGCGCGCGGCTGCAAGGTCGCGCTCGGCGTCGACGGCCAGGCCTTCGACGAGGATGACGACGCGCTGCGTGAACTGCGCCTGCTCTGGTCGCTGCATGGCGGCTGGGGCTTCGACATGGCCATCAGCCCGCGCGACGCGCTTGCCATGGCGCTGGAGACCGGCCGCATCGCGCTCGGCGCACCCGCAGGCGGCCAGCTCGCGGAAGGGCAGGCGGCCGACCTGCTGATCCTCGACCGTGCAGCGCTCGACGAGGATGCGCTGATGCCGGTCGATCCGCTCGACCTCATGTTCGCCCGCGCCAACCGCCGCCATATCCGCGAGCTGATCGTCGCCGGCCGCACGGTCGTCGCCCAGGGGCGGGTGCAGGGCGTCGATCTCGACGCCGTGCATGACGAGCTGCGCGGCATCTATCGCGCCGGCATCGCGGAGCGTGCCGGCCTTGCGGCTGCACTGCCTGCGCTGGAGAGCGCGGTTACGCGGCATTATCTCTCGCGTCTGGGCTGCTGCTGAGGCGACGGCGCCCGGGCTGGCGAAGGCCGCTCAGCGGCCAGCGGGCCGCGCCAGCCCGTGCAGGAAGACGTCGATGCAGTGGCGCGCATGGGCGAAACGATCCTCGCGCGTCTGCAGTTCGTCCCCCGGAAAGCGTTTCACCAGCACGCCGAATACCATGTCCATCAGCATCCGCGCGGCGGTCCGGGGCGGGAATGGCCGCAGGACGTCGCGCTCCTGCTGGCGTGCCATCCAGCCGGTCAGCAGCCGAAGTGCCGGTTCTGCCCCCTCCTGCGTGATCGCCTCGGCGATTTCCGGGTAGCGGTCCGAATCGGCCATGGCGAGCCGGATGAAGGCCAGTCTTTCGTTGTTGTCGGCCTCCTCGACGTCGAGGCGGAAGATCGCGGCCAGCGCGTCTGCGGTCGGCAGGTCGTCGTCGGGGCGCGGGAGCGCCAGCATCGTGCGGCGGTTGTCGGCGACCATCGCGTTGAAGAGGTCGGTCTTGGCCGGAAACAGCCGGTAGAGCGTCTTCTTCGAGATGCCGCAGCGCGCCGCGACGCCATCCATCGTCGTGCCGCCATAGCCGACATCGAGAAACAGTTCGCAGGCGAGCGCGACGATCCGCTGCCGCTCTTCCGCGTCCGAACGCTGCTTGGGGCGCCCGCGCGGCCGTCCACCTTGCATCGCCCCTGCCGTAAGGTCATTCATTAACCGTTGCCCCTTCGGAAACATCTTTGGGTTTGACAGCCGCAAAAATCAAGCGTTAAGAAACCCAAGAGTTTCCTAATGGGGCGTCCAATGCCGATCACCACCTCCCCGACTGCCCGGCGCCTCCTTCTGTCCGGGGCCGCCCTGCTCGGCCTGGGGCTTGCGGGCTGCAACAGCGAGAAGGCCGCCGCGCCGCCGCCTCAGCCGCAGGCCCAGGTCAGCGTCGTGGTGCTGCGGCCCAAGCCCGTGGCGATCAGCGCCGAACTGCCGGGCCGCGTTGCCGCCAGCCTGGTCGCCGAGGTCCGCCCCCAGGTCGGCGGGCTGATCAAGTCGCGCCTGTTCCGCGAGGGCAGCGAGGTCAAGGCCGGCGATCTGCTCTACGAGATCGATCCCGCGACCTATCAGGCGGCGCTCGACAGCGCGGTCGCATCGCTCGCCCGGGCCGAGGCGTCCGTCCCCAACGCGCAGGCCAAAGTCGACCGATATCGCGACCTCATCCGCCAGAACGCGATCAGCAAGCAGGATAATGACGACGCCAATGCCGCCCTGGCGCAGGCGCAGGCCGATGTCGCCTCGGCCAGGGCGAGTGTCGAGACGGCGCGAATCAATCTCGCCTTCACCAGGGTCACGGCCCCGATCAGCGGCCGCGTCGACCGCTCGACCCTGACCCCGGGCGCACTGGTGACGGCCAACCAGACCACGGCCCTGACCACGATCCGCCAGCTCCATCCGATCAATGTCGACGTCATCCAGTCCAGCACCAATCTGCTGAAGTTCCGCAGCGCCATCGCGGAGGGTCGGCTGAAGCTGAGCGGCCCCAATGTCGCGGTGAAGCTCAAGCTCGATACGGGCACGGAATACGCCCAGTCCGGCAAGCTCGAATTCGCCGAGGCGAATATCGACGAGACCACCGGCACCTTCACGGTGCGCGCCGAATTCCCCAATCCCGACCGCCTCCTGCTGCCCGGCATGTTCGTTCGCGCCGTGATCCAGGAGGGCATCGCCGAAAACAGCTTCCTGGTGCCGCAGCGCGCGGTCGGCCGCAACACCAAGGGCGAGGCGACGGCCAAGTTCGTCGGTGCCGACGGCAAGGTCGAGGAGCGGGTGCTGGTGACCGCGCGCAGCGTCGGCAACAACTGGCTGGTCGATCAGGGCGTGAAGGATGGCGAGCGCGTCATCGTCGAGGGCGCCCAGCTCGTGCGCGCCGGCCAGACCGTCACCGGCAACGAGGTGACGATCGACGAGGCCAGCGGCGAGCTCAAGGCCGCCAACCGTCAGGCCGCGCTGCCCGCGGGCCCGACCGCCGCTCCGACCGCGAAGAACTGATCCTCATGTCCCGTTTTTTCATCGAACGCCCGATCTTTGCCTGGGTCGTCGCCATCGTCATCATGCTCGCGGGCCTCTTGGCCCTGCGCACGCTGCCGGTTTCACAATATCCGCAGATCGCCCCCACCACCGTCAGCATCAATGCGAGCTATCCCGGCGCCGATGCGCAGACGGTCGAGAACTCCGTGACCAAGGTCATCGAGCAGGGCATGACCGGCGTCGACAACCTGCAATATATGTCCGCGACCTCGACGGCGTCGGGCAGCGCGACGATCACGCTGACCTTCACCAGCGGCGCCGATCCCGACGTCGCGCAGATGCAGGTCCAGAACAAGCTGCAGCTCGTCACCGCGCAATTGCCGCAGACGGTGCAGAACACCGGCATCACCGTCGCCAAGGCCTCGAGCGGCTTCCTGATGGTCGCCGCCTTCGTCTCGCGCGACGGGCGGATGTCCACCACAGACCTCGCCGACTATGTCGACTCGACGCTCAACGACACGCTCAAGCGCGTCGCCGGCGTCGGCTCGACCCAGCTCTTCGGCGCGGGCTATGCGATGCGGATCTGGCTCGATCCCGACAAGCTGCAGAAATACGCGCTGATGCCGGGTGATATCGTCACGGCGATCCAGGCGCAGAACGTCCAGGTCTCGGCCGGCCAGCTCGGCGGCCTCCCTCAGATGCAAGGACAGCAGCTCAACGCCACCGTGACAGCGGTCAGCCGCCTCCAGACGGCCGGCCAGTTCGAGAACATCATCCTCAAGAGCGGCTCGTCGGGCTCGATCGTGCGCCTCAACGACGTCGCGCGCGTTGAGCTCGGCGCCAAGGACTACACCACCGCCACGCGCTACAACGGCGCGCCGGCGACGGGGCTCGCGGTCAATCTCGCCACCGGCGCCAACGCACTGAACACGGCTGCGGCCGTGAAGGCGACGATCGACCGCCTCAAGCCGACGCTGCCCGAGGGCGTCGACGTGGTCTATCCCTTCGACACCACGCCCTTCGTGCAGGTTTCGATCGAGAAGGTCGTCCACACGCTGTTCGAGGCGATCATCCTCGTCTTCATCGTGATGTATGTCTTCCTGCAGAACCTGCGCGCCACCCTGATCCCGATGATCACGGTGCCGGTCGTGCTGCTGGGCACCTTCGGCGTGCTCGCGGTTGCCGGCTACTCCGTCAATACGCTGACCATGTTCGCGATGGTGCTGGCCATCGGCCTGCTCGTCGACGACGCCATCGTCGTCGTCGAGAACGTCGAGCGCGTGATGCAGGAGGAGAAGCTCTCGCCCAAGGAAGCGACGATCAAGTCGATGGGCGAGATCACCGGCGCGCTGGTTGGCATTGCGACCGTGCTCTCGGCCGTGTTCGTTCCGATGGCCTTTTTCGGCGGCTCGGTCGGCATCATCTATCGCCAGTTCTCGATCACGATCGTCACCGCGATGGCGCTGTCGGTGGTCACGGCGCTGATCCTGACCCCGGCGCTCTGCGCCACGATGCTCAAGCCCGCCGGCGAGCACGCGGCGCGGACCGGGCCTTTCGGCTGGTTCAACCGCGTCTTCGACAGGACGATGAACGGCTATGCCGGCGGCGTCGCGGGCATGATCGCCCGGCCGCTGCGCTTCATGCTGGTCTTCCTGCTGATCGGCGGCGGCATGGTGTATCTCTTCGCACGGCTGCCGAGCTCGTTCCTGCCCGACGAGGACCAGGGCGTCCTCTTCACCATCGTGCAGCTGCCGGTGGGCGCGACGCAGGATCGTACGCTCAAGGTACTCGACCAGGTTCGGCAGCACTATCAGGAGAACGAAAAGGACCTCATCGAGGGCGTTCTGACGGTCACGGGCTTCTCGTTCAGCGGCTCGGGCCAGAATGTCGGCATCGCCTTCGTGCGGCTCAAGCCCTTCGAGGATCGCGTCGGCAAGCAGGCGACGGCCCAGGCGATTGCCGGCCGCGCCATGGGCGCCTTCCGCTCGATCAAGGACGGCATGGTTTTCGCGCTGGCGCCGCCCTCGATCCAGGGTTTCGGCAACAGTGCCGGCTTCGAGTTCTATCTGCAGGACGTCGCCGGTGCCGGGCACGCCAAGCTGATGGAGGTCCGCAACCAGCTGCTCGGTCTCGCCGCGCAGAGCCCGGTGCTGACCGGCACCCGTCCCAACGGCCAAGAGGACACGCCGCAATACTCCGTCGAGATCGACCAGGAGAAGGCGAGCGCGCTGACGCTCTCGCTGGGCGACGTCAACACGACGCTCTCCACCGCCTGGGGCTCGGCCTATGTCAACGACTTCATCGACCGCGGCCGCGTGAAATCGGTCTATGTCCAGGCCGATGCGGCGTTCCGGATGCAGCCGGAGGATATCGGCCGCTGGTATGTCCGCAACAGCGGCGGGTCGATGGTGCCGTTCTCGGCCTTCTCCTCGGGGCACTGGACCTATGGCTCGCCGCGGCTCGAGCGCTACAATGGCGCCTCGGCCGTCAACATCCAGGGTGCTGCGGCCGCCGGCGTCAGCTCCGGCGCGGCAATGGACCAGATCGATGTGCTGGCGCAGAAGCTTCCCGCCGGGTTCAACCACGAGTGGACCGGCCTGTCCTATCAGGAGCGGCTCTCGGGCAGCCAGGCGACGGCGCTCTATGCGCTGGCCATGCTGGTCGTCTTCCTCTGCCTCGCGGCGCTCTACGAGAGCTGGTCGGTGCCCTTCGCGGTGATGCTGTCGGTGCCCATCGGCATCTTCGGTGCGCTGCTTGCGGCGACCATCTTCGGCCAGACCAACGACGTCTATTTCAAGGTCGGCCTGCTCACCACGATCGGGCTGGCGGCCAAGAACGCGATCCTGATCGTCGAATTCGCGATCGAGCAGGAGGCGGCCGGCAAGAGCCTCGTCCAGGCGACCGTGGACGCCGCGCGCCAGCGGCTGCGGCCGATCCTGATGACCTCCTTTGCCTTCATCCTCGGCGTGCTGCCGCTGGCGATCGCGACCGGCGCCGGCTCCGGCAGCCAGAACTCGATCGGCATCGGCGTGATGGGCGGCATGATCGCCGCGACCGTGCTCGGCGTGTTCTTCGTGCCGCTGCTTTACGTCCTCGTCGCCGGAACGGTCCGGCGCTGGCGCAAGGCTCCGGCCGACGCCGCCGCCGGGACTGCGGCCGAGACCCCGGCAGAGGCGCATTGAGGACATGACGCGGATGACGAAGACGGCTTTCGCCATGAACCTCTCGATCGGGACCATCCCGGCCCGCCTTGCCGGCCTGCCGCGCCTCGCCGGCGTCAGCCTCATGGTGGTCGCGCTGGCCGGCTGCGCCGTGGGGCCGGACTACGCCGCGCCGGGTCAGTTCCTGCCGACGAACTGGGGCAATGCGCCGAAGACGAACAAGCCGCTCGAGACGCGCCAGCTCGCGCAGTGGTGGAAGAAGCTCGGCGACCGGCGCCTGAACGAGATCGTCGATCGCGCGGTGGCGGGCAATCTCGACGTCGCCTCGGCCAAGGCCCGCATCCGGGAGGCCCGCGCGACGCGGCGGCAGGCGATCGGGGGACTGTTCCCCCAGGTCGATGGTTCCGGCGCGGCGACGCGCTCGCGCACGGCCGCCGCGACCTCGGCCAGTGGCGGAAACACCACCGGCAACCTGTTCCAGTCCGGCTTCGATGCGAGCTTCGAACTCGACCTGTTCGGCGCGAATGCCCGCAATGTCGAGGCGACGACCTATGGCGTCGATGCGGCCGACGAGGACCTCCGCGCCACGCTTTTGACCCTGATCGGCGATGTCGCGACCAACTATACGGAGGCGCGGGGCGCCCAGGCGCGCGCCGCGCTCGCCCGCCGCACGGCCGCCTCGCAGCGCGAGACCGAGCGGCTGACGCGCAACCGCTTTACGGCCGGCACGGCTTCGGCCCTCGACGTCGAGCGCGCGGCCGCCCAGGCCGCCACCACGGAAGCCGCCATCCCGACGCTGGAGGCGGCCTATGCGCAGAGCCTCCACCAGCTCGGCATCCTGACCGGCGAGGCGCCGACCGCGCTCGCCGGCATCCTCGGCTCCGGAGGACCGATCCCGGCGGCACGCGGCACGCCGCCGGCCGGCATTTCCGCCGACGTGCTGGTCAACCGTCCCGATGTCCGCCGCGCCGAGCGCCAGCTCGCCCAGTCCACGGCCAAGATCGGCCAGGCGGAAGCGGCGCTCTATCCGAGCGTCAGCCTGACCGGGAACATCAGCACGACCGCACTCAAGACGGGCGATCTCGCCAAGAACTCCTCGATCGGCTGGTCCTTCGGGCCGTCGCTGAGCGTCCCGATCTTCAATGGCGGCGAGCTGCGCGCGGCTGTCGAGGTCGCCGAGGCGCAGCGCGACCAATCCGACGCCGCGCTGCGGCTGGCCGTGCTGACCGCGCTGCAGGATGTCGAGAACTCGCTGGTGAACCTCGCCAAGGAGCGGGTGCGGGCGGGCAAGCTCTCGGCTGCCGCAACCTCCTACCGCGAGGCGGCCCGGCTCTCGCGCACGCTCTACCAGTCCGGCGCGGCGAGCTTCCTCGACGTGCTCGACGCCGAGCGGTCGCTCTACAGCGCGGAAGACACGCTGCTGCAGAGCCGCGTCGCCGTGACCTCCAACTTCGTCTCGCTCAACAAGGCGCTCGGCGGCGGTTGGGACAAGCCGGTCGACGTCTTGCTGCCGCGTGTCGTCGACACCCACACCGGCCCGCATCTCCGCGCGGCCTACTAAAGCCGCTGAGGCGCCTCCCGGCGGCCCACGCCGGGCCTCAGGTGCCGCAGAACGTCCGCCGCACGCGCTCATGCGCCTGCGGCGGGGTCTCATAGGCCGCGAACGCCTCGCGCTCCTCGAAGGGCCTGGCCAACACGGTCATCAGCGTCTCGAACGGTGCGAAGTCGTCGCGCTCCTGCGCCGCCTCGATCGCGGCGGCGATGCGGTGATTGCGCGGGATATAGGCCGGGTTGACCGCGAGCATCGCGCCGGATGCGGTCGCCTTGCTGCGCTGCCGCCAGCGTTCCAGCCAGCCCTCCAGCGCCGGATCATTGGCGAGCGCCGCGCGCAGCGGCTCCTCGCCCGCAAGCCCGGCCTTCAGCCGGCTGAGATGCCGGAAGCTCAAGGTGAAATCGGCGCCATGCGCGCCGAGCAGGCCGAGGAATTCGGTGCCCAGCACGGTGTCGGCCTCGCTGTCGCCGGGGAGTCCGAGCTTGCGGGCGATGCCGGAGTCGTAATCCGCCTGGAAACGCGGCGCGAAGGCCTCCAGCGCCGTCTGGGCGAGCGCGACCGCCGTGTCGGTATCATCAGCCAGCAGCGGCAGCAGCGCCTCGGCCAGCCGGGTCAGGTTCCACAAGGCGATGGTCGGCTGGTTGCCATAGGCATAGCGGCCGCCGGTGTCGATCGCGCTGAGCACGGTCTCCGGATCATAGCCGTCGAGGAAGGCGCAGGGGCCGTAATCGATCGTCTCGCCGGCGATCGAGCAATTGTCGGTGTTCATTACCCCATGGATGAAACCGACCAGGAGCCAGCGCGCGATCAGATCGGCCTGCGCCGCGATCACGGCGTCGAGCAGGGCCAACGCGGGATTGTCCGCCGCGGCCGCCTGCGGATAGTGCCGCGCAATGACGTGGTCGGCGAGCAGCCGCAGCGCCTCGACATCCTTTCGCGCGGCGAAGAACTGAAACGTCCCCACCCGGATATGGCTGGCGGCGACGCGCGTCAGGATCGCCCCCGGCAGAACCGCCTCGCGCATGACCGGCGCGCCGGTCAGGACGAAGGCGAGCGCCCGCGTCGTCGGAATGCCGAGCGCCGCCATCGCCTCGCTGACGATGTATTCGCGCATCACCGGGCCCAGCGCCGCACGGCCGTCGCCGCTGCGCGAGAAGCGGGTGCGTCCGGCGCCCTTGAGCTGGATGTCGCGGCGCCTGCCGAGGCGGTCGACGACCTCGCCGAGCAGGATGGCGCGGCCGTCGCCGAGCTGCGGCGAGAACTGCCCGAACTGATGGCCGGAATAGGCGGTCGCGATCGGCGTCGAGCCCGGCGCGACCGCATTGCCGGCGAGCATCGCGACGCCCTCGGGTCCAGCCAGCCAGGCCGCATCGAGCCCGAGTTCGTCGGCCAGGGCCGTGTTCAGTTGGACCAGACGCGGCGCGGGCACGGGCGTCGGCGGCGTCAGCGCAAAAAAGCGCTCCGGCAATTCCGCATAGCTGTTGTCGAAGGCGATGGGCATGGCGCGTCCTGCAGGCGGGGCGGTGATGGGCTGTCGTCGAAAGCCGGGCCGGGAGCCGATGTTCCCGCTGCGGCGGATCGACCGGCCGTCACATAATCCGGCGTGCTTTCTGATAGAGTGCAAACATGGCGACCATCAGATTGAAACGCATGCTCGAGCCGGCGTCCATCGCCGTGGTGGCGCCGCCGGGAGCCGCGACGATTCCGCTTCTGGAGGGCATTCGCCGCGGCGGCTATGCCGGCGCGGCTTTCGTCCTCGGCGGAACGCAAGCCGAAGGCTTCCAGCCCGTGGCCGGCCTCGACGATCTGCCCGAGGCGGTCGATCTGGTGATCGCACCGGCGCAGGCTGCTCTCGCAACCATCGCCGCTGCAGGCCGGCGCGGCTGCGCCGGTGTCCTCATCGTCGATGGTGACCGCGTCGGCGCTGCCAGCCTGGGCGAGGCCGCGAGGCGGGCCGGGGTCCGGTTGATCGGACCGGATTCGCTCGGGATCGTCGCGCCGCGCCTGCATCTGAATGCGAGCTTCGCGCCATTCGTGCCCGAGGCCGGCAGCATCGGTCTGCTCGCGCAATCCAGTTCGATCGCGGCCGGCATCCTCGCCTGGGCGGCAAGACGCAAGGTCGGATTCTCCGGTGCCGTGACCCTCGGCGCTGCGGTCGATGTCGATATCGACGATGGTCTGGATTATTTCGGCCGGGACGGGCGGACCCGCGCGATCCTGCTGGCGCTGGACGAGGTCGAGGATGCGGCGCGCTTCCTGTCCTCGGCGCGGGCTGCGGCGCGGCTCAAACCCGTGCTGGTGCTGAAACCGTGGCGCGCGACAATCGCCACGACGTCGCAGACCCATGCCGGCCTGATCGTCACCGGCGACCGCGCCCATGACGCCGCCTTCCACCGCGCCGGGCTCTTGCGCGTCAACGACCTCGACGAGCTTTTCGCCGCCGCCGAAACGCTCGGCCGGACGCGGCCGCTCGCTGGTGGACGGCTGGCGATCGTCAGCAATGGCGCAGGGCTCGCGGCCCTGGCCGCAGGGCGCCTGCGGCAGCTCGGCGGCCGGCTCGCGACGCGCCTGACCGACGGCGCCGCGGGGGCCGACGACGCGGTCATCGAGGTCGCCACGCCGGTGCAGTATGGCGCGGCCGTCACGGCCCTGCTCGACGATGACGGCGTCGATGCGGTGTTGGCGGTCCAGGCGCCGCATCTCGGCGCGGAAGCGGAGGCCTGCGCCGAGGCCGTGGTCGCGGCGTCCCGGGAAGCGCGCAGCACCAAGCCGGTCCTGGCCGCCTGGATCGGCGCCGACGAGACCATCACGGCCCGGTTCGCCGCGGCCGGCCTGCCTTCCTTCGCCACCGGCGCCGAAGCCGTGATGGGGTTCCAGCATCTGCTGCGTCATGCACGCCTGCAGGCCGAGCTGATGGCGACGCCGCCCTCGGCCGAGGATGTGCCGCCGCCCGATCTGGCGCAGGCGCGCGCCATCGTCGCCAAGGCCCTGGCGCAGCAGCGCGACTGGCTGGATCCCGACGAGGTGTCGGCGCTGCTGGCGATCTACCAGATCCCGGAACTACGCCCGGTGGTGGCGGTGGATATCGAGGCGGCGGTCGCCGCCGCGCGGCCCTTGCTGGCGCGGGGCCGGCCGGTCGCGCTCAAGATCGTCTCGCCCGACATTCCCCATAAATCGGATGTCGGTGGCGTCGCGCTCGATCTTGCCACGGAAGCGGCGCTGCGCGAGGCGGCGCAGACCATGCTGGCGCGGGTTCGCGCCGACCGGCCTCAGGCGCGGATCACGGGGCTGGCGGTCCAGCCGATGGCGCTGCGCGCCAAATCGCGCGAACTGATCGTCGGCTTCGCGACCGACCCCTGCTTCGGACCCGTCGTGGTCTTCGGTCGCGGCGGCACCGCCGCCGAGCTGATCGACGACAGCCACGCCGCCCTGCCGCCGCTCGATCTCGGCCTCGCCGGCCGGCTGATCGCCCGCACACGCGTCTCGCGCGTTCTCGCGGGCTATCGCGACGTGCCGGCGGCGCGGGTCGATGCGGTGGCCGCGGTCCTGGTCGCCGTCGGGCAGATGGCGGTGGACCTGCCCGAGATCCGGGAGTTGGATCTCAACCCGCTGCTCGCCGACGAGACCGGCGTGGTGACCGTCGATGCGCGCATCATGCTGCAGCGCGAGCCGGACAAGCGGCGTCGCCCGGCGATCAGGCCCTATCCGGCGAGCTGGCGCCGGCAGCTCACCCTGCGCGGCGGCCGCAGCTTCGATGTCCGGCCGATTCGGCCCGAGGACGAGGGCGCCATCGCCGAGATGCTGCTGAAGGTGACGCCGGAGGATCTGCGCCTGCGCTTCTTCGCGCCGGTGAAGAGCTTCAGCCACGCCTTTCTCGCGCATCTGACCCAGCTCGACTATGCCCGCGCGATGGCCTTCGTCGCCTTCGAGGAGGCGACGGGCCAAGTCGCCGGCGTGGTGCGCCTCCACACCGATCCGGGCCTGGAGGAGGCCGAATACGCGATCCTGCTGCGGTCCGATCTGAAGGGCGTCGGGCTGGGCTGGGCGCTGATGACGCTGATCATCGAATGGGCCAAATCCGAGGGCCTCAAGACGATCCGCAGCCAGGTTCTGGCGGAGAACACGCGCATGCTGACCTTGTGCCGCGAGCTCGGTTTCGAGATCGGCAACGACCCCGAGGATTCCGCGCTGCGCGTCGTCAATTTGTCGGTGGAGACGGCCGAGGCGCGCCTGCGGCGCTGACGGCCGCGCCCATCACGTTGCCGTGATGCTGCACGCCGCGCGGATGAGCGGGGAAGGCTGAGAACCGGCGGTTTCGGTTAGCCCGACGGACAAAATCGCGGTTTCCGGAGGCGAAAGAACGGCTTTCCGGCTGATCACGCCGCGTGATCGCCCCAGGCTCGGCCGTTGGCTTGCGGCCGCAACTGAGCTTCACTCTGTTCCAATTCAAGTCTGGCTGGCGCGCCGCGGGGCGTGCCGGCTTTGCGGCGGGGCGCGCTGGCTCTCCCGCCGTCCTTCTTGACCAAAAACCGGGAGGTCTGCGGTGGCGAAGCTCAATGTGAACGGCAAGATGCTGGATGTCGAAGCAGCCGGCGATACGCCGCTGCTCTGGGTGATCCGCGAGCAGATCGGCCTGACCGGCACGAAATATGGCTGCGGTGTCGCCCAGTGCGGCGCCTGCACGGTCCATATTGATGGTGTAGCGACGCGCGCCTGCGCGCTGCCGTTGAGCGCCGTCACAGCCGAACAGAAGATCGTCACGATCGAGGGGCTCTCCCCCGACGGCAAGCATCCGATCCAGCAGGCCTGGATCAAGCACGAGGTGCCGCAATGCGGCTTCTGCCAGAGCGGCATGATCATGGCGACCGCCGCCCTGCTGCAGGCCAATCCGAAGGCGACCGAGGCCGACATCGCCGCAGAAATTACCAATATCTGCCGCTGCGGCACTTATGCCCGGGTCAAGACCGCGATCCTCGACGTCGTCGCGGGCGGGACGCTCGGTCGCGGCTGAGGTCTCGCCTGAACCTGATTCCCCATGCGCGGGGTCGAGCTCGGCCGGATCTGGACAAGACCGCCGCTTCCCTCGCGACCAACCGATCCGGAGGACGACATGACATCCGCCTCGACCACCCCTGAGACCCCCGCTTCCGCCCGCAAAGGCCTGTCCCGCCGCGGGATGCTCGCCGGCTCTGCGGCAGCAGCAGGCGCCTTCAGCTTCGGCTTCGCCATCCCCTTCGGCGAGGCGCAGGCGCAGGGCGCCGTGCCCGAGATCAACGCCTGGGTCGTGATCCATCCCGACGACAAGGTGGTGATCCGCATTGCCCGCTCCGAAATGGGGCAGGGCACCCTGACCGGCCTCGCCCAGCTCGTCGCCGAGGAGCTGAACTGCGACTGGTCGAAGGTCACGACCGAATATCCGACGCCGGGCCAGAACGTCGCCCGCAACCGCATCTGGGGCAATTTCTCGACCGGCGGCAGCCGCGGCATCCGCGAATCGCATGAATATGTCCGCAAGGGCGGCGCTGCGGCCCGCACCATGCTGATCCAGGCGGCGGCCAGCGAGTGGAACGTTCCGGCAGCCGAGTGCACCGCCGAGAAGAGCGTCATCACGCACAAGGCCTCCGGGCGCTCGCTGCGCTACGGGCAGGTCGCCGCCGCGGCCGCCAAGCTCGAGGCGCCCAAGGACGTCGCGCTGAAGGATCCCAAGGACTGGATCATCGCCGGCAAGCCGCTGGCCCGGCTCGACACCGCCGACAAGACCACCGGCGCCAAGATCTACGGCATGGATTTCAAGCTGCCGGGCATGCTCAACGCCGCGATCAAGGACTGCCCCGTCTTCGGCGGCAAGGTGAAGAGCTTCGACGCCGCCAAGATCAAGGCAATGCCCGGGGTGAAGCATGTGCTCCCCGTCGGCGACAGCGCCGTCACCGTGGTCGCCGACACCTGGTGGCAGGCCAAGACCGCGCTCGACGCGCTGCCGATCGTCTGGGACGAGGGCCCGCACGCCAAGGTCTCCAGCGCGAGCCTGGCCGAGTGGCTGAAGGAGGGGCTCGATGCCCCCGGCGCCGTCGTCGGCAACCAGAACGGCGACGTGAAGGCCGCGATCGCCGGCGCCGCCCGCACCATCGAGGCGGTCTATTCCTACCCGTTCCAGAACCATGCCTGCATGGAGACGATGAACGCGACCGCGCTCTACACGCCCGAGAAATGCGAGGTCTGGACGCCGACGCAGAACGGCGAGGCGGCGCTCGCTGCGACCGCCGAAGCCTCGGGCCTGCCGATCGCCAAATGCGAGGCCTACAAGATCGACCTTGGCGGCGGCTTCGGCCGGCGCGGCGCGGTGCATGACTGGGTCCGCCAGGTCGTCGCCATCGCCAAGCAGATCCCCGGCACGCCGGTGAAGCTGATCTGGTCGCGCGAGGAGGACATGCTGCATGGCCGCTTCCACCCGCTGACCCAGTGCAAGATGACCGGCGCGCTCGACAAGGACGGCAATCTGACCGGCCTTCACATGCGCATCTCCGGCCAGTCCATCGTCGCCGGCATCTTCCCGCAGAACATCCAGAACGGCCGCGATCCGGTCGTCTTCCAGGGGTTGAACGCCTCGGGTCCGGAGGCCTCGATCGGCTATTCGATCCCCAACCTCCTGATCGACCACGCCATGCGCAACCCGCATGTGCCGCCGGGCTTCTGGCGTGGCGTCAACCTGAACCAGAACGCGATCTATCTCGAATCCTTCATCGACGAGCTGGCCAATGCCGCCGGCAAGGACCCGCTCGAGTTCCGCCGGGCCCTGATGAAGAACCACCCCAAGCATCTCGCCGTGCTCAACGCTGCGGCCGAGAAGGCGGGCTGGGACAAGCCGCTGCCGGCGGGGGTCTTCCGCGGCATCTGCCAGACCATGGGCTTCGGTGCCTATGTCGCCGCGGTGGCCGACGTCTCGGTCAGCCCCGAGGGCAAGCTCAAGATTCATCGCATCGTGGCGGCGACCGATCCGGGCCATGTCGTCAATCCCGCGCAGGTCGAGCGCCAGATCGAGGGCTCCTTCGTCTATGGTCTCTCGGCCGCGCTCTACGGCGAGATCACCATCAAGGACGGCCGCGTCGAGCAGGAGAACTTCGACAGCTACGAGGTGATGCGGCTGGAGGCGATGCCGGCGGTCGAGACGGTGCTGGTGCCGTCCGGCGGCTTCTGGGGCGGTGTCGGCGAGCCGACGATCGCGGTCGCGGCGCCCGCCGTGCTGAACGCGATCTTCGCCGCCACCGGCAAGCGCATCCGCAACCTGCCGCTCAAGAACGCCGACCTGAAGAAGGCGTGAGCAGGGCCGGCATGCGGGCGCGGATCGGGTTGGGCGCAGCGCTGCTGGCTGTCTCACCTGTCGCTGCGCTCGAACCCTTCGCGGTCGTCGGCGATGCGATCCCCGCGCCGCTCGGCGGCCTCGCCGGCGACGGCCAGCGCGGCGCGGCCCTGGTCCGGGACCGCGAGCGCGGCAACTGCCTGATCTGCCACCAGGGCGCGGACCCGTCCGAGCCCTTCCAGGGCTCGATCGGGCCGCCGCTCGCCGGCGTCGGTGCGCGGCTCGACGCCGGCCAGATCCGGCTGCGGCTGGTGGATGCCTCGCTTTTGAACCCGCAAACCGTGATGCCGCCCTATTTCAGGACGGAAAACCTGCAGGATGTCGCCCCAGCCTATCGGGGAAAGCCTGCCCTCTCGGCCCAGGAGATCGAGGATGTCGTCAGCTATCTCGCCACGCTCCGCCGTGACTGAAGCGGGGATCGACCGCCGCAGCCTCGTGGCGGGCGCGGCGGCCGGCCTGCTGGCCGCCGGGCTTCCGCTCAAGGCTGCCGCCGACACGCCGCCGGAGCTCGGCCAGCTCATTGCCCGCGTCACCGAAGGCTCTGTGCCAGAGCGCGCGCGCATCAGGCTCGAGATTCCGGCGCTTGCCGAGAACGGCAATTCCGTCGACACCCGGATCGTCGTCGACAGTCCGATGACCGAGGGGGACCATGTCCGCTGGATTCATCTCATCGCCGAGAAGAACCCGTTTCCCGACATGGCACGCTTCCATCTCGGCCCACGCGCCGGGCGCGCCGAGGTCGCGACCACGCTGCGGATCGCGCAATCCCAGAAGGTCGTGGCACTGGCGTCGCTCAGCGACGGGCGCTTCGTCATGACGGATGCCGACATCGTCGTGACGCTGAGCGCCTGCATCGACGGCGGCTGAGGAGACCGGCCATGAGCTTCAACGCCCGCATCACCCTGCCCGCCGAGGCCAAGGCCGGCGAGATCGTCGAAATCCGCGTTCTCACCCGCCACCCGATGGACCGCGGCGGCCAGTCCGACGGCAAGGGCGGCACCGTGCCACGCAAGATCCTGAACCGGCTGACCGCGACCTATGCCGGCGAGCCGATCTTCCGCTTCGACATGCACACCGGCGTCTCGGCCAACCCTTTCGTCTCCTTCACCACGCGGGCCATCGAGACCGGCGACATCGTCTTCGAATGGCGCGAGGACGGCGGCGCGACCTACACCCGCACCGCCCGGCTGACCGTGACGTGAGGGTGAGAGCGGTTCCGATCGTGCCTCACCGCGGGTCATCCCGGACGCAGCGCAGCGGAGATCCGGGATCCATTCCGGAGGCAATCCGGGCAGGCGTTCCGGAATGGATCCCGGGTCTCCCTTCGGTCGCCCGGGATGACCCGCGTGGTTTGGGAGCGATCGGTTTCGTGGTCGCGGTCATCTGTCTCATTCTCCAGACATCCGCCGCCCTCGCCGAAATTCGCTCCGGCTCCGACTTCCTCTCGCCCGAACTGCGCCGGCAGCAGGCGGACGAGACGCGCAATCCCGGCTTTTTCTGGGTCGAGCAGGGCCGCGAGCTGTTCAGCCGAAAGCCTTCGCCCGAGGGCCAGGCCTGCATCGGCTGCCATGTCGAGCCGCAGCAGAGCCTGCGCGGCGCCGCGACGCGCTACCCGCAGGTCGATGCCGCCACGGGGCGGCTGCTGAATCTCGAAGGCCGCATCGAGCAGTGCCGGGTCGAGCGGCAGGCGCAGCCCGCCTTCGGCTACGAGACGCCGGACCTTCTCTCGCTCACCGCCTATCTCGCCTCGCTCTCGCGCGGCCTGCCGATGCAGGTCACGACCGACGGGCCGGCGCAACCCTTCTACGAGGCGGGCCGGGCCTTCTTCGAGCGCAGGCAGGGCCAGCTCAACCTCTCCTGCCAGCAATGCCATGACGGGCTCGTCGGCCAGAAGCTGCGGGGCGACACGATCAGCCATGGCGCCGGCACCGGCTATCCTGCCTATCGGCTGGAATGGAACGATGTCGGCTCCCTGCACCGGCGCCTGCGGGCCTGCTCGCTCGGCGTACGCGCGACGCAGTTCGAGGCGGGCGGGCCGGAATATCTGGCGCTCGAGCTCTACCTGGCCGGGCGGGCGCGCGGGCTGCCGGTCGAGACGCCGGCGATGCGGCGCTGAGGCGGGGCGTGCCGCCGGAGTTCGGGGGCGGATCACGAAATGGGACGCCGGGGCCGGTTTTGGGATGCCTGGCACTCCCCCGTGCCCGTGCGGGCGGACATAAACGACGTTCAAGGCCCCGGCCGGTGACGCAGGCCGGGGGCTGTCTGGACGGGACGAGACGACATGCGGGTTTTTCTGCGCAAGGCCTTGAAGCGTACGGCGCTTGCCGTGGTGATCGCCTCGCTCACGCTGCTGGGGCTGCGCATCTACGACAGCCAGCGCGGCGCGCCGCTCGAACCCTGGCACACCCATATCCCCAAGGAGCTGTCGATCGCCGAGCTCGATCGCAGCGGCTGGCAGGATTACCTGAAAGCCGAGGAGCAGGCCTTTGCCGGTGTCCGCGCGCAGGTGACGCAGAAACTCGGCCCCGACGAGCGCGTGCCGGTGAACCGCTATTTCGACGGCAGCCCGATCCATCCGGCGGGGTTCAAGCAGGACTGGAACCGCTCCTATGTGCTCCGGCCCGACGGCCCGCCACAGGGCGCCGCCGTCTTCCTGCACGGGCTGACGGATTCGCCCTACAGCCTGCGCCATGTCGCCAGCCAGTATCGCGAACGCGGTTTCGTGGCGGTGGCGCCCCGCCTGCCGGGCCATGGCACCGTGCCGGCGGGGCTCACCGAAGTCGATTGGGAGGACTGGCTGGCTGCGACGCGGCTGGCGGTGCGAGAGGCAAGGCGCCTCGCCGGGCCGTCCGCGCCGGTGCATCTGGTCGGCTTCTCCAATGGTGGGGCGCTCGCCCTCATGCATGCGCTGGAGGCGCTGGATGATGCGAAGCTGCCGCGGGCCGATCGCCTGGTGCTGATCTCGCCAATGGTCGGGATCACCGCCTTCGCCCGCTTCGCGGGCCTGGCCGCTCTGCCGGCTGTCCTGCCGGCCTTTGCCAAGGCGGCCTGGCTCAGCGTCCTGCCCGAGTTCAACCCGTTCAAATACAATTCCTTTCCGGTCAACGGCGCGCGGCAGTCGCATCTTCTGACGTCGGCGCTGCAGCAGAAGATTCTCAGACAAGCGCGCGAGGGGCGTCTGAAGGACCTGCCGCCGCTCCTGACCTTCCAGTCGGTGATGGATTTCACCGTCTCGACCCGCGCGATCATCACCTCGCTCTACGTCCATCTGCCCGCCAATGGCAGCGAGCTCGTGCTGTTCGACCTCAACCGCAGCGCCAAGTTCGGCCCCTTGCTGAACACCTCCGCCGACACGCTGCTCGGCCGCATGCTGCCCCCGGTGCCCCGGAATTTCCGGCTCTCGGTCATCACCAATGCGAGCCCGGATGCGAGCGAGGTCGTCGAGCGCGTGACCGAGGCCGGCGCCAGCGCGGAAACGGAGCGGGCGCTCGGCCTGTCCTATCCGCGCGACGTGTTCTCGCTCTCGCATGTCGCGCTGCCGTTTCCGCTGACGGACGGGCTCTACGGCATGACGCCCGACCCGGCCGATGATTTCGGCATCCAGCTGGGCTCGGTTGCGGCGCGTGGCGAGCGCGGCACACTGATCGTCAATCTGGACGCGCTGCTGCGCATGTCCTCGAACCCGTTCTATCCCTATCTGCTCGGCCGGATCGACGAGCGGCTGGGGGCGCCTGGGCAGGCGGCCGCGGAGAGGCCGGCGGAGTAGGGGACTGTCGACCTCGCCGCCCTTTCGCATGAGCCACCCGAGCGCAGCCGCTCCCGATTCCGCCCCGAGCCGGCTCGTGCCACCAATCGCCCCGGCGATGGCCTTCAGGTCTTCGCCTTGCCCAACCCCGGGCAACCTCACGCCGTCGGGGCCGTCTCGAGCGCGACACGGACGGCCCGGTACGGATCCGCGATTCGGCTGGATTGCAGAGACCGTCGCGCTGTGGTTTTCCTGCTCGGCCCTGCGCGTTCGGACAGGCAGCCTCCGGAGTGCCGAGATCCGTGAACAGCCGTCAGATCGAGACCTTCGTCGCCGTCATGAAGGCCGGCACGATTTCGCGGGCGGCCGAGTTGCTGGGCGTCACCCAGCCCGGCGTCAGCCGTACCATCGCCGATCTGGAAACCTCGATCGGCTTCCTGCTGTTCGACCGGGTGCGCAACCGCATCGTGCCGACGCCGGAAGGCCGCCTGCTTTATGAAGAGGTCGCGGCGTCGTTTCGCGGCATGGACAAGATCCGCTCCGCCGCCGCCCGCATCCGCGACCACGGCGCCGGCCAGATCCGTGTCGCCTCGCTCTCGGCGCTCGGGTTCTCTCTCGTGCCGAAGGCCGTCCGGCGCTTTCGCGACCGGCGCCCCGACACCGCGGTGACTCTGATGGTGCTGCCCTCGCGTGATGTCCGCGACGGCGTGGCGGCGGGTGAGTTCGACCTCGGTCTGGCCGCCGACGAGGTCGATGTCAGCGGGCTCGTCCACCAGCCCTTCGTCTCGCCGCGGGCCTTTTGCGCGATGCCTGCTGGCCATACCTTGGCGGAGCGCAGCGTGATCACGCCGCACGACCTCGCCGGCCTCGATTTCGTAGCCTATGTCCCCGAGGATCGCGCGCGCCAGCGCCTCGACCTGATCATCGCCGAGGCAGGGGCGGCCCCGCCGCGGATCGTCGTCGAAACGATCTACGCCGCCACCGTCTTCGCGCTCGTCTCGGAAGGTGTCGGCATCGGCCTGGTCAGCCCCTATGCGATCGCGGGCTTCGATCAGTCGCGGGTCGTGCTGCGGCCCTTCGAGCCTGCGGTACACAGCAAGAGCGTTCTCCTACTGCCCTCGGACCGACCCAAATCGCAGCTGGTCCGCGACTTCATCGACTGTCTGATGGCCGAACGCTGAGCCGACTGATCGGCCGAAGCCATAACATCAGAGCATCGGCTTATGCCTTTCGCCTGATTGCGGCATTCCGGCGATCGCTTACGCATGGTCCCACGAAGGGATTCCCACCATGCATGACTCCACCCGTTGCGTTCACCACCCGGCCGTCAACGAGGAAGGCTACGCCTCGCTGGCCGTGCCGACGCATCGCGCCTCGACCATCGTCTACAAGGACGCGGCGAGCTTCGCGGCGCGCAAATACCGCGGCTTCGACGGTTACACCTATGGGCTCCACGGCACGCCGACGACCCGCACGCTGGAGGCGCAGCTCACCGCGCTGCATGGCGGCGTGCGCACCGTGCTGGTGCAGTCGGGCCAAGCAGCGGTGACGATGGTGATGCTCGCCGTGCTGATGCCGGGCGACAAGGTGCTGATCCCCGACCACGTCTATCCGCCGGTGCGCAGCTTCTGCGAGGATTACCTGAAACCGCGCGGCATCGCCTACGGCGTCTACGACCCGCTGATCGGGGCCGGCATCGCCGACCTCATCGACGACGCCACGAAGCTGGTCTGGGTCGAGTCGCCGGGTTCGGGCACGATGGAGGTGCAGGACGTGCCCGCCATCGTGAAGGCCGCCAAAGCCAAGGGCTGTCTCGTCGGCTGCGACAACACCTGGGCGACGCCGCTCCTCTTCAAGCCGCTGGCCCATGGCGCCGATTTCGCCTGCGAGGCCCTGACCAAATATGTCGGTGGCCATTCCGACCTGCTGCTCGGCTCGATCACCGTGTCCGACATGGCGCTTCGCCAGAAGCTGAAGGAGCTCCTGCGCGGCTATGGCGTCGGCGTCTCGCCCGACGAATGCCAGCTCGCCTTGCGCGGCATCGAGACGATGGCGCTGCGCGTCGCCCATATGGGCCGCGTTTCCGAGGATTTCGCGAAGCGTCTGGCGCATTCGCCGGCGGTCGAGACCGTGCTGCACCCGGCGCTGCCCTCCTGCCCCGGCCATGAGTTCTGGGCGCGCGATATGGGCCGCTCCTCGGGCGTGTTCAGCCTCGTGCTGAAGCCGGTGCCGGAGGAGGCGCTGGAGTCCGCGCTGACGGCGCTGAAGGTCTTTGCCATTGGCGCCTCCTGGGGTGGCACGCGCAGCCTGATCGCGCCGATGGCGGTAAAGGGCGACCGCAGCGTCGTGCCCTGGACGCCCGAGGGCACAGTGCTGCGCATCAGCATCGGTCTGGAGGACGAGGACGACCTCTGGAACGACCTCGACGCGCTGCTGGTCGCGCTCGAACCCAAGCCGGCCGTCAAGGTCGCCTGAGACAAGACAAGACAAGCCGGGATGAGACCGACGCGGCGGGCATGCGCCCGCTGCGCGAGGAGAGCTGTGCCTGACGACGACTGCCATAAAACAGGGGAACACCATGAAACACGCGCTTATCGGGCTGACTGTGATCGCGGCGCTGGCCACACCGGCCGCCGCCCAGACCAGCGGCACGCTCGCCAAGATCAAGGAGCGCGGCCACGTCATCTGCGGCACGAGCCCCGGCGTCGCCGGCTTCTCGATCCAGGACGCGGCCGGTCGCTGGAACGGCTTCGACATCGACATCTGCCGCGCGCTCGCGGTCGCGATCTTCAACGACCAGGACAAGGCGAAGTTCGTGCCCCTGACGTCCAAGGACCGGCTGATCGCCCTGCAGGGCGGCGAGATCGACGTCCTCCCGCGCACCACGACCTGGACGCTGTCGCGCAATCTCGGCCAGGGCGTCACCTTCACCGCCGTCAACTACTATGACGGGCAGGGCTTCATGGTGGCAAAGAAGCTGGGTGTCACGAGCGCGTCCCAGCTCGACGGCGCCTCCATCTGCGTCGCGCAGGGCACGACCAGCGAACTCAACCTCGCCGACTACTTCCGCAAGCTCGGCATGAAATACGAGCCTGCCGCCTTCGCGACCTCGGAGGAGGCGCTGAAGGCCTATGAGGCCGGACGCTGCGACGCCTATACGACGGATGTTTCGGCGCTCGCCGCGGTCAAGCTGAAGCTGCAGAACCCTGAGGCCTACGAGGTTCTGCCCGAGGTCATCTCCAAGGAGCCGCTGGGGCCATGGGTCCGCACCGGCGACGAGGGCTGGTTCAACCTCGTGCGCTGGACGGTGGCCGCTCTGGTCAACGCCGAGGAACTGGGCGTGACCCAGGCCAATATCCGCGAGATGAGCCAGTCCACCAATCCCGAGATCCGGCGCTTTCTCGGGCAGGACGGCAAGTTCGGCGAAGCGATGGGGGTGACCAACGACTGGGTCGTGCGGATCATCGCCACCGTCGGCAATTATGGCGAATCCTTCGATCGCTATCTGGGCGAGCAGTCGCGCCTGAAACTGAAGCGTGGTCCCAACGCGCTGTGGACCAAGGGCGGCCTCCAGTACAGCCCGCCGTTCCGCTGAGACAGACCGGACCTGCGGCGGCCGCGCGGCCGGTCGGCCGGCGCCGATCAACGCGATCCTGACCATCCTGCCCGCTGGCCGACGAGGCCCGTGGGCGGATGCATTGACGAGGGCGACACATCAAGGCCGAGGGCCAGGGCCCGGTGACGCCGTCACGATCTTCGAACGGCGCGGGCCCGTCGCCTCGTTTTCGGATCGATGCGCCCGCCCGCAGGGAAGCCTCTGTGCGCGATCGTTGGCATGGTTCTGCCTGGCGAAAGACGGCTTCGCGCGCGATGCGATCGCTTGCGCGCAGGTGCCGCAATCGTGAGCGAGCGTCATCACGGCAATCGCGCATCGGGCTGGAACGTTTCCAAACTCTGAGTGGTTGAGGTGCCAGTCATCCGCGCAGCGCGGCATGTGGCGACAGCGTCCTCAAGCGGCGCGGGTCGTCGCGCCGTCGCAGCGAGCGCCCCCATCCTCGGAGAACTCATGCAATTTCCCAGCGACATGGCGGCGACACGCCGCGACATGCTGATCGGCACAGCCGCCGCGATGGCCACCACATCGTCGGGCTCGCGGCTGGCGGCCCAGACACCCGGCACGCCGGCGTCCGACGATCTGGCCCCCGTGATCTCGCGCGTTTCCTTCGAGGTCAACGGCGCCAGGCGCGAACTCAGCCTCGACGCGCGCACGACATTGCTCGACGCCTTGCGCGAGCACCTGCATCTGACGGGAACCAAGAAAGGCTGCGATCATGGCCAGTGCGGCGCCTGCACGGTCATCGTCGACGGCCGGCGCGTCAATTCCTGCCTGACGCTCGCCGTCATGCATGAGGGCGACACGGTCACCACCATCGAGGGGCTGGGCACGCCCGACAATCTGCATCCGATGCAGGCAGCCTTCGTCAAGCATGACGGCTACCAGTGCGGCTATTGCACGCCGGGCCAGATCTGCTCGGCGGTCGCCGTGCTGGACGAGATCAAGGCCGGCGTCCCCAGCCATGTCAGCGCCGATCTCAACGCGGCGCCGGAGGGCACCGAGGCCGAGATCCGGGAGCGCATGAGCGGGAACATCTGCCGCTGCGGCGCCTACCCCAACATCGTCGATGCCATCAACGAAGTCTCAGGGAGGAAGGCATGAAATCCTTCACCTACGAACGCGCCACCACGCCGACCGAAGCCGCTGCGGGCGCCGCCCGCAACCCGGGCGCGCGCTTCATCGCCGGCGGCACCAATCTGCTCGACCTGATGAAGCTCGAGATCGAGACGCCGCGCCATCTGATCGACGTCAACGACCTGTCCCTCGACACCATCGCGCCGACGCCGGAGGGCGGGCTGCGCATCGGTGCGCTGGTCCGCAACACTGATCTCGCGGCCGATGCCCGTGTCCGGCGCGATTACGGCGTATTGTCGCGGGCGCTGCTCGCCGGCGCCTCGGGTCAGCTGCGCAACAAGGCGACGACTGCGGGCAATCTGCTGCAGCGCACCCGCTGCCCCTATTTCTACGACACCAACCAGCCCTGCAACAAACGCCGGCCCGGCAGCGGCTGTGCTGCGCTCGACGGCTACAGCCGCTCGCTGGCTGTCGTCGGCGCCAGCGAGGCCTGCATCGCGACCTATCCCGGCGACATGGCCGTGGCGATGCGCGTGCTCGATGCGAAGGTCGAGACCGTGAAGCCCGATGGCGCGACGCGCGCCATCCCGATCGCCGAATTCTACCGCGCCCCCGGCGACACGCCGCATCTCGAGACGACGCTAACGACCGGCGAGTTGATCACGGCCGTGACGCTGCCCCAGCCCGTTGGCGGCAAGCAGATCTACCGCAAGGTACGTGACCGCGCCTCCTATGCCTTCGCGCTGGTCTCCGTCGCCGCGATCGTCCAGCCCGATGGGTCGGGTCGCGTCACGGTCGGCGGCGTCGCCCACAAGCCCTGGCGCATCGAATCCGCCGAGGCGCGCCTGCGCGACGGTGCCAAGCCCGTGAGCGACGCTCTGCTGGCGAACGCCCGCACCACCAAAGACAACGCATTCAAGCTCCCGCTGGTCGAGCGCACGCTCGCCGCCGTGCTTGCCGAAGCGAGGGCCTGACGCCATGAAGTTCGACACACCCGCCACCACGAACCCGATCGATCGGCTGAAGGTCGTCGGCCAGCCGCTGGACCGGATCGACGGGCCGCTCAAGGTCACCGGCACGGCGCGCTACGCCTATGAGCAACACGACGTCGCGCCCAACCAGGCCTATGGCCATGTCGTCGGCGCGGCCATCGCCAAGGGCCGCATCGTCGCGATGGACCTCGCGGCCGCCCGCCAGGCGCCCGGGGTTCTGACGATCGTCACCGCCGAGACCGCGGGCAAGCTCGACAAGGGCGACTACAACACCGCGAAGCTGCTGGGCGGGCCGGAGATCGAGCATTATCACCAGGCCGTGGCGCTGGTCGTCGCGGAGACTTTCGAGCAGGCTCGCGCGGCGGCGCAACTGGTCGTGGTTCGCTATGCCGAGACCAAGGGCGCCTTCGATCTCGGAGCCGCCAAGCACGGGGCGCCCGACGCGCCGTCCGAGGACGAAAGCCCGACGCAGACCGCGGTCGGCGATTTCGACAAGGCGCTGGCCGCAGCGGCGGTGACGCTCGACCAGAGCTATTCCACGCCCGACCAATCCCACGCGATGATGGAGCCGCACGCCTCGGTCGCCCATTGGGAGGGCGACAAGCTGACGCTGTGGACGTCCAACCAGATGATCGCCTGGACCGTCGGCGATCTCGCCAAGACGCTGCGCATCCCCAAGGAGAACGTCCGGCTGGTCTCGCCGTTCATCGGCGGCGGCTTCGGCGGCAAGTTGTTTCTCCGCAGCGATGCGGTGCTGGCGGCGCTCGGTGCCCGCGCGGCGCGGCGGCCGGTGAAGGTCGCCTTGCAGCGGCCGCTGATCTTCAACAACACCACCCATCGCCCCGCCACGATCCAGCGCATCCGCATCGGCGCCACGGCCGACGGCAAGATCACCGCCATCGGCCATGAGAGCTGGTCGGGCGACCTGAAAGAGGGCCAGCCGGAACTCGCGACCCAGCAGACGAAGCTGCTCTATGCCGGCGCCAACCGGATGACCTCGCTGAAGCTCGCGGTGCTCGATCTGCCGGAAGGCAATGCGATGCGCGCGCCCGGTGAAGCGCCGGGCCTGATGGCGTTGGAAATCGCCATGGACGAGATGGCCGAGAAGCTGAAGCTCGATCCCGTCGCGTTCCGTATCCTCAACGACACGCAGGTCGATCCCGAGAAGCCCAAGGTGGCGTTTTCGCAGCGGCATCTCGTCGAATGTCTGCGTCAGGGCGCCGAGCGCTTTGGCTGGGACAAGCGCTCGGTCAAGCCTGGAACCACGCGCGACGGCAAATGGCTCGTCGGCATGGGCGTGGCTGCCGCGTTCCGTGGCAATCTGGTGATGAAATCGGGTGCCCGCGTCACGCTCGGGACGGACGGCGTCGTCACCGTCTTCTCGGACATGACCGATATCGGCACCGGCAGCTACACCATCATGGCGCAGACCGCCGCCGAGATGATGGGGCTGCCCATCGACAAGGTGAAGGTCGAGCTGGGCGATTCGACATTCCCCGCCTCGGCCGGGTCGGGCGGGCAATGGGGCGCCAATTCGGCGACGTCGGGCGTCTACGCGGCCTGCGTCAAGCTGCGCGAGGCGGTGGTGCAGAAGCTCGGCTTCAACTCTGCCGACGCGGTGTTCGAGGATGGGGCGGTCAAGGCCGGCAACCGCGCCGTCCCGCTGACCCAGGCCGTCGGCGACGGCGCGATCACGGTCGAGGATACGATCGAGTTCGGCGATCTCGACAAGGCGTACTCGCAGGCGACCTTCGGCGGGCATTTCGTCGAAGTCGGCGTCGATGCCGCCACGGGCGAGGTCCGCCTGCGGCGCATGCTGGCGGTCTGCTCGGCGGGCCGCATCCTCAATCCGAAATCGGCCCGCAGCCAGGTCATCGGCGCGATGACGATGGGCGCAGGCGCGGCCCTGATGGAGCATCTCGTCGTCGACAAGCGACGCGGCTTCTTCGTCAACCACGATCTCGCCGGCTACGAGGTGCCGGTTCATGCCGACATCCCGCATCAGGAGGTCGTCTTCCTCGACGAAACCGATCCGATGTCCTCGCCGATGAAGGCCAAGGGCGTCGGCGAGCTCGGCATTTGCGGCGTGGGTGCTGCCATCGCCAACGCGATCTACAACGCGACGGGCATCCGCATGCGCGACTACCCGATCACGCTCGACAAGCTGATCGACAGGCTGCCCGCGGTGGCCTGAAGGCTGACGCTCCGGCCGTCGTCGGAGCGTCCGTTCCTGCGGTGATGGCGGGGGCGAGGGCGGTCGCGATGCGCCCTCGCCCTGTCACAACGCCCGCAGCGGCGTCACGATCAGGCGCCCGTCGGGCGCCGAGGACAGCGCCGCCTCGACCCCGAAGACGGCCGCAACCATGCTCTCGTCGATGACGGCACCCGGTTGGCCGCAGCACACGACACGGCCCTGGCGCATCACCATGACCGCGTCGGCAAAGCGCGCCGCGATGTTGAGGTCGTGCAGGATGACGAGCGTGGTCAGCGACCGTGCCCGGGTCATGCGCAGGACGATCGCCAGCACGTCGAGTTGGTGGCGGATGTCGAGCGCGCTGATCGGCTCGTCGAGCAGGAGCAGCGCAGGCTCCGACGCCAGCGCCTGCGCCAGGAAGACGAGCTGGCGCTGGCCGCCGCTGAGCTCGCCGAGATAGCGCGAGGCCAGCGGCATCAGGTCGAGTTCGCCCAGCACCGCCTCGACCGCGGCGAGATCCTCCGGGCGCACCCGCAGGCCCAGCCGCCCGAGACGCCCAAGCAGCACCGCTTCGAGCACGGTCAGCGCGGCGCGCGCGCCGATGTCCTGCGGCATGTAGCCGATCCGCTCCGGCCGCATGGGCGAGCCGTCGAAGCTGACCACGCCCTCATGCTTCACCAGCCCGGCGATGGCCTTGACCAGCGAGGACTTGCCCGAACCGTTTGGGCCTATCACGGCGAGAACCTCGCCAGAATGGGCGGTGAGGTCCACTGCCTCGATCGCCTGCGTGGCGCCGTAGCGGACGCTCAATCCTTCGACGGTCAGCTTCACCAGAAGGCCCTCCGGTTGCGCAGGATCAGCCAGACGAAGAAGGGCACGCCGATCAGCGAGGTGACGATGCCGATCGGCACGATGGCGCCGGGCAGGACGGTCTTGCTGGCGATCGAGGCGAGCGAGAGCAGCAGCGCGCCATAGAGCGCCGAGGCCGGCAGGAAGCTGCGCTGATCCTCGCCAACCAGCATCCGCGCGATATGCGGCGCCACCAGCCCGACAAACCCGATCGTCCCGACGAAGGCGACTGCCACCCCTGTCAGCGCCGAGATCAGCACGAAGGAGCGCAGCCGCAGCTGCCGGACATCGACGCCCAGGCCCCGCGCCCGCTCGTCGCCGAGCTTCAGCGCGGTGAGCCGCCAGACATCGGCGACGAGAACGGGGATGCAGGCGACGAGCACCGCCGTGATGATCCAGAGCTTGCTCCAACTCGCCTTCTGCAGCGAACCGAACAGCCAGAACACGATCTGCTGCAAGGCCTCGGGCGAGGCGACGAACTGCAGCAGCGCCAGCAGCGCCTGGAACAGGAAGAGCAGCGCGATCCCGGCCAGCACCAGCATCTCGGGCGAGGATTCCCGCGCCTGGCCGATGCCGTAGACACCCGCGCAGGCGATTCCGGCGAAGAGGAAGGCCATCACCGGAATGCCCCAGGCCTCGGGCACCGGCATGGCGACGCCGAGCACGATGACGAGCGCAGCACCGAAGCCGGCCCCGGCCGAGACGCCGAGCGTATAGCTCGACGCCAGCGGGTTGTTCAGGATCGTCTGCATGATCGCGCCGGACAGTCCCAGCGCCGCGCCGACGACGAGCGCCACGAAGGCGATCGGCAGGCGGATCGACCAGACGATGGCATCGACCGTGCGGTCCTGCGCCAGGCCGAAGACGGATTTGGCCACCGCCGCGACCGGCAGGAAGGCCGGTCCGGTCGCCACGTCCAGCACGAGACTGACCAGGATGGCGGCGCAGCCGATGGCGAGCACCGCGACGCGGCGCGCGCCCATCGCGGCATAGGTCGCGGTGAGGGAGATCGCGCTCATGGCTTCAGCGGCAGCATCCAGGTGCCGCTGAAGGCGATCGGCAGGAAGGCCTTGTGATAGGCCCGGAAGGATGCGACCGGGTCGACATCCGCGAAGGCCTCCGGATAGAGCCGCTTGGCGATGTATTGCATGGCCACGAAGTCGTAGAGCGTGCGGGCGAGCCCGTGCTCGATGGCGTTGATGTCGCCGGCCTTGATCGCCTTGAGCTCGGCCCAGCCGGGGCGCTGCGCATAGGGCATCAGGCTGGCGCGGGTCTCAGTTTCCGGGATGTCGTAGCCGGTGCGCACCGCCTTGGGCCGGTTCACCCAGGAGGACGACGCCATCAGGATCAGGTCCGGGTTCTCGGCGATGACGGCTTCCGCGTTCAGCGGTCCCCAGGGGCCAGGGATCTTGCCGGTGGCGATGTTCTCCGCCCCCAGCGTGGTGATGATCTTGCCCCACATCGTGTTGTTGTAGGTGTTGCCGATCGTCTCCGCCCCGGCCTGGCCGAGCTCGACATAGACTTTCTTCGTCGGGGCGCCCGCAGCCTTGGCCTTTGCGACGCGGGCGAGCACGTCGTTGTACTCGCGCTCATAGAGGCTCGCGAGACCTTCGGCCCGGGCTTCCGTCCCCATCACCTTGCCGAGCGCCCGCGTCGAGGCGAGATGGCGCTCAAGCAACTGGGCGTTGTAGTCGATGATGACGACGGGGATGCCGGCGCCCTCGATCTGCTGCATCTGCGTGTCCAGGGACTTGTAGCCCCATTCCGACATCAGCAGCACGTCGGGCTTCAGCCCGATGACCTTCTCGGCGCTGAAGGTGTTGTCGTCGCTATGGCCGATATCGGGCATGGCGGCGAGGTTGGGGATCACCGCCTTGTAGCGGTTGAAGATCACCGGCCGCCAGCCTTCCCAGGGCGCGCGCGAGATGCCGACGACTTTCTGCCAACCTTCGACGCCGGCGACCGCGGTGAACTCCTCGAAATTGAAGTTCACCGCGACACGCTTCACCGGCAGATCGACCGTGACCCTGCGGCCGAGCGCGTCGGTGATCTCGGTGGGGGCAGCGAGCGCCGCAAGCGAGGAGGCCAGCAGCGCCGCGCCGGCCAGGAGGGATTTGAATGAGAAATGCATCTTGGGGTTCCGTTGGATGGAAGGGATCGTCGTCGCGGGGGGGGGGCTCAGTGCTTGTGGGCGGGCTCGCGCGCGCCGACGCCCTGGACGGCGAATTCGACCGCGACCGTGCCGGCCTTCTCGAATTGCAGCGTCCCCTTGACCGCCTCGCCCTCCTTGAGGGGGCGCTTCAAATCCATGAACATGATGTGATAGCCGCCGGGCTTCAGCTCGGCCTTGGCGCCGGGCTTGATCTCGAGCCCGGTATCCAGCGGGCGCATCGTCATGATGCCGTCCTTCACCGCCATCTCGTGGATCTCGATGCGGCCGGCGATGTCGGAGGCGCCGCCGATCAGCCGGTCGGGCGCGCTGCCGCTGTTCTGGATCGTCAGATAGCCGCCGGCGACCTTGGCGCCGGCGGGCGTCGCGCGCGTCCAGGGGTGGTCGATCTTGAGCGGACCGACGGTAAAATCATGCGCCAGCGCAACCACGCTGGTCAGGGTCAGCATCGCGGCGGCGAGATAGTGCAGGGGCTTGTTCATCGTGGTTCTCCTTGGGGTTGAGGGGGTATCGGTCACGGCCGGATCTCGACCGTGTCGGTGAGGCGCAGCATCTCGAAATCCGAGATCAGGATGGCGAGCTCGACGCTCCAGCGGCCGGGCACGGGCAGGCTGAGATCGTCGATCCGCCAGAGCCCGTCCGCGCCACGAACGGCCCGGCGTTCGATCGCCTCGATGCCGGCGGCGGGGTTGGCGAAGGAAAGCGTCAGTTCCTTCGCCGGCAACGGGCCGAACTCGCCGTTCATCAGCATGACTGCGACATGGACAGGCCCGGCGCGTCCCGGCGTCAGCGTGACGTCGGCCATCGCGGTCAGCGTGTGGATATGGATGGTGGCCGGCTGCGCGGCGGCGATGGTGAGCGCGCGCGGCGGCGGGGTGAAACGCCAGAGCGACGCCGTGCCGACAATCGCGAGCATCAGCACGAACTCGACGACGACGATGTGTCCCAGAACGCGACCGGCGGCCAGCCGCCCGGCCTCGACCTGCGCCGTCAGCCGCCAGCGGTTGAACCCGGCGAGCCCCAGGACGAGCGCGACCAGCGCCAGCTTGGCCAGCAGCACGCGGCCATAATTGGTCTCGATCAGCGCGGCGGGCCGCTCGACCTGCACCACCGCGAGCACGAGCCCGCTCGCGAGCAGGATCGCGACAACGATGGCGATCCGCGAGGAGAAGCGTCGCAGCGTCGCGGCGGCGTCATCCCGCCTCAGCGCCTGGGCCAGCGGCAGCAGGGCGCCGGCCCAAAGCGCGATACCCGCCGCGTGCAGGAACACCGCCGGCCGCATCAGGGCCTGCGGGTTAGCGGCGCTGGCATGGCCGCTCGACGCCAGGGCAAGCCCCGCCAGGCCGACGCCGAACAGTCCGGCCATCTGCCCGAGGCCTCCTGCCAGCCGCAGCGCCAGGAGGCCGCTCGCCAGCGCGGCCGCAGCGATCGCGAGCGTCGGCGCCAGGCTGGTGCCCAGCGCGGCGCGCCAGACCGGCGGCTGAAACACCGCCCCGAGATCCGCCCCGAGGGCGTCGAGACCCTGCGCGGCCAGCGACAGCGGCAGCGCGACCAGGCCCAGCACCAAAGCAGCGGTAATGCCGCGCTGCGCCGCGGGCGGAAGCGGCGCGACCCAGGCCACGAAGGCGGCGCCGCCGCAGCCGATGAACAGGCCGAGATAGAGCGCGACGCGGCCGGCCCAGAGCACGGGCCGCACGCCGGAGGGCTGCGTCTCGGCGATGGGGGCCGTCGGGCTCGGTTCACCGATCGAGAACAGCACGGATCCGCCGACCGGGTGGCCGTCCGCAGAGACGACGCGCCAGCTGATCACATGCGTGCCGGGCGAAAGCCCTGCCGGCGCCGCGATCACCAGCGTGCGGTCCCTGAGCTGGACCTGGTCGAGCGGTGTGGCCGTGCCATCGGGTGCGATCAGCCGCAGCGCCAGCGGTGACACCGGCTCGCTGAAGCTCAGCGTCATCTCTGACGGCGCGGCGGGAAGCACGCTGCCATCCGCCGGGCTCGCGCCGTTCAACACCGCATGCGCCAGCGCGCTGCCGCTCGCAGCACAGGCCGCGAACAGCAGGGCGGTCAGCACAAGGGCGAGGCGATGGAGAGCGGTCATGAGGGGTCCGGCGACGACGGTCAGTCGCGGCCGGGCGCAGAGGCCCGGCCGCGTGGGTCGGTTCACTTCTTCGGGGTGAGTTTCAGGCCTGGGGCCGGGAACTTGTAATCGTCGGCGGACTTGCCTGCGGCCGGGATCTCGATCCAGCGCTCGACGCCGCCGCCCTCGCATTCCTGCACGACCGGGACATGGAGCGTGGTGTCGGGCTTGAGGTCGGTCGTCAGGAAGGCCCGGAAGACGAACTCGTCATAATGCTCGTCGAGCAGCCGGCCACCGCTCCAGACCACTTCCCGGACGCCGTCCGAGACCGGCGTCCCGTAGTAGTCATAGGCCTTCGCATAGGGGCCCTTGAGGGTCTCCAGCGTCCAGCCGGCCTTGGGCATCGGCTTGACCGCGATCACCCCTTCCGGGATCTGCACGCGGACCTTGATGGTCGCGGCGCCCTTGCAGCCATGAGGCACGCGCGCCACGGCCTTGTAGGTCGAGCCGACGGCTGCGGTCTGCGTTTCCAGCGTGACATGGGCGAAAGCGGGGCCGGCGACGAGCGCGGCAAGGGTGGCGAGCACGATACGGATCGACATGGGAACGTCCTTCGATTGACGAGGCCCCGAGGGGCGGTGTGATGGGGGCGAGAGGCAGCGGCGCGCGGGCGCCGCTGCGGTTCAGCCGCGCAGCAGCGCGGGCAGGATGTGCGACAGCGCGATCGCGGCGTTTCCGCCCAGCCAGAGCCAGGCGACCTTCAGCGCCGGTTCAAGCGGGACGGCGCGATCGACCGCGATGAGCGCGACGGCTGCGATCAGCAGACCCGTCGCGAAACACGCACACAGGCGCTTCAGCGGATGGAGGGGCATGGAGGGTGTCCGTGCTGCTCGGCACGGCCGCAGGTCATGATCGCGGGGGATCAGCCTGGCGCCGGCCTTTGTCCATGGGCGTGAGCGAGCCTGCGGGCATCCGCGGGATGCGCGCGGGCAGGATCAGGCCTGGGACGGCGGGGCGCGCGGATTGGCCGGCGAACGGCCGGCGACATAGCCCTGAGGCGCGTCGAGATGGCGCGCGAAGGCGATGAGATCGACGGGGCGGTGAACGACCGGCACGAAGCTCGCGGCGGGTGTGGCCAGGCCACCGCCCGACAGGGCGCAGCCGATCACGCAGCAGCTCGTGCGGTCATGCTGGGCCGTGCCCTGGTCGGACGCTGTGGGCGCCGGCATCTCGCCCGGCGCGCAGAGCGCCAGGGCAAGCGACCGGTCGAGGCTCATACTCGCGGCATGGGTGCCCGAGGCCAGCCCCGTGAAGACCGCCTGCAGCACGAGCAGATAGGCCGCGATGATCGCGACCCAACGGCGAGATGCTGCGTTTTGGCGGAATGCGGACAAGGACGGGTCTCCCGGATCGCTTCCTACCACCGGGACGACGGCTGTCAAAGGGGCGGCGCTGCGGCGGCTTGTCCGCCAGGGCCGTTGACAACCGCGTAATGTTATACTGTAACAAAATCGACTCTCTCCTGGGACTGCCCGCCATGACCGATGCCCTCTTCATCGACCGCCGCCTGCCCGTGACGGTTCTCTCCGGCTTTCTCGGTGCCGGCAAGACGACGCTGCTGAACCACATCCTCAACAACCGCGAGGGCAAGCGCGTCGCGGTGATCGTCAACGACATGAGCGAGGTCAACATCGACGCCGACCTCGTGCGCGAGGGTGGGGCGGGCCTGTCGCAGACGCAGGAGAAGCTCGTCGAGATGAGCAATGGCTGCATCTGCTGCACGCTGCGCGACGATCTGCTCACCGAAGTCCGCCGGCTCGCCGCCGAGAAGCGCTTCGACTATCTGCTGATCGAGGGCACCGGCATCGCCGAGCCGCTGCCGATCGCCGCGACCTTCTCCTTCCGCGACGAGGACGACCAGTCGCTCGACGATGTCGCGCGGCTCGACACGATGGTCACCGTCGTCGATGCGCTCAACCTGCTCGCCGATTACGACAGCCGCGACTTCCTGGCCGATCGCGGCGAGACGGCGGGCGAGGGCGATGGCCGCACGCTGGTCGATCTCCTGGTCGAGCAGATCGAGTTCGCCGACGTCGTCGTCATCAACAAGATCGGCGAGGCGACTCCCGAGCAGCGCGAGAAGGTTCGCCAGGTCGTGCGCGGTCTGAATGCCGACGCAAGGATCGTCGAGGCCGATTTCGGCCGCGTGCCGCTGGCCGCCGTGCTCGACACGAAGCTCTACAGCGAGGAACGCTCGCAGGAGCACCCGCTCTGGCACAAGGAGCTTTTCGGCTTCAAGGACCATGTCCCGGAGACCGAGGAATACGGCATCCGCTCCTTCGTCTACCGGGCGCGCCGCCCCTTCCACCCGCGCAAGCTCTACGATCTGCTGGAGCAGCGCCTGCCCGGCGTGATCCGCGCCAAGGGCCATTTCTGGCTGGCGACCCGGCCGCGCTGGGTCGGCGAGTACTCGCTGGCCGGTCGCATCACCCGCACCGAGGGCATGGGCAGCTGGTGGGCCGCGGTGCCCAAGGAACGCTGGCCGCGCTCGGAGGAGTTCGCCTCGCTGATGCGCAAGCACTGGTCGCAGACCTGGGGCGACCGGCGCCAGGAACTGGTCTTCATCGGCACGCAGGCGATGGACGAGGCGGTCATTCGCGCCCTGCTCGATTCCTGCCTCACCGGCAGCCCGGCGACCGGCCTGACGCAGGGCCTGCTCATGCTCGAGGATCCCTTCCCCGCCTGGGACCGGCAGGCGGCCTGAGCCATGCGCGACTTCGGAAAGGCCGGGCGCCGCGCCGCGGCCGCGATGGCCTGCGACATTCTGTCTTGCGGCGCAGCATCCGGCATGCTCTTTTCGGCGCGTCGGTTCCCGAGAGGGATCAAAAGGGAATCCGGTGAGCACCCGTCAGGGCGCGAATCCGGAGCTGCCCCCGCAACTGTCAGCGGCGAGCGACGTTCGAACATGCCACTGGGTTCGCCCGGGAAGGCCGAACGGAGCTTAGACCCGCGAGCCAGGAGACCTGCCGACGTCGTGAAGCCAATCAACCGGGCGGGGTGCCCCGGAAGGAGCTCTGATGACGGTCGCTCTCCCGCGCGGGTTTTTCGCGCGTCCGGAATGCAACGGCGCCACAGCACCGACCGCTCCCCGCTCGCGGGAGCCCGGTGACGGATGCTGCAGGAACCAACCCTAGACGCTGCGCCCCCGAGGGCGAATTTCGGCCTGAAGGACGAGATTCGAACCTATTGGGGCAAGCGCGCCGAGACCTTCGATCTCTCCTATGGCCACAAGATCAGGTCGCGCGGCGAGTTCGACGCCTGGTCGAGACTGATCGCGCACCATGCCCCGATCGGTCCCGGCGACCGTGTGCTCGAGCTCGCCTCCGGCACGGGCGAGGTCACGCGCGTGCTGCTGGGCTTCGGCTGCAGCATCGATGCCGTCGATCTCTGCGAGCCGATGATCGAGCGGGCGAAGCGCAAGCACCGTGGCTCCGCCGTGCGCTTTCATCTCGGCGATGCCGAGAACACGATGATGCCCGACGCCCGCTACGATCTGGTGATCTGCCGCAACCTCGTTTGGACGCTGGTCGATCCGCAGGCCGCCCTGGCGGACTGGCTGCGCGTGCTGAAGCCCGGCGGAGCGCTGGTCGTCGTCGATGGCGACTGGGTCAACCGCTCGCGGCGGGCAAGGCTGCTGCAGCGCCTGTCGGGCTGGGTCGACCGGCTGACGGCCGCGCCACGTCTCTGGGACGAGGCGGCGCATCGGCGGATCATGCGCGGCGTCTTCTTCCGCGATGGGCTCAAGGCGCCCGCCCTCGCCGCCATGGCGTCGGCCGCCGGCTTCGTTGCCATCCGCACCGGACCCCTGACCGGAATGGGGCGCCGCCAGTTCGCCTCTGCCTCCTGGAGCGAGCGGCTGCGGCTGCTCGCGACCTATGACGACACCTTCATCCTCTCGGCCCGCAAGCCGATGCTCGCCGCCAACACCCCCGGAGCCTCCCCATGATGTCCACGCCCCTCGACCGTCGCGCCCTTCTGTCGGGCGCGCTCGCCGGCGCGGCCGCGCTCGCCGCGCGCCCGACTATCGCCCAGGCTGCGGGCCCGGCCGAGCTGCGCATCGCCCAGCCCTGGGAGGTCAAGACCCTCCAGCTCGGCGAATCCGGCTTCACCTTCACCCGCGCCGGCATCACGGAGACGCTGGTCGCCTCGCTGCCGGACGGGCGCATCGCGCCGGGCCTGGCCCAGTCCTGGAGCGTCAGCGACGACGGGCTGCAATGGCGCTTCCGGCTGCGCGACGCCGTGTTCCATGACGGCACGCGGCTCGATGCCGCCGCCGCCAAGGCGTCCTTTGACCGGCTGCTGCCGCAATCGCTCTATCTGAAGCGTGCCGGCATCGCCGCCGTCCATGCAGATGGTCAGGACCTCGTGCTGAAGCTCGAGAAGCCGTTCGGCCCGCTCCTGTCCTATCTCGTCGACAACTCGGCCGCGCTGCTGGCGCCCGGCGCCTTCGACGGCGAGGGCCGCGTGCGGGCGATCATCGGCACGGGACCGTTCAAGATCGGCGCGGCCGAGCTGCCCCGCAGCCTGGCGCTGGTCCGGCACGAAGCCTATTGGGGCGAGAAGGCGCGCGTCGCCGCCGTTCGCTACGACGCGGTCGGCAATGGCGACACCCGCACCAACATCGCCGTCGCCAAGGATGCCGACATCGTCTTCAACCTGGCGGCGCAGGGCGTCGGCCGCGCGGGATCGGCCGGCATGACGATCGAGCGCGTGATCATTCCCCGCACCCACATCCTGATGCTGAACTGCGCCAAGCCGCAATTCGCCGAAGCTCCGGTGCGCCGGGCGCTCAGCATGGCACTCGATCGCGAGGGCATCGCGGCGGGCATCATGCGCAACAAGGCGCTGGCGGCGACCCAATACCTGCCGCCGACGCTGGCCGAGTGGCACTTCGGCGACCTGGCCCCGCTCCGGCAGGATGTCACGGCCGCCAACGCCCTGCTCGACGCCGCCGGCTGGCCGCGCGGCGCCGACGGCATCCGCGCCAAGGGCGGCGTGCGCTTCGCCGGCACCGTCCGCACCTTCGCCAACCGGCCTGAGCTGCCGGTGATCGCCACCGCGATGCAGGCGCAGCTGCGCGCAATCGGCTTCGATCTCGCCATCAGCGTCGGCGAGGCGCAGGCGATCTTTGAGGCGCAGAAGGACGGCTCGCTCGAACTGGGTCTCAGCTCGCGCAATCTCGTCATCGTGCCCGACCCGATCGGTACCATCGCGCTGGACTATGCCGCCGACAGCATCGCGCCGGGCTCGACGGGCACCACCGGCTGGCGCCATGATGGGTTGAGGCAGGAGGTGGCGCGCTATCTCGCCGAGGCGGACGACAAGCGCCGCGCCACGGCAAGGCGCGCCATCGCCGGCATCATCCATGAGGAGCTGCCGATCATCCCCGTGACCTGGTACGACCAGATCGTCGCTGTCCACCCGCGGGTCTCCGGCTTCGTCACGGACCCGCTCGAGCAGCGCTACTTCCTCGACAGGGTCACGATCGCGTCGTGAGTGCAGCCCGGTCTTCGTTCTGGCCCGGCGGTGCGGCGGGCACCGTCCTGCGCATCGTCGCCTCGCGGCTGGTGCAGGCGGTGCTGACGGCGCTCGTCCTCGCCAGCCTCTGCTTCGCCTTCGTCCAGGCGCTGCCGGGGGATGCGGCCCTGCGCATCGCCGCCGCCCGCAGCGGCGACGACCGGGTCACGGCGGAGTCTGTCGCGCGAGTGCGCGAGCAGGAGGGCTTGGATCGGCCTCTCCTGGCGCAATATGCGAGCTGGATCGGCCGGCTCGCCCAGGGCGATCTCGGTCACTCGCTGGTGTCGCGCCAGCCCGTCTGGAGCGAACTGGCCGAGCATGGCCGCTTCACGCTCGGTCTCGGCGCGCTGGGCTGGCTGCTCTCCTATGCCCTCGCGCTGCCGCTCGGCATCGCCTGCGGCTTCAGGCCGGGCGGCTGGCTCGACCGGGGCACCAATGCGCTGGCGGTGGCGCTCGCCTCGATGCCGAGCTTCCTCGTCGGCATCGGCCTGATCTCGCTCTTCGCGCTCACCCTGCGCTGGCTACCGCCGGCGGGGTTCCGCACCGGAGCACATATGGTGCTGCCGGCGCTGACGCTGGCGCTGGGGCTGGCCGCCTTCTCGGTGCGGATCATCCGCAATGCGGTGGTCGAGGTCCGCGGCGCCTTCTACATGACGTTTGCGCGCATCCGCGGCCGCAGCGCCGGCTCCGCCTTCCTGCATCATGGCGTGCGCAACGCGGCGATCCCCGTGACGACCTTCGCCGCCCTGCAATTCGCCTATGTCGTTGACGGCTTCGTCGTGGTCGAGACGCTGTTCAACTATCCGGGCCTCGGCGATCTGCTCGTCAAGTCGCTGCTGGCGCGCGACGTGCCGATGATCATGGGCGCGGGCATGGTCGTCGGCCTGATGTATGCCGCGGTCAATCTCCTCGCCGATCTCGCCTGCATCGGGCTCGATCCGCGCCGTCTCGCGGGGCATAGCGCATGACGCTCGCCCTGACGCATCCGCCCACCCGCATCCGCCGTCCGCTCGTCGCCCCCCTGCTGCTGCTCGGCGGGCTCGCGGCGCTGGTGGTGATCGGCCCGCTCGTCATCCCGCATGACCCGGCCGCGCAGGACCTCGTCCGCACGCTGGAGGGTCCGAGCGCGCACCACTGGTTCGGCACCGACCATCTCGGCCGCGACATCGCCGCCCGCCTCGTCCATGGCGGCGTGCGCTCGCTCGGCATCGCCGTCGCCTGCGTCGGCTTCGCCACCGGGGTCGGCGTCGCGCTCGGGCTCCTGGCCGCCTATGCCGGCCGCGTCGCCGACATCGTGATCATGCGCCTCGCCGACCTGATGCTCGCTTTCCCCGGGATCCTGCTGGCGCTGCTGATCTCCGGCTTCCTCGGCGGCGGCGTCCTGCCCATGCTGATCGGCATCAAGCTCGCGCTCTGGCCGCAATTCGCGCGGATGGCCCGGGCGATTGCCATCGGCGAGCTGGCGCAACCCCATGTCGAGGCGGCGCGCCTCGCCGGCTTCCCGGCCCTCACGATTCTTCGCCGGCATGTCCTGCCGCCGGTGCTGCGGCAGACGGTGACGCTGGCGACGCTGGGGCTCGGCGCCGCGATCATGTCGATCTCCTCGCTCGGCTTCCTCGGGCTGGGCCTGCAGCCGCCGACGCCCGAATGGGGCGCTATGATCAGCGAGCTCTTGCCCTATCTGGCGGAGGCGCCGGTGCAGATGGCGGCGCCCTGCCTGGCGATCTTCCTCGCCGTGCTCGGGGCGACGCTGCTCGGCCAGGCCCTCGCCGAGCCGCCCACCATGCCGGAGGAGATGTGATGACCGCGCCCGCACTGGGCCTTTCGGGACTGACGATCCGGGACCGGAGCGGCACCGCTCTGGTCTGCGATGTCGACCTGACGCTCGAGGCCGGCTCCGTGCTGCTCCTGATCGGCGAGACCGGCAGCGGCAAGAGCCTGATCGCCCAGGCCGTGATGGGCCTCCTGCCGGCCGGCTTCTCCGCCAGCGGCAGCATCGCCATCAACGGGCATGCACCGGTCGAGGCCAGCCAGGCCGGGCTGCTGCGGCTGCTCTGGTCGCGCGACACGCTGCTGTTGCCGCAGGAGCCCCGCGCCGCGCTCGACCCGACGATGCGGATTGCGCCGCAGCTCTGGGATGCCGGGGCGCGCGACGGCACGGCGCGGCACGGCGAGGCCGGTCATGGGCTGACGACGCAGGAGGCGCTGGCCGCAGTCGATCTGCCGCCGCGCGTCTCGCGCGCCTTTCCGGCCGAGCTGTCCGGTGGCATGGCCCAGCGTGTCCTCGTCGCCTCCGCGCTGGTCGGCCGCGCGCCGCTGGTCGTCGCCGACGAGCCGACCAAGGGGCTCGATGCCGCGCGCGTCGCCCAATCCGCCGCGCTGCTCGCCTCGCTCGGCGGCGCCGGGCGCGCGCTCCTCGTGATCACGCATGATGTGGCGCTGGCGCGCGCGCTCGGCGGTCAGTTGGCGGTGCTCCGCGACGGGCGCATCGTCGAGCAGGGCCCGGCGGACACCGTCTTCGCCGCCCCGGACCATCCCTATACGCGCGCCTGGCTCGCTGCCGACCCCTCGACCTGGCGACCCTGCCTGCGTTGCTGCGACCTCGAGGCGCCGGTGCTCTCCGCGCATGGGCTGTCCTTTGGCTTCAGCCGCGCGGAGCCGCTGTTTTCCGGTGTCGACGTCCATATCCCGCCAGGCGGCATTCTCGGCCTCACCGGGCGCAGCGGCTGCGGCAAGACCACGCTCGGCAACATCCTGCTCGGCCTGCAGCCCCCGTCGGCCGGAGCCGTGAATTGGCAGGGCGTCGACCCCTATCGCGATCGCACCGGCGCGCGCCGCCTGCGTCAGCGCTACCAGAAGCTTCATCAGGATCCGGCGAGCGTCTTCCTGCCCGGACGCAGCTTCGCGCGCCAGTTCGCCGATCTCGCCGAGGTCGTGCCGGGTCTCGCGCTCGACGAAGTGCTGCCGCCGCTGCTCGAGCGGCTGAGGCTCGACCGCAAGCTGCTCGCGCGGCGCCCCGGCGAGGTCTCGGGCGGAGAGGCCCAGCGCCTGGCGCTGGCGCGCATCCTGCTGCTGAAACCGGCGCTGATCGTCGCCGACGAGCCGACCTCGCGCCTCGACCCGCTGGTCCAGCGCGAAGCCATCGCGCTGCTGGCGGAGATCGTCGCCAGCGAGAGCCTCGGCCTCGTCCTGATCAGCCATGACCGGGCGCTGCTGGCGGCGACCGCCGACGAGGTGCTCGACATCGGCGCGGGCGAGGGCGCCACGATCTTGCCCGGCTATGCGCGCGGCCTTCAGGAGGCCTCGTCATAGCCGAGATAGGCGCCGAGCTTCATCATCGCCTTGTAGAGCGCCCGCCCGGTCGCATCGTCGACGATCAGCGCCTGGTCGTCGACGATGAGATAGATCAGGTTCTCGTCCTGCCAGTCGCTCGACCGGCCGAATTCGAGGTTGAGCGGCGCGGTGGTGTCGGTGACATCGACGAGCGCGCCGTCGAAATAGGGTGTGGACGTCATGGGGCGGCTCCTGGGCTTCCGGCGCCGGCTAGCGCTTGGTGATCTCGAAGTCGGGGATGCTGGGCCCGGTTGAGACCCGCTCGCCGTCGCGCAGGATCGGCGAGGGCTTCTGCGAGATCCGCAAGGTGATGTAGATTGCGACCAGCAGCGACAGCCCCATGAGATAGACGAGCATGCCGGGCGGGCCGATGAGTTGCATCAGGCCGGTGGCAGCCACCGGCCCAAGCGCCGATCCCACGCCCCACAGAAACAGCAATTGCGCGGAAAGGCCGACCGCCTCCTCCCGCCCGATCCGCAGATAGGCGTGGGTGACCGCGACCGTGTAGAGCGGGATGGCGCAGCCGCCGATCAGCGCAAACAGGCCAAACAGCCAGAGGCTCCCCTGGGCTGCGCCGCCTGGCGGCACCAGCAGCAGCACGGCGGCGGTGACGGCGACGAGGCTGACCGCGCCGAGCATGATCGGGCGGCTGGCGACCCGGTCGGCGAGCAGGCTCATCGGCCACTGCATCAGCAGCGCCCCCATCTGGATGCCCGCCGTCAGCAGGATGGTCGTCCGCTGGTCGAGCCCCGACAGGATGCCATAGGCCGGCACGACATTGGTGAGCGGCCCGCTGACCAGCCCGACATAGAGGCAGCCGACCACGGCGGCCGGCGCCTGGCGCCAGAGCGTGCGCAAGCCCACCGCGACGACATCGCTCGATTCGGGGCCGCGCGCCCGGGTCAGCGCGACGGGGATCAGCGCCAGCGAAAACACCATGCTGGCGAACAGGAAGACGTCGTGGGACTGGATCGCGAGATAGCCGACGCCGAGCTGCGAGCCGATCATCGCGACGCGGTTGAGAATCTGGTAGGCGCCGAAGATGCGGCCGCGCCGCGTTCCGCTGGCCTGGCCGCTGATCCAGCTCTCGATGCAGATGCCGTGGCCGGCCGCCGCCAGCCCCATCAGCAGGCGCGAGGCGCTCCACCAGGGTTCGGGGATCAGGGGGAAGCTCAGCGTCGCGGTTGCCTGCAACGCCGCGAAAACCGCAAAGCCGCGGATATGGCCGATCCGGCGCACGAGCGACGGAATCGTGAAGCAGCCGATCAGGAAGCCGAGCGAATAGGCCGAGGCGACGAGGCCGATCAGCAGCGGCGGCTGACCGGCGATGGCCATGCGCAGCGGCACGACCGTGTTCACGATCGTGCCGGCGACCTGCAGCAGCAAGGCGCCCGTCACGATCGCACCGAGCGCTGCGACCGATCCCGTTGCGGCCGGGGCAGGCGCCCCCGACGGGGCGGAGCCGCTCATCGCAGGCGGCCGCATGCAGCCGAGCGCAGGAGCCGGCCGATCGGGGATCGCGGCTGCGCCTTCGCCGCCAAGCCTTGCGCCGGCGGCACGAGGTCATATCTGCCGTGGCCACCGAACGAGGCCTGGCCTATGCAGACGACCGATTTCCGCTTCCCCGGAGTGCTGAACTCCAAGGAACTCCTGATTGCCGAGGCGGTGCAGGCGCACGCCTGGGCGAAGCTCGCTGGCGCGGGGCGCCTGCCCGATGATGACGCCGCCGCCAAGGCCAAGCTCGGCGGCATCGTGGTGCGGCTGATGGCGGATGGATCGCAGGCGGTCGGCGATCTGGCGGCCGCCGCCATCGCGACCTTCGAAAACGAGGGCCGCTGAGGGCATCGGGGCGGTCGCGTCGATATCATCCGCAGTCTCTTTCAAGCCTCGAGGGCCTCGCTGCCAGCGCGGCTCGCCCGGAGGGCGAGTCAGACCGGCGCCTTGTGCGTCGCGGCCATATCAGCACGGCTGACGCCCGCTTGCCATCGCGACGGGCGGACGGATCACAGCGGCTTCGCCGCGAGGGCCGCGCCAAGCGCGATCGCGCGCAGCTTCAGGCGCTCTGCGATGTGCAAGCTCGGCCCGAACAGGCCACGCAAACGTGTCCATCATCGATGCCGGGCCGGGAACAGGCGGTGACTCCAGCCGTTGGGGCAGCACGCCCACCAAGGATTCCCATTCCATGCTTTCCACCACATTGAAGACTGTGTCGCTTGTCGTCCTGCTCGCGACGAGCGCCATGACCCCTGTCTTGGCCCAGACCCCGCCGCCGGCTGCCGTCCCGGCGACGATGACGGCGGCCAAGCCCGATGCCGACATGGCGGAGGTGCTGGCAGTTCTGGCGGGCCTGGGTGGCAAGCCGATCGAAACTCTCGAGCCGGGCGAGGCCCGCAAGCAGCCGACGCCGACTGACGCCGTGATGAAGATCATCAAGGACAAGAAGCTCGACGTGAAGCCGCATGAGGGCCTCAAGGTCTCCAACAGCCGCTTCGCCGATATGGGCAATCTGAAGCTGCGCTGGTACGTGCCGGAAAGCGCGACCAAGGAGTCCAATCTGCCGGTCATCATGTTCTTCCGCGGCGGCGGCTGGGTGATCGCGGATCTCGACGTCTACGACGCCACGCCCGCGGCGCTGGCCCGGAAGACCGGAGCGGCCGTGGTGTCGGTCGACTATCCGATGGGCCCGGAGAACAAGTTCCCGGCCGCCCATGACGAGGCGATCGAGGCCTACAAATACGTGCTGAAGAACGCGCAGGGCTGGGGCTACGACGCCAACCGGATCGCTCTGGTCGGCGAGAGTGCCGGCGGCAACCTGGCGATCAACACAGCCATCGCCGCACGCGATCAGAACCTGACCAAGCCGGTGGCCATCGTCTCCGTCTATCCGGTCGCGACGACCAGCCTCGATACGCCCTCCAAGAAGGAACAGGCCGCCGCCAAGCCGCTGAACACCCCGATGATGGCCTGGTTCGTGAAGCACGCCACCAAATCCGAGGCCGACGCGCAGGACCCGCGTCTCAATCTCGTGGCGGCAAATCTCAAGGGCCTGCCGCCGACGACGGTGATCAATGCCGAGATCGACCCGCTCAAGTCGGACGGCGACATGCTCGTTGCCAAGCTGAAGGAGGCCGGTGTCGCAACCACGCATCAGCTCTACACCGGCGTGACGCATGAGTTCTTCGGCATGGATGCCGTCGTCGCCAAGGCGGCCGAGGCGCAGAACTTCGCCGTCACCCGGATCAAGCAGGGTTTCGACGCGCGCAAGTGATGCGGTCGCGACCTCGGTCGAATTGACAGAGCGGGTCGGCCATCTGGTCGATCCGCTCCCGCGTGAACCACCGGCCCGGCCCATGCGCCGCGTTGCCATCCGGCCAATCTGCTCAGGAGCCATGATGTTTGATCGCCGTACCGCCCTGCTGGGAATGACCGGAGCCATGCTCGCCGCGAACCCGCCCGCCGCCGACGCCCGCTCGGCCGTCACGATCGATCGTGTCCAGGGCGCGGGCGCCGGAAGGCGTCCCCTCATCATCCTTCTGCATGGCGCCGACGGCGTGACCCGGCGCGCCCAGTACCAGTTCGCCGCGCAGATTCTGGCGGCCCAGGGCTACACCGTGCTGTTCCCGCATTACTTCGAGGTGACGGGGGATCGTCGCGCCTCCTACAGCGAGATCGGCAGCAATTATCCGGTCTGGCGCGGCGGCATCGCCACGGTCATCGACCAAGTCGTCGACGACCCGACGATCGATCCCTCGCGGCTGGCGCTGGTCGGCATCTCGCTAGGCGGCGCGCTCGCTCTGTCGCTGGCCGCGCGCGACCGGCGCATCAAGGCCGTGATCAGCTATTTCGGCTTTCGCCCGGGCGATCTCGACGAAGGCCGGCCGCAGGCGCCGACGCTGATCCTTCATGGCGACGCCGACCGCGTCGTGCCCGTCAGAAACGCCGCGCAGATCGAAACCCTGCTCCGAGCGCGCGGCGTACCCGTCGAGACGCAGATCTATCCCGGCGAGGGCCATGGCTTCAGCCACGCCACGCAGGTGGACGCTGCGACGCGCAGCGTCGCCTTCCTGCGCCGCCATCTCGGGGCGTGAAAGGGCCGCGATCCTGCGATCGGGGCCCGATTGATCGACGATCAGGCGAGATCGAGCATGATCTTGCCGAGATGGGCGCTCGATTCCATCAGCTCATGCGCCTGTCGGGCCTGCTCCAGCGGGAAGGTCGCGTGGATGATCGGCCGCACGGTCCCGGCCTCCAGTAGCGGCCAGACATCGCGGCGCAGATGCGTGGCGATCTCGGCCTTGAGCGCGACCGAGCGCGGCCGCAGCGTCGAGCCGGTGAGGGTCAGCCTTCGGATCATCACCGGCGTCAGGTCGAGTTCGGCCTTGCTGCCCTGCAGGAAGGCGATCTGCACCAGCCGCCCCTCCACCGCTAAGGCGGCGATGTTGCGCTGGATGTAGGGCCCGCCGACCATGTCGAGGATAACGTCGACGCCCCGGCTCTCGGTCAGGCGCTTGACCTCGGCGCCGAAATCCTGGGCGCGGTAGTCGATTGCCTCGTCGGCGCCGAGCGCGCGGCAGAATTCGCATTTCTCCGCCGATCCCGCCGTCGCATAGACGGTCGCGCCGGCGTTCTTCGCGAGCTGGATCGCGGTCGAGCCGATGCCGCTCGACCCGCCATGGATCAGGATCGCCTCGCCTGTCTTGAGGCGCCCGCGCGTGAAGACGTTGTCGTAGACGGTGAAATAGGTCTCGGGCAGGCCGCCGGCCTCCAGCAGCGAGAGCGGCTTGGGCACGGGCAGGCAGAGTGCCTCCTCGGCGACCGCGTATTGCGCATAGCCGCCGCTGATCAGCAGTGCGCAGACCGCCTCGCCGATGCGGGCTTCCGCGACGCCGTCGCCCACGGCGACGATCAAGCCCGACACCTCGAGCCCCGGCACCTTGGTCGCGCCGGGCGGCGGCGGATAGCCGCCGGCGCGCTGCAGGCAGTCGGGCCGGTTGATCCCGGCCGCCGCCACCGCGATCAGAACCTGCCCCGGGCCGGGCTGCGGCACCGGCGCGGTCTCGATCTCGATCACCTCCGGGCCACCGGGGCCTGAAAAGTGCACCTGCTTCATCGTCTGCGGCAAGGCCATGTCGGTCGTTTCTCCCTCAACGGGCGTTGTGTCAGCGGGCTCGATCCGCTCTTGTGGCGCTCGCCCCGCCTGCGTTCAAGAGTGGTGAGCATGCGCCTGGTCCAGGACAGGCCATCGTCCGGTGCAGCACGCGCCTTCGACATCATCGCCGGTAGATCGGCGACCTGATTCGGCCTCGGCCTTCGACAGGGCCTATTCGCCGGTCGGGGCGAGCCGGCAGGTCGAGCGGGTGAAGACCTCGATCTGGGACAGGGCGGCGTCGAGCGTCGCGAAGGGCCCCTGCTTCATCGAGCGCATGCTGTCTGCGACGCGTTCGCCGGGGATGATCCGGTAATCGTCGGGGGCCGAGAGCTCCACGACGCCGATGGTGCGTCCGAGCAGGTCGACCAGGGTCCAGGAGGTCGGACCGCTCGGCGTGACGATGATATCCATGGTGCAGGGCTCCGTGAGGCGCTCTGCCTCGACGCAACGATCGCACATTTCCGGCTTCGATGCCGTGTCAATCGACTGGCGGTGACGGCGAGCGGCGGGTCGCTGGCGTCGGGCTGCCGGGGCCGCGAAGCCGCCGAGGCGATGGCCTTATTTACCCGCCGTTAACCATTGTCTCGATACACCGAAGACACCGAAAATTTACCAAGATGACCGCCGTGTTAACCAAACCCAGGCCCATCCGCCTCAAGGGGCGATCCTATCTTGCGCTGACGCTGACGCCGGAACTCCCCGTCGAGGACTGGCTGGTGCGGCTCGACGAACTGGCGGCCTTGTCCGCTGGCTTCTTCCTGCGGCGGCCCGTGGTGCTCGACATCGAGGGGCTCGATCTCGACCGTTCGGAGCTGCGCGATCTCGTCGACAAGCTCTGCGCCCGCGGTGTCCGGATCATGGGCATCGAAGGCGCCCGCGCCTCGATGCTGGGGGCTGATCTGCCGCCGGCGATGTCGGGCGGGCGCTCGGCTGCCGATGTCGAGGCCCCCGTCGCCGATCCGGTGCCGGAGCCGGCTTCGGCCATGGCCATCGCTGCCGAGAGCATCGTGCGCTCCGATCCCGGGCCGGCCAAGCCGACGCCGTCGATCATCGTGACCCAGCCGGTGCGCTCGGGCCAGTCGCTCTTCTTCCCCGAGGGCGACGTCACCATCGTCGGCTCGGTGGCCTCGGGCGCCGAGATCGTCGCGGGCGGCTCGATCCATGTCTACGGCACGCTGCGCGGTCGCGCGCTCGCCGGCACCATGGGCAACGCTTCGGCCCGCATCTTCTGCAGCCGGCTCGAGGCCGAGCTGCTGGCGATCGACGGCTTCTACAAGACCGCCGAGGACATGGAGCCGGAGCTGCGCGGCAAGGCCGTGCAGATCTGGCTCGAAGGCGAAACATTCAAGGTCGGGTCGATCGCCTGACCACGCGACATCGGGACAATCGGGAGACGTTTATGGGCAAGGTCATCGTGGTCACCTCGGGCAAGGGCGGCGTCGGCAAGACGACATCGTCCGCCGCGCTGGGGGCAGCGCTCGCGAAGGGCGGCGACAAGGTGGTGGTGGTGGATTTCGACGTCGGGCTGCGCAATCTCGACCTGGTGATGGGCGCCGAGCGACGGGTGGTCTACGACCTCGTCAACGTCATCCAGGGCGAAGCCAAGCTGACCCAGGCGCTGATCCGCGACAAACGCGTCGAGACGCTCTACCTGCTGCCAGCCTCGCAGACCCGCGACAAGGACAACCTCACCTCCGAGGGCGTCGAGAAGGTCATCGCCGCGCTGAAGAGCGTGTTCGACTGGGTCATCTGCGACAGCCCCGCCGGCATCGAGCGCGGCGCGACGCTGGCCATGCGCCATGCCGATATCGCCATCGTGGTGACCAACCCGGAGGTCTCCTCGGTGCGCGATTCCGACCGCATCATCGGCCTGCTCGATTCCAAGACGCTCAGGGCCGAGAACGGCGAGCACATGGAGAAGCATCTTCTCCTGACGCGCTACGACCCTGTCCGCGCCGAACGCGGCGACATGCTCAAGGTCGACGACGTGCTCGAGATCCTGTCGATCCCGCTGCTCGGCATCATCCCCGAGAGCATGGACGTTCTGCGCGCCTCCAACCTGGGTTGCCCGGTGACGCTGGCTGACGACCGCAGCGCGCCCTCGATCGCCTATTGCGACGCCGCCCGCCGTCTCAAGGGCGAAAACCTGCCGATCATGATCCCGGGCGAGAAGCGCGGCTTCTTCGGCAAGATCTTCGGAAGGAAAGCGGCATGAACTTCCGTCGTTTTTTCGCACGCGCCCAGTCGGCCCCCGCCGCCCGCGAGCGCCTCAAGGTCCTGCTGGCGCATGAGCGCGCCGCCGTGGGTGATTCCGACCTGGTGACGAAGCTGCGCGACGAGATCCTGCGAGCGATCTCGAAGCACATGCAGATCGATTCCGACAAGGTCAGCGTCAAGATGGAGCGCGGCGCCCAGGTCTCGACACTTGCCGTCGATATCGAGATCCCCTTCGAACTCACCCGGAAGGCCGCCTGAGGCGGCGGTCCGGCCAGGCATCCCCGCCCGATCCCTGCGCTTCGCCCCGGTCAGCGTTCGACCGGGGCGGGCGCCATCGCGACGGGATAGCGTGACAGCGCAAACAGCGCGGCAGCCGCCGCCCCCGAGAGCAGGATCAGCAGGATCGTGCTCGGCATGAGCCCGGCCCGCTCGACCATGACCGCGAAGGCGACGGGCGCGGCCGCGCGGATGGCCAGTCCTGGTGCAGAGAGCTTGCCCAGCATCGCGCCATAGCCGGCCGGGCCGAAGAGCCGCAGCGGCACCGTTCCTCGCACGATCGAGCTCAGCCCCATGCTGACGCCATAGGCGATGGCGAAGAGCCCGGCGAGCGTCGCCGTCGTGCCGCTGACCAGCAGCAGCGCAAAGCCGATCGGCATCAGCGTCGCCGAAACCCAGGCCGTCGTCGTCGGCTCCAGATTGGTGCCGAACAGCATTTCGACCAGCCGTCCGGCCACCTGCGAGGGGCCGACCATCGCGCCGATGCCGACGGCGAGCGCCCCGCTGAGGCCCAGTCCCTGCAGCATCGTCAGCATATGCACCGACATTGCCGACATGACGAAACCCTGCAGGGAGAACGCCAGGGCCAGCAGCAGGAAGGCGCGGGTTCGCGCCGAGCCGACAAGATAGGCTTCCGGCGCATCGTTTGGCCTGTCGGCATGCGCTGTGACAGCCTTCGGGCCGCCCCGCGCGGGCAGCAGCACGAGATGCAGGGGAAGGCACAGGACGAGATAGCCGAGCGCGTAAATCTGGTAGATGGCCCGCCAATCGTAGACGGAGAGCAGCGCCGTGGTTAGCGGCCAGAACAGGGTCGAGGCGAAGCCGCCGATCAGGGTGAGCTTGCTGATCGCACGCCGCGCACCCGCGCCTTCGGCCTGCGTCAGCGCGGTGAAGGCGGCGTCGTAAAGCACCAGCGTCGAGACGGTCTCGAGCACGATCATGGCCCCGTAGAAGCTCACGGGCTCGCGCGCCTGAGACAGGGCGTAGAGCGATCCGGCGGCGAGAACCGCACCCAGGCTCATCATCGCCCGCGTGCCGTAACGATCGATCAGCTTGCCGGAAAAGGGAGCCGCCAGACCGCCGGCCAGCAAGCCGGCCGCGAAGGCGCCATAGGTCCATTCCGGGGCCCAGCCGAAGCTCTTGGTCATCTCGGGGGCGAGCACGGCGAAGGCATAGTACAGGGCGCCGTAGCCGGCGACCTGCGTAACGCCGAGCGCGAGGATCAGACCCAGACCGCCGCGCGCGGCGGGCTGGGGAAGCGATGTGGGCAGGGTCGTCATCAGGCCGTCGTCAGCTCCGCTTCGCGTACGGCCGTGCCGCAGCCGCAGCCGGTCTGGCCGGCTTCCTTCGCCTGCGAGTCGTCGGCGCAGCAGGCGGCGCTGGCGGCCGGAGCCGGCCCGCCGCAGCAGCCCGCCGCAGCCGTCTTGCCGCCGCCCGCCTTGCCGCCGCCCGGCGTGGCGCTGCAGACGCCCGTCTCCGGCAGCACGAGCTCGACCCGCCGCGCCGCTTCATGGTCGCCCGCGAGCGCGGCGACGATGGAGCGGACCTGCTCATGGCCCGTCGCAAGCAGGAAGGTCGGGGCCCGGCCGTAAGCCTTCATCCCGGCGATGTAGAAGCCGGGCTCGGGATGGGCGAGCTCGGCTGCGCCATGCGGGCGTACCGTGCCGCAGGAGTGTTCGTTGGGGTCGATCAGCGGCGCCAGCACCGGCGGGCATTCCAGCGCCGGGTCGAGCGCGACCCGCAATTCTCTGAGCGGGCCCAGGTCTGGCCGAAAGCCGGTGGCGACGATCAGTTCGTCGACCAGGACAGTGCGGCCGTCATCGGCGATCAGCCGCAGCCCGGCCGCATGGCGCTCGATGCGGTCGAGCCGGTATCCGGTTTCGACGATCAGGCGGCCGCTCTCGACGAGCCGCGCGATGCGCAGACCGAGTTCGCCGCGTGCGGACAGCTGGTCGGCGGCACCCCCGCCATAGGCTTTCGCGACATCGGCCCCGCGATAGAGCCAGGTGACCGCCGTCGGGGTGGGGGCATCGGGCAGGGCGGCGAGCGCGGTCAGCGTGCCAATGGCGCTGTGCCCCCCGCCGAGCACGGCGACCCTGCGGCCGGCATAGCGCGCGCGATCGACGCCGAGCACATCCGGCATGCCGTAGCGGATGCGTCCGGCGTTCTGCGCCTCGCCGATCGCGGGTAGCCCGCCCGAACCGGCGGGATTGGGCGAGAACCAGGTGCCGGAGGCGTCGATCACGGCGTCCGCGAAGAGTGTCGTCTCCTCGCCGCCGATGCGGCAACGCAGCGCGAAGGGCGCGGTCTCGCGCCCGGCGGTGCGGACCTTGTCGAAGCCGCGGCGCGAGACGGCGAGGACTTCGGTTCCGAGGCGGATGCGGTCGCGCAATGCGGGCACGGCGGCCAGCGGGGCGAGGTAGCGCGCCACGAGGTCGCCGCCGGTCGGATAGGCGGCGCCGTCCGGGCGCGTCCAGCCGACCGACTTCAGCAGCCGCTCGGCTGCCGCATCGACATTGAAGGCCCAGGGGGAGAACATCGGCACATGCGCCCAGTGTCGGACGGCATGGCCGACCGCAGGCCCCGTCTCCAGCACGACCGGATCGAGCCCGCGCTCGAGCGCATGCGCGGCGGCCGCAAGGCCCACCGGTCCCGCCCCGATGATGGCGATGGTCTGGCTCATGTCGTTCCTCCTCCCCAGTGGACGCCGGCGCCGTCAGGCGGCGCTGGCGTCGGATGTCTCGCAGCACTCGTCGCGGCAGCATTCCGCCACGAGGAAAGCGACGAGGCCGTTCATCACGTCGAAATTCGCGCGGCAGACGAGGGTGCGGCCCTGCCGCTCCTGCGTCACCAGCCCGGCCACGATCAGCGCCTTCAGATGAAAGGAGAGCGTCGACTGGGCGATGCCCAGCCTGCTCTGGCAATCCCCGACCGAGAGACCGCCATGGCCGGCGCGGACGAGGGCGCGGTAGAGCGAAAGCCGGGTCGGGTTGCCCAGTGCCTCCAGTCGCGATGCGGCGATGATCGTTTCCATGCCGCGAGCATGTTCGACGACGCAGTGGTCGTCAATCGATATTTCCGGTTTTATCGATATAAAAGAGTCGCGGCTGGCTCCCCTGTCAGAACCGGTAGAATCGCTGCGCATTGCCGTGGAGCAATCGGGCGCGCGCCGGCTCGCGCATCGCCGCCCTATCCGTCCTGTCCTCCCGGTGGCTGATGCCGTGGTCAGGGAGACAGGACTGGACCGGGATGGTGCGCGTCTTCGCTGTCGGCCAGATGCTGGATGGCGGCGACCACGGTCTCGACGAAGCCCAGCGCCAGCGGCGACCGGAAGCGCCCGGCCGGCCAGACCACGCCGATCTCGTAGAGCACGTCGGGCCGGAACGGCCGCACCACGATGCCCCGGCCGCCATACTCGGCCGCGGTATAGGGATCGACGATGCCGATCCCGGCGCCCGATGCGACCAGCGAGCAGGCGATCATCGACAACGGCGTCTCGACCCTGATCTGCCGCGTCACCCGTGCGGCTGAAAACAGCGCGTCGGTGCGGTAGCGCCATTGGGTCGATCCCGCGAGCGAGACGAAGGGCTCGCCGACGAAATCCTGCGGCTCGAGATAGGGTTTCACAGCGAGGCGGTGGCCCTCGGGCAGGACGGCCACGGCGGGCACGGACGGCAGCTGTTCGACGTCGATATGGGGAAAGTCGAGCGGATACTGCGCGAAGCCGATGTCGCAGAAGCCGGTCGCCACCCAGTCGACCACCTGCGACGAGATGCTGCCATAGACGGCGACCTCGAGGTCCGGCTTGTCCTTCATGTAGGCCGCGATCAGCCGGGGCAGGAAGCCGACATTGAAGGTCGGCAGGGCGGCGATGCGCAGGCTGCCGGCGAGCCCGTCGCGCAGATTGCGCGCCGCGTTCTGGATCTGCTCGAGCCCGACGAACTGCCGCTCGACCTCGCGATATAACGAAAGCGCCTCGTTGGTGGGCACCAGCCGGGTTCCGCGCCGCTCGAACAGCGTCAGCCCGAGCACATATTGCAGATCATGGATCAATCGCGTCACGGCCGGCTGGCTGATATTCAGCGCCTTTGCCGCCGAAGTCACCCCTCCGGTGACGATCACGGTCCGAAAGGCTTCGATCTGACGGGGATTCAGCATGGCTTCCAAGGCGCGACGCCAATTCATAACATTAGCGTATGGATTGCACGAATCATTCGATTTGACCCGTTACAATCTGTCGCAGAACCTTCACTCATCACTCGCAAAATGAGGAGGGGTTCATGAAGTTCTCTTGGGTTGGATTGCTGCTGACGACCACCGCGCTGGCGACGTCCGGTGCGGCCATGGCGCAGCAGAAGACGATGTATGTCGCCGGCTATGGCGGCTCCTTCGAACAGACCATGCGCAAGGAGATTCTGCCGGTCTTCGAGAAGCAGGCCAACGTCAAGATCGAGTACGTCGCCGGCAACTCGACCGACACCCTCGCCAAGCTCCAGGCCCAGAAGGGCAACCAGCAGATCGACGTCGCCATCGTCGATGACGGCCCGGCCTATCAGGCGGTCGCGCTCGGTTTCTGCGGCACGCTGACCGACGGCCCTGTCTACAAGGACGTCGCCCCGGTGATGAAGTTCAAGTCCAACAAGGGCGTCGGCCTCGGCCTCGTCGCGACGGGGCTGTTCTACAACACCAAGATCTTCGCCGAGAACAACTGGCCGGCGCCGACCTCCTGGAACGATCTCAAGTCGAAGACCTACGGCAAGAAGATCGTCACCCCGCCGATCAACAACACCTACGGCCTGCATGCCCTGATCGCGATGGCGCAGATCGGCGGCGGCGGCGAAGCCAACATCGAGCCGGGCTTCAAGACCTTCAAGGACGAGATCAACCCCAACGTCGTCGCCTATGAGCCGTCCCCGGCGAAGATGACGGAGCTGTTCCAGAACGGCCAGGCCGTGCTCGGCGTCTGGGGCTCGGGCCGCGTCAAGGCCTTCGCCGACACCGGCTTCCCGGTCGCCTTCGTCTACCCGAAGGAAGGCAGCTTCGCGCTCGGCGTCGCCGCCTGCCCGGTCGAGGGCGCCAAGAACCCGGCCGAGGCGAACGCCTTCATCCAGTTCATGCTCTCGCCCGCGATCCAGAAGATCATGGCCACCGGCGCCGGCTTCGGCCCCGCCAACACGACCGTGACCCTGACCAAGGACGAGCAGAAGGGCCTGCCCTATGGCGACGAGGTCAAGGCGCTGAAGGCCGTCGACTGGGACATCGCCAACGCCAAGCGCGAGGAATGGACCCGGCGCTGGAACCGCGAGATCGAGCGGTAAGGCTCCACCCGTCCTTCCCGGGCGCCGCCAGGCGGCGACCCGGGAACGAGGTGACGATCACGTTGCAACCGACAGGCGCGGGCTTGACCCGGGCCTGTCGTCACAGGCGTCCTGAGATGGTCGGGTCAAGCCCGACCATGACGCCGAAACTTTGACTGAAACGCTCGAAAGCCCCATGTCCCATCTCGTTCTCGATGGCCTGACCAAGCGCTTCGGCGGCTTCACCGCCGTCGACGCCATGAACCTCTCCGTCGAGCGCGGCGAATTCGTCTCGCTGCTCGGTCCCTCCGGCTGCGGCAAGACCACGACGCTGCAGATGATCGCCGGCTTCGTCGATGTCGACCACGGCGGCATCCGGCTCGACGGCGCCGATCTGGTCTCGGTCGCGCCCAACAAGCGCGGTCTCGGCATCGTCTTCCAGAGCTATGCACTCTTTCCCCACATGACCGTGGCGGAGAACATCGCCTTCGGGCTCGAGATGCGCGACGTGCCCAAGTCCGATCGCGACAGGCGCACGCAGGAGGCGATGGAACTGGTCGGCCTCAAAGGCTTCGCCGATCGCTATCCGCGCCGCATGTCGGGCGGCCAGCAGCAGCGCGTCGCGCTGGCCCGCGCGCTGGTGATCAAGCCGGCGCTGCTCCTCCTCGACGAGCCGCTCTCCAACCTCGATGCCAAGCTGCGCGAGGAGATGCAGGGCGAACTGCGCCAGATCCAGCGCTCGATCGGCACCACCACGATCCTCGTCACCCACGACCAGCACGAGGCGATGGCGCTGTCGGACCGCATCGTGCTGATGAACCAGGGCCGCATCGAGCAGATCGGCGCGCCGCACGAGGTCTATGACCGGCCGGCCAGCGCCTTCGTCGCGAGCTTCCTCGGCAAGACCAATGTGCTCGCCGCCACCGGCGACGGGCAGGGCGCGGTCACCGTCGGGGGGCTTGCCATCGCCCTGCCGGGCGCCGGAAAGGGGCCGCTGCAACTCGCCGTCCGGCCCGAGCGCCTGACCTTCGCGCCAGCGGGCGGGCCCGGCCTCGAGGCCCGCATCACGGGGCGCGTCTTCCAGGGCACGCATTGGCTGCTCACCGCCGAGAGCGCGGCGGGCGCGCTCACCCTGATGCGCGGCAATGACGGCGCGGCGGTGCCGGGCGAGGGTGAGACGGTGCGACTGCGGTTCTCGGCTGGCGACGCGGCCGTCCTGCCCTCCGGAGCGGCGGCATGAGCGGCGTCGTCACGCAGCGCACCGCGCCTTACTGGCTGACCGGGCCGGCGCTGCTGGTCTTCCTCGGGCTGGTGATCATCCCGCTCGGCATGACCGTGCTGCTCTCCTTCTACGACTGGGGGCAGTACAAGGGCATCGTCCCGGAATTCACGCTGAAGAACTGGATCGAGGTCTTCACCGATTCCTACTTCTTCGAGATCTTCATGCGGACCTTCCGCATCGCCTTCCTGGTGACGCTGGCGGCGATCGTCATCGGCGTGCCCGAGGCCTATATCCTCAACCGGATGTCGCCGGCCTGGCGCAGCGCCTTCCTGCTCGTGATCATCGGGCCGCTGCTGGTCTCGGTCGTCGCACGCACGCTCGGCTGGGCGCTGCTCTTGGGCTCGACCGGCCTCGTCAACCAGGGCCTGATCGCACTCGGCCTGATCAAGACGCCGCTCGAATTCATGTTCACCGAGACCGGCGTCGTGATCGCGCTGATCCATGTGCTGATCCCCTTCATGATCCTCGCCGTCTGGGCCTCGCTGCAGCGGCTCGACCCGCAGATCGAGAATGCCGCGCTGTCGCTCGGCGCCGGCCGCATCACGATCTGGCGGCGCGTGATCCTGCCGCAGATCGTGCCGGGCATCCTCTCGGGCTCGATCATCGTCTTCGCACTCGCCGCCAGCGCCTTCGCCTCGCCGGCGATCATCGGCGGGCGCCGTCTCAAGGTCGCCTCGACGCTGGCTTATGACGAGTTCCTGAACACGCTGAACTGGCCGCTCGGGGCCGCGGTGGCGACGCTGCTGCTCGTCGCGCTCGTGCTGATCACCGTCGGCTCCAACCGCCTGATCGAGCGCCGCTACGCACAGGTGTTCGAATGAGACGCAACGGCATCCCCGCGCTGATTTTCCACGGGCTCTTCGTCGTCTTCATGCTGGCGCCGCTGCTGATCGTCTGCGTCGTCGCCTTTACGCCCGAGGGCTATCTCTCGCTGCCGACGCGCGGCCCGAGCCTGCGCTGGTTCCGGGCGATCTTCGACTATCCCGAGTTCATCCGCGCCTTCCGCGATTCGCTCTGGCTGGCGGCTTTGTCCTCGACCATTGCGATCATGCTGGCGGTGCCGGCCGCGCTCGCCATCGCGCGCTACCGCTTCCCCGGACGCGAGGCGATCACGGCGCTGTTCATGTCGCCGCTGATGGTGCCGCATGTCGTGCTCGGCATCGCCTTCCTGCGCTTCTTCACGCAGATCGGCATCTCCGGCACCTTTGTCGGCCTGGTGCTGAGCCATATCATCGTGGTCATCCCCTTCGCGTTGCGGCTCGTGCTGGCGGCCTCCTACGGCATCGACCGGCGCATCGAGCATGCCGCGATCTCGCTCGGCGCCGGCACGGCTACGGTCTTCCGCCGGGTGACGCTGCCGCTGATCCTGCCCGGCGTCGTCTCCGGCTGGCTCTTGGCGGCGATCAACTCCTTCGACGAGGTCACGATGACCGTGTTCATCGCCTCGCCGGCCACCGTGACGCTGCCGGTGCGCATGTTCCTCTACATCCAGGACAACATCGACCCGCTGATCGCGGCGGTCTCCGCCTGCCTGATCGCCATGACGGCGATCCTGCTCTTCGCGCTCGACCGGTTGTTCGGGCTCGACCGCCTCTTCGTCGGATCCGGAAAGGGCTGACAGACGTGACGACCTCAGCATTGTCATCGGAAGCCGACATCGTCGTCGTCGGCGGTGGCGTCGTCGGCGGCGCCATGGCGCTCGGCCTGGCGCGCGGCGGCGCCCGCGTCACCGTCCTCGACGAGGGCGATGTCGCCTTCCGCGCCTCGCGCGGGAACTTCGCGCTGGTCTGGGTCCAGTCCAAGGGGCTGGGCATGCCCGACTATGCGATGTGGTCGCGCCGTTCGGCCGAGCAATGGCACGAACTCGCGGACGTGCTGCACGAGGACACCGGCATCGACGTCGCCCACAGCCAGCCCGGCGGCTTCATGCTCTGCCTCTCGGAAACGGAGCTGGAGCAGCGCCGCCAGACCATGCAGCGGCTGCACAACCAGATGTCGCTGAGTGATTTCCCCTATGAGATCCTCGATCATGACGAGACCAAGCGCCGCCTGCCCGACATCGGAAAGGATGTGGTCGGCTCGGTCTACAGCCCGCTCGACGGCCATGTGAATTCGCTCAAGTTGTTCCGGGCGCTGCGCGACGCCAGCGCGCGCCGCGGCGTCGACTATCGCCCCAACTGCACGGTCGACAGCATCACCTCGGACGCGGGCGGCTTCCGGCTGAAGGGCGCCTTCGGCGAGATCGCGGCGGGCAAGGTCGTGCTTGCGGCGGGGCTCGGCAATGCGCGGCTCGCGCCCATGGTCGGGCTCGACGCGCCGGTGAAGCCGAGCAAGGGCCAGATCATCGTCACCGAGAAGACGGACGCCTTCCTGCACAACCCGATGGTGACGATCCGCCAGACCGACGAGGGCGGCATCATGATCGGCGACAGCCAGGAGGATCGCGGCTTCGACACCGTGGTCGGCCAGCCGATCCTCTCGGTCATGGCCGAGCGCGCGGTTCGGATGTTCCCGCGGCTGGCGGGGCTGAACGTGGTGCGCTCCTGGTCGGCGCTGCGGGTGATGAGCCCCGACGGCTTCCCGATCTACGACCAGTCGCTCAGCCATCCCGGTGCCTTCGTCGTCACCTGCCATTCCGGCGTGACGCTGGCTGCCAACCACGTCCTGACGCTCGCGCCCGCCATTCTCTCGGGCGGACTGCCCGACACGCTCGATGCCTTTTCCGCACGGAGGTTCCATGTTCCGGCCCATGCATGAGCTGAAGGCGGCCGATGCGCTCGCTTTCACCTTCGACGGGCGCGCCCTGACGGCGCGCGCGGGTGACACGGTCGCGGCCGCCCTGCTCGCCAACGGCGTCCAGGCCTGCCGCCAGACGCCGGTCTCGGGCGCAGATCGCGGTCCCTATTGCATGATGGGCGTCTGCTTCGATTGCCTCGTCGTCATCGACGGCGTCGGCAACCGCCAGGGCTGCCTCGTGCCGCTGCGCGAGGGCATGCGGATCGAGACCCAGGCCGGGCGCCGCCATCCCGACGGGGCCCAGTCATGATCACGATCGAGACAATCGGCCAGGTCGCCGAGCATTACGACATCGCCGTCGTCGGCGCCGGCCCGGCCGGGCTCGCGGCCGCCGCGCGCGCGGCCGAACTCGGCCTCTCCGTGTTGCTCGCCGACGAGAACCCGGCGCCCGGCGGCCAGATCTACCGCGCCATCACCACGACGCCGGTCACGCTGCGCGCCGTGCTGGGCGAGGATTACTGGAAGGGCGGGGCGCTGGTCGACCGGCTCAGGCCGACGAACGCCGCCTATGCGCCGGGCTGCACCGTCTGGTCGGTCGCGCCCGACGAGGCCGGCGGCTTCGAGCTCGGCCTCTCGCTGGGGGGACAGGCCCGGCTGATCGCCGCCGGTCAGGTCATCCTGGCGACGGGCGCGCAGGAGCGGCCCTTCCCGATTCCCGGCTGGACCCTGCCGGGCGTGATGACGGCCGGCGCCGCCCAGATCGCGCTCAAGGCCTCGGGCCTCGTGCCGAGCGGCCGCACCGTCATCGCTGGCTGCGGCCCTTTGCTCTATCTGCTCGCCGGCCAACTGGCGGCGGCCGGCGCCAACATCGTCGCGGTGCTGGACACAACGCCGCGCCGCAACTGGCTCGCCGCCATCGCCGCGTTTCCCGATTTCCTGCGCTCGCCCTATCTCGCCAAGGGCCTGAAGCTGATGGCCGCGGCGCGCGCCAAACTGCCCTTCAAAACCGGCGTCACCGCGCTGGCGGCGCAAGGCGCCGGCAAGCTCACGGGTGTGACGGTGACGCGGGGCGGAGCGACCGAGACCATCCCCTGTGACGCGCTCCTGCTGCATCAGGGCGTCATCCCCGGCATCAACCTCGCCAATGCCGCCGGCTGCGCGCAGCACTTCGATACAGTCCAGCATTGCTGGACGCCGACGGTGGACGACTGGTTCGCCTCCTCAATCCCCGGCATCGCGATTGCCGGCGATGGGGCCGGCATCGGTGGCGCCGAGAGCGCGGCGCTGCGCGGCGAGATCGCGGCGCTCGACGCCGCGCACCGGCTCGGCAGGCTCTCGGAGGCCGAGCGCAACGAGAAGGCAGCCCCCACACAGGCCGAACTCGCCCGCAGCCTGCGCGGGCGCCGCTTCCTCGACCTGCTCTATCGCCCGGCCCTGCAATTCTTGGCCCCTCCGGCGGACGAGACCATCGTCTGCCGCTGCGAGGAGGTCACCGCCGGCCAGATCCGCGACACGGCGCGGCGCCTCGGGGTCACCGGCCCCAACCAGATGAAGGCCTTCCTGCGCTGCGGCATGGGCCCCTGCCAGGGTCGTCTCTGCGGCCCGACCGTGGTCGAGCTGATCGCGCAGGAGCGCGGTGTCTCGGCCGAAGAGACCGGCTATTACCGGCTGCGCCCACCGGTGAAGCCGGTGACGCTGGCCGAGCTCGCGGCCCTGCCGCCGACTGAGTCTGCGGTCAAAGCGGTGGTGCGGTGAGCTCAGAGCGCCGCAGCGCCGACGTCATCGTCATCGGCGGCGGCATCCATGGCTGCTCGACGGCGTTGCACTGCGCGATGCGCGGGCTCTCGGTCATCCTGATCGAGAAGGACCATGCCGGGCGCCATGCCTCCGGCGTCAATGCCGGTGGTGTGCGCCAGCTCGCGCGCCATGTCGCGGAGATTCCGCTCTCCAACACGTCGATGGCGCTCTGGCACCGCATCGAGGACCTCGTCGACGACGATTGCGGCTTCACCTCGGACGGCCAGGTGCTGGTCGCGGAGGACGAGGAGGACCTCGGCAATTGCCGCGCCCGCGTCGACGACCTGACCCTGCGCGGCTTTCATCATGAGGAGCTGATCGACGCGGCCGAGCTGCGCCGCCTCGTGCCGGCCGTTTCCGACAGCTGCCCCGGTGGCGTCGTCTCAAGACGCGACGGCGCGGCGATCCCCTTACGCGCGACGCAGGCCTTCAAGCGCAAGGCCCAGAGCCTGGGCGCCGACATCCGCGAGGGCGTGCGCGTCACTCGCGTGGCTCGCGATGGCGCCAACTGGCGCGTCGAGACTGATCACGGCGCCTTCCTCGCGCCCCGCATCGTCAATGCGGCCGGCGCCTGGGCCGATCGCATTGCCGCCGATCTGGCTGAGCCCGTGCCGCTCGAGGTCATCGCGCCGATGCTGATGATCACGGCCCGGATGCCGGCCTTCATCAAGCCGGTGGTGATCCTGCGCAAGCGCAAGCTCTCCTTCAAGCAGTTCGAGAACGGCACCGTGCTGATCGGCGGAGGCTATCTCGGCCGCGCCATTCGCGACGAGAACCGCACCGTGCTCGACTGGGGCAAGCTCGCCACCAACGCCAAGACGGTCTGGGACCTGTTCCCGATCATGCGGGGAGCGCCGATCCTGCGCGCCTGGGCCGGCATCGAGGCGCGGATGCCCGACGACTTGCCGGTCTTCGGCAAGAGTGCCAGGCACGAGGGCGTCTACCACCAGTTCGGTTTCTCGGCCCATGGCTTCCAGCTCGGGCCGGGCGCCGGGGCCGTGATGGCCGAGATCATCGCCACCGGCTCGAGCAACGTCCCGATCGACGGGCTCCAGATTTCCCGCTTCACCCACCCCTGAGAGAGACGACATGACCATCAAGCGCCACATCAAGACCCCGATCCAGAACCGCGTCGTCGAGGCCGGCAATCTCGTCTTCGTCGGCGGCTGCATCGCCGACGACATCACCCAGTCGATGGGCCCGCAGACCCAGAACATCCTGACCAAGATCGAGAGCTATCTCGGCGAGGTCGGGCTCGACCGCAAGGCGATCGTCGCCGCGACCATCTTCGTCACCGATTTGCCCGCCAAGAAGGAAATGGACCCGGTCTGGACCGCGTTCTTCGGAGACGCCCTGCCGACCCGCGCGACTGTCGGCGTCGCCGATCTCGGCGGCGCGCTGATCGAGATCGTCTGCACCGCCAGCCGCGGCTGAGGTCAGCCCTCACACCGCCACGACATACCCATCCCGGCGCGGATCAGCCGCGCCGGTCATCACGCCGGTGACGGGGTCGACCGACACCGCCTGCATGCCGCCGCAGCGCATGGTCCAGCCGGTGTCGAAGGCGGTGATGGCGTGGCCGCGCCGGCGCAGTTCGGCCAGCGTATCCGGCGCAATCCGGTTCTCGGCTTCGATCGCCCGCCCATCCCAGAGCCGGGCGCGCGGCGCCTCGATCGCATCCTGCAGCGGCAGGCCGAAATCGAGATGCTGCACCATCGCCTGGGTCTGCGTCTGCATGATGCCGTAGGAGCCCGGCGTGCCGAGCGCGAGCACGGGGCGGCCGTCCCGTGTCGACAGGCTGGGCGACATGCACATCGGCAGTTCGTCGCCGGGCTTGGAGCGGTTCGGGCTGCCGGTCTGGACATCCGACCAGTACAGGAAATTGTTGAGGCAGACGCCGGTGCCGGGGACGACGATCCCGCTGCCGAAGGGGCTGCCGAGGCTGTTGGTGATGCACACCAGATTGCCCTCCGCATCCGCCGCCGAGAAGGAGGTGGTATGCGCGGGGTCCTCAGCCAGCTGCGGCGTCCATTGCTCCGTGGGCCCCTCGACCGGCGCGCCATCGATCAGGCGTCGGCGCAGCACGGCGAGCGCATCCTCAGCGAAGATTGCGGCCAGCCGCTCGGGCGAGGGATTGTTGGCGGCGATGCGGACGCCCGCCGCCAGCCGGATCGCGCGGAAGACGAGGTCGAGATGCTCTGGCCCGTCCTTGACGAGGGCGCCGAGATCGCAGCCCTCGAGGATCTTCAGGCTGAGGAGGAACTGGAAGGCCTCGCAGGGCGGCGGTGGCACATGGACGGTGAGGCCGCGATAGGACGCCGCGAAAGGCTCGCGCCAGCGCGGCTTGACCGCCGCGAGATCCTCCATCGTCATCAGCCCGCCGAGCGAACGCAGATGGGCGACGATGCGCTGCCCCAGCGCGCCGCGATAGAGATGATCAGGCCCCTCCGCCGCGATGGCGGCGAATGTCGTCGCGAGATCGGGCTGGCTCAGCACCTGGCCGACGCGGACGGGCCCGCCCTCGGGCAGATAGGTCGCGGCGAAACCGGGATAGAGCTCGGTCCAGGCCTGCAGCAGCGGCGCCTGCTCGTTGAACTCGGCGACGCCGAATTCCGAGAGGGCGAAGCCGTCCCGCGCCAGCGCGATCGCCGGGGCGAAGACCTCCGCGAGCGTCTTGCGGCCATGGCGCGAGACGAGTTCGCACCAGCCGGCGAGGTTGCCCGGCATCGCCACGGCATGGGGGCCGCGTTCGAGATCGCTGCGCTGCGAGAACCGCTCGGCCGGGAAGCTCTTCTGGATCGGGGGCACGAAGTCGAGCACGCTCACGCGCCCCTCCGTCGCCGACCAGAGCGTCGCCGAGCCCATGCCCGACAGGCTCGACATGAAGGGCTCGACCACGGTGAGCGCCGCCGCGGTGGCGGCGATGGCATCGAACGCGTTGCCGCCCTGGATCAGCAGCCGCGCGCCCGCCTGGGCCGCGAGCGGATGGGCCGCGGCGACCATGCCGTGGCGGGACTGGATCGTCGGGCGGCGGCCATCCATCGTCGGTCTCCTGGCAACGGCCCGGGTGGCCGGCGCGCGATCAGAGCATGACAGGGGCTGGGCGCGACAGATGCCCCGGCCTGCGTTGCGCGGGCCGGGGCCGGCGCGGCGCGCATGACGCTGCCGCCCGGCTCAGTTCAGCACGAGCCGCGGCAGCCAGAGCACGACCTCGGGGATGAAGGTGATGATCACCAGCACGCCGAACCCGACGCCGAGGAAGGGCAGCACCTCACGCACGACCCGCTCGATCTTCACCTGGGCGAAGTTACCGCAGATGTAGAGGAGAATGCCGACCGGCGGCGTCAGCAGGCCGAGCATCAGGTTGAAGACGATGACCAGCCCGAAATGCACGAGATCGATGCCGACCGCCTCGACGATCGGGATCAGCACCGGGATCAGGATGATCATCGCCGCGATCGCTTCCATGAAGCAGCCGACGATCAGCAGCAGCACGTTGATCAGGATCAGGATGACCCAGGGATTGTCCGAGAAGGCGCCGATCCACGCGGCGATCTCGCGCGGCAGGCCGCTCACCGCCATCAGCCAGCCGAAGCCGGCGGCAAAGGCGATGATGATCATGACGACGGCGGAATCGAGCCCGCTCTGGACGCAGATGCTCCAGAGCTGGCGCCAGGACAACTCGCGATGGATCACCATCGCGACGAAGAGCGCATAGAGCACCGCGACCGCAGCGCTCTCGGTGACGGTGACGACGCCGCCGGTGACGCCGAACAGGATGACGAAGGGCATCATCAGCGCCCAGATCGCCTTGCCGCCGGAGCGCAGCACCTCGCGCATCGGCACCGCCTCGTTGACCGGGTATTTCCGGGCGCGCGAGATCAGATAGACGACCACGGCGAGCCCGCCGCCGAGCAGCAGGCCGGGGATGACACCGCCGAGGAACAGGGCGGCGACGGACACGCCTTTTCCGACCGAGAGGGCGTAGATCACGAGCGGGATCGAGGGCGGGATGATCGGCCCCATCACCGAGGCCGAGGCCGTGATGGCGGCGGCATAGCCGGGGTCGTAGCCAGACCGCTTCATGCCGGGGATCAGCACCTTGCCCAGCGCGGTCGCATCGGCGACCGCCGAGCCGGAGACGCCGGAAAAGACCATGCAGGACATCACGGTGGTGAGGCCGAGTCCGCCGGCGAAGCGGCCGACGCAGGCATTGGCGAAGCTGATGATGCGGGAGGTGATGCCGCCGACATTCATGATGTTGCCGGCCAGGATGAAGAACGGGATCGCCAGCAGCGAATAGGAATCCGCGCCGATCAGCGCCCGCTGCACGAAGACCGAAAAGGGCAGCGTCGGGTGGTTGGCGATCGTCATGACGGCGGCGAGCGCCATCGCGAAGGCGATGGGCAGGCCCAGCATCATCATCACGCCGAAGGAGAGCATCAGCACGCCGGCCATGGGGATCGTCTCCTAGAGGTGCACGTCGCCGAGCGGATCGCGCCGAGCCGGATCGAACAGCTTCTCGACCCAGAACACGATCATCAGCGCGGCGCAGAACGGCGCGGCGAAATAGAAGGAGGCGGGGCTGATCTCCAGCGCCCCGAAGGTCTGGCCGAGCGTGCCGATCGAGATCTGCAGCCCGAACCAGAGCATCAGCACGGCCAGCAGCAGGATCAGCCCCTGGTTGAGCCAGAGCACCAGCGTCTGCAGCCGCTGCGGCAGCATCAGCACGAACATGTCGATCGCGATGTGCAGCATGTTGCGGTAGAGCACCGCCGCGCCGGCGAAGACCGACCAGACGAACAGGATCCGGCAGACCTGCTCGGTCCAGGACAGCGGGCGCTCGAGCCCGTAGCGATACCAGACCGCCGCGATCGTGATCAGCACGATGGCCGCGATGGAGCCGCCGACGATGGCACGCGCCGTCCATTCACAAAAGTCACAGAGCCTACGCCAAAGCGCTGGCAGGCCGGTCAGGGGCTGCATGGCAATCCTGTCACGCGGGGGAAGGTTGCCGGGCCCGCTGTGGGCCCGGCTGCGACGGCTGCGACGGCGGCGATCAGGCGATCGTCTTGATCCGGTCGACCCACTTCTTCACATGGGCGAACTCGGTCTCCATGCCTTCGAGCGTCTTGCGGAAGGCGTCCTTGTCGACATCGTTGATCGCGATGTTCTTGGCCTTGACCAGGGCGAGGATGCGGTCGTCGTCGGCGATCACCTTCGGACGCAGCGAGTCCTCCATGTCACGGGCGGCCTGGACGAGGGCCTTGCGCTGCTCTTCGTTGACCGCGCGGAAGCTCGCTTCCGAGATCACGATCATGTTGTCCTGCATCATGTGCTCGGTCAGCGCGAGGTTCTTGTTCACGTCGAAGATGCCGCCATTGAAGGTCAGCGCCATCGGGTTCTCCTGGCCCTCGATCACGCCCGACTTGAGGGCCTGGAACACCTCCGGCCAGGGCAGGGGCGTCGGCGAGGCGCCGAAGCGCTCGAAGGTTCGGCGCCACATCGTCGTCTCCGGCACGCGGATCTTGAAGCCCTTGAGATCGGCCGGCGTCTTGACGACGCGGCTGGAGGAGAGCTGGCGCGGCATGCGCGGGATGGCACCGAGCGGACGCAGCTTGGCCTGCGCCGCGACGTCGTCGCCATATTCGGCCATGATAGCGGTCATGACCTTGTCCTTATGGGCGACGTTCTTGAACAGATAGGGATAGGTGAAGACCTCGGCCGGCTTGTACCAGCCGGCGAGCAGGGCGGCGCCCGGCGTCGCGACATGGATCGAACCCTGCAGCAGCCCCTCGACATTCTCGCGCTCGCCGCCGAGCGCGCCGGCATGGTGCGAGGCGATGTCGATCTGGCCCTTGGTCAGTTCCTTCACGCGCGCGGCGAAGACGTCGAGGCTCTGGGAGATGAAGTCGGTCTGCGGCGTCGCCGAGGCTCCGATCCATTTCAGTTGCTGGGCCCTCAGGATGCCGGGCATGGCAATGAGGCCGGCGCCGAGCGCGGCTCCTGCCAGGACGGTCCGGCGGGTCGGCTGGTCTGTTCTGCTCTTGGTCATGATGTCCTCCCTGGACGTTGGGCCGGCCCGTTATCTCGGGCTCTCGCCGGTCTGCACTGCTAGGCCGGGGCGACGTCAGCCCCGGAAGAGATCCTCCATCTCGCGGCGAACCTTGACCGCGGCATCGTTGGCGTCGAAGGCGACGTCCGACCATTTCAGCCGCTGGCCCAGCGCGATATCATGCTTGAGCTTGACGCGATGGGCGAGGCCCAGCGGCAGATAGCCCTCCGCCAGCGAGGTCTTGGCCGGCGTCTGCTTGCCCCAGACGCAGAAGCCGCCCTCGCCATCCAGCATCTCGCCGGCCTTGAGGTCGCGCTTGGCGGTGGCGACGACGTCGGAATTGAAGCAGATCGGCGCGCCCGTCGGCTCATGGCGCAGCGCGGCGGAGGCGACCGAGATGCCGAGTTCCAGCCCGATCATGTGGATCGGCCGGTAGAGGCAGGAGTAGCGACCGCTCTTGTCGGGCAGCATCGAATACTCGCGGAAGCACTCCTCGCTATAGGCGCTGTCGGATTCGAAGACGACATAGGTGCCCATGACCAGGCTGTGGGGCACGTCGGTGCCGTCGCGATAGACCGAGGAGGTCACCTCGGTGACGCCGGCCCGCTCCAGCACGCCGCCATCGGCCTTGGGCTTGCAGATCTCGGCATGCTCGAACCGCGTCGCCGGCGGGAAGGACAGGCCCTCGGCCTGCGATTCCAGCCCCGTTGCGTTGCAGACGGCGGTCATCTCGATGCCCGATTTGGTGCCGTCGACGAAGGAGTTGAACATCTTCGGATTGATCGAGTTGCGATCCTTGATCTTCATGTACTTGTCGAGGATGTCCCAGACCGTGTCGGGCGTCGACTGGTGGTAGGTCGGGTGGTAGCGCGTGCCCTTGCCGGCGCTGACGACCCGGAAACCCGAGGCGCGGGCCCAGTCGACATGGTCCGCGATCAGGGCCGGCTGGTCGCCCCAGGCCAGCGAATAGACCACGCCGGCCTCGCGCGCCTTGCGCGCCAGCAGCGGCCCGGCGCAGGCATCGGCCTCGACATTGACCATGACGATGTGCTTGCCGTTGGCGATGGCGCGCATCGCGAAGCGGATGCCGGCACCCGGATCGCCCGTCGCCTCGATGATGACCTCGACGCCGGGATGGTCGATCAGCGCGTCCCCGTCCTCGGTGACGAGCGTCGCACCGTTCTTCAGCGCATCGTCGATCGAGGTGGCCGCGTATTGTTCCTCCGGCCAGCAGGCGAGTTTCAGCTGCGAGCGGGCGCGGGCGGTGTTGAGGTCGGCGACGCCGACGATGTGCATCCCGTCCGTGCTGCGGGCCTGGGAGAGGAACATGGTGCCGAACTTGCCGGCGCCGATGATGGCGACGGTGACCGGCTTGCCGGCGGCCTTCCGTTCGAGAAGCAGTCTATGCAGGTTCATGCGCCGGTTCTTTCCTCTTCAGGCCGACCGCGGAGGTCGGACGTCTCGTCATTCAAGGAGGCATCGCATGGAGAAGGGGTGGCGAACGCGGGCTGCGCGTCACCTGGCGCCGGTTGCCGGCGCGTCATTCCTCCCTGCGGGCCGCAGCTTCGTTTGATGAGCTGCATTCCTCATGTCATAGGCGTAACATGGGGTTCGTTCACTAGAAAAACGAATAAGTTTGGCATGATCGACGAATAGGATTCACCGATGATCGGAGGCATGCCACCGCTGCAATGGCTGCAGACCTTCCGGGCCGTGATGGAGGCCGGAAGCTTCGCTGGCGCGGCCAAGCTGATGAACCTGACGCCCTCGGCGATCAGCCATCAGATGCGCGCGCTGGAGGGCATGCTGGGGCGGCCCCTGTTCCTGCGGGTGCGGCGCAGTGTCGTCCCGACCGAGGAGGCGCTGACCTATTCAGCCTCGATCGGCGAAAGCTTCGCGCGGCTGATGACGGCGACCGTCCGGGTCGCGTCGGGGGCGGGCGTGCGGCGCCTGCCGATCCATGCCTCGCCGAGTTTCGCCACCCTCTGGCTGATGCCGCGGCTCGGCCAGTTCCTGCGCGAGCATCCCAGCATCGACGTCGCGCTCTTCGCCAGCCATGAGCCGGCGCGGCTGGGGCAGGACGGCATTCTCATCGACATCCAGTATGCGCGGCCGGTGCCGGAGGATTGCGAGGCGGTGGCGCTGGGCGAGGAGCTGATCGTCCCGCTCGCCAGCCCCGCTTTCGTGGCCGCGCATGGGCTGGAGGCGCCCGGCGACATCGCCCGCGTGCCGCTGATCCAGTCGCTGCGCTGCGTCGTGCCCTGGGACCAATGGGCGGCGCGTTATGCGCCTTTCGTGCCGCTGAGCCCGCGCGGGCTGCAGTTCGACCGGGCCCATCTCGCGCTGGCTGCGGCCATGGACGGGCTCGGCCTCGCGCTCGAATCGACGCTGCAGGCGCGCGATCTGCTCGCCGCCGGCAAGCTCGTGATGCCCTTCGGGCCGCGCGGCATCGGCGTCGTCGCCCATCGCCTGATCTATCGCCGGGAGGAGCGCGCCAATCCCGAGATCCAGGCCTTCGTCGAATGGCTGATGCGCGAGATCACCGAGAAACCCGACCCCGAGGAGCGGGGCGAGCCCTGAGCGCGACGGTCTGGCCCGTTGAGCCGGCGTGGCTCGGCGGTCAGGGCTGGACGGTGGTTTCGGCTTCGCGCTTGCGGGCCCAGCGTTGCAGGATCGGCCGGTAGCGCAGGAAGCGGACATAGAGCCATTCCAGCGCCGCGCCGACGACGCGGTTGCGTGCGGCCAATCCGAGCGGTCGCAGCAAGGGGATGGCGCGCCACATCGCGGCGAAGGCGGCCGCCCCCGACAACAGCGTCCCGTTCTCTTCCGCATGGAAGCGCGCCAGCAAGGCGCCGCGGTCGATCGGGCAGGCCGTATCCTCGGATGTCACGTCGAGGAAGGTGATCGCGCCCTTGCGGTCGAGCCGCTTCATCGCCGCGATCTCGCGGCGGCACAGCGGGCAGGCGCCATCATACCAAACGGTCGGACCGGTCATGGGCGCAGAGATGGGCCCTGTGCGGCGGCGCGGCAAGCGGGCCCGGCGCCGCAGGCGACGATGTCGCAGGGGTGTAAAACAAGTCGTCCCGGCGCGGGGGCGCCGGGACGATGAGGGGGCGGCACGCGCCCCCGCACAGAGCCGCCTCAGTTCAGGTCGAAGCGGCCGGCATTCATCACCTTGACCCAGGCCGACACGAAATCGGCGACGAACTTCGCCTTGGCGTCGTCCTGGGCATAGACCTCGGCATAGGCGCGCAGCACCGAGTTCGAGCCGAAGACGAGGTCGACCCGGGTCGCGGTCCACTTCACCGTGCCGCTCTGGCGCTCGACGATGTGGTAGAGGTTCTTGCCGACGGGCTCCCAGCGATAGGCCATGTCGGTGAGCGCGACGAAGAAGTCCGTCGTCAGCGCGCCGACATGGTCGGTGAACACGCCATGCGCCGTGCCGTTATGGTTGGCGCCCAGCACGCGCAGGCCGCCGACCAGCGCCGTCATCTCATGCGCCGTCAGGCCCAAAAGCTGGGCGCGGTCGAGCAGGAGTTCTTCGGGGCTGACCGTGTAGTCCTTCTTCAGCCAGTTGCGGAAGCCGTCGGCGACAGGCTCCATCACGGCGAAGGAGTCAGCGTCGGTCTGCTCGGGCGTGGCGTCGCCGCGGCCGGGCGCGAAGGGCACGCTGATGGCGACGCCAGCCGCCTTGGCGGCCTGTTCGACGCCATAGGACCCGGCGAGCACGATGACGTCGGCAATGCTCGCGCCGGTCTGCGCCGCGATGCCTTCCAGAACGCCGAGCACGCGGGCAAGCTTTGCCGGCTCGTTGCCCTCCCAGTCCTTCTGCGGCGCGAGGCGGATGCGCGCGCCATCGGCACCGCCGCGCAGATCCGAGCCGCGGAAAGTCCGTGCGCTGTCCCAGGCGGTCGAGACCATCTCGGCGATGGACAGGCCGGACGCCGCAATCTTCGCCTTGACGGCGGCGACGTCGTAGTCGCGCCGGCCAGCGGGGATCGGATCCTGCCAGATCAGGTCCTCAGCCGGCACTTCGGGGCCGAAATAGCGGATCTTCGGGCCCATGTCGCGATGGGTCAGCTTGAACCAGGCGCGGGCGAAGGTGTCCGAGAAATAGGCGTGGTCGCGGCTGAAGCGCTCGCAGATCTCGCGATAGACCGGGTCCATCTTCATCGCCATGTCGGCATCGGTCATGATCGGCATGACGCGGATCGAGGGATCCTCGACATCGACAGGCATGTCCTCCTCGCGGATGTTGATCGGCATCCACTGGAAGGCGCCGGCCGGCGACTTCTTGAGCTCCCACTCATAGCCGAAGAGCAGGTCGAAATAGCCGTTGTCCCAGGTGGTCGGATGGGTCGTCCAGGCGCCCTCCAGGCCCGACGTGACGGTATCGCGGCCGATCGAGCGGGTGCTGTGGTTCATCCAGCCCATGCCCTGCTCGGCGATCTCGGCGCCCTCGGGCGCCGGGCCCAGCCGCGCTGCATCGCCATTGCCGTGGGTCTTGCCGACGGTGTGGCCCCCGGCGGTCAGGGCGGCGGTTTCCTCGTCGTTCATCGCCATGCGGGCGAAGGTCTCGCGGACATGGGCCGCCGTCCGCAGCGGGTCGGGCACGCCGTTCACGCCCTGCGGGTTGACGTAGATCAGGCCCATCTGCACGGCGGCGAGCGGGTTCTCCATCGTCGACGCGTCCATCAGGTCGCCGTAGCGGCTGTCGGACGGCGCCAGCCACTCCTTCTCGGCGCCCCAGTAGATGTCCTTCTCCGGGTGCCAGATGTCCTCGCGCCCGAAGCCGAAACCGAAGGTCTTCAAGCCCATCGATTCATAGGCGACGTTGCCGGCCAGGATCAGCAGGTCTGCCCAGCTGACCTGGTTGCCGTACTTCTTCTTTATCGGCCACAGCAGGCGGCGCGCCTTGTCGAGATTGGCGTTGTCCGGCCAGGAGTTCAGCGGCGAGAAGCGCTGGTTGCCGGTGCCGCCGCCGCCGCGGCCATCGGCTAGGCGATAGGAGCCCGCTGCATGCCAGGCCATGCGGATGAAGAGGCCGCCATAATGGCCCCAATCGGCCGGCCACCAGGGCTGGCTGTCGGTCATCAGGGCGGTCAGGTCGCTCTTCAGCGCCGCGACGTCGAGCGTCTTCAGCGCCTCGCGGTAGTCGAAACCCTTCAGCGGGTTGGTCTTGTTGTCGTGCTGGTGCAGGATGTCGAGGTTGAGCGCGTTCGGCCACCAGTTCATGGCCATGCCATCGGTCTTCGTCACCGCGCCATGCATCACCGGGCACAGGCCCTTGGGTGTCACGTTGGAGCCATCCATCACTTTTTCCCCGCGCTGTTGATCATGTCGGCTGATGCGGTCGGGGGCTTCACGCCGCTCGGATCGCTCAGATCGACCGCGTCGTAGCACGGGAAGGCGATAAAAATAATTTTGAATTTATAATCATTCTGATAAGCTGAGCCTATGATTGGCATCTCGATCAAGCATCTGCGCTATTTCGATGCGCTGGCGCGCCAGGGGCATTTCGGCCGGGCCGCCGAGTTCTGCTCGATCTCCCAGCCGGCCTTGTCGCTCCAGATCAAGGAGCTCGAGGAGATCCTCGGCGCCAAGCTGGTCGAGCGCAGCTCCAAGCAGATCCGGTTGACCACGCTGGGGGAGGCGTTCGCCCTGCGTGGGCGCGATATCCTGCAGGCGGTGGAGGAGTTGACCGATCTCGCCCGGGCCTCGCGCGGTCCCCTGGCCGGGCGCCTGCGCATCGGGGTCATCCCCACCGTCGCGCCCTATCTGCTGCCCCGGCTGATCAAGGAGCTGGTCGCGGGGTATCCCGGCATCGAGCTGCATCCGCGCGAGGCGCTGACCCGGATCCTGCTGGAGGATCTTGTCGGCGGGCGGCTGGACGCCGCTATCGTCGCCTTGCCCGTCTCGGAGCCCTCGCTGGCCGCCTTCACGCTGTTCGAGGAGGAGTTCGTGCTGGTCCGCCCGCGCGAGGACGCCGCCAAGCCGGTGCCGAGCCCGAGCATGCTGCGCGAGATGCGGCTTTTGTTGCTCGAGGAGGGGCATTGCTTTCGCGAGCAGGCGCTCGAGGTCTGCCATATGACGCCGCTGGCGCCGCGCGCCCTGATGGAGGGCAGTTCGCTGTCGACCCTCGTGCAGATGGTCGGCGCCGGGATCGGTGTGACGCTGATCCCCGAGATGGCGATCCCGGTTGAGATTCGCGGTGCGAGTGTCTGCATCGCGAGGCTCGATGCGCCGCGGCCGACGCGCCAGATCGGCATGGTCTGGCGCAAGACAAATCCGCTGGCCGGGCAACTGCTCGAGATCGCCGAGATGGTCCGCCGCGTCGGCCATCTGGCCCTGGAGGATGCGACCGGCGCCTTCGGCGCCGCCTCGATCGCGGCATAAAGCCACCGCGGGACGGCCGGGGCGGGCTCGCGACGTCAGATGTCAGACGAAGCGGCTCAGGACGAAGCCGGCGATGCCGATATGGGCCAGCGTGACCACGACCGACGCGCCATGCAAAACCTTGAAGCGGCTCTTGTCGCCCGTATCGGTCGCGGCGTTGATCGCCGGCATCAGCAGCTGGCGCGTCGGGATGGTCGAGACGGCGATGGCGAGAAGCCAGGCCGCCGAGACGCCGTCCCGGGGCGCGATCAACGCGGCCGCCGCTGCCGCAGTGGCCATCACGAACAGGTAGAAATGCGGGAAGGCGCGGCGCAGCACCCGCCCGGCCTCGCCTGCCGACAGCGTCGAAAACAGGATCGCGGCGAAGCCGAACGAGAACAGGACCATGCCGCCAAACAGCAGCGCGACGGTCAGGAGGGCGGCGGTCTGCATCATCGAACCCTGTGCGTAAGAGAAAGAGGCGCCCCGGCCCGGCCGCGTAGGGCCACGGCAGACAGCGAGATCACAGGCACCGCACGCGCTCCAGAATCTGCGGAATCTGCTGCTTGACCTTGAAGAAGCCTGCGCTCGCATGCGGCCAGATCACTCTGTCCCAATCGCGCTGGAATTCGCGCGGCGTAATGCCGCGGGCGGCCAGCAGTGGCGCGGCTTGCGCCAGCCAGTCATGCAGCGGGCCCTGCGTGACATAAGGCGTCGCGATCTGGCTCACGCCCGCCCGCTCGGCCCAGGCGACCAGATTGTCGGGCGCGTCGGCCTGCAAGGCGTGCGCAGCGAGCCCGGCGGGCCCGGCGCGCGCGGCGGCATCTGCGAGCGCGGCCGCCTCGAACCGGATGATCGCATCCGACACCGGCAAAGGCGAGCGCAGGGGGCTCGCGGCGAGCGTGGCGCAGGCGCGGATGTCGAGGCCGGCGAGATCGAAGTCCTCGAGCCGGCAATCCTCGTCGGTGAAGAGCAGCGCCGTCGGCCGACCAGGCTCCGGCGCCACGACGCTGCGCAGGCTCTGCGCCGGCGGCAGGCCGTCGGGCTCCTGCGCTTCGAGGCCCTCCGTGACCTCGGCCAGATCGCTCTCGCGCGGCGTGAAGCGCTGGCCGGTGAACGTGGCGATGTTCCAGGCCTGCGCCGGGTAGGGCTTGCCACGCGTATGCAGCCCCGCCACCCAGCGCCAGCCCAGCGTGTTCGAGGCGGCGTCGCCGTCGAGCAGGTGCCGGTAGAAAAAGTCCGCACCCAGGCGCCAGGGCAGCCCCAGCGTGAAGATCCAGATCGAGGCGAACCACATCCGGGCGTGGTTGTGGAGATAGCCGGTCTCGGTCAGCTCCTGCGCCCAGGCATCGAAACAGGCCAGGCCCGTGCGCCCTTCTTGCGCGTCCGCGACCCGGCGGCGCAGACGGCGGTCGCCCTCAAGCGCGGCGAGATCGGCGGAAAGGCCCGAGACATAGGCAGTCCAGACGGACGGGCGCCGCTCCAGCCAGCCCTTGAAATAGCCGCGCCAGAACACCTCCTCGATGAATTTCTCGGCGTCTGCGGGGCCATGCGCGGCGATGGCGGCGCCGACCAGCTCGGCCTCGGTGACGAGCCGGCGCCGGACAAAGGGGGACAGTTGGGAAACGGCATCGTGGCGACCGGGCCCATGGTCGAAATTGCGGCCATTGGCATAGCGCCGCCCCATCCGCGGAACGAAGTCTTCGAGCAGCTTTAGACCCGTCTCGCGGGTCGCCATCGGTATCGATGTCATGGGGGACTACATCCGGGGTGACGCGGCATCTACGCCGGTAACGCCCCCGATCGCCACGTCGCGCCGCTGTGACCGTTCGTCACCCTGCGCGGACCAAAGGATTGGTCGCGTCGCGCCCGCCGCCCTGCACCGGGCCCGTGTCGATCATCGCCCGGCGTCGAGGATGATCTTGGCGGCGCTGACGCGGCCGGAATCGATATCCGCGAAGGCGCCGGCGCCGTCCCCAAGCGCGCGTTGCTCGATCCAGCCGAGCGCGCCGAGACGGCCGCTTGCGAGCGCATCGACGCTCTGGCCGAAATCGACGGGCGTGTAGCAATAGACGCCGGCCAGCGTGATTTCCTGGAGGGTGATCTTGCGGACGTCGAGGCCGCCTTCGCCGGGGATCAGGCCGACATGGACGATCACGCCGCCGGGGCGCACCATGCGGCAGGCGGCCGCGCGCGTGGCATCGGCGCCGACGGCGTCGATGACGAGGTCGATCGCATTGGCGTCAGGCTCGTCGACACCGGGCGCGTAGGTGGAAAATCCCTCCGCCGCGAGGGTGGCGATGCGCAGCGGGTTGGTGTCGCCGATCCGGATGTCGCGGGCGCCGAACAGCCGCGCGACCAGCCCGGCGGCCAGCCCGATCGCGCCGCCACCGAGCACCACGACCCGGCAGGCCGCGAGCGGCTGGTGCAGCCGCTGCATGCCAATCCGCACCGCATGCCAGGAGACGGCGACGGGCTCGGCCAGCGCCGCATGGGCGATCGGCATGGCGTCGGGAATCGGCGTCAGGTTGCGCTGGGGAATTCGCACCAGTTCCGCGAAGGCGCCGGGCCGTGGCGGCATCGAGATGATCTGCCGCGTCGGCGAGAGATGCCAGCGCCCCTCGATCGCATAGGGACAGGCCGGATCGACCACGAGCGGATTGATGGTGACGCGCTCGCCGGCACGGGGTCCCGTCGCGATGCGCCCCGCCGCCTCGTGACCGAGGATCAGCGGCGGCGGGCGGCGCGCATCGAAGCCGTGATAGGCATGCATGTCCGAGCCGCAGATGCCGACCGCCTCGACCCTGACCAGAACCTCGTCGGCCTGCGGCACGGGGTCCGGCTCTTCGCGGAAGACGAGGCCGTTGGGACCGGTATAGACCAGCGCCTTCATGCGGCGACCCTCCTCATTTGGCGGTGAAGCCGCCGTCGACGGCCAGGGTCTGGCCGGTGACATAGGCCGAGGCCGGCGAGGCCAGGAAGACCGTGGCGCCGGCGAGATCGTCGAGCTCGCCATTGCGGCCGATGGCGGTCTGCGCCGCGTTCTTGGCGGCGCGCGCGGGATCGGCGAAGACGGGGGCCGTCAGCGGCGTCGGGAAGAAGCCCGGCGCGATCGCGTTGCAGGTAACGCCATGGCGCGACCATTCCTCGGCGATGGCCCGCGTCAGCTGGACGACGCCGCCCTTCGCCGCGCCATAGGGCGCGCAGTCGGGGAAGGCGCGGTAGCTCTGCAGCGAGGCGATGTTGACGATGCGGCCATAGCCGCGCTGCGCCATCCCCGGCGCAAAGGCCTGCGTCAGCAGGAAGGGCGCGCGCAGATGCACGGCCATGTGCAGGTCGAAGGCCTCGGCCGAAACCTGCATGAAGGGCTGGCGCAGATTGAGCCCGGCGACATTGACGAGGATGTCGATGGTCCGCCCCAGCCGCTCGCAGGCCGCCGCCAGGGTGGCGCCGGCCTCCGGCGAGGCGAGATCGGCCGCGATGATGTCGGCCGCGATGCCGTCCGCCCGCAGCCCTTCGGCCGCCTCGCGCAACGCCTCCTCCCGCCGCGCGACGATGACCAGATGCGCGCCCGCCAGCCCCAGCGCGCGGGCCATGGCGAGCCCGATGCCGCTGTTGCCGCCGGTGACCAGCGCAGTCCTGCCGGTGAGGTCGAAGAGAGAGGTCAGCCTGAACATCGCTCAGACCTCGACCGGCGGACCGAGGTCGACATTCGAACCCGGCGCATATTTGGCCATGCGCGCATCGCTGGTGCGGGCATGGGCCTCCATGCCCTCCAGCCGTGAGATCCGGGCCGAGACGGGGGCGATGCGCTGGCAGGCGGCGCGGTCCATGCGCTGCCAGGTCAGGGGCTTCAGGAATTTGTGGACCGACAGCCCCGCCGAATAGCGGGCGGCGAATTTGGTCGGGAGGATGTGGTTGGGGCCCGAGACCTTGTCGCCGAAGGCGACATTGGTCTCCTCGCCGAGGAAGAGCGAGCCGTAATTGCTGAGATGGGCGTGCCACCAGTCGAGATCGCCGCAATGCACCTCGAGATGCTCGCAGGCATATCGATCCGAGATCTCGACCATCTCCTCGCGCGTGTCGCAGAGGACGATCTCGCCATAGTCGCGCCAGGCCGCGCCGGCGGCATCGCGCGCCGTGGGCGGCAGGGTCGCGATCAACTCCGGCATCAGCCTGGCGACCTCGTCGGCGATCCGGCGCGAGGAGGTGATCAGCCAGGCCGGGCTTTCATGTCCGTGCTCGGCCTGGCCGACGAGATCGGTCGCGACGATCAGCGGATCGGCGCTGTCATCGGCGATCACCGCGACCTCGGAGGGGCCGGCGAAGACGTCGATGCCGACCTTGCCAAACAGCATCCGCTTCGCCTCGGCGACGAACTTGTTGCCGGGGCCGACGATGATGTCGGCCGGCTTGCCGGTGAACAGGCCGAAGGTCATCGCCGCGACGGCCTGGACGCCGCCCAGGCACATGACGATGTCGGCGCCCGCCACCGTCAGCGCATAGAGCACATGCGGGTGGATGCCCTGGCCGCGGAACGGCGCCGAGCAGGCAACGACGGTCTTGACGCCGGCGGCCTTGGCGGTGGCGACGGACATATAAGCCGAGGCGATATGGGCGTAGCGGCCGGTCGGCACATAGCAGCCGGCCGTGTTCACCGGCACGAGCTTCTGCCCGAGATGCAGGCCGGGCGAGATCTCCAGCGAAAAATCCTGACAGGAGGCGCGCTGCGCCTCGGCGAAGCGGCGCACTTGGCCGGCGGCGAAGCTGATGTCGTCCTTGACGGCCTGCGGCACGTCGCGGATGCGCTCGGCGATGGCGGCCTCATCGAGGACGATCGGCCCGTCCCATTTGTCGAGCTTGAGGGCATAGTCCTTTACCGCCTGCTCGCCCCCGGCCTCGATCGCGGCGAGCATCTGCGTGACGACCGCGCGTGCGGTGTCGGTTTCCGTTTCCGGCGTCTTGGTCGCGGTCTTGAGATGGATGATCGCCATGGCTTTAAGGTCCGCTTCGGAGCGCAGGGGGTGGTGGCGGTGACGCCGGGAGGCGTCACCGCAGCGGTCGGTGATGAGCTGGCTTACTTCTTGTCGAACTCGGTCGCGAAGGCCTTGAGCTTGGGGTCGGCGGCGACGCGCTTCAGGAAGTCGTCGGTGACGTAGCTCTTGGCCTCGGGGTTCGAGGGAATGGTGCCGACCTCGGTGATGAACTTGCCGATCTCGGAGAACCAGCCATCCACGGTTGAGGCACCGGAGCCCCGCGCCATCAGCTTGAGCTGCTCGTCGAGGCCGAAGGTCGGCCGCAGCGCGAACTCCTGGTCCATCGCCTTGGGCGTCACTTCGAGGCCGCCCTGCTTGTAGAAGTCGAGCGCCAGCGTGCGCGCCTCAGCCGGGTTGGCCTTGGCCCAGGACCAGCCGCGCAGGAAGACGGCCAGGAACTTCGCGACGTCCTCGGGCCGCTCCTTGGCGAAATCGCCGCGAACGATCAGCGCGCCGGGCACGATCGCGTTCGCATCGGCGCCCGAGCAAAGATATTTGGCGTTGGCGCGCTCTTCGAGCGTGTAGGTGTTGGGCGCCCAGACGCCGGCGACATCGCCATTGTTGGAGGTGATCGCGGTGATGATCTGGGCCTGGCCGAGATTGACGAACTGCATGTCGCTCTGCTGCAGGCCGAACTTGGTCAGGCATTTGCGGGCCGCGTAATCCACCGTCGAATTGGTGGTGAGCAGCAGCTTCTGGCCCTTGAGCAGCTTCGGATCGGCCTTGATCGCGTCGAACTTGTCGCCGCGCACCATCATCGCATTGGTCTTCGACTCGTCATTGGTGATGCCGATGGTCAGGATGTTGAAGCGCACCGCGCCGAGCACGGCGGGAACCGAACCGGTGCCGCCGACATCCCAGGACTTGGCGGCCGACGCCGCGATCTGCGGCGCGCCGGCCGGGAAGGTCGAGAAGTTCGGGGTGAGGCCGACATCCTTCCACCAGCCCTTCACATTGGCGTAGTGGAACGGCAGCGCCCAGTAGAGCGAGGGCTGGTAGCTGACGCCGATGGCGGTCTGCGCCTGGCTCGGCGAAGGCGCGGCAAAGGCCAGTGCGGCGGCGATACCCAGTCCGGCAACGATGCGTTTCATCTTCGTTTTCTCCCTGTTGTCGTTAGCCCGGTCTCAGCCTGTTGCGGCCCGCCCGGTTTTCCCTGTCTCCGCCCGGGCGGAGACGACGGTCTCGATGGCCTCGCGCAGGATCTCGGCGACGAGGTCGCAATCTTCATCGGTCAGCGAGAGCGGCGTGCGGATGTCGCAGAGACCGGCCAGGATGGCGTGGGTCTGCGCCATCGGCCCCTGCTCGCCGGCATAACGCCAATGGCGCGGCGCGCTGGTGAAGCCGCGCTGCCGGCCGGCGCCGAACCACTTGATCGGCAGGCCGCGGGCGGCGCAGCGCTCGAGGACCGCGGCGATCTCGGCATCATCGAAGCCCAGCAGCGAGAACTGGACCGAAGTCGCGCCATAGCGCTCCTTGGGAGAGCGTGGTGGCAGCCTGACATGCTGCGAGCGGGCGATGGCCGCGCCGATCCGGTCATGGATGGCGTTCCAGCGCGCAGCGCGGCGCGGCAGGTCGTGCAGTTGCGGCCGCAGCAGCGCGGCGGCGAGCGCCGTCATCCGCATGCTGAAATTGGGGGTCCGTTCCTCCCAGGCGGCGATCACCTCGGCCGGTGGCGCGCTGCGATGCTGGGCGTGCAGCATGTAGCTGCCCGAATGCAGGATCGCGCGGGCGATGCGGTCGTCATCGTCCAGCACGAGGAAACCGCCTTCGCCGGCATTGAGATGCTTGTAGGTCTGGGCGCTGAAGGCGGCCGCCGCGCCGAAGGTGCCGATGGCACGGCCGTCCCAGGCGGCGCAGAGCGCATGGGCGCAATCCTCGACCAGCAGCAGCCCGAGTTCGTCGCAGGCGGCCATCACCGCATCCATGTCGGCGATGTGCCCGCGCATATGCGACAACAGCAGGATGCGGGCGCCGGAGGCGCGGGCCTTGGCCCGCAGGTCCTCGCAGTCGATGACGTAGTCCGGGCCGACCTCGACCAGGACCGGCCGGCCGCCGGCATGCAGGATGGCGCCGGGCACCGGTGCCAGCGTGAAGCCATTGACCAGCACCGGCTCGCCCGGCTGCAGGTCCAGCACCTTCAGCGCCAGGCACAAGGCGGCGCCACCTGAGTTGACGGCGACGCAATAGCGCCGGCCGACGAAGGCCGCGAATTCCTGCTCCAGCAGGGCAACGTCGTTCTGGTCGGCGCCCATCTCGCCATAGCGGAACAGCCGGCCCGAGCGCATCAGTTCGCAGGCGCGCGCGATGCCCGCCTCGGGAATGGGCTCCGGCTCGGTCAGGTCGCGCGCGAGCCGCGGCAGCGTGGCGAGGTCAGACCCCATGGGCGCCCTTCTCCTCGCGCAGCGACTTCCAGATCTGGGTGCGCAGATGGACGAAGGATTCCAGATCCATCACATCCTCGATCCGCTCGTGGCGGTCCCAGTTCTCGGCCTCTCGCACCGAGCGGATGTCGAGCACCTCCTTGATGCGCCCCGGGCGGCGGGTCATGATCGCGACCCGGTCGGCGAGATAGACCGCCTCCTCCACCGCATGGGTGATGAACAGCACGGTGCGCGGATTGACCCGCGCCAGCCGCACCAGTTCCTCCTGCATGACGACGCGGGTCTGCGCGTCGAGCGCGCCGAAGGGCTCGTCCATCAGCAGCACTTCGGGGTCGAGGACATAGGCCCGCGCGATGGCGACGCGCTGCTGCATGCCGCCCGAGAGCTGATGCGGGAAGGCATCGGCATGGCTCTCGAGGTTCATCAGCTTGAGCGCGCCGGCAACCAGCCCGTCTCGCTCAGCCTTCGGCAGGTTCTTGTTGCGCAGGCCGAGCTCGATGTTCTCGCGCACCGTCTTCCACGGAAACAATGCGAATTGCTGGAAGACCACGGCGCGATCGGGGCCCGGCTCCGTCACCGCCTTGCCGTTGACGCTGACGATGCCGGCGCTGGGCGGCTCGAAGCCGGCGACCATGCGTAGACAGGTCGTCTTGCCGCAGCCGGAGGGGCCGACGATCGCGACGAACTCCTTGTCGGCAATCTCCAGATTGATGTCGTCGAGCGCCTTCACGCCGCCCGAGACCGGACCGAAGACCTTGTCGACCTTGTCGAAACGGATCGAACCCATCGTCGTCGTTCCCTTACGCCTGGAGGCCGCGGCGGCGGCGAAGCCAGGCTTCGCCCTGCCGCAGCATCACGTCGATGGCCATGCCGACGAGGCCGATCGCGACCATGCCGGCCATCACGGTCGGGGTCGCGACATTGGCCTGCGCCTGCACCATCATGAATCCGACCCCGGCCGCCGCCACGATCAGCTCCGCCCCGACCAGCGACTGCCAGCCGAGCCCCGCCGAGACGCGCAGGCCCGAGACGATCGAGGGCGTCGCCGCCGGCAGCAGGATTTCGAGGATCATCCGCAGATGCCCGGTGCCGAGCATGCGCGCCGCCTCGATCAGGCGCGGCTCGACGAAGCGGGCACCGCGATAGGCATTGATCAGGCAGGGCGGGAAGGCGCCTGCGAAAATGATCAGGATCGGCCCGCCGATGCCGACGCCGAACCAGAGCGCGGCGAAGGGCACCCAGGCGATCGGCGCGATGAAGCGCAAGCCGTCGAAGAGCGGGGTGACGACGTCGTCAAGCCAGCGGAACCAGCCCATCAGCAGGCCGAGCGGCACCCCGATGAAGGCCGCCAGCAGCACGCCATAGGCATAGCGCTGGAAGCTCGAAGCCAGATGCTGCGGCAGCGTCGCACCGGCGAAGGGGTTGGTCAGCAGATGGACGAAGCGGGTCAGGACATCGAGCGGCGAAGGCAGGAACTGGCGCGGCACGATGCCGAAGGCCGACAGCGCCGCCCAGAGCCCGATGAAGCCGACGAGGCCGAGCGCGCCCCAGGCGCATTTCTCGCTCAGGCGAAGCGGGATCGTCTGCATCAATCCCTCCCCGCCACGTTCCAGGCGAGCGCGCGGCGCTCGACGCGGCCGAGCGCATAGGTCGTCGCCCAGCCGAGCACGCCGACCGTCACCATCCCCACCAGGATCATGCCCGGGTAGATGTCCTGCTGGGCCATGTTGAGCACGAAGCCGATGCCGGCGAGGGCGCCGACGAGTTCGGCCGCGACCAGCGTCGTCCAGGAGGCCTGGAGCGACAGGCGCAGGCCCGTGAAGATCATCGGGGCGGCGGCCGGGGCGATCACCTCCGTGACCATCCGCCAGCGCGGCGTGCCCAGCATCTGCGCGGCCTCGATGATCGGGCGGTCGATGTTGCGCACGCCAGCGAAGGAGTTGATCACCGAGGGCACGAAGGCGGCAAACCAGATCACCATGATCTTGGCGCCGTCGCCGAGGCCGAGCCAGAGGATTGCGAGCGGAATCCAGGCCAAAGGCGGGATCGGCCGGATGATCAGGAAGATCGGGTTGATCGCGGCCTCGGCCCGCCGGTCCCAACCCATCCAGAGGCCGAGCGGCACACCGGTGGCGATCGCCACGAGAAAGCCCATCACGACCAGCTTGACGCTCTGCAGCGCATGGGCCGCCAGCCCCCCGCCGGCATAGCCGCGCGTCGTGATCTGCTTCAGCGACAGCCAGAAATCAGCAGGCGAGGGGAAACGGCCGGGCGAGACGATGCCCGTCGCCGTGGTCATGCCGAACCACAGCAGCAGCACAGCCGCCACCGAGCCCAGACCGACCCATCCCCGTCTTCCGATCATGGCGCTCCCCGATGCGCTCTTCTGATGAAAGCGCTTTCAGCAAACGTTCCAGATCGTCGGCGTCATGTCAACCTCTGTCGGTCAGCGGCGATTTTTGACGGTTCTGCTTGCCGTTCAAGGCGATATGAGACTAGATCGAATGAAAGAACTTTCATTACGACGATGGTGAGCGCAGTGCGCGTCAAGCTGAGCGATGTGGCCCGGGATGCGGGCGTGTCCGCTGCGACCGTGTCGCGTGCCATCGCCCAGCCCGAGCTTCTGTCGCCGGACACCCTGGCTCGGGTTAGGGCCAGCGCCCAGCGCCTCGGCTACCTGCCCGACGGGGCTGCACGGGCGCTCGCATCCGGCCGGTCCATGACCATCGGCGCGATCGTTCCCACGCTCGACAGCGCCATCTTCGCCCGTGCCCTCCAGGCGATGCAGGCGACCCTGGCGCAATCGGGCTATCTGCTGCTGGTCGCCTCGCATGAGGCCAGCCCCGCCGCCGAAACGCAGGCCGTGCGCGCCCTCTTGGGGCGCGGCGTTGATGGCCTGATGCTGGTCGGGGCCGAGCGGGCGCCGGACACCACCGCCCTGCTGAAGGCCTCGGGCCTGCCGGTGGTGCTGACCTGGTGCGGCGATGGCCATTTCACCGCCGTCACCATCGACAATGCGCTCGCCGGGCGCCTGGCGGCGCAGCATCTGATCAAGCTCGGGCACCGCCGCATCGGCATGATCGCGGGGCATCTCCAGTTCAACGATCGGCAGAGGGCGCGGCTCGCCGGCGCCAGAGCGGCGCTTGAGGAGGCGGGCCTGTCGCTGCCCGATTCCCTGGTCGTCGAACAGGCGCTGACGCTTGCCGGCGGCCGGGCCGGTTGCGCGATGCTGCTCGACCTGGATGCCCCACCGACCGCGCTGATCGGCGGCATCGACCTGTTCGCCATCGGCTGCCTCGAAGAGGCACATGCGCGCGGCATCGTCGTGCCCGAGGGCCTCAGCGTCGTCGGGATCGACGGGCTCGACATGTCGGCTCACGTCTCGCCGGGGCTGACCACGGTCCACGTCCCCACGGGCCGGATCGGCAATCTCGCCGCGCAGACACTGATGGCGATGGTGGCGAACCGTCCCGTCGAGAAGGAAACCGTGCTGCCCGTCGAGCTCGTGGTTCGCCGGTCCTCTCAGCCGCTCAGCCGGACCTAGCCGCAAACGCAGCCGGGCTCGTCTGTCGCCGGCCGGTCTCGTCGCCGGGGTCTTCACGCTGCAGCGAACCGTCTTGGGAGGGAGTGCGGGCCTAACGCCCGCTCTGTGGCGGGTCCTTCTCGCCAAATCCGAGAAAATGCAGGATCGCTGCGGTCTGGGCGGCGACCATCGCGCCGCCGCCGGCATGGCGGCAGCCGAGGGCGGCCGCGGCCTGCAGTAGCGGGGTCGCTGGCTTCGTCACGATGTCGACGACGGCGGTAGAAGACGACAGGCCGGCGATCTCGATGGCGATGCCGTCGCCCGGCGCCATGCCGACCGGCGTCGCATGGACAAGCAGATCGACTGCGCCGACATCGAATCCCCCCGCGACCGGGGCCAGGGGCCCGGTCGCAGCGACCCGGCGACAGAGATCGGCGGCTCGCGCGCCGTCGCGATCCAGGATCGCCAGTGTGGCGACGCCCGCCTCGGCCAGGGCGAAGGCGATGGCCGCCCCAGCCCCGCCGGCGCCGACCAGCCCGACCTTCAGCCCCCGCGGCGACATCCCCAGGCTTTCGACGGCGCCGATCAGCCCGACGCCGTCGAAGATGTCGCCGATCCAGGCGCCGTCGGCCCGTCGCCGCGCCGCATTCACCGCCCCCACGGCGCGGGCACGGGCCGAGACCTCGTCGAGCCGGGCGATCAGCCGCTCCTTGAACGGCATCGTCACGACGAGGCCATCGAGATTGGCGATCGCCATGACCCCGCCGATGGCGGCGTCGAATTCGCCCTGCCGCAGATGGATCGGCACCAGCACGGCGTCATGTCCCGCGGCGGCCAGGCGCGGATTGAAATTCTGGGGCGATTTCGCGTGGATGACGGGATCGCCGAGAAAGCCGATCAGGCGCGTGGCGCCCGTGATCGGGACGGCGGAGGCTACGGGAGTTGTCATGGCAAGCCTTCTGGGGGAGGGGCGGGGACCGGGCGCTCCCTACGCGGCCGGGGGAGGCCCTGAGGACGCCCGGATGACCAGCTCGGCCTCGGCCTCGAGCGGCGCGGTGCAGCTGCGCCCTTCGAGCCGCGCGATCAGCACGCGTGCGGCGATCCGGCCGATCTCGGCGCTGGGCACCCGGACGGTCGTCACGGGCACGGGGAGATGGCTCATGATCTCGATGTCGTCATAGCCGACGATCGACAGATCGTCAGGCAGGCGCAGGCCCATGGCGAGCGCTTCCAGCACCGCGCCGACCGCGAGATGGGCGTTGCCGCAGACGATCGCGGTCGGCTTCGGATCGGTCTGCAGCAGGGCGCGCAGCAGGCTGCGGCCCTCGGCAATCGACCATTCGCCGATCGCGAAATGCTGCGGCCGGACCGCCAGCCCGCGCATGGACAAGGCATCGCGCACACCGTCGAGCCGCGCGCTGGCGCGGTCGTTGTTGCGGGTTGACTGCGCGATGACGCCGAAGCGGACATGGCCGAGATCGGCCAGGTAATCCGTCATCATCATCAGCGCCTTGCGGTTGTCGGGGCCGACACAGGTGCCATGCGTGTGCTGGTCGTAGACGAAGGTGTTGACGAAGGGCATCTGCCGCTGCGCCAGGAGCGGCTCCAGATCGGGGTGATGCGCCTGGCCGACCAGGATCAGGCCATCGACGCCACGCTCGACGAATTTGCGGACCTGCCGCAGTTCGAGGTCGGAATCATAGTCCGAGCAGGCGAGCAGCAGCGTGTAGCCCGACAGGGACAGCTCCGACTGGATCGCCTGTGTCGCATGGGCGAAATCGCCGACCGAGAGGGCGGGAAATACGGCGCCGATGGTTTGCGAGCGCCGCGTGCTCAGCGCGCGCGCTGCGCCATCGGGCACCCAGCCCAGCGCCTTGACGGCGACCGCAATGCGCTCGCGCAGATCCGCGGAGACCACGTCGGGCGTGTTGATCGCGCGCGAGACCGTCGCCGTCGAGACACCGGCGGCGCGCGCCACCTCCCGCAATCCGACGGTGCGGGGCCCCTCCGCCGTCACCGGAGCGGGCTCGGCATCGGTTCCGGTGTGCGCGGTCTTGCCCCTCGCCATCGCGATCCATTCCTCCAGCGCGCTGTCACTCAGGCGATCTGGTGTTTCGAAAGCCCGTATTGCAGGCGATAGATGCCACAATCGCGGACCGCGTCGTAGTCGGTCGCGATCGCGGCCAGCCGCGTTGGCGAGGCGTGCTCCGCCAGGGCAGCCTCCAGCGGCCCAGCATCGACGGCCTCGACCAGCAGGATCCAGTCCGCGATCTGGTCCGGCTGCCCGCGCAGTGCCTTCTCCGCCGTGGTGCCGGTGCCACCGCCGCCCTGTCCTTCGAGCAGATGAACCGCCACGATCGAGCCGGCCTCCCGCAGCGGCTCCATCACCACGTCGCGCATGGCGTTCAGAAAGTCCGCGCGCGCGCCGCGAGCCGCCAGCCGCAGCGTCGCCACATAGGCGCCGTCGCCGAGCCCCTGACTGGCGGCGACCGCGCAGACCGTCCGAGAGGTGTCGCGAAAATGCCGGACGACGCGTTTCGTCCAGTCGGAGGGCGCATTGAGCCGCGCCAGGTAATCCGGGGATACGAGCGCGTCGGGCGAGTCCGTCTCGTAGAAATTGAAGTATTTCGGCGTCCCGCGCTCGGCGACATAGCGGCGCCCGCGCAGGAAGCCGGGCACGGCGACGCGCTCGGGGATGTGCTCGCCGATATGCCAGGCGATGAAGTCGTCTTCCGCCTCCGCGGCGATGCCGTTCCAGATCGCCAGGACGCCTGTGCCTGCCAGTGCCATCTCGTGATTCTCCTCAGACCCGGTGCAGGTGCAACCCGCCGCCGACATCGATGTGGATGCCCGTCGCATAGGGAATCGCCCCGGTCGCGAGCGCCGCGACCGTGCGCCCGACATCGGACGGCTCGCCCCAGCGCCCCATGGGAATGCCGCCATTGGCCAGCAACGCATCGTATTTGGCCGCGGCCGGCGCCGTCATATCCGTGCGGATCACGCCTGGCCGAATCTCGAAGACGGCGATGCCATGGGCCGCCAGCCGCGCCGCGAACAGCTTTGCCATCATCGCGACGCCGGCCTTGCTGACGCAGTAATCGGCGCGGTTCTCGCCGATGATCTCGGCATTGGCCGAGCCGATGAAGATGATCGAGCCAGGCTCGCTCTTCCCCCCGCCGCTGGCCTTCGCCAGGCGGCGGCGCGCAAACGCCTGGGTCAGGAAGAAGCCGGCGCGCAGATTGACGGCCAGGGTGCGGTCGTAGCTCTCCGGCGACAGATCGAGCAGATCGCCGCGCTGCAGCGAGGTGACGCCGGCATTGTTGACCAGGCAGTCCGGCTCGCCGAGATCCTCCGCGATGCGCGCGATCAATCGGGCGTGGGCGGTCAGGTCGGCGACGTCGCAACTGTAATATGCGCCCGTCCCGGGCGCGATACTGCCAGGTTCGGGCTCTGTCTCCAGGCTGACGCGGGCGACGATGAAGCCAGCCTCGACCAGAGTGTCGGCGATGGCGCGGCCGATGCCGCGGCCAGCCCCAGTGACGATCGCGACGCGGCTCATCGCCCGCCCATCCGACGGGCGCTGTCGGCCGATGACCTGGAACCAAGACTTGACACTGGCGGACTCCCAACTTTATGCAAGCGGTTACAAAACCGGCTGCGAAAGTCAATCGCATCGAAGCCGGAGCCTGTGAGGAAGCGACCGATGAAGGTGATCAGCGCCAGCGAGGCCGCCTCGCTCATCCAGCCGGGCGACAGCGTGCTTGTCAGCGGCTCGGGCGGCGGTCATTGCGTGCCGGAGGCCATTCTCGAAGCGGTCGAAGCCCGGTTCCTCGAGACGGGCGCGCCGCGCGACCTCTGCCTGATCCACGCCGTCGGCATTGGCGACCGCAAGCTCAAGGGAGCCGCCCGGTTCCGTCATCCCGGCATGCTCAGGCGCAGCATCACCGGCGCGCTGGTCGACTCGCCCCCGCTGATCGCGCTCGCGCAGCAGGATCTGATCGAATCCTACACCCTGCCGCAGGGCGTGATCGCGCAGATGACGCGCGAGATCGCGGCCGGCCGGCCGGGGCTGATCACCAAGACGGGGCTGCACACCTTCGTCGACCCGCGCCAGCGCGGGGCGAGGCAGAGCCCCAGCGCGCGTGAGGATCTGGTCGAACTGCTCAACATTGGCGGCGAGGAATGGCTGCGCTTCAAGCCGTTTCCGCTCGACATCGTGCTGCTGCGCGGCACCAGCGCCGACGAGGACGGCAATATCAGCATGGAGCAGGAGGCCGTTCCCGGCGAGATGCTGTCCTCCGCCCAGGCCGGGCGGCGGCTGGGCGCGGCGGTGGTCGTCCAGGTCAAGCGCATGGCAAGGCGGGGCACGCTGCCGCAGCGCGCAGTGAAGATCCCCGGCGTGCTGGTGGACTATGTCGTCGTCGACGAGAACCAGCGCCAGACCTATTGGAGCGACTACAACCCGAGCTATTCCGGTGAAATGCGGGTGCCGCTCGAAGGTCTGCGCAAGCTGCCTTTCACGGAGCGCAAGATCGTTGCCCGGCGCGCGGCCATGGAGATTCAGCCGGGCGCGATCTGCAATCTCGGCGCCGGGATCTCGACGGGCGTCTCGGCCGTCGCGGCCGAGGAAGGTTTTCTCGACGAGATCGTTCTGACCAACGAGCAGGGCTTTATCGGCGGCGCGCCGCTGACGGGGCCCGATTCCGGCGCCGCGCAGAACTATGACGCGATGGTCGACCAGCCCTACCAGTTCGATTTCTATGATGGCGGCGGGCTCGACATCGCCTTCCTGTCCTTCGCCGAGGTCGATGCCGAAGGCCATGTCAATGTCAGCCGCTTCGGCGACACGATCGTCGGCATCGGTGGCTTCGTGAACATCAGCCAGAACGCGCGCAAGGTCGTCTTCAGCGGCACCTTCACCGCCGGCGGACTGCAGATCGCGACCACCGACGGTAAACTGCGCATCCTGCAGGAGGGCCGCAGCCGCAAGTTCGTCCAGAACGTCGAGCAGATCTGCTACAACGGTCGCTTCGCGCGAGAGCAGGGCCGCGAAGCCGTCTTCGTGACGGAGCGCGCCGTGTTTCGCGTCGGAACGGCAGGCCTCGAACTCTGCGAGATCGCACCGGGCATCGAGATCGAGCGGGACATCATGGCGCATATGGCCTTCCGCCCGGCGATCGCAGCCGATCTCAGAACGATGGATGCCCGCCTCTTCGCGGCCGAGCCGATGGGCCTGAAGCGCGACATTCTCGCAGGCGGGTCGCAGGCGCGGCAGCCGCGGCGGCTGCTGGCGACGAAAGAAAGCGCCCGGAAGCCGGAAGGCGTGGCCGAGCCGGCCTGAGCCAAAGCCGGAGCCTCGACCTCAGCCTCCGCCGCGCGCCGCCTCCAGCCCGAGGATCAGCGCGGCCAGCGCCTCGAGCGTCGGTGTCGGGACGGCCCTGGCCCGCCCGCGTTCGATCACGCTCCCATAGATCGCCTCGACCTCGCTGGGCCGTCCCGCTTCGATATCCCGGCGCATGCTGGTCTTGTTGCGCGCCGCGCCGCTGGTCACGATGCCGTCGAACACCTGATAGCGCGTGTCGATCGGAAGGCTGATGCCACAGGCCTCGGCCACGGCCGCCGCTTCGTCCATCGCCCGGCGCGCGACGAGCGCGAGAGAGGGCAGGTTTGCGACGGCGCCGATCGTCAGCCCGGTCAGCCCGCTCGTGGCCGACATCGCGACGTTGAGCATCAGCTTGCGCCATTTCTCGGTGAGGATGTCGTCGCTGGCCGAGGTCGGAAGGCCGTGAGCGGTCAGCAGCGCAGCCAGCGCCTCGGCCCGCGGCGAGAGCCCGCCCGTCATTTCGCCGATCGTCGTCGGCAGGGTGGCGTAGCTGCGCACCACGCCCGGCGCTTCCAGGGTCGCGCCGAGCGAGGTCAGGCCGCCGAGCACCGCTTCGCGGCCCATGGCCTGCGCGATGATCTCCTCATTGCCGAGGCCGTTCTGGAAACTGACGGCCATCGCGCCGGGCACCATGAGCGCAGCGACGCTTTCGCTGACCGCCCGGGTCGCATGCGCCTTGCTCTGGATGAAGACGATGTCGGCCGGCGCGATTCCGGCGGTCGATGTCGTCGCGCCGATCGGCACATGACGCTCGCCGCCCTCGCCGACGATGCGCAGCCCGTTTTCGCGGATCGAAACGACATGCTCCTCGCGCCGCGCCAGCAGCGTCACGCGCAGTCCGTTCTCGGCGAGCAGGCCGCCGAACAGGCTCCCCATCGCTCCGGCGCCGGCGACGACGATATGCGGATCCTTCACCGGGCTCCCTCCAGGCGCCGTCGCTGACCGGCATAAAAGCAATGTAAGCGGATACATTTCTGTTGTCACGCCTGCCAAGTTGGAATAGCGTTCAAGCATCGATCGAGATGCCTGCGCGGTGGCCGGGCTCCAAAAAGAAGCGCGACCCTCGGGACACGCGCCGATGTCAGGGAAGGAGAGCCGGAAGATGGCTTCGCAGATGGCGTCGCGTGCGACGTCCGATTTCACGATGCCCGAGACACTGGACGACGCGCCGCGGCGGCGTTCGCCTGCGACGCGACGGCTGCTGGCGGTCGGCTGGAACCTGATTCCGCCGCTGACCTTCGTCGCGATCGTCGGGCTCTGGTCGGCCGCGATCCAGATCTTCCAGATTCCCGCCTATCTGCTGCCGGCGCCTGGAGCGGTCTTCCAGCGCGTGATCAGCGACGCCGCGATGCTGTGGCTGAACGCCAAGGTCACGCTGACGGAGATCGTGCTCGGCTTTGGCCTCACGGTCGTCTTCGCGATCCCGCTGGGTCTGCTGATCGCCCTGTCGCCGGTCGCCAAGCAGACGCTTTACCCGCCGATCATGCTGCTGCAGCTCGTGCCGAAGATCGCGGTGGCGCCGCTCTTCCTGGTCTGGCTCGGCTTCGGCATGGAATCGAAGGTGCTGCTGACCTTCCTGATGACCTTCTTTCCGCTCCTGCTCGCCAGCATCAGCGGGTTTCAGATCCTGGATCAGCGGCTGCTCTATCTGACCAAATCCATGGGCGCGAGCACCTGGCAGACCTTCTGGTATCTGCGCTTTCCCGCCGCGTTGCCGGTGATCTTCTCGGGCATCAAGACATCCGCCACGATCGCGGCGACCGCGGCGATCGTGGCCGAGTTCGTCGGCGCCAACCAGGGCCTCGGCTACGTGCTGCTGCGCGGGACCAGCACCCTCGACATGGAACTGACCTTCGCCGTCCTCGTGGTGCTGACCGTGATCGGGGTCATCATCAACTACGCGGTCGAATTCAGCGAATGGGCTTTGACGCCCTGGCAACGCCAGAGCCGCCGCTGACCCCTGCGGCTCCGACGCACGACAACCGGTTCATCAAACAACAATAACGGGAGGACTTGTCATGAAGCACTGGATCAATCGGACGCTTGCAGCCACAGCCGTCGTGGCCGGGATGGGCCTTGCCACGGCCTTCGCGCAGACGCCTGTGACCTTCCAGCTCAACTGGACGGCGGGCGGCCCCAATGCGGGCTTCGCCGCCGCTGTCGGCGAGGGCTATTACAAGGCCGCCGGGCTCGACGTCACCGTCGTCCAGGGCAATGGCTCGGGCAACACGGCGCAGCTCGTCGCCAGCGGCCGCTCGCAACTGGCCTATGCCGATGCGGTGGCGGTCAGCCAGCTGATCTCCAAGGGCGCGCCGATGAAGATCGTCTCGACGGTCTACCAGTCGAACCCCAACTCGGTGAACGCCCTCAAGAAGACCGGCATCAAGTCGCTCGCCGATCTCAAGGGCAAGAAGGTCGGCGTTCCCGCCGGCTCGTCGCAGGGTCCGATGCTGCCGCTCCTGCTGAAGGCCAACGGCCTGAAGGAATCGGACATGACGCTGATCAACATGCCGGTGGCCGCGATGGTGCCGTCGCTGCTGCAGGGCCAGGTCGATGCGATCCTGGGTTCGCTCGATGCCTACCAGATCCAGCTTGAGATGCAGGGCGCGGAGCTGAGCAACTTCCCCTTCGCCGACCATGGCGTGCCCACCGTCGCCACCTCGATCTTCGCCTCGAACGATTTCATCAAGCAGAATCCCGAGGTCCTGAAGAAGTTCATCGCCGCGAGCCTGAAGGGCTGGTCGTTTGCGCTCGACAACCCGACCAAGGCGATCGAGCACGTCAAGACGCTGTTCCCGGACGTCAACGTCAAGCTCGCCACCGCCGAGCTCGCCGCCATCACCCCGCTGTTCTGCAGCGGCGGCGCCAAGTTCATCGGCAAGGCCGAGGACGCGCACTGGACGCGGACGCAGGCGCTGCTCTCCGAGGTCAAGCTGCTGCCCGAGGGCCAGGACCCCAAGAGCTATTACAGCAACGACTACCTGCCGCCTGCGAGCGAAATGCGCGCCTGCAAGTAAGCGCGGACGCGGCGATTAAGGCTCCATCAGGTCGTGGTCAGGACATCGGCGGACAGCATGAACGTGAAACCGAAACTCGGGTACTGCTATGACGATCTCTTCGTCGGGATGCAGTTCCGCAGCCCCGGCCGGACGATCACCGACGCCGACCTGATGGGCTTTGCCGGGCTGACGGGCGACCATTCGGAGCTGCACACCAGCGACGTCTATGCCCAGGCCAGCCAATTCGGCCAGAAGGTCGCCCATGGCATGATGGGACTGGCCTATGCCCACGGCCTGATGTGGGCCCGCACCGGCGAATTGCGGGAGACCGCGATCGCCTTCCTCGGCATCGATGGCTGGCGCTTCGTCGGGCCCATCTTCGTCGGCGACACGATCTTCGTCGACTACGAACTGACCGAACTCCGCGACAGCCGCTCCCGGCCGACGCAGGCGATCGCGACCTTCGCGGTGAAGGTCGTCAAGCAGGACGGTTCGATCGTGCAGCAGGGCCGCAAGGCCCTGCTCGTCTCCAAGGTTCCGCTCGAGGCCGTCGCGGCCTCCACCACGCTCGCGGCCACCGCAACCTGATGGGCCAGCCCATGACCGACAAGAGCCTGAACGACGCCTCGAAATCGGGCGTGACGATCCAGATCCGCAACGTCTCCAAGGTCTTCGGCTCCGACACCGAAAAGCCGTTCCGGGCCTTGAAACCTCTCGACGTGACGATCCCCGCGGGCCAGTTCATCTCCGTGGTCGGCGCGTCCGGCTGCGGCAAGAGCACGCTCATGCTGATGGTGGCGGGGCTGCTGGCGCGCTCCACCGGCGAGATCACCGTCGACGGCAAGGTCGTGACGAAGCCGATCACCGATGTCGGCATCGCCTTCCAGGACCATCTCCTGCTCGATTTCCGCACCGCCTTCGAGAACGTGATGCTGCACGCCGACATCCGTGGTCTCGACCGGGAGGTGCTGGCGCGACGCGCGAAGGATCTCTTTGCGCAGCTGCGCCTCGAGCACGCGATGGACAAATATCCCAATCAGCTCTCGGGCGGCATGCGCCAGCGGGTCTCGCTGATCCGCACCCTGGTGCATGAGCCGCCGGTCATCCTGATGGACGAGCCCTTTGGCGCGCTCGACGCGCTGACGCGCCTGCAGGTCCGCACCGACCTCGAAAGCCTGTGGTTGCGCCGGCGCCCGACAGTGGTCTTCATCACCCACAGCGTCGAGGAGGCTGTCGGCCTGTCCGACCGGATTCTGGTGATGAGCCCGAGCCCGGGCGAGGTGATCGACGACATTCAGGTCGATCTGCCGCGCCCGCGCCCGATCGTGCTCGGCGACGCAACCGCCTTCGCCGCCTATGTCGACCGGATCCACCAGCAGTTCGAGCGCATGGGCGTGCTGCACGGCATCACCTTGCCGCAGCAGAGCGCGGCCTGAACGATGACAGGCCCCGCGGCGACGCCCCCCCTCCCGACGGGCTCGGTCACCTTGACCGAAAACGGCCCGGTCGCCGAGATCGTGCTGGCGAACGGCCCGCTCAATCTCGTCACCCGCCCGTTGCTGCGCCAGCTCAACCGGATTCTCGCCGCCGTCTCGCAGAGGCAGGATCTGCGCTGCGTCATCCTGCATGGCGGGGACGCGCGCGCTTTCTGCGCGGGCAGCGACATCAAGGAGTTCGGCCCGGTCAAGGCCGATGCCAGCGAGCAGAAGATCCTGTTCGAGGACATGGTGCTGCGCAATCTGGCGCGGCTGCCGATGCCGACCATCGCGGCGATCGACGGGCCGGCGCTGGGCGGCGGGCTCGAGATCGCGCTCTGCTGCGACCTGCGCATCCTGCGCGCCGGCGTGGCGGTGGGTCTTCCGGAATGTCATCTCGGCGGGCTCGCCGGCAATGGCGCGATCCGGCTGGCGCGGCTCGTCGGCCCCGCGCGCGCCAAGCAGATGCTGTTCACGGGCGCTCCGATTTCGAGCGAGCAGGCCCTGGCCTGGGGCGTCGTGAACGCCGTGAGCGAGGGCGGCTCGGCCTTGGCCGCGGCCCGCGAGATGGCCGCGACGATCGCCCTTCGCGGCCCGATCTCCAACCGCCTGGCGAAGGAGCTCGTCGACCTCGCGGATGATCTGCCGCTCGATGCCGGCCTGTCGCGCTCGACGGTGGCGCAGCAGCGCATCTTCGATTCCGACGACCTGCAGGAGGGCGCCGCGGCCTTCTTCGCAAAGCGTCCGCCTGTTTTCGCCGGCTGCTGAAGGCGGCCCCGCTGCACTCCTCGAACCGCGCATGCCATGGCCCACATCCCCGCCGAACGCTGTCTGTCGATCGTCCAGCTCCTCGTCGAGGAGGGGGGCGACATGCAGCTCGGCGACATCGCGGCGCGGCTTGGCCTGCCCAAGAGCGGCGTCCACCGCCTGCTCGCCGCTTTGATCGAGCAGGGCTGGGTCGAGCAGGACCCGCAGACGAGCGCCTACCGGATGACGATGCGCCTCACCATTCTCGGCCAGCGCCTCTACAACGCGACGGGGATCCCCGATCTCTGCCAGCCCGTGCTCGACGAACTGGCTGCCGGGACCCGCGAATTCGTGCGCCTCGCCGTCATCGATGCCCATGCGCTGGTCTGGGTCGCCGATGCGCAGGGCGCACGCGGCGGCCTGATGTACCAGCCGCTGCTGAGTACCAACACCGTGCCCCTCCATGCCACGGCGAGCGGAAAATCCTGGCTCGCGCGCCTCTCGCAGGCCCAGGTTCGTGATCTGATCGGCCGCAATGGCGGCTTCGGCGAGGCGGGCCAGTATGGCCCCAACGCCGTGCGCAGTTTCGATCAGCTTTTCGCCGAACTGGAACGCACTCTGGTGCGCGGCTACGGCATCGCCGTCGGCGAGGCGGAGCCCGGCGTCACCGCGGTTGCAGCCGCCATCGTGTCGGGCATCGAGGGTCAGATCGTCGGCACCGTGAGCGTGGCCGCCCCCAGTATCCGACTTGGCCCTGCGCAACTCGATGTCGTCGGCCGTCGCGTGATCGAGGCCGCCGGCCAGCTGTCCGAGATCTGGCCGCTGCGCAAGACCGGCAAGCGATCGGGCTTGTCCGCTGCCGCATGAGACAGGATCGGCAGGTCGATCAATCCTGACGCGTCGCGGACTGCAGGCAACCGCCGGCCCGATCCCCGATGTGATCGGACGACCGCAGACACTGCCGGCTCAAGCGCCGTCGTCGAGGCTGCCCGCATACACCTCGCAGCCATCCTCGCGTGCGACGGAGACGAGGATCAGGCCGGCCGCCTTCGCCCGTGCGACGGCCAGCGACGTCGGCGCCGAGACCGATACGAGCGCCGCTGCGCCCAGGGTCGTGGTCTTTTCGACCATTTCATACGAAGCCCGGCTCGTGACGACCACGAAACCTGCCGCGACATCGCGCTCGGCCCGCATCACCGCTCCGATGAGCTTGTCGAGCGCGTTGTGTCGCCCGACATCCTCGCGCGCATCCAGGATGGTGCCGTCGAGATCGCACCAGACGGCGCAATGGACCGAGTGCGTCAGAGCATGGAGCGGCTGGTGCGCTCTCAGATGGGCCACGGCCGTGGCGACGGCCCGCGCGCTGACGGCCTTGTGGGAGCTACCGACGGGCGCGTTCGAGCGCGGCAGATCGGCGGCATCAGAGATCCCGCAGACGCCGCAAGAGGTGCGTCCGCTGAGCCGGCGGATCCGACCGAGATGCTTGCGGAACCGATCCGGGCTGAGATCGATCTCGACCGTTATCGCCTCGGCCTCGGCGACGATGTCGATCCGGCGGATCTCGTTGGTCCCGGCGATGATGCCCTCGGTCAGGCTGAAGCCCGTGACGAAATCCTCCAGGTCGAGCGGGGTCGCCATCATCACGGCGTAAGGCACGGAGCCGTAGCGGATGTTGATGGGCCACTCGACGGCGATCTCGGTGTCGCGCGCGAGGTTCGAAGGCGCGCTGTAGCGCCAGAGCGTTGCCGCGACGGGCAGGAAAGCCGGCTCCAGCCGGGCTGCATCGCTCATCATCTCGGGAAGGCTCCTTGCTGGTGGTGGCGTCGACCGATGCGCCGCATCACTCGGCCGAGATCCGGATCGGGATCGACTTGGCGGCAGGCGTCATGCTCTCCTGCGCGTAATGCCAGAGCAGCAGCTGGGCGTTGCATTCGGGGAAATAGGCCGCACAGCTGCCCGCCGGGATATCGTAGTCGATGACCTCGAACCCGCTCATGCTGCGCAGGATCCAGTCGGGGGTCGTCCGCTTCCTGGTCAGATCCCAGAAGGTCGCCTTCGCGCCGTTCTCGCAGAATTCGGCCAGATGGGGCTCGCCGGGCTTGGCCCAGGCGCAGCTGGTGCGGGCATAGCCACCCGGCTTGTTGTGATCCCGCATCAAGCGTGGACCAGTCCCGATCGCCTGCTGACGGATCGCATGCTCCGCCAGCAATTTGACCGAGCCCCAGCCGCCGGTGGGTTGATCATAGGGCTTGTAGCGTGCGCGGCGGGCCATCGAATGCTCCTGACGGGGGGTCGAGAGCCCAATCGACCGGCGCCGCGATGGTTCCCTGACAGGCCGAGATCATCTCTGTTTCTCGGCGCGGGGCCGTGAGCGCGGCCCCTGCTGGCGACCGCCTGATCGGTTCTGTCGGCCGATCACGCCTATTGGCGGCGTGCGGCCCTGAACCATCCCGTCGTTCGGGGGTTGGGCAACCAAAGCGCCGCTTTCCCGCGCCGCCACAGCCAGGAGTTCATCCGATGTTGTTCGTCAGAGACTATGTTGCGGCCGCGATGGTGGCCGTCATGATCCTGGGCCCGATGGCCGCAGGCGCCATGCGCGCCGGCGACGAGCCGGCGCAGCAGCCCGCAGGCCCGTCTGCCGCCGCCCAGCCGGTGCCCGGTGGCAATGCTCCGGTCGCCGGCCCCGGCCGAACCGCGCCCTGATCGTCAAGGCGCTTGCGCTCGGCGCGCCGCGGCTCAGCCGGGTCCTCTGGCTCGAAGCCGGTGCGCCGGGCGTCGGTCCGTCCTCTCGCGACAGCTCAGCGGCCCCTGTGAGGGCGCGCCTGGGGCTTTTGCAGGGGGGAGCCGCCTCGGCTGCGATTGATATGAAAAGCGTGGTGAACGCCGGTAAGCCAAAGCCGGCACGCGCTTTTTGCCCGAGACGTCATCGGGCCGACGGGTCTATCCGGCTCATGGACGGTGAAATCCACACCGGCCTGATACGCCGGCTCTTGCCAAGGCGGCCGAACCCTCCTTCTCTACCGTCGGGCCCGGTGCGGGGCAGGGGGCCTTCGGGACCCATGGCCTTGCGGGTAGGCTGCGGCCCTCAAGAAAAATGGTTATGGCGCGCATGCGGGAAGTCTTCTGTCGGCCTCCAACGCCTCAGAATTCGTGCAGGAGGACAGTGAGACGATGACCGAAACCAGCTCCGCATCCAGGACCGTCCTTGTCGTCGATGACGACGCGCTGATCGCGATGAGCACCGTCGACCTGCTGGAGGACCTCGGCCATATCGTCATCGAGGCGAATTCCGGGGCGGCCGCCCTGGAGATCATCGCCAGCGGCCGCCCGATCGACATCATGATCACCGATTATGCGATGCCCAGGATGAATGGCGGCGAACTCGCCGCCGCGGCGCGGCAGATCCGTCCTGACCTGCCGATCCTGCTGGCGACGGGCTATGCCGAGCTGCCGGCAGGCAGCGAACTCGACCTGCCCCGCCTGACCAAGCCTTATCACCAGCACCACCTGGCCGCGGCCATCGCCAAGCTGATCGAGACCTGACGCGTTTTGCGCTGCGGCGGCTACGGGGCGTCGTCGCGCGGCGAAGCGGAGGGTTTGGGCGAGGCGCTGTTCCCGTCGGATTGCGGCACCGGGTCCGGGAGGACCTGGCGAAGCTTTCGCGCCAGCGCCTCCCGCGTATAGGGCTTCGACAGGAGGTTGACCCCCTCGTCCAGCCGGCCGCCATGGACGATGGCGTTTTCGGTGTAGCCCGAGGTGAACAGGATCGCGAGCTGCGGCAAACGCTGCTTCGCTTTCCGGGCGAGTTCCGCGCTCTTCAGGGCGCCCGGCATCACCACATCGGTAAACAGCAGGTCGATCTCAGCGCCGCTTTCGACGATGCCGAGGGCGCTTTGCGCATCCGACGCCGTCAACACCTTGTAGCCCAGTTCGGACAGGAGGCCGATGACCGTTTCGCGGACCGCATCGTCGTCCTCGACGACCAGAACGGTCTCGGTTCCCCCAACGACCGGCCGGGTGTCCTCCGGTGTCGTCGCCTCTTCGGCCTTCGTCGAGCGGGGCAGGTAGATTTTGACCGTCGTCCCCGAACCGACCTCGCTGTAGATTTTGACGTGGCCGCCAGACTGCTTGACGAAGCCATAGACCATCGACAGCCCCAGCCCGGTGCCTTTCCCGACCGGCTTCGTCGAGAAGAAGGGTTCGAACACCTTCGCGGCGATCTCGGGAGCCATGCCCGACCCGGTATCGGTCACGCTGATGACGACATACTGCCCGGCGGTGACATCGCTGTGCCCGGCCGCGTAGGCGTCGTCCAGGAAGGCGTTGCCGGCTTCGATGGTCAGGCGGCCGGCGCCCTCCATGGCGTCACGAGCGTTGATCGCGAGATTGAGAATGCTGTTCTCGACATTCGCCGGGTCGGCGAAGGTGTTCCAGAGACCGCCTGCGATGATCGTCTCGACCTCGACCGCCTCGCCGATGGAGCGGCGCAGCAGATCGTCCATGCCGCGGATCAGCCGCCCGACATTGATCGGCTTGGGCGCCAACGCCTGCCGACGGCCGAACGCCAGCAATTGGCTGGCGAGTTGGGATCCCCGGGCAACGCCGGCCATGGCATGGCCGAGGCGGGCCCGGCCCTTGTCGCTCAGATGGGCTTCCCGCGCGATCAGTTCGAGATTGCCGCTGACGACCTGGAGGAGGTTGTTGAAGTCGTGGGCCACGCCCCCGGTCAGGTTGCCGACGGCCTCCATCTTCTGCGCCTGCGCCAGCATCGCCTCGACCCGCAGGCGCTCTTCGCCCTCTGCCCGAAGCCGGTCGTTCGCGGCTGCGAGTTCGGCGGTTCGCTGCTGGATTTTCGCTTCCAGCTCGGAGCTGTGGGCGCTCAGCTTCGACGACGCATCCGACATCGCCGTCCGCAACGCGATGAATTCGCGCAGCCGCGTCGGTGCGGCGATCGGCGTCGAGAACTGGCCGAGCCTCCCTCCGGCGATCGTCAGCGCTTTGAGCGGCGTTTCGATCAAGCGCCACAGCAGGATCGCCAGCACCGACGCGGCCAGGAGCGCCGCGACGCCGGCGGTGGTCAGGACTTGCAGCGCGTCCCGCAGCGGGCGCTCGATCACGCTCTGGCGGATGTTGGCGGCGACCAGCCAGTCGGAAAGGGCAGAGCGCGCATAGCCGACGAGGACGTCCTCGCCGAGGGCGCTCTGGCCGACGAAGGTTCCCTCCCGTCCCACGGCCTTGTCGAGAAAGGCCGGCACGCCGGGGCGCCCTGTGAACGCCTCGTGCTGCTCCGAGCGGGTGACGTAGACGCCGGCCCTGTCACCGACGGCGACGAACCAGCCTGGCGGCGTGACGGGGCGAATGACGTTGTAGACCATGCGCGTATCGGCACTGACATGAAGCAGGTAGCGCAACTCGTCGTCGATGAAGACGGGGACGACCAGGGCAATCAGCGGCGCCTTGGCCAGTGCGCCCGTGAAGACGTTCGCAACGGCGGGCTGGCGCGATGAAATAACCTGCCCATCGATGCCCAGCGGCGTGGTCGGCAGGGGTTGGCCGAACGCCTCGCGCGTGTTGATGATCTGGCGCCCATCCAGGGCGCGCAGGCCGATATCGGCGCCAATGAAGGTCTTGACCGCCTCAGCCTGCTGATGAAACGCCTCGAGATTGCCACTGCGGAGGTTTTGCGACGTCGCCAGTGTCTGCAGCGTGGCCTGCCAGCCCCGAATGGTCTGGTCGATGACCGAGGCTGCGGTCACGGCGACCTCGCGGGCCTCCTGCTGATAGCGGTAGCGTTCGGCCTCGGCGAAGCGGGCCATCAGGAGGGTGGCGAACAGCGTGGCGGGCAAAACGAGGACGGCAAAAAAGGCGACGATGACAAGTCGTGTCGGCAAGCCCTCTGCGACGAATCGCGGCATCAATTCTCGTTCCCGCTCATTGTTCTCGCCCCAATTCTCATGGTTGCCCCGTAGATTCAAGGATTGTGGCTTTCGACCCCTGCCTCAAGCCCGCCGGGACCGACTGACCAGGCGCGACAGGGCGCAGCGCGAGCGGAATGATCAGATCGGCGGTGATCGTCGGCAGGACCCGTCTCATTCCCTGCGATCGCCCCGGATGATCGCCTGACCGTGCAACTTTTCGCCTGTGCTCTTGGTTGAGACTGCTCGAGGAGGCTTCATGACCGAGCGAGCGGAGGACGAGACCAGCATAGCTCACGACCCTGTCGTCGAGCGGCTCCTGCCGATGGCCTCCCGCATTCACCTGAGCGCCGGCGAGCGGCTGCACGACGACGGTGCGGTCTATTTTCCGCTCGACGCTGTGGTCGCTCTGGTTCTGTCGCGCGACGAGGCCCGGTTTCAGATCGGTTTTGCGCGTCGCGGTGATGCGATCGGCCTTCCCAGGCTGTTCGTGCCCGATTTCCCGCTCGTCCTGGCCACCGTGCTGCGAGGCGGACGCTTCGGCCGGGTCAATGCTGGCGTTCTGTGGCGGCTGATGGCGGCGGAGCCGGCCTTCCGCGACCGGCTGTCCAGCTACACGATGCATGCGATGGGCCGATACCTGTCGGAGGCGGCCGGTGCGCTCGCCTTGTCGCTGGAGCAGCGTGTCGCGCGGTGGATCACGCTTTGCCGCCGGGCCTTGGACGACGACAGCCTGCCGGTCACGCATGACGGCATCGCCGCGGCTCTGGGCGTGCGTCGTTCGGGCGTGACGGTCGCGCTGCATGTGCTCGAAGGCAACAGGTTCATCCGATCCCGGCGCGGGCGGATCGATGTGCTCGATCGGGAGGGCCTGCGCGCCTTTTCAGCCACCGCAGCGCGCACGCCGGGGAAAAGGCAGGCGGGTCTGGACGGTCTCCGGGGCCCACGGCCAGACCGTCGATGATCGTCACGGGTGGGCTGGAACGAGTCCCGCACAGGTGAGCCCAGATGCCAGACACCCGGGAACAGGAGGACAGGCCTGCCGGTTGCAGCCGAAACGCTCGGCATGTGCGGGGCGTCAACAACGGGAGGTGACGATGAATCGACGTCAATCGTTAGGTCTGCTGGCGCTGGTCTCGATGAGCGGGCCGGCGCTGTCGCAGACAGCGGCACGGGTTGCGGTGCCGGAGGCCGAGCGGAACCATGCCCTGCGGACCCTGCAGGCAGGGTCCGCCTCGCTGGAAACCAGCCGCGTCGCCATCTCGAAAGGCACGGCGGCCGGCATCAAGCGGTTTGCCCAGGCGGAATCGGCCGAGCAGCAGACTCTTGCTCAGGTCTTGAAAGCGCGGCTCGGTCTGGATGACAACGACAAGGTCGCGATGCCTGCCGAGGGCAAGGCCGGGATCGATCGGCTGCACGACATCAAGACCGGTCCAGACTTCGACAAGGCCTATGTCGCCGTGCAGATCGAAGGCCACCGGGACCTCCTGCAGATCCAGGAGGACTATCTCGCGATCGGCAAGGACGCCATGTCGAGCGCGATCGCGAGGCTGGCGCGGGGGCATATCCGGGAGCATTTGACGGTCCTCGAAATCCTCCAGAACGATCTGGCCGGCTGATACCGCCTCAGGCCACCCTGCGACGCAAGGTACCGGTGCGGCGCCATCATCGGCGCCGTTCCGCTCTGCCGTCGCCCCGGTGGGCGACGCGTCAGGACAGCCGATCCACGACGGGCTGTTCGGTGAAACGCAGCGCGAAGACCGTGCCGGCGCCGGCATCCGACGTCCAGGCGATCTCGGCGCCGAGTTGGACGGCGAGCGTCTGGATCAACGTTTCGCCGATGCCGCGGCGCCGGTCGCTGGCCAGGCCCGTGCCGTTGTCGGTCACGATGATGGCCCGGTCGTCGCCATGCGCCTCGAGGACGATGTCGATTCGTCCGGCGCGATTGTCGGGAAAGCCATGGCGCAGGGCGTTGGCCAGCACCTCATGCAGAATGAGGGCAAATGACGTTGCGTGGTCGAGCGGAACGTCAAAATCGCTTCCGTCAACGTGGAAGACCACCCCGTCGCGGCCCAACGAATGCGTCAGCGATCGGATCAGCAATTCGATGAACGGCCGGGCCCGAAGAGCCGACGAGCCGACATCCTGAAGCTGGGCGTGGACGGTTGCCATGGCTTCGATCCGATCTCGCAAGGACCGCAATTCCGCCGCCGAACCGGGTGACGCCCGCCGCATGTGCAGGCTGACGAGGCTCGCCGTCACCTGCAGGTTGTTTTTGACGCGGTGATGGACCTCGCGCAGCAGGACGCGTTCGTGGCGCAGGGCCTTTTGCAGATCGGCGGTGGCCATCGCCACGGCTTCTTCCAAGCGCCGCTTCGTCTCGGCCGGGGAGGCGTGTTGCAGGATTTTCGGCAGCACGAAGGTGAAGGCCGCTGCCGTCACCAGCGAAACCACCGCGGTCAATCCCATGATCGACAGAGCAAACCAGTTGTGCGGCGTTCGCGCTGTGACTGCGTGAGACGCGTGGACGAGGTGGCTCAACCCGCAGGCGACGATGAAGACGGCGAATCCGGCCCAGAGCCAGCGAAAGGGCAATTCGTGGCGCCAGCGGGCGAAGACCACCGCCATGACGACGGGAATCCAGAAATAGGCGACCGCGATCGCGATGTTCGCCAGGATGGTGATCTCGCGCCAGTAAAGCGGGGCGGCGTCCGACGTGCAGATCGCATAGAAAAACTGCAACCACTCAAACATGTCGGGCTCCGCAGCCTTGCCGGCCGGCCATTCTGTAGATGGGAAGCGCGGTGAATGGGAAGCGCGCTCTCGTCTGGTGCCATCTGCGAAAGCTCAAGCCGGCTGCTTTGGTTCCCTCCTGTCGAGCGAAGCCGGCTGCGGCGGTGCGCTGCCCGTGACACGCGCTTCGCCGCCGCCGAACCTTTCTCCCAGTCGTCGGTTCTTGCGGTGGCCGATGCCGGCCGAACGATCATTATGGGAGCCTCCGGCCATGTCAGCGACTGCCCCCAACCGTTCCATCCAGGCCGAACCCGGCGGCCGTGCGGATCTGCTGGTCTTCGAGATCGTCGCCAAGATCACCGAAACCGATATCGAGTGGATGGCGGCACGGGTTCAGGCCGCCTTCGATACGCAGGGCGAGATCGACATGCTGATCATCATGCGCCATTTCGACGGTGCCGAACTGGGCGCGGTCTTCGATGCCGATGCGATGAAGGCGCAGATGCGTTCGCTGAAGCATGTGCGGCGCTACGGCGTCATCGGGGCCCCGTTCTGGGCGAAGGCGATGATCAACCTGTTCAGCCCCCTCACGCCGGTCGAGGAAAAGACCTTTGCGCTCGAAGAGGAGGACGCGGCCCGGATCTGGATTTCGGCACCGTCCACCTCGTCATAAGCCGGACATGGGCCGACAGCCCGGATCGAGATGAGCCAGTTCCGCGGTGATACTCTAACCGCCGCTCCCATTGTCAGGGCGGCTAGCAGCCTGAACCCTGGCTTCTTCGCGCGCCCAGCCGATCTGGTCGCCCGCGAGTTGATTGGCTGCAGCCTCCTCTTTCACGGCGTCGGCGGCGTCATCGTCGAAACCGAAGCCTATGATGAGCAGGATCCGGCCTCCCACAGCGCCCGGGGGCCGACCGCCCGCAACCGCAGCATGTTCGGAGCACCCGGCCATGTCTATCTCTACCGGTCCTACGGGCTGCACTGGTGCTTCAACATCGTCTGCGGCGTGCGCCCGGGCGCAGCGGTCCTGGTACGGGCGCTGCAGCCGGTCTTTGGGATCGCAGCGATGCGGCAGCGACGCGGCGACGCGCCCGATGCCAAACTCTGTGCCGGACCGGGGCGGCTCTGTGCAGCGCTTGGCCTCGACGGCGCTTTTGACGGCTACGACCTCAGCCAGCCACCCTTCGCGCTGCTGCCCTCTACGGGCAGCCAGCACGTGCTGACTGGTCCCCGCATCGGCATCTCGCGTGCGGTCGATGTGCCGTGGCGCTTCGGGCTCGCGGGCTCGCCCTGTCTGAGCCGGCCGTTTGGGCGCTCGGGCCGACTGCCACAGGTCAGCGCCAGCCCCTGAATGCCGAACGCCGCCGGCTGTCTGGCCGGCGGCGAAAATGTCGGGGTTCATCGTGTAGGCGAAAACCCGGCTACGGCGTCATTACGACCTTGATGCAGCCATCTGTCTTGTCGCGGAACTTTTCATAGAGGCCGGGGCCCTCCTCGAGTGTCGCGCGATGCGTGATGACGAAGGTCGGATCGATCTCGCCATTGAGGATCTTGTCGAGCAGCGGGGCGAGATAGCGGTGGGTGTGCGTTTGCCCGGTGCGGATGGTGATGCCCTTGTTCATCAGCGCGCCGAAGGGCAGCTTGTCGAGGAAGCCGACATAGACGCCCGGCACCGACAGCGTGCCGCCCTTGCGGCAGGACATGATCGCCTCGCGCAGGACATGCGGTCGATCGGTCCCCAGGAACATCGCCGCCTTGACCTTGTCGACCACGGCATCGACCGAGCCGCCGGCATGGGCCTCGGCGCCGACAGCGTCGATGCAGCGATCCGGCCCGCGGCCCTTGGTCATCTCCATCAGCCGGTCATAGACGTCGACCTCGTCGAAATTGATGAGTTCGGCCTTGCCGTAGGTCGCCGCCATCTGCAGCCGCTCGGGGACATTGTCGATGGCGATGACGCGGCCGGCGCCCAGCATCCAGGCAGATTGCATGGCGAACTGGCCGACCGGCCCGCAGCCCCAGACCGTGACGGTATCGCCAGGCTCGATCTCGGCATTCTCCGCCGCCATGTAGCCGGTCGGGAAGATGTCGGACAGGAACAGCACCTGCTCGTCGGGGATGCCGTCGGGGATCTTGATCGGCCCGACATCGGCAAAGGGCACGCGCAGGAATTCGGCCTGGCCGCCGGCATAGCCGCCCAGCATATGGGAATAGCCGAACAGGCCCGACGGAGAATGGCCCATCGCCTTGCGCGCCATCTCGGCATTGGGATTCGAGCGGTCGCAGAGCGAGAACATCGACTTCTGGCAGAAGAAGCACTCGCCGCAGGCGATGTTGAAGGGGACGACGACCCGGTCTCCGACCTTCAGCTTGGTCACCGAGGAGCCGACCTCGACGACCTCGCCCATGGTCTCGTGACCGAGGATGTCGCCGCTTTCCATCGTGGGCATGTAGCCGTCGAAAAGATGCAGATCCGATCCGCAGATCGCACAGGACGTCACCTTGATGATGACGTCCCCGGCATCCTGAAGGGTCGGGTCCGGAACGGTGTCGCAGCGAATGTCGCCTTTGCCGTGCCAGCAGAGAGCTCTCATTGATTTGGGTCCTTGATGGGCCCCCCGCTGCTGAACGTGACGCGATGCGAGACGTTCCGGGCAATGGAGCGTCAGGCTGGATCGAGCCCGCCTGCGTCGCGCACGGACGCAAGCGCGCCGACGGGGAACCAATCGCGCGAACCGGACTTGAGCGGTTCACGACGCCCGAACGGCTGAGGATAACGACCGCGATGACTGACGACGAAGCCGCCGAGCGGCGCATGACGCCATCGGCCGCCAACGACCCGCCTGCGGCTTCTCCGGCCCCCGGTTGGGCGTCTCAAACGCCCGATCACGCGCAGCAGAACGATGATCGACCCGGTCTGGCCGAAGAGGTGTTCAAGACGGGCCGCCATTACGCGCTCGATCTCGTGCGGCAGCTTCCGGGTCAGGACGGGATCGCGCTGGTTCTCGATGCCAGCAAACGACGCCGCGACGAGGTGAAATGGCATCTGCAGGAGGACGGGGTTCCGCCCGACGATATCAGGCAAGCCTGCGACGCGGTCCTGGCGCGCGCGCCCAATGTCGGGAAACCTCGCCCATCGGCGATCCTGGCCGACTGTGACGGCGGCAACGCGCCCCCCGCAGGCGAGCCGGCTGGCGTCAGGCGTTCGGCCCGTCCGCGAAGGATTGCTGCAGCCAGTCGACGAAGGAGCGCACGATCCGTCGTTGATGATGGAGCTTCGGGAAGACGAGGCGATGTCCGACATAAGAGACATCCTGCGCGCGGCCGGCCAGCGGCGCCACGAGCCGGCCGGCCCGGATTTCCCGTTCCGCCAGCAGCGTCGATTCCAGCGCCACGCCCAGCCCGTCCGACGCGGCGGCCAGCGCCAGAAAACTGCGATCGAAGCGGATCCCCTGCGTGGCGGGAGCCGATATCCCGTTGAGCGAGAACCAGTGGTTCCAGCGCACCTGCTTGTTGTCGCTGTGGATCAGCTTGGCGCGCAGCAGATCCGCCAGTGAGCCGATTGAAGCGGCGAGCGCCGGTGCGCAGAGCGGCGTGACGGTTTCCGGCAGCAGCTCGATCGTTGCCAGACCATCGCCGCGAATGGGCCCGTAGACGATATCGACATCGAAATCGTCGCCGGTGAAGCGGGTGTAGTCGGTGCCGGCGGCGAGCCTGAGCTCGATGCCGGGATGCTGCGCCAGGAAGGCCGGCAGCCGTGGCGTCAGCCAGGCTGCGGCGAAGCTCGGCGCCGAATGCACGCGCAGCAGTTGCGGCCCCTGCGCCGAGACGGATTCGAGCCCTCGGCGGAGTTCGTCGAAGGCATTCCGGACATGGTGCATCAGGGTTTCGCCATGGATCGTCAGCGCCATGCTGCGCCCGCTGCGCTCGAACAGCGCGACGCCGAGCGCTTTCTCGAGCTTGACGATGGCGTGGCTGACCGCGCTCGGCGAGAGATTGAGTTCCGCAGCGGCCGCTCGAAACGAACCGCGGCGCGCCGCGGCTTCGAAGGCGCGCACCGCCGGCAGGGAAATGTGAGCGAGCATGCCAGGGAATGAACTGAATTCACGCGCGGCTGTAAAGCGGCGATGTCGCTATGGGGGCAGAGGGCGCGACGAAAAGGCCATCGAATCGCCGTCCGCAGGACGCTGGCGGCGCTGCCGACATCCGCATGGCCTGGAATACGCTGTCCGAGATGAACTAAATTCATCATTGGGTGAGAACAAGCCGCTTGTCGTCCTGACCGCTCTTGCAGACGATGGCCGCCAACCAACAACGATGACGCGGTCCGGGAGGACAGAATGCTGCTCAGGGGTAAGGTCGCCGCGATCTCGGGCGCTGCGAGCGCGCGCGGGATCGGCCTGGCGACGGCGAAGCTGTTTGCCGAGCACGGTGCCAGCGTCGCCATTCTCGACATCGACGAAAAGGCCGCCCAGGCGGCGGCGGCGATGCTTCCGGCGCCCGAGCCGGGTCAGCGCCATTTCGCCGTCGGCTGCGACGTCACGAGCCACGCCGCCTGCGCTGCTGCGGCCGAGGCCGTGCTGGGGCATTTCGGCAAGCTCGACATCCTGATCAACAATGCCGGCATCACCCAGCCCGTGAAGATCATGGAGATCGACGCCGCGAACTGGGATCGCATCCTCGACGTCAACCTGCGGGGCGTGCTGAACCTCAGCCAGGCCTTCATCCCGCATTTCCGCAGTCGCAGGAGCGGCGCGATCGCCTGCATGTCGTCGGTCTCGGCTCAGCGCGGCGGCGGCATCTTCGGCGGCCCGCACTATTCGGCCGCCAAGGCCGGCGTGCTCGGGCTGGCCAAGGCGATGGCGCGCGAACTCGGGCCCGACGGCATCCGCGTCAACTGCGTCACGCCCGGCCTGATCCAGACCGACATCACCGGCGGCATGCTCACCGACGCGATGAAGGTCGAGATCGCCAAGGGCATTCCGCTCGGGCGCCTCGGCACGGCCGACGACGTGGCCGGGATCTACCTCTTCCTGGCGTCGGACCTGTCGCAATACGTCACCGGGGCCGTGATCGACGTGAACGGAGGAATGCTGATCCATGGTTGACCACGCGACCCATGCGATTCCCAACGTCTCGCTCGCCGAGCGGGCCTGGCGCATCCGCCGCAACGCGCTGCGGATGGGCGAGGTCCAGGGCCAGGGCTATATCGCCCAGGCGCTCGGCGTCGCCGACGTTCTGGCGGTGTCCTATTTCCATGCCCTGACCTATCGCCCGCACGAGCCGGAATGGGAGGGGCGCGACCGTTTCCTGCTCTCGATCGGCCACTACGCCATCGCGCTGTATTCGGCGCTGATCGAGGCCGGCGTTCTGCCCGATGACGAACTGGAGACCTATGGCGACGATGATTCCCGCCTGCCGATGTCGGGCATGGCCGCCTATACGCCGGGCATGGAAATCACCGGCGGCTCGCTCGGCCATGGGCTGGGCATCGCGGTCGGCATGGCGCTGGGGCTGAAGCGCAAGCAATCGACGAGCTTCGTCTACAACCTGTTTTCGGATGGCGAGCTCGACGAGGGCTCGACCTGGGAAGCGGCGATGGCGGCGGGCTCCCACAAGCTCGACAACCTGATCGGCATCGTCGACGTCAACAACATGCAGGCCGACGGGCCCTCGACGCAGGTGATGAATTTCGAGCCGCTGGCCCCGAAATTCGAAGCCTTCGGCTGGCATGTCCAGCGCGTCGACGGCAACGACCTCGCCGCCCTCGTCGCCGCCTTCGACGCGGCCCGCCACGCCGAGGTGGCCAAGCCGCGCATCATCATCTGCGACACGAAGATGGCCAAGGGCGTTCCCTTCCTGGAAGAGCGCGAGCGCAACCACTTCCTGCGCGTTGAGCCCGAGGAATGGGCCAAGGCTCTGGCGATCCTGGACGAAGGGAGGCCGGCATGAGGCGGTCCAAATACGAACGCCCCGCCCATCTGGAGAGTGCGGCCCCCGGCGGCGTGCGGCTCAAGACCTCGGCCATGATCGCCTCGATCGCGGGGCCCGACCAGCGCACCAAACCCGCGCCCTTCGGTCACGCACTGGTCGAACTGGGCAAGACCCGGCCCGACGTGCTCGGCCTCACCGCCGATCTCAGCAAATACACCGACCTCCACGTCTTCGCGAAGGCTTACCCCGATCGCTTCTACCAGATGGGCATGGCCGAGCAGGTCATGATCTCGGCTGCGGCCGGGCTGGCGCGCGAGGGTTTCACGCCGTTTGCGACGACCTATGCCGTCTTCGCCTCGCGTCGCGCCTATGACTTCATCTTCATGGCGATCGCGGAGGAGAACCTCAACGTCAAGATCGTCTGCGCCCTGCCGGGGCTGACGACCGGCTATGGCCCGAGCCATCAGGCGACAGAGGACATCGCGATCTTTCGCGGCATGCCACAGCTCACCATCGTCGATCCCTGCGATGCGCTCGAGATCGAGCAGGCGGTGCCGGCGATCGCCGCGCATCAGGGGCCGGTCTATATGCGGCTGCTGCGCGGCAACGTCCCGCTGGTGCTCGACGAATACGGCTACAGGTTCGAACTCGGCAAGGCCAAGACCATCCGCGACGGCCGCGACGTGCTGATCGTCTCCTCGGGGCTGATGACGATGCGCGCGCTGGAGACGGCCAAGCGGCTTGAAGCCGACCGGATCGACGTCGCGGTGCTGCATGTCCCGACGATCAAGCCGCTCGATGTCGAGACGATCCGGCGCGAATGCGCGAAGACCGGCCGCATGGTCGTCGTCGCCGAAAATCATACGATCATCGGCGGGCTCGGCGAGGCGGTCGCGGGCGAACTGATGCGCTCCGGCATCCACCCGACGGCCTTTCGCCAGATCGCGCTGCCGGACGCCTTCCTCGACGCCGGCGCGCTGCCGACCCTGCATGATCGCTACGGCATTTCGACCGATGCGATGACGGCGCGCATCAAGGAATGGCTCTCGTCCTGAGGTCCCGAACGCTCGACCGCGCGCCGGCAGAGGGCCTGACGATGTCCGCGACAGGCCCGCGGGCCGGATCCTTCAGATGGGCGGGGGATCCGACACGCAAAGCGTGAACTCCCGCCGTGGACGTTCGGCGCGTGTGGGGCAGCCGGCACGCGGCCGGCTGCCCTAGGGATCAGCGCGACTTCTTGTAGAGCTTCTCGGCGATCTCGAACATTTCCTCGGGCGCATAGTCCGGGGTGAAGGCGGAGGGCACGCCCGTCAGCTGGTGGATCTTGCCGCCTTCGGGCATGCCGTCGACCACTTCGAGCTCGCCCTGCGGGTCGCCCGGCAGCGCCATCTCGCCGCCACCCCAGATCCCCGACATCGCCTTGTAGTCGTTGGGGCTGAAGGTGTAGAGGCGCCGGTGCGAGCCCTCGTCGAGGTACTTCTGGCATTCCGGGATCTTGCTGAGATCGATGTTGGGCGTCGGCAGCATCTTCTCGATCTCGACGCCGGTGATGTGCTTCAAAGCCAGCGCATAGGCATGGGCGTGCACCGAGCCGCGCACCAGCAGATAGCCGCAGACCTCGCGGCCGGTCGGGTCCGACAGCGTCTCGTAGACCCGCAGCTTGTGCAGCCTTGCGCCGCATTCGAGATGGAAATTGTGCAGCAGATCGGTGACGACATTGCCCGTCGTGGTGATGAAGTCGTTGTTCCAGCCGGCGCCGTTGCTGTTGACGGGCGTGGCGCCGCCACCATTCGAATAGAAGCCCGCCGCGAGCCGGATGTCCTTCATCAGCTCATGGGGCGCGCCAGAAATGTCGCCGCCATCGGTCTCGTCGCCATCATTGTCGGGGCCGTTGTTGAGCATGGCGACGCCGTTGCTGACGAGTTCGACATGGCCGAGTTCCTCGGCGGTGATGCTGGCGACGAGGTGGTAGAACGGCTTCAGCTTGTCCTTGCTGCGGAAGTTGAAGCTCTGGAACATGTAGTTCCCGAGGGTCGACATCTCGCCGTACTTGCCGCCGAGCAGCTCCTGCAGGGCTGCGGCGGCGTTCGGGTCTTTCTTCTTGGGTGCGGGCAGCTCGGCCTGCAACTTGTCGACGCGCATGAACATGGTGGCTCTCCTGTGATCCTGAGAGACCAACCGGCCCGTCGATGGGCCGTTCCGGCTCCGCGGCGAACCGTCGAAAAGAGACGGTTCTGTCGACGGGGTCGTGAGAAACCTACGGTGGAGGACGCAGGGCGGGGCGGCTCGCGACCGCAAACACCTCGCGCTCAGAAGCGCTTCAGAGATTCCGGACGTCGGCCAGGGTCGCCTCGAACGTCACGATGAGGCCTTCGGGCCGATAGCGTGCGTCGACACCGCCCTTGCCGACCAGGCCCATCTGGATGAGCTGCGACCCGAAGCTGCGGCGCTTGGGCTCGCCAACCACCGGACCTCCCGATTCCCGCCAGGTCAACGTGACCGACGGCGCGAATTGATGTCGGCGTCCAAAACTGAATTGCCGATGCCGGGGAACACTCGATCCCTGGTTCCGTTCCCTCCAGGGGTCGAGGGACCACGTGCGATGCCGAAGTTCACGATCATAACGGCGACCGATCGCTTGGAGGATCGGGGCGACGACCCTCTCGAGTTCCGCGACGCAGAGGCGGCCGTGGACGATGCCCAGGTCGCGCTGACGGAGATGGCCCGCGAAGGGCTGCCGAGTGGAAAGAGGGCCGATTTCGCGGTGAGGGTTCGCGACGAGAGCGGCGACGAGATCTACGTCGCCGCTCTGCATTTCACCGCCAAGACCAAGGATGATCTGGTCCGGGAGGACAAGGAGGCGGATGCCGCCGCGCGTGACGTCGCCCTAGCTCTCGATATCCGGCCGGGTGGCCGACGGCGCTGATGACCGACTCCTCGGCGCACGGGCCTGCGGTCAAGCCGAGCGCCGAGTATCGGGTGGCGCTCCGGTCTGCTCCGGTACGACCGCAGCGAGTTCGATACAGGCCCTGCTCGCGCCTCTCAGCGAGGTCTCTGTCCGGTCTGCGATCTGCGTATCGATGATCGCGTCTTCCATCGCCAAGGAAGCCAGCACGATCGGCGTCGATGGCATCCGCCGACGCAGGCGCTTGATGGCGTAACGCATATGCGCGTCACTCTGCTCGGCGAGATAGCAAAGGCAGATCAGGGCAGGGCCCGACTGCACGAGCGCCGACAGCTGGCTGCTCGACAGGGTGTCGGGCGGCAGGACCCGCGAGGACAAGCCGTGCTTGCCGAGGATCTGCGACAGCATCAGCGCCGCCGCCTCGTCGAGGCTCGACTGGGCCGCGACCAGGACGACCCGATCTTCGCCGCGAAACGGTTCTTTCAGCTGGTCTTCGGTGAGGACCGGCAGGTCCGAGGAGCCCTCGGCCTCGTCGGTTTCGTCCACCGCCGCGCCGGCTTCGGCGTCGAGCGTGATCTCGCCTGAGGTGGGCCTGCGGTCCTGGTGATCGGATAGGTCGTCGACGACTTCGCGAACCGTATCGAGGATTTGCGCCTGCCGTTGCACATCGAGGACACCACGCGCGGCATCGCCGGAGGCGAGGCGCAGTCCCTCCAGGGCGACCTCGTCGTAATAGGCGGACAGAGAGCGCTCCTTGAGAACCTCTTCGGCCTTGTCGGCCGCCTCCGCGGGATCTCCAGCCAGGACACGCTGGTAGAAGATCTCCGGGGCCGACAAGGGCGGGCGGTCGCCCAACAGGACGTCGAGGAACTGGAGCCGGTCGACATGCCTCCCAAGCACGACGAGGCACACCGTCAGCGGCGTCGCCAGCACCAGACCGATCGGGCCCCACAGCCAGGTCCAGAACGTCGCTGCGACGACGATGGCCACCGGCGAGAGACCGGTCGTACGGCCGTAGACAAGGGGCTCCACGACATGGCCGGCGAGCGGCTCCGCGACCAGGAACAGCGCAGCCGTCCAAGCCAGCATGGTCCAGCCGGGATCCACCGCGGCGGCGATCACCATGGGGAAGACCGCCGAAAGAATGGCGCCGAGATAAGGCACGAAGCGCAAGATCGCGGCGAGGATGCCCCAGAGAAGCGCGCTCGGCACGCCGATTAACCACAGCCCTGAGCCGATCAGCAGACCGAAGCCCGAATTCAGCAGCAATTGCGTCAGGAACAGCCGGCTCAGCCGCTTGGCGGCGTCGTCAAAGGCGGCCGTGGTTTTCTGCAGGTCGTAGGTGCCCGTCAGCCGGATGAACCGGTTGCGCAGATCTTCGCGCTTGAGCAGGATGAAGACGACGAAGATCACCACGATCCCCGTCGTCGTCAGCGGGTGGATGAGCGGCGTCAGGAACGCCTGCAGCGTCTGCAACGCTCCGGGCCGGGGCTGGTGGACCTCGACGGGGATCGGCCGGCTGTCGGTCGCAGGCGAGAGCTGTTGTCCCGCAGGCGTGCGGTCCGGCCGGTCAAGCTCCTTTCCGAGTTCCTGGAGCACGTCGACGGCCCGCGACAGCACGCCGGTGCCCGGGCCGGCTCCCTTCAGCGACGCGATCTTCTCGCGCATCGTGTTCTGATAGGTCGGCAGATCGGCCGCTAGCTGCGACGCCTGCCCGACCATCGACACCGCCAGCCCGGCCACGACTGCAAACGCGCAGATGACGACGAAGACGACCGCGATCGACCGCGGCAAGCGGATCTTCTGGAGCAGTTTCACCAGTGGCGCGAGCACGAAGCTGAACAGGATCGCCAGCGCCACGGGCACGAACACCTCGCGGCCCACATAGAGCGTGCCGATGATGAGCGCGCCTGTGGCGGCGGTTCCCAGGCCTGCGGGCGCTGCGACGGTGGGGAGGCGCTGCGGCAAGGTGAGGATCGGCTTGGGGCCGGGCGAGCGTGTGTCAGCCACTTGTTTTGAATCCCCTGGGACCAGAAAGACGGCTTCGTGTGGGTTCGATCACGCTGGCGCCAAGGATTTGCGCAGCCTTGCCATGAGCGTCCGCCCGGTTCGCGATCTCACGAGGACGACGATGGCGGTGACCACGGCCGCCGTCGTCGCGCCGGCTGCAGCCATGGCCGCCGCCGAATAGGGCTGCCGTTCGCGAGCTACTGACCGAGGGGGCGATGGTGGCGCCGGGCGGGGCCTGCGGGACCGGATCAGCATCGCCGCGCCGGCAGCAGCGACAGCGATGGCGAGCAGGATGCCAGAGACGATCAGGCTGGCCCAGACCGGGCCATAGCGGAACATGAGCAGGGTGCGGCCTGCATCGAGCCCGTAGCCCATCGCGAAGATGACGACGAGACCGCCCAGGCTGATCAGGCCGTAGACGATGGCCTGCCGCCTGAGCGCGGCGACGACAGGCGCTGTGACCTGGGCGAACAAGCCAGCCATGCTCAGCGAGCCGCCCAGAACCCGATCGCCAGGCCGGCGGCGGCGGCCCAGGCGATCGCCCGAAACGGCCGCGCCTTGATCTCATCGACGAGCAGGCTCTGCAGGTCCGACGCCTCGATCGGGTGATGCCCCCTCGGCTGATCGCCCCCCGACGACGGCGTGCCTGGTTCGAGGGCATCGGCATAATGCGACATGCCGATGAAGCCGGATTCGGTCGTTTCGGCGGTATCCGCAGGGTTGGCCATGATGCACCTTTGAGCTTGGATCGTGACGGCTGAACTCGGATGGGGGGCGGCTGTTCCGTCCGTCCCGGCGTCGAAGGCGTCAGGCTTTGGCGCATCGCCTCTGGTCCATGAGCGCGGACCGGAGGCGATGCCGTCTGCTTCGCGGCTCGCAGGGAACCATGGCCGGTGCTGCAAGTTGCTCGACCGCGCTGCCCCTCAGCGTTTCGGGAGGACATCAATGGCCCCGCGCGCAGTCTGGAAAGGCACGCTGAAGATCGCCGAGGTCACCTGCCCGGTGTCGCTCTACACGGCAGCTTCGACGTCGGAGCGGATCTCGTTCCATACGATCAACCGCAAGACCGGAAACCGCGTCCAGCGCCAGTTCGTCGATGAGGTCTCCGGCAAGCCCGTGGAGGCCGAGGATCAGGTAAAAGGTTACGACAAGGGCGATGGCGACTACGTCATCCTCGAGCCCGAGGAGATTGCCGCCGCGATCCCCGAAAGCGACAAAACCCTGACCGTCGAGACGTTCCTGCCCTGCGACGAGATCGACGACATCTTTTTCGACAAACCCTATTATGTTTCGCCAAGCTCGCCCGTCGCCGCCGAGGCGTTCGCGCTGATCCGCGAGGGCATGAAGGGGCGCCAATCGGCAGCTCTCGCGCGCACGGTCATCTTTCGGCGGATGCGCTCGATCTTGATCCGTCCGCATGGCGAGGGGCTGATCGCGACCACGCTGAACTTCGACTACGAGGTCCGCTCGGCACAGGACGCGTTCAGTGACATTCCGACCGTCAAGATCGACGACGAAATGCTGCAGCTCGCCGAGCACATCATCAAGACGAAGGCCGGCCCTTTCGATCCCAAGCAGTTCGACGACCGCTATGAGAGCGCGCTCGCCGAACTCGTCCAGGCGAAGATCGAAGGCCGCAAGATCAAGCCCCAGAAGCGGCCGGAACCGGCCAAGGTGGTCAGCCTGCTCGACGCGCTGCGCGAGAGCGCCAAGACGAATGCCGCCGCCAAGGGCGGCAAAGCCGCGAAGACCGATGCCAAGAAGCGCAAGGCGCCGGCCGAGGCGGAGCCGCGCAAGAAGGCGAGCTGATCAAGAAGGCGAGTTGATCACGTCCGGCGCGGCTCGAGGCTCTTCTTCAGCGCGTCCATGATGTTGACGACATTGCCGTCGGAGGGCTGACGCGCGGCTGGCTTGGACGGCTTGCGGCCCTTCTGCTTGGCCTTGATGATCGAAAGCAACTCGTCCTGGACCGGATCCTGGGCGAGGTCCGGCGACCAGTCCTTGGTGCGCGTCGTGATCAGCTTGTCCATCAAGGGCCGCAGGTCCTCATCGGGCTCGGATGGCTTGATCGCTGCGAAATAGTCCTTCTCCGGCCGGACCTCGTCGCCATAGCGCAGGGTCCACAGGACGATGCCGTTGTCGCGCGCGTCTAGCAGCACCGCCCGCTCGCGGCGATAAAGCACGACGCGCGAGATGCCGACGGTCTTGGTCCGCTTCATGGCTTCGCGGATGACCGAAAACGCTTCTTCGCCAATCTTGGAATCGGGGACGAGGTAATGCGGCGCATCGTACCAGACCCAGCCCACGGAGGACCGCGGCGCAAAGGTCTGGATGTCGATGGTGCGGGTGCTTTCCAGCGAGACCGAGTCGAGTTCGTCGTCTTCGAGGACGATGTAGTCATTGTCGCCCTTCGGGTAGCCCTTGACCTCGTCCTCATCGGCGACGGGCTTGCCGGTCACCGCATCGACATAACGGCTCTGGATGCGGTTGCCGGTCTTGCGGTTGAGCGTGTGGAATCGGACCTTCTCACTCTCCGAGCGCGCCGGCATCATCGCCACCGGACAGGTCACGAGCGACAGCTTCAGATAGCCCTTCCAGAACGTCCTCGGCGCCATGATCGCAGTCCTCCACCCGCCGCAGAACGCGCCATCAAGGCGGTTCGTTCCCGGCCCGCACCGGCTCAGGCACTCACGCCGCTTCAGCGCGCTTCCCGAGCTTGCGGATCGCATCCTTGATCGAGCCTGCGGCGGCGTCGTAGCCGTCCCAGGCCTTCGTCTTCTTCAGGAGCGAAGGCACGGTCCTGACCGTGAAGCGGCTGGGATCGAGCCCGTCCTTCACCTGCGACCAGTCGAGCGGCATCGACACATGCGCGCCGGGCCGGGCCCGGGGGGACAGAGGCGCCACCGCCGTCGCCATGCGGTCATTGCGCAGATAATCGAGGAAGATCCGGCCGTTTCTCAGCCGCTTGGCCATATTGACGACATAGCGGGAGGGCTGCTCGCGCGCGAGTTCAGCGCAGACGCCGCGGGCAAACTCCTTCGCCTGCGGCCAGTCGACGGCAGCCCGCTTGCCTGATGCGAGCGGCACGACCACGTGCAGCCCCTTGCCGCCAGTGGTCTTGCAGAAGCTGGTGAGCCCAAGCGCCGTCAGCCTGTCGCGCACGAGCGTGGCGGCCTCGATCACCTCGCCGAAGCCCAGGCCCGGCCCGGGGTCGAGGTCGAAGACCAGGCGCCCGGGAACCTCGGGATCGCCCGCCACGCAGTTCCAGGGGTGAAGCTCGATGCCCCCAACCTGGGCGGCCGCTGCCAGGGCCTCGATCCTGTCGATCTGGAGATAAGGCTTCTTGTCGCCGAAGACGCGCACGAGTTCGAAGAGGTTGGACGTGCCCATGCCGGCATGACGTTGGAAGAACGTCTCGCCGCCGATCCCGTCAGGGGTTCGCACCAGCGAGCAGGGCCGTCCCTTGATGTGCGGCAGCATCCAGGCGCCGACCGCTTCGAAATATTCGGCAAGGTCCTGCTTGGTAACGGGGCGGCTGTCCTCGGCGTCAGGCCACAAGGCCTTGTCGGGATGGCTGAGGCTGACGCCCATGACCTCGGCGCGGCCGCCGCGTGCGCGGGACCGTGAGCGGGTCGGCTGCGGCTCCGGCGTCTCGACCTCGGCGGGGTCTGCCGGGCGTTCAGCCACGACCTCCTCGGCCGGCTTGTCCTCGCGCAGGCCCTTGAAGGACGCGTGTCGGACCATGCCGTCGCCGGTCCAGCCGGCAAACGCGATCTCGGCGACGAGCTCGGGCTTTAGCCAGGTCACGCCGGGCTCGCGCCTGGGTGCGTTGGCGCCGGTGAAAGGCGAGGACGCGGCCGCGGCGGCCTTGAGCCTGGGCAGGATCGCGGCGACCTTGGCGGCGCTGTAGCCGGTGCCAACGCGGCCGACATAGACGAATTGCGAGCCGCGATTGACGCCGACGAGCAGCGATCGGAACTGGCCTGCTGTGGTCGACCAGCCGCCGATCACCACCTCATGGCCGGCGCGGCACTTGGCCTTGGTCCAGCTGTCGCTGCGTCCGGAGACGTAAGGCGCATCGACGGCTTTCGAGACAATGCCCTCCAGAGACAGCTTGCAGGCCGATTTCAGGACCGCGTCGCCGCCGGTCTCGAAATGCTCGACATAGCGCAGGATCACGCCGTCGGCGTGCGCGTCGAGCCAGGTCTTCAGGCGGTCCTTGCGCTGCAGCAACGGCTGCGCGCGCAGGTCGTCCGGGCCATCGAAAAGCAGATCGAAGGCGAAGAAGACGAGCTTGTCCGTCTTGCCCTCGGACAGGGCGGCCTGGAGCGCCGCAAAATCCGGCGCACCATGGCTGTCGAGCGCGACGATTTCTCCATCGATGATGGCATTCGGCAGGCCGCTGGGCGCCTCCGCGATCCCTTGGAACTTTGCCGTCCAGTCGAGGCCCTTGCGCGTCTTCAGCGTGACCTGTCCGGCCTCGATCCGCATCTGCATGCGATAGCCGTCGAACTTGATCTCATGCACCCAATCCGCGCCGCTGGCCGGGCGCTCGACGATCCGGCAGAGCTGCGGTGCGATGAAGTCCGGCATGTCTGCTGACGCGGATTTCTTGGCGACGGCCCTCTTGGAGCCGGCGTTTTTCGCAGCCCGTTTCTTGGAAGCCGCATTCTGGGAGGCGGTCTGTTTGGGCTCCGTCTCGCCGGGTACCCGCTTAGCGGCCTCCGCCTTTCCCGCACCCGTCTTGCTGCGGGACGCAGGCTTCGTCAGGCCCTGCCTCTCGTCTGCGGCCAGCCCCTTGCGGCTGTCCCACTCGGCATCGGGGGTCAGCACGGTTTCCTTCAGCATGAAGGGTTTCGGTGATTGCCCTTTGCCGGCTGCAATGGCCGCCATGCTGCGGCCTGACGCGACGGATTTATCGTCGCGGAGGACCGCATCGCCTTCGCTTTCGACTGCGTGCTCGTCGCGATGCTTGATCAAAAGCCAGTTGGTGCGCTTGCCGCCATCGCGGTCGTGGCGCATGCGCACCAGCACGAAGCTGCCCTTGATGCGCTCGCCTTCGAGCGCGAACTTGAGCTCGCCCTTTTCCAGTTGGCGCGCGGGATCGAGCTTGCCTTCGGCCTGCCAGTGGCCGCGGTCCCAGAGCTGGACCGTGCCGCCCCATATTGGCCTTTGGGAATGGTGCCTTCGAAATCGCCATAGGGCAGGGGGTGATCCTCGACCTCGACCGCCAGGCGCTTGTCCGCCGGATCGAGAGAGGGTCCCCTGGTCACCGCCCAGGAGCGGAAGACGCCGTCCAGTTCGAGGCGCAGGTCATAATGCAACCGGGTCGCATCGTGCTTCTGGATGACGAAGCGCAGCCGATTGGAAGGAGCGACCTCGGCCTCGCCGTCCGGCTCTTTCGTCTTCTCGAAATCGCGCTTTTGGCGATAGGCCTTCAGCTTCTCCACGACAATTCCCCGCATGCGCCCATTACAGGCAAACAGGGCTCGGCGATGTCGGTTCCGCCGGGCTCAAAAATCCCTGCGCGACATCATGGGAACAAGTCGGCGCGCGATCATGTCTCCGCCCCGGCCCGGATCGCGATTTCCTCTTCGACGGCGCTCCAGAACCGCACCGCCAAATCGTTGGCTTCGGCGGACGCGCTGTCACGAAGGGCTCGGGCGGCGAGGTCGGCGCTCGGTCCATGGTCGCGTATCAACAGGCTGGCCGACAGCGAGACCGAACGCTGCCAGGCTCGCTTGCGCGCAAGTATTCGAGATGACAGGCTGATCATGACGCTGTTCTAAAGGCCCGCTCAGTTGCGTCAATGTGATCAGAGTTCTTGTGATAACCGTTAGTCTTAACGACCGCGGCCGCAATGTCTGCTGTATCCCGCTCCACGCGCGGGGCCGGCCGCCCGGGCTGCTTGGCGCAACTGGACGCGGGACAAGAATGCAGCGCTTGCCATCATCACAGCGCCGACGCGTCCCTTCCCGATCGTCAATCGACGAACCGCACCAGCACTCCGACGGTGACGAGCGTGGCCAGTTCTTCGGCGTCCCAGTTGGTCAGGCGAATGCAGCCATGCGAATTGGTCTTGCTGACCTTCGCCGGCTCGGGCGTGCCATGGATGCCGAAGGTCGGCTTCGACAGCGCGACCCAGACGGTCCCGACCGGGCCATTGGGCCCCGGCGGCAGGACCAGCGTCCTGGTGTTGCCGCCCTGCTGGAAGTTCTTCTCGGGATTGTAGGTGTAGTTCGGGTTGCGCACGACGCGCTCGACAGTGAACTCGCCCGAGGGCGAGGGCGTGTCTTCGCTGCCGATCGTGGCGGGATAGCTGGCGAGCACCTCACCCGCTGCGCCGATGACCATGACCATGCCGGTGCTCTTGATCGCGTCGACCCTGACGGCCGTGCCCGGCTCCGGCGCGCGAAGCCCCGAAGCGACCAGGATAGGCGCGCCGGCTTCTGCGAAGTCGTGGCGGGGGTTGAGGGCGGTCAGCAGCGCCTCGCTCATATGGAAGCGCTCGCCCAGCATTTCGCGCGGGCTCGTATAGGAGAGGTGCTTCATGCGGGCCTGTTCGGCGTAGTCGCGCGGAACCTCGGAGACGAAATCGTAAGCCACGTCCTTTTCGGTCAGGCTGTATGCAGCGATGATATCGACGGCGGTTTCACCGCCGAGGCTCAGCCAAGCCAGTTCGTCGATGCCGTCGCCTGCGGGCAGGTTCTGCTGGCGGCGGAACTCGGCAATCGCCTTGCGGTAGTTTTCGCCATCGATCCCGTCGATCACGCCCGGAGAGATGCTCCGCCGGCTCAGCAGGACCTGCGCCTTGACGACGAACGGATCGGCACCTCCGGCGTCCACCCGGTTCCGGTCGGCGAAGGTCACGGCGTTCACCTCAGCGGCTGTCAACGCCTGTGCCGGAGCGGCCAAGACCCAACAGAGCGCCGCAATGACCGCGAGACTAAGTCTAGCCGGGAGAGGACTGCAGTTGACCATGGGTTTTCCAGCGGTTGCCGTTGCGCCAGAGCTATACGGACAGAGCCGATGGATGTTCCGCGCGGTCCGCGGTCTTAGGCGCGCACGCGGGGGGCGCGGCGCCGTGCGCGATGGCGAAGCATCGCCAAAGGCGCCGAGCGTGCTTTCGTCAGCCGACCGGGTTCTCGAGCACGCCGATCCCGTCGATCGCGATGCGCACGACATCGCCCTTCTGCAGAAACTTGGGCGGGTTGAACCCGATGCCGACCCCGACCGGCGTGCCCGTGGCGATGATGTCTCCCGGCTCCAGCGTGATGTAGGCCGAGATCGTGCTGATCAGCGTGGGAATGTCGAAGATCAGGTCGGCGACGGTCGCATCCTGGCGCAGGTCGCCATTGACCCAGGTGCGCAGGCGGAGCTTTCGCGGATCGGGCACCTCGTCGGCGGTCAGCACCGCCGGACCCATCGGACAGAAGCCGTCGATGCCCTTGCCGAGAACCCACTGCCGATGCTTGTGCTGGAGCTGGCGCGAGGTGACGTCGTTGACGATCGTATAGCCGAAGACGTGGCCCAGCGCGTTTTCGCTGGCGATGCCGCGCCCGCCCTTGCCGATGACGACGGCGAGTTCGCCCTCATAGTCGACCGACCGCGTCGGATCGAGATGGCCGGGTATCGTCTCGCCCGTGCCGATCACCGCCGATGGCGGCTTGGTGAATACCACCGGCGCCTCGGGGACGACGTCCTTGGTGCTGGCGTCGAAGCCGCTTTGCGCGAACTCCCTGGCATGCTCGTGATAGTTCTTGCCGACGCAGAAGACATTGCGCGCCGGCCGCGGGAACGGCGCATGCAAAACGACGCTGGCCAGCGGCAGCCTCGGCGCGACTTCCGCCCAATTGGTCAACCGATCGAGCCCGCCATCGCCCAGAGCGCAGCAGGCCGCCATCGTCACGGGCGCGCCCGGCACCTGCGAGAGATCCGCGATCTGCTCGCCGAGAACGACGCAAAGTCGCTTCGTTTCCGACGTCTTGTCAGTGCCTTGACTAAAGATGGCGAGCTTCATGTTAGGTGTCCGGAGAAAGCGCCCGCACGGCGCGACCAGCAAGACCTAGAGCGCTGTGCTCAAAGCTGTCAACCAATCAGGGTCGAAACTCACGCGCCGGGCTTATTGGTGAACCAAGGGCCCGATGGCCGCGTTCAGCGCCCCAGCAGGTTGCTCCGGACGCGATCGAGATGCGCGACCAGGGCCTTTTCGGCTTCCGCCGCATCGCGCGCCTTGAGGGCGCCCACGATCATGTGGTGCTCCCGGCGGTAATGCTCGCGTCGCTCGGCACTCAGGCTGCGGCGCTTCAATTCCCCCCAGGCCGTCAGATCGCGGGCCCGGGTGATCATCGCGTAGAGATCGATGACGAGCCGGTTATGGGTCGATTTGGCGATGGCCTGATGCAGGGCCGCGTCCCAATGCTCGAAGGCCTCGAAGTCGTCGGCCGCATCGCCCTCGCGGATGCACGCGTCGAACAGCGCGAAATCGGCCTGGTCGGCGTTGATGGCGGCGAGCTGGGCGAGTTGCGGCTCGACCAGCAGCCGCGCCTCCATGATCTCGGCCGGGCTGGCCGCCTGCGGTCCAGGCTCGGCCAGGGCGGGGGCGATCTCCCGGTCGCGCACATAGGTGCCGCTGCCGACGATGCGCGTCACGGCGCCGCCGCTTTCGAGCACCGCGAGCGCATCACGCACAGCCGAGCGCGGGACGCCGAGCTGCTCCGACAACGCCCGCTCTGTCGGAAGCTTGCCGGTGGCGCGATAGGCGCCCGAGCGGATCGCGTCCGTGATGAAGTCCCGGACGCGGAGGTCGTGTCGTATCGTCGTGGTCATGACCATGTCTTTGGGTTCGGCTGGTGCCGAGCACTGGAATTGGTCTACCAATTCTCGTCGGGATGACAAGCGATTTTAGGCGCATTCCGAGGTCTTAGCTGGGCCGCCCGGCAGTTTCTCTAACGTCTGGCGAATTGGTTCTCAGCCGGCAAATCAACCGTGGGCTAGTCAGACAGTCACGAATGGACTGACGGACGACGCGGGCTGCTTCTCGAGCGAGCATCGTCGGGACCGTGTCGCCGAGCCGCTCACGAATTGCGGTGAGCCGTGTTTGGGCCTGAGCCACATCTTCTGCCGAAGCCGATCGGAAACGCGACATGTTGTGCTCCTCGGCGCGGTTAGCTGCGATCGTAAGCGCCGCACTGGGCTTAATCTCCTCGCCACTGGGATCGGCTTGCGATCGCTGCAGGGCGCGGAGATCTCGTTTGAACGTCAAGCACGGTGCCGATCCCCTGCAGGACGCTGGCTGGCCTCTGGGTTGGGCCGGCGACCGGAGGCGAACGTCTTTGCCCCTGGTGGAAAACGCGGCCTATTTCCGCGAGGCAGCGGCTGTCCTTGCGGCGCCGCCGAGCGTCGTCTCCGAAGGCGTTCTGGCGGAGGTTCTGGCGCGGAGCTACGGCCTGTCGGGACCTGTCGATATCCTGTCTTCCGAGGTCGAGTGCACCGCCGAGGTCCGCTGTCCCGATGATGAACGTTTGATCCTGAAGATATCCGGCCAGCCGACGGCGGCCGACAGCTTCCGCTTTCAGTCCGCCGCGATCGCCGCAGTCGCTGACGCGGACGGCTTCATCGCGCCCCGGATTCTGCCAACACTGCGCGGCGAGCTGATGTTCGAGGCGGACGCCGTCTGCGGCTATCTGCAGAGCCGCTTGGACGGCACGCCACTGTACCGGCTGCCCGCGACGCCCGGGCTGCTGCGCGAGGCTGGCCGCGCCCTGGGCCGGCTTGATCTTTCCCTGGGCTCGCGCGTGCTTCCAGCGATGCACCGTCCCGTGCTCTGGCATGTCCGGTGCTGGCCGGGCCTGATGGAGCTGCAGCATCACCTGCCGCCCGGGCCGGTCGCCGAGGCTGTGCGCCGGGCGATGGTGGATTTCCAGCGAGACATCGCCCCGCGGCTGGGCGAGGTGCCCTGGCAGGTCGCTCACAACGACCCCAGCCCCTTCAACATGCTCGCGACCGACGACGGTATCGCCTTCATCGACTTCGGCGACGGCTGTTTCGGCCCTCGAATCCAGGATCTCGCCATCGCGGCGAGCCATGTCGTCAGCGATCCCTCTCTTCCTTTGGGCGGGGCCGAGCATCTGATCGCCGGCTATGCCGAGGCCCTGCCGCTGTCCGGCATCGAAGCCGGCTTGCTGGTCGAGCTGATGAAGGCGCGCCAGAGCGCGCTGATCCTGATCAATTACTGGCGCTCACACCTGTTTCCCGCGAATGCCGCCTACATCAACAAGAATGTCGGCCGCGCCGAACGGGGCCTGTCGATCCTCTCTGGACTCGGCGCCGGCGAAGCGCAGGAGGCTGTCATGGCAGCGACCCGATGAGGACCGGACATCCCGCTGCCGACATCAAGTCCGCCGCCGAGCGCCGGCTCGCTCCCCGCATTCACAGTCACAGGTTAAAAGCCCATGTCCGTCGATCTCATGCCCAACCGCTACAGGCCGGGTGAAGCCGACATCGACCCCCGCGATACGGAGCTGATCGCCCGCCGCGATGCAGTCCTCGGCGCGTCCTATCGGCTGCAATATCGCAAGCCCGTTCATTTCGTACGTGGCGAGGGGATGTGGCTCTACGACCCCGATGGCCGCGCCTATCTCGATTTCTACAACAATGTGCCCTCGCTGGGACATTGCCACCCCGAAGTGAATGCCGCGATGGCGACGCAGGCCGGCAGGATCAGCGCCAATACGCGCTATCTTGAGCCGCATCTGGTCGATTATGCGGAGCGGCTCGTCGCCACCTTCCCGCAGGAACTCGACCGGGTCGTCTTCACCTGCACGGGCAGCGAATCCAACGACCTCGCGCTCAGGATCGCCAAATTGGCCAGTGGGAACGACGGCGTGATCGTCTCATCCTACGCCTATCACGGCACGAGCGCGGCCGTCGCGGCGGTCTCGCCCAATCTGGGCGCGGCCGTGCAGCTCAGCCCGTCGGTACGCCTGGTGTCGCTGCCCGGCCCCGCGGATGTGCCGGCTTCCCAGGCTGCCGACTTCTTCGAGGCGCAGGTGCGGGCCGCCATCACGGATCTGGAGCGGCGCGGGATCGGCGTTGCGGCGCTTCTGATCGACAGCATCTTCTCCAGCGACGGCGTCTGGGTCGATCCACCCGGCTTCATCGCCGGCGGGGTCGCCGCCGTCCGCGAGGCGGGCGGACTCTTCATCGCCGACGAGGTGCAGCCGGGTTTTGGAAGGACCGGCGCACATCTGTGGGGCTTCGAGCGGCACGGGATCACGCCCGACCTCGCCACGCTCGGAAAGCCCATGGGCAACGGCTTTCCCATCGGAGCCGTCGTCGGCCGGCACGCGCCGATGGACCGTTTCGGCAGGACGGCCCGCTACTCCAACACCTTCGCTGGCAACACCGTCGGCATCGCGACCGCCGATGCCGTTCTCACGATCCTGCAGCGCGATCGAATCCCGCAGAACGCTCTGGCGATGGGCGAGCGCCTCGATGCCGGCTTGGTGGAGCTTGCAGGACGCAGGCAGGGGCTGCGGGCCTGGCGCCATGCCGGGCTGTTCTTCGGAATCGACATCGGCCTCGACGGCATGGCGCCCGCCGAGCGACGGGCCATGGCCCTGAACATCGTCAATGCCCTGCGCGACGACGGCGTTCTCATCAGCACGACCGGCGCGAACGAGGACACGCTGAAGGTCCGCCCGCCGCTGGTCTGCGAGGCGAGCCATGTCGATCGCTTCCTGCAGGCGCTCGGTGATGCGCTCGAAACCGCTGCGCCTTAAACGCGACCGGCCGAGTGACGTCGCGCGGAGCGGCTAGGCCGCTCGCAGGACGCACGGGACGCTTCGGACAGGACCATCCCCGCGCGGCTTGCGCGACCGGGCGAACCGTCTGAGGATCGGATATCGCAAGCGGGTGGTTGCGCGCGGGCAGGGCGGCAGAGGCGCGGTCTGACGCGCTTCGAGATCCAGAAACGAGCAGGAGCGCATGGGGTCCGCAGTTTCACTCGACCGGCTCGACTTCAAGCTTCTCGACCATCTCCAGCGCAACGGCCATTGCTCGAATGTCGAGCTGGCCGCTGCAGTCGGTCTGTCGCCCAGCCCCTGCCTCGCCAGGGTGAAGCGCCTGGCGGAGGCCGGCGTGCTGCGGGGATTCGAGGCCGACATCGCCCTCGAAAAACTGGGCGATTTCATCACGGTCTTCAGCGAGATCACCATCGGCGAGCATCGCCGCGACAGCTTCCGCATCTTCGAGGAGGCCGCCGAGAAGCTGCCCGAGATCACGGAGTGCTACAATGTCAGCGGCGGCTGCGACTACATCCTCAAGATCACCGCAACCAGCATGGCGCGGTTCAGCGAGATCCGCGACCATCTGCTGGAGCTGGATGTCGGCATCATCAAGTTCTCGACGAAGATCGTCCTGAGAAAGCCATTCGCGAGCCGCGCAGTCCCGCTACGGAGCCTGAAGTTGGGGAACTAGCCGCCTGCGATCCGGCGTATCAGAGGCCGACGACGCCCGGCAGCCCGCCGATGTCGCGGATCTCGACATAGCCGTAATAGGGGTTCGGCGGCTCATGGCCCCGGTTGACCCAGACCTTGTTCCTGATTCCGAGGTCATGCGCCGACATCAGGTCGTAGCGGAACGACGAGGAGACATGACAGATGTCTTCAGGGCCGCAGCCGAGCATGTCGAGCATGTACTCGAAGGCCTTGAAGCGCGGCTTGTAGGCGCCGGCCTGCTGCGCGGTGTAGACGGCGTGGAAGGGCGCGCCGAGCCGGGCGACGTTGTGGGGGATCTGGTCGTCCATCGCATTTGACAGGATGACCAGTGGGATTGCCTCAGCGACCTTGGCGAGGCCGGCGGGCACATCCGGATGCGGCCCCCAGCTCGGAACCTGCTCATAGACCCAGCGCGCATCCTCGGGCCGGAAGACGACGCCGTTACGGCGGCAGGTCTGCTCCAGGGCATTGTAGACGATCGCCTCATAGGGCTTCCAGTCGCCCATGACCTCGTCGAGGCGGTAGGCCGAGAAATCGTCGATGAATGTCTGCATCGCGGCGTCTTCCAGCTGGGCGCCGTAGAGCGAGCGCGCCGCGTCGGCCATCGCGAAATAGATCAGCGTACCGTGACAGTCGAAGGTCACGTATCGCGGTTTGATGATGGCCATGGCCTCGGCTCCTGCTTGGCGAGGCGATCCGCCCCGCTGTCGCAGCAATCCTAAGGGGCGATCGCGTCACGGCACGCGCCGGATCACAGGCCTGTCGAGCACGAATTGCCGCAGATCGGGCGTCCGGCAGCAGATCCTTCGCTCAAGCGGTCAGGGGATCCCGAAGCGTCAGGCCTCGCCGCCGATGCAGCGCTGGAACCATGTCGAGCTGATCCAGGCGCCGCGCTTGCGCGCATAGTCCTTGAAGGTGCCGACCTCCTCGAACCCCAGCTTGCGGTGAAGCGCGTTGGACGCCGCATTCGGCTGGGCCACGCCGGCCACGACGAGATGGACGTCCTCCGCCTGCAGGAGCGCGATGAGGGCGCTGTAGAGCCTCGTCCCGATCCCGCCCCGGCGCCGGCCGGGATGCATGTAGATGCTCGTCTCGACCGTGGTGTCGAAGGCGGCAGACGGACGGTAGCGGCTGCTATAGGCGGCCCCCAGCACGCCGGAGGCATCCTGCGCCACCAGCAGCCGGTAGCGCCCCGCACCATAGCCGCCGAACCAGGCCCGGCAGCTTTCCTGCGTCATCGGCTCCGTGGTGAACCGGGCATTTGTATGCTCGATGTAGTGATTGAAGATCTCGGTCAGGGCGGGGATGTCGTCGGCCATGCCCGGCCTGATGAGGACGTCGTCATGCGGCATCGAGCGAAACCTTCGGTGTGTTCTCGCCATGGGGCTCCTGTTCACGACAATCATGCCGCGTTCAGGCCGAAAACACACTCACCCCACCGCTCAGATTTCCCGCGCCAGCTCTCGGCTCACAGGAACCGGATGTCTCCGGATCGGTTCCTGCCGGCTTACGGCGCCGACGCCTGCGAGAGCAGTTCGTCGCCTCCGGTCTTGACCAGGAAGGGCGGCAGCCCGCCGGGCGCCTTCCCAGGCGTAATCGCTGTCAGGCGGGCATGGCCGGCCATTCCCGGCGCCCGCCGGGCGTATTGCGCCGGCTAAGCCGACCGCACTGCACACATAGTTCCGGGTGACAGCGCACCGTTGGATGTGACAGTTTCATGACGGGCAGGGGCTGCTATCCGCCTTGCACGCATGCCCGGCCTCGATGCCGGGCGCGGTCAATCAGATCTGGGAGGTTATCGTGGCGATCAACAAACTTGTTCTGGCGGTGGGCTTCGCCCTGACGTCGACCATGGTCTGGGCCCAGGCCCCTGCGGGCAAGGTCACCGTGGTCACGTCGTTTTCGAAGGATGTGACCGACCCGATCAAGAAGGCCTTCGAGAAGGCCTCGCCGGGCGTGACGCTCGAGGTTCAGAACCGCAACACCAATGCCGGCGTGAAGTATCTCGAAGAGACCAGGGCGAACAACCAGGTCGACCTGTTCTGGGCCTCGGCACCGGACGCTTTCGAGGTGCTCAAGGGCAAGAAGCTGCTCGCCCCGTACAAGCCCAAGGCGACGGGTATCCCTGAGAAGATCGGCTCCTATCCGATCAACGATCCCGCCGGCTTCTATGTCGGCTTCGCGGCCTCCGGCTACGGCATCATGTGGAACGACCGCTATGCCAAGGCGCGGAAGCTGCCGGAGCCCAAGGACTGGCAGGATCTCGCGGGCCCGGCCTTCTACGATCATGTCTCGATCGCCTCGCCGGCGCGGTCCGGAACGACGCATCTGACGATCGAGACGATCCTCCAGGGCGAGGGCTGGGACAAGGGCTGGCGCACGATCAAGGAGATGGCCGGCAATTTCAACACGATCACCGACCGCTCCTTCGGCGTGCCGGAAGCCGTGAACTCCGGGCAGGTCGGCGTCGGCATCGTCATCGACTTCTTCGCCTTCTCGGCGCAGGCCTCGGGCTTCCCGGTCAAGTTCGTCTACCCGACCGTCACCACCGTGGTGCCGGCCAATGTCGGCATCGTCGCCAATGGGCCCAACAAGGCGGCGGCCGAGGCCTTCGTCGAGTTCCTGCTCTCGCCCGCCGGACAGGAGGTGCTGCTCGAGCCCGGCATCCGCCGCCTGCCGGTCAACCCGGCCGTCTATGCCAAGGCCGGCGCCGACTATCCCAACCCCTTCACCGATCCCCGCTTCCAGAAGATGATCGGCTTCGACGTCGACAAATCGGAAGCCCGCACGGCGGTCGTCGACACGCTGTTCGACCAGTTGATCTCGTTCCAGCTCGACGCGCTCAAGGGCGTCACCAAGACGCTGCATGAGGTCGAGGCGGCGCTGGCGAAGAAGCCGAACCCGCAGGCGAAGGCGATGGCCGACGAGGCGCGCGCCCTGATCGCCGCCATGCCGGTCAACGAGGCGCAGGCCTCCAGCGCCGAACTGCGCGGCGCCTTCACCGGCGGCAAGGAGAAGGGCGCACGCCAGGCCGAGGTCGAGGCGCAATGGGCGAGCTTCGCCCGCGACAGCTACGCCAAGGCCAAGGCCAAGGCCGAAGAGGCGCTCAAGGCGGCGCGCTGAGCATTAACCCATCCCCGCGTCATCCCGGACGCAGCGAAGCGGAGATCCGGGATCCATGCCGGTACGGCTCAGGAATGGATCCCGGATCGGCGCGGCTTCGCCGCTTGTCCGGGATGACCGCGCGCTTTTGGTTCAACGATCAGGACGGGCATGACCGCCATCCCCACCGCCACCAGCACTCTTCCCCGCGCCCGCCGCCTTTCCGCCACGCCGGGCCAAATCGCACTGGCACTGGCGATCGCGGCCTTCCTGCTGCTGTTCCTGGGGCTTCCGGTCGGGACCGTGCTCTACGTCGCCTTCACCGAGAAGGGCACGTCTAACTTCACGCTGGTAAACTTCTACGATTTCGTCCGCACCGAGCTGTTCATGCGCTCGCTGTGGAACTCCTTCTACGTCTCGGCGATGTCGGTGGTCTGGGCCTCGGTCTTCGCCCTGCCGCTGGCCTATCTGACGACGCGCTTCGTCTTCCGCGGCGCGATGCTGGTGCAGACGCTCGGCTTCCTGCCGCTGATCATGCCGCCCTTCGTCGGCGCGGTAGCGATGCAGCTCTTCTTCGGCCGCAACGGCTCGATCAACCTGCTGCTGGACGACTGGTTCGGGTTCAAGATCGGCTTCATGGAGGGGCTGAACGGCGTCATCTTCGTCCAGTCCGTCCACTACTTCCCCTTCATCCTGATCAACCTTTCGGCCGCGCTGCGCAACATCGACCGGGCGATGGAGGAGGCGGCGCAGAACCTCGGCTCCTCGGGCTTTCGCCTGTTCCGCCGCATCGTCTTTCCGCTCGCCCTGCCGGGCTATCTCGCCGGCGCATCGCTCGTCTTCGTCAAGGTTTTCGACGATCTCGCCACGCCGCTGCTGCTCAACGTCAAGGACATGCTGGCGCCGCAGGCCTATCTGCGCGTCACCTCGATCGGCATCGCCGACCCGATGGGCTACGTCATTTCCGTGGTGCTGATCGTCGCCTCCGTGATCGCCATGTGGCTGTCGGCGCTGGCGCTGAAGGGACGCGACTACGCCACGACCCAGCGTGGCGGCGGCGGTTTGGCACGGCGCGTCATGACGCCCTGGGAAGCCGTGCTCGGCTATGGCGTCGTCATCCTGATCCTGGCGCTGGTGCTGGCGCCGCATCTCGGGCTGCTGCTGCTGTCCTTCGCGACAATCTGGTCGTTCTCGCCGCTGCCGGACGCCTTCACCACGGCGCATTACGCCCGCGTCTTCGGCGAAAGCTCGGTCTACATCAAGAACACGCTGATCTATGCGACGCTGGCCGGCGGTATCGACATCGTGCTCGGCGTCGCCATCGCCTATCTCGTCCTGCGCACCAAGCTGATCGGCCGCGAATGGCTGGACTGGGCGGCGTCCGCCGCACTCGCCATCCCCGGCGTCGTGCTCGGCATCGGCTATCTCAGGACCTTCTACGGTGTCACCCTGCCGGACGGCACGCCGCTGGCTTCGCTCTGGATCACCATCGTGCTCGCGCTCGCGATCCGGCGCCTGCCCTATGCGCTGCGGGCCTGCTACGCCGCGCTCCAGCAGATTTCGGTCTCGCTGGAGGAGGCGGCGGAAAACCTTGGCGCCACCAAGGCCCGCACCGTCAGGCGGGTCGTCGTGCCGCTGATGGCGGGCGGCATTCTCGCCGGCTTCGTGACCAGCTTCTCGACGGCGGCGGTCGAGCTCTCGGCGACGCTGATGCTGGTCCAGTCGAACTCCGACGCGCCGCTCGCCTTCGGCCTCTACGTCTTCATGCAGTCGGCGGCGGGGCGCGGCCCTGGCGCCGCGCTCGGCGTCGTCGCGGTGCTGCTGGTCGCGCTCTGCACCTTCATCTCGCATCTGATCATCGAACGCAGCCAGAAGGCCAAGGGAATGGGCCACTGACATGAACGCCATCGCCCCGCTGACCACCCCGGCCGTCTCGGTCGACATCGAGGGAGTCAACCTCTCCTATGGCGACAACCACGTCCTGAAGACCGTCGATCTGTCGATCCGGCCCGGCGAGTTCTTCGCCTTCCTCGGCCCCTCGGGCTGCGGTAAGACCACGCTGCTGCGCCTGATCGCCGGCTTCAACCAGGCCGATACCGGCCGCGTGCTGATCGGCGGCAAGGACATTTCCGGCCTGCCGCCCTGGAAGCGCGATGTCGGCATGGTCTTCCAGTCCTATGCGCTCTGGCCGCATATGACGGTGGCGCGCAACGTCGCCTTTGGGCTGGAGGAACGCGGCGTCGGCCGGGCCGAGGTCGACCGGCGCGTCGCCGTCGCGCTCGATCTAGTCGGCCTCGGTCACCTCGCCGGGCGCCGCCCCTCGCAGCTCTCCGGCGGCCAGCAGCAGCGGGTCGCCGTCGCCCGCACCGTCGCGGTCGAGCCGAAGGTGCTGCTGCTGGACGAGCCGCTCTCCAATCTCGACGCCAAGATGCGCGTCCAGGTCCGGCGCGAATTGCGCGACCTGCAGCAGCGGCTCGGCCTGACGACGATCTTCGTCACCCACGATCAGGAGGAGGCCAACACGATCTGCGACCGCATCGCGGTGATGAATGATGGCGTGGTGCAGCAGGTCGGCACGCCGATGGAGCTCTATGAGCGGCCTGCCAACCTTTTCGTCGCCAGTTTCCTCGGCACCGCCAATATCCTCGACGGCACCGTCGTGGGCACGGGTGGGGAGCGCCACTTCGCTATCAAGGGCGGGATCAAGCTCCCTATCAGCGCTGACATCACCATTCCAGACGGCGCCAAGCTCGTTTTCCGCCCCCAGCACGCCGCTCTGACCGGGCCTGCCGCGTCGGCGGGGGATGGCCTCGCCTTGCCCTGCGTCGTGGCGCATCGCGAATTTCTCGGCGCGAGCGTGCGCTACGGCGTGCGCGTCGGAGAGACCGAGGTGGCGGTCGACACGCCGTTCCAGTCCGGGCGTGACTTGCACGAGATCGGTGCCGACGCGACGGTCACGCTCTCGCCGCACGCGCTGATCTGGCTGGCAGACTGACTGATCCCGAGATTCGACGGACGCGCCGTGCGATCTGTTCCGGGCCGCAGGCCCACGCCCGCCGCCGCTCTTGTGGCAGCCCGGGTCGACGAACCTGCGCAGTGTTAAAATGCGCGCTTTACATGCCGACTATCGGCCTGGGAGGGCTTGGCATAAGGCCGGTGGGATCGCAATTTTGAATAAATGGCGAACTAACACGATTTGCCTCTAACGTATGGAATGATAATAATATAGCTGTGCATTATAAGTTTAAAATCAGTCTAGTTATGCATATTTATTGATTTTAAACTAATATTAAAATTTAGAATATCTGTTGTATTGGAGATATCATTATACTCGACGGCCCCATCCGACGGTGAGGTCATAAAATGTATAACAATTCGAAATTAGTTGCTTTAACTTTTGTCCTCTCGTCGACCTGCGTTCCTGCGGCTTCCTATGCTCAGGCGGTCACGCAGGCTCCTGCGCGCGACACCGCATCCGAGCCGATCTCGCTCGACCAGATCACGGTTACCGCCACGCGCGGCGAGAAGCAGGTGCTCGACGTCCCCGGCACGGTCAGCATCATGTCCCGCCAGGACCTCGACCAGCGCATCACGCGCGACATGCAGGATCTCGTGCGCCACCAGCCGGGTATCAGCGTCAACCGCCAGACGACGAGCACTGACCCCTTCGCCAATTTCGGCGGCTTCACCATCCGCGGCGTCGGCGGCAACCGCGTCCAGATGCAGGTCGATGGGGCGCGGGTGATCGAGCGCGTCACCGACGGCAACCGCGATTTTGTCGATCTGCCCTTCCTGAAGAACGTCGAGATTGTGCGCGGGCCGGGCTCCGTGCTCTGGGGCGCGGATGCGCTCGGCGGCATCGTCGCCTATCGCACGCTCGATCCGCAGGACCTGCTGAAGGGCCAGAACCGCCTCGACAAGGACAAGCCCTATGCGGTCAGGCTGAGCAGCGCCTATGACAGCCTCGACCGGTCCTTCGTGAAGACGGGCGTGGCGGCCTTCCGCTTCTCGCCGCTGCTGGAAGGCATTTTCGGCGTCAGCCAGAAGACCGGGCATGAGGCGAAGCTGACCAAGGCGCGCGCCGATGGCGGCCGCTGGGGCTGTCCCGTACCGACCAGCCGCTTCCTCGGCTGCAACCAGCTCAACCCGCTCGACACGACGGTCTGGAACGCCTTCGGCAAGCTCGTCTTCAAGCCGGGCGGAGACCACAGCTTCAAGCTGACCGGCGAATACTACGACAGCGATTCGACGGTGAACCAGCTCAATGACTACAACGTCGTCAGCAGCGGCATCCGCAACGGCGCCTATATCCGCAACCAGGTGAAGTCGCGAAAGCGCATCGCGCTCGAGCATGAGTGGGATGTCGGGGCGAGCTTCCTCGATTCGATCCGCTGGCAGGCCTCCTACTCGCCCCAGAGCCGCACCTTCGTCAGCAACCGGCTGCAGACGCTCACCAATGGCCAGCAGCGCTACACCCGTGGCTTGCACGATTACGAGGAGCAGTTCTCGCAGCTCGACATCCAGGCGAAGTCGAGCTTCGCGCTCGGGCCGAGCTTCCACCGCCTGACCTATGGTTTCCAGGGCGACATCACCCGCACCGACTACAAGCGCCAGGACGACGTCCGCAACCTCGCGACGAATGTGCTGACCACGACGGTCGCCGGCGGATTCAACTTCGCCAATGCGACGACGACGCGGGCCGACATCTACATCCAGGACGAGATCGAGCTGCTGTCGGGCCGATGGACGATCACGCCCGGCATCCGCTACGCGACCTACAACATCGATCCCAGGCTCGGCCCCGGCTATGTCATCGTGCCCGGCAAGGCGCCGCGCGAGATCGATTCTCAAAAGGTGATCCCGCAGGTCGGCACGATCTTCAAGCTGGACGAGACCTATTCGCTCTATGGCCGCTATGCCGAGGGCTTCAAGATGCCCACCGCCGAGCAGCTCTACACCTCGCTGCCCGCCTCGACCTACAACCTGATCCCGAATCCCGATCTGCGGCCCGAAAGCGTGCGCTCCTATGAGGCGGGCGTTCGCGGCCAGTTCGCCCAGGGCTGGTTCTCGGTCGGCGTCTTCCATGCGCGCTACAAGGACTTCATCCAGTCGCTGTACCAGATCCCCGGGACGGTCGATTACACCTATCGCAACGTCTCGCAGGTGCAGATTTCCGGCATCGAGGCCTCGGCCGAGTACCGCCTGCATGAGCGCTGGCTGCTGAATGCCTCGCTCAGCTACCAATATGCAGACCAGCGCGTCACGGCCGGTGCGGCCAAGACGCCCTTCGACGTCAACCCCTTCAAGGCCGTCACCGGCGTCAAATACCTGATGCCGGAATACGGGCTGGAGGCGGAGGTGATCGGCACCTTCGCGGGCGGCGCCAACCGGGCGAGCACGACGGACACCTTCAAGCAGGGCGGCTATTCGGTCTTCGACGCCTATCTGAACTGGAAGCCGACCTCCTTCATCACCCTGCGCGGCGGCGTCGAGAACATCTTCGACAGGCGCTACTTCGCCAATCTCGTCGGCGGCTCCTACGCGAAGACGGCCTCAACCTCTGTCGCCGCGGCCAATCCGCTGGAACTCCAGACCGCGCCGGGGCGCACCTTCAAGGTTTCGGCCACGGCCGAGTTCTGAGCCCCTCTTCCCGTCCGGCTGCCACGCCGTGTCCGGTGCGGCGGCCCCGCGACGCTGGGCCCGAGACCCGCAGCGTCGCCCCCTCTTTCGGAGCATCGACCCAATGACCTCCCCCGTTTCCCTGCGCGAAGCCCTGCCGCAAAGCCCGGCCGAGATTCTGCCCCTGCTGCCCGCGATGGGGCGCGTGATGCTGAGCACGCGCTTCAAGGGTGCCATTCATGAGCGGATGGGGCCCGTGGGCACCGTCACGATCGCCGATGGCAAGGCCCGCCTGACCGGCGACTGCCATGACAGCGTCATCGACCTCGCAGTGGTCACGCGCATCGTCGTCGACCGCTCCGGCCGGATGCGCGACAAGGTCCTGCCCAAGCTCGAATGCGAGGATGCGGCGGGCGAGACGCTGTTCAGCCTGATCGGCCTCGAAGGGTTGGAGCCCTTCGACTTAGCGCTGGCGCCGCTCGGGGCCGGCTCGCCGCTCGAACCGGTGGAGCGCGAGGCGCCTTCGGGCGAGGCTGCGCCTGAACTGCCGGCGGACGATCTGGGCGCCGCGACCTTCGCCGCGATCCTCGCCAATGGCCAGCCGATCGCCATCGATCTCGAACGGGCGGGACTGTTCCAGCACTGGGTCGGCGCCCTGCCCGAACCGAAGCCCTCGATGGGCTTCGTCAACATCATGCAGGGCGATTTCCACCTCCACCTCAAGGCCGGCGCCGTCTTCGGCTGGCGGCGCCGGGAGGGCGATGGCGAGGTGCGGTTGCTGGCGCAGGACGCGCAGGGGCGGGAGACCGGCCTCGTGCTGTGCGGGCCGGCGGCCGCATTCGCTGGCGTTCCGGCGGTCATGGACGGTGGTGCGGGTGGTTGACGCGGGGCAGGGCGCACCCATGGTCGCGCATCCCCGTGCGAGCTGGCTCTGTCCCGACACCGGGCGGGCTCTCCAACAAGGGGAGCTGATGCGCGCCATGGCGCGCAAGCGCGCGGTGCTGCTCGGCGAGACCCATGACATCGCCGAGATCCATCGCTGGCAGCTCCACGTCATCGCTTTCCTCCACATGGTCAGGCCCGAGATGGCGGTCGGCTTCGAGATGTTCCCACGCAGGGTGCAGGCCGTTCTGGACGTCTGGATCGACGGCGGGATGGACACGGCGGCCTTTCTCGAACGCTGCGAGTGGTCAAAGGTCTGGGGTTTCGATCCCGCGCTCTATCTGCCGCTGTTCCATTTCTGCCGGCAGCAGCGCGTGAAGATGCTGGCGCTGAATTGCCACCGCCCTTTGGTCACCCGGGTCGGTCAGGTCGGATGGGACGCGATTCCCCTTGAGGAGCGCGATGGCGTCACGCCGTCCGCCCCGGCCACCGCGGCCTACCGCGCCTATCTCGAAGGGTTGATGGGTGGCGGCGCGGCCGACCGCCAGGCCTCGGCCCCCTCGGCGATCAGCGACCGTTTCCTGCGCGCCCAGCAGACCTGGGACCGGGCCTTCGCCTGCGGCATCGCCGACCATCTGGCGCGCGCGCCGGACGACCTCGTCATCGGCATCATCGGGCGCGGCCATCTCGAATATGGCCATGGCACACCGTATCAGCTCGCAGATCTGGGCATCGCGGACGTCGCGGTGCTGCTGCCGACCGATCGCGACCGCCACGACCCGGCGGCGCTCGCCGGCATCGCCGACGCGGTCTTTCGGCTTGATGTGCCGGAGCCCCCGCCGCCGTCGCGCCACCGGCCCAGACCGAACTGAGCCCGCGCGATGATGACCGTGCTCGCCCATATCGCCAGGCTGGCGAAGCTCTGCATCAGCGGCCCGGGAGGCGCCCTCGGGGTGATCTACTTCATCGCGATCGTCGCGCTCGGGCTGATCGGCGTGCGGGTCGGAATCCAGCTGATCAGCTGGAACGCCGATTTCTACAATGCGCTGCAGAAGCTCGACATCCCCGTCGCCCTGCACCAGATTGGGGTCTATTTCGGGCTGACCGCGATCACCGCGGCGCTGCATCTGGCTTCCACCTATCTGCGGCGGCAGCTGCAGATCCGCTGGCGCCACGCGCTGACGGAGGCTGCGCTCGAACGCTGGCTGGCCGGCAAGGCCTATTGGCATCTGCGCGACCGCACCGAGAACGGCCTCGACAACCCAGACCAGCGCATCGCCGAGGATTGCCGCATCTTCGTCGACAAGCTGACCGACGAGGCCCTCGAGCTGATCACCAAGATCGTCGGGCTGATTTCCTATGTCGCGATCCTGTGGTCGCTCTCGACCTTTCCACTGGCCTTCGCCCTGGCCGGCTTGTCCGTCGAAGTTCCGCGCTACATGGTCTGGGCCGCGCCGGTCTACGTCGCCATCGCCACGCTGATCACGCATGGGCTCGGCGCCCCGCTGAAGCGGCTCGATGGCGAGCAGCAGCGGCGCGAGGCCGATTTCCGCTTCGCGCTGACGCGGCTGCGCGAGAATGTCGAACCGGTCGCGCTCGCAAGCGGGGAGGCCGCCGAGCGCGGCCTGCTGGCGCAGCGCTTCGCGGCGCTCGCCGGCAACTGGCACCAACTCGCCCGCCGCGAACTCATCCTGGGCCTGTTTTCGCGGCCCTATTTCCAGACCGTGCTGACGATGCCGATGTTTCTGGCCCTGCCGGCCTATCTCGCCGGGCGCGTGACTTTCGGCGGGCTGATGCAGATTCGCTCGGCCTTCCAGAACGTGGTGACGACGCTGTCCTGGTTCATCTTCTCCTACAAGGACCTGGCGCAACTCGCCGCCACCGCGAGCCGGCTCGGCCATTTCCTCGACGCCGCCGAGGCGGCCGCGGCTCTGGCTCCGCAGCCCGCCGTGGCGGCATCGCCCGACGACCGCCTGCGGCTACGGCAGATCGCGCTTTCGACCCCGGCCGGCCGCGCTCTCGCGCCGCTGCCGGCGCTCGACTTTTCTCCCGGCGAGGCCTGCTGGCTGCGCGCGCCGTCCGGGCACGGCAAGAGCACGCTGGTCAAGGCGCTGGCCGGGCTCTGGCGCCATGGCGCAGGCCTGATCGAGCGGCCCGCAGGGTCGATCGCCTTCCTGCCCCAACAGGCCTATCTGCCGCTGGGAAGCCTCGCCGCGGCGCTCGCCTACCCGGGGCGGGCAGCGGACTTCTCCGATGAGGATTACCGCGCCGCGCTCGCCGCGGTCGGGCTGCCCGGACTCTGGACCCGCGATGAAACAGTCTGGCTGAAGGCCAGGCACGGCCTCTCGGGCGGCGAGCGGCAGCGACTCGCCCTGGCGCGCCTGCACCTGCATAAGCCGGGCTGGGCCGTGCTGGACGAGGCGACGAGCGCGCTCGATTCGGAAGCCGAGCGGCAGGTGCTGGCCGCGCTGCGGGCCGCGTTGCCGATGACGGGCTTCATCGTCATCGCCCATCGCGCGCCCGAGGGCATCGGACCCGATCGGATCATCGATCTCGTCGCCGCAGAGGCGGCAGGCGTTCCCGACGATGTCTCAGCCAGCCTTGAACGGGTGGGTTGACGATCCGCGACTCACCGGTCGCTTCCTCCCCGGATCGTTCATGGTCTTCATGACGTGCCCCGACGACCCCGCTTGTCGGCGCATCACCCGATGAGGGCGGACCTGATCTGCTGCCAGCTTTCCTGATCGCTCGCGCAGAGCAGGCCGGTGGAGGGCCGCCCCGGACCATAGGGGCTGCCGTCGAGCATGCGGGCATGGCCGCCGGCCTCGCTGAACAGCAGCACGCCGGGCGCGTGGTCCCAGGGGTTCAGGCCGCCATAGAGCAGGAAGTCGCAGCGCCCGGAGGCCGCGAGGCGGTATTCCTGGCCGCAGCAGCGCAGCGATGCCACGCTGGCGAAGGCGGGGAAACTGGCCGGCAGCGCGCTGCGCATCGGCTCGGGGAAATACTGCCAGCTCGCCATGCCGTTCATCGCCGCCAGGGCTACCGGCCTGCCAACGCGCAGATCGCGGGACGTGCCCGCTGAGCCCGCCAGCCATGCCCCCTCGCCCCGCAAAGCCAGCGCGCTGTCGTTCAGGACGGGGTCGTGGATCACCGCGGCTGCGCTCTCGCCCCGAACGACGGCCGCGGCCATGACCGCGAAGAGCGGCAGGTCGGAGGCGTAGTTGAGCGTGCCGTCGACCGGATCGATCACGAAGGCGAGCTCCGCCTCCGCCAGCCGCCCCAGCACGGCCGGGTCGCGCGTCGCAGCCTCCTCGCCGACGAGCAGCGCGCCGGGGAAGGCCCGCTCGAGCTCGGCGAAGATGAAACGCTCGGCCGCCTCGTCGGCCTCCGTGACGAGATCGCCCGGCGCCGCCTTCTCGCGCACATCGCCAGCGGACAGCTTGCGGAAGCGCGGCATGATCTCGCGCCGTGCCGCCTCGGCGAGGATGCCGTTCAGGCGTTCGAGATCGCGCCGCGAAAACATCATCGCGCGCTCGCGGGCCGGCCCTCAGCCGACATCGAACTCGACCAGGATCGGCTGGTGGTCGGAGGCGCGCGTGTCGACATCGCAAACGATCCGGCGGGCGCGGGCTGCGAGATCGGGGGTCGCCAGCACATAGTCGAGGCAGCCGGGCGGGCCGTAGGTCTGGTCGACGATGAAGGCGGTGGGAGGCGGCGGCGCCGCGCCCATCAGCACCGGCCAGAGATCGCGCAGCGGTGGCGTGCCGTCGTCGAAGGGCACCATTAGTCGCGCCAGGGCGGGATCGTCCGGCCGCATGTTGAAATCGCCGGTCAGGATCGCGCTCGCTGTGTTGGGCGTCGGCGCATAGGTGTGCGGCCCCGGCGCGCGCGGCGTGCGGGCGCGCGACGCGGCCATGCGGTGCGCCTCGCGGATGCCTTCGACCTGGGCCGCCCGCAGCACCGGCGAGGAGTACTCCAGATGCGTTGTCATCAGCCGCACGGGTCCCAGCGGCGTCTGCGCGACCGCCTCGATCAGAACACGCGGCATGTTGCGCGTCGCCGCCGCCTCCCAGGGCAGAAGGTGGCGCAGGGCCTGCGCGACGCGGTAGCGGGTCAGGATCAGGTTGCCGAAGCGCTTGCGCCCGCCCCGGCCGTCATCGACATCGACGCCGATGCCCTCGATCGCGGTAAAGCCCGGTAACAGGTCCGCAAACAGCGCGAACTGGTCGGTGTCGTCATTGCCGTCGAGGTCGGGGAAGTTCGCCGCAACCTCCTGCAGGCAGAGCACGTCGAAATCGGCCATCGCGCGGGCATGGTCGATGATGCGGCGGGGATCGACGACATCGTCCGTCCCGCGCGCCCACTGGATGTTCCAGGTGATCAGCTTCATCGGATCAGCTTCATCGCCTGCGCGCCTTCGTCACTTGATGCCGGCGCGCATGAAGCTCTGCACGAACTGGCGCTGGAAGAGCAGGAAGCCGATCAGCAGCGGGGCCGAGGTCATCAGCGTCGCCGCGCAGATCACCGCCCAGTCGATGCCCTGGTCGCTGGAGGAGAACACCTGCAGGCCAACGGTCAGCGGGCGCGACTCGACCGAGTTCGTCACCAGCAGCGGCCAGAGGAAGTTGTTCCAGTGATAGCTCACCGAAACCAGCCCGTAGGCGATGTAGGTCGGCTTCGCGAGCGGGACATAGACCTTCATCAGCACCTGCAGCGGGCTCGCGCCCTCGACACGGGCGGCATCGTCGAGTTCCTTGGGCACGGTCTTGAAGGTCTGCCGCAGCAGGAAGATGCCGAAGGCCGAGGCGATATAGGGCAGCGCGATGGCCGGGATGGTGTCGATCAGATCGAGCCTGGCCAGCGTGCGGTAGTTCTCGACGATCAGCGCATCGGGCATGATCATCAGCTGCGCCAGGATGAGCGCGAAGGCGATGTCGCGGCCCCAGAAATCCTGCCGTGCCAACGCATAGGCCGCCAGCGTCCCCAACACGAGCTGGAAGGCGAGGATCATCGTCACCAAGATGAAGGTGTTGAGGAAGTAGCGTGCGAAGGGTGCCGCCGCCCAGGCCCGGGTGAAGTTGTCGAGCGTCAGCGGCGCCGTCAGCACGAAGCGGGTGGTGTACTCGGCCGGATGGATCGCCGCCCAGACGGCATAGGCCAGGGGCAGCACCCAGAGCAGCGCGAGCAGGATCGCCCCGGTCGATTCCAGCGTCAGAGCCAGGCCCTTGGGGGCGTAAGGGTCCGAGCGCGCCGCGGTGACGACCGGCTGGGGAGCGGGCGCGCTCATCGATAATGCGTCCTGCGCTCGAGAATGCCGTACTGGACGAAGGCGACCAGCGCCAGCAGCGCCAGCAGCACGCAGGTCAGCGTCGCCGCATAGGCCGTGTCCCAGAAACTGAAGCCGACCTGGTAGATATAGAACAGCAGCAGCGTCGTCGCGTTGTCGGGCCCGCCCCGGGTCATGACGAAGATGTGGTCGACCATGCGGAAGGCGTTGATCACGGCATTGATCAGCACGAACAGCGTCGTCGGCATCAGCAGCGGAAACTGGATGCGTCGGAAATAGGTCCAGCGCGAGGCGCCCTCAATCGCGGCCGCCTCACTGAGGCTGGGCGGCAGCGCCTGCAGGGCCGCCAGATAAAAGATCATGAAGAAGCCGGCTTCCTTCCAAATCGCGACGACCGTGATCGCAGCCAGTGCCGTGTCCTGCGAGCCCAGCCAGTTGGTGCTGCGCCCGCCGAACAGCCCGACGATCTGCTCGAGCAGGCCGTATTGCGGCGTGAAGAAGAACAGCCAGATATTGGCGACCGCGATCATCGGCAGGATCGTCGGCGTGAAGAACGCCATCCGCACCCAGGTCCGCCCGACGATCTTGTCGTTGACCCAGACCGCCATCAGGAGCGCGAGCGCGATCGAGGTGGGGATGGTGCCGAGCGCGAACCAGAGATTGTTCGACATCGCCTTCCAGAAAATCGGATCGGCGAGGAGCTGCTCGTAATTGTCGAGCCCGACGAAGCGCGCCGGGCGGCGCGCTTTGGGTGTCGAGTAAAAGCTCTCGATGAGGCTCGCGACCGCCGGCCAATGCGTGAAGAGAGCCAGGCAGGCCATGGCCGGCAGCAGAAGCAGCCAGCCATGGACCGTGGCGGTCGCGCGGGAGTTCATCGCGAGGCGGATCCTACGTCTTAGCGATAGGGCTTCAGGATGCGTTCGGCCTCGGCCTGCGCATCCTCCAGCGCCTTCTGGGGCGTCTTTGTCCCGGTCAGCGCGGCCTGCAGCCCGTCATTGAGCGCCTTGGTGACGCGCTGGTTCTCATGGGTCGAGAGTTCGGCCACCGCATGCGGAAGCTGGTCGCGCGCCACCAGCGCGGGCGGGAAGCCCGCCGCATAGGTCTTCATCGCCGCCGTCTCATAGGCCGCGGGCGAGACCGCGACATAGCCGGTGTCGATGCCCCACTGGGCGGCGCGCTCGGGCGTCGTGATCCAGCGGATGAACTTGAAGGCGGCCTCCTGCTGGGCCGGCGTCGCCTTCTTCGAGAGGTAGAAATTGCCGCCGCCGGTGGGGCTGCCGCGGCGCTTGCCGGCCGGCAGCATGGCGACGCCGAAGGGGAATTTGGCGTTGCTGCGGACATTGGTGAGGTTGCCCGTGGTGGTCCACATCATCGCGACCTTCTTCTCGAAGAAGTCCTTCGGCGTGGTGCCCCATTCGACGATGCCGGGGGGATGGACCTTGTGCTTCTGCGCGAGGTCGACCCAGTACTGCAGCGCCTCGACGACGGACGGGTCGGCATAGTTGGTCGTGTTGCCGGCGGCATTGGCGAGGATCGCGCCGGCCTGCGTTGAGAGGCCCTGGAACAGCCAGTAGGGGAAGCCCGAGGACGGGATCTGGATGCCCCATTGGGTGACGTTGCCCGACGCGTCCTTCTTGGTCAGCTTCTGGGCGAAGTCGAGCTGCTCGGCCCAGCTGGTCGGCGGCTTCTCGGGATCGAGCCCGGCTTCCTTGAACAGCTCCTTGTTCCAGTAGAGCACGACGGTCGAGCGCTGGAAGGGAATGCCCCAGGTCTTGCCGCCGGTCTGGCTGTTTTCCATGAAGGCCGGGAAGAAGGAGGCGAGCCACTTCTTGTCGTCCTCGGTCTTCACGAAGCTGTCGAAGGGGACGATCGCGTCCTCATCGATCAGCGTGAACATGTCGGTGGAGAGCAGGACCGAGGTCACCGGCGGCGTGCCGCTCTTGTGCGCGGTCAGCGCCTTGACGATCGTTTCCTGATAGGTGCCGGCATAGATCGGCTTCAGCTTGATCGACGGGTTCTCTTTCTCGAAATCGGCGGCGTAGGTGTCGATCAGCTTGGTGATCGGCCCGCCGACGGCGACCGGATAAAAGAAGGAAACCTCCGTCGCCGCCTGCGCCCGGGCGAGGCCCGGCAGGGCCAAGGATCCCGCGAGCGCCGCAGCGCCGCTCAATACGTCACGCCTGTCCATTTTGTCTTCTCCCTGGTGAGGTGGCTTGCGCCCGACCCTTGTGAACGGATCTTAACCCGAAGCCACTTTGCGCTCGGACGCCTGGTCGAACCAGTGCAATGCCGATTGTGACAATGTGATGTAGGCGGTTTCGCCCGGTTTGGTGCGCACCTTGCCCGCCCGCCGGACGATGAAGCCGTGCCCCCCGATGCGGGTTTCGACCAGCGTATCGGCGCCGAGATACTCCACCGCCACGACCTCGGCGGCGATGCCGCTCTCGCCCAGTTCGGTCATCTCGGGGCGAATGCCGACGGCCAGAGTGGCCGGGTCATGCCCTTGCGGCGGCGTCAATTGACCGGCGCCGCCCGCCGCCAGGGCCGCCTGGAGCGGCACGACATTCATCGGCGGGGTGCCGACGAAGCGGGCCACGAAGATGCTCGCCGGATTCTCGTAGATCATGTCGGGCGGAGCATCCTGCTCGATGCGGCCGTTGCGCATGAGCACGACCTGATCGGCCATCGTCATCGCCTCGACCTGGTCATGCGTGACATAGACCATGGTGATTCCCAGCCGCTGCTGGAGCTCGCGGATCTCGCGGCGCATCTCGACGCGCAGCTGCGCATCGAGATTCGAGAGCGGCTCGTCCATCAGGCAGACGGGAGCCTCCGCGACGACGGCCCGGCCCAGCGCCACCCGCTGCTGCTGCCCGCCGGACAATTGCGAGGGCTTGCGGTCGAGCAGGCCCCCGAGACCGAGAATGTCGGCCGCGCGCGCCAACCGGCTGTCGCGCTCCGCGCGCGGCACCTTGCGCACCTCGAGACCGAAGGCGATGTTCTGCGCCACCGTCAGATGCGGAAACAGCGCATAGTTCTGGAAGACCATCGCGATGCCGCGCTGGGAGGGCTCGGCCCGGGTGACATCGCGGCCGCCGATCAGGATGGCGCCACTGCTGGTGTCCTCGAGCCCGGCGATCAGGCGCAGCGTCGTCGACTTGCCGCATCCGGACGGGCCGAGCAGCGCGACGAGCTTGCCGCCTTCCACGGTGAAGCTGACCTCGTCGACCGCCGCCGCGCCGCCCCAGGTCTTCGAAACGGCTTTCAGCTCGACAGAAACCATGCGTCATCCGGACCGGCGCCCCTGATGCCAAACTGAGCCGGCACAGGGTCTATGTTCTCGTTCGTCGATATGGCGCAAAATCGCCCCGCAGCACAAGGCCGCCCCCCATCGCGCCGGGGTCCGTCGCTCAGCCTCGCGCCGCAACGAACCGCTTGACGCGCATGGTGAGCAGGCGTCGAAGACGGGCCCTCCGAATTCCACCTCTAATTCATTGAATTCAAGGTTATATTGCCATTGTTCACGGGTCGCGATCGGCGCCGATCATCACCTGCTTCGAAACAAGGTGATCGAACAACGTGAATGGGGTGGGCAACATTTGAGGTGGGATCACGGTTCGGTGTTGAACCACAGCAAGGGCTTTGACCTCGATCGGCGTCAGCGCCACGGGGGCGGTCCGCAGCGAAACCCAACAAGCCAGCCGACTGAGCGCGATCTGGAAGCGGTCCTTGGCCTCGCGCGCACGGTGCGCAGCGACAGGTAGACCTAGTCGGAGAAGGTCACGGTGACCGAATCGCTATCGACACGCAGGGCTGCGGGACGGCCGCACGCGACCTCCCCAAGCTCGTTCGGTACCCGAACGTTGAGGTAGTGTTATCCCGACTTGGTAGCGAAGGGATGAGGCCCCGCAAGGGCTGTGCGTGGAACCGCGGTTTGAAAGCGGACGCGCGTTAAGCCCTTACAAAACCGAATCTCTTTGTCCTGCTGAGGAAAAAGAGTGGTGCCCAGGAGAGGATTGCGCCTTGCGAGCCATAATGTATTGAATTTAAAGAGAATTATCCTGAGGTCAATCAGATTTGTTACACGGTCAGGCCTCACGATCGTGAGTGAGTTGGGTGCTGAATGCGTTCCGTCACGGTCGGATCTTTTCTAATTTCTCCTCGGCTTCGCGTCGCGGTCTAACAGCCACACTAGCTGGCGAAGTGTTGAGCAGTGCGCCGTCGTCCCGTGGTGCAGGTGCTCGCCGATGCCTGCCGGCAACGACCTTTTTGTTGACGGTCTCGACCTTGGCCTTAAACACTGGAGCATGGACAAGGATAGGGCGATGGGCTGGCGAGACATTGCGTTGAAGTGGGCGCCCACGGTCTCGGTCGTTATTGCATTAATAGCTGCCGCTATCGCCTACAAGTCTGCCACAATTGCCGAGAGAGCCTTGGACGCTGGGACACAAGCACATGAGCGGCAGCAGAGGGCCTACGTGCAAATCGTCGAGCTGCGATTTGAAGGGTCTCGACTGCGAGTCATCGTCAAGAACTTCGGGTTGGCACCTGGTCTGCAAGTACGCAGCTCCGCAAAGTTCATACTCCTACCGGGCGCCGACCGGAGCCTGGATGAGATCGAGCGGGAGAGACTGGGCGCCGAGGTCCGATACCCGTTCAGCATATTCGGAGGCGAGACCAGAGGCGTAAGTTTCAAGTTGCCGGAATACTCTTCCGAGCAGACGCTCTTTGTTCATCTCCGATTAGATTACAAAGATATCTTCTCAGTCGAACGGCTGACCAGCGAGGTCTTCCGTTTGGCTCCGGGGCGCGGCTTCGAGAATCACGGCAACTTCGGGCAAATTCGGTAGCGTCGCGGCTACTGTTCCTTGAGCAGCTTCCTGACCTGCCAGCCAAACGCCGAGGTTGGGCCATTCACACCAGTGCAATCCCGGCGATCCTGATGACGCCGGAGGAGTGCCAGACTTCCTCAAGGTAGGAGGCCACGCGGCCCTGCCGAATTTTCGCTTGGGTCGCGGGTCCAAAAGACAGCCTAATGGCCTGGGCCTTGGCGGAAATTGTGAGGTGATGAAACTCACCGTCGCTGAGCGGGATGGCGAGCTTTAGGCCATTTGCGCGATGGCGGACATCGGACGGGATGCGCTGCGTGAATTGTATCAGAGAGTAATCGCGTCGCTTCACCGGGCGGACGAGCCTGTAGAGCATTGTTTCACACCGTTGTTACACGGTCGCACAAACGCACCACTCTGAGAAGGCCTAAGTCCTTGAGGTTGGTAGTCCTCAAGGAAGAGTGGTGCCCAGGAGAGGACTCGAACCTATCGGCCAGTCCTGAAATCCTTGAAAAACAAGGGAAAATCCGCCGCCGCTTCCCGCTCTGAGTGGGACTTCAGAGTGGGAGCGGCGCGTTCAGAAGATAGCGGAATTGATCCATCTTGCAATCCGCTACGCCTGCACCGTTCGCCAGTTTCCTCCAGGAATTTTTCAAGAGATGCGAGGCAGGTGCGGGAATAAGTCGACATGGTCTGACCTTCCATAAAGCGGACGCTCAGCGCACCGTGCGTCATCCGCCTGTTTGGCGGATGCTGTAAACGCCCACTTGTTCTTCGGCCGGTACCAGCGCCCGTGCAGCGCTGCGACCGTCAGGGAGCGCTGCGCCGATCCTCCATCATTCGCCGACGAACCTTCTCGCAGCGGTTCGATTAACCGATTGGAAATCGATGGTGACGTATCGACAGTCAGTTGCTTGTTTTTGAGGCATTTGATGAGCCTGAGCCTGACTATTTCCCGTCGTTTTGCACTGCTCGCCGTTCTGAGCGCGATCATAGCAGTTGGTGCTGTTGCTTTTAGTTTGACGCGCGCCCGCGACGCGATGATCGAGCAGAAGCGTTCGGAGATTCGCTTCTTGGTCGAAGCGGCCGTGACCATGATTGAGGGCCAGCGGTTGACATCGGCGGCCCACGAAGAAGCGGGGCTGGTTAAGGCGCGATTGGCGGAGATGCTCCGCTCGTCACGTTTCGATGGCGGCAACTACATCTACATCTTCGATACGAGGGGGCACATGGTCATGCACCCCTTGCTGCCCAAGCTGGAAGGGCAGTCGGCACTGGGGGTCAAGGACACCACGGGCCGCCCGATCATTCAAGAAATGGTCGATCTGGCGAAATCGGATCGCGCTGGCTTTATTGCGTACTCCTGGAAGAAGCCTGGAGAAGAATTTCCATCAGAGAAAATCTCATATGTTCACGCGGTGCCGGAATGGGACTGGGTGGTTGCAGCCGGCTTACATACCTCCGACATTCAGTCGGCGTTCGCGGACCTGTTGAACGCGGTTCTGATTGTGCTTCTGCCACTCTTGCTTGGCTATATGGCCGTCGCTGCTTGGCTGAACTTGAGCGTATCACGGCCACTACGGGCACTGATCCAAACGATGTCTCAATTGGCGACAGGCCATCTGGACGCGGAAGTAAAAGGGGGCTCACGGCGAGACGAGGTCGGTGCGATTGCGCGAGCGGTCGATCTCTTTCGGAACGGCTTGCAGAAGCGTGCGGAGGCTGATCAGGAAAGGATGCGTCTTGAAACCATGAACGCCGACGAAAAGAACCGGTCTACTCAGCGCGTGGTTGATGACGTCGCGGCCATCGTGGCCAGCGCAGAACGGGGCGACTTCTCGGCCAGGGCTTCAACCCGTGTTGCGGAGCAGGGGCTAAACAGGCTCGTCGAGGGGATCAACGCAATCAATCAATCCGTCGAAGAAGCCACCAGCGAGTTTGCCGCTGCAATGGGTGCCATCTCCCAGGGCGATCTGACACACCGTATCAATGGCGTCTATTCAGGCCGATTTGCGGAGCTCCAACGGGCGATCAACATGACCACTGAGCGGCTCCAGGAAATCGTCGGAGCAATCAGTTCGACATCCCAAGCGATCCTGCTTGCCGCGCGCGAGATCAATATGGGTGCCGACGACCTCTCGAAGCGTACCGAGGAGCAGGCCTCCTCTCTGGAAGAAACCGCCGCCACGACCGAAGAACTTGCGGCCTCAGTCAAGGCTTCGGCCCAAGCCTCGCGCCAGGCTGCCGAGATTGCCAAGGACGCCATGGAAGCCGCGCAGACGGGCGGGGCGATCGCTGGCCGGGCGGTGGATGCCATGGCCCGGATCGAGGGTGCCTCGACCCAGATCTCGGACATCATCCGGGTCATTGACGATATCGCTTTCCAAACGAATCTGCTGGCGCTCAACGCAGCGGTGGAAGCCGCTCGTGCGGGGGATGCCGGCAAGGGCTTCGCGGTGGTGGCGTCCGAAGTCCGCACGCTTGCCCAGCGCTCCAGCGAGGCGGCCAAGGACATCTCGGCGCTGATCTCCTCCTCAAACAGCGAAGTCGGCGAGGGCGTGAAGCTGGTGCGTCAGGCCGGCGAACAGCTCAGCCAGATCCTCGCGGCGTCCGAGAAGGTCGCGGCCACGATCGCGGAGATCTCGGCGGCGTCGGGCGAGCAAGCCAGCGGCATTGACGAGATGAGCCAGGCCGTCGCCCATCTCGACGAGATGACGCAGCAGAACGCGGCATTGTCGGAACAGAGCGCCGCCTCGGCCGCCTCGCTCTCGGGTAAGATCGCCCAGCTTAACGACCTCGTCGCCGCCTTCAAGACCGGGCCCGACGACGGCCAGATCGTAGCTGCGCCTGCCCCCGCCAGTGAACCCGCCCGCCTGCGCCAGCTCGCGGAAGCCGCCTTCATCCAGACCCGGGCGTCGGCTCCCCGCGCCGCCGTACCGGTCGCCGCTCCCGCCAAGAGCATGACCGAAGCGTTCGACTTCGACCGTGCAGTTCGGGCTCATTCGGACTGGAAGATGAAGCTGGGCGCCTATATCCGGCGGCCTGACCAGACCCTGCGGGCCGTCGAGGTCGCGCGCGACGACGTGTGCGAGCTCGGGTGCTGGATCCATGGGCCCGGGCGCAACCTGGCAGGCGCGAAAGAGTATGCCGAGCTGAAGAGCGCCCACGCCGCGTTTCACCGGACGGCTGCTGATATCGTACGTCGCGCCGATGCCGGAGAGACGGTGACGGAAGACATCGCCCTTTCCGCGACGAGCCCCTACAGCGACGCTTCAGGCCAGGTCATGAAGGCGATCGTCGCGATGAAGCGCAGGGCTTCGGACCCACAAGCTGTGGGCCTCGGTGCAGCCCCTGTGCATCTCAAGGTGGCCAACAGTAGCTCTCGCGCTTCGGGCTGGGATGAGTTCTGAATAGGCCTACGACGAAGCGCAATTGAAGGCCCTGCCTTCACCGGCAAGGCCTTTCCTGTGCCGCCGATGCCGAGCCTTGGCTTAGAACCAGCCGCGACAGGCCTCCCTCCAACGGGACCTTCAGCCCAATGGGCTGGAGCCGAAGGGCGGTGCGCGATGTCCAAACCTCGAACATTCATCGCCCTGCTCCGATCGCCAGCACAGAGCGTCGTCCTTCCTCTGACAGCGCAGGTCCCGCCGGCGTCGCATGGCATACTCCGTGAGGGCGCCACCCGGCTGGAAGCTGTATCGCCAATGGACGCCGTCGCTGAACTCCTTACCGGAGATCAGCTTCTGGATGGCATCGCCGCGGATACGCTTGAACCCATCAATTCCCGGGTCATCTCGGCGCTGACGAGTGATGCCTTACCCATGGCGCAGAGCGCCAGGAACTTCGCGGCCAGTTTCCGTTGGCGCATGTCACGCTCCAGCGACGTTGACAATCAGGACGCCGGCAAGCGCAGAGGCCGCAAGCGTCGGGATCATGCCGACCTTGAAGCGCAGCATCGCGATCATGGCGGCTGCCGAAAGTACGGCGGCGCGCCAATCCAGCGACGACAGGAGCGGGAGATCTGGTGCAAGGCCAAGAAACTCGACCGGGCGGACCTGCCGGAAGATGACGTGAAGCGCGAACCAGAGCGCCAGGTTCATCACGACGCCAACGACCGCCGCGGTGATCGCCGTCAGCACGGCCGAGAGCCACGCAGCGCCTCTATGGGCATTTGAGGTGACGCGTCCCTATCGCTGGGATGTCCTCGCTGCAGCTGTGTGCCTCGGCAACCGGCGCTACCCCGACTACGACCCTGGCCCAGATGCCGAGATCGATGTCTTTGGCGTCGTGACCAATGCGGTGCAGCGCTTCCGCCGATGATCCGGTCCTTCGCCCTGATCGACGGGAACAGCTTCTACTGCTCCTGCGAGCGGGTCTTCGATCCAAAGCTCCGGCGGCGCCCGGTAATCGTGCTCTCGAACAATGACGGCTGCGCCGTCGCCAGGACGTTCGAGGCCAAGGCGCTCGGGATCGAGATGGGCGCGCCGATGTTCACGATCCGCGACCTCTGCAGGCGCGAGGGCGTGGTCGTCTTCAGCAGCAACTACACGCTCTATGGCGACATGAGCCGCCGGATGAACACGGTGTACGAGCAGTTCGCCGCCGACATTGAGGTCTACTCGATCGATGAGAGCTTCCTCGACATGACCCCCGTGGCACCTGAGAAGCGCGAGGAAATGGGACGGGATCTGCGCTCGACGGTCTCGACCTGGACGGGCGTTCCGACCTGCGTCGGCATCGGGCCGACGAAGACGTTGGCCAAGCTCGCAAACAAGATCGCCAAGACCACGCCACAGCTACGCGGCGTCTGCGACCTCACCAGCGAGGAGGCTCGTCGGGAATGGCTGCCGCTGGTGGGGCTCGAGGATGTATGGGGCATCGGCCGAGCGAGCCAGGCCAAACTCGCCGCCTTCGGATGCCGGACCGCCGCCGACGTCGCCGCACTTGATCCCAAGCTTGCCAGGAAGAGCCTGACGGTCGTCGGCGAGCGCATCATCCATGAGCTTCGCGGAACGCCCTGCATCGACCTGGAGACGGTGGCGCCGACCCGGAAGGGGTGCGCCGTCACCCGGAGCTTTGCCGGCCGCGTCGAGAGCCTGGAGATGATGCATGAAGCCATCGCCGCCCATGCGACGAGGCTTGGCGAGAAGCTGCGTCACCACGGTCTGGCGACGGACCATGTCACTGTCTTCTTCCATACATCGCCGCACGATCGCGGGCCCTCGCGCTCCGTCTCGACCACCGTCGATTTCCCTGAGGCGAGCAACGACATGTGTTTCGGCCCTTTAATTGCGGAGAGCTGTCAACCTCGGATTTCGCGCCGTCATCGCCGGGGTCATGGTCCTTTCCGAGGTCGAGCGCCTCATGGTGATGTTCGGGTCGGGTGCCTCAACGTGTG